>VFQP010000156.1_pt1 | contig 187981 bp, 184 predicted proteins | sample 3512351 | NCBI WGS metagenome assembly VFQP01 (sample SAMN10412372, study PRJNA504923) | tailings metagenome | isolation source: Relicate 1 Philex TSF1 revegetated site | place: Philippines: Tuba, Benguet | collected 2017-08-29 | reverse complement strand
GCACCTCATGGTCACGGCCGATACCCCGCCGGAAGGCGCTGTCGGCCTGTCCTTCCCCGTGATGGCCGTGGAAGCGGTCGGCGCCGAGACCTTCGTCTATGGCCCGCTCGGCGGAACGGGGCAGGACATCATCGCGCGCCTGCCCGGCAAGGCGCTGCTGGAGCCCGGCACGCCGGTATCGGTCGTGGCGACCGCCGACCACCTGCACCTGTTCGACAAGGATAGCGGCAGACGTATCGGCGGCTGAGCCGCTGCCCGGGCACGCGCCAGACGGGCGAAACGCGGCTCCTTGCGGTGACCCGGGTCCATCGCCATATTCGCTGATGTCCGGAGCTTTTCCGGGCCGCCGGGCGCCTTCGGGGCCCTGCCGATGTCGCTCTTTCGAGGACTTCGCCCCATGTCGCGCATGCCGTCGCTGTCATCGCCCTTCCTGCTCGGTTTCGACCAGCTCGAACGTGTTCTGGATCGGGTCGCAAAGGCCGCAGACGGTTATCCGCCCTACAATATCGAGCGGATCGCGCCGGGTGGCGAACAGCCTGAGAAACTGCGGATCACGCTGGCCGTGGCGGGTTTCACCCGCGAGCAGCTCGACGTCACCGTCGAGGAAAGCCAGCTTACCATCCGCGGCCGCCAGCAGGATGATGGCGAGACGCGCAATTTCATCCACCGCGGCATCGCCGCCCGCCAGTTCCAGCGCGTCTTCGTGCTGGCCGACGGAATGGAGGTTATCGGAGCCGACCTGAAGAACGGGCTCCTGTCGATCGATCTGGCCCGCCCGGAGCTTGAACGGATCGTGCGGCGGATCGACATCGCGGCTCAGGACTGACCGGGCCTTTCGGCCGATCGCCCGCCGCGACCTGCAACCTGCCTATCGAGGAGGTTCCATCATGACGAACGACCTGACGCATACCATCACCACCGAAACCCTCGCCCAGCTCGGCGTGGCCAAGGTCGCCTATGTGAAGCCGATGCGTTCCGACGACATTTCGCGGATGTTTCCGCAGGCGCCCCAGCTGCCGCCGGGGCTCGACCTGTTCGCCCTCGTTTCCGCCGACGGCACGCCGATCATGGTGACCGACCGGCGCGAGGATGCCGAGGCCAATGCCTGGCAGAACGAACTGGAGACAGTCAGCCTGCACTGACCACTGGACGAGGCGCCGCCGGCTCAGGCCCGCGGCGCCGGCTTTCAGTCGGCCCGCTCTCAGCTTGCCTTGGCCGAACTCTCCCGCACCTGCCAGAAGCGCAGCACGCGCAGCGCCGTATTGGTGGTGAGCTTGTCGTAGCTTTCCCGCGTCTCTTCCAATCCTGCCGCCGATGTGCCGGCCGCTCCCGGCCGCGTCTTCAGCACGGCACGCAGGGTCGGCCAGGACAGGCCGGCAGAGCGGGCGAGAATGAGGATCGGGTCCGGCCGGTCGCCGATGAACAGTCTCTCGACCATATCCAGCGGCACGCCGCACAGCACCGACAGGGCGCAGACCGTCTCGTCGGTCTTGCCGCCCTCCGCATAGGCCTTGAGCTGCGCCTCGCCGAGCTCGCCCCGGTTGTTCATCACCACAATGGCGCGGTGGATAGCGGTGAGGTCGCGGGCCGAAGTGGCGGTGCCGACAGCGATCCGGTCGGCGACACCCGCGATAGCACCGGCGAGCTGGGCCTTCTCGCGCGCCGTGGTCGACGCGATCAGGCGCTTGCGGACATTTTCCCGGGCGGTCGCAAGGATCACCCGGAACAGGTAGGGCGGAATGTCCTGGCGCAGGCCGATGCATTCGGCGAGCGTGTCGTCGCCCCTGGCGCGCTCGACCAGCGCGCCATAGCCCTCCGAGGAAAACCGCGCGCCGTCATTGGAGGCGACGGACAGGGCGACACGGGCGTCGCCCCGTTCGACCAGCACGTCGGTCACCTTCTCGCCGATGGTCTTGCGCCCGGCAATGGCCAGCATGTGTTCCTGGCTCTTGGTGCGCGCGATGCCGGCCAGCGTCTTGTCGTCGAGCTGGGCGGAGAGCATGAGGATGGGCCGCGCGACGTCGATCTCGTCGTCCTGGGCCAGACTGCGGATCACCGTCTTCGGCGCGCTCATCACCGGCGCGAGGCGCTCGGCGAGCTGCTGGCGCACGGCCTTTTCCATGGCCGCGGAGAGCCGCATGATCACGTCGTCGAAGAGTTCGATCTGCGCCTCGGTGTAGCGGTCGGCATCGTTCAGGAACAGGTCGGTCACGCGCCGCAGGGTCTCAACCCTGCGGTCGCTTGCGCCGCGGGAGATGACCTCCTCCAGTTCCTCGATGATGGATGCGGCCGCCATGCTCGCCCTGTTCTCCCCGATGGCCGAAAAGCGCTTCAAAGGCGACGGTAGTTCCGGGCGATTAAGAAGAAGTTGAACGACCGGCGCACTTTCCACGCAAAGCGGTACTTTGGCTGCATAGCTCCTGCTTTTCTCCGCCGTGAGTGTCTCGCCAGACGACGTGCGGAACGTTGGAAAAAACACCTCGCCCGCGCTTGATGCCACCGGCGAAATGTGCCAAACACGCGCTCCGCAGCGGGGCCACGCCCTGCCGCACCGGCTGGCCTTGCAGGGCCGGCACACAAGGCGGAAGACCCAAGATCCGCCAACGCTCGTCAGAGCACGTGGGGCCATAGCTCAGCTGGGAGAGCGCTTGAATGGCATTCAAGAGGTCGGCGGTTCGATCCCGCCTGGCTCCACCAACCACCCGGCTCTAACGCGCGGCTGTCCGGCCTTTCGGACTTCTCTCCACATTCTGGTGGGTTAGCCGCGCCTTCTGGCATTGGCGTGCTCGCGAGACGCTGTTCCGCGGGTTCGGGGCCGCTTCCTGGGCGGCCATTCTCGGCGCCCGAATTCGAATGTCCAAGCCATGGTGGTCGAGACCGGTTCGATCTTCGCGGAGAGCGGTTCGATCTTTCGGCGGGAGTGGGTCGCAGCCACGAACGACGGCGAGGCTTGGTTGCTCGATCTCGTCTGCTATCCTCTCGGCGCTCGGCTGTTGGAGCTTGCCGCGAACCATTGTGGTCACGCAGCCTTCGCGACGATCGGCTTGGCCGTGATCCGGTAGCGGCTCTCTTGGCCATCAGCGCCCTTCTCCAACTCGACCGTGTAGCCGCGCTTGCGCAGGCCCGTGAGGGCCGCTCGTGTCGTATGCGCGAGCCAGCCGGTTGCGGTGGTCAGGTCGTTGATGGTGGCCCCATCGCCTCGCTCCAGCAGCGCGATCACCTGGGCGAGCTTGGTGCCTTCGCGCGGAGTTGAGGATCGCGTGCTGGTTGCGGTCTCCTCAGAGCAAGCCCCATCAGAGTTCTGGGGGGCAACCGCCCCATCGCCCATCTGAGCGCCGTTGCCGTCATCGACCAGTTTATCGCTCGCGGCACCCGCATCTGCCTCGGCTTGCGGTTCGATGCCGAGCGCGGCGAAGCCGGCTGCGGTGATCACCAGCGAGAAGGCTTGGTCGGCATCGCGGCGAATGATCGGCATGCCGGGTGCAGCGGCGACCTCCTCGACAACGCCCTTGGCGAGCAGGCTCCCGGCGAACTTAGGCGTGGCGCCACCCTTGAGATGGTCCGGAGGGACGATGCAACGATCGGCACGCTGGCTCGCTGCGGACAGCGCGACGAGTTGGTTGTCGGTGAGCTTGATGGTGGAGGAGGAGTTCGTGGTCATCGTGGTCGCCTGTTCGTTGGCTTGGGCCGGCCCATCGCCGGCACCCCCACGACCCCGCGAGGCGACAAACCTCAGCGGGGCGATCTCGACCAGGGCACTCGTTCGACGCGACGATCAGCTAGTCGCGATCGGCCAGCTCCTTCATCCGTCTGTTGAGCAGCGTCGCGGCGTTCAGGAGATGCTGAACCTCATAGAGCTTTGGCTCGACATCGAGCACGCGCTCGTTGGCGGCCTTGAATCGTCCACCGTCGGCGAAGCTCTCGGCATGCTTGAGGATCAGCGCGCACTCTTCGATCTCGGCGCGTGCCAGGCGAATAGCCACTGACAGAGCCGGCTCGAGTTCTCCGCGAGAGCGCTCGGCAGCCTTGGCGACACGATCAAGCGTCAGTTCGACCGCAACCAAACCAGCTGCACCCGCTCGCTCCTTCCGACCCTTCCGCTTCTTCGCCATCGCCCTCCTGCCGTGAACCCCGCGCCTTGGCGCCGGTCACACACACGCTCTCTTCGCGGCAGCAGTCCAGTCGAATGTGAGACGTGACGCGAGATAGTTAGCGTAGCTTGGAACGACTGCTATGCGCCCGCAAAAGCGAAGTTGGCTGACCGCTTGAAACCGGACCTTCTTGACTCTCTTGTGACGTCAGTTTTTATAAGAACAAATTAGGAACATTTATGACCGCGCGACACGACACCCTCGCGGCGCTGAGGGATAGTCTTGCCCGAATGGAACGGGGGGGCATGCCTTCCGCGCTGCCGCATTTTTCCTTCGGCATCCCTGCCGTGGACGAGGCGCTGGGCGGCGGCCTCGGGCAGGCGTCTCTGCACGAGATCTTCGCGGCAAACCCTTCTGATGGGCTGGCAACCACCGGCTTCGGTCTGGCGCTCGCAACGCGAGCGCGCTTGTCCCGGGCCGGGGCGGGGCCGGTCGTCTGGGTCCGTCAGCGCCTGCTCGACAGCGAATTCGGTCTGCCGCACTGCCATGGTTTGGCAGCCATCGGCCTCTATCCCGCCCGCGTCCTGCTGGTGCGGGTCCACGATGCCGCCGACGTCCTGAAAGCTGCCCACGACGCCGTGCAATGCGCCGCGGTCGGTGTCGTTCTCGCCGAGATCTGGGGCGAACCGAAGGTGCTCGACCTGACTGCAAGCCGGCGGCTCTCCATGGCCGCGGCCGATAGCGGAGTTACCATCTTCACTACCCGCATCGCCGCCGATCCCGAGCCCTCTGCCGCAACCTCCCGCTGGCAAGTCAGCTCGGCATCGTCTCGCCCGCTGGAAGCGGATGCACCGGGCGCGCCTGTCTTTTCCGTCACCCTGTTGCGCCACCGAGCCGGGCTAGCGCCCCGCAACTGGCGCGTGGAGTGGGACCATGACCAATGCCGTTTCCGCGACGGGTCGCCGCTACCTCGCCGTCTGGATGCCGTTCCTGCCGGCAGAAAGGCTGCGCCGCCCGGCGATCTTCAATCGACCGGAGAGGTCGTCAGCCTCCGTCGCGCGGGATGACGAGGTTCTGGTGCTCACCGAGAAGACGCGTGGCGCGTTGCGGCTTGCCGCCGTCGGTCGCAAGGCGCTCTCTCTCGGCTTGTCGCCCGGTCTTGCCCTTGCCGATGCGCGCGCCCGCCTGCCCGCTCTCGTGGCAGTGGAGCACGATCCCGCAGCCGACACGGTCTTTCTCGGCCGTCTGGCGGATGCATGCGATCGCTATACGCCACTGGTGGCCTTCGACGAGCCGAACGGGCTGATGCTGGATGTTACGGGCTGCGCCCATCTCTTCGGCGGAGAGAAAGCCCTTGCCGCCGACATCGGGCGGCGGCTCGCCTCAATCGGTCTCACCGCCCGCACGGCTCTTGCCGGCACGCCGGAGTCGGCGCGGGCCATCGCCCGTTTCGGCAAGGGCGGCATCATCGCTCCCGGCGGTGATAGCGAAGCTGCCATGTCCTTGCCGGTCACAGCCCTGGAGACGGAAGCGGCCACGGCCCTTGCCCTGACGCGGGCGGGGCTCAAGACGATCGGCGATGTCATGGCGCGGGCGTCCACCGAACTGGCGGCGCGTTTCGGTCAGGCCCTTGTGGTGCAGCTCAACCGCCTCACCGGTCGCGAGGACCACCGCATCACCCCGCGCCGCGCGCCACCGCCCTACCTGATCGAGCAGCGCTTCGCCGAGCCGATCGGCCGCGAGGAGGATATGCTTGGCACCCTCGCAATGCTTGCAGGCCGCGCTGCAACCCTTCTGGAGGAGCGCGGCGAGGGCGGCCGCCGTTTCGAGGCGAGCTTCTTCCGCACCGATGGTGCGGTGCGCCGTCTTGGCGTGGAGACCGGCCGCCCGGTTCGCGACAGCCTTGCGGTCATGCGGCTGTTCCGCGAGCGGATCGACATGCTGGCGGACCCCATCGATCCCGGCTTCGGCTTCGACCTGATCCGCCTCGCCGTCGTTCAGGCCGAGCCGCTGGGAACGCCGCAGACCACGCTCGACGGCCGCGAGAGGGGCGAGGAGGAGATCGCCGCCCTGATCGACCGGCTCTCCAACCGTTTCGGCCGGGACAGCGTGCTGCGCTTCGCCCAGCGCAATTCCCATATCCCCGAACGCGCGGAGATGCTGGTCCCGGCCCTTGCTGCGGGCCTCGGCAAAAGCGTTTTCGCGGCCCCCCAGCCTCTCTCCCGGCCCTTGCAGCTCTTCGATCCGCCCCAGCAGGTGGAGACGCTGGCGGAAGTGCCGGACGGGCCACCGATCACCTTCCGCTGGCGGCGCATCACTCACGAGATCGCCCGCGCCGAGGGACCGGAGCGCATAGCCGCGGAGTGGTGGCGGGATGGCGTGGATGCCTTCACCCGCGACTATTACCGCGTCGAGGACACGCAGGGGCGGCGCTTCTGGCTCTATCGCGAAGGGCTTTACGGGCACGAGGCCGGACACCCTCGCTGGTTCATCCACGGCCTGTTCGCTTGAGGGCTCGATGACCGAAATCCTGCTCCGTGCCGCTGCCAACGACCCGCGTCATGCCTATGCCGAGCTCGTGACGGCCAGCAATTTCTCCTTCCTGCGAGGGGCCTCGCATGCCCGCGACCTCGTGCTCACGGCCCTGCTATTGGGACATGCCGGCATCGGCATAGCCGACCGCAACACGGTGGCCGGCGTCGTGCGCGGCTATGCTTTCCTGAAGGATGTTCGCGAGCGCGGTCTCGTGCCTCCCGACAAGATGCGGGAAGGCTCATCGCCCGGAGAGTTCGTCTGGATTGAACATCCCGGTGCCGGTGTGCGCGGCCTGCCCCCAGACCAGCTCAAGGCGGTCGCGCACCGCTTTCGCCTCGCGGTCGGCACCCGCTTCGTCTTCAGCGACGGCACACCCGACATCGTCGCCTATCCCGCCAACCGGCAGGGCTGGGCGCGCATCTGCCGCCTGCTGACGGTGGGAAAGCGTGTGGCAAAAAAGGGCGACTGCCTGCTGCGGCTGGGCGATCTTCTCGCCGATACCCGCCACCTCCTGATGATCGTGATGCCAGACGAGCGGCTGGACGATCTGCCGCCTGTTCTCGCTCGGCTCTCGCAAGCCGCAGCCGGCTCCCTTTGGCTCGGCGCCACGATGGGCCGGCGCGGCAGCGACCGCCGGCGGCTCTCCGGACTGTTGCGGATCGGGAGAGAGGCGGACGTGCCGCTCATCGCCGTCAACGATGTGCTCTACCACGACCCCGTACAGCGCGACCTTCAGGATGTCGTCACCTGCATCCGCGAGGGTCTAACCATCGAGACGGCCGGTCGCACGCTCGAAGCCAATGCCGAACGGCATCTTAAGCCGCCTGCGGAAATGGCGCGGCTGTTCCGCGATTGCCCGGAGGCGGTGGAGGAGACACAGCACCTCCTTCACCGCGTCGAGTTCGATCTCGGCGAACTGACCTACGAATATCCCGAAGAACCTGTGCCGCCCGGCCGGACGCCGCAGGAATATCTTGAGGAGCAGACCTGGAAGGGCGCGGAGAAGCGCTATCCTGGCGGCATTCCCGAAAAGGTAAAAGGGCTCATCGAGGCCGAGTTCAAACTGATCGCCGCTCGCGACTACGCCCGCTACTTCCTCACCATCGTCGACATCGTGCGGGTCGCCGATGACAAGGGTATCCTCTGCCAGGGGCGCGGCTCGGCCGCCAATTCCGCAGTCTGCTACGCCCTCGGCATCACCGCGGTCGACCCTAACGAGCACGATGTGCTCTTCGCCCGCTTCATCTCAACCGAGCGGCGCGAACCGCCCGACATCGACGTCGATTTCGAGCACGAGCGGCGCGAGGAGATCATCCAGCACATCTACCGGCGCTATGGCCGCGAGCGCGCAGGCATTGCCGCAACCGTCATCAGCTATCGTCCCCGTAGCGCCATCCGCGAGGTCGGCAAAGTCATGGGCCTCACCGAGGATGTCACCGCGCGCCTCGCCGGCATGGTCTGGGGCAGTTGGGGCACGGAGATCGGCGACAACTACATCCTCTCGGCCGGCCTCGATCCGAAGAACCCGGTCATCCGGCGCGCGGTCGATCTCGCCGGCCGCCTTCTCGGCTTCCCGCGCCACCTCTCCCAGCATGTCGGCGGCTTCGTGCTGGCGCGCGGGCGGCTGGACGAGACGGTGCCCATCGGCAATGCCGCCATGGAGGACCGCACCTTCATCGAATGGGACAAGGACGACATCGATGCGCTGGAACTGATGAAGGTCGACGTACTGGCTCTCGGAATGCTCACCTGTATCCGCAAGGCTTTCGAACTGATCAAGTTGCATACGGGCGAGGAGTTCACGCTCGCCACCGTGCCGAACGACAAGGAATCGTCGAAGCCGGTCTATGAGATGCTCTGCAAGGGCGATTCCATCGGCGTTTTCCAGGTCGAGAGCCGCGCCCAGATCAACATGCTGCCGCGCCTCAAACCGAAGGAGTTCTACGACCTCGTCATTCAGGTCGCCATCGTTCGTCCCGGCCCGATCGAAGGCGACATGGTGCATCCCTATCTGAGGCGGCGGAACGGACTGGAGAAGCCGGAATTTCCCGAACCGCATTCCGACCACGGGCCGCCCGACGAACTTCATGGCGTGCTCGGCAAGACGCTCGGCGTGCCACTGTTCCAGGAACAGGCCATGCGCCTCGCCATGGTCGCGGCGAAGTTCTCCGACGACGAGGCGAACGGCCTGCGCAAAGCCATGGCGACGTTCCGCAGCGACGGCAAGATCGGCACGTTCAGGACCATGATGATCAGCCGCATGGTCGCGCGCGGCTACAAACAGGACTTCGCTGAGCGCTGCTTCCGGCAGATCGAGGGCTTTGGCAGCTACGGCTTCCCCGAGAGCCACGCGGCCTCGTTCGCCAAGCTCGTCTATGTCTCCTCGTGGATCAAATGCCTCCATCCCGCGGTCTTCGCCTGTGCGTTGCTCAACTCCCAGCCCATGGGCTTTTATGCACCGGCGCAGATCGTCCGCGACGCCCGCGAGCATGGCGTCGAAGTGCGCCCCGTCGACATCAATTCAAGCGCCCACCACAACATGCTGGAACGCAACGCCAAGGGCGAACTCGCCCTGCGTCTCGGCTTCCGGCAGATGGACGGCTTCCGCGAGGACTGGTCGAAGGAGATCACCGCACGCCGCGGTGCGGGCTTCCCGGACATCGAGACGCTGCGCATGCTTACGCGCCTCCCGGTGCGCGGGCTGCATATCCTCGCCGATGCCGACGCTTTCCGCTCCATCGGTCTCGACCGCCGCGAGGCGCTCTGGGCCGTCCGCCGGCTGCCCGACGATACGCCGCTGCCCCTCTTCGCTGCGGCGGATGCGCGGGAACTTGCCGACGAGAGCGGCGCCAGCCTACCGGCCATGCCGCTCTCGGAGCACGTTGCGGCTGACTATCAGACGGTGAGGCTGTCCCTGAAGGGGCACCCCATGCAGTTCCTGCGCGAGACCTTCAGTCGCGAGGGCGTGCTCACCTGCAGGCAAGCCTCCGACAGCCAAAGCGACCGCCGGGCGAAGGTCGCGGGCGTCGTGCTGGTGCGCCAGCGGCCGGGCAAGGGCAACGCCATCTTCATCACGCTGGAGGACGAGACCGGCATCACCAACGTCCTTCTCTGGGCGCGCAAGTTCGAGGCTCTCAGGGCGGAGGTCATGGGATCGCGGCTGATGGTGGTGGAGGGGATCATCCAGAAGAGCCCGGAAGGCGTCGTCCACCTCATGGCCGAGATGGTCACCGACCGCACGGCGGAACTGAAGCGCCTCTCCGAAGATCACGAAACCCGCGTCGACCTCTCGCGCGCCGACGAGGTGCTGCACCCGCAATATCCACGCACCGGCGGCCGGCATCCGCGCAACGTGCGGGTGCTGCCGAAGTCCCGGGATTTTCATTGAGGGGCGACGAGGGCTGGTGTGACTCGCATTTGAGTGCCGATGCGCCTCTCTCTCGGTTGGAACAGCTCCCTCTCAGCTCATCGCCGACTATGGCAGTTTCTTGAGAGCAGACATTCCATACGTCTGGAAAGGGCCCAAGAGCGGTCATTCGAACATGCCAAACAGATTCAAACCGCGCGTTCCATAATGCGCCTTCGGCGCTTCCAAACCTTAATGCTACGTCGACGTGCGGATCCATGCTTGGAGCTTCAGCTTCGAACGCTCTGGGCCGATCGCCGCGTGAAGTTAAAGACATTCTCACAATCACGCGCGCAGAGCGTCACCGATGGTTGAATGATGGACGACCATCATATTGGCGGCAGGGAAGATCGGCTGCACGGCGCAGACGCTCGGCGCGTGGATCAAGTGAACGGAGATCGACGCCGGTAAGCGTGCTGGGCCGCCGGGGGCGCGGCGGCGAGGCTGAAGGCTCTGGAGCGCGAGAATCGTGAGCTGCGGCAGGCGATCGAGATCCTGCGCAAGATGTCGGACCGGAGCGTCGCAACGAGGTCGCGTGCCTCGTACAGGCCATCAACGAGGCGGTCGACGACGAGACCCCGGCCCTCGGCGGCGGCAGTGCTGAGCACGGCATCGAGGCGGTCGCCTGGCACGGATTCATTGCGCCAACCGGTACGCCGCAGCCGGTCATCGACATGCTCGCGGCCGAGATCATCGCCTTCATGCGCGAGCCGGCGATGCAGCAGAAGTTCGCGGAGCTCGGCGCGGTTGCTGTCGGCCTCGGTCAGCGCGAATTCGCGGCCTATGTGACGTCCGAGACTGACCGCTGGCGGAAGGTGATCGAGACAGCGAACATCCGGATCGAATGAGATCGGGCAGGCGCGCGGCGCGGCACCTCAGTCCGCCGGATGCGCGGCGGCCGCGGATGCCCTGTCTGCGGCCATTTCCTCGGTGATCCAGGTCACGAAAGCCTCGATCTGCGGCCGCGCACGGTCCTCCCGGCGATACACCACGCGGTGCGCGACAGCGGTGATCCCGAGCGGCCCGAACGGCAAGATGAGCTCGCCGGCACGCAGCATGTCGGAGGCCTGCAGGTTCGATTCCAGCATGAGTCCGAGCCCGTCACGCGCCGCCATCAGGCCGAGAAATGCGCGGTCGAACGTGGTGCCGCGGCGCGGCAGCATGACGTGCGGGGCGTGCCGCGCCAGCCACTGCTCCCACTGCACGACGCAGCGCGCCGAATGGATCAGCGGCACGTTTCCGATGTCCTCCACGCGCGTCAGCCGGTTGCGGGCGACGAAGACGGGACTCGCCAGCGGCACGATGGTCTCCTCGCAGAGGGCGACGCCCTCGCAGGCCTCCGGCACCGGCCGCATATACTGGATGTCGATCATGAAGCCGTCGTCGCCGAGCTTGGCCGGCTCGTGGCCGGCGAACAGCGTCAAATCGATCTCGGGGTGCCGAAGGCGGAAGGATCCGAGCCGCGGCACCAACCAGAGCGTCGCAAGGCTCGGCGCCGAGTGAAGCATCAGGCGCTGGACGCTGCCTTCGGAGGAGAAGCGGCTGGTCGCCACTGCGATGCGCGTGAAGCTCTCGCCGAGCGCATTGGCGTAGGAGACGGCGTCCTCGGTCGGCTCGACCGTGCGATTCTTGCGCGCGAACAGGGGTTTGCCGAGGATGTCCTCAAGCAGGCGGATTTGGTGGCTGACCGCCGAGGGCGTCACGTTGAGCTGGCCCGCCGCGCGGGCGAAGCTGCCTGTCTCCATCACGGCCGTGAAGGTCTGCAGACATTTGAGCGGCGGCATGCCTCGTATCATCGGCAAATCCAATTCATCGATTTGGCCAGTTTATTTCGTTTCCGTGAATTTGGCATCCGCGTTAGCGTTTTCGTCAAGACAGGTCGACGGCCGGGGAACAACGGGCCGCGCGGGAGGAACAATGGGATGCCGCACGCCCGTGCCGCATCGCTCGGCTGACGTTGCACGCCTCGTGCGGCGGATAGCTATCCGCGCCCCTCATGCCCTTGGCCCGACCGGTCGCAACGGACCCGCAGAGGACAGGGCATGAATCTCCATCGGATGCTTCTCGAAAGGAAGGCGGCGGGCAGGCCCGTCACCGTCGGGCTGATCGGCGCCGGCAAGTTCGGCACCATGTTCGCGAGCCAGTGCCGCCTGACGGAGGGCATGCAGCTCGTCGCGGTCGCCGACCTCAACCCCGATCGCGCACGCTCGCAGCTCAAGCTCGGCTCCTGGCCGGAGGAGCAGTATGCGGCCTCCTCCATCGACGACGCGCTGAAGACCGGCCGCACGGCGATCCTCGACAATGCCGACCTGCTCGTCACCCATCCGGCGATCGAGGTGATCATCGAGGCGACGGGCGACCCGGGCGCCGGCATCCGCTTCGCGCTGAAGTCGATCGAGAACGGCAAGCACATCGTCATGGTCAACGTCGAGGCCGACGCGGTCGCCGGCCCTATCCTCGCCCGCAAGGCCAAAGCGGCCGGTGTCGTCTATTCGCTCGCCTGGGGCGACCAGCCGGCCCTCATCGCCGACCATGTCGACTGGGCGCGCTCCTGCGGCTTCAGCGTCGTCGCCGCCGGCAAGGGCACGCGCTATCACCCGACCTACCACCAGTCGACGCCGGACACGGTCTGGGACATCCTCGACAAGTACATGAAGATCCGGGATCGCAAGTCGATCAATCCGAAGATGTTCAACTCCTTCGTCGACGGCACGAAGTCGGGCATCGAGATGACCGCGGTCTGCAACGCCACGGGCCTGCAGGCGCAATCGGAAGGCTTGTCCTTCCCGCCGGCGACTCGCTTCGAGCACGCTGAAATCTGCAAGCCGAAATCGGCCGGCGGCGTGCTGGAGAAGGCCGGCGTCACGGAGGTCACCTCCTCCGTCTATCGCGACGGCACCGACGTCCAGTATTCGCTCGTCATGGGCACCTATGTCGTCTTCGAGAGCGACAGCGCCTACACGCAGGAATGTTTCCGCGAATATTCCATGCTGCAGGACAAGTCCGGCCGCTATGCCTGCCTCTATCGGCCGATCCACATGATCGGCCTCGAGCTCGGCTATTCGGTCGCCTCGGCCGCACTCCGCAAGGAGCCGACCGGCGCGCCGATCTGCTTCAATTCCGACGTGGTCGCAACCGCCAAGCGCGACCTCACGCCCGGCGAGATGCTGGACGGGGAAGGCGGCTTCTGCGTCTGGGGCAAACAGACGCCTGCCGAGGCGTCCCTCGACCAGGGCTATCTGCCGCTCGGCCTTGCCCACAACGTCAAGCTCAAGAACCCCATCAGGGCCGGCCAGCGGCTGAAATGGACCGACGTCGAATACGACGCCAACAGCCTCGCCGTGAAGGTAAGGCGCGAGATGGAGGCAGCCTTCGCCAAGCCCAACGCCAAGGTGGCGTGAGGAGGCACGTCCGCCTGCCTTGGCCATCGCCGGGTAGCCACGATTTCGGAGACGGATAGAGCACGCAGACAATTCGCGGGTGCCCGGCACAAGGCCGGGCATGACGCCCAGCACCATAAGCAGACCGGCCAAGCCGGCGATTCTGAGGAAACGACCATCCGAGCCCGGCCAACGGGCCGAGCAGGAACCCCGGGAGGATTGCATGACCATTTCGAAGACGACACTGACCCGCCGCACGATGCTCGGCGGCCTTGCCGCAACCGGCGGCCTCGTCGCCATGCCGGCCGTGCTGCGTGCCCAGAAGCTGAACTGGATCGGCGCGAGCGCCGCCGCCCAGCAGGATTTCATCGGCGTCTCGCTGGATTTCTACGGCAAGCGACTCGGCGAGCTGACGCGCGGCCAGATCACGGTCACCAACCACCACGGCGGCTCGCTCGGCGGCGAGCGCGAGCATATCGAGGCGGTCCAGCAGGGCGCCGTCCACGTCGCCTCGCCGGGACAGGGCGTGCTCGCCGGCGTCTACCGCCCGGCCGAGGTCTGGACCCACCCCTATCTGTTCAAGGACGTCGCCCACAAAGACCGCGTCTGGGACACGATGCGCGCCGAATACCAGGAGGACGTGTCGAAGGCGGCGCGCGTGCGCCCCATTGCGGCGATCCCGCGCATGCCGCGTATGCTCTCCTGCAACCGGGTCGTAAAGACGCCCGCCGACATGCGCGGCCTTAAGATCCGCGTGCCCGAGACGGCGCTGTGGCGGCGCACCTTCGAGCTGTTCGGCGCCTCGCCGACGCCGCTTCCCTTTCCCGAGGTGTTCCAGGCGCTGAAGTCGGGCGTCATCGACGGACAGGAAAACCCGATGGGCCTGACCTTCAACTCAGGCATCTTCGACGCCAACTCGCACATGTCGCTGACCGAGCACATGATGCAGGACAACTGCATCCTCGTCTCGCAGGCGGCCTACCAGAATCTCTCGGTCGAGCTGCGCACAGCGGTCGACCAGGCTGGTCGCGACATGGAGGCCGAGATCAGGCCCAAGGTCATCGCCGACGACAGGGAAATCCTGGAGAAAGTGAAGGCCAAGAGGATCGTCATTTCCGAGGTCGACAAGGCCGCCTTCACCCAGTCGGTCCGGAACCTCATCAACGAGTTCCCGGCGGGCAAGAAATGGGCGGACCGGATCGCGCAGATCGCGTGACAGTTTCCGCACGGTCCCTGCGTCATGGCCGGGCCTCACCCGGCCATCCACGATTTGAACGCATCGCTGAATTCGTGGGTGCCCGGACCAATCCTGGCATGGCGAGCTTGGCCTCCAGGACGGCCTCATGACGGCGATCATCAGCAAGCTTTCCGAATGGGTCACCGAGATCGCGAAGTTCTTTCTCGCGACCTGGGTCGCCGCGATTGTCCTGATCACGCTCGCAGCGGTCTGGTGGCGGTACGTCATCAATGCGCCGATCGCGTGGATCGAGCAGGTGTCCAACATCCTGTTCATCTGGATCACCTTCATCGGCGCGGCGGTGCTCTACCGCCAGAAGCTGCATATCGGCGTCGACATGTTCATGGACATGCTGAAGGGCCGCGCCAAACAGGTGATGTTCTGGGTGATCGAACTCGGCAACATGTTCTTCGTCACCGTGCTGCTGATCTACAGCATGAAACTCTCGATCGACGTGCTGCCCAACACCTACGGCGCGCTCGATATCTCGCCAGCCTGGTTCTACTTCTCCGCGCCGGTCGCCTGCGTGATGATGCTGCTCTACTTCCTCGAGAAGATCGTCGATCCGTCCAAGCGGCGGCCCGAAGGCTCGGTCGGAGATTTCTGACATGGGCACGATCCTGATCGGTAGCTTCTTCATCCTGCTGGCGCTGTCCTTTCCCATCGGCTTCGCGCTCGGCCTGTCCACGATGGGCGCGATCTGGGCGCATGGTTCGCTGCCCATGTCGCTGCTCGCGCAGCGCACGCTGGTCGGTGCCGACAGCTACGCGCTGCTCGCCATTCCGTTCTTCATCCTTGCCGGCAACCTGATGAACGGCGGCGGCATCACCGACCAGATCATCCGGCTCGCCAACGCCATGGTCGGGCGCTTCCGCGGCGGCCTGGCACTGACCTCGGTGACGGCGGCGATGATCTTCTCCGGGCTCTCGGGCTCTGCGGCGGCGGACGCCTCCGCGCTCGGCAAGGTGCTGATACCCGCCATGAAGAAGCAGGGCTATGGCGGCGGCTTCGCGGCGGCGCTGATGGCCTCGGCCTGTGTCAACGGGCCAATCATCCCGCCCTCCATCCCCCTGGTCATCTACGGCCTGTCGGCGGCCAAGGGAGTGTCGATCATCGCCCTGTTCCTCGGCGGCATCGTGCCTGGCATATTGCTCGCGTTCGCTTTGATGATCGCCGCCTACTGGATCGCGGTGAAGCGCAACTATCCGGTCTCCGAGGCCGTACCGCTGCGCGAGATTCCGAAGCTGATCCCGCCCGCGCTCTGGGCGCTGATGATGCCTGTCATCATCCTCGTCGGCGTCACCGGCGGCGTGGTGACGGTGACCGAGAGTGCGACGCTCGCTGTGCTCTACGCGGCCTTCGTCGGCTTCTTCGTCTACCGCGAACTGAGCCTGCGGACGATCTATCCGATCCTCGTCCAGACCGCGCTCGACACCGCGCTGGTCATGTTCATCATCGCTCTGTCGGCGGGGTTCGGCTGGCTGCTTGCGGTCTCCGGGATGCCGCGTGCCGCTGCCGCCTGGATCGCCTCGGTATCAAGCGATCCGGTTATCATCCTGATGATGATCAACGTCTTCCTCCTGATCATCGGCATCTTCATGGAGCCGCTGCCGGCGATGTTCATCCTCATCCCGGTCTTGGTGCCGGTGGTGCAGGCCGTCGGCATCGACCTCGTCCATTTCGGCCTCGTCATGGTGTTCAACCTCTGCCTCGGGCTGATCACACCGCCGGTCGGCATCCTGCTGTACATCTGCGCCAATTTCGCCGGCGTCAAACTGGAGGAGGAGAGCCGTGAGCTTGGCCCATTCCTCGCCGCCGGCGTCGTCGTGCTGATCATCATTTCCATCTTCCCTGCCACGGTGCTCTGGCTGCCGCGCGTCCTCGTCGGCTACACGGGTTGAGCATCATGACCAAGAGACTTGAGGGTCGCGTAGTGCTGATCTTCGGCGCGGGCTCCGTGGGTCCCGGCTGGGGCAACGGCAAGGCGAGCGCCGTGGCCTATTCCCGTGAGGGGGCGAAGGTCGTCTGCGTCGACATCAACCGCACGGCCGCGGAGGAAACCGCCAACATCATTGCCGGCGAGGGCGGACAAGCGCATGCGCTTGCCTGCGACGTCACCAAGCTCCTCGAAGTCGAGACCGTGGTGGCCAAGACGGAGAAGGTCTTCGGATCGGTCGATGTCCTGCACAACAATGTCGGCCACGCGAAGATGGGCGGTCCGCCGGACCTCTCGGAGGAGGAATGGCGGCGCGAGTTCGACCTTAACGTCACCGGCATGTTCCTCGCGTGCAAGGTAGTGATCCCGTCCATGGTGGCGCGCGCGAAAGGCGTCATCACCAACATCTCGTCGTCGGCCGGCATCCGTTACGTCGGCTATCCCTATACGAGCTACTATGCGGCCAAGGGCGCGGTGAATCAGTTCACCGTGGGGGTGGCGCTGCAATATGCCCGCGCGGGACTGCGCTGCAACGCCATCCTCCCCGGACTGATGGACACACCGCTGATCTACCAGCAGATCACGGTGCAGTACGACTCGCCCCAGGACATGGTGCAGGCGCGCCACGAGGCGACGCCGATGGGCAGGATGGGCACCGGCTGGGACGTGGCCAACGCCGCGGTGTTTCTCGCCAGCGACGAGGCAAGCTACATCAACGCCGTGTGCCTGCCGGTAGACGGCGGGTTCACCGCGCGCTGCGCCTGAGAATCAAGGGCCGGCCAAATGCCGGAGAGTGGCGCAACATCAGCCGCATTCGGCGGTTTTCTGGCCGCGCGACCTTGGCATCAAGCCCTTGCCGTCGAAACAAGCGCCGACAACGCCGGCCGTCACTCGATCCTGACCTCCGTCTCCTCGGCGAAGACGATCTCTTCCTGCAGCTGCTGGGCGAAATCCGCCGGCCCCTTGTTGACCACGTCGAAACCAACATAGGCGAGACGCCGTTGATCACGATGGAGAGCCGCTTGACAGCCAGACGCCACAAGGCCCTCACAGCCGTTCCGCTCTCTCAACAGTTCGATTGGCACGAGTTGCTGACACCTGCAGGCCAAAGCACTCTGTCGATTGAGCCCGGCGATCTCGTGCGGAACCGGAGCGGAGCCCCACAAATGATAGTCCTTGAAGTGGGCCGTAGCGAGGTAAGGTGCGCGCATGGGTCGCGTACCTATACGCTGCCGATGGCCGTCCTGTGCATGGCTTCCAACGCCAATAAGGGCATTCGCCAAGGCCGGAAAGCTCGTGTCGCCGAACCCGTTCCCACGGCAGCAGCTATTTCAGGCGCCGTTTTCAGCTATCGAACGCTGCTCGAAATGCGGAACCGATACAATGAGGCTCATCGAGAATTGAACCTGGCAGGAAGAACCGACGTTCAGCGAGAACTCGCTATCGCCATCATCAGGGCGTTCGCCAACGCTAGATGACGCGATCGCTTCAACGGAGGTCGGCAGGCCATTTTGCGAGATGGCACGCCGTCGACCAGGATGTCATGTTCCCAGTCTGTCTTTGATGCGCCCCCTTTGCGGACATACTGCTGAGTGCTGAGTCCTGACATCAGTTAACTGCCAAGAAGCAAATTTGCCGCCTCGCGAGGATTCTCACCCCATGTCCGGCGCGATGCGATTTTCGGAGCTCAGTCTATACCCGACGCCCAGCTCCGTGACGACGAAGACAGGATGAGCCGGCCGCGCTTCAATATGGCCACGCAGCTTGCGTACGAGAATGCGGAGGTAATGCAGGTCGTCGACATGCGCCGGCCCCCAGAGTTCGGAGAGCAGCTGGCGATGCGTGAGCACCTTGCCGTGATGAGCGGCGAGCAGCGCGAGCAGCTGGTACTCCTTGCGCGGCAGGGCGACGGGTTCGCCACGCACGAGGACTTGCCGGAAGGCGAGATCGATGACGAGGTCACCGACGCGAATGGTCGGCAGCGTCTGTGACGTCGCCAAACGGCGCAGCGCCGTGCGCGAGCGAGCGACGAGCTCCGCCGAGCCGAATGGTTTGGTCACATAGTCGTCGGCGCCGAGCTCCAGCAGCCGCACCTTTTCCTGCTCGTCCGCGCGAACCGAGAGGACAATGACCGGGGTCTTCGTCCACTCGCGCAGCCGCTGCAGCACGGTTGCGCCGTCGCCACCCGGCAGACCGAGATCAAGCACGATCAAGTCAGGCTGGCGCATCGCTGCGATCTCCAGCGCCTCCTGGCCGTTCGCGGCTTCGACCACCTGGAACCGGGCGATCCCGTAGATGGCCACAAGCAGTTTGCGGATCGCGCTCTCGTCGTCGACAACCAGCACCAGCGGCGGTTCAGTCGTCATCTTCTGGCCCCTGTTCGCCTGCCATGTGCGGCAGGGTGATGGTCATGGTGGCACCCGCTCCGGGGCCGGCGCTGTCGGCGGAAATGTGGCCGCCGCTCGCTTCGACGAAGGCGCGGGCGACGCTGAGCCCGAGGCCGCTTCCGCCGGGCGAGCCGCTCCGGCCGCTGCGATAGAACCGGTCGAACAACCGCCCCCGCTCGTCCTCGGAGAAGCCTATTCCCGCATCGATGACGCGCAGCTTGACGTTATCGTTTGTCAGCACCGCCTCGAGAACGATGGCCGAGCCGGCAGACGAGAATTTGGCCGCGTTCTCGAGAAGATTGACGAGCGCCTGCTCCACCAGAACCGGGTCGGCGCGGACAAGCGGCAGGTCGTCGGGAATGCGCACATCGAGGCTGTGGTCGCGGAGCCTCAGGCGGGAATGCTCGGCCGCGCCGTGGACGAGGTCGGACACATCTACCGCGGCGATGTGCGCAAGCAGAGCACCGCTACGCACGCGGCCGGCATCGAGAATGGTCTGGATGACCCGATCCAGCCGGCGGCATTCGTCCGCGGCAAGGTTTGAAAGCTGGGCGAGCCGCTGGTCTGCCGCAACCACCGGGGTCTCCGCGAGCACGCTGACGACGCCGAGAACCGTTGCCAGCGGCGTCCGCAATTCGTGCGAGGCAGCATCGAGCAGGGCGGAGCGAACCTCGTCAGTCTTGTCCCGGATGTGGCGCTCCGCAAAGGCCTGCGCGATGCCCAACCGGTCGAGGGAGGTCGCACCCTCCTCGATCATGGAGCGGGCCTGCTGGAGGCTATGATCGTCGTCGGCATCGGTCGCGTCGAGGCGCGCCGCGATCGCCAGGACCGCGCCGCTCGACTGGCCGATGGCGGTCACCAGCCAGGTGCCATCCGCGAAGGTTCGCAGCATCACGGTCTCGGGCTTTTCGCCCGGCTTCACGGGCGGGATGCCGTGGCGGACCGCCGGCGGCAGCGAGGCAGCGAGGTCCGACCGTGCGGCAGGATCGAGGGCAACCACCGTCAGGTCATGGCCGAGGGCCCGGGAGAGATGAGCGGCGACGACCGAGAGGATGGATGCTGCGTCGCGCGCGGCGGCGACTTCGCGGCTCAGCGCGTACAAGCGGCGCAGGTCCTGCTCCTGGTTGCGGAGCGCGATGGAGCTTCTGCGGAGGCCATCGCCAAGCGTAGCAGCTCCGGTGCCGACCACAGCGAAAACGCAGAGATCGATAACGTCCCGCGGCGTCCAGACGTGCACGCTCAGGACCGGCTCGTAGAACAGCGTTCCCGCGACGATTCCCAGCGCGGTGGCGAACAGGGAAGGCCCCAAGCCCCAGCGAATCGCGGAGACCACGACCGGCAGGAGGAAGAGACTTGTTACGCTAAGAATGGGGACGAGGTGCCTCAGCGCGGCCCCGACCGCGACTGTGGCGAGGACAAGCATCGCGCTCTTGCCGAAATCCCCGGCAGGCGCAGCGAAGGACCTGCGCAGCAGCGTTGCCATCGCCTTGGCCAATCGATCCTCCTCGCGTGTCGCTGGTAAGCCTATACAGTGCCTCGATCAGGTCGAAACGAAGTATTCTCCCGACACCGTCGCCGACGCTCATCCCGCTCGAAACGAGCGCGATATAAACTAGCCATATCAACGCAGACCAATCACATAAAATCAGTATAAATTATTGATCCACAAGGCATTCTCATCTTGATGGGCTGCCCGCATAGCCCCTAATCGTCCGCTTGGCAGGACAGCGTCCTGCGAACGAGGACATCACGGGATGGGCAGACTTCTTGCCTTCAGCCGCATGGTCGATGCGCTGAATGCCGCTTTCGGCCGCATCGCCGACTGGTGCGTCCTGTTGGCCTGCCTGATCAGCGCCGGCAATGCCATTTCGCGCTATCTTTTCCGCCTCTCGTCGAACTCGATGCTGGAGATCCAGTGGTACCTGTTCGGCGTGACGGTGCTTCTCGGCGCCTCTTACACGTTGCGCATGAACGAGCACGTCCGCGTCGACCTGATCTACGGATCGGTGTCGGACCGCGCACGGTTGTGGATCGACGCGGTCGGCATGGTCTTCTTTCTGCTGCCGGTCACCATCTACATGACCTATCTGAGCTGGCCCTTCTTCTGGACGTCGTTCCAGCAGTGGGAAGGGTCGCAGAACGCCGGCGGGCTGCTGGTCTGGCCGATCAAGATTGTCCTGCCTCTTGGCTTTGTCCTGCTCACGCTGCAGGGCCTCTCCGAACTCATCAAGCGCGCAGCCGCCATCCAAGGCGACCTCGCCTTCGACGCCAAATACGAGAAGCCGCTGCAATAGGGCGCGGGAGAGCGCCCTCGGAGACCCAGGACCCATGTTCTCGCACGGCATCATGCCCCCGCTCATGTTCGGCGGAATGATCTGCTTCATGCTGATCGGCTTTCCCGTCGCCTTCTCGCTGGCGGCCGTCGGCCTGATGTTCGGGACGCTGGGCGTGCTGACCGGTCACTTCGAGGTAGTGTTCCTGCAGGCACTGCCGCTGCGTTTCCACGGCATCATCTCCAACGACCTGCTGCTGGCGATCCCATTCTTCACCTTCATGGGCGCGATCCTGGAGCGCTGCGGCCTCGCCGAGGACCTGCTGGAGGGCACCGGAAAGCTGTTCGGCGGCGTGCCCGGCGGCCTTGCCTATGCGGTCGTCGTGGTCGGCGCCATCCTCGGCGCGATCACCGGGACAGTGGCCGCCTCGGTCATCGCCATGGGCGTCATCTCGCTGCCTATCATGCAGCGCTACGGCTATGACATGAAGCTGGCGACCGGCGTTATCGCGGCCTCCGGCACAATCACCCAGCTCATCCCGCCCTCGCTGGTGCTGGTCGTGCTCGCGGACCAGCTCGGCCGCTCGGTCGGCGACATGTATCTCGGCGCCATCGGCCCGTCGCTGCTGCAGGTCGGCATCTTCATTCTGTACATTTTCGGCGTGTCGCTCCTGCGCCCCCACTCCATGCCGCCGCTGCCGCCCGAGGCGCGCGGCGAGATCGGCTGGCCCCTGATCCGCCAGGTCCTGTGGGGGATGATTCCTTCCATCGTGCTGATCTTCCTTGTGCTCGGCACCATCTTCATGGGCCTTGCGACACCCACCGAGGCGGGCGCCATGGGTGCCATCGGCGCGCTCGTCCTCGCCGCGCTGCACGGCCGCCTGACTTGGCCGCTGGTCGACCAGGGCATGCGCACCACTATGCGCATCACCGCCATGGTGGTCTTCATCCTGATCGGGTCGACCGTGTTCAGCCTCGTGTTCCAGGGCATGGATGGTTCGCGCTGGATCGAGCACATGCTGATCAGCCTGCCCGGTGGCCAGACCGGATTCCTGATCTTCGTCAACATCTTCGTCTTCTTCCTGGCGTTCTTCCTCGACTTCTTCGAGATCGCCTTCATTGTCGTGCCGCTGCTCGCGCCGGTGGCGGCCAAGCTCGACATCGACCTCATCTGGTTCGGCGTCCTGCTCTGCGTGAACATGCAGACGAGCTTCATGCATCCGCCCTTCGGCTTCGCGCTGTTCTACCTGCGCGGCATCGCGCCACCCTCGATCAAGTCGTCCGACATTTACATGGGCGCAATCCCCTGGGTGTTCATGCAGGTCATCCTGGTGGTGATCGTCATCTTCTGGCCGGGCTCCGTCACCTACTGGCTCGACAAGGGACCCAAGCTCGATCCCTCCAAGGTCGATATCCGTATCGAGATGCCGGGCATCGGAGGCGGGCTCCCCGGCCTCGATCCGCCGGGCGCCGGCCTTCCCGGGCTATCGCCGCCCCCAGCCCCGCGCAACTGAGGTCTGGCCGTGAGCAGGTTCGTCGCCATCCGCGAACCCGTCGCGCTCCGGTTCATGGCGGCGAACCAGAACCGCTACCTCAGGAGAGGCGAGTTTCCGCCGGGGATCGGCCCCACAGTCCTGCAAGGACTCGTCGCCAAGGGCCTAGTGACAATCGGGCCGGCGACGACCTATCCCCGCGAGACCGGCTACAAGATCACCAGCGCCGGATTGGGAATATTGCGAAGTGTTAGATGCGGTCGAGCGTGAATACGGCATTCAAGAGCGAATGAACCGACTGGCCCCGGTCGCGCGGTCAAGAAGGCCAGGAACTGGTATATCTCCGCAGGTCAGCATCGTACCCCACTTCCGGACCTTGCGACTCCTCGGTGCGCCCAAGCCGATGGGACATTGCGTCCACTAAGCGAACCTTCAGCTTCGCGCCCGCATAGCCGACCCTGGCCAGGGTTCTGAAACCGGACATTCCACTCTGGCGCCGCGAGGGGCCTTTTTGATCGTTCCGCCGCTTCCTAGAGATCATAGACTTTTTGCTGGGCGATGACCCCACGGTCCCATCCATCTTCCGGATCGAGGTTTGGCCGGGAATTGGCTTGCGCCCGAACATTCCGGCGTCAAAGGTGATCAGTGGATCATGGTTCAGGCCGCTTCCGCGGGCTGAGTTCCACAGTGTCAAAGCTGCGCCTTCGTGACCGGTTCCGGAGATGTTCAGATGCGCGTCGTCATCTTCGTGCCCTCGAACGTTCACTCCCTGGAACTTGCAGGCTTGATGGACGTGTTCGCCGAAGCGAATGCGCGCGCGGCAAAGGTTTTCTATGAGGTCACTATCGTCGCGGAGGAAGACCGACCGATCCTTTGTGGGTCAGGGCTGAGAGTCCTGCCGGACTCGGCCTATCTCGCGATCCTGGAGGATCCCGACACGCTTCTCGTCGCTGGCAGCGTCGGCGTTCCGAATGCTCCTGGCCGCAAGGTCATCGAGTGGCTGACCGGGATAGTCCCGCGGACGCGGCGTTACGGTTCGGTCTGTACGGGCGCCTTCCTGCTGGGCGACGCCGGACTCCTTGGCGGCCGTCACGTGGCGACGCACTGGCAGTACGCGCCTCTGCTCGCCGAACGTTTCCCCGAAGCGAAGGTGGACGGCGACCGCCTCTTCGTCCGGGACGGCGCCCTGGTCACGTCAGCCGGATCGAGCGCCGCGATCGATCTCGGCCTTTCGCTGGTCGAGGAGGATCTCGGCCGGGAGGTGGCGCTCTATGTCGCCCGCCGCCTCGTCGTGTTCCTGAAGCGGCCCGGGGACCAGTCCCAGTACAGCGTGCACCTGGCGGCGCAGGCCATCGACCGCAGCCGGCTCTACAATGTCCAGCAATACATCCTGAACCATCCTGCCGCGGACCTGTCCGTCGGCGCGCTGGCGAAGATCGCAGCGATGAGCGAACGCAACTTCACCCGCGTCTTCACCAAAGAAGTGGGCGTATCGCCGACTGTCTATGTCGACCTGACTCGGATCGACGTCGCCCGCTTTCTGCTTGAAGGCAGCCGGATGTCGATCGATACGATCGCGGCCAGGAGCGGTTTCGGCTCGCCGCGGGCGATGCGCCGCGCCTTTCTTGCGCATATCGGCGCGGTGCCTTCCGACTATCGCGGACGCTTCCGGACCTCTGGTGACGGATCGAGACCAGGTTTGTCGGGTATCGGCTGACGGTTGTCCGGAAACGGCCGCGCCGGCGGATTGCCCCGCCGCGGCGAACCGCGCCATTGCTCGGACCATGACAGGCTCCAAGGAACTTGCGCCGGTGGTCTTCTCGCTTCCCATGCGACCGGCCGGCAGCGATGCCGATTCCGCCCTCCTGCTGCGGTCGATCGTCCCGCATCTGTTCGACGAACTGACCGACGGCATCGCGATTGCCCGCATCTCGGCGGGGGACGGACCCCTTATCTATGTGAACAAGGCCTTCGAACGCCTGACCGGATACACGCGCCAGGAGGCGCTGGGCAGGGACTGCCGCTACCTGCAGGGAAACGAGCGCGACCAGCCGGAGGTCGCCCGCATTCGCGCGGCCGTCGCGGCCGGCGAGTCGGTGGACGTCACGCTACGGAACTATCGCAAGGACGGTTCGGCCTTCTGGAACAGCCTGAGCCTCAGACCGATCACGGTCGCCGGCGAACTGCTCTACCTCGGCATTCTCCGGGACGTATCGGCGATCCGGCAGACCGAGATCGATCTGGACCGCACCGCGCACTTCGACACGGCAACCGGGTGCCTCAATCGCCAGTCGTTCCTCGTCGCCGTTGAACGGCGCTTCGCAGGTCACGCCGGCCCTGCGCTCGTCGTGAAACTCGACGTCATCGGCTTCCACGACATCAACGCCGGCTACGGTTTCGACGTCGGCGACGCCCTGCTGATGGAGACCGGCCGCCGGCTGAGGGAAACCGGCGCCGCTCTGCTCGCCCGGATCGGAGCCAACGAGTTCGCCCTTGCCTTCGAACTGCCGGATGAAGCCAGCAGCCCGCCGATCGTCGAGCGCGTTTCCGCCGCGCTCGCCCCCGACTTCGTCATCCCCGGCGCCAACGTCTCGCTGCGCTTTGCCATCGGCTATGCGGTCGGGAAGCCAGACGGCGGTGGCATTGCCCTGATCCGGAACGCCAGCACGGCGCTGCGCGCGGCCAAGTCGGATCCGCTGAGCGGCCCCCGCCAGTTTCGGCACACCGACGAGGAGGAGGCTCGCCGTCGTGTCCGGATGACCCGCGAGTTGAAGATCGCCATCGCTAACGACGAGTTCGTCCATCACTTCCAGCCCCAGATCGACCTTTCGACCGGCGAATGGGTGGGCGCGGAAGCGCTGATGCGCTGGAACCACCCGCTGTTCGGGAGCCAGCCGCCGGGCCGGTTCATCGAGGCGGCGGAGCGGACCGGACTGCTTCTCGACCTCGGCGAACGCGGCGTCGCCGCGGTCGCCGCCTTCGCCCGGCGCATCAACGAGCCGCGCGAGCGGCCGTTGCGCTTCTCGGTGAACGTCTCCGCCTCGGAGTTCCTGCACAAGGACATGGCGGAAATCCTCGACCGGGTGATGCGGCAGGCCAGCGCCAAGCCGGAATGGTTCACGCTCGAGATCACCGAGAGCATGTTCCTGAACGACACGCCCGGCGTGCTCGAGGCCTTCCGCCGGCTGCGGGATCTGGGCGTCGGCCTTTCCGTCGACGATTTCGGCACGGGCTACTCGACCCTCCGTCTGCTCGAGACCTTCCCGGTGACCGAAATCAAGATCGACCGAAGCTTCGTCCGCGAACTCGCGACGAGCCCCTCCAAGATGGTCATCGTCCGGGCGATCATCGATCTCGGGCGCTCCCTGGATCTCGCCGTCGTGGCGGAAGGGATCGAGAGCGAGGGCCAGCGCGCGCTGCTGGCCGGCATGGGCTGCCCGATCGGCCAGGGCTACCTGTTCGGTGCCCCCACGGACGGCGAAAGCTTCGCGGCAAGCCTGCCCCGGTCATGAGCGCCGGACGCGTCGGTCGCGCAACGGGGGGCAGCACCCTCCGTGGCCGGCGCAATGAAAGTGCAGCACCTCGCACGCGCCGGAGACAAAAATGAACACGACGAGGCTGCAACTGGCGGCGCTGCTTCGCCTGGCACGGCAGCTGTTTTCGGTGCGCCGGCCGGACGAGCGCAGCGGGCCGGTTCCGGAAGCACCGCTGGAGGTGGCCGACGAGAAGCTCACGGCCGGCCTCTGCATGATCGCCGAGTCCCTCGGGTCGACGGAAGGCACGGTCCTCGACGTTCTCAGCAGGGCGAACATCGAGGTTCGGCGTGCGAACCATGCGTCCGACATCCCGCGCCTCGTGGCTGACCGGATGCCGGACTTCGTGATCACCGGGCCGGACGCTGACGCCGCGCAGGTCGCCCGTGCGCTGAGCGACGCCGGCTACAAGGGACCCTTGCAGCAACTGGGCGGCGCCGCGCCGATCCCCTACCCGCCCCCTGCCGGGATACGGGTCCTTCCGGCCATCGACGTCAGCACGATCGACAAGGACCTCTTCGCGGTTCTGCAGGAGGACGGAATGGTGCGTGGCCAGGACGGCCTGGTTGCCGTCGACCTGGACGTGGCGGCGCGCAACAGGTGGCTGCAGTTCTGGTACCTGCCGAAGATCAATTTTCGCCAGGGTCGGCTCCAGGGAGCTGAGCTGGTCCCGCGGATCCATCATCCTCGGCACGGGATACTGGACTCCAGCAGGTTCGAGATCGCCGGCAAGGACGAACACAGGATCCTCGGCTACTCGGCCATCAGGGCCGCCATGAGGGACTGGGCCGCCTTCGATCGCATCGGCTTCAACATGGAATTCTCCGTCAACCTCCCCGCCGACGCCTTCCACGGCTGCGAGGTGGCTGCCCTCGTCGACGGCGTACGGCCCCCGAGCCGGCGCTGGAAGGGTCTGAGGATCGAGCTGGATGTCAGCACGCAGGCGCCCAACCAGGCCCAGATCGACATTTTCCGGCGCGAGCTGGAGTCGCAGCGGGTGACGCTGGCGCTCGATCATGTGATCAGCTCCGGGCAGGTCACGGATCGCGGCGGCCGGTTCGACGAGGTGAAGCTGGATGGCGTGCTGATCACCGGGTGCGCGGACGATCGCGAGAAGCAGAGGACGCTGCTCTCGGTGCTGGAGGCGGCCAGCCGGAACAATGCGATTCCGGTAGCGACCGGGGTGAGCCGGATGGACGACCTCCGCTTCATCATGATGAACCACCAGACGATCCCCTGCGGTCAGGGGCCGGTCTTCTCGCCGGCGGTCTCCAGGACGCATTTCATCCGGCTGCTCCAGGCACGCGCCCATCAGGCCGCCGCCCACACTTGAAGCTGCCGCCGACATTGTTGGCAACCTGGCGGCACGTTCGAGCCACGCGAACCAGACCCAGCAGCATTTTTGAGCGGGTCTTGCTAGGAGGGTTAGAAGCGGACGGTAGTGGCCAAGATCAATCGCATGGATCGTCATACGCCGCGCGACTAGGTGGATCGTTTCGACGCCGCTTGGGGCGCGTAAAACAGGCTGGTGACCCCGGAGCGATCGTAGCGATTCCGCCCAGCACCATCACGCTCTGATGGAGCGCAGACTTTTCGGGCTATCAGGAATTGGCCCATAGCGGCAATTGGCATACTCTGCTTCGCGCCCGCATACGCGACATTGAGGCTCTCGCCCAAAGCAGACGTCCCGAACATCAGCAAAGGGCCCAAAAGCGCTCATTCGGGGGCGCGGGCGATAGCGTGGACTACCGTCGGCAACGTCGGCTACTCTTGCGACAACGCTCTCGCCCAACCGTTGCGGCAGATTGGCTCCCAGCGGGAATGTCTTGTAGATGTCACAAATCCGTTATTCTGGATGTATGGATGATGCTCAGGTAATTGCTGCTCTGGCGGCTCTCGCTCAACCGACGCGGCTCAACACGTTCAAGCTGCTCGTGGCCCACGAGCGCGAAGGCATTCCGGCAGGCGAACTCGCCCGGCTGGCCGAGGTCCCGCAGAACACGATGTCCGCGCATCTGGCGGTATTGGCCCGGGCCGGCCTGATCACCGGAGAACGGCAGAGCCGATCGATCATCTATCGCGCTGATCTGCAACAGTTTCGTGATGTAACGCTGTTCCTGCTGAAGGACTGCTGCGGCGGCAAACCAGAGATCTGCGCTTCGCTGATTGCGGATCTTACGCCGTGCTGTCCGCCACCAAAACCCAATCAGCCGGAAGTCATGTGGCGAGTTCCCCACCCGCCGCTGAATACCTTCCAAATGGGCAAGCAGCAGTTGTCAAAAGACGTAGGCGTTCGGTCGCGCCGGGCTCACGATGGAGGCTTGGACGGCAGTACCCTTCGGCGCCGTCGCTTGAGAGATACGAAACGCTCCCGCCGCAACACGGATCGGGAGCTGGCTATGCCCTTTAGAGACATCGCAGGAATTCTGACAAGCGAGGATTTGGCAGTTGCGCATGCAGCTTTTGACAAGGCGCGCCAAGCACTTGAAGTGCCGGCCGACGCAGCTCAAAGACGCGATGAGATCGCCTACGAAATCGTGTCGCTTCTGACGGCCGGCGACCGAGACGTGGTCTCCATCTCGGAAAAGGTGCTGGAAAAGCTGCGCGGATAGGCATTTTGACCTGAAGCGCTCGACTATCAATCCCGCGATCCTGCGGTCTAGCGCTTGAGCGGCTTCGCCCCGGCGCGGAAATCCTTCCACGGGTCGGCTCCCTCGAAGGCATCGCCGATGCGTTCGTCATTGGGTGCATGGCCTCGCCGCAGATCGTCCCACGAAATGGGTGTTGCGACCGGAGCGCCCTTCCGGGCTCGCGGCGAATAGGGCGCAACCGCCGTCGCGCCGCGCCCGTTGCGCAGGTAGTCGATGAAAATCCGTCCCTTGCGGGCCTTCTTGGAGAGTGTCGCCGTGTACCGTTTCGGCGCGCTCTGTTCGATCGCCTTGGCGAAGTCGCGGGTGAAGGCTTTGACGGCGACCCAATCGGCCTTTGGGGTGAGCGGCACCGTAACGTGATAGCCCTTGCCGCCCGATGTCTTCACGAAGGGGACGAAGTCGAGGTCGCGCAAGCGATCGGCAATCTCGACGGCGGCGTTCCGGACGTCCTCGATAGTAACGCCGTCACCGGGATCCAGGTCGAAGATCATCTGATCGGGATGCTCGATATCGTCGACCGTCGAGCCCCACACATGGACTTCGACGACGCCGAGTTGGGCGAGCGCCGCCAGCCCTTCGAAATCCTCGATAAAGAGCAGTTCGTCGCCCGATGCTGGATCTTTCACCCGGCGCACCGCTTCGTGCAGCCCCGGCCCCGCATGCTTCTGGAAGAAGGTGCTGCCGGCAATGCCGTTCGGCGCGCGCAACAGGCTGAGCGGCCGGTTCACGACATAGGGGCGCATGCGATCCCAGACGGCGGCATAATGGTCGAGAAGGCCCTGTTTCGTCACGCCATCATCCGGCCAGAGAACCTTCGACGGGTTGCTCAGCGTGATCGATGTCTTCGGACCCGCGGATCGGACGCGGGCACTCTGGCGCGGCGGCTTTGCCGCGTCTGGCGCCTCGTGCACGACGTCGTCTGGCGACTTGTCCTCGCGCAGGCCCTTGAACGACGCCTGCCGCAGCAGTCGATCAGCGGTCCATGACCTGAACTCGACCTCGGCCACGAGCTCCGGGCGAACCCAGACAATGCCGCGCTCCCGCGCGGCCTTGCCGGAGTAAGGCGAGCCCCGGGCCTTCAGCGCGTCCAGCCGCTTCTTCAGGCTCGCGGCCGTTGCGGCGGTATAGCCGGTGCCGACACGCCCAGCCGGCACGATCCCCGCGCCGTCGTGGTAGCCGACGACAAGCGAACCGATGCTCTGGCGCGAGGTCTTTGACGGCACGTAGCCGGTCACGATAAACTCCTGCGCCTGGACGCATTTCGATTTGATCCAGTCGCCGACACGGCCGCTGCGATAGGGCGCATCGATCCGCTTGGAGATGACCCCTTCAAGACCCATCCGGCAGGCGTGGTCGAGCATGGTCGCGCCGGGTTCGCGAAAGTGCTCGCTGTAGCGCACGGACGCATGATCGGCATCGCCCAGCAGGTCGGCGAGCAGCTCCTTGCGGGCAAGCAGCGGCTTCCGGCGCAGGTCGCGGCCGTCGAGATGGAGCAGGTCGAAGCCGAAATAGACGAACCCGCCATGCTTGCCTTCCGACAATGCCGCCTGCAGGGCGGAGAATGAGGAAATCCCCTCCTCCGTCATCACGACGATTTCACCGTCGATCAGCGCCGTGTCGCAGGGTAGTTTGGAGAACGCCCGGCTCAGCGTGGTGCCGAAGCGCTTCGTCCAATCGAGGCCTGTGCGCGTCAGCAGCCGAACTTTTCCCTTCTCGATGCGCGCCTGCATGCGGTAGCCATCGAACTTCACCTCATGAAGCCAGTCGTCGCCGGCGGCGGGCGACGCGCGTAACGTAGCAAGGCTCGGCTCGATGAAGTCCGGCAACGTGCCGGTTTCCACGCTGGCCTTGCCCTTCGGTTTGGCCTGGGGCTTGCCGCGGGGTTTCGGTTTGCCTGGCGCCTCCCTGCCGGGAACGCCGCGCTCCACGTCCTCGATCGTTCGTCCGCTGACAACCGAGGCCGGCGCATCCGCCAGGATATCTGTGTCAGATGCTTCCTCGTCCTTGGACTTGATAAGGAGCCAGTTGTCACGCTTTTCACCGCGCCGCGGCTTGAGGCGCACGAGATGCCACGCGCCCTTCAGCTTGTGCCCTTCGAGCGCGAATTCGATATGGCCCTTGGCCATGGCCTTCGCCGGATCGGTCGCCGGCATCCAGCGCCCCTCGTCCCAGACGATGACGGCGCCGGCACCATACTCGCCCTTCGGGATCATGCCCTCGAACGAGCCGTAATCCAGCGGATGGTCCTCGACATGAACGGCAAGGCGCTTGTCCTCGGGGTCCAGGCTCGGGCCGCGGGTGACAGCCCAGCTCCAGAGGACGCCGCCATGCTCCAGCCTCAGGTCGTAATGGAGGCGGCGGGCAGCATGTTTGTGAATGACGAAGGCGCCACCGGCAGCCTTTTGTGACGCACGCCGCTTTCGGCCAGCCGGCTCCGACGTCTTCTTGAAATCGCGCTTGGTCCGATAGAGGTCCAGATTGCCCATTGGCCCGCGCCTCACGCCGACTTGCGCGGCCTGGACCTGGAGCCGGTTGCCCGACGGGCGGAGGCAGGTCGGCCCGACGTCTTGGCCTTTGCGGCAGCCGGCTTCTTAGACGGCTGCGACTTCGCCGGCGTCTCGCCCGACAGCGACTTCTTCAGGGCATCGAACAGGTTGACGACGTTGCTCGGCGGAGCCGCAGCGCGAACAACCGGCGGCTTGCGGCCTTTCCGCTTGGCCTTGATCAGCTCCACGAGGGCGCTTTCATAGGCGTCGTCGAATTTGGAGGGATCGAACCTGCCCTTCTTCTTGTCGATGATGCTGGTGGCGAGTTCGACCATTTCCTTGTCGACTTTGGTTGCGGCGATGTCGTCAAACACCTCACCCGGCCTGCGGACATTGGCGTCATAGCGCAATGTGGTCAGCAACAGGCCCTTGCCCAATGGCTCGATCAGCGCCGGCCGCTCGCGGCGATAGAGGACGATGCGGGTCAGGCCGGCCATTTTCCGCTTCGCCATCGCCTCGCGGATGACGGCAAAGGCCTCGTCGGCCATGTCATCGGCCGGCGCAAGGTAGTAGGGCGTGTCGAGATAGATTTGCTCGACCTTCTCCCGCTCGACGAACGTCTCGATATTGAGGGTGTGCGACGATTCGATCTGGACCGCCTCGATCTCGTCGTCCTCGATCAGCAGGAACTGATCGTCAGCGATCTCGTAGCCCTTCACCTCGTCCTCGTCGGCGACCGGCTTGCCGCTGACGGAATCGACGTATTGGCGGCGGACGGGATTGCCGGACTTCCGATTGATCGTCCGGAAGGACACCTTCTCGGCATAGGTCGTGGCGTTCGACAGCTCCACCGCGCAGGAAACCAGCGACAGCTTCAGGTGTCCTTTCCAGGTCGGGCGCGGGGCCATCAGGCGGCCCTCCTCTGCCCTTGCCTGCCTTGGGCAAGGAAGCGCTCCGCAGCTGCGATGTCGCTCTGGGTGATGGCCGGAACGGGGTCACTCACGATCGCCTTCAGCACCTCGCGCGAAAGACCGGCATCAATCGCAGCTTCCAGAGCGTCGCGCGTTTCGCGCTCGGCGCGGAGCAGCGCAGACAATGCAAGAATCAGGCGGTCACGGCTGTCCACGCGCACTACTCCCAACCAACCCGAAACGCTGCCCGGCCGGGGTAGTTCCAAGCTCCCGCCGTCACCCGAAGGCAACGGCGGGAAGATGTCGATCGCGGATCAGATGTAGCGGCCGGTCCAGCCGTCGTCCCGCCAGGTCTGGGTGCGCTCGCCGAGATTGTAGGAACCCTGATTGAGGACATCGAGTGCGCGGTTGCCCGCCTCCTCGTTCTCCACGCGCACGCTGACGAGCGAGCCGCCGCGCCTGACGCCCTCCGCATAAGCGTGGGCCTCATCCTCGGAGGTGCCTGCACCGGTCAGCGCCCCGACGAGCCCGCCAGCCGCGCCGCCAGCGCCAGCGCCGACAAGCGTCGAGGCGAGCCAGCCGGCAGCCACCAGCGGACCAACACCGGGAATGGCGATGAGCCCGAGGCCGGTCATCAGACCGGCGGCCCCGCCCGCGATCGTGCCCATCGCCGCGCCGGTCGCAGCCGGCGCGGCATTGTCGGGATTCTCATTGTAGCGGTAGTCGCCGAACCCGGAGCGATCGACGCTCTGATCATTGGACGTGATCGAAATCGCGCTCTCGGCGAAGCCGGCGTCGCGAAGACGGAGGACGGCGGCCGATGCATCGGCATAGGTGTCGAAGATGGCGGAAACGGTTTGATCCATGATGCTGATCCTCACTGAGCCGAAATGTTGCCGCGGAAATCGAGGCCGACCGACACCGAGCGGCCCTGCCAGCTGCCGCGACCACGCCAGATGCCGTTGTCGTCCTTGGTGAGGCCGGTCACACCGGCAATGCCGGCGTCCTCAAGACGCGACTTGGCCTGCGCTTCGGTGAAACTGTTGGCGCCGTTTTCGAGCGGTGCGCCATTAATCGCGGCGCGGGTCGTGGAGCCCGTGGTATCACGGGCGGCGGGTGCCGGCGCGGGCTGTGACGGCGCGGGCGCGGGCGAAGTCTGGGCGATAGCGGCAGAGGTGATGGCGGCGACCAGCGCCGTCGAAAGCAGTAAGCGTTTCATGGGTGCCTCCTGGGACAGTGAGAAGGCAACAGATCGAGCGGAGCCTTGTTCCGCGGCTTCCGAATTCTATCGATTCAGACGGGGATTTGGATCGACCTGATACCGTCGGCGAGGCTGATGCCGTTCGGCCATGCCGGCGGCGGCAAGCCTACCGGCTGAGGTTCTCCGCAGGAATTTGGATCACGACACGCACGCCCTCGCGCAGCCACTCTCGGCTGATGGTGGCCTGGAGCTGCAGTGCAAGCGACCGCTCGAGCATATCCGACCCGAAGCCGGAATGCGTTGGCTCCCCCGGGACCGGCGGTCCACCTTGCTCGACCCATAGAATATGGATCTCGTCGCCATCCCGCCGAAGCGCAATTGAGACAGTTCCCTTGTCCGCACTAAGGGCGCCGTACTTTGCAGCGTTCGTCGCCAGTTCATGAATGGCCAATGCAAGCGCCATCGAAGCGTTCGGACCAATACGCGCGTCGTAACCCGAAATCTGCACAGCGCCATCTTCGCCCGCATAAGGCGCGAGCAGGATCCCGACAATCTCCAGCAGGGTGTGACTGACGAACTGGTCGTGCCGAGAGGGTCGCACCAGCTCCTTGGCGCGAAACAAGGCATCGATGCGGCCACGAAGCGCCTCGGCAAATGGTCCAGCTTCAGGCTTGCTTCGAGCCGACATCGAAACGAGAGCGCGAACGACCGAGCCAAGATTTTTGATGCGGTGAGCGAACTCCCGCGCGACCATCTCGGACTGCTGCTCCAGTAGCCGCCGGTCTGTGATGTCGAGATGGGCACCTGCAAATCGAAGTGGCTTTCCGTCAAGTCCGCGCTCGATGACACCCTTCACAAATATCCATCGGGTTTCACCATCTGACGGCCGGATGATGCGGTACTCAGCCGTGTAGTCGGTGACCGCCCCCGCGACTGCGGTGAGGAAATGGTTCTCCGTCTTTTGACGATCCTCAGGGTGTATGCGGGCAACCCAGGCTTCATGGGTCTCATTTGCGGCGTTTGCCGGCAGGCCGTGGATGACCAGGTATTCCGGGGATCGGAAATTCCTGAACGCATTGTTGCGGAGATCTACCTCAACGCTGCCGATCATCCCGATGCGTTGGACGCGTCGCAGTGTTCCCTTTAAACGCTCAATCTCGGCTTCAAGCTCGGCGATCCTGTCGTCGTATGAGCGAAGCGCCATGAGAGAGTGTGCCCTTCTGCCTGAGTATGTCGGTCGCGGTAAGACCGGCCACCAACGCCGCACGGTTCAAGAAGTTCCCGCTCATCGCAACGGAATTCCCGACAAAAGAAAGCCTGCCGTCTTGGGGGACCGGCAGGCCAGCGGCATCGCGCGGCACCGCTTATCAGAGGCCTTCACCCTTGTCGGTGTGGCGTCCCTGTTCGTTGTTCTTGCCACCCTGATTGTGGTCGCCCTTTCCGGAGCCGCTGTCCTCGTCCGGCGGCTGGCCCCAGCTACCGCTCTCGTGCGGGAAGCCGCCCTGTTGCCGGCCACCCGCGCCGCGTTGGCTCTGCTGCTTCCTGTCAGCATCCCGGTCCGAGAAGTGCCGCTCCGGCCTGTTGCCGCTTTGCTGATCGTCGTGCTTCCGGTTCATCGTGATCTCCTCCGTCACTACTCCGGTGGCGGCCATCCAAACCACTTGGACGACCGCCGTGCCTTGCAAAGGCACACCGGCCTCAGGAGCCATGCCGGCGAGAGATCAACCACCGCTCATTGTGCTCGTTCCGTACGAAAAACCTGCCGCCCGAAGGGCGATGGCGTCTCACGCGCCGTCAACGATATTTGGCGCTGGAGGAGCCGCGGCGGGGAACGGTGCCACACGCGCGAGGTTGATCCTCGTTCACCCGCTTAAAGGAGGCCGAGATGGGCTGGTTTTCCAAAGACATCAAATCGATGAACGATCTTTTCGTGCATCAGCTTCAGGACATCTATTATGCCGAGAACCAGATCGTGAAGGCCTTGCCCGACATGGCGGACAAGGCAACGGACAACAATCTCAAGGACGCATTCAGGTCCCACTTGACCGAGACGAAAGGCCACGTCCAGCGGCTGGAAAATGTCTTCCGCATGCATGGCGTCGAGATCAAGGGCCAGGACTGCCCAGCCATTGACGGCATCATCGAAGAGGCGAACGAGGTGGCAGGCGAGGTCGAGGACAAGACCGTTCTCGATGCCGCCTTGATCGCGGCTGCGCAGGCCGTCGAGCACTATGAAATGACGCGCTATGGAACGCTCGTCGCCTGGGCGAAACAGCTCGGCCGCGAGGATTGCGCGGCCGAATTGCAGAAGAACCTCGACGAGGAAACGGCTGCCGACCGGAAGCTGACTTCGCTCGCCGAAGGGGCCATCAACCGACGCGCGGCCTGATCCCTGAATATCGGATCTCGTGGGGCGGCGCTCAGAGCGCCGCCCTTTGCTTGCAGAGCAGCACCGCCGCATGACCGAGCCTGGCTGAGGAAAGAAATAGGGGCGAGCGCGACCTTGTCCGAACTCAGCGAACGGATCGTCACTGCGCTGAAACGTCGGGAATGGCGCATAAACCACTGCGGAGTCGCTCACAACTGGATGCTTGGCGAACTGTTTGGCGGGCGCTGCTGGTGCGGGTCGCGTGTTTGCAGGCGGCGTGGTTTGCTACCAAAAATCGCTCCAGGCACGCCTGCTCGGCGTGGATAGCGGAGAGCTTGATTCCGCTACAGGTGCGGTATCTGCAGCGGTAGCCCTCCAATGGTCCGCAGCATCATCGCGCTCGACGGTTCCAAAGTGGCGATCGGAGGTTCCCGCGGATATCGCTATCTAAAATCTGCTGCCAGGCTCTGCCGATAGACAGGTTTCCGCACGCAAAGCGCCCGTCGCCCCATGAAGGAACGGCGGGTCGCCAGGCTATCTGCCACTCTCAGAGTCCGTCGTCCTCGTCGGTATCACGGCGCTGATCTTCCTCGTCGAGGGCTTTGCGGGCAGCCTCTCCTTCCCGTTCCATCTGTTCGGCGTAGGCGCCTCCCCGCTTCTCCCCGCGCTGACCGCTCCCCAGTTGGTCGCCGGTAGCTCCGCCCTGCTCATGCTGCGCTGATTGCCGCCGGTCGCCGTCTTCGTGCGGAAATCCACCCTGCTGCTGACCGCCCGTTCTTTTGGGCTCGGGAATACCCTGATCTTGCTGGCGGCTCTCGTGCGTCGATTGGCTCTGCGATTTGTCCTTCATGTCCGCGTCCTCCGTTAGAGCTCCGGTGGCCGTCGCCTTAATCCGCCAAGACGACGGCCGCGCCCGAAAGGCGCGCCGGTTCATGGAGCCACCGGCTCAACAGCAACATTTGGCAGCGGCCGCCGTTCCAATGTGCGAAAGCCCGCCGCACCTGTGAGCGCGCGGGCTTTACGTGTTTCAGACGCGTCTATGCGTCGTCACGGTAAGACGCACCCAACGCCGATGCAGCACAAGCGATGAAGGCGCCCACCAGCAAGACACGCGTTGAGCAAGATAGCTCCGGTCCGTGGGGCTGATTTCACTGCTACCAGCAAAGGAAAAGAGCCAGATGTCCTTCACCGACCAAGTCAAGAACCTCGCCCGAACCCTTGTTGAATCTCGTCCCTCCGCCGACGAGCTCGCCGCACTCCTGCGCGCCCGCAAGCCGCTGACCCGCCGCTTGCGCGACGATGGCACGGTTCCCAATCATCCACGGTGGCCTCTGATCATTTATCGCTCAGCCATCCTGCTGCGCCGCTCCGATTTCAAGCCGGCAGCCCTGCTTGACGCGCTGTTTGCTCAAAATCGCTGGGAACGATCCTGGCGCAACGGCATCTATGATTTCACCCACTATCACTCGCAGACGCACGAGGTTCTCGGTGTGGCCAGCGGCTCCGCGGACGTCGAATTCGGTGGTCCGAAGGGCAAAACCTATTCGATCCGGCAAGGCGACGTCGCGGTCCTGCCGGCAGGAACCGGCCACCGGCTGATCAAATGCAGCGCGGATTTCCTCGTGGTGGGCGCCTATCCCCAGGCAGGAACTTACGACGAAGTCACCGATAGCCGGCATCGCATTCACGCGATCGCACGGATCGCGAATGCTCCAAAACCCGATTCAGACCCGGTCTATGGCGAAGGGGCGGGGCTGCTGGACTCATGGGAATAGCGATCGCTTCGTCACCTTGACCGCAAGCGCGCCCGCCGGCGGACAGGGATCATCCACCGCGCCGATCGTCTCCTGGAACTCCAGCGCGGGCTTCGCGTCCCCTTAAGAAGGGAGACTGTCATGGACAAGCTGGAACGCGCAAAGCCGAACAGGAAGCGCAGCGAGTTCGCGAACGAAGGCGAAGCGAGCACGGCCGACCGCGCCTTGCTGGAGACGCCCGGCGGGGAAGACCTCGCCAGGGATGAAGCCGAGGCCGCTCTGCTCGAACAGGATGCGGGCGAGGCGCCGGCAACCCCCCGCAGCGACATCACTGACTTCCGCGATCCCGGAACCGACAATGACACGCCGGACGGCCTGACCCAGGACGAGGAGGCTATCCGGCGGGGCGCTGAGGAGATTCCCAGCGGCAGGAAACAGCCGAAAGATATGCCCGTGTTCGATCGGGGGCGCACGCCGGACCGGCGGTAGCGCCTGCCGGAATGAGAGCGACGGTGAGACAGCCGGCCGCTTTCGGCGGCAGGGAACGTTGGTTGTCGCGAAGCGTTTGGAAACATCGTCGAGGATCGGGGCGCCAGTTCGATGAGCGAAGCCAGGATCGTTGCCACGCCTCGCAAAGCGGAGCTGCTCGCGACTTTTGCTGCGCCCTCGGTCAGCGCGCTCGCCGTCGCGCTGGTGATCCTGATCGTCCTGACAATGTCCCGCGGGCCATTGTCCAATGCAATGTTGCTTCACATCGCGACCATGAATGTCGCAGCGCCTGTCGCCGCCGCCCTGCTCGCGCATCGCTTCACGTTTCGCGCCAGAGGCATGCTAGCCGCCGCGGCCGCTGGCCAGATTGCTGTGCTCTGGGCCTGGCATTCACCACTCGTTCTGGCGTCCGCATCGTTGCCGCTGCACCTCGTCCTGCAAGCGCTTCTTTTTGGGTCCGCGCTGCTCTTCTGGCTGGCCCTCCTCGGCAAGGCGAGAGATATGTGTTGGTCGCCCCTGGGGGCGCTGCTGGTCACGGGGAAACTGGCGTGCCTGATCGGCGCCTTGCTGGTTTTTGCGCCCCGGCCGCTCTATGCGTCGATCGGCCTGTGCGCGAGCGTGCCTGCGAGCCTCGAAGATCAGCAACTCGCCGGTTTGCTGATGCTGACCGCTTGCCCCGCCAGCTATCTGATCGCGGGCGTCGTTCTCGCCTCGCATCTGATCATCGGCGCCGAAGGCGCGAGCTCCGGTCGCCATGACTGTCGCACCGCGTCCTGAGCACCGCGTGGCGTGGTGCCGATGGCGGGCGATCGGGATCATTGTTGCCGCGACTGTCGGATCGATGGCCATCGCGGCAGGCCTTGTCGCCGCGCTCGGCCTCTACAATGTCGCGGCAAGCACCGGGCACTGGGCGGTCGTCGATCTCGCCCTGCGCTTCGGTATGGAGCGATCCGTCAAGGCCCGCGCACCCACGGGAGCTGCGCCGTCGCTGGAAGACGACGATCTGGTCAGATTGGGGGCGGCTCATTTCGAGCTGGGCTGCGCCCACTGTCACGGCTCGCCGCTCCGACCGGTCAGCCCGGTCGCGCTTGGCATGCTGCCGCCGCCGCCCGATCTCGGCAAGCGGGCCGGCTACTGGCGGGACGGAGAGCTGTTCTGGATCGTCAAGCATGGGATCAAATATGCGGGCATGCCGTCCTGGCCGACGCAAGTCCGCGACGATGAGGTATGGGCGGTTGTCGCCTTCCTGCGGCGGCTGCCCGGCCTCGACGAGGCGGGTTACGTCAGCCTTGCGTTCGGCGTGAATGCCACGCCGGGCAGCGGCGATGTGTTTTCGCGCTGCGCAGCCTGCCACGGCGGCGAAGGTCCGCCGGCGAGCGCCCTCGTGCCCGTCCTCCATGGCCAGCCCGCGGAGCGCCTGCTGTCTGCGCTGGAGCGTTATCGCAGCGGCGAACGGCAAAGCGGCATCATGGAGCAGGCGGTCCACGACCTGAGTCCGGACGTGCTACGGGCGCTCGCCGAGACCTATGCCGCGATGCCTGCGCCACCGCCTGCACACCAGGCCGACGCGGCCCTCGCAGCGCGCGGCGAGGTGCTCGCTCGTCAGGGGGACGCCGCGCGCGGCGTGCCGGCATGCCTTGCCTGCCACGCGGCAACGGCACTGCCGCTCTATCCGCGCCTGGCCGGGCAACCCGCGCGCTTTCTCGCCGGCCAACTCCACGCGTTCAGGGCAGGCGCTAACGAGCGGGGCCTCGGCGCCGTCATGACGCCCATCGCCCTCCGGCTGCAGGCCGAGGATATCGCCGCCGCCGCGGCCTATTTCGCCGGCTTGCCGCGCGATGCCCCGGGGGTGGGAGAAAGGCGCCCATGAGGCCCCCCTTCCGCCCTGCCGCCGTCCTTGTGGTCAGCCTCACCCTCGGCGGCTGTTCCGAGATGCAATCCGCACTCATGCCTGCCGGCAGCGATGCCGCGCGCATCTATGTCCTGACCGTCGTTCTCACGGTAGGGGCGGCCCTGGTCCTTTTCGCGATAGCCTTGAGCCTTGCCATCGCGCTTGGCGGCGGCGCGAAGGCGCGGTCCAGACTCGCCGACCGGCGAAGCATCTGGATCGGCGGCATCGTCTTTCCGTCTGTCGTTCTCACCCTGTTGCTCGGCTACGGCCTGTGGCTCATGCGCGCATCCCTCTCGGAGGCTCGCAGGGAGCCCGATCTGCGCATCGAGGTTTCCGGCGAGCAATGGTGGTGGCGTGTCGCCTATGTCCTGCCGGACGGGCGGCGTGTGCGGGAGGCCAACGAAATCCGGATGCCTGTCGGCCGCGACGTCGAATTCATCCTGACCTCGGCCGACGTCATTCACGCATTCTGGATTCCGGCCCTCGGAGGCAAGATGGACATGATCCCCGGCCGCAGCAACCGCCTGCGCCTGACCGCCACGCGGGTCGGAACCTATCGCGGTCAATGCGCGGAATATTGCGGCGGTCCACACGCCTTGATGGCCAAGGATGTGGTGGTCATGGAGCCGCAAGATTTCGATGCATGGCTGGCTGCGCCTACGGCCTCGCAGCCGGCGGGCGAGGTGGAGGCGCGCGGTTCGGCGCTGTTCATCGCCGCCGGCTGCGGTGGCTGCCATGCCGTGCGTGGCACGATGGCCGCCGGCGTCATCGGCCCCGATCTCAGCCGTGTTGGAGGCCGGCTGTCGATCGCCGCGGCAACGCTGCCGAACACGCCAGCCAATCTGGCGCGCTTTATCGGGAACGGTCAGCATATCAAGCCCGGCAATCACATGCCGCCATTCAGCGTTCTCTCCCCCACCGATCGCGACGCCATCGCCGCCTATCTGGCAGGCCTCAAATGAACGACCGTCCTGATATCGCTTATCCCAATTCGGTGCCGCGCCCGGCAGGCGAACTGGAGGCGCTGGAACGCATCTGGGAGGTGCCGAAGGGCTGGCGCGTGGTCACGGCCGTCAACAACACGGCCGTCGGCTATTTCTACATCGCCACGGCTTTCCTGTTCTTCGTGCTGGCGGGCATTCTCGCGCTGCTGATGCGGGTGCAACTCGCGGTGCCCGGCAATACCTTCCTCGATCAGGTGACCTACAATCAGGTCTTCACCATGCACGGCACGGTGATGATGTTCCTGTTCGCCGTGCCGGCCGTCGAGGCGATGGGCATCCTGCTTCTGCCGCAAATGCTCGGCGCGCGCGACCTGCCGTTTCCGCGGCTCGGCGCCTTCGCCTTCTGGGCCTATTTTGTCGGCGGCCTGACCTTCTTCGGCACGCTGTTCTTCGACCTTGCCCCGTCCGGCGGCTGGTTCATGTATCCGCCGCTGACCGGCGAGCGGTATTCTCCAGGCATGGGCGCCGACTTCTGGCTGCTGGGGATCGGCTTCATCGAGATATCCGCCATTGCGGGCGCGATCGAGATCATCGTCGGGGTCCTGCGAACCCGCGCGCCTGGCATGACGCTGGCAAAGATGCCGATCTTCGCCTGGACCATGCTGGTCTTCGCCGGGATGATCGTCGTCGCCTTCCCCGCGGTGATCCTCGCGACGATCCTGCTCGAACTGGAGCGCGCCTTCGGCTGGCCGTTCTTCATCGCCGAGCGCGGCGGCGACGCGCTGCTCTGGCAGCACCTGTTCTGGTTCTTCGGCCACCCGGAGGTCTACATCATCTTCCTGCCGGCGGCGGGCATGGTCTCGATGATCGTGCCGGCCATGGCCGGCGTGCCGCTGGTCGGCTACCGGCTGGTGGTCGTGGCGCTGATCGCCGTCGGGTTCTTCAGCTTCGGACTGTGGGTCCATCACATGTTCACGACGGGCATTCCGGCGCTGTCGCTCGGCTTCTTCTCCGCGGCCAGCATGGCGGTGGCGATCCCGAGCGGCATCCAGATCTTCTCGTGGATCGCCACGATCGCCCTCGGACGGTTGAAGATAACGGTCGCCTCGCTCTTCGTGCTGGGCTTCCTGATCACCTTCACTTTCGGCGGACTCAGCGGGGTGATGGTCGCGATGGTGCCGTTCGACCGGCAGGCGCACGACACCTATTTCATCGTCGCCCACCTGCATTACGTGCTGTTCGGCGGCATGGTCTTCCCGCTATTCGCGGCCTTCTACTACTGGGCGCCGGCATTCAGCCGCCGCCCGCTGTCGGAACGGCTGGGACGCTGGTCCTTCGGCCTGATGATCACCGGGCTCAACGTCGCGTTCCTGCCCATGCACTTCGTCGGTCTCAGCGGCATGCCACGGCGCGTCTATACCTACCCGGCCGGTATCGGGTGGGACCTTCCGAACTTCGTCTCGACCGTCGGCGCCGTGACGATAGCCTGCGGTGTTGCGGTCTTCCTGGTGGATGTCGCGCGCAACCTCCGCCTGACCATGGACCAGCCGGCCGGCGACATCTGGAAGGCGGGCACGCTCGAATGGCTGCCAAACCACAGCTTCGGCCCGCGGTCGGTGCCGATCGTGACGGACCGCGACCCGCTCTGGACGCAGCCTGGCCTCGCCCGCGACGTCGATGCCGGCCGCTACTATCTGCCGGGCTCCGCCACCGGACGCCGTGAGACCATCGTCACATCGGCCACCGACGCCACGCCTCAATATGTCACACGTCTGCCGGATCCGGGATGGGCGCATCTTCTCGCGGCAGTCTTCACAGCTGCCTTCTTCCTGCTGCTCACCGGGAAGCTGGTCGTGCCGGCCCTTGCCTGCGGAATCATGGCGGTCGTCATGATCCTTGTCTGGATGTGGTCGAGCGATCCGCCGCCGGGTCCCGCGGTCGCCATCGGCGAGCGCGAGACCCTGCCGATCTACATGACCGGGCCGCGATCCCATTCCTGGTGGGCGGTGGTGGTGTTGATCCTGGTCGCCGCCGCGCTCTACTTCTCCTACCTGTTCTCCTACCTCTATCTTTGGACCGTCTCGCCGCGCCAATGGACGACGTCAGGGGGGCCGCCATCGCTTTGGAGCGCTGTCGTCGTCTCTGGCGCGCTGGCCGCAAGCGGCATCGGGTTGCTTGTCGCGCGCGCGACTATCGGGCGGCGGCCCGGCCTGTTTGGGTCGGCGATTACTTTTGGGATCGGCGCGCTCGTCGTCGCCCTAGCGATCGAAGCGCTTGTCCATTGGCAGGCCGGGCTCAGGCCCGCGGCAAGCGGCTATGGCGCCCTGGTCTTCGCCAACGTGCTGCTGCAGGCGCAGATCGCGGCGCCCCTGGTCGTCATGGCGGGCTTCGCGCTGGCAAGACTGGCGACCGGCCAGCTGGATGAACATCGCCGCGTCGTCTTCGACAACCTCTGTCTGTGGTGGGCCTATGCGGTCTGTCAGGCCATGTTCGGCATTGCGCTCATCCACGGCTTCCCGAGATTTGCGGGGTAGAACATGGTGCCGCAAACCAATGACCACCCCCTCATTCTCATGGTGCCCCCAGCGATCTGGGCGGCCTGTTTTCTCGTCATCTACGCCTCGGAATCCCTGGTTTGCACGCGAGCCGGCAGTGCGGCGGTCCACGCCGTGCTCGTTACTGCGGCCGGCCTCATCGCAACAGGCGCACTCGCGGCGCTGATCTGGCGCTGGAGTGCATGGAGCCATGGCGGCAGAGCCGAATCTCGCGCGTTCCACCGGAGCGCAGGCTTCGCTCTCGCGCTGCTCAGCCTGCTTGCGACGATCTGGACACTTCTTCCCGCTCTCATTCTCCCGGCATGCGCGGGCTGATGCCCGTCAGCCCGGCGACGGAGCAGCCGATCCGTCCTCTGCTCCCTCGCGCCGCACCACGCTGATCCGGCCATTCGGTTCAATGGAGGCGAGCTTGACCGAAGCTGGAGCGTCGATCCCGTGCTGGCGCAACTGGCTCATGAGCTCGGCATGCGAGATCTTCTCCTTGTGCATGTTGTCCCAGAGGATTTCGCCATCATCGATCAGCGTCAGCCGCGGCTGCTCGATGTAGCGCTCCAGCCGCTCTGACGAATAGCCGAGGAGATCAATGACGTAGTTCCAGAAGAGAATGGTGGCGACCAGAAGGAAACCCTCGGTCAGCGAGCGGTAGTCGGCGGCAAATGCGTTCTGCGAAACGTCGGCGATCAGCACAATGACCAGAAGGTCGGCCATGCCGACGGAGCCGATCTGCCGTGTCGGGACGACTCTGAGCAGCACGAAGAGTCCCAGATACATCAGGGTTCCGCGTAGAATGACCTCGATCAGCGAAGTCGTCGGGATGAACATCCCGGCCCAGTCGATATTCATCACCGATCCCTCCCGCATCCGAGTCACCCGGCAACTATCAAGCGTGCCGAAACCCGCGCGTTCCGACGGCAAGCTCCGAGACCCTCGCCAGACTGAACTATCGCCGGCAACAGACGTTTCCCTTTCAGCGGTCCGGTCCGCGCTGTCGCGGCCACCATCGGGAGACGATCGACATGACACGGGCCCTCGGCACCCTCCCCCGCCTCTGTCTTTGCTCAATGCTCTGCATGGCCCTGCTTGGCTGCGACAGTCGCCCGCCGCTGCCCGAAGAAGCCGGCTACGGCGCCAATCCGGCCCTGCCGGAGCCCCGCTCCTCATGGCTGCCGACCATCAAGATTGCGAAGGCGGTCGGGTGGAAGAACGGAGAGCGACCGACCCCTGCGAGCGGGATGCAGGTGCAGGCATTCGCCTCGGGGCTCGATCACCCGCGCTGGCTGTATGAACTCCCGAACGGCGACATCCTGGTCGCCGAATCGAACGCGCCGCCCAAGCCGCCCGGCATGGGTGGTGGCATCAGGGGCTGGATCCAGGGCCTGTTCATGCGGCGAGCCGGCGCCCGCACCCCCAGCGCCAACCGCATCACGCTGCTGCGCGACGCCGATGGCGATGGCGTTGCCGAAACGCGAACCGTCTTCCTTGAAAACCTGCGCTCGCCCTTTGGCATGGCGCTGATCGGCGATCAGTTCTACGTCGCGAACGCCGATGCCGTGGTTCGCTATCCCTATCAGGCGGGCAGCACGCGGATCAGCGCACCTGCCACCAAGCTTGCCGACCTGCCGGCGGGCCGCAATCACCACTGGACCAAGAGCATGGTCGCCAATGCGGAGGGCACCAAACTCTACGTCGGCGTCGGATCAAACTCGAACATCGCCGAGAACGGCATGGAGGAAGAGCGCAACCGCGCGGCGGTGCTCGAAGTCGACGTCGCAACGGGAGCGACCCGCCTCTTCGCCGGCGGATTGCGCAATCCTGTCGGCATCGACTTCAACCCTGCGACACGGCAGCTCTGGGTGGCGGTCAACGAGCGCGACGAGATCGGCGACGATCTGGTTCCCGACTACATGACCTCGGTGCGCGACGGCGGCTTCTACGGCTGGCCGTACAGCTATTTCGGCCAGCACGTTGACGCACGCGTGTCGCCGCCGCGCCCGGATCTGGTCGCGCAGGCTATTCGTCCCGACTATGCGCTCGGCGCGCACTCCGCATCGCTTGGTCTGACCTTCGTTCCTGAAGGCCGCCTTGCCGAGGAATTTCGCGGCGGCGCAATCGTTGGGCAGCACGGCTCATGGAATCGCGGCCAGCCGTCCGGCTACCGCGTCATCTTCATCCCGTTCGCGAACGGCCTGCCCCAGGGCATGCCGCGGCCCCTGCTGACGGGCTTTCTCAACGACAACGGCGAAGCCCGGGGCAGACCGGTCGGCGTCCTCGTCGACCGTCGCAGCGGCATCCTGGTCGCGGACGATGTCGGCAACGTCATCTGGCGCATCACCGCGAACGCCAACCGCGCCGAAACCCGCTGATGCCACTCACGAGGCGAGCGAGCGGGTCAACGGCCGCCCCAGCATTCGCAACGGCGCATCGGCTCGGCCCGCCAGGGCCTGATCGACCACGTCGCGATGCGGCGACAGGTGACATACCGGATCAGCATTGCGGGCATCTCCGGTAAGGGCCAGGGCCTGGCATCGGCAACCGCCGAAATCCGCGCTCCGCCGCTCGCAGCTCCTGCATGGTTCGCGCATCCATTCCTCGCCGCGAAACGCCTGAAAGGCAGGCGACGCATTCCAGATGTCGGCGAGCGACCGGTCCCGAACGTTCCAGAACTCCAGATCCGGAATCGTCTCGGCCGCGTGGCACGGCAGGACGAGTCCCTTCGGCGTGACATTCAGCGACTGCCGCCCCCAGCCGTTGGTGCAAGGCTTCGGATAGCGGCCGAAATAGTCCGGCGGCACATAGTCGATGACCAGGCGCCCCTTGAGTTCATTTCGCAGCCGGCCGACGGCCTCGCGCGTCTGGTCCACCTCCGCGCGGCTCGGCATCAGGGCGTTCCGGTTGGCGAGTGCCCAGCCGTAATACTGGGCATGGGCGAGTTCGATCCGGCGCGCGCCGAGCGTTGCCGCCAGCCGAACGAGGTCTTCGGCGACGCCGATATTGGCCCGATGGAGGACCACGTTGAGCGTCAGGGGTAGTCCAAGATCCACCACCCAACGCGCGAAGGCGAGCTTGCGCGCCATGGCTCCGCGATAGCCGGCGATCCCGTCAGCCGACTCTTCGTCGATATGCTGGACCGAGAGCTGGACGTGGTCGAGACCGGCCGCCGCCAGCGCCTGCAGGCGGTCGCGGGAAAGCCCGACGGCCGAGGTGATGAGATTGGTGTAGAGGCCGGCGGCAGCGGCCGAGCGGAGCAGTTCGGCGAGATCGCCACGGGCCGCCGGCTCGCCGCCCGACAGGTGAAGCTGCAGGACGCCGAGCGCCTCCGCCTCCTGGAACACGCGGGCCCAGGTCGCCGTGTCGAGCTCCTGGTCGCGGCGATCGAGCTCCATCGGATTGGAGCAGTAGCCGCAGGCGAGCGGGCAGCGGTGCGTCAGCTCGGCAAGCATCGCGATGGGTGCGGATGCGGTCACAGATCGATCATCCTCCTGTCCGCCAGCGTCCTGACGAAAGCCTTCGTCTCACGCTCGATATCCGCACGCGGCGCTGCGAACCGGTCGGCGAGATCATCGATGATGTCCCCCAGCGCGGCCTTGCCGTCGCACAGTTCCAAGATGGCCTGCCCGACGGCATTGACCACCAGAACCCGCTCGGGCGCCAGCAGGACCCAGCGCTCTCGCACCCTGTCGCGATGAAGCCTGACGCCCCGGGCGAGCCTGGGGGCCGCCGCGCGGTCGAGCGGCTTCACGCGGGATCCGGCACGAAGGCGCCGTGCGGCGGCGCTCCAGGCGTCACATAGGCGTGTTCCAGCGCGTCCAGCATCGCCCAGAGCACATCGCATTTGAACGCCAGCGCGGCGACCACCCTGTCCTGATCAGCTGCGCTTCGCGCATGGGAGCGCACATAGGCGAGCGCGGTTTCGACATCGCGCTCCGCCTGCGGCGGCCTGGCGGTGAAATAGGCAAGCTGGTCGCCATCGACGAACGGATAGTGCTCCAGCATGCCCGCGAGGCGGTCCTTGATGATCTGCGGCGAAAACAGCTCCGTGAGCGACGAGGCGACCGCCTCGAGAAGGCTGCGGTCACGGACGAAGTTCACATAGGCATCCACCGCGAAGCGCGTTGCGGGCAACAGGCCGCGGTGGCTGATGACGTCGTCGCGATCCAGTCCCAGCGCGGTGGTCAGGCGCAGCCACCGCTCGATGCCGCCCTCGTCATCCGAACTGCCGTCGTGATCGACGAGACGTTGCCGCCAGATGCGCCGCAGCGCCGGATCGTCGGCCTTGGCGATAAGAATGGCATCCTTGGCCGGAATGCGCGCCTGATAATAAAAGCGGTTCAAGGCCCAGGCCTGCACCTCGCCCTTGCTGCACCGGCCCGAATGCAGCCGAAGGTGAAAGGGATGCTTATCGTGGTAACGCCGCGCACCCAGAGCCATGAGACGGCCGGTCAGGTCATCGGACGGGGCGGTCATAACTCGATCTCCATGCCATCGTAGGCAACCTCGATCCCCCGCTTTTCCAGAGCAATGCGCTCGGGCGATCCGTCGATCAGGGCTGGATTTGTGTTGTTGAGATGGGTGTAAATCTTCCGGCGAGCCGGCAGGCTCGCGAGGAAATCGACAGACCCTCCTTCGCCCGTGATGGGGAGATGCCCCATCCGGCTGCCGGTCTTCTGGCCGATCCCCTGCTCGATCATCTCCCGATCGGCGAACAGGGTTCCGTCAAACAGAACGACGTCCGCCGCACGCGCCTGGTTCTCGACCTCGGGGGAAATGGCCGCGCATCCCGGAATATAAGCCAAAGTTCCGCCTGAAGCCTCGATCAAAAGGCCGGCGGTCTCACCCCCGACGCTGCCGAGCCTCGGATCGTCGCCCTCGCGGTAAAGCGCCGCTTTGCCGGGAACCGAAAAGAGCTTCAGGCGCAGTCCGGAGTTCATCTGGATGATCTCGCCGTCTTCAGCGCGTTTCGCATGATAGCCCACCGCGCCGAAGATCGAATTGTCCTCCAAAGCGTCGAGGACCGACGGCAGCGCGACCAGGTCGAAGGCATGTCCTTCGCGCATGTGAAGCAGCCCGGCGACATGATCGATCTCGGCCGACGTCAGCACCACCGCCGCAATCGGCGAGTGCCGGGGGGACTTCGGCCACAAAAACGGATTGGCCCGAAGCTGTTGCCCAAGGTCAGGCGAGGCGTCGACCAAAATCCAGGCCCCGCCGTTCTCGACAGCGAGGCTTGCTTGTGACCGCCAGGAAGCGCGGGGGTCGCGGTCCCAAGCCTTCGCGCAAACCTTGCAGCGGCAATTCCACTGTGGAAAGCCGCCGCCTGCAGCTGATCCCAGAACGACAACCTTCACCGCTCATTCGTCGGCGTTGAGGTCCTCGTCGTTGGCCGTGTCAGGCGCCGGCGCGTAGGCTGTAACCTCAAGACCGCATTCGATCTCAATTACCTGCGGAGTTTCCCAAGCCATGTCTGTCTTCCTTCCAGCAAACAGAGTCCGGCCTATCAACGCCTGGATGCCAATTTAGGTCCATCGACGCGCTACGTTGGCAAAGGCATGGAGCAGCCCGGCCAGAGTCAGCGCGATGACCCCTTCGTAGAGCTTTACCAACGGCCATCCCCGCGCGTGGTTCTGAATCTTATGGTGGCCTGATAGAGGGTCACCGTCGCGAATCTATCAGTAGATGAAGCGCGCCATAGCGCTGTAGAGCGGTATTCCCGCGACGATGTTGAACGGGAAGGTGATCGCGAGGGAGCACGTGAGGTAGTAGCCAGGATTGGCATCGGGGAGCGCCAGACGCACAGCTGCGGGCGCGACGATGTATGAGGCGCTGGCGGCTAGCGTGCCGAGGATCACTGCGCCGCCATAGGAGAGGCCGACCGCCCGCCCGACTCCAATCCCGACGAGGGCGTGGACGATGGGCATGGCCAGTGCGAACACGGCAAGCCGCAATCCGACTTTGCGGAACTCGCCGGCATGGCTGGCGGCGACACGGCCGAGGTCGAACAAGAACAGGCACAGGACGCCCGCAAACAGATCGACGAAGAACGGCCTGATATTGACAAGCCCGCTTATGCCAACGCTTGCGCCGATCGCCATGCCGCCCGCCAGCAAAAGGATGCTCTTGGACGATAGCACCTCTGCTAGGACCGGTGAGAGAGACGATGAAGTCCAAGTTGTCGTCGGCGAACCGATCAATGCCGCACCACCCGCATTGACCTCGATCGAGCGGCTTGCCATGGACGCGACGCCCACTAGGCCTATGGCGATGACAATGGCCGGAACCTCCATGATGGCCAGCAGCGCCGGAGCGTAGCCTTCGAACGGGATTCCCTGACGCGTCAAGAACTGCCCAACGGCGGCAAAGGTCACGGCCGACACCGAACCGTAGTGCGCGGCGAGAGCTGCGGCATCGGCAAGGCAAGCTCAGCGAGAGGACGGTCGGCGAGCTTGGCGCCGCCCTGAAGGCCGATCGACAGCATCAGGAAAATCGATAGCGCCGCAAACACCTGGTCGGGCAGTTTCAGGTCGGAGCGCATAAAGGTCGCACAAACACCGAGCACGAAGCAAAGGATGCCTCGAACGACCGAACCGCCTGAAACCGGACGATGCGGGCGTCAGGAAACGGGCCCAGTTCCAGCTGTTGGATCGCTATCTTGGCCTGCTGGAATAAATCGCATCCGCCTTCGTTGTCCCCGGCAGAACCGATCTGCCGGAGGACCGCCGCATGATTCCGCTTCGCGTCGTCGTTGCACCATCAGGCTTCAAGGAGTGCCTCGATGCGGATGGAGTTGCCGCGGCCATCGCCCGCGGCATCCGCCGGGCCCATCCGGCGGCCGATGTGGTGGAACTACCACTGCTGGATGGCGGCGAGGGCTTCGCGAAATCGCTCGTGAAGCTGACAGACGGTACGCTCCATCGCGCCACGGTGCAGGGGCCCTTGGGCTCGCCCGTCGATGCTGCCTGGGGCTTCCTCGGCGGCAGCGAGACGGATACCGCCGTCATCGACATGGCCTCGGCGGCCGGACTGTCGCTGGTTCCCCGCGGCAGCCGAAACCCGCTCGCCACCAGCACTTACGGCGTCGGCCAGCTCATCCTCGCGGCTCTCGACGGAGGCGCGCGCAAGATCATCGTCGGCTGCGGCGATTCTGGCACCAACGATGCCGGAGCAGGCATGGCGGAAGCGCTCGGTGCGCGCCTTCTCGACCGCAACGGCCGAATGATCCGCCGCGGCGCAGCCGGCCTTCTCGACCTCGCCTCGATCGATCTTTCGGGGCTTGATGTTCGCCTTGCGGCGACCCGCGTCGAGGCCGCCTGCAATACCGAGAACATGCTGCTCGGCCCGCGCGGCGTCGCACGCATCTACGGTCCGCAAAAGGGGGCTTCTCCCGCCGTGGTCCGGCATCTGGAACAGGGGCTGGAGCGTTTCGCGACCATTGTCTCCGACGGCGTGCTGCCGGGCGTTGCGGCCCTCCCCGGCTCCGGCGCCTCTGGAGGTCTCGGCGCGGGGCTTGCCGCCTTTGCCGGCGCCGCCCTGTGCTCGCGCTACGATATCCTGTCGCGTTTCCTGCATCTCGACGAGGCGCTGGAAGATGCCGACCTCGTCTTCACCGCAGAAGGCGGCCTCGATGCGCGCAGCGCCTGGGGCAAGGTGCCGGCGGAGGTCGGCCGCCGGGCGTGCCGTCTCGGCATTCCAGTCATCGCGCTGGCCGGCAGTCTCGGCGACACTGCGGACACCATGCTCGGCCACGGGATCGGCGCCTATTTCTGTACGGTCCAGGCACCCTGCGACCTCGAGCACGCCATCGCCCATGCGGAGGTGCAGATCGAGCGCTGCGCGGAGAACGTCATGCGCACCGTGATGATCTCGCTGCATCTCGCCGCCGGTGCTCCGGCGCGGCGCGCTGCCGCCCGCGCCTGAGCCTTCCATGTCAACCCGCGAGTTCGCGCTCAGCATTCCGGCCGACCGGGCTGCGCTGAGCCTGATCGTCTTCGGGACAGCCTCGGCGCTCTGGACGTTCACGCGGCTGAACGCCACGCTCGTCGGCCTCGCCGCAGCCGGCATCCTGGTGGCGGCGGGCGCTGTTCCGCCTGCCGATCTTGCCGGCATCGCGACCTCGGACATCATCCGCCTGATGATCGGCGCCTTCGTCCTCGGGGAGGCGATCATCGTGTCCGGTCTTGCCACGAGGCTGACAAGCCTCATTCTCGCGCAGGCGCGGCGGGTGGACCAGCTCTTCTGGCTGACCGCCGCCGCCATGGCGCTGCTCACCTTCCTCGTCCCGTCCACCTCCGGCAGGGCCGCGGTGGCATTGCCGCTGTTCCGCGCGCTATCCGGCCTGCTGGACGACGCGCCCATCCGTGGACTGGCGCTGCTCATCCCGACCATCGTGCTGACGACGACCATCGCCGCCCTGACGGGGGCGGGTTCGCATCTGATCGCCAATGACATGCTCCATGCCGCGGGCCTCGACCCGGTAGGCTACGGCGCCTGGGCGCTGAACGGTCTCCCCTTCGCCCTGGCGGCCGGCGGGCTCTCCACCGTCGCAGCAATCACCTTGACGCTGACGCCGGAGGCGCGGCGTGCGGGCCTCGCGCAGCGCCCATCCGCGCAGCGCCCGTGGACAGATGCGGAGCACCGCGTCGCATCCGTTGCCGGGGCCATGGTGCTGCTCTGGCTGACAAACGCGTGGCACGGGTTGCCGATGGGCGGAGCCGCCCTCCTCGGAGGAGCGGCGCTCGTCTGGCCAGCGCGTGTCATCAGCCTGCGTCAGGCTGCCCGCGCGATGAACTGGGACCTCCTGGGTTTCATGGTGGCGGCCCTTGTCCTCGCCCACGGCCTGCTTGCCACTGGCGCGGCCGGCCGGCTGATCACGGCGGCCGGGCCACTGCTGTCATTCGCAGCGCAAGCTGGTCCAACGGCGGCATTGGCGACGCTATCGGTCCTGTGCCTCGTCTCCCATCTCGTCATCACCTCACATGCGGCCCGCGCGGCGACGCTGGTGCCCCCGATCATCGCACTCGCCCCGGCCCTCGGCCTCGACCCGGTGGCTGCGGTTTTCACCGCAACAGTCGCCATGAACTACTGCCTGACCCTGCCGGTGAGCTCCAAGGCGCTGATGCTTTACCAGTCAGTGCCGGGAGGCTTCTCTGCCCGAACGCTGCTGCACCTCAGCGCCATTCTGGCGCCCGCCCACCTGATCCTCATCATGGCGTTCGCCGCGACCTGGTGGCGCTGGACGGGCCTCCTCCCCTGACGTGAGCGGCAGCGCTAATCGGCGCGCCACCCGCCTTGCCGCAGCCGGCGCACCTGATCGGCCGGCAACGGCTCGCCGGCTTCCACGCCGTCGAGGAAGCTTTCGACAGGCCCCGCCGCGCTCGCGGGAGCATAGGTTCCCCCGTCCCGCGTGGCCGCCAGAACCTCAACCCGCCAGGTTCCCTCGCCACGGCAGGCGACCCCGTCGAGCCGGTTCTGGCTCTGGTCGAGCTGGAACGTGCGGCAGATGCCGGCACGGGTGCGCAAGGTCTGCTGCAGGGCGATCGCGCCCGTGCCGACCGTCTGCCGCGCCCCATCATCCAGTGTCTCGAGCGCCGCGGCCAACGGTCCAAGCGTAACAACCTGCACTACCTGTGACTGCCCTGCCCCGCGCATTCCCAGCCAGTAGCCCGCTCCACCCGCAACGAAACAGGCCAAGGCAGCCGCTATCGGCATCAGCCGCCGCGCCAGGGGCGGTCTGGCCGCAGACGATGTCCTGCCGACGCCGCCTGCCATCACGAAGGCGGTCAGCTCTGTCGGCACAGGCTCTCGCACAATGTCTCCAAACGCCGCCCTCAAGGACCGGCGCGTCATGCGGAAAGCACCCGCACGTTCGGCCAGCATTGGATCGACCTCGATCGCCGCCGCCACGGCAGCGGCCTCTGCTTCGTCCAGCTCACCGTCGGCAAAAGCCATCAGCGTTTCATCGGAAAAGACTCTTCCGGTCATCATGCGCCCCTCGCCGTTGATCCATTGGCCAATCCGTCTGGAGAGAGTATGGCCGCGAGGACCGCGCGGGCGCGCGCAAGGCGGCTCATGACCGTCCCGATGGGAACTTCCAGCACCTCGGCTGCCTCCCGGTAGCTGAGTTCCTCGATGCAGACGAGCGAAACGACCGACCTTTGCTCCGGCGGCAGCCGGTCGAGCGCCGCCAGCACCTCGCCGGCCGCGATGCGCGCATCCGCCGCACGCGCGCCGTCCTCACCCACCACCGCAAGGGCGTCGTGTTCCGGTACGTGTTGTCCTTGCTTCTTGGCTCTGCGCATCTCGTCGATCCAGAGATTTTGCATGACGCGGTAGAGCCAGGAATCAAGCCGTGTGCCCGGCTGCCATTGCCCGGCGGATTTCAGCGCCCGCTCGCAAGTCGCCTGCAACAGGTCGTCGGCGCGATCCGCCGTGCCGGCCAGAGACCGGGCAAAACGCCGGAGCCTCGGCAGCATGGTGACGACTTGCAGGCGGATATCGACGCCCATGACCGAGTTCCCGACGCCTGCCTGCCGGCAGGCAGGCGATCTTTATCGACACAACGACCGCCCGGCGGAATTATTCCCGCCGCGTCACGTTGTCCCTGTCAGATGACCGTCCCGCGAGGCCCGCATGACCGCTGACGAAGGCACCCGCTCCGCACTGCCCGCCTGGCTAAGGCAGTTCGCTCTGGTCATGGCGCTTGCTCTCGCCGCAGCTCTGGCGACCGGAATCACGGCCGGCTCGCTCTCCACCGCAGCGCAAGCAGACGACGATGATGACGATGATGACGACGACGACCGCCCGCGAAGGCGCATCCGCATCGAGCGCGCCCAGCCGCGCCCGGTGCCGGAGGTCCGTCGCCCGGCCGCGCGAAATGCGGAAATCGTCGCGTTGCTGCCGCCTGGCACCGCGACAGCGATCCTCGAGGCAGAGGGCTTCCAAATCCTCGGACGCACGGCGCTGACTTCGCCGCCGCGCGACATGCTGAGGCTGAGAACGACGCGCCGCGAAAGCGCGCAGGCCGCGCTTCGGCGGCTTCAGGCAATCGTTCCCACCGCGACCGCCGACCTCAACCGCATCTACCGGCCCTCGCGACTCGACTGTTCGGTCGCCGGGTGCGCGAGCTTCGCAATGGTCGGCTGGCCGAGCCCGCCCCGTTCGTGCTCGGCGGAAACGACCATCGGCATGATCGACACCGCCGTCCACGCGAGCCATTCTGCCTTTCGCGCCGGAGGGGTAGAGACGGTGACCTTGCGCCGCGAGGACCGACGCCCCTCCTCGGAGCGGCACGGGACAGCCATCGCCGCTCTCCTCGTCGGGCAGTCCGATGGTGCATTTCCGGGCCTGCTGCCGCGTGCCCGGTTGATCGCCGTCGACGTCTTCCATCGCGGCGCCGACGGCCGTGACGCCACCGACATATTCGATCTCGTGCGCGGGCTCGATCTCCTGGCCGGCCGGGGTATCCGACTCGCCAATCTGAGCCTTGCCGGCCCCGAAAGCCCGATCCTCCGCGAGGCGATCGAAGCCGCCATCGCCAAAGGCATGATCCTCGTCGCTGCCGCCGGCAACGAGGGGCCGCGGGCCCGCCCGGTTTACCCGGCGGCCTACCGGGACGTCATCGCCGTGACGGCGGTGGACGGGAACGGGCGCGTTTTCCGCCGCGCCAACCGCGGGGCCCATATCGCCTTCGCGGCTCCCGGCGTGAACCTGATTCTCGCCGGCGCCGAGGCACGGCCGCAGTCGGGAACCTCGCTCGCCGTGCCTTTCGTGACGGCCGCTGCGGCACTTGCCCTCGCAAGTGGCGCCGAACGCGGGACCATCGTTGACCGCTTGCGCCGGGAAGCATCCGATCTCGGGCCGCCCGGGCACGATCCCGACACCGGCTGGGGCCTTGTCAGAATGCCCGGCGGCTGTGGTTGAGACAGCCGACAACGCCAGCGAGTCGGGAGCGCCGCCGGGCCGTCTGTCGCGTTGCTTTGTCGCCTGATCCCGTCGAAATGGGAACGCAGCCCGTCACCGCCTCAACAATGCGCAGGTCGATGCTGCGATCGGCTGGAATGCCTGATCGCCGGGAATCGTCGCGAGGGGCTTGTAATAGTCCCACGGCCCCTTGGATTCCGCCGGCTTCTTCACCTCGTAAAGGCTCATGCTGTCATGCACCATGCGGCCATCCGGCCTGATCCTGCCGTTCTTGTAGAAGATGTCTTCGACGGGGATGGCCCGCATCGCCTCCATGACCGGTCCGGAAGCGTCGGTCTTGGCTGCGGCGACGGCCTTCAGATAGTGCCGGACCGAGGAGTATGTCCCCGTCTGCAGCATGTTCGGCATGGCCTTCACCTTGTCGAAGAACTTGCGCGACCAGGCACGCGTCTCGTCGTTCGTATCCCAATAGGACGCCTCGGTGATCGTCAGGCCCTGCGCCTCGGCAAGGCCGAGGCCGTGGATGTCGTTGATGAAGCCGGCAAGCGTGGCGAGCTTCTGGCCACCCTGCGTCAGGCCGAACTGGGACGCCTGCTTGATCGAGTTGATCGTGTCCGTGCCGGCATTGGCCAGAGCGACGACCCTGGCGCCCGACGACTGCGCCCTCACGAGGGCCGAGGCGAAATCCGCCGTTCCGACCGGCAGGCGGACACTGCCCAGCACGCGCCCCTTGTTTTCCGTGATGACCCGGGTCGACTGTTCCTGCAGTCCGTGGCCGAAGGCGTAATCGGCGGTGACGAAGAACCAGGTGTCGAAGCCCTGGCGAACCAGCGCCTGGGCCGTGCTCTGCGCGATGGCATAGGTATCGTAGGACCAATGCACGGCGAAGGGGCCGCAGTTCTCGTTGGTGATCCGGGTCGAACCCGGCGACGAGAGGGTGATGATCTTGCCCTTGTCCTTGGCGATCTCGATGACCGCCAGCGCCGGCGACGAGGAGGCGACGTCGAGGATCGCGTCGACCTTGCGTTCGTCGAACCATTGCCGCGCGATGGCGGCAGCGATGTCGGGCTTGTTCTGGTGATCTGCAAAGACGAGCTCGATGGGTTTGCCGAGCACCGTGCCCCCGACCTCGTCGATCGCCATCTGGGCGGCGGTGACACAGCCCGGGCCCGTGATATCGGCATAGATGCCGGACATGTCCTCGATCAGGCCGATGCGGACGACGTCGTCCGAAACGGCAGGCGACTGGGCCCGCGCTGCGAGCGGTGCAGCCGAAATGGCTCCCGCGGCCATCAGGCCGAATGATCTTCTGTTCAGGCGCATCATGGTCCCTCCCGAGACTTCACTGGCCGATCGATGCCGGCCTCTCGGGATCAGTCTCGGGTCGGATGGAGGCCCTGCTCAACGTCTGCGCCCGACACCCATTCGTGGGCGGGATGTGGGCTTCCGACAGAAGCGGCGCGTCAGCTTTTGTTGCGCGCAGCGAAAGCGGCGAGCCCACGTCTTGCATCCTCGCTGGTGAAGGTGCGCTGCCCGAGTTTGGCCTCCGCGGCGAAAGCCTCCCGGAAGGGGAGGTCCTGCAACGTGAGCGCGGCCTGCTTGATCGTCTGGATCGCTGTGGGGCTGAGCGTCGCGATCCGCGCCGCGAGTTCCTTCGCGGCCGGCTCGACCTCGTCGGCCGGCAGGACGCGATTGACGACGCCGCGGATCAGCATGTCGGCGCTGGAGAAGCGCTGTCCGGTCAGCAGGATCTCCATCGCGTGGGCGTGCCCGATCTGGCGGATCAGGCGGACCAGCGTTCCGCCTGCGGGCACGAAGCCGTGGATCGGCTCAGGCAACTGGAAGACGGCGTCGGTCGCGGCGATGCGGATATCGGTCGCGAGCATGATCTCGAAGCCGCCGCCGACGCACAGGCCCCTGATCGCACAGACGATCGGCTTGTAGAGCGGCACGTTCTTGAGATGGGCGGGATCCCAGGCGCTGATGTCGAAGCGGTCGCTGGCGAGCGCGGGAATGGATTCGGTCAGGTCCGCGCCGACACAGAAGGCGCGCTCACCCGCGCCAGCGAGCACGATTGAGCGAACGGCATCGTCCTCGGCGGCCTCGGCAAAGGCGCGCCCGAGATCGTCGTACATGGCGAGCGACAGCGCGTTCAGTTTGTCCGGACGCGCAATGCGGATCGTCGTCACCGCGCCATCCCGCTCGACGTCGATCGCCATCTCACACGGCTCCGCTGTTCAGAAGACGCCGAATTTCTCCTTCGTCGAGCTTGAGGAACTCGGAGAGAATGCTCCGGGTGTGCTCGCCGGGCGTGGGCGCCTTGCCCAGAGGAATCTCGCCTGTGCGGGACAGTTTGATGGGCGATCCGAACATCCGCACGCTCTCGCCGGCCACCGGTATCTCGACGATCATGTTGCGGGCTGCGACATGCGGGTCCTCGACGACTTCGGGAATAGTCCTGATGGCGCTGAGCGGAATCCGGTCCGCCGCCATCTCTTCCAGTTCGGCCTTGCTGAAGGCGCTGAACCAGCGCTCCAGCAGCGGCTTGACCCTCCGTTCCGCCACTTCGGGATCGAAGCGCTTTTCCATCGTGTCGATTTCGGGGTCGTTGGCGACGTCAGGCTCGCCGAACATGTCGCAGGTCAGGCGCCAGAACTTGTCGGTGTAGCCGCCGAAGAAGACGTAGCCGTCCTTGCAGGCGAACTGGCCGTAGGGCCTGACGAAGGGGTGGTCGTTGCCCAGCGGCGCGGCGACCTCACCCTTGGTCGTGTAGCGGACGACGGCGTTCTCCGTGAGGGTCAGGATGGAATCCTGCTGCGAGACGTCGACCACCTGCCCCTCGCCGGTCCGCTCGGCGGTGCGCAGGGCGGCGAGCGTTCCGATGGTTGCATAGAGCGATGCCGCGAGATCGCCGATGATCGTACCAACCCGCACCGGCGGACGGTCCGGATAACCGTTCATCGACCAAAGACCGCCGACCGCCTGACCCGTATTGTCGAAGGCCGGACGCGAGGAGTTCGGCCCCGTGCGGCCGAAGCCGCTGATCGCGGTATAGACCAGACGGGGATTGCAGAGCCGCAGCTCTTCATAGCCAAGCCCGAGCTTCTCCATGGTGCCCGGGCGGAAGTTCTCGACCAGCACGTCCGCCTTGCGGACAAGATCCTTCAGCAGCGCCTTGCCGTCCGGCGACTTCAGGTTGACGGTAATGCCCAGCTTGTTGCGGTTGAACTGGGAGAAGAAGGCGCTTTCCTCAGCCTCGTCGCTGCCGGCGACCATGGGCGGAAAGGTGCGGGCATAGTCGGGGTCGTCGGGATGCTCGACCTTGATGACCGTGGCGCCGAGATCGGCGAGCAGCATCGAGCAGAACGGCCCTGCCACGACGCGGGTGATATCGAGCACGACGACGCCGGCGAGTGGCCGTGCCTGCCCGCGCGCATCGCTGTCCTGCGCCTTCTCGTCCCCCATCGTGCTTCCTCTTCCCGGTTCTGCGCGTCCGTTCTGGGCGCCCGAGCCTCCTTTCGGCGGCTGGGGATGGCGCGGCTGGAACTCGATCGTCTTGATATTAGCCGTCGTGGCTTTGCGTCACCTTTGCCTCAGGCACGATCGACACGAAATGGATCAATGCTCCATAATTGGTGTTCATGAGTGTTGTAATCATCTATCATCCGAGGCGCCCAACTTGCGCTAGCTGTTCGGCTCGATCGAACCACCGGCGACTGGAGCGATGCGTGTGGACCAGCAGGCTCCGAAGCTGACCTCCGCCGAGATCGGGCCGGACCCGGTCATGGAATTCTATTCGCGTCTGCTGGGCCTGCTCGACAAGGGTGCCGGGTCCTCTGCCTTCGACAGTCTCGGCGAAGAGATTCGCGCGTTTCGCCCTGAACTGGAGCACCGGCTGGAAGCCGATCTCACGCTGGCGATCCGCCTCCGCGAGAATGTCGAGCACAAGCTGAAGCGCGAGCGGGAGCTCATCGCTCTCAACGAGACGGCGCGCGACCTCTCGGCGGTGCGCGATACCGATCAGGTCCTGCAAGCCATCATACGCCGCGCGCGGCAACTGGTCGGCAGCGATATCGCCTATCTTTCCGCAGCGCCGGACGAGCGAAGCCCCTTCCATGTCCGGGCCACGGAAGGCGTCGTGTCGGAGGCCTTCGCCAGCATCGTCGTGCCGCGCGATGTCGGCATTTGCGGCAGCGTGGTCCGCACGCGCAGGCCCTGGCAGTCCGGTCAGTACAAGTCCGACAAAAGCTTTCATCACGACCCGGAAATCGATACGGCGATCCGGTCCGAAGGGGTTGTCTCGATCCTCGGCATTCCGCTCGAACTCGAAGCGCACATTATCGGCGTGCTGTTCGTCGCCGACCGCTACGAGCGCGCCTACAACCCGCAGGAAATCTCCGTCCTGCAATCGCTCGGAACCTTCGCCGCGCTGGCGATCGAGAATGCGCGATTGCTGGAGGAAGCGCAGCGGACGCTGAACATTGCGCGCGAGGCGAATGTCGCCCTCAGGGCCAAGGCCGACGACATCGAAAGCGCCGCCATCGCGCATGAGCGGCTGACCGAGCTCATCGTCCGCGGCGGATCGCTGGAGGATCTTCGGCACCGCGTGGCGACGCTGCTGGGCGGCGATGCAATCATTCTCGATGAGCGACAGATCGCGATTGCGGGCGCCCTGCCCGAGGACATACCGGACCCTGGGCTCGCATCCGCGATCCGCGAAAGCGTCCGGCTCGGCCGATCGGTGCCGTTCGAAACGGCAGCCGACAAGACGATCACGGTGGCTGCCGTCACGAGCGGCGCCGTGCGGCTGGGCGCTCTTGTTCTATCCCGCTCGAAACCGATGTCTTCCTCCGAGACCCGGACGCTGGAGCGGGCGGCGCTGGTGACGGGCATCGTCCTCCTGTCGATGGAGCGCGTCGCGGAGGCGACCTATCGCAATGTCGCCGACATCGTCTCGGCATTGCTGCGGGGGACCTCGGACCCGTTCCGGCCGGAGGGCTCCAATGCCCTGCCCGTGGGCGTTTCCCTGTCCTGGCCCGTGACGATCCTGCTCGTCTCCTGCAAGGACGGGTTTGCCGCCCATCTGCCGCAAGCCGTTCGTGCCGCGACATCCGGACGCCAGGCGATCGGCGCGGCCTTCAACGGCGACCTCGCCGTGGTCACGTCGAGCGACGACTGGATGGGGCTTGCCCGAAGGATTGCGACCGCGCTCGAGGACAGCGGCCGCCAACCCTACAACATCGTGGCGTCGCAACCCGTATCGGACATCAACGCCGCCGCCGCGGAATACCGAAAGCTCAGGCGCAGCCTCGCGCTTCTGCGCAATCTCGGCCAGAGCGCCAGGGTGGTTCCGGAGAAGACTCTCTCGCTCTATGGCCTGCTTTTCGACGGACAGGGCGAAGAGGCCGCGGGCGCGTTCATCGAGCACACGATCGGCCCGCTCGTCAACCATGACCAGCGGCGCAAGGCCCAACTGGCACCGACCCTCTACGCCTATTTCGAAACCGGCCGCAGTCTTCAGCGGGCGGCGGACATGCTCGGCATTCACGTCAACACGATGCGGCAGCGCCTCGATTCGATCGGTGCACTGTGTCCCGACTGGGCGGAAACCAATCGTGGGCTGGAACTCCACATGGCGCTTCGACTGCACAGGCTGATCGAGACGCTGCCAAGCTGACGTAGTGTGGAACAGGCACAGTGCGCACGCCGATCCTGTATGGGCTCCCGCCATTGAGGAAGGCGGGCCGGACGCGTCTAACGCTCATGATCGCAGCAGAGCGGAGCCGTCGCCGATGTCAGTCAACAGCCGCCTTCCCGGCTTCTACAAGCTCTCCCCCGGAGACCGCCTCAAGAGCGCGACCCGTGCCGCCGGGATTGCGGAAACGGATGTTTCCTCCCTCGTGCCGGCCGATACCGAGATGCTGGCCATCGCTGACCGGATGATCGAGAACGTGGTGGGCACCCTGTCGATCCCGGTCGGCATCGCCGCGAACTTCACCATCAACGGCCGCGACTTTCTCATTCCCATGGCGACGGAGGAGCCGTCGGTCGTCGCGGCGGCAAGCAACATGGCCTCGGTCGCGCGGCTTCATGGCGGCTTCCACACTTCGACCGATCTGCCCATCATGGTGTCGCAGGTTCAGGTGGTCGGCGTGCCGGACCCGCGCGGCGCGCGTATGCGTCTCTATGAGGCCGAGACCGAGCTGCTGGCCCTCGCCAACGAACAGGACCCGCTGCTGGTCAGGCTCGGCGGTGGCGCGAGGAGCATCGAGGTCCGCATCGTGGAAGCGAACGGCGCCACCTATGTCGTCCTGCACCTCCATGTGGACGTGCGGGACGCGATGGGCGCGAATGCGGTGAACACCATGGCCGAGGCGATCGCGCCCCGGGTCGCGGCGATCACCGGTGGGCGCGTCCGGCTTCGCATCCTGACCAACAAGGCCGACCGTCGCCTTGCGCGCGTGCGCGCAGTCTTCGACCGCGACGCCCTTGGCGGAGAGGATGTGGTGACCGGCATCGTCGATGCCTTCCGGTTCGCGGCCGCCGATCCCTACCGTGCGGCGACCCACAACAAGGGGATCATGAACGGCATCACGGCCGTCGTTCTGGCGACGGGCAACGACACGCGAGCGGTCGAGGCGGGCGCGCATTGCCATGCCGCCGCCAGCGGGCGCTATACGTCGCTCTCCCACTACGAGATCAATGCAGACGGGCATCTCGTCGGCACGCTGGAAGTGCCGATGGCTGTCGGCCTCGTCGGCGGCGCAACGAAGACGCATCCGGCCGCCCGGGCCGCGGTCAAGCTTCTCGGGGTGAAAACGGCCCAGGAACTGGCGCAGATCGTCGTTTCGGTCGGCCTGGCGCAGAATGTCGGCGCGCTTCGGGCGCTCGCCGCCGAGGGAATCCAGAAGGGCCACATGTCGCTGCACGCCCGGAACGTGGCAGCGGCTGCCGGTGCCGAAGGCGACGAGATCGAAACGGTCGTGGAGCGGCTCAAGACAGGCGGACACGTCCGCCTCGACAAGGCGGAGGCGATCCTGGCCGAGATGAGAGCCGGCGCATCATAAGGCGCGGTCTGCATGGGGTCTTCATCCACGCCGATTGGGACCCTGAGCTGGCACTCGACGAGCCAAGCCCCGCCCGTCTTCGGCCGCTGCGAGCGCGGCCGAAGACAAGTCGCTTCGCATCTGAATGCGGAGGTTAGCCCGCGCGGGGCAAGGCCACGGCATCCGCTCCTGCCGGGAAGCGCAACTGGCCCGTGGTGCCGCGAGCCGCCGACCAGACGGCTTCCGCCACGTCCGTTTCCCTTGTGGTGAGGGGCGGCTGCTTATTTGATCGTGTATCATCCAAACTTCGACACGCGGCCACTTATGGCGCCAGCACCAAACTCGGCCTCAACCTGCCCTTCAAGCGCTCAAACCTGCCGGGAGAGCAGCCCTGCTGCTTCCTGAAGGCGGTGCTAAAGGCGCGCGCAGATTCAGAGCCGACCCGAAATGACTTGGCTAAGGGCATCCATATCGGACTTACGGTAATTTTGTAGGTCCGCTAAATTATGGCTGGTCCAGATGGGTGCCTGAAGCGGGTATCCGGCTGCGGCGGGAGATGATGGCACGCATGGAAGCGGGCGGCCTCATCGGCGCCTTCGTGCGCGGCGGGCAGGGTCGAACCCGTCTGTACGCCGGTCCGGAGGGCATCGGGTGCACGGGGTCTCATCAACCGCCGGCGCAGTCGTGAGCCCGCTCAAGAAACCATCACGCTTCCGCCCGAGGGCGACAATGTCTGGCCAGTGAAGTAATCCGCCTCGGCGCTCGCCAGGAACACCGCCGTCGGCACGACATCATCCACCGTGCCGGCGCGCCGCAGAGGATAGCCCGCGACCGTCGCGCGAATGGCCTCGTCGCTCATGCCAGCGGCAAGCTCCGTCCGGATGATAGCCGGCGCGATGGCGTTGACGCGGATGCCCTGCGACCCGAGCTCGCGCGCGAGCGCCTGCGTGAAGCCGATCATGCCGGCCTTGGCGGCGGAAAGAAGCGAGAAGTTCGCGGCGCCGCTGACCCCGAAACTGCCGGACATGTTGATGATCGCGCCGCGCCCGCGCGCGATCATGTGCGGCACGGCGAAGCGGGAGCAGAGGAACATGCCGCGCAGGTGGACGGCGATCATATCGTCCCAGACCGCGACCGGCATTTCGGCGAGCGGGCATGCATTGAGCAGGCCGGCATTGTTGACGAGGATGTCGATGCTTCCCAACCGCGCAACGGTGGCCTCGACCATGCGCTCGACCGCATCGGCGTCCGTGACGTCGGTCGCGTGAGCCTGCACGCTCTCGCCGGAAGCATCGATTTCCGTCGCCGTGCGGCGCGCCGTGTCGATATCGCGGTCGGCGATCATGACCCTGGCGCCCTCGGCGACGAAGGCCGCCGCCATGGCCTTTCCGATGCCCCGCGCCGCGCCGGTAATGATGGCCACCCGTCCGGTCAATCGCTGGCTCGCCACCGGCAGCCTCCGTTCACTGCGACAACAGGAGACAGGCCCGAGGGAGGTCCCTCGGGCCTGATCATTCGAGCGTGCCGGGGCGCAGGGTCAGACCAGATATTTCTGGAACTGCTGCGAGCGCGCGCGGGCGGCGGCCAGTTCCTCGGCTGTGAACTTGACCTTGCCAGCGAAACGGTTGGTCACCAGCGCGTTCACGTCGGGCCGTGCCGCACCCTCGCCGGCCGCATATTGCATGACGAAGTCGGTCATCGTGTTGACCTTGGCCGGATCCGAATAGCCGAAGCCGTGATCGGTCAGTTCCGACACCAGATTGGTCAGGTTCACGAGGCCGAGGCCGATGCGCGAATATTCCTTGCCGGTCGAGGAGATGGACACCTCCGAATTGGCCTTCAGGAAGATCTCGACGGACTCGTCGAAGTTCGTCTGCGTGAACTTCACGGCTTCCATCGCGCCCTGCACGAAGGCCTCGCACAGCGCGGCGTCGCGCTGCAGGCGCTGCGGTTGCGTGGTCAGCGCCTGGCCGTAGAAGTCGATGCCGACGCTCTTGAAAAGCATGAAGCGAACATCGGTGCCGAGCGGCGCGAGGGTGGGCACGGTGCTGGTGGCGAAGGCCGCGACCGCATCCACCTGCTTCTCGGCCAGCGAGCGCTCGCGCACCTTGCCGTCGAGCTGGATGATCTGGACCTTGGAGAGGTCGAAGCCGGCCTTGGCGGCATAGAGCGGCAGGAAGGGATACTCGCCGGATGTGACGCTGGCGCCGAGGCGCTTGCCCTCGAGGTCCTTCGGCGTCCGGATCGGCGAATCCGTACGGACGCCGACACCCATCAGCACCTCGTAGTTGATCTGGCCGATGCAGGTGATCGGCAGCTTGCGCGCAGCCTGGATAATGACCGTCGGCGTCGGCGCCATGCCGAAGTCGAATGTGCCTGCACTCACCGCCTGGGCAGCCGAGTTGGAGCCCGAACCACGGGCGACGCTGACCTCGAGGCCTGCATTCTTCCAGAAGCCCTTGTCGCGCGCGACATAGGCGAAGAGGTTCGGGCCTTCCGGCAGCCACGACGTCGTGAAGCTGATCCTGCTGGCGCCCTGCGCGACGGCCGGCGTTGCGAGCGGCATTCCGGCAGCGACGGCACCGAGGCCCATCGCCTTGATGGCTGTGCGTCGAGAAATGGTCATGACCTGGTTCCCCTTTTGATTGCGCTGGATGCGAGCGATGAGGAAGCTTCCCCCCGCGCGGGCGACCGCGCAAGAGGAATTATGCCAGTTTTTTCTTTTCGCATGCATTTTAGTCAGTCGCCTACTTTTTCTCCTGTCCCACCCCAATGACCCGGCCTATCCTGCAGCTTCATCATCGCTCTGCAGCCATCATGCATGCAAGACATGCCTTTGGATAAATCCGAAAGCGTAATCTGGTATGCATGATGAGCCAGATTTTGCGCGATCACAGCAGATCGAGGCCCGTCATGCCTGACAGCATACTGAAGACCAGCGGGTTTCCGCAGTCGCCCGGGCACCATTATGGCGGCCAGTGGCAGGCACCGCTGGCGGCGGAAACCATGCCGGTCTTCTGCCCCGCGACCGGCGCCGAACTTATCCGGTGCGCCAATGCCGGCGCTGCCGACATCGCCGCCGCCTGTGCCGCGGCGAGCGCCGCCCTGCCCGGCTGGCGCGCCATGGATGCGCTCGACCGCGGCCGCATTCTGCGCCGCCTCGCAGACCTTGTCGCGAGCCGCATCGACACACTGGCCGCGCTTGAATCCGCGACCATCGGCCGCCCCTTGCGCGAGATGCGCGCGCAGATGGGCCGCATCCCCGAATGGATCGAGTATTTCGCCGGGATCGCGCCGGGGCTCGAAGCCGAGGCCAAGACGCTGAAAGGCGGCCTCCTCAGCTACACGGCCTATGAGCCCTATGGGGTCTGTGCGCTGCTGACGCCCTGGAACCACCCGATCCTCATCCTCGTCAAGAAGCTGGCGGCCGCCCTTGCCGCGGGCAATACCTGCATCATCAAGCCGTCCGAACTGGCCCCGATCTCCACGCTCGTCTTCGCCCAATGGTGCGCCGAGGCAGGTCTCCCGGCCGGCACGGTCAACGTCGTCACCGGCGACGGACGGACCGGAGCCCTCGTCTGCGCCGCTCCGGAAGTTCAGCGCATCGACATGACCGGCGGAACGGCAACCGGGCGGCGGGTCGCCGCAGCCGCTGCCGAGCGGCTCGTGCCCTGCACGCTGGAACTCGGCGGCAAGACGTCCTTCATCGTGTTCGAGGACGCCGACGTTTCGGAGGCTGCAGCCGGCGCGGCCTTCGCGGCCTTCATCGCCGCCGGCCAGACCTGCGTCTCCGCCTCACGCCTTCTTGTAGCAAAGCCGATCTACGAGGCGTTCAACGCCGAGCTTCGCCGCCGTGTCGAGGCTCTGCGGGTCGGCAATCCCGCCGACACGACGACCGACGTGGGGCCGGTCATTTCCGCGGCTTCGAAAGCACGCTGCCTCGGCCATATCGAGAAGGCCCGAGCGGCCGGCGCGCCGATCCTGGCAGGCGGCACGCTGCCGGGTATCGGCGCCGAATGCGCGAGCGGCTATTTCGTGCCGCCGACGGTGTTCCGCGACGTGGAGCCTCACATGGAGCTGTTCCGGGAGGAGGTGTTCGGGCCGGTCATCTCTGTCACCCCGTTCGAGACGGAGGCCGACGCGCTGCGCCTCGCCAACGATTCCCCTTACGCACTCGGCGTCTCCATCTGGACGCGCGATGTCGGCCGCGCCCATCGCGTGGCGCAGACGGTGCGCGGCGGCATGGTCTGGATCAACGACCACCACAAGAACGACCCGCGCTCCATCTGGGGCGGCTTCGGCGACAGCGGCTACGGCAAGGAGAACGGCTGGGACGCGCTGAAGAGCTATCTGGTGAAGCGCAACGTCGTCGTGCGCACCGCGCCGGCCTTCACCGACTGGTTCGCCGGCGGCAATCGCTATGGCTGAGGGGAGCGGCTCTCAGCGCCCCGTCCAGACAGCGGGGCGCTTGGCGACGAAGGCCTCGACCCCGTTGCGGAAATCGTCGCTGCCATAGCAAAGGCGGATAAGATCGTCGCCGTCGATATCCGTCGCGGTGAGGCGGCGGATCGCTTCCTTGGTGACGCGCATGGTCAGCGGCGCGTGGCCGGCGAGCCGCCCGGCGATCTCGGCGGCACGGGCGTCGAGTTCCTCCGGCGCGATGACGGCGCTCAGGAAACCGCCGGCAAGCGCCTCGTCGGCGGACAGCATCTCGCCGAGCAGCAGCATGCGCTTGGTGCGCGCCGGGCCGAGCTGGGCCAGCAGGCGCGCATGGTTCTCGATGGACAGGCAATTGCCGAGCGTCCGCGCGATCGGCACGCCGAATTGCGCGGCGGGCGTGCCGATCCTCAGGTCGCAGCAGGCAGCGATGGCGAGGCCGCCGCCCACGCACCAGCCGTCGATCACGCCAAGCGTCGGCACGCGGATCGCCTCGATGGCCGCGAGGATCGCCTCGATCCGCCGCTCATAGGCGATGCCGTCCTCGCCGGAGCGGAAGGCAGCGAACTGGGCGATGTCGGTTCCGGCGATGAAGGCCTTGCCGCCGGCCCCGCGGAACACCACCACCCGCAATCCGTCCTCGGCGTTGACTGCCTCGCAGATGGCGGCAAGCTCGTCATACATCGCCCAGGTCATGGCGTTGCGGGCCTGCGGGCGGTCGAAGAGCACATGGCCGATGGCGCCCTCGCGGCGATAGCGCGTGATACCCTGATCCATGGAATGCTCTCCGTTGCGGGCGCGCAACGGCGCCGGCCTGAGACCTATCACGCCATGTTGGCGAGATCCCAGACCACGTCCGCCAGCACCTGTGCACCGGCCGTCAGATGTTCGGGCTCGGCCCATTCGTCGGGATTGTGCGAGATGCCGCCGCGGCAGGGCACGAAGATCATGCCGGCCGGGCAGACATAGTGAAGCTGGCGCGCGTCATGCCCGGCTGCCGAATAGACGTCCATGTGCGGAATGCCGCGCGCCGCCGCCGCCGCCGTGATCGCCGCGCGCACGGAGGGCGCGAAGTTCAGCGACGGGGAATGCTGAATCTGCTGCAGCTCGACCGCGCAAGGACCCCTGTGGCGCGCGACGATCGCCCGGATCTCGGTGTCGACACGGTCGACGACAGCATTGTCGGGATGGCGGAGATCGACCGAGAAGAAGACCTCCGCCGGCACCACTGAGGGCGCGTTCGGCGTCACCTTCATCATCCCCACGGTGATGAGCGTGTCGGCCGGCTCCATCGCGGCCTCGTCCATGGCCTGGATCATCCGGACGGCGGCCATCATGGCATCGCGGCGCTCCCGGCGCAGCGCCGTGCCGGCATGGGCTGCCTCGCCGGTCACGCGGATGCGGTAGCGGCGGGTGCCCTGAATGCCGGTGACGACGCCGAGCGGGATGCCGGCGGCTTCCAGAACCGAAGCCTGCTCGATATGCGGCTCGACATAGGCTGCGATGGGAAAGCCGAAGGGCCGCTGCGGCACGTCGCGGTCGCTCGCGAGGATCGCAGAGACTGCCTCGCCGACCGTTACGCCATCCGCATCGCGGATCGGCAGCACCTGCTCAAGCGCCTTCGTGCCGGTGAAGAGATCGGAGCCGGTCATGCCGGGCGCGAAGCGCGACCCTTCCTCATTGGTCCAGGCGACGATTTCGACGGATCGCAGGGGCTGCTTGCCCGCCGCCGCCATTGCCTCGGCCGCTTCCAGCGCGGCCAGCACGCCGAAAACACCGTCGAACTTGCCGCCGGTCGGCTGGGAATCGATGTGCGAGCCAGCGACAACGGGCGGCAACGAGGGGTCGCGACCCTCCAGCCGGAGAAACAGGTTCGCGGCCGCATCCGTGAAAGGCTTGAGGCCGATGGCCCTGCCCCATGCGATAACCTGCGCCCGTGCCTCGCCCTCGACGGCCGAGAGGGTCGGCCGGTCGACGCCGCCATCAGGGCGCGCACCGAAGCGCGCCAGATTCATGTGGCGCGCCCAGAGGCGCTCACGATCGACATAGTCGGAAAGACGCTCAGACACGGCCGGCCTCAGTCGGTGCGCATGATCTGCGCGGGATTGGCCCGCGGGTCGCGCGGCCCCCAGCGGCCCGCCTCGACCTGCGCGATGAATTCCGACAGGAGACGGTTGAACAGTTCCGGCTCCTCGAGGTTCAGCGTGTGGCCGGCCTTGGGGAAGACCGCAAAGCCACAGCGCGGCACGGTGCGCTTGAGGAACAGGCCCGGCTGGACGCAGTGATCGTCCTCGTCGCCGGTCATGACCAGCAGCGGCGCCTGCATGGCGCGGAATTCGGCTTCGAGGTCGTAGAGCGAGGGACGCTGCATCTGCACGCCGCGCATGGTGTTGGCGGCCCCCTGCGAATGGTGCTGACCGAGCCGGTCGGCAAACAGCTTCCAGCCGCGCGGGTCCTTGTCCTGGAACTGCACGCGCGAGGCGCCCTCGGCATAGGTCGGTGCAAAGTCCCTAGCGCCACGCTCCTGGAAGTTCTTCGCGACCTGCTCGGAAATGCCCTTGAAATAGTTCTCGTGGGCCTTTTCCGCGCCGTAGCCAGCGCCCGCTGCGACCAGCGACAGCACGCGGCCGGGATGGCGGAGGCCGACATGCAGGGTGGCAAACCCGCCCATCGACAGGCCCACCACATGCGCCTTGTCGATGCCGGCGGCGGTCAGCACGTCGACGATGTCGTCGGCCGCGCGCGCCTGCGAATAACTCGCGACATCGGACGGCACGTCGGACGGCGGATAGCCGCGCGCGGCAAAGGTGATGCAGCGGTGCCGGCGCGCGAAGAAGTTCATCTGCGGCTCCCAGCTCCAGTGGCTGCCGCCGAATTCGTGGACGAAGATGATCGGCGTGCCGGTGCCGGCCTCCTCGTAGAACAGCTTCACGCCGTCGCTGGCGGTGGCGAATGCCATGGCCCTCTCCTCAGATCACCGAGCGGCGCGAGGCGATGCCGCCATCCACCGTGAAGATGGTGCCGGAGGTGTAGCCGGAGCGGTAGGAGGCGAGAAACACGATGAGATCGGTGACCTCGTGGACATGGGCCGGGCGCTTCAGCGGGTAGCGCTGCTCCAGCTCTTGGTAGCGCGTCTCGTCGCCGAGCCAGTCCTTCGCGCGCTTCTTCAGCATGTTGTAGATGCGGTCTGTATCGACCGGGCCGGGATTGACACCGACGACGCGGATATTGTCGTCGAGCGAGTGGCCGCCCATCGCGCGGGTGAAGGCCATCAGGCTGGCATTGCCGGTGGTGCCGGCGACATAGGCCGGGTCGAAGACCTCGCCGCCATTGCCGATATTGTTGATGATGACGCCGCCGCCGCGCGTCTTCATGCGGGCATAGATCTGGCGCGTCATGTTGATGTAGCCGAAGACTTTCAGCTCCCAGCCCGCGCGCCACCTGGCCTCGTCGACATCCCATAACGAGCCGCTCGGGATGACGCCGGCATTGTTCACGAGCACGTCGACATCGCCCACCGCCTCTCCGAGCTTCTCAGCGGCACCCACATCGGTCAGGTCGAGCGCGTGAACGGTGACGGAGACGCCGTGCTTGGCCTCGACCTCGCGCTTGAGCTGCTCCAGCTTGTCGCCGGACCGCGCGGTGACGTGGAGGTTGCAGCCCTCCTCGGCGAACGACCAGGCCAGGCCGTGGCCGATGCCCTGCGAGGCGCCCGTGATGAGCACGGTCTTGCCCTTCAGCCCCAGATCCATTTGAAAATCTCCACGAAACGCGTGCGCGGCGGCTGCCGGACGGATCAGAAAAGTTTGACGGCTTCGTTCTGGCCGCGCGCCTGCTCGACGAGGCGCGGCAGAAGGTCCACGAACTCCTGCACCCAGGCCGTCGGAACGCTGGTGCTGACCTTGATGAAGCGGTCGCCGAAGTTCGGCGTATGATAGGCGCCCTGGCGGATCATGATGTCGTGCTTCTGGTAGGCCGCGACCAGCGCCTCCGGCTTCACGCCGGCCTTCTCGCACTCCAGCACGATGAAGTTGCCGTTGGAGGGATAGACCGGCATCAGGAGGCCGGGGACCTTGTCCGACGCTTCCTTGATCAGCGTCTGGTTGGCCCGCTGCTGCGCGAGAACCTGCGGGAACCATTCGTCCCTGATCTTGAGGCCCGCGAGCGCCGCGCGCTGGGAGAGGATGTTGGAGCCGAGATTGTTCGGCGGGGCGCTCGCAAGCTGTTCGATGACGTCGGGATGGGCGACAACCGCGCCGACGCGCATGCCGGCAAGGCCCAGCCATTTGGAGAAGCTGTAGATAGTGATGGTGCGCTCGGGGTAGCGCGTCGCCGCCAGCGTGTGATCATAGGCGAAGTGGCGATAGGTGCAGTCGTGGATGAGGTAGGCGCCGGCCTCGCGCGCGATCGCCGAGATGGCGTCGATCTCGGCCGCGGTACAAGCCGAGCCCAGCGGATTATTGGGATCGACGAGGTAGATGACCTTGGTTTTCGGCGTGATCGCCGCCTTCAGCCGCTCCGGCGCAAGGCGATAGCCGTACTCCTCGCCATAGATCGGAATCTGCGTGACGGTCGCGCCGACCGACCGGGCGAAGGCCATCGGCCAGTTCCAGGTCGGGTCGGTGGTGATGAACTCGTCGCCCGGCCCCAGCAACGTGTGGCACACATGGTAGAGCGAGGCGACGGCACCATCGGACAGGAGCGCGGCCTGACCCGTCAGGCCGAGATCGGCGACGATGCCGTGGCGAAGCTCCTCAAGCCCCGCCGGCGGCGCGTAGATGTGAAACTCCTCGTCGCGGATGCACTTTTCCATGGCTTCGATGACTGCCGGGTGGGGCGTGGCATGGTTGGTGTTCTGGCCCATCCATCGCAGGCCCTTGGTATTCACGAGCTTGTCGAAATGGGCGTTCCGAACTTCGAATGCCTTCGTCATCCCACCCATAGCCCCTGTCTGGCATAATGCGACGCATGTTTTCGCCGCGACCGGCAAAGCTATGGCACCGTTTCACCCGATCGAACAGCCCAAAAACGCATCAAAGGCAAAAATTGAATGCACAAACAAATATCTGGCATAATGAGACTTGAAATCATCGTGCTCCGGGTCAATGGTGCAGCATCGAAGGGTGCTGTCCGCCTTACGCAGGTAAGGTGACGCAGCGCATGAACGGCATCGGCGCGCGCAGGCGAGGTTCGGAGGTGTTATGGCGACGGTGACAGCGCGCAGTGAGGCGACAGGAACGGCGCCGGAAGGGTCGCTCGTTTCGATCCGCAGCGTCGGCAAGACCTATTTCACCGGCAGTTCCGCCATTCCCGCCGTCGCATCCGCCTCGCTGGACGTTGCCCGCGGCGAATTCGTCTCGCTTCTCGGCCCCTCCGGCTGCGGCAAGAGCACGCTTCTGATGATGATCGCCGGCCTCGAAAAGCCGACCTCCGGCGCCATCGACCTGCTGGGCTCGCCGGTGCTGGCGCCCCGCCGCGACATCGGCATCATCTTCCAGGACGCGACGCTGCTGCCGTGGAAGAGCGCGCTGGAAAACGTCCTTTTCCCCATCCGTATCCTGAAGCTGCCGCTCGACAAATACATGCAGCGGGCGCACGAGCTGCTCGCCATGGTCGGCCTGTCGGGCTTCGAGCACAAGAAGCCGGGCGAACTCTCCGGCGGCATGCGCCAGCGCGTGGCGATCTGCCGCTCGCTGATCCACGATCCCGACATCCTCCTGATGGACGAGCCGTTCAGCGCACTCGACGCCATCACCCGCGACCAGATGAACGTCGCCCTGTCGGAAATCCTCGAGACCTACAAGAAGACCGTGATCTTCGTGACGCACTCGATCCGCGAGGCGGCCTTCCTGTCGGACCGCGTGGTGGTCATGGGCGGCCGGCCCTCCGGCATCATCCTCGACAAGGCCATGCCGTTCCCGCGGCCGCGCCGCTTCGAGGTGGAGGAAACCGTCGAGTTCACGCAGGTCTGCCGCGAATTGCGGCTGACGATCGAAGCCGCGCACGGCCACGCCCCGTCAACCCACGCCGCCCCCGCGGGCGCTTCCGTCATCGAGTGAGGGCAAGGCCATGGCCGCGACGATCGGAACCGAGACTGGCGCAGTGCTGGTCAACCCCGCCGCAAGGAACCGGACCGCAGCCGGCCTGCGCAGCATCCTGCTGCCGCTAGGCCTGGCGCTGTTCGTGCTGGTCGCCTGGCAGGTCTATGTCACGGTGGCGAACATCCCCTCCGTGATCCTGCCCTCGCCCATATCGATCGCGAAATACATCGTCGCGCGCTACGATATCCTGCTCATCCACGCGATCCCGACCACCGTCGAGTCGGCCGTCGGCTTCCTGCTGGCGCTGGCGCTGGGGGTGCTGCTCGCCATCCTCATCACCTATTCGGAAGTCGCGCGCGAGGCGCTCTATCCCAACCTCGTCTTTTTCCAGCTCATCCCGAAGATCGCGCTGGCGCCGCTCTTCATCATCTGGCTCGGCGTCGGTTCGACGTCGCGTATCGCCTTCTCGGTGTTCATCGCCTTCTTTCCGGTGGTGATCGCCACGACGGCCGGTTTCCTGAGCGTCGACAAGAGCATTCTGCGCCTCTGCCGCTCGCTGACCGCGACCGAATGGCAGGTGTTCACCAGCGTCCGCTTCCCCTCGGCGCTGCCGCATATTTTCAGCGGCATGAAGATCGCTATCACGCTGGCCATCATCGGCGTCATCATCGGCGAGTTCATCACGGCGCAGGCGGGGCTCGGCTATCTCATCATCTTCGCCACGGCCCGCGCCGATACCGAAGTGTCGATGGCCGCCATCGTCGTGCTTTGCATCTGTGGCTTGTTGTTGTACGGCCTCGTGGCGGTCGCAGAAATGATCGCGAACAGGTTCTACTCAGCGGATAGCCGATGAAAACGCGCAACGGCCGCGAGCCGGGCAAGACGGCGGCGTCGGATGAGCCGGAATCCCTGTCGGCCGAGGTGGTCGTGCGCCTCGAGGAGGAAATCCTCAAGGGCATCCGGATGCCCGGCGACCGCCTGGACGAGCGCCAGCTCGCCGAACAATTCGGCATGTCGCGCACGCCCGTACGCGAGGCGCTCCAGCGCCTTGCCGCCAGCGGCCTCGTCATCTCGCGGGGACGGCAGGGTCTTCAGGTCGCGCATCTCTCGCTGGCCGACCTCCTCGATGCGTTCAGCGTGGTCGCCGAACTCGAAGCGCTCGCCGCCTATCAGGCCGCGCGGCGCATCACGGCCGAACAGCGCGTCAGACTACAGGCGGCGCACGACGCCTGCGAGGTCGCAAGCCTCGCCAACGACGTCCAGCCCTTCTACGAGGCCAACTTGCGCTTCCACGAAACCGTGGCGGCGGCAAGCCATAACCGTATCCTGCAGGAGGAGCTGCGCCGGCTGACGCTGAAAATCTCGCCCTATCGCCGCACGATCACCTACCAGCCGGGCCGCATGGTCTCGTCGATCCCCGAGCACGGCGAGGTCATGGACGCCATCTTCAAGGGCGACGGCGCACGTGCCAGCCGCGTCATGCGCGGGCATGTCACCCTTCTCGGCGAGGGCCTGTCCGACCTGCTGCATTTCCTGCGCTTTTCGGACCAGAAGCTGATCCCCGAATTCGCGATCAACGAGTAGTTTCCGGGTTCAAAGGCTCCAAGCCACGGTCACGCCATCCGGATGAATGGCGGGCGCATGCCGTACGAACCGCGACTGTCGGCCGCTACCTTCTGCGCGGATCGTCGGCCGGATTGACGTAGGTGATGCCCCACGGCCCGTTGCCGTTGAGCTGCACGATCGTCTCCTCCGCGGTCCAGGCGTAGTGGTTGGTGCCTGGTTGCATGATGCCTATCGCGCCTGGCGTCAGCGCATGGGTCTTCGCTCTGTCGAAGCTGTCGCCGGCGCCCATGTGGAACGTTCCCGACAGCACCGTGACACGCTCGATCGCCGGGTGCGAATGCGCGGGTATCACGTAGTTGGCGGGGAACCGGAGGCGAATGGTGAAGGGCACGGCCTCGTTCATCGGCCCCTCGATCACGGCGATCTGCGCGCCGGGCGGGAGCGAGGGCACCGGTCCCCACGTTAGATCGCCGGGCATGACCATGCGATGTGCGCCGTGGTGCTGGGCGAGCACGAGGGGCGCCGTGGCGGCGACGATGCCGAGTGCGAGAACGATGGCTGGCAGGCGCTTCATGGGGGCCTCCGCTTGCGTGAGTGTTCAACGCTTGGTGATGACGATTTCGAGGTACTCGCTGCGCACCGCCATCGATCCGCTGCCGGCGCGGTTGAACTCTCCCGCGAGGGCGATGAGATCGGCTGCGAGTGCCTCCTGCTTTCCGGCTTCGAGCGCGCCGAACGCCTTGAACATCGGCCCGTAATAGGTCTTGAACACCTCGAGCCAGTGTTGCGGCGAGCGGTAGCGGAACACGAACATCCGCGGCTCCGCCGTGATGTCGACGGCGTGCTCGCCGAACATTTCGGCCAGCCGGCCGCGCGTGCCCCACAGGGCGGGCGACTTCACGCCCGCGGCCGGCGCGACGTGTTTGCCGAGCGTCTTGAAGAGCTGGCCGATGAAGCCTTCCGGCGTCCAGTTGGCGAGGCCGATCTTGCCGCCGCTCCTGCACACCCGCAGCAGTTCGGAAGCGGCCCTGTCCTGATCCGCGGTGAACATGACGCCGAAGGTGGAGAGCACGACGTCGAAACTTGCGTCGGCGAAAGGCAGGTTCTCGGCGTCCGCCTCGCGAAAATCGACCTTCAGCCGCTCGGCGGCAGCGCGCTCGCGCCCGCGCTCAAGCAAGGCAGGCACATAGTCGGTCGACGTGACGTCACACCAGCGCCGGGCCGCAGCGAGCGTCGCATTGCCGTTCCCGGCTGCAACGTCGAGAACCTTGCTGCCGGCCCGCAAGTCGAGCGCCTCGCACAGGCTTTCGCCGACGATCTGCAGGGTGGTTCCGACGATGGCGTAGTCGCCGGACGACCACGCGCCCTGCTGGCGCGCCTTTATCGCGCTGAGGTCCGGTTGGATCGGCATGGCTTGAGGAACGGCACTCGCTGACATGACGGGGTCTCCTCTGTTCCGATGGAATGGTGGCCTTCTCGATCAGATTCGGCTTCGGGGCGGGCACGCCCCCGATCACATCGATCATCGCCGGCGGCGTTTCGGTCTTCTTCGGCCGGCGGGCTCACCGCGGGCCCATGCCGCAGTTGTAGGCTCGCCCTAGCCGCCATGCTTGGAGAGCTTGTGGAGATTTGCGGAAGATGAGCTGGAGAGTTACGCTCGTTGCCCCATGATCTACGCCTTCGGCGATTGTGAGATGGATATTGCTGCGCGCGAGTTCCGTCGCGGCGGCACTAGCGTTCGGCTCGAACCACAAGTCTTCGACCTGCTCCGTCTGCTCATCGAGAACCGCCACAGGGTGGTCGGCCGAGAAGAACTGATCGAGCGCATCTGGGATGGACGCGCGGTATCGGACGCGGCTGTATCGAGCCGCGTCAAATCGGCCCGCCAGGCGGTCGGCGACGATGGCGAGCGCCAGGGCTTGATCCGTACGCATCACGGTGTCGGCTTCCGGTTCATCGGGGCGGTGGCCGCGCCATCCGCTATGGCGAACGATTGCGTTGCGATGAGCGAGGCACCGGAACGGGCTGCGTCCACCCGTCCGTCGATCGCCGTGCTGCCATTCGAGCAGGTGGGCGCGGTCGGGGCCTATGCCGCTGTCGCCGACGGATTGCCGCACGACCTCATCCTCGAACTCTCGCGCCTGCACTGGCTGACCGTCATCGCCCGGGGCTCGTCGTTCCAGTTCCGCAACGCAGTGGCGCCGGAGAAGGTCGCGGCGGCTCTGGGCGTCCGCTATGTGGTCACCGGCGATGTCGAAATCGACGGTCCGCGCATCAGCGTGACTGTCGAGGTCAGTGACACCAGCACCGCCGCGCTGGTCTGGAGCGAAAGATACCGGCGCCCGCTGGGGGCTGTGCACGAGATCCGAAGCGAGATCGTCAGTTCGGTCGCTTCCGCGCTCGACCTGCATATTGCCGCCGCGGAAGCCCGCCGGGCCCTCTCCTCGCCGTCAGACCTTGACGCCTGGGCCGCCTACCATCTGGGCGTTGCGGAGATGTATCGCTTCGACCGCGAGGGAGCGGAGCGCGCCGCCGCCCGGTTCGAGCAGGCGATCGAGCGGGAGCCGGGCTTCGCAAGAGCTCATGCCGGACTTTCGTTCGCGCATTTCCAGGGAGCGTTCCAGAGATTCGCCACCGACCGGGGCGCGGCGATCGACAAGGCAAGGCGCTCGGCAGAGACGGCCATCGCGCTCGACCCATTCGATCCCTTCTGCAATCTGGTGACGGGGCGCGCGGCCTGGCTGACCGGCAACCTCGAAGGCGCGCGACCCTGGCTGGACCGGGCGATCGAACTCAATCCGAACTACGCCCAAGGCAAATACGCCAGCGCCTGGACACGGACGCTGCTGGGCGAAGGATCGACTGGGCGGCGGCTGGTCGATGCCGCCGTGGAGCTGAGCCCGCTCGATCCGCTGCTCTACGCCATGCTTGCCGTCAGAGCGTTCACGCATATCCTGCAGGGCGAAACTGCCGAGGCCGCGATGTGGAGCGAGCGCGCGGCAAGGGCTCCCCGAGCCCATCCTCTCATCGAACTGATCGCTGCGGTCAGCCACGGCCTGAACGGCGATGACGTGCAGGCGAACAGGTGGTTCGCCTCGGCGCTCAGACGGCAGCCCGATCTGGGGCGCGAGGCGTTCTTCGAGGCCTTTCCGTTCGGCAACGATGCCGTTCGCGCCCAAATCAACCGGGTGCTTCATCGGATAGCGGTGTGAGGGCCGCTACGCGTTGCGCACGATTTAGGCGGCGCCAGCCGGGCCATCGGGGCCGACAAGCGTCATCCGTCGCAACGAAAAATATCCGACATTATTGAAAATAGCATATTGCCAACCCTACCGTGCGCTGGATAGCGTTGCGCCAAAGCCCGGCGACCATCGCCACCAAGAAACGTGAACGTCAGGCGCGGGAGCGCCGTCCTGGGAGGACAATCCATGATCACTCGCCGCCACGCCCTCGCCGGCCTTGCCGCAACCCCCATCCTCGCCACCCCGACCCTGCTTCTTGGTCAGGGCATTCAGGAGCGCACCATCCGCTGGGGCCACCTGAACAATACCGACCACCCGATGAGTTTCGGCGTGAAGAAATTCGGCGAAGTCCTCCTGCAGAAGAGCGGCGGCAAGATGCGGGTGCGCGAGTTCGCCGCTTCGCAGCTAGGCAACGAGATGCAGCAGCAGAGCGCCGTGCGCGGGGGGACGCAGGAGGTGATCTCCGCCTCGACGACATCGCTGGCCACGGTGGCGAAGGATTTCGGCCTTCTCGACTTCCCCTTCATCGTCGCCAATGTCGCGCAGGCCGAGAGCCTGATCCTCGGCGATTTCGGCAAGGACCTGTTCAAGCTCCTGCCGGAGAAGGACATGATCGGCCTCGGCTACTGGGGGCTCGGCTTCCGCAATGTGACCAACAGCGTCCGCGCCATCGCCAAGGTCGAGGACTTCCGCGGCCTCAAGCTGCGCGTGATCCCCAACCCGGTCTATCTGGAGACCTTCCGCGCCTTCGGCGCGAATCCGGTGCCGATGAACTTCGCCGAACTCTATACGGCACTCGAAACGAAGACGGTGGACGGACAGGAGAATCCCTACGCGGTGACGCTCTCCAACAAGTTCTTCGAGGTGCAGAAATTCGTCTCCTCGACCAACCACACCTACACGCAGAACATCATCACCGTCAGCAAGCGCTTCTGGGATCGTCTCTCCGAACAGGAGCGCGCCCTGATGACCGAGACCTACCAGGAAACGCGCGAGTACCAGAAGGACCAGACCCGGATCGCGGCCGAGAAGGCGCTCGATGAACTGAAGAGCCGCGGCATGCAGTTCACCGATGTCTCTCCGGCCGAGCTTGGCCGCATGCGCGATGCCACCAAGCCCGTGGTCGACAAGTTCTCCGCGGAGTTCGATCCTGCCCGCGTTCGCCAGTTCAACGCCGAGCTTCAGCGCATTCAGACGATCACCTGACCGCGCTGCCGCAGACCGCCTTGCCGGGTGATCCGGCGAGGCGCCTTTTCCCTGCTGGGGTTCTTGCCGCATGGACATGCTCGCCCGGGCGATCGACCTTTATTGCCGGCTCGCGAAAATACTCGCGGTCGTCTGCCTTGCGACGATGGTCGTGCTCGTCTTCGGCAACGTCGTCCTGCGCTACGGCTTCAACTCCGGCATCGTCGTATCGGAGGAACTGTCGCGCTGGCTGCTGGTCTGGCTGACCTTCTTCGGTGCCATCGTCGCGCTGCGGGAGCACAAGCATCTCGGCGTCGACACGCTTGTCCAGCGCCTGCCGCCGACGCTGAAGCGCGTCTGCTTCATCGTCAGCCACGTCCTCATGATCTATGCCAGCTACCTGCTGATGAACGGCAGCTGGCAGCAGGTGCTGATCACCGCCGGCGACCGGGCCCCGGCGACATCGCTCTCGGTCGGCATCTTCTATGCCTCTGGCGTGGTCTTCGGATCGTCGGCCCTGGTCATTCTCCTGCACGACCTCCTGCGGGTGCTGCTGGGGCGTGCCGGCGAGGGCGACCTGATCGCAGTCAGGGAGTCCGAAGAGAGGTGAGCTTCGGCGAACCTTTCGGAATGTGCCGGTCATGACCATCGCCATCTTCACCTTCTCGCTTCTCGGCGCCATGGCGATCGGCATGCCCATCGCCTATGCGCTGCTCGTCTGCGGGGTCGCGCTGATGGTGTCCCTCGACATATTCGATGCCCAGATCATCGCGCAGAACGTCATCAACGGCGCGGACAGTTTCCCGCTGATGGCCGTGCCGTTCTTCCTGCTCGCCGGCGAACTCATGAACCGGGGCGGACTGGCATCGCGCATTGTCAACGTCGCCATGGCGCTGGTCGGCCATCTGCGCGGCGGGCTCGGCTATGTCGCCATCCTCGCGTCCTGCATCCTGTCGTCGCTTTCCGGATCCGCTGCCGCCGATGCCGCCGCGCTGGCGGCACTGGTGGTGCCGATGATGGTCGCGGCCGGTCACAGCAAGCGGCATTCGGCCGGCCTCGTTGCGGCCAGCGGCGTCATCGCCCCTGTCATTCCCCCGAGCATCGGCTTCATTCTCTTCGGCGTCGTCGGCAATGTCTCGATATCCAAGCTGTTCCTGGCGGGGATCGTGCCCGGCCTCCTGATCGGGCTCGGCCTCTGCATCGCCTGGTGGTGGGTCGTCCGCAACGAGCGGGTCGCGCAGCCGCCGCGCCAGTCCGGCGGGCAGATACTGAAAGCCGTCATTGACGGCTTCTGGGCCCTGCTGATGCCCGTGATCATCATTGTGGGGCTGCGCTTCGGCATTTTCACACCCACCGAGGCCGGAGCGGTCGTCGCGGTCTATTCGCTGCTGGTGGCCATGTTCGTCTATCGCGAACTGAAATGGAGCGACCTCTACGAGGTCTTCGCCGCAGCCGCCGTGACGACCGGCGTCGTGATGTTCCTCGTCGCCGCAGCGCTCGTCTCGTCCTGGCTGATCACGGTCGCGGAGATCGCGCAGCAGGTCGTCGACCTCCTGAAACCGTTCATGTCCAACCAGACGATGCTGCTGATCGCCATCATGGTGCTGGTGGTCATCGTCGGCACGGCGCTGGACATGACGCCCACCATCCTGATCCTGACGCCCGTGCTCATGCCGATTGTCCGGGAGGCGGGAATCGACCCCGTCTATTTCGGCGTGCTGTTCATCATCAACAACTCGATCGGGCTGGTGACGCCACCGGTGGGCGTCGTGCTCAACGTCGTCTGCGGCGTCGCGAAAATCAGCATGGAGGAGATCATCAAGGGCGTGACGCCTTTCATGATCGCCCAGCTCATCGTCCTGCTCCTGCTGGTGCTGTTCCCGGTGCTCGTCATGGGGCCGGCGAAGTTCCTCGCGGGCTGATCAATCAACCGGGCCCCTCTCCTGCCCACTGGACGCGCCATGCCCTATCGCCTGAGCATCATCAACGGACCGAACCTGAACCTGCTCGGCACACGGGAGCCCGCGATCTATGGCCATACGACGCTGGCGGAGATCGAGCAGTCCTGCCGCAGGCGCGCCGACGAGCGCTCGGCGACGCTGCTGTTCCGGCAGAGCAACAGCGAGGGTGCCATCGTCGACCTGATTCAGGCCGCACGCGAGGAGGCCGACGCCGTCATCATCAATCCGGCCGGCTATTCCTTCCACTCGGTGCCGATCCTCGACGCCATGAAGATATTCTCCGGCCCGGTCATCGAACTCCACATCTCCAATATTCACGCGCGCGATGAACTGCATCGTCACTCGATCACCTCGACGGCGGCAACGGCGGTGATCTGCGGCCTCGGCCCCTACGGCTATCTCGCGGCGATGGACGCGGCTCTTCACCTGCTGGAGCAGAGGCGATGAGAGCTGGACAAGGCTTTCTCGCCATCTGGAGCGATGTCGCCCCGGAGCAGGAGACCGACTACCTCCACTGGCTGACCCGGGAGCATACGCAGGAACGCGTTTCGATCCCCGGCTTTCTCGGCGTTCGTGTCTTCCGCGGCCGGGCCATGGGCGTCAGGCGCTACTTCATCCTCTACACGCTCACTGAGAGCGGTGTGATGGGCAGCCCGGCCTATGTCGAGCGGCTGAACGCTCCGACACCCTGGTCGCAGCGCATCATGCCCATCCTCGGCAATTTCCGGCGGGGCGGAGGCACGGTCACAACGCGGCTGGGCAGCGGATTCGGAGCCGTCGCCGCACCCATTCTGCTGGATGGCGATGGAGCTGCGCAGGCGCCCGCCCGCGCAACGGACCTGGCCGGGCGGGATCGCATCGTCGCGGTGTCCCTGCTCGCGGTGGATGGCGTGGGAACCGCCATCCAGACGAGCGAGAAGACGCTGCGCGCAGGCGACCGCAGCTTCGACACGCTCCTGCTTGCCGAGGCTGTCGATTCAGATGCGCTGACCACGGCGCTCGGCGAGGTAGAGCTTTTCGATCAGATATTTGCGCTGGACAAGGCGCAGCTCGCCGCCTGAAGCCAAGGTCGAGGCCGGTCATCACACGCGATCGGCACCTTCAGAGCTTCGGGATCGTCACCGGCAGAAGGTTTCGCCTCTGAGCCGCGATACGGAAGGGCGCGTTCGGCGCGCCATATCCCGCATAGCCTCGCCTCTCGACGATCTCGAAGAAGAATCCGTCGGCACCGGCCTGGCCATAGAGCTGAAAGAATTCCCCCTTCGCATCGCGGTCATACAGGATCGCCGCCTGCTCCAGTCGCGCGACAGTCTCGTCATCGAGCCCGAAACGCGCGGCGAGGTCCGGATAGTAGTTCGGCGAGACCCGCAGGGGCTGGAAACCGTTGGCTGCCAGCGCAGCGGCGGTCCGCATGATGTCGCGCGTCGAGAACGCGATGTGCTGCACGCCGGCCCCGAACAGCTCGTTGACGAAATGCCCCGCCAGCGTGCGGCGGTTCTCCGCGCCGTTGAGCGTCAGCCGCAATCCGCCGCTGTCGTTCTCGATGACCTGGCTGCGCACGAGACCGGCGGGATCGACCACGTCGACCATGGGCAGCTTCCGGACGTCGAAAAGGGACGTGTAGAAGAGCAGCGAGGTCAGCAGTTCATCGACGAACATGGTCTGTGCGACATGGTCGATGCGTTCGAGCCCGGCATCGCCGCCGCGCGCGGGATCGTCGCGGCCGACGAACTCATGCTCCCACAGGCCGACAAGCTCCGGCGAGCGGTCGATGAAATAGATGACGCTGCCGCCAATGCCGCGGATGGCCGGCATGCGGATGTCGCCGGGATTGGGCTCCTGATCGAACGGTTCGGCACCGAGAGCCACCGCCCGTGCCAGCGTCGCGCGCGCATCGTCGACCTGCAGGCCGATCGCATAGGCGGCCGTCCCATGCGCAAGGAAGGCCGAGCGGGCGAGGCCCTGCTGCTCGGTATTGACGACGAGGTTGATCAGCCCCTGCCGGTAGAGATCGACGGACTTCGAGCGATGCCGGCCGGACTTGCGGAAGCCGAGCGCATGCAGATGTCCGCCGAGTTGCTCGGCCCTACTTTCGTCCGCGGCGAACTCGACGAAAGCGACGCCGTGGACGGCCGGGCGATCGGGAATCGGCGCCACCGGAACCGTGCCGCGCGGAAGGTCGCGCGCCACCTGATCGATGAGATGCACCAAGGAGCGATGCCCGTCCCTGGCGACGATCTTGGCGGAACCGCCGCGAAACTGGTCGTTGAAGATTTCGAGCGACAGGTAGCCGTCATAGCCAGTCGTACAGACCGACCTGACAAAATCGCGCACGGGCAGGTCGCCCTCGCCCGGCATGTTGCGCAGATGCCGGCTCCAGTGCAGCAGATCCATATGGATCAGCGGCGCATCGGCCAGCTGGACGATGAAGATCTTCTCGCCGGGGATGGAGCGGATCGTCTCCGATGCGATGCCCTTGGCCAGCGAGTGGAAGCTGTCGAGAACGAGCCCTATGGCCGAATGATCCGCGCGCCGGACGATCTCCCAGGCGTCGCGGTGGTCGTTGACGTGCCGGCCCCAGCAGAGCGCCTCGTAGCCGACACGAAGGCCGCGCCGGGCGGCTCGCTCGCCAAGTTCGCGGAAGTCGGCGGCAGCCCGGTCGATGCCGCCCAGCGCATGGGGCGACACGCTGGAGCAGACCAGCACCATGTCCGCGCCGAGCTCACCCATGAGATCGAACTTGCGCTCGGCACGGTCGAAGGCCGCCTGCCGGTACGGTTCGGGCAGCGTCTCGAAATCGCGGAACGGCTGGAACAGCGTCAGCGCCAGTCCGTGGTCCGCGATCATGCGCCTGACGGCCGCAGGCGTTTCGCCCGAGACGAGGAAATCCTGCTCGAACAGCTCCAGCCCGTCGAAGCCAGCCTCGGCAATCGCCCTGATCTTCTCCGGCAGCGTGCCGCTGACGGAAACCGTCGCGATCGAGGTCTTCATGCCCCAGCTCCAACCGGCATGGGCGCGCTCGTCAGTTCGCGCCGCAGGGCATCGGGATCGATCTCGACGCCTGAGAAGATGTGGAAGGCGTCGATCCCCTGGAACAGGAACAGGTCGAAGCCGGTCATCACCTCGGCTCCGGCGGCGCGTGCCTCGCGCAGGAACGCTGTCCATTCGGGCGTATAGACGGCATCGAAGGCCCAGCGCCTGCCTGGCAATGCGCCAGCCGGCACCGCGTTGCCGCCGACGCCGTCCATGCCGAGGGGCGTGGCGTTGACGATGCCGTCCGCGGTTGCGGCCGCCGCGGCAATGTCCTTGGCGATCTCGACCCGCATCCCGCCGGCCTCCCGCGCCAAAGCCGCCGCCAGCTGGCGCGCGCGATTCCCGTCGGGGTCGCAGAGGCGCAGCTCGCGCGCGCCCAGGCGCGCGAGCGCGAAGGCAATGGCCTTCCCCACCCCGCCCGCTCCCGCCATCGCAACGATGCCGGGTGGCGTCCGGCCGAAACGGTGGAGGAAGGCGGAAGCAAAGCCGGTGCAATCGGTGTTGAAACCGCGCAGCACCGCGCCCTCGAACAGGATGGTGTTGCAGGCGCCGAGCGCCGCCAGATCCGGCGACGGCGACACGACGTACTCCAGCACCCTTTCCTTGTAGGGATAGGTGACATTGACGCCCCTCAAGCCGCGCTCGCCGCAGCTGCGGAGGACGCTGTCGAAGGCTTCGCCCATCTCCGGGGGGATCAGCCGCTCGTAGGTCACGTCGAGGCCGCAGAGCCGCCCCGCGAGGCGATGAAGGTCTGGAGATCGCGAGCGCTGAATCTTGTCGCCGATCAGGCCAAGCCTTAGCGAACGCATCATAAGCTCCCGGCGCGATGATTGTCAGTCATAGCGCCGTTCGTATGATAATCAAGAAAATCTATGATGCTATCGGATTGCGCCCGTCCCCAGCGCATGCTCCACGCCGCCCTGAATGTGCCGCGCCAGCAGGCTGCAGGCCTCGTCGGCGTCGCGGCGCAGCGCCGCTTCCTTCATGGCGAGATGCTCGGCCGCCGCGATCGCGCCGCGATAGCTCAGCGCGATCATCTGGTAGCGCAGGTAACGCTCGAAGACGGTGGCATGCGCGTCCATCAGCACCTGCGACCCGCAGGCGGAAACGAGCGCCTGATGAAACTGCCAGTCATAGCGCTTCCAGAGGTCGGTGTCGGTCCGGTCCCCTTCCGCCATGCGCGCCTCCATCTGCGCGAGCTTGTGATGGGCAGAGATGACGCGCGCCTCCCATTCGACATCGCCTAAAGCGAAGGACTGGCGCAGCGCATTTGTTTCGAGGAACTTCCGGAGGGCAGCGACGTCCAGCAGGTTATCGACCGAAATCGGCATCACCTCGAAGCCGCGCTGCCCCTCCGCCAGCACCAGCTTCTCCGAGACCAGCCGGCTCAGGGTCTCGCGCAGGGTGCTGACGCTGGCGCCGTACTGGCGCCGCAGCACTTCCAGCTTGAGCTTCATGCCGGGTGGCAGAACGCCGGTGATGATGTCGGCCCGGATGCGCCCATAGGCGCTTTCGCCGGCGGTCTGGAAAACGTCCTCGCTCATGCCGCGAGCCGGTGTTCCGGCAGGGCCTGTCGCTCGGCAATGGCTTCGACGCAGGCGCGGACATGCGTGTCGAGGATGATCTTCGCCCGGTCGATGCGCCGTTCAAGCGCGCAGGCGAGAAGCTCCGCGTGCTCGACGGTGGCAACCTCGCCGCGGAAGATGCCGACGACCATCTGGTAGCGCAGGTATTTGTCGTAGACCCCGGCATGGATTTCCAGCAGTTCCGGCGATCCGCAGGCTGAGATCAGGCTGTGGTGGAACTCCCAGTCGTAGCGCTTCCAGTCGGCGGCATCCGTCGCCTTGCCGTCGAGCAGCGCGCGTTCCATGCGCGAGAGCTTATGATGCGCCGCCACCACGCGGCCCTCCCATTCGAGATCGCCGGCTGCAAAGGACAGTTCCATGGCGTGCTGCTCCAGCAGCAGGCGCATGTCCGCCAATTCCGAAAGCTCGGCGAGCGATACCGGGGCCACCGCGAAACCCTTCTGGCCCTCGGCGGAGACCAGCCCTTCCGAGGTCAGGCGGTTGAGGATCTCGCGAAGCGTCGAGACGCTGGTTCCGTACTCGCCCCGCAAGCGGTCGAGCCGCAGCCTCTGTCCGGGCGCGAGCCGTCCGAAAACGATGGCCGAGCGGATAAGCTGGTAGGTCGCCTCTCCAACGGTGCCTGGAGAACTGTCGGCATCACGCATGGCTGGTTCCGCGACTTCGGGCTCTTCAGATAGCCAAGTCGCCGCTCTCCTGGCAACAGGCTGCGGAAGGCCGCAACCTGCATAGAGACATGCTGCCCGAAGCCGTGCGCCGCGCTTAAGCGCGCTTGGCTTCCCATTCCTCGCCCCAGACCTGGACGACATGGCCGGGCGAGACTTCGCGATACTGCCGCGGCGGCTGAACGTAGTCGGGTAGGCGGACCGGGCTGCGGATCTCGTCGTTGGAGACACCACGCCGCTCGCCGCGGCGCGCGGGGTCCGGCACCGGCACGGCGGCCATCAGCTTCTTCGTATAGGGATGCTGCGGGTTGCCGAAGACGGCGACGCGCGGGCCGATCTCGACGATCTCGCCGAGATACATGACGGCGACGCGGTGGCACATGCGTTCGACCACGGCGATGTCGTGGGAGATGAACAGATAGGCGAGGCCCATGCTCGCCTGCAGGTCGAGCATCAGGTTGACGACCTGCGCCTTGACCGACACGTCCAGCGCGGAAACCGCTTCGTCGGCGACGATCAGCTTGGGACCGAGCGCGAGCGCGCGGGCGATGCAGATGCGCTGCCGCTGGCCACCCGAGAACTCGTGCGGATAGCGCGAGGCCATGTCCGGCTTCAGGCCCACGCGCTCAAGCAGCCCGCTGACCTTCTCGCGGGCTTCCGCCGTGGAGGCGAGACCGTGGGCATAGAGCGGCTCGGCAATCGCGGCACCCACCGACATGCGCGGATTGAGGCTTGCGAACGGGTCCTGGAAGATGATCTGCATGCGCTTGCGCATGTCGCGCAGCGTGCGGCCGTCCATCTTCAGCACGTCCTCGCCGTCGACCACGACGGACCCGCTGTTCGGCTCGACCAGCCGCAGGATGGAACGGCCGGTGGTCGACTTGCCACAACCGGATTCGCCAACGAGAGCGAGCGTCTCGCCGGCATGCAGCGAGAACGACACGTTTTCCACCGCATGGACACGCCCCGACACCTTGCCGAACAGGCCGGACGTGATGTCGAACCGCGTGGTCAGGCCGGAGACTTCCAGGATCGGCCGCTCGGCCGCCTTCACGGTGTCGGGCGTCTCGGTCGGCACGTCGCTCTCGCCCGTCGTCTTGTTCACAACGGGGAAGCGCATCGGCCGAGCGCGGCCTTCCATGGAACCGAGACGCGGCACGGCGGAGAGCAGCGCGCGGGTATAGGGATGGGCCGGCGCCGCGAAGATCTGCGCGGTCTGGCCAGTCTCAACCGCCTCGCCCTGGTACATCACGACCGTCCGGTCCGCGATCTCCGCGACCACGCCCATGTCGTGCGTGATGAACAGGATCGCCATGCCCTCCTCCTCCTGAAGAACCTTCAGGAGTTCGAGGATCTGGGCCTGGATCGTCACGTCGAGCGCGGTGGTCGGCTCGTCGGCGATCAAAAGCTTCGGCTTGCAGGCGAGCGCCATGGCGATCATGACGCGCTGGCGCATGCCGCCGGAGAAGCGGTGCGGATATTCGTGGAAACGCGACTTGGCCGCGGGGATGCGAACCTTTTCAAGGAGCCCGATCGTCTCCAGCTCGGCTTCGCGGCGCGACAGGCCCCGATGCGCGATGAGCGCCTCGGCGATCTGGAAGCCGATCGTCAGCACCGGATTGAGCGAGGTCATCGGCTCCTGGAAGATCATCGCGACTTCGTTGCCGCGGACCTCGTGCATGGCCTTTTCGGGCAGCGTCAGCAGTTCGCGACCGGCGAGCTTGATGCTGCCCTCGATCTTGCCGTTCTGCGACGGCACCAGCCGCATGATCGACAGGGCCGTGACGGACTTGCCCGAACCCGATTCACCGACGATCGCCACCGTCTCGCGCGGCGCGACTTCGAAGGAGACGCCGCGCACCACCGTCGTCCAGCCGGCATCGCCACGGAACGACGTCCGCAGGCCCGAGACCGAAAGGACGGGCATCGCCAGGCTCGGCGAGGGCGGGATGACAAGCTGGCTGGCGGCGCTCACGATGCTGTAATCCTCGGAGAACGGAAACGAGGCCGCAAAACTCCGGTGCCGGAGCGACGAAGTCAATACACCAGGACATTTTCTGGCCTGCTGCAATTCTGTGCAGGAGATGGAACAAGACATCCTATCGCATTGCGGAGCGCCGCAGAATGCGGCCTAGGCGACGCAGGCTGGAATTGCAACATTTCGATAGTAAAAACAGATACTTGCTCATATCGCAGCATTGCTTTATCCAGCGACCGCGCGCCGTCGATGCGAGGGCTGGCGTGGGTGCCATGGACCTGCGTCACGCCGTTGCGCGCATGGCCGCGCTGAACGCCGGACAGGGATTTCGCGACATGCCGCACGAGGAGACCGCCTGCGACAGCGACGAGACCAGGCTCCGGATTCGGCAGGTGGTCATGGGCGCCCTCTGCGAGACCCTCGCGCGCTCCAGGCTACCGCCCATGACCGTGATGGGCTTTCTCGCCGAGGCCGTCGGATCGGTCTATCGCGAACTGGCGGACGCCCATGATGGCGAGGATGCCTGCACCTGCGGCTGGCGCCCTACCCCGGCTGACGATGTCGAGGCCCTGCAGGCCGCGATGGCGGCCCGTGCCGGCTGCCGTTGTCATCGCGGCCTTCTGCACGTACCGGCCGCCGGACGCGCCTGAACGCCGGGCACCGAACAGGCGTCTGGCCGCTCAGCCGCCGAGATAGGCCTTCGCGAGGCTCGTATCGTTGAGCGCGCCCTTCCACGCGGCCGGGCCGATCTCGCTCACCACGCGACCGAGCTTCATCACATAGGCGCGGTCCACCGCCTCCGTCGCGAGCGCGACGTTCTGCTCGATGAGGAGGACGCTGACCCCTTCCGAGCGGATCCTGCCGATCACCTCGACAAGGCTCTTCACCACCTTGGGCGCAAGCCCCGTGGAGGGCTCGTCGAGGATCAGGAGATCCGGCTGGAGCAGCAGCGCGCGGCCGACGGCAACCATCTGCTGTTCGCCTCCCGACAGCAATTCGACATTGGCATCGAGCCGCCCCTTCATGAAGGGGAACAGCTCCAGCACGGCATCGAAGGTGAAGCGCTCGGCCGATTTCGGCCGCTTCTTTCCCTCGTGTTCGGCGAGTTCCAGATTGGTCTTGACGGTCAGTTCGCCGAACAGCCGCCGGTTCTCCAGGACCACGCCCATGCCCGCCGCGGCCCGGCGGTGCGGGGCCTGACTGTGGATCTCGACGCCATCCTTGACGATGCGGCCCGACCGGACCGGATTGAGGCCGCAGAGCGCGCGCACCAGCGTACTCTTGCCCGCGCCGTTCGGACCGATGACCGCCACGCCCTCGTTCGCCCCGACCGTCAGGTCGATGTCATGCAGGACGGTCATGGCGCCGTAGCCTGCGGAAATCTTCTCCACCGACAGCATGGGTCAGGCTCCGAGATAGGCTTCGCGCACGCGCGGATCGGCCTTGATCGCGGCGAAGCTGCCGCGCGCGATGATCTCTCCGAAGCACAGGACGCTGACGGTCGAAGACACCGCCATCAGGTCCATGTCATGCGAAACGAGGAAGATGGTCATGCCCTCCGAATTGAGCTGTTCGAGCAGCGCGCGGAGCTGCTGGGTCTCCTCCGCATTCAGTCCCGACGAGGGTTCGTCGAGGCAGAGAAGGTCAGGCTTGGCGAGCGCCGCACGCGACAGCTCCAGCAGGCGCTGCTGGCCGGCGGGAAGGTCCCCCGCGCGAATCTCTGCGATGCCCTGCAGGCCGAAGCGGCTGAGTGCGCTGTCTGCGAGATCGTGCATCGCCGCCAGTTCGCGCCGGGAGGCCGGCACGCCGAACAGGTTCGCCAGAAAGCTGCTGCCCGAGAGCTTGTGGCAGCCGGCGACGAGGTTCTCGCGCACCGTCATGTTGGCGAATATCTGAGGCGTCTGGAACGTCCTGACGATGCCGGCATAGCTGCGGGCGGCGACCGACAGGCCCGCGATGCTGCCGCCCCTGTAGACGATGTCGCCGTCGTCCGGCGTCAGGAAGCCCGAGACGATGTTGAACAGCGTGCTCTTGCCGGCGCCGTTCGGGCCGATCAGTCCGGTGATCGCGCCGTCGACGATGTCGAGCGTCACGTCGCGCAGAACAGACAGGCCGAAAAAGCCCTTCGAGATGTGCCGGACCTGCATCAGCGCGTCGTTCTGGATGCTGATGGCGGTCACCGGCCCGCCCTCCCCTGTCCGTTCAAGAGCCCGCGCACCTGGTCGCGCAGGAAACCGCCTATGCCCTGCGGCAGGAAGATCACGGCTAGGATCAGCACGCCCGCATAGACAAGCGCATGGATGTCGCCGAGCTTGCTGAGCAGGTTCGGCGCCAGCGTGATGAAGGCAGCGCCGAAGATCGAGCCGAAGATGGTCTGCGCGCCGCCGACGACAGCGACCAGCAGGAAGCTCACCGCGCGGTCGATGCCGAATGAGTCCACGCTGACGAAGGTGACGTAGCTGGCGAACAGGCTGCCGGCGAGCGAGCCGACCACCGCGCTCATGACGAAGACCTGCACCTTCAGCCTGTGCACGTCGACGCCCAGCACCATCGCCGCCGACGGCGCATCGCGCATGGCGCGCATGGCGAAGCCGGCGCGGGATTTCAGGAGGTTCGCGTAGAGCCAGAAGACGAGGCCGGCGATGATCCAGACGAAATAGTAGAAGCGCTGCGGGGTGTTCAGCACGAAGCCGAACAGCGAGATGCGCGCGATGCCGCCGACGCCGAGCGTGCCACCGGTGATCCAGTCCCATTCGAGGAACAGGACGTGGCCGATCGTGGCCAGCGCCAGCGTCGCCAGCGCCAGGAAATGGCCGGACAGGCGCAGCACCGGCCAGCCGATTACGAAGGCCACCGTGCCGGCCACCGCCATGCCTGCGAGCATCGATGGCACCCAGTGCCAGCCGAGCGCCGTCGTGCCGTAGGCGGTGGCATAGGCGCCGATGCCGTAGAACACGCTCTGCGCCAGCGAGATGATGCCGCACTGTCCGAGCAGGAAGGCGACGCCCATCCCCGCGATCGAATAGAGCGCGGTGAAGACAAGCAGGTCGACCGTGCCGCGCGAGGCGACCAGCGGCACGCTGGCCCAGACCGCGACGAAGACGACGGCTGCGGCGATCACGACGAGATTGCGCGGTGCGCGGCTGCCGGCCGCAACGGCGAGGCTCCGGCTCTGGTCGAGGCTCATCCGCCGGCCCTCCCGCGATGACCGAGGATGCCGTTCGGGATGGCGACCATGATCAGGATCAGGAACGTCATGGAGATGACGTCCTTGTAGCCCGAGGAGACGAAGACGATGGCCAGCGCCTCGACGAGGCCGAGCATCAGGCCGCCGACGATGGCGCCGAACGGATTGCCGAGCGTGCCGATGATGGCGGCGGTGAAGCCCTTCAGCGTGAGCAGCAGGCCCATCTCGTACTGCACGGTGATCAGCGGCGAGACGAGGACGCCGGCAACGCCGCCGACCGCGCCGCCGAGCAGGAAGGTCAGCGAGCGCATGAGCGGCACATTGATGCCGATCGTGGTCGCGCCGTCGGCATCGATGGAGGCGGCCATGATCGACTTGCCGATGAAGGAGCGCGTGTAGAAGAAGCGCAGGGCGATGACGACGGCGAGGCTGAGGACGATGAGCCAGACCGCGTGAACGCGAATGGCCGCGTCGAACACGTCGAGCAGTTCGTTGCCGCCGAGCCCGCGCACGGGATGGGAATCGCGACCGAAGAACAAGAGCGCCGCGGCCGAGACGGCGAAGGCGCCGCCCAGCGTCACGAGCAGAAAGGATTCCTCCGTGCCGCCGCGCTGGCGGGTCGGGCGGATGAACAGGAGCTCGACGGTCCAGCCGACGATGGCACCCGCGACCATGCCACCGAGGAAGGCGACAAGGATCGGTGCGCCGAGACGCTCCATGGCGATATAGGCGACGATGCCGGCGACCAGCGAGAAGTCGCCCTGCATGGCGTTCACCACGCGGCTGCCGCGATAGATCACCGAAAGCCCGAGGCCGATGAGGCCATAGACGCAGCCATTGGTGACGCCGGCCAGCAACGATTGAATGAAGAGCGTGGTTGTCATCGGATCGTCGGGTGCGTGCGGCTGGGGGCGGCGGATGCGGCGTGTGTCGCCCGCATCCGCCGCGATGGTATCAGGACCGTGCGGTCACCTTGAAGGGCAGGCGCGTGAACTGCGTCTTGACCAGCTTGGAAAAGACGAAGCTCGACAGCTCGATGCCGGTCAGGTCGGGAGCGGCGAAATTGTAGCTCGCCATCACGCCGCGATAGGGCTCGCGCATCGCCTGGGCGATGGCCTCGCGGTCGGTCGGGCCGGCCTTCTTCAGGGCGTTGACCGCGATCTGCAGCGCATCCCAGCCCGCCGCCTCGTAGTTCTTCGGCAGCGAGTTGTAGGCCGCCTTGTACATGTCGACGAAGGCCTTCTGGTGCGGCTCCGGATCCTCGCCGACGAGGAACTCGGGGAAGACGATATCGTCGGCATATTCGCCCATGCCGCGCACGTAGTCGTAGGGCGAGGAGCCGATGGCCGAGATGATCGGCTGGGTGATGCGCACCTGCCGCGCGCCGCGGAACGGCACCGGCGAGGTGGCGATCACATAGACCGCCTCCGGCTGGGCCGCGCGGACCTTGGCGGCCTGCGTCGAGACATCCTGCGCGCCGACCTCGAACTTCTCCACCGCCGCGAAGGTGACACCATAGGCGGCGGCCTGCTCGCGCAGGCTGTTATAGACGAGCTGGCCGTAGCCGGAATCGTGCAGGACGCCGATCTTCTTGAAGTTCTGCGCCTTGGTGTATTCGAGCATCGCCTTGGCGTTGAGCGGCTGCGGCGGCAGGACGTGGTAGAGCGACTTGTAGGTCAGCTCGATCGCCGGGCCGAGGCCCGTCAGCGCGACCTGCGCCATCTTCTCGCTGTTGGTGAGCGCGGCGATGGCGCCGGTGCTCGCCGTCAATGACGAGCCGATCATCAGCGGCACCTTCTCGTTGAAGATGAGCGCCTCGGCCTTGCTCTTGGCGATGTCGGGCTTCGAGCCGTCGTCCTCGATCAGAACGCGGATCGGGCGGCCGTTCACGCCGCCTGCCTCGTTGACGACCTTCTCGCCGAGCTGAATGGCGCTGCGCTCGGCCTGGCCGAGGCCTGCGCCCGGACCTGTGAGGCACAGCACGGCGCCGATCCTGATGGGATCGCTGCCCTGCTGGGCGATGGCCGGCGCATGAAGGGCGCCGAGCGCGGTGACGCCGGCCGTGCCCATCAGCACGGTGCGGCGGGAAATCCTGGACCTGATCATTCTCGGTATCCTCCCGATAAGGCACCCCGGGCTTCTGCGGCCGGTTCGGTGCTGGTGACGTGACGATGCAGAAATGCGCCCGGCGGACCTGTAGGCCGTCGGGCCGGTGATAGGCGTCATGCGGCCGGACACGTAGCGCGCGGCCGCATGGCAGTCCTTCCGCGTCACTCCGCCGCTGCGGCGCGGTATTCAGGCGTTTCGAGCTGCGGCAGAACCTCGCGCATGAACAGGTCGAGTTCGTCGAGCATCACGTCCTTCGGGCACTGCGCCCAATGCCAGATGAGCGTGATGTACTCGCAGGGCGCGCGGTCGTAGATGCTCGACCAGACGTCGCGGCTCTCCTGCACGGTGCCGCCGACGAACAGCTCGCTCTTCTTCATGCTGTCGACCAGGGCGTTCGGGTCGCCCTGCGGCATCTGCGGGAAGAAGGGCGCGTAGAAGTTGTGGTAGATGTCGAGGTCGTATTTCCGCAGCCGCTCGTCGAACTCGCCGGGCTTGCGGGTGATATGCGGGAAACGGACGATGTTCTGCCGCTCGCCGAGCGCGAAGTCGTAGCCCGACTGGCGCGCGATGTCCTGATAGAGCCTGACGCCGTTGGCGACCTGTTCGACGGGGGAGAAATAGGTCGGGATGAACCCGCGCCTGGCGCAGAACTCGACGCTCTCCTTGCTCTTCGTCGTGGCGCAGAAGATCGGCGGATGCGGCCGCTGGAACGGCTTCGGCACGACCGCGATCTTGGCGACGCGGCCCTGGTCGTCCACCTCACCCTCGACGCCGGCGAGCCGCGCGGTCTTCGCGGCAGGATAGCCCTCGATGCCGGTCAGCGGATAGGGCGCCTTGTAGGTCGGCCCGTCCAGTACGACGGCATCCTGCGTCCAGGCGGCGATGAGCTGCTCGACGCGCTCCTCGAACACGTCGCGGTTCTTCTGGTCGGAGGCGCTGCCGTCGGAGACGGTCGCCGCAGCGCCCGCCCACTGGCCCAGCACGTTGGCCCAGCGCGACTGGTAGCCGCGGGCGACGCCGACCCAGTAGCGGCCCTTGGTCAGGTGGTCGAGGATCGCGGTTTCCTCGGCGACGCGGATCGGGTCCTGCGTCGCCATGACATAGCCGATCGCGCCGATATTGATCTTCGAGGTCTTGGCCGCCCAGTAGGCGTTGAGGATGCCGGGGTTCGGGCCGACCTCGTAGCCCTCGGAATGGAAGTGGTGCTCGATGGTCGAGGCGCCCCAGACGCCCATGCGCTCGGCCTCGACGACGATGTCGGTCCACTCGTGGACGACCTCTTGGTACATGTCGCGGTCCATGCCCATCGGACGCTTCGCGATGCGGTCCTCGAAACCGTCGCTCGGGAACATCGGATAGAGCTGGAGGATGACTTTCGGCCGCGCCATGCGTGCCTCCCTTCGTGTACTTTTTGCCGAACCATAGAGAGATTGGCCGGCCATGAGATGAAGTCGGGGTCTATGGGTGTTATCGCCGCCGGCTATAGGGCGGGGCCCTGGGCGAGCTGCCGCATGCCGCCGGAGAAGAAGACCAGCGGGTCGCGGTCGGGGGCATGGTCGAAGGCGTCGACGCGGCCGACGAAGATGACGTGGTCGCCACCCCAGTAGCGGTAGAGCGTGCGGCACTCGAAACGGGCAGCGACGCCGGGAATGACGGGGATGCCTTCCGGGCCGACATCCAGCTCCAACCCGGCGAAACGATCGATGCCGGAGCGCGCGAACTGGCGGGCGATACCCTCCTGCCCGTCTGCGAGAACGTGGACGACGAAGTGGGTCGCCTCGTCGAAAGCCGGATGGCTCGACGAAGTCAGGGACAGGCTCCAGAGCACGAGCGGCGGATCGAGCGACAGCGAGGCGAAGGAATTGACCGTCACGCCGCAGGCCTTGCCGCTCTTGTTGCGGCTGGTCACCACGGTAACGCCGGTGACGAAGCGTCCAAGCGCATCGCGCAGCGCCCGCGGGTCCGCCACGGGCTGTGCGGTCGCCGTGTCCTTCATCGCGAGCAGGGCCATGCGGTTCCTCCGGCTGCCGGGCTCTGCAGTCCCGATCCGGAGGCAACCCTAATCATTCCGCGAAATCGCAGAATGCTATAAGATCGTATGTCAGTTATAGGTTCAGGATATAAGCTTGGGGGTATAAGTTTGGACCTGCGCCATATCACGGCTTTCGTCGCGGCCTACGAGGAGGGGAGCATCAACCGCGCGGCCCAGCGGCTGAATCTCGCCCAGCCGAGCGTCAGCGGCATCCTGCGCGATCTCGAAGCCGAGATGGGCACGGCGCTCCTGGAGCGCCTCGCGCGCGGCGCCCACCCCACCGCCGCCGGCGAGACGTTCTACCGGCACTGCCTGAAGGTCCTTGCCGAGGTCGATGCCGCCCGCAAATCGGTCATGGCCGGTGCGGACCGCGTCGCCGGCCCGGTCAATATCGGCCTCGCGCCAACCGTGGCTAAGGGCCTGATGCCGCGCTTCATAGCAACCTATCTCGCCGATTTCCCGGACGTGCAGCTCCGGATCGCCGAGGCCTTTTCCGGTCCGCTGACCGAATGGACATTGTCGGGCGATGTCGACTTCGCCGTCGTCGCGGTCCCGCCCGTCGACCGCCGTCTGGTCACCCGCCGCCTCTCGCCCGATCCGATCTTCCTGATCAGCGCGCCGGATGGCCTCGCGGCCCGGAGCAGCGGCCCGTTCTCGTCGCTGCCTCCGGTGAAGATCGCGCTGCCCTCGCAGAACAACGGCCTCCGGACCATGCTCGACCGTTACATCCACTCGGTCGGCATGACCGTCGAGCGGCTGGTCGAGATCGACAGCCTTCACGGCATCCTGGAACTGCTGAAGCGCAGCGACTGGGTGACGCTGCTGTCGCTCACCTCGATCCTGAAGGAGCTCGACCGCGGCGAACTCGCGGCGCGGCGCACGGACCCGCCGCTCGACCTCGAATTCTACCTCGTCCACCCGGCGCGGCGCACGCTGTCCGCCGCCGCGCGCATCTTCGTCCAGCGCCTCGAACAGGCCTTTGCGGACATGGCGGCCGAGCGGGCGAGGCGCAGCCTCTAAGAGCCGTCAGAAGCCCAGGAGCCCGTAGATGCGCTTGACATAGTTGCCGAAGGGCTCGCTCGTCTTGATGTCGAGCGTGCGCTCGGCCGGCAGGTCGATGGTGAAATAGTCCGCCATGCGCGCCGGCCCTGCGGTGAGCACCGCGCAGCGCGCGCCGAGGAACACCGCCTCCTGGATCGAGTGGGTGACGAACAGGATCGTCTTGCCGCTCTCGCGCCAGATGCGCAGCATTTCGAGGTTCATCTTCTCGCGTGTCAGCGCGTCGAGCGCGCCGAAGGGCTCGTCCATCAGGATGAGCTTGGGGTCGTGCACGAGCGCGCGCGCGATGGCTGCGCGCTGCTGCATCCCGCCCGACAGCTCGTAGGGGTATTTCTGCTCGAAGCCGGCAAGACCGACCATGGCGAGCAGATCCCGCGCGCGCTCGCGGGAGGCCTTCCCCGGCAGTCCAAGGATGTCGGCCGGCAGCAGCACGTTGTCGAGAATGGTGCGCCACTTCAACAGCAGCGCCTGCTGGAACACCATGCCGACATCGCGGCCGGGCGTGAAAGCGGTGTGGCCGTTGCCGATCCTCACCTCGCCGTCGTCGGCGTCGTGCAGGCCAGCGAGGATTTTCAGCACCGTCGTCTTGCCGCAGCCGGACGGGCCGACCAGCGCGACCAGGTCGCCCTCGGCGACGTCCATGGTCACGTCGGAGACGGCGACGAAGCGCTTGCCGCCGGTCGTATAGGTCTTGACGACGTTGCGCAGGCGGATCATCGGCTCGGCCGTCGTGATCGTGTCTGTCATGCGAGCCAGCGCTCCAGGTTCGCGGCGACGAAGGCGTCGTCGGCAAGGTCGGCATGCTCGCGCGACACGCGGTCGATCAGCGCCGACTGGCCGGGGCTCAGGCCCTCCTTCGGATTGAGGCACCAGATGCCTTCCAGAAGGCCCTGCCGGCGCAGTACCTCGTGGCAGCCGGCAATACAGCCGTGGAAATCGTTGGCGACGTCGAAGAAGGCCGCGTTGCAGTCGGTGACCCGCGCATCGAGCGCGAGGATGTCGGCTGGCACGGCGGATTGGGCGGCGGCAACCTTGAGGCGCGCCAGCAGGTCCACCGCGCCCTTGGTCCAGACCGACCAGTGGCCAAGCAGGCCGCCCCGCACGCGCACCTCCACCTGCCTGCCTTCCCGTTCCGCCGCGAAAGGCGTGACCAGATCGAGCACGATATGATCGTCATTGCCGGTATAGAGCGCGATCCGCTCCTCGGCGCCCGCCGCGACGATGCCGCGCACCACGTCCAGCGTGCGGTAGCGGTTGAACGGCGCGGCCTTGATGGCGAGGACGTTGTCGATGGCACAGAACTCGGCCCAGAAGGAAGCATCGAGGTTCATGCCGCCGACCGCCGGCTGGAGATAGAAGCCGACCAGCGGGATTTCCTCGGCCACGCGCTGGCAATGGGCGACGATCTCCGCCTGCGTCTTTCCCTTCATGGCGGCGAGGCTGAGAAGCCCCGCGTGATAGCCGAGCGAGACCGCGAGCTTCGCCTCGCGAACCGCCTGATCCGTCTCACCACAGACGCCGGCGATCATCATCAGCGGCCGGTCTGTCCACGCACGGGCATCCTCCATCGCAGCGGCCAGAACCGGCTCGTAGAGACCGACATCGCGGATCTCGAACTGCGTCGTGTGGACGCCGACCGCGAGGCCCCCCGACCCCGCATCGACATAGTAGCGGGTCAGCGCCCGCTGCCGGCGGCGGTCGAACTTGCGGTTCGCGTCGAGCGCCAGCGGATGCGCGGGGATGACAGCGCCCTGCATCAACACGGACCGGGCATCGGCGGGAATATCGTTGCGGTGAAGGCCCATCGGTCGAGGTTCCGTCCGTTCAGATCAGCCGAGTTCCGGCCCGGCAATGGCGAAGAGACGCGCGGGATCGCCGAAGGGCTCGCGCCGCCCGTGCGCCATGCGCAGATAGGGCCGCTCGCGCGCAAAGCCGTGGCGCTCGAGAAGCGCCTCGATGCCCGCGCGGCCGTCCGGCACGTCGATGATGACGGACCCTGAGACGGTCGCCAGAGCGGCCTCCAGCAAGGCCGTAGCCGAGGCCTCGTCGTCGGCCACCAGCGGGCCGATCGAGACCGCCGCGCGGCCGGGTCGCGCCAGCACGAAGCCGTTCGCCTCGGGCATGACAAGCGCGAGGTGTGGCGCGCGGACCATCAGGCCTGTCACGAGGTCGGCGCGAGAGGCCCCGAAGGCAGCCGCGTCACGCGCGATGATCCAGTCGTGATCGAAAGCTGTGGCCGTGGCGATGCCCGGCGCACGCGTGCCTGTTCCGAGGCTCGTTCCGCGCCAGCGCCAGAGCGGCGCGACCGGCTCGAAGCCGAGCGGACGGTAGATGCGCTCGCCCTGCGGCGTCGCGTCGAGGACCGGCACGCGGCCTGTCTCTGCCAACACGGCGATGGCGCGCTTCAGAATGGCCGTGCCGAGCCCGCGCCCACGGGCCGCCTTGGCGGTCAGCACCATGCTGATCCAGCCGAAGCCGTCATAGGGCAGGATCGCGCCCGTCGCGACCAGCACATCCCCGTCCCTGACGCCGAACACGGTGCCGGACCGGAAAAAGATGCGCCAGTCGTCGGCCGACTGGTTCCAGCCGGCTTCCTCGGAGAGCACGAGCGCGCCTTCGAGGGCGCCCTCGTCCAGCCGCTCGACGGCGATTGTGTCAGTAGGCGCCATCCCGCACCTCGAAATGGGTGGGTTTGCCGAGGCTCGGCTTCTCGCGGGCGACCCAGTCGGCCACCCAGTCGACCATCTTCGTCAGCGGCACGACCGGATAGCCGAACAGGCGCGCGGCCTCCGCGGCGTTGTTCAGCCAGGCGGTCGGCGCTTCCTCGCCGGTGATCACCGGTGCCTTGCCGAGCCGCTCGCCGAACACCTTGGCGAGCCAGCGCACGGAGATGGTCTCAGGCCCGGTCACGTTCAGCGGCGCGGCCGGCACGGTCGCCTGTTTCAGCGTGCGCAGCGCCTGCGCGTTCGCATCGCCCTGCCAGATGACGTTGACGTGGCCCATAGTGACGTCGATCGGGCGGCCGTCGCGCACCGCGCTCGCCACGTCGAACAGCACGCCGTAGCGCAGGTCGATCGCGTAGTTGAGACGGAACAGGCGGCCCGGCGTGCCGAGGCGCTGCGAAAAATAGGCCATCATCCGCTCGCGGCCGATGCAGGAATTGGCGTACTCACCCGGCGGCGTCAGCGGGCTGTCCTCGGTCGAGCCTTGCCCTGCCGTTGACACGAAGGGATAGACGCAACCGGTGGAGAAGGTGACGATCCGCGAGGCGCCGAACGCTTCCGCGACGATGGTCGGGACATGGACGTTCATGGCCCAGGTGAGCGGCTGGTCGCCTTCCGCGCCGAACTTGCGGCCGGCCATCATGATGACGTTCTTCGCCTTGGGCAGCGCGTTCACCGCATCGCGGTCGAGCAGGTCGCAGGCGACGGTCTCCACGCCGTGGCTTTCGAGCCCGTCCTTCAGGCCCTTCTCGCTGAAGCGGGCGACGCCGAAGACGCGCTTGTCGGGGGCCGCGCGCCGGGCGAGCCGCGCCAGCGTCGGCCCCATCTTGCCGCCGACGCCCAGCACCATGATGTCGCCGTCGAGGCTCGCCAGATCGCGCGCGAGGTCACGGCTCGGCGTGGTCATGAAGTCCTCGAGGGCCTCGGCCGTCTCGAAGCGTTCGGGAAAGGACGCGGCGTCGAGCCAGGCGACGGGGTCGCGGGTCACGTCGTTCATGTCGGGCCTCCCGGCCGGTCAGGATTTGCGGGCATCGCGCGGCACGAGCAGAAGCTCGAGCGCCAGAACGGCGAGATAGAGCGCGATGCCGATGAGGGTGAGCAGGACGACGGCCATGAACATGGCGGGCGTGTCGAGCGAGGCCTGCACCTGGATCATCAGGTAGGCGAGACCCCGGTCGGAGGCGATGAACTCGCCGACCACCGCGCCCGCGACCGCGAGGATCGCCGCCACCTTCATGCCCGAGAAGATGTAGGGCAACGAACCGGGAAGCTGGATGTAGCGGAACATCTTCCAGCGCGAGCCCTTCAGCGACTTCACGAGGTCGAGCAGGTCCGGCTCCACTTCGCGCAGGCCACGCAGCGTCGTCAGCAGGATGGGAAAGAAGCACAGCGAGAAGGTGATCAGCATGTTGGTGCCGATGCCGTAGCTGAACCAGACGATCACCAGCGGCCCGAGCGCCACCTTCGGGATCATGTTGAGGGTCACGAGCAGCGGGAAGATCGCCAGCGTCAGGATGCGCGACCAGGAAAAGACCAGCGCCAGGCCGATGCCGGCCACCACGGCGAGGAGATAGCCGCCGACGATCTCGATTGTCGTGACGCGGGTATTGTCGAGCCACGCATAGCTAGTCTTGCCAAGGGTGGCGATGATGTCGGAGGGCGCAGGCAGGACGAAGCTCGGCAGCGAGGAGAGCTTCACGCCCACCTCCCAGACGGCGACAAGGGCGAGATGGACCGCGACGACCGCCGCCCAGCGCAGGGCCGTCGCCCGGACCTCTTCCGGAGACGAAGCCGGAGCATCCGCCGGGCGATCTGCTTCGATACCGGTCGCCGTCATGCGCCGCTGGCCTCCCGCCTCGCTGCGAAGATGACGGCACGATATGGACGACGATCGCGCCAGTCAACCATTCAGTTGATAACGCGCAAAAACGGACTGCGCGATCTTTCGCGTCAAACCCTCAGCGCGCCGAGGGCGAAGGCGATGACGTGCTTGCGCCTTGCCGCGATGTTGCGCGGCGAACCGAGCTTGCGGCCGAAGATGGCCGACAGGGTGCGCCCGTTCGAGAAGTAGAAATAGGAGAGCGCGGCGATCGAAATGTAGATGTCGATGGGGTCGAGGTCGCCGCGAAACACGCCCTCGCGCGCGCCCTTGTCGAGTGTCTCGCGGATCAGCGCCACGAGCGGCGAGTGCATTTCCTTCAGCCGGTTCGACCGCTGCACATGGCGGGCGCCGTGCAGGTTCTCGTCGCTGAGAAGCGCGACGAATTCGGGGTGCTTGACCAGATAATCGAAGGAAAAGCCGATCAGCTGCTCCATGGCGGGCAGCGGCTCGAGATCGCCGAGATGCAGCTCCCGCTCATGCGCGCGAATCTGCGCATAGACCATTTCCAGCGCTGCCTGGTAGAGGTCGTCCTTGTTGCCGAAGTGATGATAGACGAGCTGCTTGTTGACGCCGGCGCGCGCCGCGATCTCGTCGACCCGTGCGCCGGCGAAACCCTTCTCGGCGAATTCGGCGACCGCCGCCGCAAGCAGGGCGCCCTGCGTCGCCTCCGGATCGCGCTGGCCGGCCTGCCGCCTTGCCGTCCGCCCGCTGCCGCTGATCATGCCTTGCGCCGGAGCGAATGTCCGGCCTCCTCGTGTCGGGCGATCATTGTATCAACCAACTGGTTGTATAGTCCATCGATCGATGCTTCACTAATCACCCGAAGCCCGCCGGCGTGGTGCCGGGGCGGACATTCGAGGTGGTCGCCATGACGTCCCGTGACATGAAGTTCCCCGGCAAACCGTCCCGTCGCATCGTCGTCGCAGGCCTTGCCGGCACGGCGCTCATGGCTCCGCGCCTCGCACGCGCCAATGAGAAGGTCAATCTCGTCCTCAACTGGACGCCGACCGCCGACCACGCCCCCTACTATTACGCCAAGGCCGAGGGCTGGTACGAGAAGGAAGGCATCGACCTGACCATCGAGGCCGGGCGCGGCTCGGGCGCCTCCGCCCAGCGCGTCGCCGCCGGCGGCGCGCAGCTCGGCATCGCCGACATGGCCACCGCCCTGCTCGCCCGCTCGCGCGGCTCGAACCTCTCCGCCGTCATGGTCGTCTACGCGAACTCGCCGCAGGGCTTCTACTGGCTGAAGTCGAGCGGCATTACCGGCCCGAAGGATTTCCCCGGCCGCTCCATCGGCAATCCGCCGGGCGACGCCTCGCGCCTGATGTGGCCGGCCTTCGCCCGCAAGGTGGGCATCGACCCGGCCTCCGTGCGCTTCGTCAATGTCAGTCCGCAGGCGAAGATTCAGGCGCTGCGCTCCAAGGCCATCGACATCACCTCCGACTTCTACAACGAGCACGACCTGAAGGTGCGCGAATTTGGAACCGACCTCGGCTTCGCGCCCTGGCGCGAGATGGGTCTCAACCCCTACGGCAACTCGATCATCGTGAACGGCGACTATCTCGCCAGGAACGCCGAGACGGTCGCCAAGTTCGTGCGCGTCTCGCAGCGGGCGTTTCAGGCCTGCGTCGGCGATATCGGCCCGGGCCTGAAGGCGCTGATGGGCGCGGTGTCCGGTCTCGACGAGTCGAACCAGCGCGACCAGTGGAAGCGCATCCTCGAACTGATGCGCGACCCGACGACCACGTCGGTCGCCCTCGGCGCGCTCGACGCCGGCCGGCTCAAGGACGACTACGACCTCGTGAAGGCGTTCTTCGAGAATGTCGGCGAGGTCGACCTGTCGAAGTTCGCGACGAACGCGTTCCTCGACACGTCGATCAAGATGCCGGCGAGCTGAAGGAAACGGTCGGCGGCATCGCCGCCCTTCCCTCTCGGGCCAATCATGGCCGCCCATCCATATCAGATCGGGCGGCCATGCCAGTTCTGTTGCCGATTTACCGCGTTCGGGCGCCAAATGCGATCCGGTATCAAGGAACCATTGCGGCCGGTTGCGCGCGGACCTAGAGCTAACGTGGCTTTGCAACCCGCACTCATGGCCCCCTGGCATGTACCGTACCGCCTTCCTGTCCTGCGTCAGCATCCTCGCACTCTCGACCGGCGCGGAGGCCCAGAACATCGGCCGGCCGCTTGCAGCCCCCACTGCGGGCTGGGCAGGGGCCTATGCCGGCGTGCTGGCTGGCGCTGGCTTCGCCAGCAACCGTTGGACGGACTTGGGCATGAGTGGCGGCGGCGGCCTCTGGTATCCGCCCGCGGGCCCGCAGTACAATTCGTCGCCGACAGGCGCCGCGCTCGGTCTGTTCGCGGGCTATAACTGGCAGGCCTTGCCTTTCGTCGTGCTCGGCATCGAAGCCGACATCACCTACAACACGGCCCGCGGCACTGCGAATGTCGACTCTTTCGGTCCGGTCTATGTGAGGTCGCACAGCAACTTCGCAGGCAGCCTGCGCGCCCGCGTCGGCTTCGCGGTCGATCGCGCGCTGATCTACGTGACGAGCGGCGTGGCGCTCGGCAATCCGTCGCAGCGCTGGTTCCAGCCCTCGGGCGCCGCTTGGAAGTCGGATGGTGCCCAGGTCGGCTTCGTCATCGGTGCTGGCGTCGAATACATGGTTACGCCGCAGTGGGTCATCCGCGCCGAGGCGATGCACTACGATTTCGGCAGCCGCAATGCACCGAACGTCACGCCTGCCAGCTCTCCGGATTTCGGCATCAGCTCCGGCTACTTCATGCGGGCGCGCTCGTCGCAGACGCAGGCCCGCGTCGGCGCTGCCTATCGGTTCTGATCCCGTACGGCGGCTATCGCGACAGGAGCCGAGGGACTGCATTCGGGCTCTCGCCGCCGAGGCTGGTCGCAAGGGCCCCCTATGTCGGTCATGCGGGCTCGACCTGACTACTGGATGCTATCGGGCGCGCTACCTGCCACCGGCAACCCCAGCCGCCTGCCTTCCATAGCCCGAGCGGTAACCGCGTCATGAACTTCGTCGATTTCGTGCTGCTGAACGGCAGGCTCTATCCGAACCGCCCGGCTATCATGATGCTGGATCGGGTCGTCACCTACGGCATGGTCGCAAGTGCCATCCACTGGACTTGCGCGCGGCTGCATCAGACCGGCCTGCGTCCGGGCGAGACGGTGGTTCTCAGCTTCGACAATCCCATTCGCCATTTCGTCGTCTTCTGCGCCCTTATGCGGCTCGGCATCGTCTCGCTGACTGCGGGCCCCGACGCTGCCGCGATGGCAGGCGCCTCCGCCGTGCTGACGAGCGCCGCCGGCCCGCCGGCCAGCGCCGTTCGATCGATTGTGGTGGACGACGACTGGTTCAGGCCGCCCGTGGATGAGAACTACCCGGTCGATCCCACGGCGGCCGATCCAGGGCGACTCGCGATGCTGGCGCTGACCTCCGGCACGACGGGCCGCAGCAAGCCGATCGCATTCACCGTGGCCGAGTTCGAGGCTCGCCTGCGCGACCACGCGCTGATCCATTCGGTGCCTGGCACTTCGCGCGAACTGATCCTGATGGGCTTCGCCGCCCAGCTCGCACTGACCGAGGTTTCGCGGCTACTGGCGTGCGGGCGCACGGCCTGTCTCGCGGGATCGGCCGAGGAAGCGGCGCGAATGATCGACCTCTATCAGGTCGAGGTGCTGTTCGGCTCGCCGCAGCAGCTTTCCGTGCTGCTCGCGGCGCTCGACGAGGCACCGGCCTCCTGCGCCTCCGTCCAGCTTGTCACCCTGAGCGGCGCGGCGGTCAGCGCCGAACTGGCAGCCAGCATCCGCCAGCGCATCACCCGCACCATCGCCATCGGATACGGCTCGACCGAAGCCCGCAAGACCGCGATGTGCCTGCTCGACGAAGCCGACCCGGAGCCGGGCGGCGTCGGCTATGTCGTGCCTTCCGCGCGCGTCGAGATCGTCAACGACGCCGGACAGCCCCTGTCAGCCGGGACAAGCGGACGCGTGCGCATTCTGGCTCCGGCAGGCGGACGTCCGCACGTGCCCGGAAAGCTTTACCCTGACCGCACGCCCGACTGGTTCTATCCCGGCGATGTCGGCCACCTGCGCGCGGACGGCTTTCTGGTGATCGAAGGGCGCTTGGACGAGTTGATCAATGCCGGGGGTATGAAGATCGCCCCAGAGCGGGTCGAGGAACTGGTGGCCGGCCGCGGCGACATCGCCGATGCCGCCGCCTTCGGCGTCGCCGGTGCTGGCGGCGTCGACGAGATCTGGCTTGCCATCGTGCCGCGCGAACCCATTCGCAGCGACGAACTGATCGCCTATTGCACGCGCCGCTCGGAAGCTCTTGCCCCCGCGCGCATCGTCGTTGTCGATCGTATCCCGCGCAATGCCATGGGCAAGGTCGAGCGCGTCCGATTGAAGGCCGAGGCGCAGCAAGTCTGACCGGCCGGCGACGAGGCGCAGCCCTCCTCACATCCACGATCAACGACCAGCCACCGACGCTCGCGGCGGCGCGGGATCGCCATGCAAAGGACGCGTTGACAGGGGCGCGGATTCATTTCTACAGTTCTGTATACTGATACCTTGTTCCAAATAATGGAACTTTCTCGATGAGCCTGGCTAACGCCGCCGCCGTGCTGCACTGGCTGAAACGCGGACGTTCCGACGTTGCGGTGGTCGAGCTGTCGACGGCCATGGGCTGGCCCAAGAGCTCTGCCTCCCGGCTCCTCAAGGACATGGCCAATCTCGGCCTTCTGGAACGCGACGAGGCAACGCGCCGCTACCGCGCGGGCCTGCTCATGCTGGAACTCGGCCGCGCCTATGCCGCGGGCGACCCCGTGCTGGAAGCGGTCGATGCCGAGTTGCAGGACATGACCCGCCGCACCGGCTATTCGTCCGGAATCTCCATCCTCGACGGCATCGACATCGTCGTGCTGCGCAGCCGCCCGGGCACGCATCCGCTGCGCGTCGTCACGCCGCCCGGCACCCGCGGGCCGGCCTGGGCCAATTCCACGGGCCGCATGCTGCTGGCGCGCCTGCCCGACGCCGAGATCGCCCGCCGCTTCGCCACCTTCCCGCCGAAGCCACGTCCGAACGCGCCGGGCACGCTGGCGGAACTGATGGTGCTGGTGAACCGGGCGCGCGATTGCGGCTGGGACGAGTCGAACGACGAGTCGCTGCCCGGCCTCGCCGGCATTTCCGTCGCCATCGAGGACATCGACCGCCGCACCGCGCTCGCGCCCTACGTCGCCTTCTCGGCGGCCCAGGTCGAGCCGAAGGAGCGCGCCGAGCTGGTAGCTATGCTTCAGGACATGACCGCCCGGATCGAGACGCGGTTCGGCCGCGAGCCTTCGGCACCGCGCTTGCAGGAACTGGCCCATGGCTGACCTCTCCGCCCCTGCTTTGCCTGTTACCGTCGCACCGGCGCTTCGCCCGCGCCGGCCCGCGGTCTCGCCGATCGCATGGGCCGTCGGTCCGGCGCTTCTCCTGTTCGTGCTGTTCTTCATCCTGCCGTTTGGCGTCATGGCGCTGCTCTCGCTCTTGACCGGCAATCCGGCCATCCAGCCCGGCGTCACCTTCACCACGCAGCACTACGAGCGCTTCTTCGAGGACTCGCTCTATTTCGAGGCACTCGTCGCGACCCTGCGCATCGGCGCCATCACCACCGTCGCCTCGCTGGTCATCGGCTATCCGCTCGCCCATCTCATGGCCCGCACCCATTCGCGGCTCGGCCATGCCCTGCTGCTGATGGCGGTGATCGCGCCGATGCTGACCGGCATCGTGGTGCGCACCTTCGCCTGGATGACGCTGCTGCAGGACCGCGGCGTCATCAACATGACGCTGCTGTCGTGGGGGCTCATCTCGTCGCCACTGAAGCTGATGTACAACGAGTTCGGCACGATCGTCGCCCTCGTCCACATCTACGTGCCGTTCATGGTGCTGACGCTGACCGGCGTGATCGGACGCATCGACGAGCGGCTCGAACAGGCGGCCCGCAGCCTCGGCGCCAACCGCACGCGCACCTTTCTCGAAGTGACGCTGCCCCTGTCGCTGCCGGGCATCCTCGCGGGATCGCTGCTGGTCTTCGCCCTGTCGATCAGCGCCTATGTCACGCCCTTCCTGATGGGCGGGACGGACGTGCTGACCCTGCCCATGCTGATCTATCAGCAGGTCGGCGCGAGCTTCAATCTGGGCTTCGCGGGGGCACTCGGCGTGGTGCTGCTCGCCGTCTCGCTCGTCGTCGTCATCGCCTACAACAACGTGCTCGGCCGGTTCGCCGGCGGGGAGAAGATGGCATGAGCGCCCGTCCCGACGCCGGCCACATCGCCTATCTCGCCGTCAACGGCGCGATCATCACGTTCCTGCTGGCGCCAATCGCGATCATCACGGTCTTCGCGCTGAACCCGACGCCCTACATCTCCTTCCCGCCGGTCGGCATCTCGCTGCGCTGGTTCGAGAAGTTCTTCTCCAGCCCCGAATTTATGGGCGCGCTGTGGCTCAGCCTCCAGGTCGCGGTGGTGGTGCTGGTGCTGTCGATGGTGATCGGCGGCCTGTGTGCGCTCGCGCTCGCGCGCGGCAACATTCCCGGTGCCCGCGTTCTCACCGCCTTCTTCATGTCGCCGCTGATGCTGCCGGCGATCCTCACCGGCCTCGCGCTGTTCCAGCTTTACCTGCTGCTCGACATCGGGCGGCCGGTCTGGGGCCTGATCATGGGCCACACGCTGGTTGCGGTGCCCTATGTGCTGCGCACGACGCTGGCGGTGCTGCACAATTTCGACCGCCGCATCGAGGAGGCCGCCGCCGTCCATGGCGCGAGCCCGGCGCGGGTCTTCTTCGAGGTGACGCTGCCGCTGATCCGGCCCGGCGTCTTCGCCGGCGGCATCTTCGCCTTCATCGTCTCCTTCGACCAGTTCCCGATCTCGCTGTTCCTCGTCATGCCGCAGGGCGAGACGCTCCCCGTGGTGCTGTTCAACTACATGAAGTTCGACCTCGACGGCGCGATCGCCGCCGCCTCGATGGTGTCGATCCTGATGGCCGTCTCGGTGGTGGTGATCCTCGAGAAGGTCATCGGGCTGAAGTCCTACGTGAAGCTGTGAAGATGTCCGCCGAAAACGGCGGCAAACCCAGAGGTGTAGCCATGACCATCATCAAGCCTGACCGTCGCAGCATCCTGAAGGCCGGCGCCGCCGGAGCCGCCGTGCTCGCCCTCGGCGCACCCCATATCGCCAATGCGCAGGCCGCGACGCTCAAGATCACGACCTGGGGCGGCAAGTGGGGCGAGATCATGAAGGGCGATCTCCTCCCCGCCTTCGAGCGCGAGTTCAAATGCACGGTCTCCGCCGATCAGGCGTTTCCGTTCCTGCCCAAGCTGCAGGCAAGCCCCCGCGGCAACCCGATCTATGACGTGCTGCACGCCAATTCCAACGAGCAGTGGAAGGCCGTGGAGTTCGGCATCGTCGAGGCCAAGGTCGACCCGAAGAACGTCCCGAACCTGAAGGACGTCTACCCCTACGCCGTCAACGACAAGATCGCGGGCGTGTCGATCTTCACCTCCGGCATCGGCCTCGGCTACCGCACCGACAAGGGCCTCGGCAAACCGACCTCGTGGAAGGACCTTGCCGACCCGAAGCTCGCGGGCCAGCGCGGCGGCTACCTTATCCCGGTCAATTCGCTGGGACAGGCGCACCTGATGATGCTCGGCCAGATCTACGGCTCGGGCATGCAGGACCTCGACGCCGCCTACAAGGCGCTGGAAGCCCTGAAGCCGATCAAGCTGTTCGACTTCACCGGGCAGATGGAGAAGGCGCTCCTGTCGGCCGAGGTGACCATGGGCGTCATCCACGACAGCGGCGTTTACCGCTACGAGGGCACGCCGGAGCCGGTGGACTTCGCGCTGCCGTCCGAGGGCGTGCTGGCGCTGGAGCAGGTGCTGACCGTGACGCCGGGCTCCAGGGTGAAGGAACTCGCCTACGCCTATATCGACTACATGCTGCGGCCGGACGTGCAGAAGAAACTCGCGGAGGCGGTCTGGTACTCGCCGTCCAACACCAAGGTCCAGCTCGACGCCAAATACGACGCCAAGCTGTTCAACACGCCCGAGAAGGTCGCCCGGCTCATCCAACCCGACTGGAAGTGGTACAACTCACGCAAGGACGCGATCGACCTGCGCGTGACGCGGATCCTGAGGGGCTGATGGACCAGTCCGCCTCCTCCCCGGCCTCGATCGGGCTCGCCGCCGTCTCCAAGAGTTATGACGGCCGGGTCCGCGCGGTCGACACGGTCTCGCTGGACGTGAAGCCCGGCGAGTTCTTTTCGCTGCTCGGCCCCTCGGGCTGCGGCAAGACGACGACGCTGCGCATGATCGCCGGTTTCGAGACCGTTGATGCCGGCCGTATCCGCGTCGGTGACCGCGACGTCACCGACGTTCCCGTGCACAGGCGCGACATGGGCATGGTGTTCCAGTCCTATGCGCTCTTTCCGCACCGGACCGTCGCGGAGAACGTCGCCTTCGGCCTGCGCATGCGCAAGGTGCCGAAGCCGGAGATCGAGGAGCGGGTCCGGACGGCGCTCGCCCTCGTTGCCCTCACAGGCTTCGAGGACCGCCGTCCCGGCCAGCTCTCCGGCGGCCAGCAGCAGCGCGTGGCGCTGGCGCGCGCCATCGTCATCCGCCCGCCGGTCCTGCTCTGCGACGAGCCGCTTGGCGCGCTCGACCGCAAGCTGCGCCAGCAGATGCAGTTCGAGCTGAAGCAGCTCCAGAAGGAACTTGGCGTCACCCTCGTCTTCGTCACGCACGACCAGGAGGAGGCGCTCGCCATGTCCGACCGGATCGCGGTGATGAATGCGGGGCGGATCGAGCAGATCGGCACGCCGACCGAAATCTACGACCGGCCCAAGACGCGCTTCGTCGCCGACTTCATCGGCGAGATCAACCTGATCGAGCGGTCCGGCGGCAAGGCGCTGGCGGTCCGCCCGGAGAAGATCGTGCTCGGCGCGCCGGGGGCCGTGCTGGATGGCACCATCGACAGCGCCAGCTTCCTCGGCGGCCAGACGCTTTACCGCGTCGCGCTCGCCGACGGCCGGCAGATGCTGGTCAAGGAAACCAATGCGGGCGAGCGGCCCGTGCGTTCCGTCGGCGACAAGGTGGGCCTTGCCTGGGCCGCCGCCGACGGCGTCGAACTGGAGGCCTGAACCATGCCCCGCACTCTCGGAGTTGCCACCATCGGACAGGCCCCGCGCGACGACATCGCCGACCTGTTCGCCGCTCATGCGCCGGCCGGGACGAGGGTCGTCCTTCGCGGATGCCTCGACGGCCTGAGCGATCGGGAGATCGCCGCCCGGCCGCCGCTGAGCGGGGCGGACACGCTCTACACGCGCCTGCGCGGCGGGCATGACGTGAAGATTTCCAAGAAACACGTCATCGAGCGCTCGCCGGAGACGTTGCGCCTGCTGCGCGAGGAGGATGGCTGCGACGCCATCGTCTTCGCTTGCACCGGCGACTTCCCTGCCATGGAGGGCGATGCCGGCGTGCTGTTCCCCTCGCGGGTGCTGAACGGCCTTGCGAGCGCGCTCCTGCCCGAGGGCCGGCTCGGCATCCTGCTGCCCCTGCCCGAGCAGGCCGGCAAGCTCAAGGCCAAGTGGGAGCGCCCCGGCCTCGAAGTGGTCGGCGAACCGCTGCGCCCCAGCGCGACGCCCGAGGAAGCCGCCGCCGCCGCCGAGCGCCTGATGGCCATGAAGCCCGACCTCGTCGCCATGGACTGCATGAGCTACGGGCCGGCGCTGAAGGCGGCCGTCAAGCCCGTCCTCGGCGGCGTACCGGTGATCCTCTCGATCACCGCCACCGCGCGCGTGATGAACGAGATGCTGTCGTGAGAACACCGCGCGCTATCACCTCTCCCCGGTGGGGAGAGGTCGATCCAAGCGTCAGCGAGGATCGGGTAAGGGGGAGAACCAAACTCCCACTCCCTCTGGCCCCCTCTCCCGGACGCCATAGCATCGAGCGAACGCGAGTTGCGTTCGCGTCTCGCTATGCGTCCGACCTCCCCCCGCCGGGGGGAGGTGAGAGCCAATCCTTCTCGCGCGTCGACCGGCATCCGTCGCCGCGGCCTGCCCCAATCCCTCTTTCCCATTGTCGGCATGGATATGACTGACCTTCGCGACATCACTCTCGACGACATCGAATCCCTCGCCGTCGGCGCCTGGATTCTCGGCACCGGCGGCGGCGGCAGCCCCTATCTCGGCTTGCTCAACATGCGCCAGCTCTATGCCGAGGGCTTCAAGGTGCAGCTCATGCAGCCGGGCGACCTTGCCGACGACGACTGGGTCGCGGCGGTCTCCAACATGGGCGCGCCGCTGGTCGGCCAGGAGCGGCTGACCGACAGCCGAACCATCGCCCGCGCCGTGTCGCTGATGGAGGACCATACCGGCATCCGCTTCCGCGGCATCATGGCGCTGGAGATCGGCGGCGGAAACTCGATCCAGCCGCTGATGGCGGCTGCCCATCTCGGCCGGCCGGTCATCGATGCCGACATGATGGGCCGCGCCTATCCGGAGGCGCAGATGACCTCCGTCGCGGTCGGCGACCTCAAGCCCTATCCGCTCTCGACCGTCGACTGCCGCGGCCTCGAAGCGGTGGTGCAGACGGTACCGACCTGGAAGTGGATGGAGCGGGTCAGCCGCAAGATCTGCGTCGAATACGGCTCCATCGCATCCACCTGCAAGGCCCCGCGCACCGGCGCCGAGGTGAAGCAGTGGTGCATCCCCGGCACCACCACCAAGGCCATCGCCATCGGCGCAGCCGTGCGCGAGGCGCAGCGGCGGCACGAAGACCCGATCGACGCCATTCTCTCCGTCGAGCCGGGCAAGATCCTCTACCGCGGCAAGGTCACGGACGTAGAGCGCCGCGCGACGGAAGGCTTCCTGCGCGGCCGCACCCGCTTCGACGGCGTCGACGGCTGGAAGGGCTCCTCGCTGGAGGTCGCCTTCCAGAACGAGTGGATCGTCGCCTGGCAGGACGGCGAGCCCATCGCCATGTCGCCGGACCTGATCTGCGTGCTCGACACCGTAACCGGCGAGGCCATCGGCACCGAGACCATCCGCTACGGCCAGCGCGTGACGGTCATCGCGCTGCCGACCGCCGACGTGTTCCTCACCCCCAAGGGCCTGCAGCATGTCGGCCCGCGGGCCTTCAATTACGATATCGACTTCAAGAGCGTGTTCGGATCATGAGACGGATCGGCATCGACGTCGGCGGCACCAATACGGATGCCGTCCTGATCGAGGACGGCAAGGTGGCGGGCGCGGTCAAGGCCCCGACATCGGAAGACGTCACCGGCGGCATTCTGGAAGCGCTGGCGAAGCTTGGCGCGAGCGGTGCGCTGAAAGCCAGGCGCATCGACGCAGTGATGATCGGCACGACGCATTTCATCAACGCGGTCGTCCAGCGCCGGCACCTGTCGAAGGTTGCCGCGCTTCGCCTCGGCCTGCCCTCGGGCGCGACCCTGCCGCCCTTCTGCGACTGGCCGAAGGACCTCGCCGAACTGGTGCGGGGCGCGGTGTTCATGGTCGAGGGCGGCCACGAATATGACGGCCGGCCGTTCATGCCGCTGGACCGCGAGGCGGTGGCGAAAGCCGCGCGCGAGATGAAGGCGAAGGGGTTGACGGCCATCGCCATCTCCTCGGTCTTCTCGCCGCTGGACCCCTCGCACGAGAAGGAGGCGGCGGAGATCGTCGCGCGCGAGAATCCGGGCGCGGTGATCACCTGCTCGTCCGATCTCGGGCGCATCGGCCTGCTGGAGCGCGAGAATGCCGGCCTTCTGAATGCCGCGCTGACCGACCTTGCCCGCGACACCATCGCGGCCTTCGAGACGGCCATCGCCGATAGCGGCATCGCCGCGCCGCTGTTCATCACGCAGAACGACGGCACGGTGGCCGAGGCCCATCAGGCCATGCGCCTGCCGGTCTATTCCTTCGCTTCCGGTGCGACCAATTCGATGCGCGGAGCGGCCTATCTCTCCGGCCTCGACGACGCCATGGTCGCCGATGTCGGCGGCACGACGACCGATATCGGCCAGCTCAAGAACGGCTTCCCGCGCGAGGCGAACTCCGTGGTGCAGGTCGGCGGCGTGCGCACGCTCTTCCGCATGCCGGACCTGTTCTCCTTCGGCCTCGGCGGCGGCAGCCATGTCTCGCTCGACCCGCTCTCCATCGGGCCGCTATCGGTTGGCTATCGGCTGCTGAAGGACGGCATCGCCTTCGGTGGCGCTCAGCTCACCACCAGCGACGTCGCCATCGCGGCCGGCCTGCTGCCGATCGGCGACAAGGCCAAGGTCGCCTATCTGAACGCCGCGACGACCGCCCGCGCCTTCGCCGAGGCGAAGCGCATGGTGGAAGAGGCGCTGGACCGGATGAAGACCGAATCCGGCGACGTGCCGCTGATCGCTGTCGGCGGCGGCGCCTTCCTGATCCCGGACGTCATCGAGGGCGCCTCGCGGGTGATCCGTGTGGAGCACGGCGACTGCGCCAACGCCGTCGGCGCGGCCATAGCGCAGGTCTCCGGCGAATGCGACCAGATCTTCCGCGAGATGACCCGCAACGACGCCATCGCGGCGGCCCAGCGTATCGCCGCCGACAATGCGGTGGCGGCCGGGGCCGACCGGGCCTCGGTCTCGACCATCGAGACCGAGGACATGCCGATCGCCTACCTGCCCGGCAACTCGCTGCGCGTGCGCGTGCGCGTGGTCGGCTCGGTGGCCGCCAACACGGCAGCGGCTGCCTGACGGCCGCCGCCTAAGCAACCGGACATAGCTCGATAGGCAGAGGCGCACGCGCCCTGCCCGGGCTTGAACCTGCCGTGTCCATCGGCTCTGATCGGCTGCCCGGCCTCCCCCGCCGCAGCCTCGGGCCGCGTGCGACCCTGCGGAGCCGCCAAGCCGATCCGGTGCCATGCCGACTGACCGTTCTGCCGAGCCTGTCTCCCCGCCCCGCTGGATCGATGCCGATGGGCCGCTTCTCCGGCTGGAGGCGCATTTCGGCGACCGCGTCGTGCCCTGCTTCACCGAGCGGCCGGACAGCCTGTACACGCTGCTTGAGGAGGCCGCGCGGCGCAACGGCAGCGGCGAGGCGCTCGTCTGCGGCGATACCCGCCTGTCCTATGCCGCGCTCGCGGACGCCGTGGAACGGCTGGCGGCGGCGTTCGCGGCCGAGGGTGTCAGGGCCGGCGACCGCGTCGGCATGCTGATCGGCAACCGCACCGAGTTTGTCACGGTGCTGTTCGCTCTCGCCCGCATCGGCGCGGTGGCGGTGCCGATGGGCCTCAGGCTCCAGACACCCGAGATCGCCCATGTGCTGAACGATTGCGGCGCGGGCCTCCTGATCCACGAGGCAGACCTCGCCGACCGCCTGCCGATTGCCGCTGAAGTACCTGGCCTCGCCCGGCGCTGGACCGTGGGGGGCGAGGTTGCGGGCGCGCCGACCCTCGATAGCATCGCCGGGGCCCATGCCCGCGCGGCGGTTCCGCCCGTAGCCGACGCTGGCGAGGAGGACACGGCCGTCATCCTCTACACGTCGGGCACGACCGGGCGACCGAAGGGCGCGATGCTGACCCATCTCGGCATCGTCCATTCCTCGCTGGTCTACGAGCACTGCATGGACCTGACGAGCGCCGACCGCTCGCTCGCCGCCGTGCCGCTCAGCCATGTCACGGGCCTGATCGCCAACGTCACCTGCACGGTGCGCGCCGGCGGCACGCTGATCATCATGCCGGCCTTCAAGGCCGCCGATTTCCTGGCACTGGCCTCGCGCGAGCGCATGACCCAGTCGGTCATGGTGCCGGCCATGTACAATCTCTGCCTGCTGCAGCCGGACTTCGACACCTACGATCTGTCGGCCTGGCGCATCGGCGGCTATGGCGGCGCGCCCATGCCAACCCCGACCATCGAGAAGCTGGCGGCGCGCTGCCCGCGTCTGCAGCTGATCAACGCCTATGGCGCGACCGAGACGACCTCGCCCTCGACCATCATGCCGCCGCGCTTCACGCCGACCCACGGCCACAGCGTCGGCATCGCCGCGCCGGGCGTCGACCTGATCGTGGTGGACGATGCCGGCCGCGAGGTGCCGCGCGGCGAGGTCGGCGAGATATGGATTCGCGGGCCCCACGTCGTGAAGGGCTACTGGAACAACCCGGCCGCCACGGCCGACGGCTTCACCGCAGGGTACTGGCATTCCGGCGATGTCGGCTCGGTCGATGCGGACGGCTTCGTGCAGGTGCTGGACCGCAAGAAGGACATGATCAACCGTGGCGGCTACAAGATCTTCACCGCCGAAGTGGAGACGGTGCTGGTGGCCTGTCCGGGCGTCGTCGAATGCGCTGTCGTGGCGGTGCCCTGCCCGGTGCTCGGCGAGCGCGTCCACGCCTTCGTGGTGACGGACGGCGAGGAGCCGGCAGCGGAGGCGGTGAGGAAGTGGTGCGCCCAGCGCCTCTCCGACTACAAGGTGCCGGAGACACTGACGATCCAGGTCGAGCCGCTGCCGCGCAATGCCAACGGCAAGGTGATGAAGCGCGTCCTCAGGGAGCAGTTGCCCGGCGCCGCTTGACGCCTAATCCGGCGCGCCGTTCGCCATCAGCTCGCGCGCGATGATGGTGCGCTGGATCTGGTTGGTGCCCTCGTAGATCTGGGTGATCTTGGCGTCGCGGTAGAGGCGCTCGACCTCGAAGCCGCGGATATAGCCGGAACCGCCGAAGACCTGCACGGCATTGGCCGCCTGCGCCACCGCCATGTCGGAGGCGAAGCACTTGGCGATGGAGCAGTGGACCGTCGCCGGTTTGCCCTCGTCCATCGCCTCGGCGGCATGGCGCACCAGCAGCCGCGCGGCGGAAATCTCCTTGGCCATGTCGGCGAGCAGCCACGAAAGCCCCTGGAACTCCGCCACTGGCTGGCCGAACTGCCTGCGCGTCTTGGCATAGTCGAGGGCCGCCTCGAGCCCCGCCTGCGCGATGCCCACCGCCAGCGAGGCGATGCCGACGCGCCCCTTGTCGAGAGCGCTCATCATGATGTGGAAGCCGCGGCCCTCCTGCCCCAGCAGGGCATCGGCCGGCAGGTCCACGCCGTCGAAGGCAAGCGCACCGACCTGCGAGGCGCGTTGCCCCATCTTGTGCTCCTTGGGGCCCCGCGACACGCCGGGCAGGTCCAGCGGCACGATGAAGATGCTCATGCCGCGCTTGCCGGCGGCCTTGTCGGTGCGCGCCAGCACGAAGCCGATATCGGCGACGGGCGCATTGTGGATCCAGAGCTTCGAGCCAGTCAGTCGCCAGCCGTCGGCGGTGCGTTCGGCTGTCGTCTTGACCCCTGACACATCGCTGCCGGCCTCCGCCTCGGTGATGCAGTAGGCCGGGCGGAATTCTGCGCGCAGCAGGGCCCCAAGATAGCGCTCCTGCTGGGCCGGCGTGCCGTGGACGGAGAGCAGCGTCGCGATCAGTTCGTAGAGGCCGCATTGATCCGCGACGGAGGCATAGCCGCGCGACAGTTCTTCCATGACGAGGGCATAGGCCAGCACGTCGAGGCCCGCGCCGCCGAGTTCGGCAGGGGCCGTGATGCCGAACAGGCCGAGCTCGCCCATCTGCCGATAGATGTCAGCCGGAAAGGCTTCGTCGCGGTCGAGCGCCTCGGCCTGCGGACGCACGACTTCGGTGGCGAAGCGCCGCGCCGCGTTGCGGATTTCCTGATGGGTTTCGGACAAGGGCATGGGTTCGCTCGCTCAAGGGGGCGGTCGTCGGGCAGGGCTTCGGGTGGAGTTGCGGTCAGGCGGCTTTCGCCACCCACTTCATGATGTGCGTGCCGGCGAGGCAGACCTCGCCGTTCTGGTTGGTGACCTCGACCTTCGATCGCGAGCGCGCCGCCGCGGCGTCGATCTCCTCGACCGTGTAGCGGGCTGTCAGCGTGTCGCCGATGAAGACGGGTTTCAGGAAGCGGATGCGGTCGTAGCCGAGTGAGACGGAGGTGCCGGTCGTGCCGCGCTCGACCGAGCGGCGCGACATCATCGAGGCCGTGGTGGAGAGAAGCCCCATGACCAGCGCACCATGGGCGATGCGCCGGCCGAACGGCGTCGTCGCGGCATAGGCCTCATTGACGTGGATCGGGTCGAAATCGCCGGTCAGGCCGGAGAACAGGACGAGGTCCGCCTCGGTGATCGTCTTGGCAAACGTGGCGGTATCGCCGGGTGCGAGGAAGGTCTCGATCATGGCGCGGCGCCGATACGGTAGAACTCGGCGACCTGCTCGGCCTGTCCCTCCAGCATGGCCTTGCCGCCGATGACCGTGCAGCCGAGCGTGCGGGCATGGGCCATGAGCGGCGTCACCTCCGGCTTCATGATGATGTCGATGACCAGCATGTCCGGCCTGAGGCCGTCGAGCGGCACGGGCGGGCCGTCGCCGGGCGCCATGCCGATGGGCGTGGCGTTGATGAACGTGTCGTGGCCCTCGAAGGTGACGGCGCCGTGGCGCACGATGCACGACGGGTAATGCTGCGCGATGCGCGCCGCCACCGCCTCCGCCTTGGCGCTGTCCGCATCGAAGACCGAGACCGCGGCGGCTCCTGCATCTGCCACCGCGATGGCGACCGCGCTGCCGCCGCCGCCCGCGCCGACCAGCATGACCCTGCGGCCCTTCATGGAAATGGAGCGGTTCGTCAGGCCGCGGATCAGCCCCGTGCCGTCGAACATGTCGCCGGTCCAGGTGCCGTCAGCCTCGCGGCGGATGGCGTTGATGGCGCCGACCTTGGCGCCCATCGGCAGGACGCGGTCCACCAGCGGGATCATCCGCGCCTTGTGCGGCACGGTGACCATCAGCCCGTCGAGATTGCCGAGCTGCATGATGCCGCGCATCACCGTGTCGAACTGGGCGGACGGCACGTGCGCCGGAACGAAGACCGTGTTCATGCCGGCATCGGCGAATTTGGGATTGTAGACGCCCGGCGACTTCACCTGCGCCACCGGGTCTCCGATGATGATGTAGAGGCGGCTTGCGCCGTCGATGGCCGGTTGCCGTGCCGTATCACTCATCGTCCCGTCCTCACTCGGCCGCGACCGCATGGCCGCCGTCCCGCAGATGCGCCGGCGGCGTCCGGCGCGGGCGCTTGGCCAGATGCGCCGCGAGCCCGATCGGCTCGGGCCGGAACAGCCTGATATCCATGGTCCTGAGCTGCGGCGAGACGAGCGGGCGGAAGCCCATGCGGCCGATCACGTCGCGTTCGATATCGATGCCAGGCGCGATTTCGATCAGCTCGACGCCCTGCGCGGAGAGGCGGAACACCGCCCGTTCCGTGACATAAAGCGTGCGCTGGCCGCGCTCGGCGCCATAGCGGCCGGAATAGGTCACCTGCATGACCTTCTCGACCAGCTTGGCATGCTGGCCGTCGCGAGCGATGCGGGTCGTGCCGTCGGCCCAGGAAATCTCGGACTTGCCGGCGGTGAAGGTGCCCGAGAAGATCACCGTCTTGGCGTTCTGGCTGATGTTGATGAAGCCGCCGGGACCGACGATCCGGTCGCCGAAGCGGCTGACATTGACGTTGCCCTCGCGGTCCACCTCGGCGAAGGACAGGAAGGCGAGATCGAGCCCGCCGCCGTCATAGAAGTCGAACTGGTAGGGCTGGTCGACGATGGCTGCGTAGTTGCGCGCGGCGCCCGCATCGCCGCCGGACGCCGGAGCGCCACCGATCAGGCCCTGCTCGTTGGTCAGGCACACCTCGTCCAGCGCGCCCTCCTCCGCGGCAACATTGGCTATGCCCGTCGAAATCCCCGACCCGAGATTGCAGATCGCGCCGGGGAACAGCTCCATGGCCGCGCGGCGCGCGATGATCTTGCGGGCGTCGAGCGGCAGGACCGGAATGTCGGAGAGTGGCATCTTCAGCTCGCCCGCATAGGAGGGCGAATATTCGACCAGATAGGTCTGCCACTGCGTCGGCTCGACCACGACGAGGTCGACGAGGATGCCGGGAATCTTCACCTGCTTCGCCGGCAGGGTGCCGCGCTTGGCGAGACGCTTCACCTGCACCACGACGAGGCCGCCGCAGCGCTTGGTCGCCTGCGCCTCCGACAGCATTTCGAGGAAGACGGCCTCCTGCTCCATGGTCACATTGCCGTCCTCGTCGGCGGTGGTGCCGCGCAGGAAACAGACGTCGACGTGGAAGGGCTTGAAGAACAGGTATTCCTCGCCCCGGAAGTCGATCAGTTCGACCATGCCCTCGGGCGCGCATTCCGACTGCCGGCCGCCCTGAAGGCGCGGATCGACGAAAGTGTGCAGGCCGGTCTTGGTCATCAGGCCCGGCCGTCCGGCGGCCATCTCGCGCATGAGCTGCGAGAGCGCGCCCTGCGGCAGCGTGTAGCCTTCGACCTTGTTGGCCAGGGCCATGTCCGAAATCTTCGGCGAGTTGACGAAGGTGCCGGAGACGACCCGCTTCAGGAGCCCCTCATGGGCGAGATGGCCCGCCCCCTTGTCGACACCGTCGCCGAGGCCGACGGGATGGACGGCGGTAATGGCGCGCGGCGCTCCTTCGGCCTGGAAGCGCTTGCCCAGCGCCGCCAGCAGCGCCTCGGGAACGGCATGGCCGCCGCCCGAGCCGCCGATCAGCAGCGTGTCTCCGGAACGGATGAGTTTGACGGCATCGTCCGCGCTCACGACCTGCACGGTATCCTCCTGATGATCGTCTCAAATGGTCTCGCGATGAACGGCATGGCTCACCGGTTCGCCGATCGCGGATCGAGCCAGTCGCGCACGCCGTCGCCGAGGAAGTTGAAGCCGAGCACGATGGTCAGGATCGCGATGCCAGGAAAGGTCGCGACCCACCATTGCTGGACCAGCTCACGACCCTCGGCGACCATCGATCCCCATTCGGGGGTCGGCGGCACGACGCCGAGGCCGAGGAAGGAGAGGCCGGCAAAGGTCATGATCGCATTGCCGAGGTCCAGCGTGATCAGCACGATCAGCGGCCCCACGGCATTCGGGATGATGTGGCGCAAGAGGATGCGCCGGTGCTTGAGCCCCATGGACTTCGCGGCCTCGACATATTCGTGGCTGCGCTGGACGAGCACGAGGCTGTGCGCGAGGCGGGCGAATTTCGGCCACCAGACCACCAGCATGGCGATGATGGTATTCATGGTGCCGATGCCGAGCGCCGCCGCGATGGCCAGCGCCAGAATGATCGGCGGGAAACACAGGACGAGATCGGTGAGGCGCATGATGAGCTGCTCGATGCGCCCGCCGGCATAGGCGGCGATGCCTCCGAGGATCGTGCCGATGGCGGCGCCGAGGATCACAACGACGAAGCTCGCGGTCAGCGAGACGCGGGTGCCGTAGAGCAGCCGCGAGAAAACGTCGCGTCCGAGTACGTCGGTGCCGAGCCAGTGCTTCCAGGAGGGGGCGAGCAGGCGCTGGGTCACGTCGACCGCGGTCGGGTCGTAGGGCGAGATCAGCGGCGCGAAGACCGCGATGAACACCCAGATCGCGACGATGGTCGCGCCGGCGACGGCCAGCCCATAACGCTTGCGCCACAGCTTGCCGCGCGACACGGCCGGCGGGGCTTCCGTTTCACTCGCGGCCACCACGCCGACCTGTTCGCTGGGTGCCATGCTCATAGCCGCACCCGGGGATCGAGGAAGGCGTAGCTGATATCGATCAGCAGGTTGACCAGGAGGTAGACGAAGGCGACGATCAGCGTGATTCCCATGATCGCCGGGAAGTCGAGCGCGGCGGCGCTGCGGAAAGTGTAGCGCCCGAGCCCCGGCCAGGAGAACACCGTCTCGGTCATCACCGCGCCGGTCAGCAGGTTGGCATAAGCGAGGCCGCCGAGGGTGACGACGGGGATCAGCGCATTGGGAAAGGCGTGGCGGACGATCACCGTCCAGGGCACGAGGCCCTTGGCGCGCGCGACCCGCACATAGTCCTGCTCGATGCAGTCCAGCATGGCCGCGCGCATGGTGCGCGTGATCAGGCCGAGCGTCGCGGCCGCGAGCACGATGGAGGGCAGGACGAGATGGGCCGCTGCGTCGCGGAACGTCTCCCAGTCGCCGGCAATGACCGAGTCGATGAGCAGGAGGCCGGTCACCGAGGGCGGCGGCATGGCGATGGCGTCGAGCCGGCCCGGCCCCGGCGCGATTTCGAGGCCGCCATAGAAGATCGCCAGCATGATGAAGGCGAGCCAGAAGGTGGGCGACGAGACGCCGATCAGCGAGACGACGCGCGCGACATGGTCGATCCAGGTATCGCGCCACACCGCCGCCATGATGCCGAGCGGAATGCCTATGACGAGCGTGATGAGGAAGGCGACGGTGGCGAGTTCCAGCGTCGCGGGGGCGAACTGCGCGATGTCCTCCATCACCGGCCGCTGCGAGGCGATGGAGATGCCGAGGTCGCCCTGCACGACGCCCTTGAGGAAGATCAGGTAGCGCTGCCAGAGCGGCAGGTCGAGGCCCCACTTGGCCCGCCATTCGGCGACGAATTCCTTGTTGGAGGCGGCAACGTCACCGAGCGCCGCAAGCACGGGATCGCCGGGAACGGTGTTGGCGATCAGGAAGATCACGAGGGTCGCCAGCACCGCCATGATCACGGTCAGGCCCAGCCGTGTGACGATGAAATTGGCCATGGCGCTTAAGCCCCGCGTCCGGTCATGCCGAGCGCTGCCGGGGCGCCCGCGAAGCGCGCGGGCACGAGGAATCCATGGTCGTTGCTCATGTGTCCTCCCAAGCTCATTCTTATGATTTAGATCGTTCTAAATTTTGGTCGACGCGGTGTCAATCGCCTCTTATGGTTTTGCGCCATGCGATCCGAAACGGGCGGAGCGGTGCGAAACGGAAACGGCGCGTCAGCGCCGGCCGCCGCTCGATTCCCGGATGACGAATTTCGGCTGGAGAACCACGCGCCGGACCGGCGCATCGGAGCTCTCGATGCGATCAAGAAGGAGCTGCGCTGCGGTCTCGCCCAGCGTCTTGGTGTCGTTGCGGACGGTCGACAGGCCCGGCACCCAGAGCTCCGCCTCGGCGAGATCGTCGTAGCCGATCACCGCAAAATCGCGTCCCGGCTCCCTGCCGACCTGACGCAGCCCCAGCATGACGCCGAAGGCGATCACGTCGTTGAAGCAGACTGCCGCGGTCGGCGGATCTTTCAACGTCAGAAGCCGGCGCACGGCCGCCGCGCCGAAGCTGCGCGTCGCCTCGCCCTCTACCACCAGCGCCTCGTCCACGGCGATGCCGTTAAGGCCGAGCGCCTTGCGATAGCCGCCGCGCCGCTCGCGGCCGGTGGAGACCAGGTCGTTGCCGCCGAGCATGGCGATGCGCCGGTGGCCGAGCCCTATCAGATGCTCGGTCGCCTCGCACATGCCCGCCTCGTTGGCGTGTCCTGCATAGTCGAGGCCGGAGCCGGCGATATCGCGGGAGACCAGCACGCAGGCGACCCCTTGCTTCTTGAGCCGCCGCAGCGTCTCGCGGGACGTGCCACGCGAGGGGCAGATCGCCAGTCCGTCGGCGTTGTATTCGCGCATGGTGGCGATGAAATCGTCCTGTCGCGCCGGGTCCTCCTCGGAATTGGCGATGAACACCACGCGGCCGTGCTTCAGGAAGGCGCGCTGGATCGCGGCGGTCAGCTCGGTGAAGTAGGGGTTGGTGATCTCATTGATCGAAACACCGATCGTGTGCGAGCGCTGGGTGCGCAGGTTCGCCGCGCCGCGGTTGTAGACGTAGCCGAGCGCGCGGACGGATTCGAGCACGGACTCGCGGGTCTTCGCGGCCACCAGCGGGCTCTTGCGCAGGACCAGCGAGACGGTGGCGCGCGACACGCCGGCATGGTCGGCAAGGTCGTGCAGCGTCACCCGCTGCGGCCGCCCGGCGCTTTTCCCCCTGCCCGCCATCCTGTCCTTGTCCGCTCGCCGGGGCCGGCTGCCAGCCCCCCACCGATTCCCGTGTCTAGAGCAAATCCGGCCGGGAAAGATACCGGTTTGCAACAAAATAGTGCGGTTCCGCACGACCAAGGAGGAAAGACGCATGCAGGACGAGGTGCTGCTGGAGCGTGACGGCTACGTCGCGGAGATCGTGCTGAACAGGCCGGGCAAGCTCAACGCCGTCACCCCGCCGATGGCGGCGGAGATCGAGCGGCTGTGCCGCGCGCTCGACCGTGACGACGGGGTACGCGCGGTGATGATCCGCGGCGCCGGGGAGCGCGCCTTCTGCGCCGGCAGCGACCTGAACGCGCTGGCCGAGTATTCGTCCGCCTGGGCGTTCCGCAATCGCGTGGAATATGCAACCGCCGTGCGCGACATGCGCAAGCCCGTGGTCGCGGCGCTTCATGGCTGGGTGCTCGGCGGCGGCGCGGAGATGGCTCTTTCCGCGGATATCCGGGTGATGGGAAAATCCGCGAAGATGGGCTTTCCGGAGGTGCAGCGCGGCTGGGTCGGCGGAGGCGGCGCCTCTCAGATGCTGCCGCGGCTGGTCGGCTACGGGCAGGCGATGAAGCTGCTGCTGACCGGCGACCCCATCGATGCCGCGGAAGCGCACCGCCTTGGCATTGTCGAGTATCTCGTCGATGACGCCAAGGTGGCTGAAGAGGCGCGGGCGCTGGCGGTTAAATTTGCCGGCTACAGCCCAGTTGCGGTGGAGTCGGTGAAGGCTGCCGTGCGCGCGGCGCTGTCCACCACGCTTCCGGCGGGCATCCGCTACGAGAACGAGATGAACACGCTCTGCTTCTCGGCGGGCGACCATATGGAAGGCATTCGCGCCTTCCGCGAAAAGCGCGAGGCGGAGTTCAAGCAGTGAGCCGGCACAAGGTCTTCCTCACCCATACGCCGCATATGCTGGAGAACTATTACGGGCCGCGCGCGGTTGCGGCGCTTCGCGAGATGGCGGAGGTCGTGGTCAATCCGACCGGCGAGGCCATGGACGAGGCCGCGCTCGTCGCCCACGCCCAAGGGGTTCCCATCATCGTCTCGGACCGGCTGACGCCGGGCTTCGGCGGCTTCTTCCGAAAGGCGCCGGACCTTGTCGCCTTCCTCCGCTGCGCGGTCGACATCCGCAATGTCGACGTGGAAGCGGCAAGCGCCGAGGGCATCCTCGCGACCCGCGCGACCCCCGGCTTCGTTGCCTCCGTCTCGGAGCTCGGCTTCGGACTGATGATCGACCTGGCGCGCCATGTCTCAAGATCCGTCGTCGGCTATCGCGCGGGCGGCGAGCCGATGGCCGCGATGGGGCTGCAGCTCCAGGGCTCGACCATCGGCATCATCGGCTACGGCGCGATCGGCGTGCGGATGGCCGAGATCGCCCGCGCCTTCGGCATGACGGTTCTTGTCGCCGATCCCTACAAGACGATCGATGCAGCGGGCGTCCGGCAGGTGTCGTTCGAAACACTGCTGGCTGAATCCGACTTCGTCGTCTGCCTCGTCGTCGCAACCGAGGCGACCGAGAACCTGATGAATGCCGGCGCCTTCGCGCGCATGAAGCCCTCGGCCTTCTTCGTGAACCTCTCCCGAGGCAATCTCGTGGACGAGGCTGCGCTGAAGGAAGCGCTGGATGCGAAGCGCATCGCGGGCGCGGCCATGGATGTCGGCCGCGCGCCAGACCAGAAACCCTCGCTCGATCTCGCCGCGCGGCCCGACGTGGTCGCGACGCCGCATACGGGCGGGCTGACGCCGGCGGCCATCGAGCATCAGGCCTTCGACACGGTGGCGCAGGTCAAGGCGCTGCTCGCCGGCGAGGTGCCGCCCGGCGCGGTCAATGCGGAAGCGGCCACGCGCCTCGAGCGGCTGAGGAGAAAGCCATGAGCGTGGACACAAGGCCCGTGCTCGCGGTGCCAGCCGGCGCCACCGACACGCATATCCACGTCTATGACGACACGCCGCTGGCGCCGACCGCGCTTTCGAAGCCGCCGCCGCAGGCGAGCGTCGAGGACTACAGGCGCATCCGTGACCAGCTCGGCCTGACCCGCACCGTGATCGTCCAGCCATCGGTCTATGGCACGGATAACGAATGCACGCTGCGCGGCATCGCGGCGCTGGGAGCGGAGGTGGCGCGCGGTGTCGCCGTGGTCGATGCTGGCGTGAGCGAGGCGGACCTCGACCGGCTGACCAAGGGCGGCATCCGCGGCGCACGCTTCTTCATGCTTCCGGGCGGCGCGATAGGCTTCGACCAGCTCGACACGGTCGCGGCGAAGATGGCGCCGTTCGGATGGCATGCGGTATTCCAGACAGACGGTCGGCGGCTCGCCGATCACGCGGCGCAGATCCGGGCCTGGCCGGTGCCGGTGATCATCGATCACACGGGCAAGTTCCTCGAACCCGTCGCCGCCGACAGCCCGGAATTCCGCGTGCTGCTCGGGCTGGTCGAAACGGGGCGGGTCTATGTGAAGCTCGCGGCGCCCTATGAAACGTCGAAGGCAGGAGCTCCCGGCTACGAGGACGTCAGCCGGCTGGCGCGCGCGCTGGTGAAGGCCGCGCCCGAGCGCATCCTCTGGGCGTCGAACTGGCCGCATCCCGGCCGCGACCCGCGCCCGGACAGCGCGCATCTCCTCGACATCCTCGCCGACTGGGCGCCGGATGCCGATGATCGGCAGCGCATCCTCGTGGACAACCCGGCCGGGCTCTACGGGTTCTAGTGGGGCGATCTGCAAGAGTGCCACCACCCCTGCCCCTCCCCCGCTTGCGGCGGAGAGGGGTTAGGGGTGGAGGTTACAGACGAAGGCCCCGCCCCATCACGACGAGACCGGCTTCACGTCGTACATGTCAAGCTGCCAGCCGGCCGCGGTGAGCGGCAGTTTGGCGAGGTTCGACCTGACGGCGATCTGGTAGATCGGCTGGAAGAGGACGAAGTAGTTGGCGTTGTCCACCGTCTGGCGCTGGTACTCGACCCAGAGGTCCGCCTGCTTCTTCGGATCCGGCTCGGCCGCGGCATCGCGGACGATCTTGTCGAGCGCCGGCGGCACCGGCCAATGGACGCGCCGCGCGACACGCTCGACGCTCGCCGCCGCCCAGAGCAGGTTCTCCACCGCCGGAGGGTTCCAGAAGGTCAGCACGCCGCCCTGTGCGCGGTTGCCGGTAAAGGTCGTGCGCAGGTTGACCTGGTCCATCGGCGTCAGCTTGGCGCGGATGTTGACCCGGGCGAGGTCGGCCTGGATCTTCTGGCCGAGCGTCTGGTAGGTGACGCCCGCGATCGCCGCATTGCCGTAGGCGATCTCGAACTCGAAGCCGTCGGCGAGGCCCGCCTTCTGGAGAAGCTGCCGCGCCTTGTCGAGGTTCTCACTGTAGCCGACCTGTTTGGCGATCTCTTCCGTGGAACCCGACACGCCGATGGGCAGGAAGTTGGCGCAGCGCACGGCCGCGCCGCCGAGCAGGTTCTTGACGATGCCGTCATAGTCGATGGCATGGCCGATGGCCTGACGGGCTTCCTTCACGCCGAGCGCCTTGTTGAACTCGGGGTTCTGCGTCAGCGCCATATAGACGAAGTCGAGGCTGGTGAGAGCCTCCAGGCGGATATTCGGATCGGACTTGATGGTCGCGATCTGCTCGGGGATCAGGTTGAAGGCGATGTCGATATCGCCGCGTCGGATCGACAGGAGCTGGGCCGCGCTGTCGCCGATGTGGCGGATGATGATGCGCTCGAAGGGCGGCCGGCCGCGCCAGTAATTGTCGTTGCGGACGAACTGGATCTGCGCGTTGCGCTCCCAGCGCACCAGCTTGTAGGCGCCGGCGCCGGCGGAATTGTTGTTCAGCCAGGTGGTGGCGCTGTCCTTGGTCTTGGCGTCGCGGCTGGCGTCGCCGCCATGCTGCATGACCAGCTTGCTGTCATAGACCGGGAAGCCGGGCGCGGCGATGATGGTCATCAGCGGCTGGCGCGGGTCTTTCAGGATGATGTCGACGGTCTTGGCGTCGACGACCTCGGTGCGCTCGACATGGCTGATATACTGCGAGGTCTGGTCGCCGAGATGCAGCACGCGGTCCATCGACCACTTCACGTCGTCCGCGGTCATCGGATTGCCGGAGGCGAACTTGACGTTGTCGCGCAGCGTGAAGCGCCAGCCTTTGCCGTCCGGCGTGCGCTCCCACTTGGTGGCGAGCTGCGGGCGGATGGTGATGTAGTCGCCCGGCGCCATGGTGACAAGCATGTCATAGGCCGCGAGCAGCGACATGGGCGGCGTGTACTGCGCCTGCCGGGCCGGATCGAGCGTCACCGTGTCGGAGATGTCGATGCCGATGACCAGCGTGTTGCGCCGTGTCTGCGCGAAGACCTGTTCGGGGAGGCCGGCGGCGAGCGCCGCACCGCCGATGCCGAGCAGTTTCGCCACGTCGCGGCGGCTCATCCAACCGCCGCTTTTCGTCTCATTCCTGTCTTTCCGAGCCGTCATTGTCACTCCTCCCGGGAGATGAAGGGAATACCGCTTGGCTTGCGGCTTGTTATCTTTGGATCGATCTAAATTCGGGATGGACCTCTGCCCAATCGATTGAAGGCGGGACTGTGCGACCTCCGTCCGCCGCCGTCAATGCGCGGCAAACACGGACCTGCTCCTAGCCTCCCGCCTCCGCCTTCAGCCGTGTCAGCAGGGCGGTCTCTCCTTCCTGTACGGTCTCGCCGCGCTGGTTCGTGACCACGAAGCCGAGCATGGTGACGCCGCGGTCGCCCTTCGAGGTCAGGCGCTTCGACTTGACCGTCACGGTCACGCCGATGCGGTCGCCGACGAGAATGGGGCCGCGGAAGTTCCAGTTCCAGCCGAGCGAGGCGACGGCCATGATCCGCACGGAGGAGCGGTTCTTCAGCCCGTCCGCCATGGCGAGGCCGAGCAATCCGTGGGCGATGCGCCCGCCGAAACCCTGCTCGCGGGCGAAGTCATCGTCCATGTGGACATCGAAGAGATCGCCCGACAGGCCGGCGAAACCGACGATGTGGGCGTCGGTCATGACGATCCTGCCGGTCTGGTAATGATCGCCCTCGCGGAGATCCTCGAACCAGTATTCGCCGGGGACGAGCAGGCGGGCAGCGCTTGTCATGGCAGCCTCACAGCTTCGCGACGGACAGGCCGCCGTCGACATGCACGACCTCGCCGGTCGAATAGGCGAGAGCGCCGTCGGCGAGCATCGCCACGGCCCGGCCGATGTCCTCCGGCTCGCCCCAGCGCGCGATCGGCGAGAAGCCGGCGGCGAACATGCGGTCGTATTTCTCGCGGGCGACGGCGGTCATGTCGGTGCGGATGACGCCGGGACGCACCTCGTAGGAGCGGATGCCGGCCTCGGCGAGACGCAGCGCGTAGAGCTTCGACATCATCGACAGCCCGATCTTGGAAATGCAGTACTCTGCACGGTCGGGCGAAGCGGCCTCGGCGTTCAGCGACGAGACCGTCACGATGCTGCGGAAGCCGCTCGCGGGCGCCGCGACCATGCGCTTCGCCACGGCCTGGGTCAGGAAGAACGGGCCGCGCAGGTTGATGCCGATCAGGCGGTCGAAACTCTCGGGGCTCGAGTCCAGCATGTCCCCGCGCGTCTTCACGGAGACGCCGGCATTGTTCACGAGACAGTCGATGCGGCCGAAGGCGCCCCACGCTGCCGCGACCAGCGCTCCCTGCTCGGCCAGATCGGCGATGTCGCCCGCGACGGTGGCGACGCGCGCGCCCGCCTGCCGCGCGGCACCGGCTGTCTCGTCGAGGTCAGGCGTAGCAGCAAGATCGTTGAGCACGAGGTCGAAGCCGCGCGCGGCAAGCGCCAGCGCAATGCCGCGCCCGATGCCGCGCTGCGCGCCCGTGACGAAGGCGACGCGCCGTCCGCCCTGCACCATCAGCCGATCCTCCCTTGCAGCTTCCGCGTCGTTGCGCGCGGCTGGCTGCCGATACCTGTGCGCAGCCTCGCCTCCGGGAGGTGAAGCCATGCACGTCAGCATGATTTAGATCGATCTAATTCACGCTTGGCAAGCCCCATCTTTTCTGCCGGCCGAGGCTTCCCGCGCACCGCGCGCGGCGCCATCCGCTCCGCCGCGCGCTGCGAGCGGCTCGACCTCCCGCCGGGCGCCGCGGTTCCTCGCCATCTGCCCGAGCGGGTCTTCCGGAACTTGCCCCGCGATATCGCTGGCGGATTGATGTGGAGTGTGACTTTCCTGCAAGACCGGTGCGGCGTGGGCGATCCGCGACCGTGCGCGCAATTTATGGAATGACCACAGCCGCTGTCCGACACTTTAATTGTGCAGACCGGGCTTTTGCGCGTTGAAACATTCTAACCCACAACATTCTGGACGGGTTCTAAATCAATCCAGTTTAGAACGTCTATATATTTGATAAGACTATCTAATTCCGAATTGACTGGCTTCCGTGCGGGTGCATTTTCGGGCCACATTCGTCGCAGGCAGAGCAGACCCGATGATCGCTGGTTCCCGACACAACGCACCCTTCCTCACGACCGTCTCGCTGATTGCCGTGACCGCGCTTCTCGGTGGCATCGGCTCGGCCTCGGCGCAGCACGCGACAGCCTTGGACGAGATCGTCGTGACCGCGACGCGCGCCGCCCGCCCCGTCGAGCAGGTGCCGACCACCGTGCGGGTCGTGGAGCGCCAGGAGATCGAGCAGCAGCTGCAGTTCTCGCCGAACCCTGCCTCAGCGCTCTCGAAGCTGATCCCCGGCTACTCCGCGCCGACCGAGACCATCTCCGGTGCTTCCGAGAGCTTCCGCGGCCGCGACCTCCTCGTGATGATCGACGGAGTGCCGATGAACACGCCGCTGCGCGACGTCTCGCGCCTCCTGTCCATGATCGACCTCAACGCGGTCGAGCGCATCGAGGTCGCGTCCGGCGCCTCCAGCCTCTACGGCGCGGGCGCGACCGGCGGCACCGTCAACTTCATCACGCGCCGCCCGGTGGACGGGAAGCCGCAGGTGACGGTCTCGACGGCGCTCCGCGCCTTCACGTCCAACGTGCCCGGCTCGCTTGCCCCGGAAGTCTCCGTCAGCGTGATGGGTGGCCATAACGGCTTCGACTACACGATCATCGGCACGGGCCGCATGGCGGGCCGCACCTATGACGGCGCGGGACGCGAACTCGCTTCCGACGCGATGCTGGGACAAGGCGGCGGCGACCGCTACTGGAACGGCAATGTCTTCGCGCGGCTCGGCTACAATCTCGATCCGTCGCGGCGGTTCGAGGTTTCCGCCACCATGATCGGGCTGGAGCAGAACCCGCAGTACAACACGCTCTATTCCGGCGCCTTTGCGCGGCCCGATTTCGCATCGCTCTACAGCGGCCGGAGCGTCGCGGAGAAGACCGGCTCCTTCCAGGCGCGCTATACGGATTCGAGCTTCACGCTCGGCGGCCTGTCGCTGGTTGCCTTCTACAACGACACCAACAAGCGCTTCAATTATTCGAACTACTCGTTCCCCTATAACAGCCTCGTCTACTATTCGGGCAATCCGGCCTCGCCCACGAGCCCGTTCAACCAGACGGTGCTGCATTCGCGGCGCTATGGCGTGAACGCCACGATCGACACCCCGCTCGACATGCTGCGCACGGGCGCGAAGCTGACCTGGGGCGCGGATGTCAGCCGCGACCATACGGGCCAGGAACTGACCGATGGCCGGCCGGTCTTCACCCCGCTGGCCCAGACCGCGGTCGCCGGCTTCGCGCTGCTGCAGGTGCCGATCACGGACCGCCTGACGGTGCGGGGCGGTATCCGCTACGAGCACTTCAACCTGACGGTTTCGGACTTCATCCGGCCCGACGTCTATTACGGCGTCGCCCCCGCCCTTGCCTTCATCCTGCCGGCGCTCAACGTGACCGGCGGCGATTTCCGCTACTCGGCGCCGACCTACAATATCGGCGCAACCTTCAAGCTGACCGACACGATCGATCTCTACGGCGGCTTCTCGCAGGGCTTCGCGCTGCCCGATGTCGGCGCCTTCACCCGGCGCGCGGGCGCGACCTTCGCCTATGCCTGCCCGGTGGCGATGCCGAACTGCCTGCCGCCCGGCACCTCGATCAGCTATGCGAGCATCGCGCCGCGCGCCATGCTGGTGAACAACTACGAGGCGGGTATCCGCGGCCGCATCGGCGCGTTCCGCGGCAGCGTAGCCGGCTTCATCTCCACCTCGCAGAACGGCGTGACCTTCGATTCCGTCACGAACCAGCTCTCGCAGCAGAAGGAGATGATCTACGGCATCGAGGTGACCGGCGAGATGGCGGTGACCGAGGCGCTGACGCTCGGCGGCAATTTCACCTGGCGCGAGGGCCGTTACGACTCGAACAAGGACGGCCGCCTCGACAGCGCGCTGCCCAACAACCGCATCGCCAATCCGTTCCGCGGCACGATCTACGGCACCTACCGCTTCGACAACGGCATCGCGGTCCGCGTCGAGGGCGTCGGCTTCTCCGCGCGCAACGAGCCGATCAACATTGCCGGCACCATCTACCCGATCAAGTCGGGCTTCACGATGAATGCCTCGGTGGCGGCTCCGGTCGCCGGCGGACAGGCGTTCCTTGCCGTCAACAACCTGTTCGACACGCTCTACGAGAACCCGACCGCCACCTCCGTCCGCAATCTCACGAGCTATGCTTGGGGCCGCACGGTGACCGCCGGTTTCCGGCGCAGTTTCTAAGGGCGCGGGCGATGGTGAGTCTCGAGCAGGGCGCGGACGGCATCGTGACGCTGCACTTCGTGCCGCCCTATTCCGCGGGGGACGAGCAGGCCTATCTCGGCGCGCTCGACACGATCGGGCGTCTCGAAGGCCCGTTCGCCCTGCTGACCATCTTCGGCGGCCAGGGCGGCCTCGGCCGCGACGGCGACCGGGCGCAGGCGCTCTGGTTCAAGGCGACACGCCAGCGCATGAACGCGGCCTGCCGGGGCCTCGCCATGGTGCGGCCCGGCGCGACGGAAGCAACCGCCGCGACCTTCCAGAAGCTCTGGACCTTTCCCGTCTCTATCGCGCCCGACGAAGCCGCCGCCCGCGCCATCCTGCGCCGCCACCTGGACGAAGCCGCATGAGCACGATGACCGTTTCGCCGCCCGCCCGGCCCGGCCGCATGCGGCTGTTCGCCGTGCTCGCCGGCCTCTACGTGGCGCAGGCCATTCCGTCGTACCTGTTCGCCGCCGCCATTCCGCCGATCATGCGCGAGCAGGGCGTGTCGCGCACCGCCATCGGCTATGTCTCGCTGCTGTTCCTGCCGCTGGTCCTCAAATTCCTCTGGGCGCCATGGGTGGACCGCATACGCCCGCTCGCGCGCGCGCATCGCGCGAGCTGGGTGCTAATCACCCAGAGCGGCATCATCCTGTCCATCCTCGCGCTGGTCTGGGTGGACGTGCGCGACGTCAAGGCGGTGCTCGCCATCGGCATGATCGCCTCGCTGCTGCTGTCGACGCAGGACATCGCGACCGACGGCTATGCCGCCAAATACCTGCCGGAGGAAGACCGGGCCGTCGGCAATGCCATCCAGGGCGGATCGATCGCCTTCGGGGTCGTCGTCGGCGGCACGCTCGGCCTGGTGCTCTACCACCACGTCGGCTGGACCTGGATGCTGCTGACCATCGCAGCCATCTCGGTCCTGCCGCTGATCGCCGCCTTCATGATGCGCGAGGATGAAGGGCGCGCCAGCGATGCGCCCGCGCCGCGGCCCTCGATCATGGCCTTCCTGCGCCGGCCGGAGGCGCGGCAGATCCTCTGGATCGCGCTGATCTACCGGGCGAGCGAGGGCTTCGTGAAGGCGATGGAGGGCCCCTACCTCGTCGATGCGGGCGTACCGCTCAATCAGATCGGCTATCTCTCGGGGATATCCGCAGCCACCGCCGGCCTCGCCGGCTCCGCCATCGCGGCGTGGGTCATCCGCAAGCGCGGGCTGTCATTCGTGCTGAGCCTGCTCGGCGGCATGCGCACGGTCTGCTTCCTGCTCTTCGCCCTCCACGCCTTCGGGCTGATCACCGGCAAGGAGGCGCTGTTCGGCGCAGCCGGCTTCCAGACGCTGATCCGCTACATGGAGATCGTGGCGCTCTACAGCCTGTTCATGGCCGTGTCCTCCTCGGAGCAGCCGGGCACGGACTTCACGATCCTCGCCTGCGCGCAGCTCGTCGTCTATCTCGCGGGGTCGCTGCTGTCGGGGCGGATCGCCGACTGGATCGGCTATGGCTGGCTGTTCGCGCTGTCGACTGCGCTCTCGGCGCTCGCGGTCATCGTGACGCTGGATCTCTTGCGCCGGGTGCGGCTCGATCCCACCGCGCCGGCGGTCGTCAGCCGGTGAGCCAGGTCAATCCGTAAGCCACGTCAGTTCGGTACGGATCAGAAGGCCCGGCGCATCGTCGGGCGATCCCTCCAGGTTCAAGACATCGCCGCCAGCGGGGCCAGACAGGACCAGCCGGGCCTTGTAGACGCCGAAAATGGTCTCAAGCGAGGAGTTCTCCGTGTGGCGCTCGGTGGTCACGATCAGTTCCACCCTGCCCTCCGTCTCGGTCACGGTGCCGGTGTAGAAGATCACGCCGTCGCCGCCCCAGACGCGCCCGCCGATCGTGTGCATCACGCCCGAGCCCCAGCCGCGGGCGGACTGGAAACGCAATCTGTAGAGACCATCGCGCATGGCGGCGCACCCAGCTGAATCCGGCGGAGAATGCGGCATGCCGCGAACCGCCGCGATCCTCAAGCGCAAATTGCGCGGGATGCCACTGCCCGGCCGAAAGCATGGTTTGGTTATAGCACCTATAGGAACTCGCTCTTAGACGCTGGCAGCTTCCCCGGTTAGCAATCATCGGACCGTCACGGTTTGAGGGAAGCCGCCATGAAATTCGGCCTGATGACGCAGATCCAGATGCCTCGTCCCTGGACCGAGACGACCGAGCGTAATGCCTATTGGGACGGGCTCGCTCAGGGCGTCGCCGCCGAGGCCGCGGGCTTCGAGTATTTCTGGATCACCGAGCAGCACTTCCTCATCGAGATCGGCCACGCGCCCGCCTCGGACATGTTCCTCGCCGCCCTCAGCCAGCGGACGAAGACGCTGCGCATGGGCCTCGGCGTCGTGCTGCTGCCGCTGCACAATCCCTTCTCCGTCGCCGAGCGCGTGGCGACCCTCGACATCCTCAGCAACGGCCGCGTCGAGTTCGGCACCGGCCGCGGCACAACCTCCTACATCCTTGAAGGCATGGGCGTGGACCCCGCCAAGGGCCGCGAACTCGGCAAGGAATCGCTGGAGGCGATCCTGAAGATGTACGAAGGCGAGTTCTTCACCGGCTACAAGGGCCAGCACTTCGACCTGCCCGCCCGCCACGTCACGCCGCGTCCGATCCAGCGCCCGCATCCGCCGCTCTGGATCGCCGCGACCAATCTCGAGACCTACGAGTTCGCGGGCAAGCAGGGCTTCGGCGTCATCGGCGTCACGCGCAACAGCGTCGAGGAGACGAAGGCGGCCGTCGAGCGCTACCGCTCCGCGGCAACCGGGCCGGACCGTTCCAGCCAGATCGGCAAGGTGGTCAACAACCAGGCCGCCGTGTTCGGCATCGCCTGCTGCCACGAGAACGACCGGGTGGGGCGCGAACTCGCCTGCGCCGCGGCCCGCTGGTACTACGGCGACAACGATGCCGAGCTGAACCACATGCGCTTCACCACGGCCGGCGGTGTCGCCAAGGTCCGCGAGCGGATTTCGAGCCTGTCCAACGACGAGCTGATCGAGAACGGCATGGCGCTGGGCGGCGACGCCGACACGCTGTCCCGGCAGGTCGAGAAATGGGCCAATTGCGGCCTCGACCAGATGATCTTCATGATCCAGGCCGGCAACACCACCCACGACCAGGTCATGCGCTCGATCGAGCTGATCGGCGAGAAGGTCATCCCGCGTTTCGCCGACAAGAACTACGCCATCGCGGTCTGACGCGAAGGACCACGCACGCATGTCGAAGCTGGATTTCCCGCCGGAGGAGTTTGCCGACCGCCTCGCGCGGGCGCGCGCGGCGATTGCCGGCGCGGGCCTCGACTGGTTCGTCGTCGTCCACCCGGTCTCGATCCACTGGCTGACCGGCTCGGACGCCAAGGGCTATCAGGCGTTCCAGTGCCTGCTCGTGCCAGCCGATGACAAGCCGACCGTCATGTTCACGCGCCTGTCGGAACAGGCGGAAGTCCTCGACGATGCCGTCTGCGGCGAGATCGTCACCTGGGGCGGCCCGGAACCGGAAGACCCGCTTGCCGCCTTCGAGGCGCTGGTCCTGCGGCTCGGCCTCGGCAAGGCGCGCATCGGCATGGAAGTGCCCGGCTTCTACCTGCATCCCCACCACTATCTGCGGATGAGGACCATCCTCGGGGATGCCCTTGTGGCCGAGCCGAGCAATCTCATTCACGACCTTAAGCTGCGGAAATCACCCCGCGAGCTGGCGTTCGTGCGCCGCGCGGCGGAGATCGCCGACCTGACCGTCGATGCACTGGCCGCGGGGCTTCGCCCCGGCCGCAGCGAGCTTGATGTGACCGCGGACATCTATCATGCGCTGCTTGCGAATGGCGGCGGCCAGCCGGTGACGCCGGTCAACTTCGTGTCCGGCCCCCGGTCGAGCTTCAGCCATGGCGCGCCGACCGAGCGGAAGCTCGCGACGGGCGATTTCGGCAATGCCGAATATTGCGTGCCGTACCGGCGCTATTCCGTCTCGATCGGGCGGCAGTTCGCCATCGGCCAGCCCTCGGCCCGCATGCGCGAACTCTACGAGGTGGTGCGCGCGGCGAGCGACGCGGCCATCGCGGCAATCCGCGCAGGCGTCGCGGCCACCGTGCCGCACGCGGCCGCGAAGCGCGTGATCGCCAAAGCGGGCCTCGACCACGCGCGCGTCCACACGTCGGGCTATGGCGTGGCACCAGGCTTTCCGCCGGCCTCGGGAGAGCCGATCCACCTGTTCGGCGGCAGCACCTACCGCCTGGAGGCCGGCATGGTGCTGTCCATCTGCCCGCCGGTCTTCATCACCGAGGAACGGCTGGGCGCGCGTCTCGTCGACAACGTGCTGGTCACGGAGACAGGCGCGGAGCGGCTCTGCAGATCGTCCCGCGACCTGATCGTGGTCTGAGGTCCACGGCGCGATAGGCCGCCCTCAGCCTTCCGGGATATCGCCGATCCAGACGCCCGTTTCCACGAGATCGCGCACGACTTCCCTGACCACTTCCGACAGCTTGCCGATGAGCGTGTTCTGGATGTCGGTGCGGGGCACGTTCTGATAGGTGATCAGCGCGAAGGGCCAGTAGGCCGCCGGCGTGAAGGAATGGATCTCCAGCTCTCCGCGGCTCAGTTCATCCTCCACCGAACCGCGCGTCAGCAGGCTGAATCCGACGCCCTGGCGCAGCAGCGCACGCGTGATGGTCGTGTCGTCCACCTCGACCTTGGCGGATAGCGAGACGCCGCGCGTCGCGGTCCATTTGTCGAGCAGCCTGCGGGAGGCGTTCGGCCGGCTCGGCAGGATCAGCGGCAGCTTGGCGAGATCCTCGGTGCGGATCGGGCCGGCCTTCTCGCCGAGGCTGCCGGCGCGGCCGACGAGGAACACCTCCTCGTTGAGCAGCGGCGTCACCTCGAAGCCGCGCTGCGGCACGGGGTCGTGCAGGCAGGCGAGGTCGACCTGCCCGCGCACCAGCCATTCGTGGATGTAGCCGGAAAAGCCGCCGACGATCTTCAGGAACACGTGCGGATAGGCCTCGCCGAAACGCTCGACCAGCGGCGGCACGATGAAGTGACCGGCGGCCGGCGGCACCGCGAAGGAGATCACACCCGACAGGCCGGCATGGCCGCTGCGCACATCGGCCTTGGTCTGCTCGAGCTGGCGCAGCAGCAGCTGGCTGCGCTCCAGCAGCAGCTTGCCGGCCTCGGTCAGGGTCACGCCATGGCCGTGGCGCTTGAACAGGGCGCGGCCGAGTTCGTCTTCCAGATTGCGGATCGTCCGGCTGACCGCCGGCTGCGAAATGCGGAGCAGTTCGGAGCCGCGGCTATAGCTGCCGCTCTCCGCAACCGTCTGGAAATAGCGAAGCGCCCTGATGTCCAAGTTGCGATCCCGTCAAATCATCCAAGGCATAGCAGACCGGCGGATCATGCCTTGATGTGACAGGGACGCAAAGGCCGCACCGGACGACATGCCATCACCGCTTCGCGCCGAGCGCGCCGGTGCGATGCGCCTCCATCAGCCCTTCGACATCGGCGACCTTCACCTCGCAGAGGGAAACGGACTGCGCGCCGACAATGAACGGCGCCAGCGCCGCCGCGAACGTATCGGCATAGGCGGGCGAGGCCTCCCATTCCTGCACGCTTGCCTCGTCGCGCCACAGCGTGATGGTGAACATGCTTTCGGGGTCCTTCGTGTCCTGGGTCACGAAGCGGCCGAGCAGGCCCGGCGTGTCGATCGCCATCAGGTTGCGGTAGCGCTCCTCGATGGCATTCCACGCGCCGGGATAGATCTTTCCCCAGTAGATGCGGACGAACATGGGCGGCGATCCTTCGTCGACGGCGGAGGGATGGGCGATGCTCGGTCAGCCGACCGCCGGGGCGGTCCGGCTGTTCATCTTCAGACGGGCGAATTCCACCACCTGCCGGCCGACCTCCTGCAACTGGAACCTGGCCGAGAGGTCGAGGCACTGGCCGGCATCGTCGAAGATGCGGGTCGAGGTGTTGAGCATGGCGGCGAGCGGCGTCGGCCATCCCCTGAGCGCGTGGGCGATGCCGCGCAATGTCGCCAGCGTCTGGCCACCGGCCTGCCAGCCACCGGCGCAGACGACGAGACCGACGGCGAGGCCGTCGAAATAGACGCGTTCGTCGCCGCGCAGATCTTCGGTGTAGTCGAGCGCGTTCTTCACGAGCCCAGACACCGTGCCGTGATAGGCCGGCGATCCCACGATCACGCCGTTGCAGCGGCGAAAGGCGTCGACCAGCCGCGCCGCCTCGGGCGTGCGCGCCGCATCGCCGGGATTGTACATGGGCAGCATCAGGTCCGGGCCGCCGATCATCAGCGTCTCGGCTCCCGCCTCGGCGGCGGCCTCGAGGCTCAGCGCCAGCGCGCGCTCTGTCGAGGATCCCGGCCGGGGCGTGCCGCCAAGGCCGAGAATGAGGGGACGGACCACACCATGCATGACGTGCTCGCGGGGGTTCGAGTGGGACCTTCTCCCGGAGAGTGCGCGAGCGCGCGCTATGCGTCCAAGGCAAAGCACCTATAGCTGTTATAAGTCGAATATGCGTTCAGTCGACGATGATCATGCTGCGCGGCTGGCGGGACAGCAGCTCCGCGCCGGTCGCGGTGACCAGCACATTGTCGATCAGGCGCACGCCCAGCTTCTCCTCGCCGATGAAGATCGGCGGCTCGACGGAGACGACCATGCCGGCCCGCAGCGTATAGGTCGCGCCGCCGAACATGTTGACCGGCTCGCCCCAGGACGGCGGGAAACCCGGCGACAGACCGTAGCCCGAGGTGTGGACCCGGTAGCGGTCGAGGCCCTCGCGCGCGATGACGCGCTTGGCCGCCTCATGAGGGGCAAGGGCCGGGACGCCGTCCCTGATCTCCGCGATCAGCGCATCGGCGGCTTCCAGCGCGATGGCATGCAGTTCGTTCATGCGGGGTGTTGGCGTGCCGATGCTGAACTGCCGGCCGATCGTCGCGGTGTAGCGCCGATAGGCCGCGCCGTATTCGACATTGCCGAAATCGCCGCGCCGCAGCCGGCGCTCGGTCGGCGCGCCGTGGCTGAAGCAGGAACGCTCGCCCGAGACGAGATTGAGCGTGCTGGCCGGCAGGCCGCTCCCTCCGGCCAGCAGCGACGCGTAGACCGCACCCGCGACGGCAAGCTCGCTTGTCCCCTCGCGGAGCTTGGCGGCGAAGACGTCCATGGCGTCGTCGGCGATAGTCGCAGCGCGCCGGATATAGTCGATCTCGGCAGGCGATTTCACTAGCTTGAGGTCGTTGACGAGGTTGCTCGGCTCGGCCTTGAGAGCCGGGCCCAGCACCGCCTTCACCCGCTCGTAATGATGGGGATGCAGGTAATAGGCGGGCACCTCGATGCCGACGCGGGCGCGCTTCAGCCCCAGCCTCTGGACGACTCGCTCGAACACGCCGAGCGGGTCCTCGGGCTCGGGACCGCCCCAGGTTTCGAGATGGTCGATGCGCGCATCCTGCTCGAACTCCGCGCGCTCCGATTCCCGCGTCACCATGACGGTCGGGCGATCATCGGCCGAGACGATGAGGCACTGGAACGCCTGGTAGCTCTTGGCGTCCGAGCCGTTGAGCCAGTGAATCGACACCGGATGGAACAGCACCATCCAGTCGAGTCCGGCAGCGGCGACGGCCTTGCGCACACGCGCAAGACGATCATCGAACTCCGCAGGAGAGAAATCGTGCTTCGACATGATCGATCCGGGTGCGCGGCAATGCGCCGATGAAGGACGCTCAAGCTAGCGGCGGCGCGGCGCACCCGTCTAAAGCCTATAAATTATAGCAGCTATAGCTGCTTGGCATTATGCGGCAGCCCGGCCTTGATCCAATCTCTGGGCGCGTCGGCGAATGCGTTTCGCACAAGGGCGCACCGCTATCCGGCCCTCCGGCCGGACGGCGGGAAGCAGGCCGAAGGCCGCCGAACGACACTTTGGGGATGTTCGATGTCAACAACACGACGCGCCGCCAGTGGCCTGCAATCCGGCCTGACCCGCCGCAGCCTCGCACTCGGGGCCGGCGCCCTGCCGCTCCTTCTCAGCGCGCCGTCGCTTCACGCGCAGGCACGTCCGAAAGTGCGGCTCTGGGGCGCTTCCGCGACGGTCGAGGCCTATCACGGCTTCCTCTTCCTCGGTAACCCGCTCGGCTTCTTCAGGGACGATGGCGTCGAAGTCGAGTTCGGCACGGCTGCCGGCTCGGCGGCGACCATGCAGCTCATCGCGGCCAATCAGGTGCAGATGGGCTATATCGGCATGGACGTGCTGATCCTCGCCAAGGCGCGCAACCCGCAGCTTCCGGTCACCGCCGTCTACCTGCAGGACCGCGGCAACATCTATGAAATCGTGGTGCCCGAGGACAGCCCGATCAAGTCGGTCGCGGACCTCAAGGACAAGACCATCGGCGTCGCCAATCTCGCCTCGGGCGCCATCCCCTCGCTGCGCGCGACGCTGACCGATGCGGGCCTCGATCCCAACAGCTCAGTCGGCCTGATCCCGGTCGGCAACGGCGCGCAGGCGGCAGCGGCGCTGCGGGCCGGCCGCGTCCAGGCACTGTCGCTGTTCCGCGCCCAGCATGCGTTGATCGAGACGCTGGGCATCAAATTCCGCCGCTTCACGCGGAACGCCCCGAGCGCGGTGATCGCGGTCAATTCCGCCTTCCTGAAGGACAACCGCGATGCGGTGGTGAAAACCCTGCGCGGGGTCGCCAAATCCTCGATCTTCGCGCAGGTCAATCCGGGCGCGACGGTCAGGCAGTTCTGGACGCTGTTCGGCAAGCCGCAGGGGTTGTCCGAGGAGGAGGCGCTGAAGCGCTCGGAATACATCCTCTCCTCGACCGCCGAACTCTGGAAGGACCATCGCGACAAGGCCGTGCCCTGGGGCGACATGAATGCGGCACAGTGGGACGACATGCAGAAATTCCTGATCGGCCAGCGCTTGCAGGAGCGCACTGTTCCGACCGATAGCCTGTTCACCAACGAACTGACGGCCGACGTCAACACGTTCGACCAGGACGCGGTCGTGGCGATGGCGAGGGCGGCCCGTTGACCAACGGACGGCGGAGTGCCCTGCACGCCGGGGAGAAAGCTTGAATGGCGATCGCGACCGCTATCGAACCGACGCTGGATTCGCCGCTGCCGGATGCGCAGCCGGCCAACGCCCTGTCGATCCAGAATGTCGGAATGGTGTTCCGGCGTGGCGAAACCCGCGTCAATGCGCTGGACCAGGTGTCGCTCGACGTGCGCGAGGGCGAGTTCGTCGCGGTCGTCGGCCCGTCCGGTTGCGGTAAATCGACCCTGATCAAGCTCGTCTCGGGCCTCAGGCCGCCGACGGCGGGCCGCATCTTCGTCCACGGACGGCAGGTGACGAAGCCGCGCGGCGATGTCGGCATCGTTTTCCAGAGCCCGGTCCTGCTGCCGTGGCGGACAATCCTCGACAACGTCCTCTTGCCCATCGACGTGCTGAAGAAGGACCATGCCGAGGGCGAGGAGCGGGCGCGATCGCTGCTCAAGCTGGTCGGCCTCGCCGGCTTCGAGAAGGCCTATCCGAACGAACTGTCGGGCGGCATGCAGCAGCGCGCCGCCATCGCCCGGGCGCTGGTCTACGACGCGCCGCTGCTGCTCATGGACGAGCCCTTCGGCGCGCTCGACGCCCTCACGCGCGAGCAGATGAACTCCGAGCTCCAGCGCATCTGGAGCGCCAGCGGCAAGACGGTGATCTTCATCACCCACTCGATCCCCGAGGCGGTCTTCCTCGCCGACAGGATCGTGGTCATGTCGCCGCGGCCGGGACGCATCATCAGGATCATCGACAATCCGGCGCCGCGCATGCGCACGCTGGACGACATGCTGAAGCCCGAGTTTGGCGCCCATGTGCGCGAAATCCGCAGGCTTCTGGGAGGCTACGTTGCCGCCGGGGACCGTGATGGAACAAGTGCTGAGTGGTGACCGGTCGGCGATGACCGAGGCTTCCGACCCGCCCGAGCGCAGCGACCGGGGCCTGCATCGGCTCTGGGCGCGCTTCGGCGTGCCGCTGGTTGTTTTCGCCGCGCTGATGGGAAGCTGGGAGACGATCATCCGGGTGCTGGACGTGCCGAGCTTCCTCGTTCCGGCACCCTCGGCCATCGTGCAGGCGCTCTGGTCGGGCCTGTCGACGGGCCTCTACTTCTCCCATGCCGGCATCACCATGCTGGAGGCCGTCGCCGGCTTCGTCATCGGCAGCCTTCTGGGGTTGCTGCTCGGCATGATCATCGTCGTGTTCCCGACGATGGAGCGCATCGTCTATCCTTACGTCGTCGCGCTGCAGACGGTGCCGAAGGTCGCCATCGCGCCGCTGATGGTGGTCTGGTTCGGCTTCGGCATCACCTCGAAGATTCTCGTCGTGGCGCTGGTCTCGCTCTTCCCCGTGCTGGTCAACGTCATTGCCGGCCTGCGCGCCATCGATCAGGACCGGCTGGACCTCCTCGGCGCGCTTGCCGCCTCCCGCTGGCAGGTGTTCCGCTATGTCCGCTTCCCCAACGCCCTGCCCTTCATCTTCGCCGGTCTGAACACCGCTATCGTGCTGGCGGTGATCGGCGCGATCGTCGCGGAGTTCGTGGGCTCCAATCAGGGACTCGGCTTCCTCATCCTCCAGGCCAACTACCAGCTGGATATCGCGGGGGCCTTCTCGCTGTTCGTCGTGCTGTCGGTGATGGGCGTCTGCCTGCACTGGTCGCTCAAGTGGCTGGAGCGCCGCTGCGTGTTCTGGGTGAACATCGAAACGCGCGACGGGCTCTGATCTATCGCCGGCCGCCAGTCGCCTGCGTCAGTTTCGCCGAGGCCTGCCGCGTGTGGCTGACGAAAGCCTTGATGAGCGGGGTCGCGAACCGCTCGCTCCAGGCGATGCTGATGTCGAAGGCAGCCTGCTCGTCGGAGACGGGAACGGTGCGCCCACAGCGGGCCGGCGCGGTCTGGTAAGGGGTAGCAGCTCCCAGCGATAGAACCGCGATACCCCCGGCTCCCCGGCCGCGGTCGAAGCGCCTGCTCCGAACACGTTCATCCGTGCCCGGCGCCGCCATATTCGGCGTCGGTAACGGGCTCCATCCACTCGACGTGCTTGCCGTCGAGCGCCTCGTGAATGGCGACGTGGGTCATCGCCGTGCCCGGGGCCGCGCCGTGCCAATGTTTCTCGCCCGGCGGAATCCAGACGACATCGCCCGCCCTGATCTCCTGGATCGGACCTCCTGCGGTCTGCGCGAGCCCGCTGCCGGCGATGACGTAGAGTGTCTGCCCGAGCGGATGGGTATGCCAGTTCGTCCGCGCTCCCGGATCAAACCTGACGACCGCGGAGCGCACGCGGGCAGGAGCCTCGGCCTCGACGATAGGCTCCTGCCAGACGCTTCCGGTGAACCAGTCCGACGGGGGCCGACGAGAGCTTGTGGTGCCGCAGCGGCGGATGTCCATGGATATCTCCTGACAGGGCGTTCGCAGCAGAACTTACCCAGGTCCCCGGACGGAAGTCACCAGCCAGGCGGGCAGGCCAGACCCCGCCGTGAAGGCTCGCTGGCGCGCCGCGGCCGCCTTTCACTTCGCCACCGGTCAGTGAGCGCGACCGCAAGAAGAGCGCCGCTCCGATCCTGCGGCGGGTTCGGCGCCATGGCGCCCACGGCTATGACGATCAATGTCGCGCAACTTCGCCCGCCCTGAAAGGGCCAGGCGCCCCGTCGCGACGCGTCCAATGCAAGACGGGGACCGGGAGCAACATCAGGGAAGCAAGCGGACAGCACCGGCTCGTTCCAAGCCGCGCCGCATGCGACATTTACCCGACGTCCTGAGAAATTTGGTACAGCTGCCCCGGCTCGAACGGGGGACCTCCAGAGCCACAATCTGGCGCTCTAACCAACTGAGCTACAGCTGCACGAACCGGACGCGGCAACGGGGCCGGTCCAGCGGGGCGGAACCTAGTCCGAAGGTTCCGCCATTGCAAGTTAGGTCGTCGCGACCTCCGCCACAGGTTCACGCCTTTTTTCGTTGGCGCGCCCACCCTCGTCCAAACACGCCGACGCGACGAAAAAGACCCGGGCAGAAAGCCCGGGTCTCAAGGTTCGGACCGCGACTGCAAGGACGCGGTCCCGGGAGAATTTTAGGAGCGATCAGGCCGCGGCGGACTTGAAGGCCTTCTCGATCTTCACCTTCACCGGCTCGGCGGTGTCGGTCGCGGTCTTCTGCGCGATCGAGGCGAGGTCCTTCGACTGGGCCTGCAGGGCCTCGAACTGCTTGCGCAGGAAGCCCGACTGAAGCTCGATCAGCTCGGCCAGCGTCTTCGCGCCCATCAGGTCGCGGACATGGTCGAAGCTGGCATTGACGTTGGTGCGCGAGGCTTCGAGAGCCTTCAGGTTGAAATCCTTCACGCCGGCCGAGGCCGTCGCATAGGTGTCCTCGACCAGGTCGGTGGCCTCTTCGGCCGCGGTCTTCAGCTTGGCATAGCCGTCCTTCGCCTGCGCGACGACCTTGTCGGCGGCGTCACGGAGGGCGGCCGGGACCTCGACCTTGGACATGTCGAAGGCGGCGCCGTCGAACTTCGGCAGGTCGAACTTGGGCATCTCGAACTTCGAGATGTCGAAGGCCGGGAAGGCGAAGGCCGGAGTGGCGGCGGATTTCTCGGTCTTGGGCGCTTTGGCAGCCTGGCTCATGGGGAGTTCCTCAAGGGGACATTGACATAAGCACTTGCCGCGCCCCGTCCCCGGAGGCCATGCGGCGTGGCATGACGCGAATATAGGCAGATTTTTTGTGCAACGCAATATATTTTGCGACGCACAAGAAGAGAACCGCGCGAATGCCGCAAGGTTCCCTGCCGCGACCGTGCCGCAAGGCGGCGCGAGCGCCCGCTCGCTGCCCAGATGGATGGCGGAATGCGTCCTACTTGGCGCGCCGACCCTGGGTCAGGGATGCACCGAGTTCGCGGGCCTGGGCCTGCATGGCCTCCAGCTGGCTCCGCAGGAATTCGGACTGGAGCTTCATCACCTCGCCCATATCCGTCGCCCTGACGAGCTGCTGGGCGAAGGCGAAGCTGGCGGCGACATTGCTCTCCGCGAAGGCGATGGTCTTGCGGCCCATATCCTGCACGCCGGCCTGGACCGCGTCGCCCTGGTCGTCCATGGCGGCGACGGTGCGCTGGGCGGCGCCCACGAAGCCGTCGAAGGCCTTGCGGGCCTGTTCGACGCTCTTGTCGGCAAACTCCCGCATTTCCAGCGGAATCTCGTAGGTGCCGGACTCGTGTGCACCCGATGCCTGGGCGCCAGACGCCTGCTTCACCATGGAGCCCTCCCGCGGGGTCGATGATTCGCACTCTTCAGCATTGAGAATCATAGCCGTTCCGCCGGGGCCGCCAAACCTCGGCACAGGCGTTACACACCGCTTCGTGAAACGGATGCAGCCTCAGCCGCCGCTTTGCCGCCGGGCGAGTTCGGCGCGCAGGCCCTGGATTTCGGCCGCGACCGCGTCGAGACGGTGCAGCACCTCCAGTTCGGAGCCGGCGGGATGGGTGAGCTTGGGCTGGTCCTCGTCGGTCACCGCATCAAGCGCGGTGACCACCACGCCGATGAACAGGTTCAGCGCCATGAAGGCCGAGATCACCATGAAGCTGATCAGGAAGAACCAGGCGGAGGCGAAGCCCTTCTCCATCAGCGGCTTGACGATGCCGTTCGACCAGTCGTCGAAGGTCATGGCCTGGAACAGCGTATAGGCCGTGGCGCCCAGCGTGCCGAACTGTTCGGGCGCAGCCTCGCCGTAGAGCTTGGTTCCGATGACCGCGAAAACATAGAAGATCAGCCCCAGCAGCAGGCCGATCGAGCCCATGCCCGGCAGCGCCGTGATCAGGCCGCCGACCACCTTGCGCAGCGCCGGTACCGTGGTGATCAGGCGCAGGACGCGCAGGATGCGCAGGGCGCGCAGCACGGTCAGGGAGTCCGTTGTCGGCAGGACCGAGATCGCCACCACGAAGAGATCGAAGAGGCTCCAGGGATCGCGGAAAAAGGCCCCGCGATGGACGATGATGCGCGCGGTCACCTCGATGACGAAGACTGTCAGGATGGCCGTGTCGAGGAAGGTGAGGACAGGCCCGATAGCCGCACGGGCGGTGCTGCTCGTCTCCAGGCCGAGTGCCACTGCGTTGATGACGATAAGCGCGACGATGAAGCGCTCGAACCGCGGATGGGCGAGCAGGGCGCGAAGCTTGTCGTTCATGACAACCGGTGGTGATTTGCAGCCGCGATGAGTGGGTGGTTAGCATGAGGTCCTGCCGCCTCGCCATAGGCACGGCGGGCAAGTGACACTGCGGCAAGGGCCGGATTAACCCTAATGCCGGGTTGACGGGTATCGCGGCCCCGGCGGCGTGGACCTTCGGGCGTGGTTCCGACACAATCGCGAAAGACATCATTCACCATTCTGGCGGCGCTGCGCCCTGCCGCCGGCCATGCCGCACGGGATCGACCGCATGACGTCCCAGCCTCCGCCGATCTCCAAGGTCCTCGCGGACCCTGCGGTCGCCGACATGATCGCCGAAAGCGGCCCGTGGTGGCTGTGGACGGCCGATGCCACGCATCTCGTCGCGACCAATGGCGCAGGTGCGCGCGCCATGGGCGCTGCCGGCGTTTCGGCGGCTATCGCGCGCGGCTATGCGCCGAGCCACGCCTTCGCCGGCCAGATCCGTCGGCTGGCCGACCAGCCCGGCGACGGGACGAGGTCGGGGCGGCTGCGCATCTTCGGCCGGTTCGGTTCGGAAAGCGCGGTGGTCGAGGTTCGCGCCATCGCTGCCGGCGATACACACCTGATCGCCGTCCGGCTTGCCGCGACACAGCGCGGCGATGCCCGCGAGGCGGCACGCGCCTTTCTCGGCGACATGACGCAGCCGGCGCTTCTGTTCGGTCGCGACGGTGGGTCGCTTGGCGCCAGCAGCCCGGCCGCGGGTATCGGCGCCGCGCCCCTTTCCGAACTGATCGGCCCTGAATTCGAGCGTGTCATGGTCGATCTCGACCGCGACGGCCGCGCGTCGGTCGCGCTGGTCAACGGAACGATGACTTTGACGCGGGTCAACGCCGCGGATGCCATCCTCGCCTTGTTGCCGCAGGCGAGCGTGCCGGAAGCGCAGGGCGGGCTGAGGCTGGTTGCCTCGGCGCCGGCCGCACCCGTGGCCGTTGAGCCTGCGCCGGAGATCGATCTCCCGGCGGAGGCAGAGGAGCCGGCGCCAACGGCTGCCGCTCCCGCCGTCGACGCCGCACAGGAGCCTGAGCCCGCCGAAGAGGCGGCAGCAGGGCCCGCCGCCCTGCCCGAGCCTGCCGTTTCGCCGGAGCCGGAACCGCCGGCCGCGACCCCATCCGCCCAGCCTGCACCCGAGCAGATCGAAGCGCCCGCCCGCTTTGCCTGGCGGATGGACGGATCGCTGACGTTCCATTCCATCGATCCGCCGGCCATGGCGGCTCCAGCCGGCCTGACGCTGCATGAGGCGGCCGCCCGTTTCGGCCTCGACCCGGAGGGCCAGGTCGCACGGGCCGTGGAAGCTTCGCGCCCGTTCAGCGGCGTGCCTGCCGTCTGGCCGCTCGGCGACGGCCCGCGCCGCCTCGGCGTGACGCTCGCCGCCTTCCCGACGCTGCGCGACGGCGGGCTTCAGGGCTATGCCGGCTTCGGGCTCGTGGTGGAGGAAATCGCGCCGGCGCCCTCGCCTGCCGAAGCCCTCTCGTCCGCTACTCCAGAGACCGCCGGAAGCGAGACCGCCTCGACGGCTGTTTCGACTCCCGAGACGGACATTCTGCCTGCGAGCGTCGAGCCCTCGGATGAGGATCGCGTCGAAGGCGAAGCCGCCGGTGCCGTACAGAACCCCGTCGTGCTGGACGAATCCGCGGCAGAAGCAGCCCGGGACGATTTGGCCGCCTCCGACGAACCGCGCGCGACCGACGAAGCCGCGACAGCCGAGGCCGAGAAAGCCGTCGGCACCGAGGCGAATGCAGCAGCCCCCTCCGCCAACAAGGACGGGGCCGCCGAGGCGCGTCCTGTCCTGACCCTCCATACCAATCCGCCCAACGTGGTCGCCCTGCGTTCGACGGCCGGGCAGGATCCGCGGCGGCCGGGCCTTTCGCCCGGCGAGCGCAACGCCTTCCGCGAGATCGCGCGGGCGCTCGGCGCGCGCGCCGATGTCGACGAGGAAGCCTCGACCGCCGGGCGCAGCGCCGCGCCGGAGGCCGAACCGGCCGGCACGCAAGCCGACAAGCCTGACGAGACGCCGGCGGCAGCAGGCGAGACGCCCGATGCACAAGCCGCTTCCGTCACGCCGGACAGCGCGCCGGAACTGGCGGCACCGGACTCGCAGGACCACCCGGCCCCGTTCGACGCCGTCGCCGAGAAGACCACGCCTCCCGGCGAGGGTGAATCGGAGGCACCGCCGACCGCCGTCGAAGCCGATACCGCCGCTTCCGCAGACGAACCGGCCGCGAACTTGGCCCAGGCCGGTTCGGAACAGGCGGATCTCCAGCCCGAGCCCGAGCAGGCCCTTCCGGCGGCCATGCCGCCGCCCATGGCGCAGCAGCGCTCGGTCATTCCGCCTGCCTTCGCCGCGACGCCGCCGATCGCCCCGCTGGATCAGCCTCCGGGCAACCGCGACTTCGTGGATTCCGGCACGCCGTTCGGTCCGCTGCCGAGCGCTTTCGGGGCGACACCGGCCGGCGACGCTCCGCCGGCAGCATTGCCGCCGCCCGCGGCCTCTGCGCCGGCAGCCGACAACAATGCCGACATCCGCGCCCTGCTCGACCGTGTCCCGGCCGGCCTCGTTGTCCATCGCGGCAACCGGGTGCTGTTCGCCAACCGCACCGTTCTGGACTGGATCGGCTTTGCGGACGCCGACGCGCTCGAACAGGCCGGCGGCATCGCGCGGCTGTTCGCCGGCGACCGCTCGCAGAGCGAGGGCGGCGACCATGTCACGCTGACCGCCCGCGACGGATCGGCCATTGCCGTCGAGGCGCGGCTGTCGAAGACCGCATGGGCTGGCGAGCCGGCCTTCCTGTTCACGCTGCGCCGGCCGGAAGCGGCCATCGATGCGGAGAGCGAGACAGCCGATCTCGCGGAGCTGCGAGGCCGCCTCGACGAGGTCGAGCAGATCCTCGACACGGCGACGGATGGCATCGTCATCGTCAATGCCGACGCTTCCATCGAAAGCATGAACCGCTCGGCCGAAGCCCTGTTCGGCTACGAATCCGCCGAGGTGAAGGGACGCAGCATCACCGCGCTGTTCGCGCCCGAGAGCCACCGTTCAGCGCTCGACTATTGCGACGGGCTCCTGTCCAACGGCGTCGCCAGCATCCTCAACGACGGCCGCCAGATCATCGGCCGCGTCAAGCAGGGCGGGCTGATCCCGCTCTACATGACCATGGGACGCACCGGGCCGGCGGGAAAGCCGAAGCTTGCCGCCGTGTTCCGCGACATGACCCAGTGGAAGAAGGCCGAGGAGGACCTGCTCGCGGCCAAGCGGCAGGCCGAGCAGGCCTCGTCGCAGAAGTCCGACTTCCTCGCCAAGATCAGCCACGAGATCCGCACGCCGCTCAACGCCATTATCGGCTTCTCCGAGGTGATGATGGAGGAGCGCTTCGGCGCGGTCGGCAACGAGCGCTACCGCGACTATCTCAAGGATATCCATTCCTCCGGCGGGCATGTCCTGTCGCTGATCAACGACCTCCTGGACCTCTCCAAGATCGAGGCCGGCAAGCTGGAACTGTCCTTCACCAGCGTCGACCTCAACGACATCATCCAGTCGACGGTGGCGATCATGCAGCCGCAGGCGAACCGCGAGCGGGTGATCATCCGCTCCTCGCTGCAGCCGCGCCTGCCGAACATCGTCGCGGATTCCCGTTCGCTGCGGCAGATCGTGCTGAACCTCCTGTCGAACTCGGTGAAATTCACCCCGGCCGGCGGCCAGATCATCGTCTCCACCGCGCTGTCGGATGCCGGCGAGGCGGTGCTGCGCGTGCGCGATACCGGCGTCGGCATGACCGAGGCCGAGTTGCAGTCCGCCATGGAGCCGTTCCGGCAGGTGGCGACCTCCAATCCGCGCGCGTCCAAGGGCACAGGCCTCGGCCTGCCCCTCACCAAGGCGCTGGTGGAAGCGAACCGCGCCTCCTTCGGCATCTCATCGACGCCGAACCAGGGCACGCTGGTTGAGGTGGTGTTCCCGCCGACGCGGGTGCTGGCGGAGTAGCGGGCGGCGCGGCCGGCATGTCGCCGGGCGCACTTGTCGAACGTGCCTGAATCCTACCGAACCAGCGTTACGCTGTCAAGCATATTTTCCTAAGATATTGTCCCAAGGCTAGCGCCCCCGGCGCATGGTCAGCGTCACCCAGCCCTCGATCTCCTCGCGCATGACGAGGCGCAGGCCCCGCGACCGGTAGGCCGAGATCACCAGATTGGCGTGCGGCGGGATGATGCCCGACAGAACCACCGTGCCGCCCGGCGCGACGAGGCGGCAGAGATCGGTCGAGAGCCCCACCAGCGGGCGCGGCAGGATGTTGGCGAGAACGAGATCGTAGGGGCCGCCACGCCGAAACCTCGCGTCCTTCAGGCCGGCGGCATGGATGGCGTGGACATAGGTCCGTGCCTTGTTCAGCACCGCGTTCTCGCGGGCCGCGATCACCGATACGAAGTCGATGTCGGAGGCCAGCACCGAGACGCGGTTGCGCAGGCCGGCGGCGATGGCGAGAACGCCGGTGCCGGTGCCGACATCGAGCGGCCGGAAGACGCGGCGCGCCTTGGCGAGACGGTCGATGGCGCGCAGGCAGCCGAGCGTCGTGCCGTGATGGCCGGTGCCGAAGGCGAGCGCCGCCTCGATCTCGATGGGAATGGCGTTGGGCGCGACCCTGTCGCGGTCATGCGAGCCGAAAACGGTGAAGCGCCCGGCCTGCACGGGCTTGAGGCCGTCGAGGGAGGTGCGCACCCAGTCCTTGGATTCGATGGCGTGGAAGGTGAGGCAGGCGGCGACCGCCTCGCCTGCCGCGACGCGAACCAGTTCGCGGACATTGGCCTCGTCCGGCTGCTCGCGGAAGAACACCTCGACCAGCCAGATGCGGCCGTCCGGAGCCTCGAAGGCGGCGACCGCCGTCTCGGCGGGGTCGAAGGTCTCGGACACGATGTCGGCAACGCGTCGCGCCGCCCGCTCCGAGGTTTCGAGCCGCATCAGGTGGGTGGGCGAGACGGGGTGCAGGCCTTCGAGCATGGCGCGTGATAGCGCCCGGCGCGGGCCGTGTCACGCGGCACCAGAATGCCCGTTGCTGGTGGCTGCATGACAGCAGCCATGCCCCGCCCGCTTCCCAACATATGGCGCGCGGGTCCATCCTTGCCGCCATGAGCGCGACCGAAACCATCCTCTATGCCCGCGAGCAGAATCTTGCCGCAGCCGAATTTCAGGCGCTGCTCGGCCAATGCACGCTCGGCGTGATCCGCCCGACCCATGATCTCGCGCGGCTGGACGCCATGCTGCGCGGCGCCGACCTGATCGTCACCGCACGCCGGGGTCCGGGCGGGCCGCTGGTCGGCATCGCGCGCTGCGTCACCGACTTCTCGTGGTGCTGCTACCTCTCTGACCTCGCCGTGTCGGAGAACGCGCAGGGGCTCGGCATCGGCAAGGGCCTGCTCGACGAAACGCGCCGCATCATTGGTCCCGAGGTGAGCCTGATGCTGGCCTCCGTGCCGGAGGCGGTCGGGTTCTATCGCCGCGCGGGCATGGCGGAGATGCCGGACGGGTTCGTGTTCAAACGGGCGAGGTGACGCTCAGGGTCGCCGCGCCAGTCCTTCACAACGCAAATCCTCGCACCCACTTTCGTAACGTCGGCGATCACCGAAGCGCATGTCCTTGTGGCGCGGGCAGGCGCCGTTGGCCTTATGCGGCTTGCAGAAGAGGCAGCCGGCGCGCCGGTTCTTGGGGCGCTTTCGCTTGTGGTGCATGGCAAACACCTCCAGCAGCGACGTACCATGCTGGCGAAGGCGGGTGGTTGCGACTATGTCACGCCGCCTGCACGAAGCTGTCGACCACCTTCTTCTCGCCGGCCTTGTCGAACTGCACGGTCAGTTTGTTGCCGTCGGCCGAGACGACATCGCCATAGCCGAACTTGAGATGGAACACCCGGTCGCCGGGCTGGTAGCGCGACGGTTCGCCGGACGATTTGGCGATCAGTTCGCCGTCGATGGTGCGCCCGCCCCCTGAGCGGTCCGTCAGACGGCCCTGAAAGCCGCCACGCCCTTCCGCGAAGGTCGAGCCGAAGGCCTGGCTGCCCGAGCGGCCGGTAAAACGCGCCTGCGCTTCGGCCAGCGCCTTCTGCGCCTGCGCGCGCTGCCAGCCGGGGGTCGAATAGGTCGAGGAGAAGGTCTCCACCTTGTCGAACCGGCTCTTGCCGAAGCCACCGCGACCCATGCCGCCATAGCCGGAGGTGCCGAGCCCCTCGGAAATCTCGACGTGATCCGCCGGCAGGTCGTTGACGAAGCGGCTCGGCACGGTCGACTGCCAGAGGCCGTGGATGCGGCGATTGCCGGCGAAGTAGATTTTCGCCCGGCGCCGCGCCCGGGTGATCCCGACATAGGCCAGCCGCCGCTCTTCCTCGAGGCCGGCGCGGCCGTTCTCGTCGAGCGAGCGCTGGTGGGGAAAGAGCCCCTCCTCCCAGCCCGGCAGGAACACCGTGTCGAATTCCAGCCCCTTGGCCGAATGCAGCGTCATGATCGAGACGGCATCGTCCAGCTCGCCCTCGCCGCGCGCTTCCGTCACCAGCGCGATATGTTCGAGGAAGCCTGAAAGGTTCTCGAACTCCTCCATGGAGCGCACCAGCTCCTTGAGGTTTTCGAGGCGTCCCGCGCCCTCGGCCGTCTTGTCCTTCTGCCACATCTCCGTGTAGCCGCTCTCGTCGAGCACGAGCTGCGCCAGCTCGTTGTGCGGCATGGCCTCGATCTGGCCAGCCCAGCGGTCGAAATTCTCGATCAGGCCTTTGAGCGCGCCGCGCGGCTTCGGCTTCATCTCCTCGGTCTCGACCAGCACGCGGGCCGCCTGCATCAGCGGCACGTTGCCGGCGCGGGCGTAGTCATGAAGCTGCTGGAGCGTCGCATCGCCGAGGCCCCGCTTCGGCGTGTTGACGATGCGCTCGAAGGCGAGGTCGTCGGAGCCTTGCGCGACGCAGCGCAGATAGGCCAGCGCGTCGCGGATTTCGAGCCGCTCGTAGAAGCGCGGGCCGCCAATGACGCGATAAGGCAGGCCAATGGTGATGAACCGGTCCTCGAATTCGCGCATCTGGAACGAGGCGCGCACGAGGATGGCGGTCTCGTTCAGGGGCTGGCCCTGCCGCTGGATCTGCTCCAGCTCCTCGCCGACGGAGCGCGCCTCTTCCTCCGAATCCCAGACGGAGGTGAGCGTCGGCTTGTCGCCGTCCTCGCCGTCGGTGAACAGCGTTTTGCCGAGCCGGCCCTCGTTATGGGCGATGAGATGGGCAGCCGCCGCGAGGATATGGCCGGTCGAGCGGTAGTTGCGCTCGAGGCGGATGACAGTCGCGCCGGGAAAGTCCTTGTCGAAGCGCAGGATGTTGTCGACCTCCGCGCCGCGCCAGCCATAGATCGACTGGTCGTCGTCGCCGACGCAGCAGATGTTCTGCGGCCGGCCCTCCTGCCGCTGGGCGAGCAGCCGCAGCCAGAGATACTGCGCGACGTTGGTGTCCTGATATTCGTCGACGAGGATGAACTTGAACTTGCGCTGGTACTCGGCGAGCACGTCGGCGTTCTCGCGGAAGAGCCGGATCGTCTCCAGGAGCAGGTCGCCGAAATCGACGGCGTTCAGCACTTTCAGCCGCGCCTGATAGTCGGCATAGAGCCTCAGGCCCATGCCGTTGGCATAGGCCGCCGCCTCGCCGGCGGGCACCTTGTCGGGGGTCAGCGCCCGGTTCTTCCAGCCGTCGATTGCGCCCGCCAGCACGCGCGCCGGCCAGCGCTTCTCGTCGATGTTCTCCGCCTGGATGAGCTGCTTCAGCAGGCGGATCTGGTCGTCCGTGTCGAGAATCGTGAAACCGGACTTCAGGCCGACCAGTTCGGCATGGCGGCGCAATATCTTGACGCCCGTCGCGTGGAACGTGCCGAGCCAGGGCATGCCCTCCACCGCTTCGCCGACCAGATGGGCGACGCGCTCCTTCATCTCGCGCGCCGCCTTGTTGGTGAAGGTCACGGCAAGGATTTCAGAGGGGAAGGCGCGACGCTGGTTGAGGATATGGGCGATGCGCGTCGTCAGCACGCGCGTCTTGCCCGTGCCCGCGCCGGCCAGCACCAGCACGGGGCCGTCAAGCGTCTCGACGGCGGCGCGCTGCTCGGGGTTGAGGCCGGCGAGATAGCCCGCGGCCGCCTGATTGCCGCGCGCAGCCATGGCCCTTTCGGCAAGGCTCGGCTGGCGCTGGGCAGGATCTGTCATGACGTGCGGATGTTCCGATTCGGTTCTCGCCCAAAATGGGCGCTCCGGGAGGCAATGCCAACCCGCAGGACGCCGGGAGCGTGTCGTGCTCAAACGATGAGGGCCGGCGCTGCCGCCGGCCCTCCCGTATGCGCGGTATTTGAGTGAGGATCAGCGCAGGACGACGACCCGGGTGCCGACGCGCACGCGGTTGTAGAGGTCGGTGACATCGTCGTTGGTCAGGCGGAAGCAGCCCGACGATACCGCCGTGCCGATCGTGTGCGGCTCGTTGGAGCCGTGGATTCGGTAGAGCGATGATCCCAGATAGAGCGCGCGGGCGCCCAGCGGGTTCTCGGGACCGCCGGCCATGAAGCGCGGCAGGTCGGGACGGCGGCGCAGCATGGCGGCCGGCGGGCGCCAGTCCGGCCACTCCGCCTTGCGCGTGATGCTCTGGTTGCCGCCCCAGGAGAAGCCCGGCCGGCCGACGCCAACGCCGTAGCGGATGGCCGTGCCGCCCGCCTGCACGAAATAAAGACGGCGCTCCTGCGTGTTGATGACGATGGTTCCGGGCGCATAGCGGCCGGAGAACGACACCGTCTCGCGCGGAATGGCGGAGGCGCCGCCCGTGCGCGGGCCGCCATCCGTGCGCGCCATCACGCGCATGGGCTGATTGGTGGCCGGGTCGATGATGACCTGGTCGCCGGAGCCGAAATTGACGAACTGGGCCTGAGCGGCCGACGCGCCGAGAAGAAGAACCGCCGCCGTGGCGAGAATGGGCACGAAGCGCCGCATGGATGCACCTTGACCTTCAAAGCGGTTGACCAGCGCCGGGAGCCGGCAAGGCCCCGATCATGCAACACCGCTGGTTGGATAGACCTTAATCGCCTGCTGCGATGCAACCGTGACGCGATATCGGATATGGGCGGAAAGCCACGTTTCGTCACGCAGTGTGACTCTGCGGCAACGCCCTTGCACGCAGCGAAAGGCAGGATTGCAACTGGCTCGGAGCAAGCAGCCATGCTTTGCCCCCGCCGCCCGCAGCCCTCTCGCAATCCCCGGAATGACCGGCCATATAGGCGCCATGTCCACGATCCCCGATATCACCCGCGGCGCTGACGACATCGTCGTGCCCTTTCAGGTCGATGCGCTCGACCTGCGCGGCCGCGTCGCCCGCCTCGGTCATTCCGTCACCACGATGATCGACCGTCACGGCTACCCGCCCCCGGTTGCGCGCGTGCTCGCCGAGGCGACCGCGCTGACGCTGCTGCTCGGCACCGGCCTCAAGTTCGACGGCCGGCTGATCCTGCAGACGCAGACCGACGGGCCCATCCGCATGGTGGTGGTCGACGTGACGACGCCCGACCGCGTGCGCGCGCTCGTCCGGTTCGATGCCGGGAAGGTGGAGGCGGCCGTCGCCGCCGGCCAGGGCGATCCCGCAAGCCTGATCGGCAGCGGCCAGCTGGTCATGACCATCGACCAGGGCGGCGGCATGCAGCGCTATCAGGGCATCGTGCCGCTGGAGGGCCAGGGGCTGGAAAAGGCGGCCGACCGCTATTTCCTGCAATCGGAGCAGATCGATACGCGCGTGCGCCTCGCCGCCGCCGAGGAATATGTCGCGGACGGCGGCCACATGCGGCGCACCTGGAGGGCTGGTGGCATGCTCGTCCAGTACCTGCCGAAGTCGGGCGAAGCGATGACCCGCGACCTCCATCCGGGCGATGCGCCGGACGACATCCTGCCGCCCGAGCCCCACGAGGCCTGGGCCGAGGCGCGGGCGCTGACCGACACGATCGGCGACGACGAACTGGTCGACCGCACGCTGCCGCCCGAACGGCTGCTATTCCGGTTGTTCCACGAGCGCGGGGTCAGGGTGTTCGACGCGCAGGACGTCACCGAGCATTGCACATGCTCGCGCCACCGCATCGAGGATCTGGTGAAGAGCTTCACCGTCGAGGAACGCCGCGACATGGTCGAGGACGGGCAGATCACGGTGACCTGCGAATATTGTTCGACGAGCTACCGCTTCGCGCCGTCGGAGTTCGACGCCGTCGAGTGAACGGCCAAAGGCCGGCTTCAGACCTTTGGCGGGAACAGCCGGTAGGTGCAGACCCCCTCGGCGATGACCGCGCCGCCTTCGGCCAGCACCTCGATCCGGACGAAGGCGATGCTCTTGCCTCCGCCAGTTCGAACAGCGCGGATGGTGAGCAGCCCCTCGCGGGCCGTTCCGAGATAATTGATCGTCAGCGACAATGTCGCGCCGGCCGGGCCGCGCGAGGTGCCGTCCCCTGATCCGAGCGTCGCCGGGCCGGCGAGCGCAGCATAGCCGGCCGCCGCATCGATCAGCGTCGCGACGAGCCCGCCGTGGAGGTTACCGCCGCGGTTCATGAAATCCGGCCGGATCGGACAGGTGATGACCGCGCGGCCCTCGCCCCATTCGGTCACCGTCCAGCCGATCACCTTGTGAAACGGGCTGTGGCGGTCCGAGGGGTGCAGCTCGGGCATATCGGCCAGTTCGCGTGTATCGGCCATGGCCGCCTGTTTCCCATCGATTGCTTCAAGTCGCATCGCTTGTGATGCGCCGGACGCGCGCTGGCAACCCGTCCGGAGGTCAGGCCCCAACGGCCGGAGCGTCGGCGCGCCGCGCGACCGATGCGCAATAGGCGTCGTAGAGGTCGAGCGTCTGGCGATCCGGCCCGAGGTCCGAGAGCATGGGTCTATAGCGCCTCAACGTCGCCGCGACATCGGCCGGCGAATGGTCGCCCGCCGCCATCAGGCGGTCGGAACTGGCGATGATCGCCAGAACGCGTTCGGCGAGCTCCTCGCGCGCGACGGCGGGCACATCCGCTTCGATTGCGCCGGCGGCCCACACAGCGCTCAGTCCGTGCTCGGTCTTGTCCCAATAGTGCGGCCTGCGGCGCAGCTCCCAGACCGCGCGCAGGGCGGCGGCGCCCATGGCGAACCAGGCAAGGGGCAGGACCACGAGCCAGGGCGCGAAACCTCTTCGGCCGGCCCGTCGCCAGCCGACGAGCATATGCAGGATGCTGCCGAGATAGCCGGCGATGAAGACCGCCGCAGCGAGGCCCGCCCAATCCGGCCAGGCGCCGCGCGCGAGCATGGCCGCCAGCGCCACCCAGCAGGCGAGATGAACCAAAGCCGAACCGAGCGAGCCAGCCAGCGTTGCGACCAGCGCCAGCAGGCCGCGCGCGCCGAGTTCACTCCAGAGGCGGCGAGGCCGCCGCGCAAGGACGGCGAGGGTCTGCAGCCAGCCCTTGAACCAGCGGCTGCGCTGCCTGAACCACCCGGCGAAGGTCGGCGGCGCTTCCTCGACCGTCGGCGTGGCGATGGCGCCGATACGCCAGCCGTTGCAGGCGAGGCGAAAGCCGAGATCGGCATCCTCGGTGACGTTGTAGGGATCCCAGCCGAGCGACTGGCGTAGGGCGAGGATCCGGAAATGGTTCGACGTGCCGCCAAGCGGCATGGGCAGGCCGAACCGCGCGAAGGCCGGCAGCAGGACCCGGAACAGCGCGTCGTATTCCGCAGCGAAGAAGCGCGTCAGCAAGGTGTCGTCGGGGTTCGCGATGGAAAGCGGCGCCTGCAGGCAACCGAGGCGCGGGCCTGCCGCCGCGAAGGTCTCGGCAGCCTCGCGCAACTGGCAGCGGCCCGGCCGGTCCTCGGCGTCGTAGACCGCGACGAGATCGCCCCGGGCGAAAGGCAGCGCCATCATCAGCGCCCGCGGCTTGGTGCGCGGCCCGCCGGGAGGCAGCACGAGAATCTCCACGGCCGGCGGCAGCGGACGCGCACGCACCGCCGCCAGCGTTTCCGCGTCATCGGCTTCCAGGATCAGCCTGATGTCGAGCTTGGCGGCCGGGTAGTCGATGCGGCCGAGGGCAGCCAGCAGGGAGCCTGCCACCCTCTGCTCGCGATAGAGCGGACAGAGCAGGGTGTAGCGCGGCAGGTCGCGGTCGTCGAGCGGCCTCCGCGGCAGAGCTTCGACGGCCATGACCGAAGCCACGAGACGAACCAGCGCCCAGACGAACACGGCCGCGCCGATGGCCGCGCCCACCGTGACCGACAACCATGCGGGACCGGCGGTGAGGCACGCGAGCAACGTCGCCAGAGCAAGCGCGACGCCCGTGGCCATCCGCGCCATCAGTGCGCCGTCGCTCGCCGAGCGGTCGGGGTCCTCCTGCAGCAGAACCTCGATGGCGTCGTCGATCCAATATTGCTCCGCCCATTGGCGGATAAGCGTGGAAAAGGCCTCCGGCGTCGTCACCAGCACCGGCAGCCCGCCGGCGGCTACCCTCCGGGGGTCCGCCGCTATGCGCTCGGCATCGTCGGGCCGCGGCGCGATCAGCAGCGCCCTGCCGCCGACAGGCCGGTCGATGCCAACCTCGCCGCGGCGGATAATGGTTAGCCAGTCGGCCGGATCAGCGGCGATGGTCGGCGTCGCGCCATCGAGGGACGTCGCGATGCCGCCGATCCGCGCAGCCAGTACCCTGGCGACCGCCGCCGGCGTGGTTCGGCCGAGCGCGACGGCTGCCTCAAGCTCGCCCACGCCCCACTTGTTCGCCATGAACGCCACAAGGAAACGCGCGTGGCCGGGAACAAGCGCCTCGGCCAGAGTGATCCGCGGAGCTGCGGGAGATGAGGGCAGCGCCCGCGTGTCGTCGTTCCGGCGATGAGGCGCAGAGCGCTTCACGGCGGCGGCAAGCCGCTGGCCTAACCCGGTTGCGTCCATCCCCAGCGCCCCGGTCGCGCGGCCCCTCCCGCACGGTCGGGATCACGCTATAAGGGGCTCCGTGCCGACATCAGTCGGACGAACCCGGATCATGTGTCTTGCCCGCACGGCTTTCACTCTTGGTTGCAGCGCTGATCGCGCTGGCGGCGCTGCCGGCCTCGGCGCAGACGCCGGTCGCGCCTGCCGGCAGCCGGCCCGCGGAAGCCGAAGCTGCGCCGCACGTGCCGATCCCCGGCTTCTGGGATCCGCGCCGGCGCACCGAGCGCGTCGACCTCACCCGTGTCCCGCAGATCCGGTTCCTGACCGAGGACGACTATCCGCCGTTCAACTATGCCGGCCCGGACGGCCAGCCGACCGGCTTCAACATCGATCTCGCGCGCGCCATCTGCGAGGAGCTCAAAGTGCCCTGCACCGTGCAGGTGCGCCGCTTCGACACGCTGACGGACAGCCTCGACCGCAATGCCGGCGACGCCGTTATCGCGTCGCTGGCGATCACGCCGGACATCCGCCGCCGCTACGAGGTCTCCGACCGTTATCTGGAGCTGCCGGCGCGCTTCGTCATGCGTCGGGACACGCAGCTTGCCGAGGCGACGCCGGAGGCGCTGGCCGGCCGTTCCGTCGCCGTGGTCGAGGGCACGGCCCACGAGGCCTATGCGACTGCCTTCTTCCGCCGCTCGGCCATCCGCCGCTATCCCACCACCGAGGCCGCCCGCAAGGCGTTGAGCGATCGCGATATCGACGTGATGTTCGCCGATGGCGTCGCCAGCGCCTTCTGGATCAACGGCGAGGCTTCGGCGAACTGCTGCCGCCTGCTCGGCGGTCCGTTCACCGAGAGCCGCTATTTCGGCGAGGGCCTCTCCATCGTCATGCGCCGCGGCAACGAGCCTCTGAGGCGGGCGATCAACCACGCGCTGCAGCGGCTGTGGGAGCGCGGCGTCTATGCGGAGCTCTACCTGAAGGCCTTCCCCGTCGGCATCTACTGACGCCGGGCCGGATCGACCCTCATCGTCACTGCCAGAACCATCGGGCGCATTCGCGGCGGCGTGCGGGTTCGGTGAGCCCGATATCGGCGAGCCCGTCGCGGTCGAGCTCGGCGAGCTGCCGGCGGGTCTCGCTCCGCATCCGCCAGAACCGGCAGATGGCGAGAAGACCGGCGAAGCGAAAGGGCGTCACATGGCGGTGCAGGCGAGGGGCGGCGTGGGTCATGGCCGCAGGATGCCGGCGCTCGTGGCCGAATGGTTCGGAGCCGGCCGAAGCGTGTCCAGGTGAGGCTCAGCGCCTCGCGGCAAGGCCGGCAAGCCGCGGATCGCCGGCAAAAACCTCGCGCGCGAAACCGACCCGCTTCTCGGGAAACTCGCGCAGCGCCTGAACGCCGGTGGCGCTGAGCCGGATGCGCCAGGTCTGCCGGTCGACCGGCTCGGGGACTGCGAAGGCGGCACAGGTGAGCACGGCGAGATTGGCGCGACCTTCCGGGTCGCGCACCGAGCGATAGCGAATGGCCTCCAGCTTCGCCTCCCGGGCTACCCCGGCGAGGTTCTGGCAATCGGCATAGCCGGTCGGATGCGTCCAGCGGTCGGCGTCCCGATCCAGTGGCGGCTGTGTCAGGTCGAGCGCGAAGGGTGTGCGGATGGCCGCAGAGAAGGCAGTGTATTCCGCCGGGTTCGAGGGCCATGGCGTACCCGGCGACTCCGCGAAGAACAGCAGGCGGTAGAAGGCCATTTCCGCCACTGCCGTCTCGGGGTCCTCGGCCGCGTAGAAAACGCCGGGCGTGCGGCCCGCACGCCGGAAGCGCGAGCCCGTCGGATAGATCGCGCCATAGCGGAAGGGCGTCGCCAACAGATAGTCGAGGTGCCGGCATTCGGGCGGGATCGCCGGCTTGGTCGCTTCCACCAGCCGCTCAAGCACGGCCTGTTCGTCGACATCGTCGACGAGCTTCATGGTCGAGACCCGGTGCTGCGCTTCGACCAGGCGCCAGACCTCGCCCGCGTAGGCGCGCGCCTCAGACGAGAGCGCGGCGGGCGTCCAGATAGGCGATGACATCGACAAGACCGGAAACGGTGCGGATATGGTCGAGCGGCACCGCGTCCAGCGCCGTGTTGGGATTGCGCAGCCAGGCGCGCGCCACTGCCTCGTCGCCGCCTGCAATGGCATCGAGCGAGCGGAACAGGCGGATGAACAGCACGGCCAGTTCGAAGGGCTTCGATGTGCGCTCCAGCGCGAAGCCACCGCTCTTCATGCGCGAGGCCGTCGCCTCGGAGACACCGATGATCCCCGCCAACACTCTCGCGGGAACGTCGAGCGCCTGCGCCGCCCGCAGCACCGCCTTGGTGACGACGGCAGCCTCGGACGGCCGAGCTTTGGCTTGGGTGTCCTGTCGCAGCATGGTGACCTCCCAAGGAAAGAATGACATAAATTTCTTTCTTTGGGAATACGCGACGCGAACTCAGGCAGCCCGCCGCGCCTTCGCTTCCAGATGCGCCTTCGTCGCCGCCAACCCTTCCTCCATGATGCCTGCGACGACCGGCCCGAGATTGTGCGGCAGGATATCGGCGACCCAGACCAGCCGGCTTGCGCGAGGCCCCTCGTCCAGAACCTGCATCGCGCCGTTGTGGTGCTTCGCCCGGCCGCCGATGGCGGACCAGACGAAGCGGCGCGCCTGATCGTCGACATCGACGATCAGTTCGCGCAGGACGAGGCCGGAGGCGAAGGTGACGACGCGCAGTTCGCCGCTTTCCATCCGGGTGTCGGTGACAACGCCCGGACAGAGCCGCGTGTGCACCTGTCCGTAGTCGCGCACCGCCGACCAGACCTCGGCCGGCGGCGCATCGATGACGATCTCCTTGCGGATCGAGGCCATGATCTCCCTCCCCTGCCCTCAGCCCGTGAACACGGCTTCGAGGTTGTTGTTGTCGGCATCGATGACGAAGGCGGCGTAATAGGTCGGCGAATAGTCGGTGCGGATGCCCGGCGCGCCGTTGTCCTTCGCGCCCGCCTTCAGCGCGGCGGCATGGAAGCCGTCCACCTCGGCGCGGCTCTTCGCCTTGAAGCAGATATGGACGCCGGTGGCGCCGGCACTGGTCGTCGGGTGCAGCCAGAGCGGGATCGTGTCCTTGTCCGGCCCGAAGCCGGCATAGCCCTCGCCGCTCGGGCCCGGCTTGTGGCCGAGGGGGCCGAGCGCCGCCGTATAGAAGGCGATCGCCTTCTTCATGTCCTTCACGCGCAGTCCGAGATGGTCGTACATGACGTCCTCCAATGTCTGGATCGTCAGGCTACGGCGAGCCGGGCAAGCCGCTCTTGGAATAAATTGCGGTCACCGCGCGACGCCTTGCGGAAGGCGCGCGGCGAGACGCCGGCAGCGCGGTGGAACGAGCGGACGAAGTTGGACAGGTCGCCGAAGCCGACATCGTAGGCGATGTCCGTGACCGACGGCTCCGCTTCCGCCAGAAGACCCGCCGCCCGCTTCAGACGGCAGTGGACGAGGTACTGATGCGGCGTGACGCCGACCACGCGCCGGAACAGTCGCAGGAAATGGAACGGGCTGAGACCCGCAAAGCGGGCTGCTGCGTCGAGACCGATGGGTTCGGCCGCCTGCGCCTCGATCCAGAGCGCTGCCTCGACCGCCCGGCGACGGTCGCTCGCGCTCGCCGCCTGCGGGCGAACACTCTGTCCCGATACGACGTTGAGGAAGCGATCGCCGATGAGATGGCCGACCTCGTCGAGCCCGACATCGCTGCGGCCCTCGGCGGAAGCCTGCGCGAGTTCGCCCAGCACAGCAAGCTCCGGGAGCGGCGGCACGGCGCGCGTTTCCCAGGTCTCGCGAAGCGGGCCGAGCCAGTGCGCCCCCTCGGCCGTGAACTGGAAGGACAGGCACTCGTCGCCGCGGTCATGGTGCTCGTGGGTGCAGCAATAATCGTCGCCCGGCCGACCCACGAGGATGGAGCCCGCGACGAGATCGTAGGAGCGGCCGCGGCTCCTGAGGCCGAAACTGCCGCGGCGGACATAGGAAAGCGACAGGCAGTCGTGCATTTCCACGAAGGGCCTGTCGTCGGGGCCCGCCTCGCAGCGATAGTCCATGATGCGGAGCGATGCGCAGTCGCAGAGCCGTGTCGCGCGGATCATGGCGGCGCGCCTTTCGCGGCCGGCCGGGCGGCAAGGCCGAACGACGGATCGCCATCGAACAGGGTCGGCTCGGCGCTGGTGCGCGCCCGCTCGATCGAGAGCAGCTTGAGCTTGGTGTCGACGCCGCCATTGGCGGAGAAGCCGCCGGTCCTGCCGCCGGCCGCCAGCACGCGGTGGCAGGGCACGATGATCGGAATGGGGTTCTTGCCGAGCGCCTGCCCCACAGCCTGCGCGGCATGGGGCTCGCCGATGCGGCGGGCCACCTCGCCATAGGTCAGCGTCTCGCCGGGCTGGATCGTGAGCGCGACATCGTAGACGCGGCGGTGCAGGTCCGGCAGGCCCGCGAGATCGAGCGGCGCCTTCGACAGGTCGACCGGCTCGCCCTCGATCAGGCGGATGACCGCGTCGACCACCGCGCGGACGGACGACGGCGGCTCGCCCTCGACGGCGTCCGGAAACCTGCGTGTCAGGCGCGCCCGCGACGCGGCATCGCCGCCCTCGGGCAGTTGCGCGCCGACAATGCCGTTCGCCCCCCAGGCGATGCCGCAGGTGCCGATGGCCGTCTCGAACAGGAAGTAGCCTTGGACTGGCATGATCGGTCTCCTAGCACGCCCCGCGCCGAGCCATGGCAGCATGTGGCAGCAGCGGAGTTCATTGACCTGTTACCCCCGCCGCCCTATTGCAACCCACCCGTTTCATTGGTTTCCGTCTGGATTTTACCATGCTTCCCGCCATTCCCTCCACGCCGGCCCTGATCGAGGCCGGCCGCGCCTGCACCGCCTGGCCGTTCGAGGAAGCGCGCAAACTCATCGCGCGGCTGGAGAAGAAGCCAAAGGACGGCCCGGTGCTGTTCGAGACCGGCTACGGCCCCTCGGGCCTGCCGCATATCGGCACGTTCGGCGAGGTGGCGCGCACGACCATGGTGCGCAACGCCTTCCGCCTGCTGACCGACGACAAGGTGCCGACCCGGCTCCTGTGCTTCTCCGACGACATGGACGGCATGCGCAAGATTCCGGACAACGTGCCGGACCGCGCCTTCCTGGAGCCCTATCTGCAGATGCCGCTGACGGCGGTTCCGGACCCATGGACCAACGAGTTCAGGAGCTTCGGCGACCACAACAACGCCATGCTGCGCCGCTTCCTCGACCAGTTCGGCTTCGACTACGAATTCGCCAGCGCCACCGACTATTACAGGGCCGGCCGGTTCGACGAGGTGCTGCTGCGTGCCGCCGAGCGCTACGACGCCATCATGGGCGTGATGCTGCCGACGCTGGGAGAGGAGCGGCAGGCGACCTATTCGCCGTTTCTGCCTATCTCGCCGACAAGCGGGCGCGTGCTCTACGTGCCGATGAAGGAGGTGAACGGCCGCGATGGCACGATCACCTTCGCCGACGAGGACGGCCGCGACGTGACCACGCCGGTCACCGGAGGACGGGTGAAGCTCCAGTGGAAGCCGGATTTCGGCATGCGCTGGGTCGCGCTCGGCGTCGATTTCGAGATGTTCGGCAAGGATCACCAGACCAATGCGCCGATCTACGATCGGATCTGCGCGATCCTCGGCGGCGACCCGCCGGAGCACTTCGTCTACGAGCTGTTCCTCGACCAGGACGGCCAGAAGATCTCGAAGTCCAAGGGCAACGGCCTGACCATCGACGAGTGGCTGACCTATGCCTCGCCCGAGAGCCTGTCGCTGTTCATGTACCAGAACCCGCGCAGCGCCAAGCGGCTGCATTTCGACGTCATCCCGCGCAATGCCGACGACTATCTCGCCTTCGTCGAGAAGTATCCGGTGCAGGACGAGAAGACCCGGCTGATGAACCCGGCCTGGCATATCCATGCGGGGGCGCCGCCGAAGGTGGAGGTGCCGATCTCCTTCTCGATGCTGATGAACCTCGTCTCGGTGTCGAACGCGCCGGCCAAGGAGGTTCTGTGGGGCTTCATCCGCCGGTACGCGCCGGACGCTACACCGGAGAAGAACCCGAAGCTGGACGAGCTCGCCGGCTATGCCGTGCGCTACTTCCACGACTTCGTGAAGCCGACCAAGGTCTACAAGAAGGCCGACGAGGTCGAGCGCGAGGCGTTGCAGGCGCTCTCCGCCGCGCTGATGGCGATGCCGAAGAACGCCAGCGCGGAGGACGTGCAGGCCGCCGTCTACGATGTCGGCCGCGCCATCCCGCGCTATCAGGACCTGAAAGCCAAGGGAGCGACGCCGGAGAAGCCGGGCGTCTCGTCGGAATGGTTCTCGGCCATCTACAAGGTGCTGCTGGGGCAGGAGAAGGGCCCGCGCTTCGGCTCGTTCGCCGTGCTCTACGGTCTCGACGAAACCCGCACGCTGATCGGCAAGGCGCTGGCGGGCGATTTCGTGAAGGCTGCCTGACGGACGGCCGGATCGCCGCCCTCCGGCGGCGACCCTACTGGCTCACCCACATGATCCGCGCCATCCACGCGATCTCCGTCACCGGAAACACGCGATCCGCATGGTCCGCGTTGAGCGAGGTCAGCTCGACCGATCTGTTGGTCTGGCGCTTCAGTTCCTTGGCCATGATCTCGCCTTCGGTCGTCTGCACCACGACACGGTCGCCGCGACGAACGGGCGCCGCGGGAGAAATCACGATACGGTCGCCGTCGCGGTAAACCGGCAGCATGGAATCGCCCTGAATTTCCAGCGCGTAGATCGCTTCGTCGGGCACGTCGGGGAACGAGACCTCGTCCCAGCCATTGCCGGCCGGAAAACCGCCCGCGTCGAAATAGCCGCCCGCGCCGGCTTGGGCGAAACCGAGAATGGGCAGCGGCCTGGTGCTCATCCTGGAGCCTCCGACGAGCGAGACGAATTCGCCGAAGCTGGTGGAGGTGGCGTTGAGGACCTTGGCGACGGATTCGGTGGAAGGCCACCGCTCGCGTCCGTCCAGCATCACGCGCTTCGACTTGTTGAAGGTGGTGGCGTCCAGCCCGGCGCGCTTGGCAAGGCCCGAGGCCGACAGGCCGTTGGACTCCGCCAACCGGTCGATCGCGGCCCAGATATCGGCATGCGAGAACATGGCAAACTCCCGATCGCGCCGCCGGCGGGATGCGATGCCTGCGCCACGGAGCAGTCGAAATTCAGGAAGACCATCCGATTGTAGGATTATTGCCCTTTTATGTGGCTGTCAATCGGAATATACGCTGCGCGCCCGCCTCGCGCGCGCGAGGTGCCCTTGCAACATCCGCGCAGCGAGGCCAAAGCCCTGCCGCAGCAACCGGTGAACCCCATGTCCGCGACCATCTATAAGATATCTCCGCGCGCCGCCTGGCAGCAGGCCGAAGCCGCCGACGTCTTCACCGGCGCGCCCGTGGACCTCGCCGATGGCTTCATCCACTTCTCGACGGCCGGGCAGGTGCGCGAGACGGCCGCGAAGCACTTTGCCGGACAGGGCGACCTCGTTCTTGCCGCCATCGACGCCGCTACCCTCGGCGCGGCGCTGAAATGGGAGCCCTCCCGCGGCGGGGCCCTGTTCCCCCATCTCTACGGCGCCCTGCCGATGAGCGCGGTGCGATGGACCAAGCCGCTCGCCCTCGGCGCGGACGGCGCGCATCTCTTTCCGCCGCTCGACCCGTGACGCGTGGTTGACAGGCGGGGTCGCCTCCGCAAGCCTGTGCCCTGAAGCTTTCGCCAAGCGGCCGCCTGAGCGCGGCCAAAGAGAGCCGTCATGTATCGCGCCGTCACGCGGGGCATCCAGGTCACGGTCACGCCGGAATATCTGCCCGAGCGCTCGGAGCCGGACGAGAACCAGTATTTCTGGGCCTATCGCGTCGAGATCGTGAACCTGTCCGGCGAGCGCGTACAGTTGCGGGCGCGCTACTGGCAGATCACCGACGAGCACGGCAAGGTCCACGAGGTGCGCGGACCCGGCGTGGTCGGCGAGCAGCCGGTGATCGAGTCCGGGGCCGCCTTCGAATATACGTCGGGCTGCCCGCTGACGACCCCGACCGGCATCATGGTCGGGCACTACCTGATGATCACCGAGCGCAACGAGAGCTTCCAGGCGGACATCCCCGCCTTCTCGCTCGACAGCCCCTACGCCAACCGCACGGTCAACTGAGCGCGCGCACGAGCTGGTAGAGCGCCAATGTGCTGACCAGAACGCCGACGACCCCCATCAGCAGGTGCGGCTTGAGATAGCGGACGACATAGCCACCGAGCGGGGCCGCCAGCACGCCGCCGAGAACGAGCGCGCCGATGTGGTTGAGGTGGGCGATGCCGAGCTCGATGAAAAAGGTGGTCGACACCGCCACGGTCACGAAGAACTCGGCTGCGTTGACCGAGCCGATCACCTTGCGCGGCGCGTGGCCGGAGCCGATCAGCGTCGACGTCACCATCGGCCCCCAGCCGCCCCCGCCGATAGCGTCGAGGAAGCCGCCGACCAGGCCGAGCGGCGCGGCATAGCCGACCTTGGCGTCCTCCTGCGTCGGCGACAGCTGGACGGCCTTCAGGATGATCAGCAGGCCGACGATCAGCAGGTAGGCCGCGACGAAGGGCAGGATCGCCTTGCCGTCGATATTGGCCAGTACGTAGGCGCCCAGCACGCCGCCGCCGACACCGGCGATTCCGAGCGTCAGGAACAGCTTGCCGTCGATGTTGCGGTGGTAGAGATGCGACAGGGCCGAGACGCCGGTGGTCGCAACCTCGGCTGTGTGGGTCGCGGCGCTCGCCTGAGCCGGCGGCAGGCCAAGCGAGAGCATGGCGGTTGTTGCAATCAGGCCGAAGGCCATGCCGAGCGCGCCGTCGACGAGCTGGGCAAAGAACCCAATGCCCACGAGCAGGACGAATTCCATCGTCATTGCCGCACCACCCGGTATGCCGGGACCGCCGCCCGCGGCGGTCTCAGAGCGCCGTCAAGCCGCCGTCGACGACGAGAGCATGTCCCGTCATGAACGAATTCTCGGGCGAGCATATCCATAACATGGCCTGCACGATCTCGTCCGCCGTGCCCGGCCGGCGCATCGGCATGGTCCGGACGAGACGGCCGACCATTTCCTCGTGGGTGCGCCCGTCCTGCATCAGGCTCTCGGTCAGCATGGGCGTCTCGGCGAAGGCCGGACAGATGGCGTTGACGCGGATGCCCTTGCGCGCGACCTCGGCCGCCGTGGTCTTGGTCAGGCCGATGACCGCATGCTTGGCGGCGGCATAGGCGGCGAGCAGCGGCGCGCCGGTGACGCCGGCGACCGAGGCGGTATTGAGGATCACCCCGCCGCCGTGGCGCTCCATGACCGGGATCTGCGCCTTCATGCCGTGGAAGACGCCCATGACGTTGACGTCGAACATCCGGCGCATCACGGCCTCGTCGGTATCGACGAGCTTCATCGTGCCGTGGGCGACGCCGGCATTGTTGAGCGCGACGTCCAGGGCACCGAAAGCCTCGACCGCCGCCTGCGCGAGAAGCTGCACCGCCGGGCCATGGGCGACGTTGGTCAGTTGCGCCACGACCTTCGCGCCGGCTGCCTCGACACGACGCTTCGTCTCGGCCAGCGCCTCTTGCTGGATGTCGCCAAGCACGAGGTTCGCGCCCTCGGCGGCGAAGCGCTCCGCCGCGAGGCGGCCGAAGCCGCTGGCCGCCCCCGTGATCAGGACGGTCTTGCCGGCATAGCGGCGCATCGCGGTCATTTCACTTCCCTGTCGATCACATCCACGGCCATGCGGCCGAGAATCGGGATGTTGTCCTTGACCTTCAATGCACGCTCCGGATTGGAGGCATTGCCGGTCAGGGCCCGCTTCAGTACGCCCTGCAGGATCGCCGCCATGCGGAACAGCGAGAAGGCGAGGTAGAAGCCCCAGTTCGGGATGCCGTCGAGGCCGGTGCGCTGGCAGTAGCGAGCGACATATTCTTCCTCGGTCGGGATGCCGACCGCCTTGCGGTCGATGCCCGCGAGGCCCCGGAACGAGCCCTCATGCGGCAGGCGCCAGTGCATGCACTGATAGGCGATGTCGGCGAAGGGGTGGCCGATGGTCGAGAGCTCCCAGTCGAGGATGGCCAGCAGCTTCGGCTCGCCATGGGCGAAGATCATGTTGTCGATGCGGTAGTCGCCGTGGACCAGCGACGAGCGGCCGTCGTCGGCGGGGAGGTTCTGCTCCAGCCAGACGATGGTGCGATTGATGTCCGGATGGTCCTCGGTCTCCGAGGCGCAGTACTGCTCGGCCCAGCGCGAGAGCTGCCGGGCGAAATAGTTGCCGGGACGGCCGAAATCAACGAGCCCGACCTTCGCGGGATCGACCATGTGCAGGGCCGCGAGCGCGGCGTTCATCGCGTCATAGACGCCCGCGCGATGCTCGTTCGAGACGTCCGGCACGACCGGGTCCCAGATGATGCGCCCGTCGACATATTCCATCACGTAGAAGGCCGTGCCGATGACGCTGTCGTCCTCGCACAGCGCATGCATGGCCGGCACCGGAACGCCCGTGCCATCAAGCGCCTTCATGACGCGGTACTCGCGATCCACGGCATGCGCCGATTTCAGGAGCTGTCCCGGTGGCTTCTTGCGCAGCACGGCCTTGCCGCCGGCATGGGTCAGCATGAAGGTCGGGTTCGACTGGCCGCCGGCGAATTTCTCGGCCTTGACCGGCCCCTTGAAGCCCGGCCAGTGGGCTTCGAGATAGGCGCCGAGCGCTGCTTCGTCGATTGTCATGGCGGGCTGGGCTGCAGGCGAAGCCAAGGTCTCAACTCCGGGATCGAAAGGCGCCCTGAGGCGGGCGGCGGTTTGCAATCGGCACATCACGCCAGGCGATGCGGGGCAAGTCGGGAATGTCGCACGCCCGCCCTGCCCGCGTCCCGTCCGCCGGACGGACGAGTGCGGTTACACCTCCAGCCATTCCTTCCGCACGGCCTCGCTGGCCTTGAGCTCCGCCGGCGTGCCCTCGAAAACGATGCGGCCATGGCCCATCACATAGACGCGGTGCGAGATGTCGAGCGCAATGGACAGCTTCTGCTCGACCAGCAGGATGGCGACGCCGCGCCGCGCGATCTCCGAGATCAATTCGCCGACCTGGCGCACGATCAGCGGCGCCAAACCCTCCGTCGGCTCGTCGATCATGACGAGGTCGGGATCGCCCATCATGGTGCGGCACATGGTGAGCATCTGCTTCTCGCCGCCCGACAGCACCCCGGCCGGAGAATCGGCGCGCGCCGCGAGATTCGGGAACATTTCCAGCGATCCCTGAATCGTCCAGCGGCCCTCCCTCTTCGCGTCCTTCATGCCGAGCATGAGGTTCTGCCGGACGGTCAGTTCCGGAAAGATATCGCGATGCTCGGGGACATAGCCGATGCCAAGGCGTGCGATGCGGTGGCTCGGCAGGCCGGCAATGTCGCGCCCCTTGAAGCGGATCGTGCCGTGCGGGCGCACCTCGCCCATGATCGCCTTGACGGTGGTGGAGCGCCCCACCCCGTTGCGGCCGATGAGGCTGACCACCTCGCCGGCATCGACGTGAATGTCGACGCCCTGCAGGATGTGGCTCTTGCCATAATAGGCGTTGAGACCTGCGACCTCGAGCATCAGGCGGCCTCCTCGCCGAGATAGGCTTCCTTGACCTTCCTGTTGGCCCGGATCTCGGCCGGCGTGCCGGACGCGATGATCTGGCCGTAGACCAGCACGGAGATGCGGTCCGCGAGGCCGAACACGACGCTCATGTCGTGCTCCACGATGACCAGCGTGCGCCCTTCCGTCACCTTGCGGATGAGTGCCATGGCCCGCTCCGTCTCGTGATGGCTCATGCCCGCCGTCGGCTCGTCGAGCAGGATGACCTTGGCGCCGCCGGCAATGGTAACGCCGATTTCCAGGGCGCGCTGGTCGGCGTAGGAGAGGAGGCCGGCCGGCGTTTGCTGAACAGCGGAAAGGCCGATCAGGTCGAGTATTTCCGCGGTGCGCTGCTCCACGTCCTTCATACCGGAAATGAAGCGCCAGAAGACGTAGCGATGGCCGAGCGCCCAGAGGGTCGCGCAGCGCACGTTCTCGTAGACGCTCATGTTGTGGAAGATGTTGGTGACCTGGAACGACCGCGACAGGCCGCTGCGGTTGATCTGGAACGGCGGTGCGCCGCCAGCCTTCTGCCCGTTGACGAGGATCTCGCCGGAGGTCGGCGGGAAGGAGCCGGAGATGAGGTTGAACAGGGTCGACTTGCCGGCCCCGTTCGGCCCGATAATGGCGTGGCGCTCGCCCGCCGGTATCTCCAGCGAGACGTCGCGGATGATCTGCGCCGCGCCGAAATTCTTGACGACATTGGTCAGGACGAGAGCGCTCATGGCGTCGCTTCCTTCAGGCTCAGGGCGGCGCTCAGCGAGCCCCGCCGCCGCCAGCGGACGGCGACGGCGACGATGGCGAGGCCGATGGCGACGACCAGCGCCGCTATGAGCCAGCTCAACACCGACGCGTGATCGAACTCCCTGCCGAAGACAGTCAGCGGGTCGCCGCCCTCGCGGATGCGGTAGGCCATCTCGATGACCAGCACGGCGCCGAAAAAGGCAACCAGACCGCCGATCGTGCCAAGGACCCAGCCTGGCAGCTTCTCGGCAAGCTCGCCGCGGCGAACGGCGGCCAGGATCTGATGGACGATGCCGCCGATGCCGTAGGGCGCGAACATGACGACGACCACGAACATCAGGCCGAGATAGAGCTGCCAGACCTTGGTGTAGTCGGACAGCATGGACTGCATGATCGAGATCAGGACGGCGCCGATGATCGGCCCGTAGAAGACCGTGACGCCGCCGATATAGGCCATGAGCAGCACCGCGCCGGAATTGATGGCGCCGAGCTTCTCGGGCGTGATGATCTCGAAATTGATCGCCGACAGCGAGCCCGCCAGCCCGGCGAAACCGCCGGAGATCAGGAACACCAGATAGCGCACCCGCTGGGGATCGTAGCCGATGAACGAGACGCGGTCGGGATTGTCGCGCACGGCATTGGCGAGGCGGCCGAGCGGCGTGCGCGTGAAGGCCCACATGGCCAGCGTTGCCACGAACATCCAGAAGGCGATGAAATAGTAGACGTTGATCTGGGGGCCGAGCGAGAAGCCGAACAGTTCCGGCCCCGCTGCGCGATCGCCCGAAATGCCCTCCTCGCCGCCGAAGACCGAGACGAACATCAGGCCGGATGCGGCGATGAGCTCGCCGACGCCGAGCGAGATCATCGCGAAGGCCGTCCCGGAGCGCCGGCAGGAGAACCAGCCGATGACCGCGCCCGCCGCCATGCCGGCCATGAAGCCGACGAGCGGCAGGGCTGCCACGGGAATGCCCAGCCCCTGCGACTTGATCGCAGCCATCATGTGGATGGCCGCATAGCCGCCGAGGCCGAAATAGACCGCGTGGCCGAAGGAAAGCATGCCGGACTGGCCGAGCAGCATGTTGTAGGCGAGCGCGAACACCACCCACGTTCCGATGACGTTCATCAGCGTGATCGACGGGCGGGACGAGAAGATCATCGGGAGGATGACGAGCAGGACGGCGAAGCCGACCCAGATCGCGACGGTCCTGAACGTGGAGGCCTGTGTCATCCTTCGCGCGCTCCCATCAGGCCGCGGGGCCGGAAGATCAACACCAGCACCAGAATGAGGAAGGGCAGCATCGGCGCGATCTGCGCCAGCGTGATGCGGCCGAGATCGGACCGGTTCGACACCATGACGCCGAAGCGCGCGAGGAAGTCGGACAGCGAGGCGTCGACCGCCACGGCGAATGTCTGGATGAGGCCGATCATGATCGAGGCGACGAAGGCGCCGCCGAGCGAGCCCATGCCGCCGACGACGACGACCACGAAGACGATGGGGCCGAGCGTCAGCGCCATGGCGGGATCGGTGACCAGCAGCGCGCCGCCGACCACGCCGGCAAGCCCTGCCATGGCGCAGCCGACCGCGAAGACGCCCATGAAGACGAGCGGCACGTTGTGGCCGAGATGGCCGACCATGTGCGGATGGGTCAGCGAGGCCTGGACGATGAGGCCGACGCGCGTGCGCTTCAGCAGCAGCCAGAGCGCGACGAACATGCCGATGGCGACCGCCATCATGAAGATGCGCAGGGCCGGATAGTGCGTGCCCCAGAGGGTGAAGAGCGGCTGCTGGAGGACCGCGGGCGGCGTGTAGGGCAAGGGGTTCTTGCCCCAGACCAGCTTGACGATCTCCTCGATGAGATAGGCGAGGCCGAAGGTGAACAGGAGTTCCGCGACATGGCCGTTGCGGTGGACATGCCTCAGCCCGAAGCGCTCCACCGCGGCGCCGAGCAGGCCGACCAGCAGCGGCGCCAGGATCATGGCGAGCCAGAAGCCGGTTGCCGCGCCCACCGTGTACGCGAGATAGGCGCCCAGCATGTAGAAGCTGGCATGGGCGAAGTTCAGCACGCCCATCATCGAGAAGATGAGCGTGAGCCCGCTCGCCAGCATGAACAGCAGCAAGCCGTACAATAGGCCATTGAGCGTGGAGAAGACGATCGTCTCCATGCGCGGAAATCCTCCGGAACCGGCTGAAAATGAGCTGCGGCGGGCTTCAATAAGCCCGCCGCAATGGCCTTCCTCAGGTGGTCGGGCGACGCATCTGGCAGGTGGTCGCCATCGACGTGGCCTGACCGTCGATGCGGACGTCGGTCTTGAAGCCGAGGCCCGTATTGTCCACGTCGAACTTCACGTTCTCGGCCAGCGTCGAGATGAAGAGCGGCTGGATGAGCTGGTGGTTGTCCTTGCGCATCGAGGCCATGCCGGTCTCGATCCTCATCTCGGAGCCTTCCATGGCGGTCGCCACCTCGCGGACATCGACCGACTTGGTGTCGTTCATGGTCTTGGCGAGCATGTCGAACATCACCTTGACCCGATAGTAGTAGTAGTCGAGCTCGCGGTGCTTGGCCTTGAACGAGCGGACGACGTCGTCCATCCCGATATCCGGGATGTTGGCGTGCCACTCCGTCACCTGCCGCACGAGCCCGACCGCGCCCTTGCCCATGCCCGCTACGGCGCCAAGACCGCCGCCGTAGAAGGTGAAGTAGGGCACGTTGAAGCCGGCATCCGACGAGGCCTTGATCAGCAGCTGCATGTCGTTGCCCCAGTTACCGGTGATGACGGCCTGGGCGCCGGACGCGCGCATCTTGGTGATGTAGGGCGAGAAGTCACGCACGCGCGCGAGCGGGTGAAGCTCGTTGCCGACGATCTCGATGTCCGGCCGCTTCTCCTTCAGGAACTTGACCGAGGATTCGGACACGGCTTTGCCGAACGAATAGTCCTGGCCGATGATGTAGATCTTTTTGATATCCGGCAGGCCCTTGATGTAGTCGGTCAGGGCCGAGAGCTTCATGTCGGCGTCGGCGTCGAAGCGGAAATGCCAGAACGAGCACTTCTCATTGGTGAAGATCGGGTCGACCGCGGCGTAGTTGAGATACATGACGGTCTGGCGCGGATTGCGGGCATTGTGCCGCTCGATGGCGTCCACCAGCGCCGAGGCGACCGACGAGCCGTTGCCCTGCGCGATGTAGCGCACGCCCTGGTCGATCGCCTTCTCGAGCTGGACGATCGACTCCTGCGGGTTGAGCTTGTTGTCCATGCCGATGACTTCGAGCTTGCGCCCGCCGGCGACACCACCGGCCGCGTTGATGCGGTCCGCCTCGAACTGGAACTGCTTGAGGCCGCCGTCACCGACGGGCGCCATGAACCCGGACAGCGGGTCGATGAAAGCCATGCGGACAGGGCCAGCCTGCGCGCGGACAGGCATGGTCGAAAGCGCGGCTGCGGCAAGACCGGAGCCGACGAAATGGCGGCGGTTGAGACGGGTCATGGTATCCTCCTCGAACAAAGGGCCGCGCCCGCGATGAGGCGCATGACAGGCCGGGGGTGTTTCCTCTAGCGATCCGGCCGCTTCGCACGGCTCTCATCGGATTGGGCCGGCGGCCGCTCACACGCGGCCGCCCGTTTCGTCAGTCAAACAGGTCAGGCGACCTCGAACAAGCCGGCAGCGCCCATGCCACCACCGATACACATTGTCACAACCACGTGTTTCGCGCCGCGGCGCTTGCCCTCGATCAGCGCGTGGCCGACGAGGCGCGCGCCCGACACGCCATAGGGATGGCCGACGGCAATCGCGCCGCCGTTGACGTTCAGCCGGTCGTTGGGGATGCCGAGCTTGTCGCGCGAGTAGATCACCTGCACGGCGAAGGCCTCGTTCAGCTCCCACAGGTCGATGTCCTCGACCTTCATGCCGGCGCGCTTCAGGAGCTTCGGCACGGCGAAGACCGGGCCGATACCCATCTCGTCCGGCTCGCAGCCGGCCACCGCGAAGCCCTTGAAGATGCCGAGGGGCTGAAGGTTGCGCTGCTCGGCGAGCTTGCCGTCCATGACGATCGCCATGGAGGCGCCATCCGAGAACTGGCTGGCGTTGCCGGCGGCGATCACGCCGCCCTCCAGCGCCGGGCGGATCTTGGAGACGCCTTCATAGGTCGTGTCGGCGCGGATGCCCTCGTCCTCGTTGAGGGTGACCTCCTCCTGCCAGGTGCGCACGACCTCCTTCTTGTCGTTCATCTCGAACTTGGTCATCGAGGTGGTGAACGGCACGATCTCGTCGTCGAACTTGCGGCCCTGACGGGCGGCGGCGGCGCGGCGCTGGCTTTCGACGCCATACTCGTCCTGCAACTGGCGCGCGATGCCGTAGCGCTTGGCGACGTTCTCGGCGGTCTGAAGCATGGACAGATAGATGTCGGGCTTGTGCGCCTTGAGCCAGGGATCGATCGCGTTCGACTTGTTCATCTGGTTCTGCACCAGCGAGATCGACTCGACGCCGCCGGCGGCGAAGATGTCGCCCTCACCCGCCTGGATGCGCTGCGCGGCGGTGGCGATCGTCTGGAGACCAGACGAGCAGAAGCGGTTGACAGTGACGCCCGAGACGGTCACCGGGCAGCCGGCCGAGATGGCGATCTGGCGGGCGATATTGCCGCCCGTAGCGCCCTCCGGATTGGCGCAGCCGACAATGACGTCCTCGACCTCGCCCGGATCGATCTTGGCGCGCGATATGGCGTGCTTGGTGGCATGCCCGCCCATGGCGGCGCCGTGGGTGTTGTTGAGCGCGCCGCGGAACGATTTGGCAAGGCCCGTGCGGGCGGTGGAAACGATGACGGCTTCACGCATGGCTTTATCTCCTGACGTGGTCCCGGGGGTAACTGATCTCAGCCGCGCGGCGGAAGGGTGACGCCCTTCGCAGCCGCGGCCTTCATGGCGAATTTGGTGGTCTGCTCGAAAGCGCCCTGCAGCGCCTTCTGGCCGTCCGGATTCGAGATGTCGTCGAAGCGGGCGGCGATGGTTTCCGGCGTGCGCTCGGCCTCGTCCAGCCAGATGCCGTCGGTTTCGTAGATGATGGTCCGGGCAAAGGCTCCTGCGCCGGCACACAGGATCGTCCGCGACGGCCCCTTCTCGCTGACGAGGAACAGAACGCCCGGCGTGATCGATTCCGGCGTCAGCAGCTTGAGCGATTCCGGCGGCAGAAGCTCTTCCGTCATGCGCGTGGCGGCGGTCGGCGCCAGCGTGTTGACGCGGATGTCGTTCTTCGCGCCCTCCTGGTGCAGCACGTTCATCAGGCCAACCATCGCAGCCTTGGCTGCGCCGTAGTTGGACTGGCCGAAATTGCCGTAGAGGCCCGACGAGGACGAGGTGAAGACGATGCGGCCGTAGTTCTGGGCGCGCATGATGTCCCACACCGCCTTGGTGCAGTTGACCGTGCCCATCAGATGCACGTCGACCACCGCCTCGAAGTCGGCGAGTTCCATCTTGGTGAAGGTCTTGTCCCGGAGGATGCCGGCATTGTTGATGAGGATGTCGATGCGGCCGAAGGCGTCCATGGTCGTCTTCACCATGTCCTGCACCTGCGCGACATCGACGACGTTGGCGCCGTGGGCGATGGCCTCGCCGCCCTTCGCCTTGATCTCGGCCACGACCTTCGCCGCCGCTTCAGACGAGCCGCCGGTGCCGTCGCGGGCGCCGCCGAAATCGACGATCACGACCTTGGCGCCGCGCTCGGCAAGGCTCAGCGCATGCGAGCGGCCGAGACCGTTGCCGGCCCCGGTGACGATGGCGACGCGCCCGTCGAAACGAATGCTCATGCTGATATCCTCACGCGAGATAGGACAGGGTGATCCAGTCGGCGACGAGGGCGGGCTTGTCCGACCCCTCGATCTCGACGGTCACGGTGTAGGTGGTCTGGTGCTGCTTGGGGCTCTTGGAATCGAGCGCCTTCAGCACGAAGCGGCCACGAATCTTGGCGCCCGACTTCACCGGCGAGACCATGCGCAGCTTGTCGAAGCCGTAGTTCACGCCCATGACGCGGTTCGTGATCTCGGGAAGCGCATCATAGGCCATGGCCGAGAGCATCGAGACCGTGAGAAAGCCGTGAGCGATGGTGCCTCCGAACGGCGTCGCCTTGGCCTTCACCGGATCGATATGGATGAACTGGTGGTCGTGGGTGATGTCGGCGAAGGCGTCGATGGCCGACTGCGGAATGTCGATCCATTTCGACAGGCCGACCTCCTGCCCGACCTTGCCCGCCAGTTCCTCGATGGTAACGGTCGCCATGGGTGAAAGCTCCGGTTCTTCGGTCAGAAGCCGCGCGCCAGCGCGACGCGGTCGGCGTGGAAATCGGCATCGCCGTAGAGGGACGAGGCCACCTGCATCCGCTTCATGAACAGGCCGATGTCGATGGCGTCGGTCATGCCGATGCCGCCATGCATCTGCACCGCCTCCTGGCTCGCCAGCCGCGCGACGGACGAGGCCTTGGACTTGGCGACGGAGACGGCGAGCGAGGCCTGCTCCGGATCGGCGTCGAGCGCCTGCAAGGCCGACAGCACAGCCGACTTCGCCAGTTCGACCTCGCAGAACAGATGCGCCGCGCGGTGCTGAAGCGCCTGGAACGCGCCGATCGTGCGGCCGAACTGCTTGCGCTCCTTGAGATAGTCCACCGTGCGGGAGAAACTCTCCTGCGCGTTGCCGGAGAGTTCCGCCGCCAAGCCGGCGCGACCCGCGCCGAGGACGACCTCAAGCAGGCCGTGGCCGCCATCGACCTCGCCGACGACATCGTCCGCCGTCACCTGCACACCCTCGAAGGTCAGTTCGGCAGCACCGCGCGAATCGAGCGTCGACAGCAGCTCCGAGGCCAAGCCGCCGGCTTTCGGATCGACCAGAAACAGGCTGATGCCGTCCTTCTCGCCGGCAGCGCCGCCCGTGCGCGCAGCGACGAGAATGGCATCGGCGGCATGGCCGTCGACCACATAGGTCTTCCGGCCCGAGAGCCTGAAGCCGTTGCCCGAGCGCTCGGCCTTCATGGCCGTGCCGGCGGGATCGTGCCGGCGGCCTTCATCGACCGCGGTAGCGATGATCACCTCGCCCGCGACGATGGCGGGGAGCCAGCGCTGCTTCTGCGCGGGCGTGCCCGCGCGCGAAAGGGCGGTCGCCGCCATCATGGCCGTGGAGAGGAATGGCGAGGCCGTGAGCGTGCGGCCCATCTCCTCGCAGATGACGCCCGCGCCGACGAAACCGAAGCCGAGACCGCCCTGATCCTCCGGCACGAGCACGCCGGTCCAGCCCATCTCCGCCATCTGACGCCACAGGTCGCGGTCGAAGCCGTCCGCGACCTTCTCGTCGCGAAGCCGGCGCAGTGCCGCCACCGGCGCCTTCTCCTGGACGAAGCCCTTGGCCGCGTCCTGAAGCATCGTCTGATCATCGTTCAGAACCAGCATGGCGACCTCAACCCGACGGCAGTTGCAGGAGGCGCTTGGCGACGATGTCGAGCATCACCTCGGACGTGCCGCCCTCGATCGAATTGGCCTTGGTGCGCAGCCAGCCGCGCGGCAGTTCGCCGTCATTGGTCCGTGCGCCCTCCCATTCGAGGCCGGACGAGCCGGCGGCGCGCATCATCAGCTCGTAGCGGCGCTTGTTGAGCTCGGTGCCGTAATATTTGAGCACCGAGGACTTGTCGCCCACGCCCTTGCCGCCGGATGCCGCCTCATCCTTGTAGCGCGCCATGGTGGCCGCGAAGGCGAGCGCATCGACCTCCGCGCGCGCGGCATCCGCGCGCAGGAACGGTTCGGCCAGCCGGCCTGCTTCGTCCGTGCCGATCTCGCTCGCCGCAAGCTGGCCCGGTGAGCGCCCGCCCAGCAGGCCGCCGGCACCGCCGCCGATCATCTCGCGCTCATGCGTGAGCAGGTACTTGGCGATGTCCCAGCCGCGGTTGAGCGTGCCGACGAGGTTGTCCTTCGGCACTTTCACGCCGTCGAAGAAGGTCTCGCAGAACGGCGACTTGCCGGAGATCAGCATGATGGGCTTGGTCGAGACGCCCGGCCAGGTCATGTCGAACAGGATGAAGGAAATGCCGAGATGCTTGGGCGCGGCGAAGTCCGTGCGCACAAGACAGAAGATCATGTCGGCCTTGTCTGCATAGCTCGTCCAGATCTTCGAGCCGGTCACGGCGAAGTGGTCGCCGGCGTCGTCGGCGCGGGTCTGGAGCGAGGCGAGGTCCGAACCGGCATTCGGCTCCGAATAGCCCTGGCACCAGCGGATCTCGCCGCGCGCGATCGGCGGCAGATAGTGCTTCTTCTGCTCCTCGGAGCCGAAGGCCAGCAGCGCCGGGCCGAGCATCCAGATGCCGAAGCTCTCCAGCGGCGAACGCGCCTTGATGCGCGCCATCTCCTCCCTGAGGACCTTCACCTCCTCGTGGGAGAGACCGCCGCCGCCATAGGCCCTGGGCCAGGCGGGCACGGTCCAGCCGCGCGCAGCCATGCGCTCCAGCCAGAGCTTCTGGGCGGGGGACTTGAACACCCAGTTGCGGCCGCCCCAGCAGATGTCTTCATCGCCGCGGGCCGGCGAGCGCATCTCGGGCGGGCAATTGGCCTCAAGCCATGCGCGGGTCTCTCGCCGGAAGGCCTCCAGCGCGTCCATCGGCATCCTCCCAGATGGTCCGGCAATTCTGTGGCCGGCGGCGGTTTGTTCGTTGACGGCCCGGCAGACGCAGGGACATACTCCCGAGTATGTTCGGGCCTCCGGCTGTTGTCGAGCCCCTATGTCCGGGATCGCGCGGATTTCCGCGTCCGTCTTCCGGCAGATGGGCAGAAGCGCCGCCGGCACCGTAAAGCCAAACGAGAAAGCGCCGGCAAAGGCGCGGGAATTCGGGGAGGATGCCGCATGCTGCGCGGTCTGATGATGGATACGCCGCTGAACGTCTCGGCAGCGCTGGAATATGGCGCCGAGATGCACCCCGATGGCGCGATCGTCTCGGCGACGATCGAAGGGGGAACGCATCGCACGACCTATGCCGAGACACTGCCCCGCGTCGCCCGGCTCGCCCATGCCCTCAAAGGCCTCGGCGTGAAGGAGGGCGACCGCATCGCCACCCTCGCGTGGAACGGCTACCGCCATTTCGAGCTCTATTACGCCATCGGCGGCATCGGCGCGGTCTGCCACACGATCAATCCGCGCCTGTTCCCGGAACAGCTCGTCTACATCGTCAACCACGCCAAAGACCGCGTGCTGTTCTTCGACATCAATCTCGCGCCGCTCGTCGCCAAGATGCGCGCGCACTGGCCGAAGGACATGATCTACGTGGCCCTATGCGACAAGGCGCATTTGCCGGCGGGCGAGGGCCTGGACGGCGTGCTCGCCTACGAAGAGTTGCTGGCGGGTCAGCCGACGACCTTCGCCTGGCCGAAGATCGACGAGAATGCCGGGGTCTCGCTCTGCTACACATCCGGCACGACCGGCGAGCCGAAGGGCGCGCTCTATTCGCAGCGCTCGGTCATGCTGCACGCCCTATTCACACTGACCGCCGGCATGGAAAGCCTCAAGACCGGCCGCACCGTGCTGCCCGTCGTGCCACTGTTCCACGTCAATGCCTGGGGCCTGCCCTATACGGCACCCATCGTCGGGCTCAACCTGATCATGCCCGGCGTGAAGCTCGACGGCCCGAACCTCTACGACATGCTGGAGAACGAGAAGGTGTTCTCGTCCTGGGGCGTGCCAACCGTCTGGATGGGCCTCCTCCAGGAAATCCAGAAACGCGGCAGGAAGCCCTCGGCGCTGGGCGAGGTGATCATCGGCGGCTCGGCCGCGCCGCGCGCCATGATCGAGGCTTTCGAGACGATGGATGTCGGCGTCATCCACGGCTGGGGCATGACCGAGATGAGCCCGGTCGGCACGCTCGGCGTGCTGGCGCTCAAGGATCGCGGCAAACCGTTGCAGGAGCGCATCGACCTCAAGGGCCGGCAGGGCCGGCGCATGTTCGGCGTCGAGCTCAAGATCGTCGACGAGGGGGGACACAGCCTCCCCCATGACGGCGAGGCCTCGGGCGAGCTCTTCGTGCGCGGTCCCGGCATCATTTCCGGCTATTACGAGAACGAGGAGGCCAGCGCCCGCGCCTTCGACGAGGACGGCTGGTTCGGCACCGGCGACGTCGCCAAGATCACGCCGGACGGCTACCTGATCATCGTCGACCGCACCAAGGATCTCGTGAAGTCGGGCGGCGAGTGGATTTCCTCCATCGACGTGGAAAACGCCGCCATGGCGCATCCGGGCATCGCGGCCTGCGCGGTGATCGGCGTGCCGCACCCGAAATGGCAGGAGCGGCCGCTGATGATCGCGGTGAAGGCCGCCGGCGCCGATCCCAAGCCCGAGGAGGTCATGGCGACGCTGGAAAAGGCCATCGCCAAATGGCAGCTGCCCGACGACATCGTCTTCGTCGAGCAATTGCCGCTGACCGCCACGGGCAAGATATCGAAGCTGACGCTGCGCAAGCAGTTCGCCGACCACCCCCTGCCCGATGCCGGCTGACATGATTGCCCAGGCCATCAGCGAGGCCGCATCGATCGACCGCCGCGAGGAGGTTCTCGCAGCGGCGGCCGAATGCTTCATGCGGCGCGGCTACGAGGCGACGTCGATGGACGACGTGGCCGAAGCGCTCGGCGCGACGAAGGGGCGCGTCTATCACCACTTCCGCTCGAAGCCCGAGCTGTTCTTCGAGGTCTATCGCCGCGCCATGGCGATCCTCGTCAACGGCGCGGCCGACGCCGAACAGGGCGGTGGCACCGCAGCCGAACGGCTCGCGCGGGTCTCCCGCGTCCACGTGCTCTCGATGATGGAGACGCAGACCTTCCAGCGCTCGTTGACCCTCGGCGCCGACCTCTACCGGTTCGGCAATGCCGGCGTGCACAAGGCGGTGCTGGAAGAGCTGATGGACCTCCGCCGATCCTACGAGGACGTGTTCCGCCGCCTGTTCGCCGAAGGCAATGCCGACGGTTCGCTGGGGCCGCTCGACCCTTCGCTCGCCATGCGCACGGTGCTCGGCGCGCTCAACTGGGTGGCGATCTGGTATTCGCCGCAGCCGGGCGAGACGCGCGCGCATCGCGAGCGGCTTGCCGCAGCTATCGCGACGCAGGTGCTGGGCGGCTATCTGGCGGCCTGATCAGGCCGCTTTCGCCCGCGCCTCGCGCACCATCTGCACCAGCGTCTTGTGCAGGCTCTCGCCCGATGTCACGCGATGCGGGAAGAGGATGCGCGCGGTGCGGTCTCCGGCCGCAAGATCGAAGCCTTCCGGGTCCGCGCCGGTCATGCGCCACGGTCCCGGGTCCTCTTTCGCAAGAACGGTCGCGTAGATCGCCACGGCGTCGGCATGATCCTCGTTCATATGCGCGATGGCGCTCGCCTCGGAGGCGATCAGCCCTTCGGCTTCGGACACGTCGATCAGCAGGTCCGGGCCGGCAAGGTCGGCCGCGCGCGCGAAGCCGCCGTTGAGGTGAGCGGAGGCCACGGCCATCCGGAAGATGCCGAAGTCCGGGAAGTCGATGTAGATCTGCGCCTTGGGATGGCGGGCGAGGAAGCGCGCCTTCAACCGGGTGCGCTCGGCATCATCCTCGACCCTCGCGAAAGTGCCGAGCACGGTCAGGCGCGGATGAGCCTGCGGATCGCCCTTGCCAAGCCGCGCCAGCAGGATGGAGGCACGCGGGTCGGCCGCCAGATTGGCGGTATGGCTCGCGAGCTTCGAGATCAGGATGAGGGGCGAGCCGTCCATGTCGGTCGCGACATTGGCGAGCGTCGTGACGGGATGGCCGGTATTGCGGTCGAGCGTGCCGAGCGCGCCGGTGCGGATCGAACGCAGAAGGTCGCGGCCCCATTCCACCGGCCTGAAATCCTCGGGCTGGCGGGCGTTTTCCGGGATGTTGCCGGGCATCGCCCCGGGCAGGGCGGCAGTCTTGGCGGCTTCGTCGGTCATGCGGGTCTCCTTTGCGGCGGACCATGATCGCCCGGCAACGCCAAGGCAAGCGATGGGCGGCGCGCACGATGCGCCGGCCCGCATCCTCTTGACGAGGGACGGACCGTCCCGCATGGCTCGCCTCCAACGAGGACAACCGCCATGCCGCTTCGCCTCTCGACCCGCTCCGGCGATTTTCCCGAGCGCTTCGCCGAGCTTCTCGCCATGAAGCGCGAGGTGTCCGAGGAGGTGACGCAGGTGGTCAAGGCCATCGGCGCCGAGGTGCGGGCGCGCGGCGACGCCGCCCTGATCGATTTCACCGCGAAGTTCGACCGGCTGATGCTGACGCCGGAAACCTTGCGCGTTTCGGCCGACGAGATCGCCGCCGCGGTGAAGGCCTGCGATGCCCGCACGCTCGATGCCCTGACGCTCGCGAGCGACCGCATCCGCTCCTACCACGAGCGCCAGAGGCCGAAGGACGACCGTTTCATCGACGCGCTCGGCGTCGAGCTCGGCTACCGCTGGACGGCGATCGAGGCGGTCGGACTCTACGTGCCCGGCGGCACGGCGGCCTATCCGTCTTCGGTGCTGATGAACGCCATTCCCGCCAAGGTCGCGGGATGCCCGCGGATCGTCATGGTGGTGCCGGCGCCCGGCGGCGTGCTCAACCCGCTGGTGCTGGCAGCGGCCAATCTCGCCGGGGTGGATGAGATCTACCGGATCGGCGGCGCGCAGGCGATCTACGCCCTCGCCTACGGGACGGAGACCATCCGCCCGGTCGCCAAGATCATGGGACCGGGCAACGCCTATGTGGCGGCCGCCAAGCGCGAGGTGTTCGGCACGGTCGGCATCGACATGATCGCCGGCCCCTCCGAGGTGCTGGTGATCGCCGACGGCACGGCCAATCCCGACTGGATCGCGGCCGACCTGCTGGCGCAGGCCGAGCACGACACGGCGTCGCAGTCGCTGCTCATCACCGACGATCCGACGCTCGGCGATGCGGTCGCGGACGCGGTCGAACGGCAGCTCACCACCCTGCCCCGCCGCGATATCGCAGGCGCGAGCTGGCGCGACTACGGCGCGATCATCGAGGTCGCGGACCTCGCCGAATCCGTCGCCCTCGCCGACCGCATCGCGGCCGAGCATCTGGAGATCATCACCGCCGATCCCGAACCGCTCGCGGCGCGCATCCGCAATGCCGGCGCGATCTTCCTCGGCGGTCATACGCCGGAGGCCATCGGCGACTATGTCGGCGGCTCGAACCACGTGCTGCCGACCGCCCGCTCGGCGCGCTTCTCCTCCGGGCTCGGCGTTCTCGACTACATGAAGCGCACCTCGCTGCTGAAATGCGGACCGGACCAGCTCCGCGCGCTGGGGCCCGCGGCCATCGCGCTCGGCGAAGCGGAGGGGCTCCAGGCCCATTCGCGCTCCGTCGCCATCCGCATGAATGCGGGGTGATGCGATGAGCGCGCCGAAGACCGCCCGGCGGCTCGCCGCCGTCACCATCGACGAGGCCTCCATCGGCCGCTCCTCGGCCGATATCGAGCACGAGCGCGCCATCGCCATCTACGACCTGATCGAGGAGAACTCGTTCTGCCCGGTCGGATTCGAGGACGGCCCCTTCACGCTCGCCATCTCGCTGGTCGAGGGCAAACTGATGCTCGACGTGAAGCACGAGGACGGCCGGCAGGTGGTCACGCACATCCTGTCGCTGACCCCGTTCCGGCGGATCGTGAAGGACTATTTCATGATCTGCGACAGCTATTACGACGCGATCCGCCACGCGACGCCGGCGCAGATCGAAACCATCGACATGGCCCGGCGCGGCCTCCACAACGAGGGCTCGGAGACGCTCAAGGAGCGGCTCAAGGACAAGATCGACCTCGATTTCGACACGGCGCGACGGCTGTTCACGCTGATCTCGGTCCTGCACTGGAAGGGCTGAGGTGGTTTCGGGCCGCCGCAAGAACCCCCAGGCCGTGCTGTTCGCCTGCGGCATGAACCAGGTGCGCTCGCCCATGGCCGCCGCGATCATGAAGCACTTCTTCGGCAACCGCGTGTTCATCGAGAGCGCGGGCGTCCACAAGGGCGAGCACGATCCCTTCGTCGATGCTGTGATGGACGAAATCGGCATCGACACGCAGAAGACGAAGCCGAAGACGATCGAGGAACTGGAGGAGTGGGAGGGCCTGAACTTCGACCTCGTGGTCACCCTCGCCCCGGACGCGCATCACAAGGCGCTGGACCTCACCCGCACGCTCGACATGGATGTCGAGTACTGGCCGACGCCTGATCCGACCACCACGCAGGGCTCGCGCGAGCAGGTGCTCGACGCCTACCGTCAGGTGCGCGACATGCTCATGCAGCGCATCCGGCAGCGATTCCCGAAGACAGGGATGGGGAACGAGTAGAGAGCTGGCGGGGCTGAACGACTGCACAACGCAAGTGCGTCCTTCGAGGCTCGCTATCGCTCGCACCTCAGGATGAGGGACGTTGTTGGCTGGCATCCGCGCCGGATGAAATCGTCGGCGATGCCACCGTTCAACCGCTGCGCAAAGCGCGACCTCCCTCATCCTGAGACGCGAGCGATAGCGAGCCTCGAAGGACGCACTGGCCAGATGCAACCCGGAAGCGCTCAGCCCTCGCCAATCCGCTTCCTCGCCTCGGCCCAAAGCGTTCGCGTCAGATCACCCGCACCCATCTCCCGGCCGAGCGCCGCGGCCTGACCGGACCAGAGATTGGAGAAATCGGCACTGCCCGCTGCCTCGGCCTTCGCCTTCAGCGGCATCAGCGCGCCGCCCGCCGTCGGGAAGGCCGGCGCATCGGCAGAGATCGGGCCAACCTCGCGCATGACCCGGTTCATCAGGCCGCGCGCGGGCCGCCCGGTGAAGAGGTTGGTCAGGGCCGTGCCGTCGTCGGTCGCGCCCTTCAGCGCGGCCCGGTGCATGGGCGTGATCTTCGCCTCGGGCGTGAACAGATAGGCCGTGCCGATCTGCACGGCGCTTGCGCCAAGGGCAAAGGCGGCGGCGATGCCGCGCCCGTCCGCGATGCCGCCGGCCGCGATCACCGGGACCTTCACGGCATCGACCACCTGCGGCAGCAGCGCGAACAGGCCGGGCTGGCTGCCGATGGCCTCGGTGAGGAAGATGCCGCGATGGCCGCCGGCCTCGTTGCCCTGGGCAATGATGGCATCGCAGCCACGCGCCTCCAGCCAGCGCGCCTCGGCGACCGTCGTTGCAGACGAAACCACCTTGGCCCCCGTCGCCTTCACGCGATCGACCAGCGCGGCAGTCGGCACGCCGAAATGAAAGCTGACGACCTCTGGCCTGTATTCCTCGACAATGGCGCAGAAGACCTCGTCGAAGGGCGCGCGGTTGGACGAGGGGATCGGCGCGGCCGGATCGATCTCGAACTCGGCGTAATAGGAGGCGAGCCGCGTCCGCCATCCCGCCTCGCGGGTCGCGTCGGGCGCCGGCGGCGTGTGGCAAAAGAAATTGACGTTGATCGGCCTATCCGTCTGCTGGCGGATGATGGCGATCTCGGTGCGCATCTGCTCATGGGTCAGCAGCGCCGCGGGCAGCGAGCCCAGCCCGCCTGCATTGGCCACGGCGATCGCCATGGCCGACGCCTGCGCTCCCGCCATGGGAGCCTGGATGATCGGCAGGTCGATGCCGAAGAGCTCCTCGATGCGCCTGTCGCGTGCCATAGCCCGGCCCTCCTTGCGTGGGGCGGCGAGACTAGCCGAGCCGGCGTCCAAGGGAAGACCGACTTCCGGCGGGCAGCATGCCGGCGCGCGGAGGCTTACGGCCGCCAGCCGGTTTCCATCGGCACGTCGTCATCGGGCTCTTGCGGCTTCGGCTCGGCAGCGCGCGCCGCATCGATCACCTGCAACAGCGCCGCGAGCGCTTCCTCGACGCCCTCGCCGGCAATGGCAGAGAGCGCGATGGGCTTCTTCTTCGCGGCGCGCTTCAACCGGGCGAGCTGCTCCTTGCGCGTGTCGGGATCGAGCGCCTCGACCTTCGACAGCGCGACGACTTCCGGCTTCTCGGCGAGGCCGTGGCCATAGGCCTCGATCTCCTCGCGCACCAGTTTGTAGGCCTTGCCGGCATGTTCAGATGTGCCGTCGACCAGATGCAGCAGCACGCGGCAGCGCTCCACATGGCCGAGGAACCGGTCGCCGAGCCCGACGCCGTCATGGGCGCCTTCGATCAGGCCGGGAATGTCGGCCAGCACGAATTCACGCCCGAGCACGCGCACGACGCCGAGGCCGGGGTGCAGGGTCGTGAACGGATAGTCGGCGATCTTCGGCTTCGCCGCCGTGGTCGTCGCGAGGAAGGTCGACTTGCCGGCGTTCGGCATGCCGATCAGGCCGGCGTCGGCAATCAGCTTGAGGCGCAGGATGATGGTCGCTTCCTTGGCCGGCTGGCCGGGGTTGGCGTAGCGCGGCGCCTGATTGGTCGAGCTCTTGAAATGGGCGTTGCCGAAGCCGCCATTGCCGCCTTCCAGCAGCACGAAGCGATCGCCGACCTTGGTGATGTCGGCGATCAGCGTCTCGCCGTCCTCCTCGAAGATCTGCGTGCCGGCCGGCACCTTCAGCACAACGTCCGCGCCCTTCGGGCCGGCGCGGTTGCGGCCCATGCCGTGCATGCCGGTCTTGGCCTTGAAATGCTGCTGGTAGCGGTAGTCGATCAGCGTGTT
>VFQP010000155.1_pt1 | contig 190292 bp, 157 predicted proteins | sample 3512351 | NCBI WGS metagenome assembly VFQP01 (sample SAMN10412372, study PRJNA504923) | tailings metagenome | isolation source: Relicate 1 Philex TSF1 revegetated site | place: Philippines: Tuba, Benguet | collected 2017-08-29 | reverse complement strand
ACGAGCAGGGCGCCGACGAACTGACCTTCCTCGACATCACCGCCACCAGCGACGGGCGCGACCTGATCCTGCCCATCATCGAGGCCGTGGCCTCGCAGGTGTTCATTCCGCTCACCGTGGGCGGCGGCGTGCGCAGCGTGGCCGACGTGCGGCGGCTGCTGAACGCCGGGGCCGACAAGGTCAGCTTCAACTCGGCGGCCATCGCCAAGCCCGAACTCATCGCCGAGGCCAGCGACAAGTACGGGGCGCAGTGCATCGTCGTGGCCATCGACGCGAAGGCGCGTGCCGACGGGCAGGGCTGGGAGGTCTACACCCACGGCGGCCGGCGCAACACCGGGCTCGACGCGGTCGAGTGGGCGCGCACCATGGCCGGCCAGGGCGCCGGCGAGATCCTGCTCACCAGCATGGACCGCGACGGCACGAAGATCGGCTTCGACCTCGCGCTCACGCGTGCGGTGGCCGACGCCGTGCCGGTGCCGGTGATCGCCTCGGGCGGTGTTGGCGCGCTGGAACACCTGGCCGACGGTGTCACCGTCGGTGGTGCCGATGCGGTGCTGGCGGCCAGCATCTTCCACTACGGCACCCACACGGTGGGCGAGGCCAAGGCACTGATGGCCGCGCGCGGCATTCCGGTGCGGCTTTGAAGACCGGCGAGGTGCGGCTGATCGGCGGCCGCTGGAAACGCAGCAAGCTGCCGGTGCCCGACGCGCCCGGCCTCAGGCCCACCCCCGACCGCGTGCGCGAGACGCTGTTCAACTGGCTGGGCCAGGACCTCGCCGGCTGGCGCGTGCTCGACGCCTTCGCGGGCAGCGGCGCGCTGGGTTTCGAGGCAGCCTCGCGCGGCGCCGCGGCGGTGACGCTGCTGGAAACCGCGCCGAAGATCGCCGCGTCGCTGGAGGCCTCGCGCCAGCGGCTGGCCGCCGATACCTTGCAGGTGCAGCTGCAGGTGCAGCGGGCCGACGCCATGGCCTGGATGGCGCGGGCGCCGAAGGCGGCTTTCGAACTCGTGCTGCTCGACCCACCCTTCGACGCCGGCCTGGCCACGAAGGCGCTGGCCGCGGCCGCGCCGCTGCTGGTGCCCGGCGGCTTCGTCTACCTCGAAGCGGCGGCGGACACGCCGCTGCCCGAGCCTTTGCCCGGGGGCCTGGTGCCGCACCGCGAGCTGAGGGCCGGCGCCGTGCACGCAAGGCTGCTGCGCCTTGGCTGAGGTCTACACTCGCGCCGAGCAACGCCACGCCAGGAGGATTCGCGCGTGACCGCCATCACCCCGACCATCGCCGTCTACCCAGGCACCTTCGACCCGATGACGCTCGGCCACGAAGACCTGATGCGCCGGGCCTCGCGCCTGTTCGACCGCCTGATCCTGGCGGTGGCCGTCGGCCACCACAAGCGCACCATGTTCACCATCGACGAGCGGTTGCAGATGGCGCGCGAGATCGCCGGCGCCTACCCGAACGTCGAGGTTGTCGCCTTCCGCGGCCTGCTGCGCGACTTCGTCGTCGGTGCCGGCGGCAAGGTGGTGGTGCGTGGCCTGCGCGCGGTGAGCGACTTCGAGTACGAGTTCCAGATGGCGGGCATGAACCGCCAGCTGATGCCGGACGTCGAGACCGTGTTCATGACGCCCTCGGACCAGTACCAGTTCGTCAGCGCCACCTTCGTGCGCGAGATTGCCACGCTCGGCGGTGATGTCTCCAAGTTCGTGGCACCCTCGGTGCTCGAGCGGCTGAAGGGCCGTGTCGCGAACGCGGAGGCTTGAGCTTGGCACTGTGGATCACCGACGACTGCATCAACTGCGACGTCTGCGAACCCGAATGCCCGAACGAGGCGATCTCGCTCGGTGAGCTGATCTACGAGATCGACCCGGCCAAGTGCACCGAGTGCGTGGGCCACTTCGACGAGCCGCAGTGTGTGCAGGTCTGCCCGGTGGCCTGCATTCCCGTCAACCCGGCCTTCGTCGAGACCAAAGAGCAACTGCTGGTCAAGTTCCAGCGGCTGCAGTCGGCGCCGGCGGGCTGAGCGCCTACTCGGGGTCTGTCGGTTTCGGGGGGTTGGGTGGCCTGGGCGGCTTGGGCGGTTTCGGCCGCTGCGGCTGCGCGTGCACGGTCTGCAGCGCGCGGTCCATCTGGCCGGCGAGCATGGCGTCCACCGCCGTCAGCGACTGCTCCGAGGCCTTGGCGATGGCGTCGCGGTGCTCGGCCGAGGGCTTCTTCAGCACGTAGTTCACCACCTCGGCCTTCACGCCCGGGTGGCCGATGCCCAGGCGCAGGCGCCAGAAGTCCTGCGAGCCGAGCATCGCGTGGATGTCCTTCAGCCCGTTGTGCCCGGCGGCGCTGCCGCCCAGCTTGAGCTTGGCCTGGCCGGGCAGCAGGTCGAGTTCGTCGTGCACGACGAGGATCTCCGCCGGCGCGATCTTGAAGAAACGCGCCAGGCCCGCCACGGACACACCCGAACGGTTCATGTAGGTCATCGGCTCGAGCAGCCAGACCGGACCTTCGGCCCGGTTCACCCGCGCCACCAGCCCCTGGTAGCTGCGTTCGGGCACGAGGCGCGCGCCCCATTGCGCAGCGAGCGCGTCGATCCACCAGAAGCCTGCGTTGTGGCGCGTAGCCTCGTACTCGGGGCCGGGGTTGCCCAGGCCGACGAAGAGTCGAATCATGGTCGGGGATTATCGAAGCGGGCCGGGCAGCAAAAAGCCCCACCGGGGTGGGGCTCGCCGAGGGCCCCCGGCGAGCGGGGGGCGGGGCAGCGGCAGAACTTACTTCTTGTTCTGCTTCTCGTCCTTCTTGCCCTTGCCCTTGCCCTTGTCGGCCACCGGGGCGGCCACGGGCGCGACTTCTTCCTCTTCCTTCGGCACCGTCACGGTGACGATCACCGGGTTCTGCGTGCCGTGCTTGACGGCCTTGATGCCGGCCGGCAGCTTCAGGTCGCTGGCGTGCAGGCTCTGGCCCTTGGTCAGGCCCGACAGGTCGATGCTGACGAACTCGGGCAGTTGCGAGGCCAGGCACTCGATCTCGAGTTCGGTGGCGATGCGCGTGACCAGGCACTTGTCGGTCTTCACCGCCGGCGAGTTTTCTTCGCCCGAGAAGTGCAGCGGCACCTTCTTGCGCAGGCGGGTCGTCTCGTCCACGCGCTGGAAGTCCACGTGCAGCACCTGGGGCTTGTAGGCGTGCATCTGGAAGTCGCGCAGCAGCACCTTCTCGGTCTTGCCGGCCAGTTCCATCTCGAGGATGGAGCTGTGGAAGGCTTCCTTCTTCAGCGCGAAGAAGAGCGCGTTGTGGTCCAGCTCGATGGTGGTCGGCGTGCCGGCGCCGTAGACGATGCCCGGCACCTTGGCGGCGGCGCGCAGGCGGCGGCTCGCTCCGGTCCCCTGCAGCGTGCGCTCGAAAGCGGTGAATTTCATGATGACTCCAGAAATGGAAGGGCGCCCGCGACCAGGCCGCCCGAAACGGCCTGCGGCGCGGAACTGCGCCCCAGGCCCCGCACGGATCAGAAGTTGTTGTTCTGCTCCGAGAAGAGGGAGGTCACCGACTCGCCGTCCGAGATGCGGCGGATGCTCTCGGCGAACAGGAAGGCGACGCTGAGCTGGCGGATCTTGGTGCAGGCCTTGGCGGCCTCCGACAGCGGGATGGTGTTGGTGATGACGACCTCGTCGAGCGCGCTGCCGGCGATGCGCTCGACCGCCGGGCCGCTGAACACCGGGTGCGTGCAGTAGGCGAACACGCTCTTGGCGCCGCGCTCCTTCAGCACCTCGGCCGCCTTCACCAGCGTGCCGGCGGTGTCGATCATGTCGTCCATGATCACGCAGTTGCGGCCTTCGATCTCGCCGATCACGTGCATCACTTCCGACACGTTGGCGGTGGGCCGGCGCTTGTCGATGATGGCCAGGTCGCAGCCCAGCTGCTTGGCCAGCGCGCGCGCGCGCACCACGCCGCCGACGTCGGGCGAGATCACCACCAGGTTCGGGTAGCGCTTGGCCTTCACGTCGGCCAGCAGCACCGGGCTGGCGTAGATGTTGTCGACCGGGATGTCGAAGAAGCCCTGGATCTGGTCGGCGTGCAGGTCCATGGTCAGCACCCGTTCGATGCCGACGGTTTCGAGCATGTTCGCGACGACCTTGGCGCTGATCGGCACGCGCATGCTGCGCGGCCGGCGGTCCTGGCGGGCGTAGCCGAAGTACGGGATCACGGCCGTGATGCGGCGTGCGCTGGCACGCTTGAGCGCATCGACCATGAACGCCAGTTCCATCAGGTGGTCGTTGGTCGGCGCGTGGGTCGGCTGGATCACGAACACGTCGCGCGCCCGCACGTTCTGGCGGATCTCGACGGTCACCTCGCCGTCGGAAAAGCGGCCGACGTCGGCGCTGCCGAGCTCGACGCCCAGGTGGCCCGCGATCTCGGCCGCCAGCACCGGGTTGGCGCTGCCGGTGAACAGGACGGTGTTGAAGAGCACGGTCGGGCTCGCTGGGTGTTTCGGTGCGGGTGCCGGCATCAGGGCCTGATCAGCCGTGCCGGCGCAGGAAGATTTGGCAGGGGAGGAAGGACTCGAACCCTCGCATGTCGGAATCAAAATCCGATGCCTTGACCAACTTGGCGACTCCCCTACACAGGACCGCGGCTTTCGCCCCGACCCCAAAACCGGTTTCAGCCGTCGAGCCAGTCTGCCAGCGGCAGACGCTCCAGGCTGCGGCACCTCCGCCCCACCCAGCCCGCCGGAAGTTCATCCGCCGGGAAGGTCGCCGAGAGCAGGTCGGCGGCGCCGTCTTCCCCTGACAGGTGCGCAAACACCGCGCTGCCCGAACCCGTCATGCGGCTGTTGCCGTACCGCGAAGCCAGCCAGCGGCCGGCCTCGGCGACGGCAGGACAGACGTCCTCGGCCGGGGGCTGCAGATCGTTGCGGCCGAAGCCGCTGTTCACTGCGCCCCAGGCCGCCGGCCACTCGGTGAACTTGCGTTCCCACGGGTGTCCCGGCGCCGCTCGGGGTTCTTCTCGGGCAGACACCGTACCAACGGCGCTGTCAGGAAAGCCCGCAACTATAACAGGCTCCGTGTCGCGGCGCAGCTTTGCGTGGCCGAAGATGGCGGCGGTGGGCAGCGAGTGCGGCGGTTTCACCACGGCCAGCGGCAGCGCCGGCAGCCGCATCGGCAGCAACTGCTCGCCGATGCCCTCGACGAAGGCCGGCCCGTGGCCGAGGAAAAACGGCACATCGGCGCCCAGGCCCAGCGCCAGCGCCGCCAGCCGCGGCCGCGGCCAGCCCAGGCCCCAGAGCCGGTTCAGCGCGATCAGCACCGTGGCCGCGTCAGAGCTGCCGCCGCCCAGGCCGGCGCCCGACGGCAGTTGTTTGTCGATGGCGATGTGAGCACCCGCCTGCGTGCCGCTGGCCTGCTGCAGCGCGCGGGCCGCCCGCAGGCACAGGTCGTCCTCGGGCAGCGGCGTGGTCAGGTCCTCGCGGCTCAGGCCGCCGTCGGTGCGCCGTTCCACATGCAGGGTGTCGGCCCAGTCGATGGGCAGGAACACCGACTGCAGCCGGTGGTAGCCGTCGTCGCGGCGGTCGACCACGTGCAGGAACAGGTTGATCTTGGCCGGCGCGGGCAGGTCGTAGAGGGCACTGAGACTCACGGTCGGGCTCATCACGGCGCAGGATTGTCCAGCCGCACCCGCAGGCTCACCGCGGGCGGCGTGGCGCGGCTGGCCACGAGCAGGCCGTCGGCCAGCCGCGTGGTATCGACGCGCCAGCCCAGCTGCTCGAAACCGCCGGCGCCACCGTCGCCACCGTTGATCACCCGGTGCGGCGCGCCGGCCCAGGGCCGGCCGGCCAGCCAGTCGGGCCAGGCACCGAGCGGCAGCGGCTCGCCGAAGGCGGCATCGGCCAGCTCGTCCAGGTTGGCAAAACGGTGCGTGCCGTCGCCGTCGGTCAGGCTGGCTTCACCCGGCGCCCAGCGCGCGGCGGCCACCTGGGTGCCGATGGGTGTCAGCAGGCGCATCTCGCCGCGCTCGGCGTCGCCGCGCAGCTCGAAGGCCACCGACAGGTTCTGCGCCGGCCGTGCCGGCGTGGCGTCGACACGCAGCGCCAGCCGGCCGGCCGTCAGCGGCCCGGCGATGTCGGGTGGCGGCGTGGCGCAGCCGGTGAGCAGAGCCGCTGCCCACGCTGCCAGCAGCGTGGCCAGGCGGTCACGAGCAAATGTGGCTTTGCCACTTGGCTCGACCCCCTCGGGGGGCGGGCCGGGCACGTCCCGGCCCTGGGGGCTCTTAGAGATCAACACGCAGGCGCGCCAGGGTTTCGCGCAGCACTTCGTTGCCGCCGTCGCGGCCGCGGCTCTCGCGCCAGACCTGGCGCGCTTCGTCGCGCCGACCCAGGGCCCACAGCACCTCGCCGAGGTGGGCGCCGATCTCGGTGTCGGGCCGCGCGGCGTAAGCCTGGCGCAGCAGCTTCAGCGCCTGCTCGCGGTTGCCGAGCCGGTACTCGACCCAGCCCAGGCTGTCGGTGATGAAGGGGTCGCCCGGCGCCAGTTCGAGCGCGCGCTCGATCAGCGCCTTGGCCTCGGGCAGCCGTTCGCTGCGGTCGGCCAGCGAATAGCCGAGCGCGTTGTGCGCGTGCGCGTCGTCCGGCTTGATCGCGATCACGCGGCGCAGCAGCCGTTCCATCTCGTCGAGCCGCGACAGCTTCTCGGCCATCATGGCCTGCTCGTAGAGCAGTTCGGTGTCGTCGGCAAAGCGCTGCACCGCGCGGCCCAGCACCTCGTGCGCCTCTTTCCAGCGCTTGACCTCGCGCAGCATGCCGGCCTCGGCCGAGAGCTTGGCGCGGGCCTCCTCGGCATCGGTCTCGGGCACCGAGCGGATCAGCCGGCGGGCTTCGTCGACCTGGCCCTGGCGCGCCAGCAGCGTGGCGCGGCGCGTCTGCACCTCGAGCGCCCGCCCCGGATCGCCGATGCGAGCCAGCCAGGCTTCGGCGGCGGCGAAGTCGCCGCGCTGCTCGGCAGCCTGGGCCAGCATCAGCCAGGCGCGCACCAGGCCGTCGTCGTCGGCGCCGAGGCCCGGCGTGGCCTGGGCGAGTTCGAGGTAGCGCTTCAGCGCCGCCTCGCCTTCGGCCGGGTGCTTCAGTTCGAGCTGCAGCGCGCCCAGCATCAGCCAGGGGCCGGGTTCCTCGGGCTGGGCCTTCACGGCCTGTTCGAGCTGGACCACGGCGTCGCCGTAGCGCTGCTGGCCCGTGAGCAGCCGCACGTAGGCCAGGCGCAGCGGCAGTTCGGCGCCCGGGCGGGCCAGGTGCTGGCGCACCAGGGCCTCGGCCTCGGGGCGCTCGCGCATCAGCTCCATCGCCAGCAGCGCGGGGCCGGGGGCTTCGGCGTCCAGCGCCTGGGCCTCGCGCGCCAGGGCCAGCGCGCGTTCGCCGTTGCCGGCATCGAGCCAGGCGCGACCCTGGGCGATGCGCACGGCCACGCGCGTGGCGCCGGCGTCGCGGTAGGGCCGCAGCAGGTCTTCGAGCAGGGGCGCGGTGCGGGCGGCGTCGCTGCCACGCTGCAGCAGCCGGGGCAGGGCCGAGATCAGTCCGCCGCGTTCGGCTTCGGGCGTCTGCTCGAGCAGCGAACGCAGCGGCTCGACGGCTTCGCCACCACGGCCGGTGCCGACCAGCAGCTGCACCTGCAGCCGCAGCGCTTCGAGCGACTCGGGGCGCGCCAGCCGCCAGGCGCGCGCGGCGGCCAGCGCCTGGTCGCCGGCGCGGGCCTGGATCGCGACGTCGACGCTGCGGCGGAAGAGCTGGTCGTCGCGGGTGCGCCGGGCGGCGTCGAGCAGCCAGTTGTAGGCCGTGCCGAGATCGCCTTGCGTCAGCGCCATCTCGGCCACCAGCAGCTGGTAGAAGAGGCGGTCGTCCATCTCCGAGTTCGGCAGCGCGGGCTCGGTGGCCTCGGTGCCCTCAGCGGCACTGGCAGCACTGGCGGGCGCCGCGGGCGGCGGCTGGACCTGCGCCCAGGCCGGGCCGGCCAGCAGGGTCGCCAGGGCCGCGGTGGCCAGGGTAGCCAGGGTGGTGGCCCAGGCGGAAGCCCGGTGACGAACGGGATGAACCAAGTTCGGGCGCCCGGCAGGGCCGGGCGGGCGGGGGCGAAGGCGGCGGCGCATCCTCCCATAATGCCCGCATGCCGGAGCTGCCGGAGGTCGAGGTCACGCGCAGGGGCATTGCCGGCCCGCTGCAGGGCGCACAACTGCGCGTGTTGCGCCTGGGCAAACCGCTGCGCTGGCCGCTGGGCATCGAGCCGGCGGTGCTGGCCGGCACCCGCCTGGGCAGCGTCACCCGGCGCGGCAAGTACCTGTGGCTGCCGCTCGGGCGGGCGGCCGAGGGCGATGCCGGCGGGCTGCTGCTGCACCTGGGCATGTCGGGCTCGCTGGCCTGGCTGCCGGCTACCGCCACGACGAGCCCACCGCCGGCCGGCCCGCACGACCATGCAGAACTCGTCACCGACCGCGGCCTCCTGCGGCTGAACGACCCGCGGCGCTTCGGGGCCGTGGTCTGGTCGGCCTCGCTGGCCGAGGCTCCGGCGGCGACGCTGCTCGCGCGCCTGGGTCCGGAGCCTTTCGACCCGGCGCTGACGCCGGCGCGTTTCCACGCCGTGCTGAAGAGCCGCCGCACGCCGATCAAGCAGCTGCTGCTGTCGGGCGAGGCCGTGGTGGGCGCCGGCAACATCTACGCCTGCGAGGCGCTGTTCGAGGCCGGCATCCACCCGGCGCTGCGCGCCGACCGCATTAGCGCGCCGCGTGCAGAACGGCTGCTGGCGGCGGTGCGCGGCACGCTGTCGCGGGCCCTGGAGCTGGGCGGCTCGACGCTGCGCGACTTTGCCGACGTGCACGGCGTGGGCGGCGCCTACCAGGCGCAGGCGGCGGTGTACGGGCGCGAGGGCCTGGCCTGCCCGCGCTGCGGTGCGCCGGTGCGCCGCCGGCCGATGGGCCAGCGTTCGACCTACTTTTGCGCAAGCTGTCAGCGCCGGTAACGGCGGCGCAGGGCGTGACTTCCCGCGCCCTCGGCTCGCCCTTGCTGCGCTAGCATGCCCGGCGCCACTCCGCTTTTCCTGGCCCTCTTTCTACCGAGTGCCGCCCACCGATGCACAGCCGCATTGCCGACAGCCTCGATGCCCTGGCCAGCTGGCGCGCCGCGCTGGACCGCGCCGTCGCCCAACTGGGCCGTTCGCTCGCCGATCAGGAACTGCTCGACGCCGCCGACACCGCGCTGCTCGGCTCGCTGCGTGAGCGGCTGGCCAGCGAGAAGCTGGTGCTGGCCTTCGTGGCCGAGTTCTCGCGCGGCAAGAGCGAGCTGATCAACGCCATCTTCTTTGCCGACGCCGGTCGGCGTGTGCTGCCGGCCACGCCGGGCCGCACCACCATGTGCCCGGTGGAACTGCGCTTCGACCCCGAGCTGCCGCCGCGGCTGGCGCTGCTGCCGGTGGAAACGCGCCTGCGCGGCCTGAGCCTGGCCGAGCTGCGCGGCCGCGACGAGCCCTGGCACCACGTGCCGCTCGATGCCGCCAACCCGCAGACCCTGGTGCAGGGCCTGGCCGCCGTCACGCGCACGCAGCGCGTGCCCAAGGACCGCGCCGTGGCGCTGGGCTTCTGGAGCGACGCGCAACCCGAAGACAACCCGCCGATCGACGAACACGGCCTGGTCGAGGTGCCGGCCTGGCGCCACGCCGTCATCAACTACCCGCACCCGCTGCTGAAGGCCGGGCTGGTGGTGGTCGACACGCCGGGCCTGAACGCCATCGGCGCCGAGCCCGAGCTCACGCTGGGCCTGCTGCCTTCGGCGCACGCGGTGGTGTTTGTGCTCGGTGCCGACACCGGCGTCACCCGTTCCGATCTGGCGATCTGGCGCGACCACCTCGGCCAGGCGGCGCTCGAACGTTTTGTGGTGCTGAACAAGATCGACACGCTGGCCGATCCGCTGGTGAGTCCGGCGGTGGTCGAGGCGCAGATCGAGCAGCAGCGGCTGGAGACCGCGCAGACGCTGGGCGTGCCCGGTGAGCGCGTGTTCGCGCTGTCGGCACGCGACGCGCTGGCCGCGCGCGTGGAACGCAGCGAGCCGCGGTTGGCCGCGAGCCGGCTGCCGCCGCTGGAGGCGGCGCTGGTGGCCGAGCTGCTGCCGCGGCGCCAGGAACTGCTGGTGCAGTCGGCCATCGGCGTGGTCGAGCAGCTGCGCCAGCAGGCCGGCCGGCGGCTGGCCGACCGCCGCCGCGCCAGCGCCGAACAGCTGATGGAGCTGCGTGGCCTGCGCGGCAAGAGCGGCGCCAAGACGCGCATGATGATCGAGCGTGTCGATGCCGAGATCGCCGACTTCGAACGCTGCACCGAGCGGCTTTCGGCGCTGCGGCTGGTGCAGGGGCGGCTGCAGAAGGCGGTGATGTCGCTGCTCTCGGCCGAGAGCCTGCGGCGCGAGGTCGGCGGCATGCATTCGGCGATGACGGCCTCGCTGCTGAACCTGGGCGGCAAGAAGGCCTTCGAGACGCTGATGGCGCGGCTGACCGGCCAGTTCATCAAGGCGCGTGAGCAGGCCGAGGAGCTGCGCGCCATGCTCGACGGCAGCTTCCGCCAGCTCAACACCGAGTTCGGCTTCGCGTTTGCGGTGCCGCCGATGCCGCAGCTCGATGCCTTTGCCGACGAGCTGGCGCGCATCGACGCGAACTACGGCCGTTACCTCGGCCTGGGCCAGGCCATCCGCATGGCCACGCCGGGCTTCGCCGAGCAGTTCCGCCGCATGCTGCTGTCCAAGCTGCGCGTGGTGTTCGAAAACGCCGCCGGCGAGATCGAGCTGTGGAGCAAGAGCGCGCAGGGCCAGGTCGAGATGCAGCTGCGCGAGCGGCGCCGCGGTTTTGCACGGCGCAAGGAAGCGCTGCAGCGGGTGCAGGTGGCCGCGGGCGATCTGGAGCAGCGCATCGCCGAGGTGCAGGCGCAGGACGACCACCTGAGCGCGATGCTGGCGCGGCTGAACACCGTGGCCGACGAGGCCTTGGCCAGCGCACGCGCGCTGGCGCTGGAGCCGACGGTGGCGCGCGTGTCGCTCGACGACGAAGCGCAGGCCGCCACCGCGACGCGCCAGGACGCGGCTTGACGCGCCGCGCCACCGACGCCGGCGAGGACTTCGCCGGCGCCGTCATCGCCTGGCAGCGCCAGGCCGGCCGGCAGGGCCTGCCCTGGCAGGGCAGCCGCGATCCCTACCGCGTCTGGCTCTCCGAGGTCATGCTGCAGCAGACGCAGGTGAGCACGGTGCTCGGCTACTACGCGCGGTTCCTCGAACGTTTTCCCGAGGTGCGCGCACTGGCCGCCGCGCCGCTGGACGAGGTGTTGGCGCTGTGGAGCGGCCTGGGCTACTACAGCCGCGCCCGCAACCTGCACCGCTGCGCGCAGGCGGTGGTGGCCGAACACGGCGGCGAGTTCCCGCGCACGGCGGCCGGGCTGGCCACGCTGCCCGGCATCGGCCGCAGCACCGCGGCGGCCATCGCGGCCTTCTGCTTCGGCGAGCGTGTGGCCATCCTCGATGGCAACGTGCGGCGTGTGCTGGCGCGTGTGCTGGGTTTTGCCGACGACCTCTCGCGCGCGCCGGCCGTCGAGGCGCTGTGGGACGAGGCCACGGCGCTGCTGCCGAAGCGCGAGCTCGGCGTCTACACCCAGGGCCTGATGGACCTGGGCGCGACGCTGTGCACGCTGCGCCGGCCGGTCTGCGATGCCTGCCCGGTGGCCGCGCGCTGCGTGGCGCTGCGCGAGGGCGAGCCGACGCGCTACCCGGTCAAGTCGCGCCGGCTCAAGCGGGGGCGGCGGGTGCATGCGCTGCTGTGGCTGCGCCAGCCCGCCGGTGGTGGCGAACGCTGGTGGCTGGTGCAGCGGCCCGAGAGCGGCGTGTGGGCCGGCCTTTGGAGCCTGCCGGAGTTCGAGAGCGCCGACGCGCTGGAAGCCTTCACCACCGGCTGGCGCGGCGAGGGCGAGTGGCTGGAACCCATCGCCCACGCGCTGACGCACTTCGACTGGACGCTGCAGCCGCTGGCCTGGACGCTGCCGCCACGGGCGGCGATGCCTGCGGCCTTGGCTGTTCAGGATCAAGGCCGCTGGTTCACGCCCGGCGAGGCCCTGACGCTGGGCCTGCCGGCGCCGATGCGCAAGCTGTTCGCCGCCGTGCCGCCAACGGCTGCCTGATCAGTCGAAGACGACCTTCTTGTCGCGCAGGTAGCCGTCGACCAGGCTGAGCCGGATCACCGGGTCGTCCAGTTCCATCAGCTTCTGCTTGGCCGCCAGCGACACCGGCAGCAGTTCGCACCAGCGGTTGGCCACCCAACCGGCCTCGTCCAGCCGGTAGGGCTTGGCGAAGGGCTCGGCACCCCGTTCGGCCAGCTTGCGGATGGCTTCGGCCAGCGCCTGCACGGTCTGCAGCATGGCCGGGCCGGGCAGGCGCGGCGGGTCGGCCGGCAGCAGCTCGGCCGACGGCGCCACCCACAGGCCACCGGGCTGCTGCACCGGCGGCGCCGTGAGGCGGAAACGCTGTGTGCCGGTGCAGTGCACACGCAGGATGCCGGGCTGTTCGGCGTCGACCTCGTCGAGCCGGGCCAGCACGCCGACTTCCTCGAGATGCACCTGCGTTGCGAGGTCGCCGGCTTCCGGCCCCTTGGTGAGGCAGACCACGCCGAAGGGCGTCTGGTTGCGCAGGCAGTCGGCAACCAGATCCAGGTAGCGCGCCTCGAACACCTTCAGCGGCAGCTGCGCGTCCGGGAACAGCACCGAGCGCAGCGGGAACAGCGGCAGGTCGGTCACGGTGCGGGCAGGGCTGCGCCGGTGTTCAGCGGCCGTCGAGTTCGCGGTGCCGCACCAGCGTGGTCGTGCGGCCGCGGAAGTGCCGGCCCAGCGACTCGACCGTGTAGACGCTGCGGTGCTGCCCACCGGTGCAGCCCACCGCCACCGTCAGGTAGCTGCGCTGGTCGTCCTCGAACGAAGGCAGCCAGCGTTCGATGAAGCCGCGGATCTGCGACACCATCTCGCCCACGTCGCGCTGGCCGGCCAGCCAGCGCGCCACGGGTTCGTCGCGGCCGGTCAGCGGGCGCAGTTCGCGCACGTAGTAGGGGTTGGGCAGCACACGCACGTCGAACACGAAGTCGGCGTCCAGCGGCACGCCGTGCTTGAACGCGAAGCTCTCGAACACCAGCGTCAGCGCCGACTCGCCGGCGCCCACCAGCTGGCGCACCCAGCGGCGCAGCAGCGCGGGCCGCAGCTGGCTGGTGTCGATGACGGTGGAGAGGTCGCGCAGGTCGGTCAGCAGCTGGCGTTCGAGCTCGATGGCTTCGATCAGCGCGCGTGCGTTGTCGGACTCGTGCGGCGCGGTCAGCGGGTGCGGCCGGCGCGTCTCGGAGAAGCGGCGCACCAGGGCCTCGGTGCTGGCGTCGAGGAAGATCGAATGGATGCGCTGGCCTTCGCTGCGCAACTGGTCGATCAGCGGCACCAGCGCCGGCAGGCTGCTGGCGGTGCGCACGTCCACCGCCACCGCCACGCTGCGCGTGAAGCGCTCCTGTTCGAGCTGGATGAAGCTGCGCAGCAGCTCGGGCGGCAGGTTGTCGACGCAGAAGTAGCCGGCGTCTTCCAGCGCCTTCAGCGCCACGCTCTTGCCAGAGCCGGAAATGCCGGTGACCAGCACCACCTCTTCGCGGTGGGTCAGGCCTTCCATCGGCGCGAAGGTGGAGTCGGGGCCGTTGGCCGGGTCGTTCATCGGGTCGCTCATCGTGCTTCCGGGGCCGGGCGGCCCAGCATGGCCTGTGCATGCGCCATGCCCGAGAGCTTCTCGCCGCCGAGCATGCGCGCCACCTCGGCCACGCGTGCCTCGCCGTCGACGGCCTGCACCTGCGACAGCGTCTGCGTGCCGCTGAGCGCCTTGCTGACGACGAAGTGGCGGTCGGCGCAGGCGGCCACCTGCGCCAGGTGGGTGACGGCCAGCACCTGCGCGCGGGCGCCGAGCTGCTTCATCAGCCGGCCGACCGCGTCGCCGACGGCGCCGCCGACGCCGCTGTCGATCTCGTCGAAGATCAGCGTGGGCAGCGTGTCCGCCGCTGTGGGCGCCGTGGTGACGGCGATGGCCAGCGCCAGCCGCGAGAGTTCGCCGCCCGAGGCCACCTTGGCCAACGCGCGCGGCGTGCTGCCGGCATGGCCGGCCACGCGGAACTCGACCAGGTCCAGGCCGTGCGGCTGCGGCTCGTCGGCCGCCAGCACGGCCACCTCGAAGCGCCCGCCGGCCATGCCCAGCGGCTGCATGGCCTGCGTGACGGCCTGCGACAGCGCCGGCGCGGCCTTGCGGCGCAGCTTCGACAGGCGCTCGGCCTCGCTGCGCCAGGCCTTGGTGGCGCCGGCCACCTCGCGTTCGAGCGCGGCCAGGTCGGTGGCGGCGTCGAGCTTGGCCAGCTCGGCCTTCCAGCCGGCCAGCAGCGCCGGCAGCTCGGCCGGTGGGCGGCGGTAGCGGCGCGCGAGCGACATCCAGGCCGACAGCCTTTCGTCGAGCGCGGCCAGGCGCTCGGGATCGGGCTCGCGGTGGCTCAGGTACGAGGCCAGCGTGCGTGCGGCGTCTTCCAGTTGCGCCTGCGCGTTGCGCAGCACCTCGGCCACCGGCGCGAGTTCGTCGTCGTAGCGCTGGACCTCGTCGAGTGCGTCGAGCGCGCGCGTGGTCAGCGCATCGGCGCTGTCGTCGGCGTCGGAGATGGCGTCCAGCGCCGCGCGCGCGCCGTCGAGCAGGGCCTGGCCGTGGGCCAGCCGCTGGTGCTCGGCGTTCAGCGGCTCCCATTCGCCCTCGGCCGGCGCGAGCTTGCCCAGCTCGCCGATCTGCCAGTCCAGGCGCTCGCGTTCGCGCGCCAAGGTGTCCTGCGCGGCCCGCGCTTCGGCCAGCCGCTGCTCGGCGCCGCGCCAGGCCTGCCACAGCGTGTGCACGGCACGGGTGTCGCAGCCGGCCTGTTCATCGAGCAGGGCGCGCACCGCGGCGGCGCGCGTGAGGCTCTGCCAGGCGTGCTGGCCGTGGATGTCGACGAGTTGTTCGGCGGCCTCGCGCAGCTGCGCCAGCGTGGCGGCGCTGCCGTTGATCCAGGCACGGCTGCGGCCTTGTGTGTCGATGCTGCGCTTGAGCAGCAGCGTGTCGTCGCCATCCCCCGGCCCGAAGCCGGCCTCGTCCAGCCAGGGGCGCAGTGCGGCCGGCGTGTCGAACTCGGCGCCGACCTCGGCACGGCCCGCGCCTTCGCGCACGATGCTCGCGTCGGCGCGGCTGCCCAGCGCCAGCTGCAGCGCGTCGATCAGGATGGACTTGCCGGCGCCGGTTTCGCCGGTGAGCACCGTGAAGCCTGGGCCGAAGTCGACCTCCAGCGCGGCCACGATGGCCACGTCGCGCAGGCTCAGGCGGCGCAGCATCTCAGTCCCGCCCGGCCGTTCCGAAGGGACTGAGCGCCCCCTCGGGGGGCAGCGAACGCAGTGAGCGTGGGGGCCGTTTCATTTCAGTCCCCGCCTTCGTACCAGCGCAATTTTTTGCGCAGCGTGGCGTAGTAGCTCCAGCCCAGCGGATGCAGGAAACGCACCTGGTGCGCCGAGCGCCGCACGTGGATGCGGTCGCCCGGGATCAGGCTGGCCAGGTTGTGCATGTCGAAATTGGCCGAGAGGTCGCGGCCGGCGACGATGGCGATGCGCACCTCGCTGGCATCGGGCAGCACGATGGGCCGGTTCGACAGCGTGTGCGAGGCGATCGGCACCACCACCCAGCCGGCGATGGCCGGGTGCAGGATGGGCCCGCCGGCCGACAGCGCGTAGGCCGTGCTGCCGGTGGGCGTGGCGACGATCAGGCCGTCGGCGCGCATGTTGGCGACGAAGTCGTCGCCGACGTCCACGCGCAGCTCCACCATGCTGGCCGTGGCGCCGCGGCTGACGACCACGTCGTTCAGCGACAGGCCCTCGAAGATCTTCTGCTCGTCGCGCCACACGTCGGCTTCGAGCATGGTGCGGCTTTCCTGCTCGTAGCTGCCGGCGAGCATCGGCGCCAGTGCTTCCTGGTAGCCGCTGATGGCGATGTCGGTGATGAAGCCGAGCCGGCCCTGGTTGATGCCGACCAGCGGCACGCCGTGGCTGGCCAGCTGGCGCGCGATGCCGAGCATGGTGCCGTCGCCACCAACGACGATGGCGATGTCGCAGCGGCGGCCGATCTGCTCGGGCGTGAGCGCTTCGAAGTCGCTGCCCGAGCCCAGGCCGGTGGCTTCGGCCGTCTCGCGTTCGAACGACACCTCGAGGCCGCGGCCGACGAGAAAGTGCGCGATCTCCTCAAGCACCGGGCGGATCCCCCGGGCCTGGTACTTGCCCACGATGACCGCATGTCGAAAGGCGCTCGGCATGCGGACGATTACATCACAGGGCCTCTTCTCGACTGTGATTCGGCCGCCGCTGCAACACCGTGCCGGCGACGGCCTTCCTACAATCGGCAACCATGCTGGACGACCGCGCACGTTCCCTGCTGAAGACGCTGGTGGAGCGTTACATCGCCGACGGCACGCCGGTGGGTTCGCGCACGCTGTCGCGCACCTCGGGCCTGGACCTCTCGCCGGCGACCATCCGCAACGTGATGGCCGACCTGGAAGAGCTGGGCCTGATCGCCAGCCCGCACACCAGCGCCGGCCGCGTGCCCACCGCGCGCGGCTACCGGCTGTTCGTCGACACCATGCTGACCGCCCGGCTGCTGTCGGGCGACGACCTGAACCAGCCGCCGCCCGAGCTGGCCGCCGACATGGCGGCGGTGCGCGGCCAGCTGCACCCCGACCAGCCGCAGCGCGTGATCGCGCAGGCCGCGTCGCTGCTGTCGAACCTGTCGAGCTTCGTCGGCGTGGTAATGGCGCCGCGCAAGGAAGGGGTGTTCCGCCACATCGAGTTCCTGCGGCTGGGCGAGCGGCGCGTGCTGGTGATCCTGGTCACGCCCGACGGCGACGTGCAGAACCGCGTCATCTTCACCGCCCGCGACCATGCCCAGGCCGAGCTGGTGGAAGCGACGAACTTCCTCAACGCGCACTACGCCGGCCTCGGCATCGACGAGATGCGCGAGCGGCTCAAGGGCGAGGTCGACGCGCTGCGCGCCGAGATCGCGGCGCTGATGCAGGCCGCGGTGCAGGCGGGCAGCGACGCGCTGGCCGAGAGCAGCGACCAGGTCGTCGTCAGCGGCGAGCGCAACCTGCTCGCGGTGCAGGACTTCGGCCAGGACATGGGCAGCCTGCGCCGCATGTTCGACCTGTTCGAGAAGAAGACCGAGCTGATGCGGCTGCTCGACGTGTCCAGCCGCGCCGAGGGTGTGCGCATCTTCATCGGCGGCGAGAGCCAGGTTGTGCCCTACGAGTCGCTGTCGGTGGTGACGGCGCCCTACGAGGTCGACGGCCGCGTGGTCGGCACGCTGGGCGTGATCGGGCCCACGCGCATGGCCTACGACCGCATGATCCGCATCGTCGACATCACGGCACGGCTGGTCGGCCATACCCTGTCGACCAAGCCCTGAGCGGCCACGGCAGAATCGCGGCCGGGGGCCGTTAGCTCAGTTGGTCAGAGCAGAGGACTCATAATCCTTTGGTCGTTGGTTCAAGTCCAACACGGCCTACCAACCCATCTGCAGGCCATCTGCGGGCGGTTCGCCGGCAGACCTCGTCAGCGGGTCCGCGTGACCTTCGCCAGGAACGGCGGCCGGTCGGGGTCGTGGCCCCGTTCGCGCGCCAGCGCCTCGACCATCGGGTAGAAGCTCTGCACCGCGGCGATGGCGTCGAGGTCTTCGTGGCCGGTGGTGGCCAGCGGCAGCCGCAGCGCGCCGGCGGGCCAGGCCGATGAAGGCGTCGACACCGGCGCGGCCACGATCACCCGCGCGCCGCGGTCGAGCAGCCGCGCGGCGATGTCCAGCAGGCCGGCCTGGGCCGGGCCGCGCGGGGCCAGCACCAGCACCGGGAAGCCTTCGCCCACCAGCGCCATCGGCCCGTGCTGCACCTCGGCGCCCGAGAAGGCCTCGGCCTGCAGGCCGCAGGTTTCCTTGAACTTGAGCGCGGCTTCGAGTGCCACCGCCAGGCCGGGGCCGCGGCCCAGCACGTAGAGCTGCTCGGCCGCCGTCAGCGGTGCCAGCGCGGGGCTCCAGTCCAGCGCCGCGGCGGTCTGCAGCGCCTCGGGCAATGCCTGCACGGCCTGCCCGAGCGCGGCGTCGTCTTCGCAGGCGGCCACCAGCCGCACGCCGGCCACCAGTTGCGCGATGAAGCTCTTGGTGGCCGCCACGCTGCGCTCGGCGCCGGCGTGCAGCGGCAGCACGTGCTCGGCGGCCGTGGCCAGCGGCGAGGTGGTGTCGTTGACCAGCGCCACCGTGCAGGCACCGGCTTCGCGCAGCCGCCGTGTCGGCTCGACAAGGTCCGGGCTCTGGCCGGACTGCGACAGTGCAAAGGCCGTCAGCGCCGGCGTGGCCAGCCGGCTGCCGTAGAGCGTGAGCAGCGACATCGGCAGCGAGGTCACGAGCCGCCCCAGCCGCGACATCACCAGGTAGGCGAAGTGTTGCGCCGCGTGGTCGGAACTGCCGCGCGCCAGTGTCAGCAGGCCGGAGCCCGGCTGCGCACGCAGCTGGGCGGCGAGCAGGGCATAACGCGCTGCGTCCTGCGCCAGCAGCGCGGCCACGGCGGCCGGCGCCGCCAGGGCCTCGTCGAGCATCAGGGAACGCGGGGAACCCATCTCAGCCGTGCAGCCGCGAGCTGCGCGGCACGCTGGCCAGCAGGAACTCCATCTGGTCGGCCACGATGCGCCGGCCGCGCAGGATCATGTCCTCGTGCAGGCTGGGCACGTAGGGCAGGTACAGCAGCGTCATGTGCGCTTCTTCGGGCATGCGGTTGCCCTTGTGGCCGTTGCAGGCGCGGCAGGCGGTGATGCAGTTCATCCAGCTGTCGGCGCCGCCGCGCGACACCGGCACGATGTGCTCGCGCGTCAGGTCGTCGAAGGCGAAGCGCCCGCCGCAGTAGGCGCAGATGTGGCGGTCGCGCGCGAACAGCTTCGGGTTGGCCAGTGCCGGCGCGGAACGCCAGGCGCGGCTCGGGACGCAGCCGCGCACCGCGACAATGGGGTGCAGCTCGATGCGGCTCTGCAGCCCGGTGGCGCGCTGCAGGCCGCCGCGCAGCACCTGGAAGGTTTCGCCCAGCGTCCAGGCGATGGCGTCGCTGGCGTACAGCACCGCGGCTTCGCGGGCGCTGATCCACGCCTGCGGCCGGCCAGACACGTCCAGCTGAAGCACGTCCATGCATCAAGCGTACCCGAACGTGCATGACGGCTTCAACCGAAGGCCAGCGGTGGCGCGATCAAGGGTTAACCCGCATCTTGCTTAGAGCGGCCTCTCCAGAAAAAAGACCGCCTTGCCGCAAGCGTGGACGAGACGGAACGGCCAGAATAGAACGATCGTTCGATTTTGTGACGCCGCCGTGACCGACGCCTCCCTGCCTGCCACCACCCACGACGCCGAGCCGCCGCGCCGCGCGGCCGCGAGGACGGCGCGGACGGTGTCGCCGCGCGCGTTGCACAAGGGCCAGCAGACGCGTGCCGCGATTCTGGAGGCCGCGCTGGGCCTGGCCTCGCACATGGGCCTGGAAGGCCTGTCGATCGGTGCGTTGGCCGAGGTCGCGCAGATGAGCAAGAGCGGTGTCTTCGCGCACTTCGGCTCGCGCGAGGAACTGCAGATCAGCGTGATCCGCGAGTACCACCGCCGCTTCGAGGAAGAGGTGTTCTTCCCGGCCATTCGCGAGCCGCGCGGCGTGCCGCGGCTGTCGGCGCTGTTCGAGAACTGGGTCAAGCGCGTCAGCGTGGAGCTCGACTCAGGCTGCATCTACATCAGCGGCGCCGTCGAGTTCGACGACCGGCCCGGCCCGGTGCGCGACGCGCTGGCCGGCATGGTGCGGGCCTGGCACGCGGCGCTGGAAAAGGCCATCCGCCTGGCCATGGCCGAAGGCCAGCTGCGGCCTGACACCGATGCAGAGCAGATGCTGTTCGAGATCCACGGCCTGATCCTCGCGCTGCACCACGACGCACGTTTCCTGCGCCGCCCCGGCGCGCTTGACCGCGCGCGGCGCGGCTTTGAGCGCACGCTGGCCCATTACGCCACGACCGCCCCGCGATGACGGCCGCCGCCGTCTGCCGCAGCGGTCGCTGACCCGAATCCATTCCCTTCGCTTCGAGGAGTTCACGATGCCCCAGTACACCCCGCCGCTGCGCGACATGCAGTTCGTGCTGCACGAACTGCTCCAGGTCACCGAAGAACTGAAGCTGTACCCGGCGCATGCCGAGCTCGACGCCGACACCGTCAACGCGGTGCTGGAAGAGGGCGGCAAGTTCTGCGCGCAGGTGCTGGCGCCGCTGAACCTGAGCGGCGACCAGGAAGGCTGCACGCTGGACCGCACCACGCATGCGGTGAAGACGCCCGAGGGCTTCAAGGAAGCCTACGCCGCCTTCACCGAAGGCGGCTGGCCTTCGCTGGCGTCCGACCCGCAGTACGGCGGCCAGGGCCTGCCGCACGTGGTGAACCAGAGCTTCTACGAGATGCTCAACAGCGCCAACCAGGCCTGGACCATGTACCCCGGCCTGGCGCACGGCGCCTACGAGTGCCTGCACGCGCACGGCACGCCGGAGCAGAAGGCGCTGTACCTGCCCAAGCTGGTGAGCGGCGAGTGGATCGGCACCATGTGCCTGACCGAGGCGCACTGCGGCACCGACCTCGGCCTGCTGCGCACCAAGGCCGAGGCGCAGGCCGACGGCAGCTACGCCATCACCGGCAGCAAGATCTTCATCAGCGGCGGCGAGAACGACTTCGCCGCCAACATCGTGCACCTGGTGCTGGCCCGCCTGCCCGACGCACCGGCCGGCAGCAAGGGCATCAGCCTGTTCGTCGTGCCGAAGTTCCTGCCCACGGCCGACGGCGGCGTCGGTGCGCGCAACGGCATCTTCTGCAGCGGCCTCGAGCACAAGATGGGCATCAACGGCAGCGCCACCTGCCAGATGACGCTGGAAGGCGCCACCGGCTGGCTGGTCGGCGAGCCCAACAAGGGCCTGGCCGCGATGTTCGTGATGATGAACGCGGCGCGCATCGGCGTGGGCATGCAGGGCCTGGGCCTCACCGAGGTGGCCTACCAGAACGCCGTGGCCTACGCGAAGGACCGCCTGCAGATGCGCAGCCTGAGCGGCGCCAAGGCCGCCGACAAGCCGGCCGACCCCATCATCGTGCACCCCGACGTGCGCAAGATGCTGCTGACCGCGCGCGCCTACGCCGAAGGCGGCCGTGCGCTGGCCATGTGGACCACGTTGCAGATCGACAAGTCGCTGGCCACCGACGACGAGGACGAGAAGCGCGACTGCGAAGACCTCGTCGCGCTGGTCACGCCCATCGTCAAGGCCTTCCTGACCGACAACGCCTGGCTCGCCACCTCGCACTGCATGCAGGTCTACGGCGGCCACGGCTACGTCAAGGAATGGGGCATGGAGCAGTTCGTGCGCGATGCCCGCATCAACATGATCTACGAGGGCACGAACACCATCCAGAGCCTGGACCTGCTGGGTCGCAAGGTGCTGGGCGACAACGGCAAGAAGCTGAAGAAGTTCGGCGCGCTGGTGCAGGCCTTCATCGAAGAAGAAGGTGTGCGCGAGGACATGCAGGAGTTCGTGAACCCGCTGGCCGACCTGGGCGACAAGGTGACCAAGCTGACCACCGAACTCGGCATGAAGGCCTTCGGCAACGCCGACGAGGTGGGCGGCGCGGCGGTGGACTACCTGCGCGTCTGCGGTCACCTGGTGTTCGGCTACTTCTTCGCGCGCATGGCGAAGATCGCGCTGGACCACAAGGACGGCGGCGACCCGTTCTACACCGCCAAGCTGCACACCGCGCGCTTCTACTTCGCCAAGCTGCTGCCAGAAACGGCGGGCCTGATCCGTTCGGCCCGCAGCGGTGTCGCGCCGCTGCTGGCGATGGACGAGGCGCTGTTCTGATCTTCACCCACGACAAGACCTCAGGAGACAAGCCATGAAGACCTTTGCCGTCATCGCCCTGGCGATCTTCGCCGGCGCCGCCTTCGCGCAAGCCACGCCGGTGGGCGTGTGGAAGACCATCGACGACAAGACCAAGACCGAGCGGGCGCAGATCCGCATCAGCGAGGCCGGCGGCGTGCTCACCGGCCGCATCGAGAAGCTGCTCGCGCCCGACGCCAAGCAGGACGCGCTGTGCGACAAGTGCAGCGACGACCGCAAGGACAAGCCCATCGTCGGCCTGGAGATCATCCGCGGCGTGAAGAAGGCCGACAGCGACAACCTCTGGGACGGCGGCACCATCCTCGACGCTGCCGAAGGCAAGGTCTACAAGGTGCGCCTGACGCCGGTGGACGGTGGCCAAAAACTCGAAGTGCGCGGCTACGTGGGCATGCCCATGCTCGGCCGCACGCAGACCTGGATCCGCATCGAATAAGGAATGCACGACATGAACCGATTCCCCGTGCGCAAGGTGGCCGTGCTCGGCGCCGGCGTGATGGGCGCGCAGATCGCCGCCCACCTCGTGAACTGCCGAGTCCCGGTGGTGCTGTTCGATCTGCCCGCCAAGGAAGGCCCGAAGAGCGGCATCGCCAGCAAGGCCATCGACAACCTGAAGAAGCTCAAGCCCGCGCCGCTGGGCGTGGCCGACGAGGCCGCGCTGATCCAGCCCGCGAACTACGAAGAGCACCTGGCGCTGCTTGGCGAGTGCGACCTCGTCATCGAGGCCATCGCCGAGCGGATGGACTGGAAGCTCGATCTGTACACGAAGATCGCGCCGTTTGTGGCGCCGCATGCGCTCTTGGCCAGCAACACCTCGGGCCTGAGTATCACCAAGCTCTCGGAAGTGCTGCCGGAAGCCATCCGCCCGCGTTTCTGCGGCATCCACTTCTTCAACCCGCCGCGCTACATGGCGCTGGTGGAGCTGATCGACACGCCGGCAACCCAGCCCGAGGTGCTGGACCAGCTCGAGGCCTTCGTGACCAGCACGTTGGGCAAGAGCGTGGTGCGTGCCAAGGACAGCCCGAACTTCATCGCCAACCGCGTCGGCATCGCCGGCATGCTGGCCACGATCAAGGAAGCCGAGAGTTTCGGCCTCTCTTACGACGTGGTCGACGACCTCACCGGCAAGAAGCTGGGCCGCGCTTCGAGCGGCACCTTCCGCACGGCCGACGTGGTGGGCCTGGACACCATGGCGCACGTCATCAAGACGCTGCAGGACAACCTGAAGGACGACCCCTTCTTCCCCGCCTACGCGACTCCGCCGGTGCTGGCCAGGCTGATCGAGCAGGGGGCGCTGGGCCAGAAGACCGGCGCCGGCTTCTTCAAGAAGGTGGGCAAGGACATCCTGCGCCTCGACCCGGCCAAGGGCGACTACGTGCCGGCGGGTGGCAAGGCCGACGCGCTGGTCGACCGCATCCTGAAGAAGGCGCCGGCCGAGCGCCTGAAGCTGCTGCGCGAGAGCACGAACCCGCAGGCGCAGTTCCTGTGGGCCGTCCTGCGCGACGGCTTCCACTACGCCGCCGTGCACCTGGAGGCCATCGCCGAGACCGCGCGCGACGTGGACTTCGCGATGCGCTGGGGCTTTGGCAGCAAGCAGGGCCCTTTCGAGATCTGGCAGGCCGCCGGCTGGACGCAGGTGGCCGAGTGGGTGAAGGCCGACATCGAGTCCGGCAAGGCCCTCTCCAGCGCACCGCTGCCGGCCTGGGTGTTCGAAGGCCCGGTGGCCGAGCGTGGCGTGCACACGCCCGAGGGCTCGTGGAGCCCAGCCGCCAAGGCCTATGTGCCGCAGCGTTCGCTGCCGGTCTATGCGCGCCAGGCCTTCCGCGAGGACGTGCTGGGTGCAGGCGCCGCCGAGCCGCTGAAGAGCGGCACCGAGCTCTTCAAGAACGAGGACATCCGCGTCTGGACGCTGGACGGCGAGGTGCTGATCGCCAGCATCACCGCCAAGCTGCACCTGATCAGCCCGGGCGTCATCGAAGGCCTGCTGAAGGCGGTCGAGCTGGCCGAGCAGTCGTACGCCGGCCTGGTGATCTGGTCGCCCGACGACGTGTTCTCGGCCGGCGCCAACCTCGAGGCGCTGATGCCGGTGTTCATGAAACACGGCAGCAAGGGCATCAAGCCCGAGGTCAAGAAGCTGCAGGACGCGCTGCTGCGTGTGCGCTACGCCCAGGTGCCGGTGGTGGCCGCGGTGCGTGGCATCGCGCTCGGTGGTGGCAACGAGATCGCCATCCACTGCGCCCAGCGCGTGGCGGCGATGGAGAGCTACATGGGCTTCGTCGAGGTGGGCGTGGGCCTGCTGCCGGCCGGTGGCGGCCTGACCTTCGTCGCGCGCCGCGCCGCCGAGATGGCGGCTGCGGGCAACGCCAACGCCGACATCCAGAAGTTCCTGTTCGACGGCTTCACCAGCGCCGCGATGGCCAAGGTGGGCACGAGCGCGCTGGAGAGCCGCAAGCTCGGTTACCTGATCGACGGCGACGTGGTCGTGCCGCACAAGGACGAGCTGCTGTTCGTGGCCTCGACGCAGGTCAAGGCCATGGCCGCCAGCGGCTGGCGCCCGCCGGTGCGCGCGCCGTTCCCGGTGGCCGGCCGCAACGCCATCGCCACCATCCAGGGCCAGCTCGCCAACATGCGCGACGGCGGCTTCATCAGCGCGCACGACTTCCACCTGGCGACGCTGATCGCCGAGGTGGTGTGTGGCGGTGACGTGGACGGCGGCAGCCTGGTCACCGAGGAGTACCTGCACACGCTGGAGCGCGACCGCTTCTGCGGGCTGCTGGACCACCCGAAGACCCAGGAACGCATCATGGGCATGCTGCAGACCGGCAAGCCGGTGCGCAACTGAACGCGAAGGACGACGACATCATGAGCAGACAAGTGCAAGACGCCTACATCGTCGCCGCCAGCCGCACCCCCATCGGCAAGGCGCCGCGCGGTGTGTTCCGCCACATGCGGCCCGACGACCTGCTGGTCGCCGCGGTGAAGAGCGCCCTGGGCCAGGTGCCGAGCCTGGACCCCAAGGCCATCGAAGACGCCGTCATCGGCTGCAGCTTCCCCGAGGCCGAGCAGGGCATGAACATGGCGCGCGTGGCCATGCTGCTGGCCGGCCTGCCGCAGGGCGTGGGCGGCATCACCGTCAACCGCTTCTGCGCGAGCGGCCTGAGCGCGCTGCAGATGGCAGCCGACCGCATCCGCGTCGGAGAGGCCGACGTGATGATCGCCGGCGGCGCCGAGAGCATGAGCCTGGTGCCGATGGGCGGCAACAAGCCCAGCTTCAACCCCGAGGTGTTTGCCAAGGACGAAAACGTCGGCATCGCCTACGGCATGGGCCTGACGGCCGAGAAGGTGGCCACGCAGTGGAAGGTGAGCCGCGAAGACCAGGACGCCTTTGCGCTGGCCTCGCACCAGAAGGCGCTGGCGGCGCAGGCCGCGGGCGAGTTCACCGGCGAGATCGTGCCGGTGGACGTGATCTCGCGCCTGCCCAACCTGGCCACCGGCGAGACCACCGTGAACACGCGCACCGTGAGCCTGGACGAAGGCGCGCGCCCCGACACCAGCCTCGAAGGCCTGGCGCGGCTGAAGCCGGTGTTCGCGGCCAAGGGCAGCGTCACCGCCGGCAACAGCAGCCAGACCAGCGACGGCGCCGGTGCGCTGATCCTGGCCAGCGAAAAGGCAGTTCGGCAGTTCGGCCTGAAGCCGCTGGCGCGCTTCGTCAGCTTCGCCGCGCGGGGCGTGCCGCCGGAGATCATGGGCATCGGCCCCATCGAGGCCATTCCCGCCGCGCTGAAGTCCGCCGGCCTGAAGCTCGACGACCTCGGCTGGATCGAACTCAACGAAGCCTTCGCCGCGCAGGCGCTGGCCGTCATCCGCACCTGCGGGCTGGACCCGGCCAAGGTCAACCCGATGGGCGGCGCGATCGCACTGGGCCACCCGCTGGGCGCCACCGGTGCCATCCGCGCGGCCACCGTGGTGCACGCGCTGCAGCGCCGCCAGCTGAAGTACGGCATGGTGACCATGTGCGTGGGCATGGGCCAGGGCGCCGCCGGCATCCTGGAAGCCGTCTGAAGCCATGGCACGCCGTCGTACCTGGCTGGCAGCGGCTCCGGTGGTGTCGGTGGCGGTGCTGGCCGGCTGCGGCGGTGCGCCGCTGCAGGGGTTCGGACGCTTCGCTGACGTGGTCGCGGCGGTCGAGGCCTTGGCCGGCCAGCCGCAGGCCTGGCGCCATACCGGCGTTTTCACGCCGGCACAGGTGCTGCTGCATGCCGCGCAAAGCGTCGAATACTCGATGGCCGGTTTCCCCGCGATGCGCGGCGCCCTGTTCCGCCACACGCTGGGGGCCGCGGCCTTCGCGGTGTTCGATGCACGCGGCGCGATGAGCCACGGCCTGGATGAAGTGATTCCCGGCGCGCCGCCCGTGCCGGGCGACACCGACCTGACGGCCGCCGCCGCGCGTCTGCTAGCGGCGTTGCAGGCCTTCGAGCGGCACGAAGGCGCGTTGCAGCCGCACTTCGCATTCGGTGCACTCGACAAGGTGCAGTACACCCGCGTGCACCTGATGCACTTGAGCAACCACTGGACCGAACTGGTCCGAACGGCCTGAATGGGTCCAGGAGACGGACACGATGAGCATCAAGACCGCCACCATCAACGGCGTGGCCACCATCGAGATCGCACGCCCCGAGAAGAAAAACGCCTTCACGACGGCCATGTACCAGGCCTTCGGCGAGGCGCTGGTCGCGGCCCGCGAAGACGCCGCCGTGCGCGCGGTGCTGATCACCGGCCAGCCCGGCATCTTCACCAGCGGCAACGACGTGGAGGACTTCCTGCAGCGCCCGCCGGGCCAGGGCGGTGCCGATGCGATGGACTCGCCGGTGTTCCGCTTCATGCGCGCGCTGCTGGACTGCGACAAGCCCGTGGTGGCCGCCGTCACCGGTGCCGCCATCGGCATCGGCACGACGCTGCTGCTGCACTGCGACTTCGTCTACGTGTCCGACGAAGCGCGGCTGGCCATGCCCTTTGTGGGCCTGGGCCTGGTGCCGGAGTTCGGCTCCAGCCTGGTCGTGCCGGCGCTGATGGGTTCGCGCCAGGCGGCCGAGAAGCTGCTGCTGGGCGACCCGTTCACCGCCGAGCAGGCCGTGGACTGCGGCATTGCCAACGCCGTGCTGCCGGCGGCCGAGGTGGTGGCCCACGCACGCCGCGTGGCCGAGCGCTTCAACGCGCTGCCGCCCGGTGCGGTGCGCGAGAGCAAGCAGCTGCTGCGTGCGCCTGGCCGCGAGGCGCTGCTCGATGCCATCCGCCGCGAGGCCGAGATCTTCGGCCGCCGGCTGCGCAGCCCCGAGGCGCGCGAGGCGCTCCAGGCCTTCCTCGAGAAGCGCAAGCCGGACTTCTCGAAGTTCTGAAGAAGCCACCGAAGCCACGCCCGCCATGTCGCTCGCTGCCAAGGCCCTGCTGACGCCGCTGCTGGTCGTGCAGGCCCTGCGCACGCGCGCGACGCTGCCGCGCCTGCCCGAGGCCGTTGGCGAGCGCCACGGCGTCTGCGGCCAGGGTGCGCCGTTCTCGCTGTTGATCGTCGGCGACTCGTCGGCCGCCGGCGTGGGCGCTGTGCACCAGCACGACGCACTGGCCGGCCGGCTGGTGCACGAGCTGGCGGCAAAGAGCGGCCGCCAGGTGCACTGGCGGCTGCTGGCGCAGAGTGGGCTCACGACCGCGCAGACGCTGTCGCTGCTGGAAGGCAGCGGCGAGCTGCAGGACCGCAGCCACTACGACCTGGCGGTGGTCGTCACAGGGGTCAACGACCTGATCGACCAGGTGCCTTCGCAGCGTGCGGTGGCCGCACGCGATGCGATCGCCAACCGGCTGCGCAACGGCCTGGGCGTGGCCCACGTGGTGTTTGCACCGCTGCCGCCGGTGCACCGCTTTCCGGGCCTGCCGCAGCCCTTGCGCTGGGTGGCCGGCCGCGACGCGCGCCGCCACGACCAGGCGCTGGCGCGCTGGGCCGCCACGCGGGGCGACGTGTCACGGGTCGAGATCGAGCTGCCGCTGAACCCGGGCCTGATGGCCGAGGACGGCTTTCATCCGGGGCCGGTGGTCTACCGGGTGTGTGCGCACGCCATCGCGGCGCACATCGTCGGGCGCGGGCTGCTGCCCGCCGCGGCGGGCTCTACCGAAAGAGGCCCAGCCTCTGTGCCTCGAGCGCGGCCTCGGCGCGCGAGCTCACGTTGAGCTTGCGGTAGATCTGCTTCACGTAGTCGGCGATGGTGTGGCGGCTCAGGCCCAGCTGCACGCCGATCTCGGGCAGCGTGTAGCCCTTGGCCACACGCAGCAGCACCTCGCTCTCGCGCTCGGTGAGGTTCACGTTCGGCAGCAGCGGCGTGCTCGCCTGCGGCCGCGCCTTGGCGCTGAAGTAGGCCATCACGCGGCGCGCGATGCTGGGGCTGAGCGGCGGCTCGCCCTGGCTGATGCGCTGCAGCTGCTCGGTGATCAGCTCGCGCGCCTGTTCCTTCAGGATGTAACCAAAGGCGCCGGCCTGCAGCGCCGGGAACAGGTGTTCGTCGTCGTCGTGGATGGTCACGACCACGCTCTGGGCCTCGGGCTGCAGGTCACGCAGCCGCGTGACCACGTCGACGCCAGAACCGTCGGGCAGGCCGAGATCGACCAGCGCGAGGTCGAACTTGACCGCGGCCACCAGGGCCATGGCGTCGGAGATGCGGGCGCTCTCGGAGATCGTGGCGCCCGGGAACACCTGCAGCACCAGCTTGCGCAGCCAGGCCCGGATCTCGGGCAAATCTTCGAGCAGCAGGATGGTTTTCATGGTCGGGTGTGCCGCAGCTTTCGTGCCGGCACCGGCGCGTCGAAGCCATCTTATCGGCCGGTCGACTCCGTGCCGGAGCCTGCAACTGCGCGATCCAGTGGAACCGTGAGCCGTATCACGGTCCCATAGCCCGGGCCGCTCTCGACCAGGCACTGGCCCTGCAATTGTTTGGCACGGCTCTTCATGCCCGCCAGGCCGTGGCCGCGGTCGAGCCGGCCCTCGACCTCGGCCGAGATGCCGTCGCCGTTGTCCTGGATCACGACCTGCAGATCACCGTCGGCCACCTGCGCGTTCACGGTGCAGCGCGTGGCGCCGCTGTGCTTGATGACGTTGCTGGTGGCCTCGCGCAGGATGCGCGTGGTCTGCACGTAGGTGCGCGCGCTCAGCAGCTGCGGCAGGTCTTCCGGTGCGTCCCAGTGGCCGTCGATGCCGGCCTGGCCGAGCCGGCTGATGACCTCGGCGCGCCAGTCGCCCAGCGCGTCGGCCAGCCGCACCGGCTTGCCGGTGAGGCCGCGCACCGACAGCCGCATCTCCTCGAGCGCCTCGCGCGCCAGCGTGCTGATGCGCTCGTCGTCGCTGGTGTGCACGATGGTCAGCAGCTTGGCCCCGAGGTCGTCGTGCAGGTCGGCAGCGATGCGCTTGCGCTCCCGCTCCGTGACCTGCTCGACCTTCAACTCCGAGAGCTGGCGGAAGTTGCGTTCGATCTCGGCCGTGGCCTCGCGCACACGCTGCTCCAGCGTGGCCTTGCTCTGCTCGGCGGCGTGCCGCGCATGGCCGTGCTGCTGCACCAGGCGCAGGCCCACCAGCGCCAGGAACACCGGCACCACGAGCCCGGTGGTGTGCGCGGCCGCGGCCGGCAGGCCGCCCCACTGCACGCCGGCTTCGATCAGGCCGGCCAGCGCCACCGCGGCCAGCAGCGGCCCCATCAGCCACACCGAACGTGTATGGCGGCGCTTGCGCACATGCCAGACCGCGGCCGCCACCACCTGCAGCGCCAGCACACCGTACCAGACGGTGGCCACCTGGTGCAGCCGCGCCGGGCCGGCGGCCAGCAGCGTCAGCACCAGCAGCGCAAACTGCAGCGGCAGGCCGAGGTCGATGCGGCGCTCGCGCAGGCCGGCGTAGCGCAGCAGGAACTGCACCGCGGCCCAGGCCGTGAAGCCCAGCGTGGCGATGACCAGGAACTCCTGCTCGCTGTGGCCCAGCGGCAGGTCCTTCAGCCACAGCCGCAGGTTCAGCAGCGACCAGCCCACACACAGCGCGCCGAAGTAGGCCAGGTGGCTTTCGCGCCGGTTCAGGTAGCCCAGCACGAACATGAAGCCGCCGGTGATCGCCAGCACCGCCGTCATGGCCTGCGGCACCAGCACCTGCAGCGCGTTGAGCCGCGCATGGCGCGCCGCCAGCACCGACTGCGGCCCGACCTCCAGCGCCGACAGCGCACCGGCGCGCAGCCGCGAACCCGAGCCGGCGAGGTCGTGGCCGGCCACGCGCAGGTCGAGCACGTTCTCGCCATCGAGCAGCAGCGCCTGCGGCAGCGGCACCAGCTGCGGGTGGTTGCACAGATTGGTCAGCGGCGGCGTCATGCGGCCGCCGCGCGCGATCAGCTGGCCGTTCAGGTGCACCTCGTGGCTGCTGCAGACGCGCGCGATCAGCAGCGCCAGCATCTCGCGGTCGGCGCCGTCGCCACCGTCGTGGCGAAAGCTGGTGCGGTACCACAGCGTGCCGCGGAAGCCGGGATGCGAATCGGCCCATTCGTCAGGCAGCGACACCGGCATCGTCGGCGCACCGATCGGAAAGCGGCCGGCCGGTCCACTGGTGACGATGGCGCTGCGCAGGGTCTGCACCGTTGGCGGTGCTGCTTCGTCGGCGCTGGCCGGCGGGGCCTTGAGGCCCAACAGCAGCAGTGCAAACAGCAACGGCAGGAACGACAGCAACGACGACGGCATCGGGCGCCGATTCTGCCGGCGTTTGTGCCGGTGTTTGCCACAATCACGCCCTGTGATCCGACGCCACACGCTGCCCGACGCCGACAACCGCCGCCTCGCCCACTTGTGCGGGCCGCTGGACGAACACCTGCGCCGCATCGAGGAGGTGCTGGGCGTGAGCCTGGCGCGCCGCGACGCGAGCTTCCGCATCCAGGGCCCGGCGCCGGCGGTCGACCGCGCCGCGGCGCTGCTCGACGCGCTGTACGAGAAGGCCGGCGCGCCGATCGGCGCCGAACGCCTGGAGCTGATGCTGGTCGATGGCGGTGGTCGCGACCGCGACGAACCCAGGGCCGCAGCCGCAAAAAAGGCCACCAAAGGGGCCACTAGAGGAGCCGCCGATGCGGCTGACGAGGCCGAGCTCGTGCTGCACACCCGCCATGCCGATCTCACGGGCCGCACGCCCAACCAGGTGCAGTACCTGCGCCAGATCCTGTCGCACGACATCAGCTTCGGCATCGGCCCGGCGGGCACCGGCAAGACCTTTCTCGCGGTGGCCTGCGCCGTCGACGCCCTCGAGCGCCATGGCGTGCAGCGCATCGTGCTCACGCGCCCAGCGGTCGAGGCCGGCGAGCGGCTCGGCTTCCTGCCCGGCGACCTGGCGCAGAAGGTCGATCCCTACCTGCGCCCGCTCTACGACGCGCTGTACGACCTGATGGGTTTCGACCGCGTCACCAAGGCTTTCGAGAAAGGCCAGATCGAGATCGCGCCGCTGGCCTTCATGCGCGGCCGCACACTGAACCACGCCTTCGTGATCCTCGACGAGGCGCAGAACACCACGCGCGAGCAGATGAAGATGTTCCTGACGCGCATCGGCTTTGGCAGCCGTTGCGTGGTCACCGGCGACACCAGCCAGATCGACCTGCCCAAGGGCACCGACAGCGGCCTGATCGAGGCCTCGCGCATCCTGGCGCGCGTGGACGGCATCGCGTTCACGCAGTTCACCGCGGCCGACGTGGTGCGCCACCCGCTGGTGGCGCGCATCGTGGACGCCTACGACCGCGCCACCGGGACGCCGCCGCGATGAAGCCGGCACTGAGCCTGTCGCTGCAGTTCGCCGACCCGCGCCACAAGGCCCTGCTGCCGCGCCACCAGGTGGCGCGCTGGGTGCGCGCGGCGCTGGCCGTGCCGGGCGAGATCACCGTGCGCATCGTCGACGCCGACGAGGGCCGCACGCTGAACCGCGAGTACCGGCAGAAGGACTACGCGACCAACGTGCTGACCTTCGACTACCAGCACGAGCCGGTGGTGATGGCCGACCTGATCCTCTGTGCCCCGGTCATCGAAGCCGAGGCCCGCGAGCAGGGCCTGGACCTCGCCGCGCACTACGCGCACCTGCTGGTGCACGGCACGCTGCACGCCCAGGGCTACGACCACGAGACGGCCAAACAGGCGCGCGAGATGGAGCCGCGCGAGAGCGCGCTGATGCTCGAGCTCGGCTTCGCCGATCCCTACCGACGCTGATTGCAGCGCGGACCCCGGCTCTGGGGCCTCACTTCGTGCCGTAGATCCTGTCACCCGCGTCACCCAGGCCCGGCACGATGTAGCCGTGGCTGTTCAGCTCGCGGTCGATGGCGGCGGTGAAGATCGGCACGTCAGGGTGGTGCTTCTGCATGTTCTCGATGCCTTCCGGCGCCGAGACCAGGCTCACGAAGCGGATGGACTTCGGCTGCGTCTCCTTCAGCCGGTCGACCGCCGCGACGGCGCTGTTGCCGGTGGCCAGCATCGGGTCGAGCACGATGGCATCGCGGTCGTGCATCTCGCCGGGCATCTTGAAGTAGTACTCGACGGCGACCAGCGTCTTCGGGTCGCGGTACAGGCCGATGTGGCCCACGCGCGCACCGGGCACGACCTCGAGCATGCCGTCCAGGAAACCCGCGCCGGCGCGCATCACCACCACGAACACCGTCTTGCGGCCTTCGATCACCGGCGACTGCATGGTCTCCAGCGGCGTCTCGATGTCGATCAGCGTCGTCGGCATGTCGCGCGTGACCTCGTAGGCCATCAGCATCGAGATCTCGTGCAGCAGCCGGCGGAAGCTGTTCGTCGAGCGGTCCTTCTGGCGCATCAGCGTCAGCTTGTGCTGCACCAGCGGGTGGTTGAGGACGGTGACGGGGGCGGGCTGGATCGGGGTCGGGCTGCTGCTCATGCGGCCATCCTGCCACAGCCATGACCTCGCAGGTCATCGACTGCGCGGCTTTGCGCAACGAGCATGGCCTTGCCGCAGCATCGCGGTGCAAGGATCAAGGGAATTCGACATGGACACCAGCCTGCTGCCCCTGGCGGTCGGCCACATGATCGGCCTCGGCGCCATCGGCTCCTGCCTCGGCGTGGGCCTGCTCGCCAGCCGCTACATCGAGGCCAGCGCGCGCCAACCCGAGCTGATGGAGCCGCTGCAGACCAAGGTGTTCCTGCTGGTCGGCGTGCTCGACGGCGCCTTCATCATCGCCACCGGCATCGGCCTGTGGTTCGCGACGGCGAACCCGTTCAAGGGCTGATCACGGGCTGATCAGCGCAGGCGCTCAGAGCGGCACCGCGCGCAGCGCGGCGGCGGTGGCCGCGTCGGCCGGCAGCAGGGTCTCGATGGCCAGCTCCGACAGCAGCAGGTCGTGCGGCGCGCCGAACTGCGTCACCGTGGTCAGGAAGGCGAGGCGGCCCCAGGGTGTGTGCAGCACCAGCGGCACGGCGATGGCGTCGTCGGCGGGCGGGGGCTCGTGGGCGGTCGAGGCCGAGGCCGGCGCCGGCAGCGCGGCGATCTCGCCGTGCAGGCGCCGCAGCTGGGCGTCTCCGCTCGCCGCGGCCTGGCGCGCCAGCCGTGCCAGCACATGGGCGCGCCAGCCGGCCAGGCCTTCGATCATCGGCGCCAGCCCCTCGGGGTGCAGCGAGAGCTTCAGCACGTTCACCGGCGGCTCGCGCAAGGCCGGCGCCACGGCGCCCAGCAGCAGGCCCACCGGGCGGTTGTGCGCCACCAGGTTCCACAGCCGGTCCACCACCAGAGCCGGCCAGGGCTCGTGCGCGGCCAGCAGCGCGTCGATGGCGGCACGGGCCGGTGCCAGCGCGGGGTCGGCCAGCGTGCGTTCGGCGTACAGCGGCGCGTAGCCGGCGGCCACCAGCCAGGCATTGCGTTCGCGCAGCGGCACGTCCAGCCGCTCCGCCAGCCGCAGCACCATCGCGCGGCTGGGCATGGCGCGGCCGGTCTCGAGCCAGCTCAGGTGCCGGGCCGACACCTCGGCCTCCAGCGCCAGCGCCATCTGCGAGACGGCGCGGCGCTGGCGCCACTGCCGCAGCAGCCGGCCGAAAGGCGCCTGCACGCGGTCCATGACGGCGCCGTTCTCAGCGACTCTCAGAACACCGTGCCGTCGCTCAGCACCGTGAGCGGCGGCGTGCCGCCGCGCCGCAGCTGCGCGGCCAGCGCACGGCCAGCGGCCCAGGTGCCGCCTTCCAGCACGCAGGCCAGCGGCAGCTCGGCGGCCGTGCGGCCCAGGCGTTCACGCACCAGCGGCGCGATCTCGTCGAGCAGGCACACGGTGAGCGCGCGCCATTCGACGATGGTCTCGTCGCCCGGCTTGAAGCTGCGCTCCACCAGCGTCGGCGAGCGCGGCACGATGACGCCACCGTCGATGAACAGGCCGCCGTTGCGGTACTCGGGCAGGCCGGTGAGGCCGTGTTCGCCGTCCAGGCCGGTGACCTCGATGCCGGCCCATTGCAGCGGCTCCAGCAGCGAGTAGCTCATCCACTGGCTGAGCTTGTGGAAGGGCACCCAGCCGACGGTGGTGGGGTCGCGGCCACCGCCGGCCACCGCGTCGCCGGCCCAGCGCTGCGGCCACACGTCGCCGGCCGGCACGCCGCGGATCTGCGCGCCCTGCGGCCAGATCGGCGCCAGCGTGCGCAGCAGCTCGGCCAGCACCTCGGGCGCGGCCACCTGCGTGCGTGTGCCACCGGCCGTGAGGCGGTCGAAGATCAAGGCCGGCCGCGCCTCGGTGGGCCGGCCGGCGGCGGCGTCGCGCCCGGCTTCTTCGGCCAGCACCTGGCCCAGCCGCGCCAGCAGCGTCGCGCGGCCTTCGAGGCCGACCATCGGGTTGGACGGGCTGCTCTGGAACACGCCGCGCAGCGCGGCAGCGTCGATGTGGCGCAGCGCCTCGGCGTCGGCACGCAGCGGCTCGCCGCGGCGCGACGAGAACACCCCGGCCATGAAGGCGCGGAAGCTGGCCACGCCCAGGCCTTCGCTGCGGGTGTAGTGCCGGCCGGCTTCATCGGCCGGCGGTGCGGCGGCGGGTGCCGCAGCCTCGGCGCGGGTGGCGGCACGGTCCAGCGCCGCGAACAGCTCGTCGGCGCTGGCGCTGGGGCGCGCGGTGGCGGCCAGGGCCTGGCCTTCGGTGTAGCGCCAGTCGGCGCCGGCGCCGGCGTCGAGCAACACCGCAACCACCGCGAGGTCGAAGCGGGACCGGGCGATGTCGAGCCGGTCACGGCCGGCCAGCGCGGCGTCCATCTCGGCCTTGCGGTCGATGCCGCCGGCCTCGAAGTGCCGCCAGCGGCTGTGGAACGGGATGTCCAGCGTCGGGAAACGTTCGCGTGTGAGCGCTGCCACGCGGTCGGCCAGCGCCGGCAGCGCGCTGCGGTCGAGCCGGAAGCTGCCGCTGAGGTTGTCTTCCACTGCGCGCATCACGGCGCGGCAGCGCAGGCGGATGGTGGCCGGGTCGTGCAGCGTGGCCAGCGAATGGCGGCGCGGCGCGGAGGCTTGCAAGGTCGCTTCGTTCACTCCAGACCCCGCCCCTTGACCTGCACCAGGTCGTCCGCCGTCGGCACCGCGCCGTCGGTGAAGTAGCCGGCCGCGATCTTGGCTTCGATCTCGACCTTGGCGTCGGCCGGCACGAGTTCGTCAGGGATCTTCACGCGCTCGCCGACCTCGATGCCGCTGCCGGTGATCGCGTCGTACTTGTCGTTGCTCATGCTGACCAGGCGGTGGATCTTGGTGATGCCCAGCCAATGCAGCACGTCGGGCATCAGCTCCTGGAAGCGCATGTCCTGCACGCCGGCCACGCACTCGGTGCGCAGGAAGTAGTTGGCCGCGGAGTCGCCGCCCAGCTGGCGCTTGCGCGCGTTGTAGACCAGGAACTTGGTCACTTCGCCCAGCGCCCGGCCTTCCTTGCGGCTGTAGGCGATGAGGCCCACGCCGCCCTGCTGCGCGCCCTTGATGCACTCCTCGATGGCGTGCGTGAGGTAGGGCCGGCAGGTGCAGATGTCGGAGCCGAAGACATCGGAGCCGTTGCACTCGTCGTGCACGCGCGCGGTGAGCGTCACGTTGCGGTCGGCCAGCGCGCGCACGTCGCCGAACACGTACAGCGTCTGCCCGCCGATGGGCGGCAGAAAGACCTCGAGGTCAGAACGCGTGACGAGCTCCGGGTACATGCCGCCGGTCTCTTCGAACAGCGCGCGGCGCAGCTCGGCCTCGCTGACGCCGAAGCGCTTGGCCACGCCCGGCAGCCACCACACCGGCTCGACGGCGATCTTGGTGACCACCGCGCTGGCGTCGTCGAGCAGCAGCTTGCCGTCCACGGCCAGGCGCTGGAAGGCGATGGCCTGCTTGATCTCCGGCAGGTGCACGTGCGCCTTGGTCACGGCGATGGTCGGGCGGATGTCGTAGCCGGCCGCCAGGTGCCCGGCGAACACGCTCTGCACGCTGGCACCCCAGGGGTCGATCGAGACGATCTTGTCGGCATCGCCCCACTGCGGGTTGGGGCCGATCAGGTCGGTGGGCGCGGTGTTCGTCAGGTCGGCGCGGTGGCCCCGCGGCAGGTTGCCGGCCGCCACCGCCAGCGCGCGGTACACGCCGTAGCTGCCGCTGTGCGTGCCCACCACGTTGCGCTGGCCGCGCTGCGTGGTCGTGCCCACCAGCGGGCCGCGGGCCTCGGCGGTGGCGGCACCCCAGGCGATGGGCGGCGCACCGCCAGGGCCCTGGCCGGGATGGGAGGTGAGGCGGATGTGGCGAGGGGCCTGCGGGCTGTCCATGGTGGCGTGAGCGGCAAAGAGCGAAAGATACGGTAGATCGGCCGGCGCGGCGGCGGATAGCGTGAACTTGTGGCCGTGATGCGCCGCTGTCGCAGGCACCGGCCCTCATTCGCGCCTCGATCGGCCCCGTGTCTACATATCGTGCGCCACCGGCCGATAGGACCGGGGTGGCCGGCCCTGTGGTGGTGGCCCACAAGACACGAAGGACTCGGACGGATGGGTGGACGCATCGCAGGCCCTGTGGCCTGCCAACTCGGGGCGCTGCTGCTGTCGCTGTGCATGGGCCACGCGGCCGCGCAGGGCGTGTCGGCCGTGCGTGTGCTCTGCGACGGCGCGGCCGACGGGGCCGAGATCCGCATCAACGGCGTCTACAAGGGCGACTGCCCGCTCGACGCCGAGGTGGAGCCGGGCCAGATCGAGGTCACGGCCCTGAAGAAGGTGGACGCGCAGCGCGAACGCCGCTTCAGCACGCGCTTCGGGCTCGGCGAAGGTGTGGTCAAGCGGGTCGACGTGCAGCTCGGACCGGCCGAGCTGAACCCCGAGGCCCGCCGCGAGCACGAGGCTCGCCAGCGTGCCGAGGCCGAACGCAGGCGCGTCGAGGCCGAGGCCGCGCGCAAGGCGGCCGACGAGAAGCGCTTGCGCGAAGAAGCCCAGGCCGCGCGCCAGGCCGAGCTGCGCCGGCTCGCCGTGCTGCAGCAGGAACAGCGCCGCCGCGAGCGCACGGAGCGGCTGCTCGCCGCCTTTGCCGAGGCCGGCCTGGCAGCGGGCACCGGCCAGGTCTTTCGCGACTGCGCGGACTGCCCGGAGATGGTGTGGATACCGCCCGGCCGCGCACCGCAGGTGGCCGTGGGCCGCAGCACGCTGCAGCCGTGGATGAACCGGCTCGAGCTGGCGGTGCCGCTGGCCGTGGGCCGCTTCGAGGTCAGCTATGACGAATGGGACGCCTGCGTCGCGCAGGGTGGCTGCAGCCACCGGCCGGCCGAGGGCACGACCGAGGGCCTGATCTTCGACAGCCGCTGGGGGCGCGGCCGCCAGCCGGTGATCTTCGTCTCGGTGCCCGATGTGCAGCAGTACCTGGCCTGGCTGTCGCAGCGCACGGGCCACCGCTACCGGCTGCTGTCGCAGCAGGAGCACTTCTACGCCGCGAGAGCCGGCGCCGCGACGCTGTTCCCCTGGGGCGATCGGCGCGACACCGGCGCGGCCAACTGCAAGGACTGCGGCGGCAAGAGCACGGACCGGGCGCTGCCGGTGGGCAGCTTTCCGGCCAACGCCTGGGGCCTGCACGACATGATCGGCAACGTCGCCGAGTGGGTGTCCGACTGCTTCGGTGGCAACGCGCAGCTGCAGGGCAAGAACTGGTCGTCGGTGGTGACGCTGAACGAGCAGCCGGTGGACGGCTCGCCGATCGACCGCTGCAGCGCCGCGCCACAGCGCGCGGCCGTGCACGACCCCGTGCACGGGCTCTCGGGGGCTTCTTTCCGCAACACCATCGGCAGCGACGCGAGCATCACGCAATGGCAGCGCGCGCAGCAGCGTTCGTCGAACCTCGGCCTGCGTGTGGCGCGCGAGTTCGTGCTGCCCGCGCCGGCGCAGGACGCGGCGGCGCGGGCGCCGTTCCGTGACTGCGCGGACTGCCCGGAGCTGGTGCGGCTGCCGGCCGGCCGCTTCGAGATGGGCACGGCCTATCTTTCGGAACAGGGCTGGACTGAAGACGAGTTCCCGCTGCGCTGGGTGTCGGTGCCGGCGTTTGCCATCGGCCGCCACGAGGTGACGCGGGCCGAGTGGGCGGCCTTCAGCCGCGAGCGCGCGGTGAGCGCACCGGTGGCGGTGGCCTCGGCGGTGTCGGTGGTGGCGCTGCCGCCGGCGCAGGCGGCTTCGGCAGAGCCGACAGAACCGACTGAGGCGACTGAGGCGACAGAGCCCGCAGAAGCTCCAGCCGCACCGGCGGCGATCACCCCGCCAGGCTGCCAGGTCGTGCGTGTCAACGGCCGTGTCGCGAGTGCCGTGCCCGAGGCCGGGCGCCATGCCACCGACCCCGGCTTCCCGCAGGGTGACGACCACCCGGTGACCTGCATCACACGCGCCGATGCACAGGCCTACCTCGATTGGCTGAGCCAGCGCACCGGCCAGCGCTACCGGCTGCCGACCGAGGCCGAGTGGGAGTACGCGGCCCGCGCCGGCCAGAGCGACCGCCGGCCCTGGCCCACGCCGGCCGAGGCCTGCCGCCACGGCAATCTGCGCGACCAGCGTTTCCGCGAGGTCTTCGCCACCAACGACCAGACGTCCTGCAACGACGGCAGCGCCGTCACCGCGCCGGTGGGCCAGCGCCAGGCCAACGCCTGGGGCCTGCACGACATGTTGGGCAACGTGGCCGAGATGGTCGCCGACTGCCGCGGCCCGTACGCCCAGGCGCCGACGGACGGCCGCGCGGCCACGTCGCCCGACTGCAAGCTCTGGGTGGTGCGCGGCGGCTCCTGGTTCAGCCATCCTGGCAGCCTGGCCGCCACCCTGGCCGGCCGCCAGGGGCAGGCCGCCGATGCCTCGGCGCAGTACGTGGGCCTGCGTGTGGTGCGCGAGCTCGGGCCCACACCGTGACCAGCCTGCTGCGCGTTCTGCTGGCCGGCCTGGCCCTGGGGCTGTGCGAGCCCGCACCCGGCCAGGGGGTGTCGCGTTTGCTGGACCTGAGCGAGCGGCTGGACCGCGCCGACCGGGCCGAACTCGGCACGCACCTGGCCGAAGCCGACCGCTGCAGCGCCGAGCGCCGCTTCGATTGCGCCGAGTCGGCGCTCGACAAGGCCGGGCGGCTGGCGCAGACGGCCGCCGACCGAGAACGGCTGTCGGCCTCGCGTGGCCGCTACGAGCGCGAGCGCGGGCTGGTCGAGGAAGAGCGCCGCCTCGCCGAGCAGCGCCGCCAGGAAGCCGAGGAGCGCCGGCTGGCGGCCGAGGAACGCCGGCTGGCCGCCGAACGCCGCGAGCGCCGCCAGGCCGCAGCACAGGCCGAGGCCCAGGCCGCCGCCGCACGCCGCGAACGCGAGCGCCAGGACCGCGAACAGCGCTTTGCGGCCCAGCGCGCGACGCAGGAGCGCCTGCACCGCGACAACGAACGCCGCCTGCTCGAACACCAGCAGCGGGTGCGCGAGATCCAGCAGGCCGCGCAGCAGCGGCAGCGCGACCAGGCGCAGGCCGACCGCGAGCGCTGGCAACGGCAGCAAGACGGGCTGCGGGCCGATGCAGCCCGCGCCGAGCAGGAACGGGGTGCACGCGAACAGGCCGCCCGGGCCCAGCGAGAGCGCGAGCAGCGAGAACGCGAGCGGCAGCGCGAGGCCGAGGAACGCGCCCGGGCCCAGCAGGAACGCGTGGCGGCGGCCGAGCGCGAGCGCCAGGAGGCGCAGGCGCGCCGCGAACGCGAGCGGCAGGAACGCGAGGAACAGGCCAGGCTCAAGCGCGAGGCCGAAGAACGCGAGCGCCGCGAGGCCTTTGCGCTGCTGCGCGGCGGCACCCGGCTCGCGGCACGCCGCTGCATGGGCGGCGAAGGGCGCTACTTCGTCGTCGGCATCGTGCCGCGCGAGGCGAAGAACAAGGCCGGCTGCATCGACGTTCGCTTCACCGCCCACTGCCCGGGCGACTCGCGCGGCATCTCCGGCACCGCGCGCAACTTCCTCGGTGCGGCCACCGACTGCTACATGGGCGACACCGTGGCGATCTCGCCGACGCCGTCTTGCCCGGTGGAGGACGTGCGCGTGGAGGTGCGCGAGGTCACGGCCTGCCGCTGAGGGCGGCTGGCGCGGCTTTCAATCCGCGAAGCCGCGCACCGGCAGCGCTGCGCTGCGCTGCAGCCAGTTGTGCGGGGCGTAGGCCGCCGTGCCGCAGGTGGCGTGCAGCGTGTAGGCCATGCGCCGGTGCGGGCTGCGGTTGGGCGCGCTGTAGTGCGGCAAGAGGCCGTGGAAGACGATCAGCGAACCCGCCTGCACCGGCAGCGGCACCGCGTTCGCGGTCGAAGGCCATGGCCGGTCGGAGAGCTTTTCCATGCGCAGGCGGCCCGCGCCGCCGCTGCGCTCGTGCACATAGCGCTCGCGCAGCACGCCGCGCTCGCCGCGGTGGCCGCCGGGCTCGGCCCACAGGCAGCCGTTGTCGAGTGTGGCGTCTTCGAGCGCGAACCAGAAGGTCGTCACGCTGATCGGCGTGGTCTCGAAGAAGCTCGCGTCCTGGTGCCAGCCGACCTCGCCGCCGATCTCGGGCTGCTTGAAGATGACCATGCTCTGCCAGACCTGCGGCTGCACCAGGCCCAGCTCGGCCGCCAGCGCGGCCAGTGCCGGCCCCTTGCTGAAGGCCGAGAACACCGGGTCGAGATCGTGCATCGCGTGGCCGATCTTGTTGATGCTGCGCGCCTTGGGCACGACGAGCCGGCCTTCGGCATCGAGCGCCTCTTCCTCGAAGAAGCAGTGCATGGCCTCGGCGCTGGCGAGCAGTTTTTCGTCGGCGACCAGGCTGCGGTCGCGCGTGGAGAAGCGGCTGGCGCCGGCGGTGGGGTCGAAGGCCTCGACGAGTTCGAGCGCGCGGGCCTTCAGCGCCGCCACCTCGGCGGCCGACTTGAAGCCGGGCAGCACCAGAAAGCCCTGGTCGGCGTAGTCGGTGCGCTGGGTGTCGGACAGGAACGGCATGGTCCGGCCATGCTACCGCTGCACCTCGGCTGCACCTCGGCTGCGACTCTCTAGACTCACGCCCATGCGCTTGAAGACCCTGGGCCCGAGCCCCTATGCGGAGACGGTGGACGCGATGCGCGCGTTCACGCAGGCGCGCACACCGGCGACGCCGGACGAGCTCTGGCTGGTTGAACACCCGCCGGTGTTCACGCAGGGCCTGGCCGGCCGCGAGGAACACCTGCTGCTGCCGGGCGACATCCCGGTCGTGCGCACCGAGCGGGGCGGCCAGGTCACCTACCACGGGCCGGGCCAGGTCGTGGCCTACCCGCTGGTGGACCTGCGCCGGCTCGGCATCTACGTCAAGGAGTACGTGTTCCGGCTCGAGGCGGCCATCCTCGACACCTTGGCCGATGCCGGCGTGACCGGCCACCGCGTGCGCGGCGCACCCGGCATCTACGTGCGGCTGGACGATCCCTTTGGGCACGCCGCGCTGCCGCCGGCCGCGCGGGGGCAGCCGCCCTCGTTTGCCGGCCTGGGCAAGGTCGCGGCGCTGGGCGTGAAGGTGAGCAACCACTGCACCTGGCACGGCCTGGCGCTGAACGTGGCGATGGACCTCGAGCCCTTCCGCCGCATCAACCCCTGCGGCTACAGCGGGCTGGCGACGGTGGACTTGGCAAGCCTGGGCGTCGCCGCGAGCTGGGCCGAGGTGGCACCGCGGCTCGGCGCGCACCTGCTGCGGCGGCTGTCGCCCTGAGCCTGGGTGCTGGCGCGGATCAGGCCTGCGGCGGCAGCAGCCGCCGCACACCGTCTTCGAAGGCGTCCAGGCTGATCGGCTTGATCCAGCGCTCGGCGTAACCCGCTGCCAGCGCCTCGTGCTCGCGTTCGGGCAGCGCGTCGGCGGTGAACAGCACGGCGCGCAGCGGCTCGCCGTGGATGCGGCGCAGATCGGCCAGCAGCCGGATGCCGTCGGTGTCCGGCAGTTCGTGGTCGACGATCCACAGGTCGAAGGTCGCGGTGTTGGCCAGCGCCGCGGTGCCGTCCGGGAACACCTGCACCTCGAGCCGCGTGCGCGCGCCGGCCATGGCCTTCAGCAGCTCGGCGTTGGTCGGGTTGTCCTCGACGTAGGCGATGCGGCCGGTGAGCAGGCCGGGGTCGGGTGCGGCCGCTGCCACGTTCTGTGGCGCGGGCCGGCCGGTGGCCAGCGGCATCGCCAGCGTGAAGCTGGCGCCGACACCGGGCTGGCCATCGGCTTCGAGCCGGCCGCCCATGGCCTCGACGAAGCGGCGCGCGGTGGCCAGGCCGAGGCCGGTGCCGGGCACGCCGCGCGACTCGGCGTCCAGCCGTTCGAAGGGCTGGAACACCCGTTCGCGCTGCTCGGCGTCGAAGCCGATGCCGCCGTCGCGCACCTCGATGAGCAGCAACTCGCCCTCGGTGCGCGCCCGCACCTCGACCCAGCCGCCGTCGCGGTTGAACTTGATGGCGTTGCCCAGCAGGTTGCCCAGCACCTGCACCAGCCGCGTGCGGTCGCCGGCCAGCGGCGGCAGGCCGTCGGGCAGCGTGCGGCGCAGCGCGATGCCGCGGCGTTCTGCCTCGGCGGCGACCAGGTCGCAGGCTTCGTCGACCAGGTCGGCGGCGACCAGCGTGTCGCGCCGCGGCTCGGCCTCGCGCAGCTGGTCGGTGCTCAGCGCGAGCACGTCGTCGACCAGGCCCAGCAGGTGCGAGGCGGCGGTTTCGATGCGGTCCAGGTCGGCCTTCTGGCCGGCCGTCAGGTTGGCAGAGTCGCGTTCGCCGAGCAGCCGGGCAAAGCCCATCACCGCGGCCAGCGGCGTGCGCAGGTCGTGGCTCCAGCGGGCGAGGAAGGCGGTGCGCTCGCGCTCCGACTCGCGCGCCGCCATGGCCTGTGCACGTTGCGTCACCGCGTCGCGCAGCTGCAGCCGCATCGAGTCGAGCGCGTCGGCCAGCGAGGCGATCTCGTCGCTGCCTTCGACCGAGACGCTGTCGTCGAAGTCGCCGCGTGCCAGCCGCGTCGAGGCCTGCGTCAGCCGCGCCAGCCGCAGCACCGTGGTGCGTTCGAACTCGCGGTAGATCATCGCCAGCGCCAGGATCACCGCGGCCAGTGCCACCAGCGAGGCCAGGCGCAGCCGCTCGGCGCGGTCCTGCAGCGACTGGGTGCGCAGCTGCAGCTCGGCGGTCAGCTCGCGCGCCAGTTCGAGCACGCCGTCCATCGCCGTCGTGCCCTCGACGAAGTGCTGCGCACTGGCGTCGGCGCCGCCGCTCTGGCCGTAGACCTGGGCGATCGAGCGCTGCGAGAACACCTCGGCCTCGGTGAGTGCGCCGTCGAGCCGCTCGCCGGCCTTGTCGAACAGGCGGTCCAGTTCCTCGATGGACTGGCGGTCGGCGCGCAGCAGCTCGATGCGTTGGCCCACCGCGCCGGCGTGCATCAGGTGGCGTGCGATCTCGGTGTCGCTGAACTGCTCGAGCTGCAGCACGGCGCTGCCCCAGCCACGCTGGCGGCCCAGCGATTCCACCAGCGCCGGCAGCGCGACGAAGGCCAGTTCGTAGGCCCCGGCCGCCTGCGGCCCGTTGCTGGTGGCGCCGCGCGTGCCGGTGCGCACCATCATCACGATGAGCTGGTCGATGACGGCGTTGTGGCGCTCGAAGTTGCGCAGCGGCTCCATCGCGTCGGGCAGCTGCATCAGCGCGCGCACCTCGGTGGACAGGGCCTGCGGATCGGGCAGGTCGGCCCGCGCCTCGCTGCCGCTGGGCACCACGTCGAGCAGCCGCACCAGGCGCTGCTCGACGATGGCCTGCTGCCCCACCAGGCGCGAGCTGAGCCCTTCGCCGCCGGCCAGCACGCTGGCGGTGAGGCCGCGGTGCAGCGCCAGGGTCTCGATCAGCTCGCGGGCACGCATCGCACGCTCCAGCGCTTCGCCGCGGGCCTGCGTCACCACCACCTGCTGGTGGAACTGCGCCGCGGCGTAGCCGGCCAGCGCACACAGCGGGCCTGCCACCAGCACGCCGACCACGAGGAACTTGGTGCGGAAGCTCATCCGCACGAACCAGGCACGCAGGCGCTGGGCAGCCAGCATGCCTCGGCGGCGCCGGTGGTCGGCGGTGCGGGAAACGTTAGGGGGCGTCACGGTCAGCCGACCAGTATGCGTGATGCGGCAGCGCCGACTTGGGGGTTGTGTGAAAACTGCCGCGGCTGCGCGCGGCCTCAACCCCGAAGGCAAGGTCCACGCCAGGCGTCGGCCGCCCGGCGGGATCGGCAGACCCTAGAACGCGGCGATACCGGTGACGGCGCGCCCGAGGATCAGCGCATGGATGTCATGCGTGCCCTCATAAGTGTTGACGACCTCGAGATTGACGAGGTGCCGGGCCACGCCGAACTCGTCGGAGATGCCGTTGCCACCCATCATGTCGCGGGCCGTGCGGGCGATGTCCAGCGCCTTGCCGCAGGAATTGCGCTTGAGGATGCTGGTGATCTCCACCGCCGCCGTCCCCTCGTCCTTCATCCGGCCCAGGCGCAGACAACCCTGCAGCCCCAGGCTGATCTCCGTGAGCATGTCCGCCAGCTTCTTCTGCACCAGCTGATTGGCCGCCAGCGGCTTGCCGAACTGCAGCCGGTCCAGCGTGTACTGCCGGGCGCGGTGGAAACAGTCCTCCGCCGCCCCGAGCGCGCCCCAGGCAATGCCGTAACGCGCACTGTTCAGGCACGTGAACGGCCCCTTCAACCCGCGCACCTCCGGGAACGCGTTCTCCTCCGGCACGAACACCGAGTCCATCACGATCTCGCCCGTGAGACTCGCCCGCAGCCCCACCTTGCCCTTGATCGCCGGGGCCGACAAACCCTTCATCCCCTTGTCGAGGATGAAGCCGCGGATCTGCCCGCCATCGTCCTTGGCCCAGACCACGAACACATCGGCGAAGGGTGAATTGCTGATCCACATCTTCGAGCCCGAGAGCTGGTAGCCCCCCGGCACCGCCTTGGCCCGCGTGACCATGCTGCCCGGATCAGAACCGTGGTTCGGCTCCGTCAGCCCGAAGCAGCCGATCCACTCACCCGTCGCCAGCCTGGGCAGGTACTTCTGCTTCTGCGCCTCGGTTCCGAACTCGTTGATCGGCACCATCACCAGAGAACTCTGCACACTCATCATCGAGCGGTAGCCCGAATCGACCCGCTCCACCTCGCGGGCCACCAGGCCGTAGCAGACATAGTTCAGACCGGCACCGCCGTAAGCCTCGGGAATCGTCGGGCCGAGCAGGCCGAGCTCACCCATCTCGCGGAAGATCGCCGGGTCGGTGGACTCCGTGCGGAAGGCCTCCAGCACCCTGGGAGCGAGGCGGTCCTGGCAATAGGCGCGGGCGGCCTCGCGCACCTGGCGCTCGTCGTCGGAGAGCTGCGTGTCGAGCAGGAAGGGGTCGTCCCAGTGAAAGGCGGCCTTGGCCATGTACAGAGGTTCTCCGGTGGTGTCGGTGGGTTTGGTGGTGGGGGTCAGTCCAGGCCGAGCTTCTGCACGACCGGCCGCCATTCGGCGAGCGTCTGCGCCAGGTGCGCGCCGAAGCTCGCGGCCGACTTGTGGTCGGGCTTCAGGCCGAAGCGGTCGGAGCAGCTGGCGAACTCGGGCGTTTCCAGCGCCTTGGTGAAGGCGGCCTCGAGGCGCGCGACGATGTCGGCTGGTACCCCCCGCGGGCCCACCACGCCCAGGATGCTGGGCGCGATCAGGTCGAAGCCGGCTTCCTTCAGCGTGGGCGCGCTCTCGAAGCCGGTCATGCGGCTGGGGCCGTAGGTGGCGAGCAGGCGCAGCCGGCCGTCACGCACATAGGGCACCCACTCGGCCGTCTGCGACAGCGCCTGCACGTCGCCGCGCATCACCGCCATGATGGCTTCCGGGCCGCTCTTGTACGGCACGTGGGTCCACTGCAGCCCGGCCAGCCCCGCCACGCGCTCCATGGTCAGGTGCTGCGGCGTGCCGGCGCCGGCGGTGCTGTAGCTCACCGCCTTGGGGTCCTTGCGCGCCGCGGCCACTAGGTCGGCCATGGTCTGGAACGGCGAGTCGGCCCGCACCAGCAGGCCCATCTGGTACTGCGCGACCATGGCCACCGGGGCCAGGTCGCGGGTCACGTCGTAGCTGACGCGGCCGGGAATGAGCTGGTTCAGCAGTGCGCCGGTCGAGAAGGTGGCCAGCGTGTAGCCGTCGGGGTCCTGCCGCACCAGGTGGGCGATCGACAGCGTCGAGCCGCCGCCCGGGCGGTTCTCGACGATCACGGTCTGGCCGAGCGCATCGCCCACGTGCTGCCCCAGCGTGCGGGCGCAGACGTCGGTGCCGCCGCCGGCGCCGAAGCCGACGACGAGGCGAATGGGTTTGTTCGGGAACGGCTGGGCCTGGGCGGCGGTGGGCAGGGCCACGAGCGCGGCCAGCAGCAGCGCCGCGGTGGTCTTGGCGAAGGTCATGGTGCTTGTCTCCGGTGTTGTCGTCGTTCGAATCAGAACCGCGCTGTCCCAGATGCTCCAGACGCACAGGGGGGCAGACTGCGCCAGCGTGCTGGGCATAATAGATCATAAATACGGACTATTGAGCTAACATAGGGGAAACGACAGCAAGGCGCCTGGCCGAAGCCGCCAGGCACAAAGCACACGGAGACGACACAGCATGGACCCCACCCACCAGGACAAGCGCACCCGCCGGGTGCTGGTCACCGGCATCAGCCGCGGCATCGGCAAGGCCATCGGCGAACGGCTGCTGGACGAGGGCTACCAGGTCGTGGGCCTGGCGCGCACGCCGCCGCAGGGCCTGGCGGCCATCGAGTTCCACGCGCTCGACCTGGGCGACGCCGTGGCGCGCGAACGGGCGCTGCGCGCGCTGGCCGCGGCCGGTCCGTTCTACGGGCTGGTGAACAACGTCGGCATCGTGCCGGTGGCGCCGCTGGGCGAGCTGCGCGACGAAGACCTGGCCCAGGCCGTGGCGCTGAACCTCGGCGTGGCCATCGCCTGCACGCAGGCGCTGCTGCCGGGCATGCGCGCGGCGGGCCGCGGGCGCGTCGTCAACATCTCGTCGCGCGCGGCCCTGGGCAAGGCCGGGCGCAGCCTGTACAGCGCCACCAAGGCCGGCCTGCTGGGCATGACGCGCACCTGGGCGCTGGAGCTGGCGGCGCAGGGCATCACCGTCAACGCCGTGGCGCCGGGGCCCATCGACACCGAGTTCTTTCGCGACGCCAATCCGGCGGATGCCGAGGCCACGCGCCGGCTGGCCGCCGCGGTGCCGGTGCAGCGCCTGGGCCGGCCCGAGGAAGTGGCGCACGCCGTGGCCTCGCTGCTGGACGAGCGGGCCGGCTTCATGACCGGGCAGACGCACTTCGTCTGCGGCGGCCTGACCATCGGCGCGGCCTGAGTGCGCCGCACCACGACGAGGACATCCGACTTGATGCCGATACCTTCCGACGGCAGCCTGCCGCCGCGCACCCGGACCTTTGCCGCCCGCTGGGCCGAACTCGTGGCCGCCGCGCCGCAGCGGGTGTGCCTGCACGAGCCGGCCGGCGCGCACCGCTATGCCGAGGTCGATGCCGAGGTGCAGCGCCTGGCCGCGCTGCTGGCGGCCCAGGGCGCCGTGCGTGGCGACCGGCTGGCGCTGTGGCTGCCCAATGGCCTGCCCTGGCTGGTGCTGTTCCTGGCCTGTGCGCGGCTCGGCATCACGGTGGTGGCGCTGAACACGCGCTTCCGCAGCCAGGAGGTGGGCGACATCGTCGAGCGCTCGCAATGCCGCTGGCTGGCCTTCTGGCCCGGCTACCGCAACATCGCCTTCGCCGACATCCTGCGCGAGGTGCCGGCCGAGCGCCTGGTGGGCTTGCGCGGCCTGGTCGTCGTGGGCGATCCGGCCGCGGCGCTGAGCACCGGGCTGCCGGTGCTGCCTTACGACACGCCGGCTTCCGTTCCGACACCGGCCGTGCAGGGCCGCGGCGGCGACGACGCCATCGTCTACACCACCTCCGGCACCACCGCCGCGCCCAAGCTCGCGGTGCACGACCAGCACGGCCTGCTGCTGCACGGCGAGGCCGTGGCGCATGCGCTCGACATCGGCCAGCGAGAAGGTGCGGATGACGCCGTGCTGCTGTCGGCGCCGCTGTGCGGGGCCTTCGGCTTTTCGGCCGCGCTCGGCGCGTTGGCCGGCGGTGCGCGGCTGATCACCAGCGCCAGCCTGGACCCGGCCGAGCTGGCCCTGCTGGCCGCACGCGACGCGGCCACGCACACCTTCGCCAACAACGAGCTGATCGACCGTGTGCTCGACGCCGCCGAAGCCGGCGGCCACCGGCTGGACAGCCTGCGCTGCATCGGCTTCGCGAGCTTCGCGCCCGGGCTGGAGGCGCTGTTCGACAAGGCCGCTGCGCGTGGCCTGCAACTGCGCGGCCTGTACGGCTCCAGCGAGCTGCAGGCGCTGGTGGCGGCACAGCCGGCCGATGCCCCCGAAGCCCTGCGCCGCCGCGCCGGCGGCCGGCTCGTGGCGCCCGAGGCACGGGTGCGCGTGCGCGATCCCGACAGCGGCGCGCTGCTGCCGCCGGGCGAGGCCGGCGAGGTCGAGATCACGAGCCCCGGGCTGATGCGCGGCTACCTGAACGACCCCGCCGCCACGGCCAGGGCGGTCGGCGCCGACGGCTACTTCCGCACCGGCGATCTCGGCCACGCCGTCGACGACCACCACTTCGTGTTCCATGCCCGGCGCGGCGACGCGCTGCGGCTCAACGGCTTCCTGGTGCACCCGGGCGAGATCGAGCAGCAGCTGGCCGAACACGCCGGCGTGCAGGCGGCGCAGGCGGTGGGTGTGGAACACGAGGGGCGCACCGTGGTCGTCGCCTTCGTCATCGCGCCCGGACCTGCCGCGCCCACCGAGGCGGTGCTGATCGCGCACTGCCAGCAGCGGCTGGCGCGCTACAAGACTCCGCGTAGAGTCGTGTTCCTCGACAGCTTTCCGATCGTGCAGAGTGCCAACTCGAACAAGATCCAGCGGCACAAGCTCCAGGACATGGCCCGGGCCGTGCTGGCCGGCGAAGGCTGAAGCGCCGTGAACACCGTGGCCGCCACCGCCGCCCACCCGCAACGCGACGCGATGGCGCGCAGCCGCCAGCCGCTGTACCTGCAGCTGGCGGCCGAGTTCCGCAGCCTGGTCGAGTCCGGCACCTGGGACGTGGGCGCCCAGATCCCGCCGCTGGATTCTTTGATGGCGCACTACCGCGTTTCGCGCATGACGGTGCGCAACGCGCTCGGCGAGCTGGAGGCCGAAGGCCTGGTGCGGCGTGGCCGCGGCAAGGGCACCTTCGTCGAGCGGCGCGGCCCTGCGGTGACCGAGCTGGAGCTGCCCACCACCTGGGAAGAGGCCGTGGCGCTGAGCGACCTGCTCGGCACGCACAGCTTTCCGACCACGCAGACCACGGTGACCACGCTGCCGGAGATCGGCATGGCCTGCCGCTCGATGCCGGCGGCGGACTACCACTTCCTGCGCCGCGTGCACCACAAGGACGGCGTGCCCTACTGCTACAGCGAGGTCTACGTCGCCGCGTCCTTGTACGACCAGGACCCGGCTGCTTTCGAGAGCCGCGCCGCGGCCTCGGTGATCGCGCGCATGCCGGGGCTGGTGGTGGACGAATCGCGCCAGAAGCTCACCATCATCCAGGCCGGCCTGCACTCGGCCAGCGCGCTGCGGCTTGAGGTGGGCCAGCCGGTGGCCGAGGTGCGCCGCCATGCCTGCGCCGGCGGCCTGCTGATCTACTACGCGCGGCTCGAATTCCCGTTCCGCTTCGTCAAGCTCGAGCTGGACCTGCTGGCGCGCGACAGGCGGGAGCACTACGCGCGCGGCTGAGCCCGCACCCCACGAGACAGGCCGCCCACCGGCCGGGAGACAAGACCGTGTTCGACGCCCAGAACCTGCTGCTGCCTTTTTTCGACGAAGGGCACCGCCGCCTGCATGCCGAACTCTCGGACTGGGCCGCCACCGCGCTGCCCAGCCGCGTGCATGCCGGTGACGTGGACCGGTTGTGCCGCGGGCACGTGACCGCGCTGGCCGCGGCCGGCTGGCTGCGCTACAGCGTGCCTGCGGCCTACGGCGGCGCGCTGCCGGCGCTGGACTCGCGCAGCCTGTGCCTGTTGCGCCAGGTGCTGGGCCGCCACGACGGGCTGGCCGATTTCGCGTTTGCCATGCAGGGCCTGGGCAGCGGTGCCATCACGCTGTTCGGCAGCGAGCCGCTGCGCCAGCGCTACCTGCCGCGTGTGGCGCGTGGCGAGGCCATCGCGGCCTTCGCGCTGTCGGAGCCCGAGGCCGGCTCCGACGCCGCGGCCATGCGCACCACGGCCCGGCCACGGCCGGGCGGCGGCTACGTGCTCGACGGCAGCAAGACCTGGATCTCCAACGCCGGCCTGGCCGATTTCTACTGCGTGTTCGCGCGGCTGCAGGACGACGCGGGCGACGCCGGCGTCACGGCCTTCGTCGTCGATGCGGACACACCCGGTCTCACGGTGTCGGAACGCATCGAGGTCGGCGCGCCGCATCCGCTGGGCACGCTGTGTTTCGACGGCTGCGAGATCCCGGCCGAGCATCTGCTGGGCGCGCCCGGCAAGGGTTTCAAGGTGGCGATGCAGACGCTGGACGTGTTCCGCGCCTCGGTGGGTGCTGCGGCGCTGGGTTTTGCCGAGGCGGCGCTGCAGGCGGCCATGGACCACGCCGGGCAGCGCCGCATGTTCGGCGCCACGCTGGGTGATCTGCAGCTGACGCAGGCCGCCATCGGCGACATGGCCACCGACATCGACGCCTCGCTGCTGCTGGTCTACCGCGCCGCCTGGGAGCGCGACGTGCTGCAGCGCCCCACCACGCGCTCGGCGGCGGTGGCCAAGCTCTACGCCACCGAAGCCGCGCAGCGCGTGGTGGACCGCGCGGTGCAGCTGTTCGGCGGGCGTGGCGTACGGGTCGGCGAGGCCGTCGAAAGCCTGTACCGCGAGGTGCGGGCGCTGCGCATCTACGAAGGTGCTTCCGAGGTGCAGAAGCTCATCATCGCGCGCGAAACGGTCAAGGCCCGCGGGCGGGCCTCGTAAGGCTGTCCGGACTCAGAACGCGGCGATACCAGTGACGGCGCGCCCGAGGATCAGCGCATGGATGTCATGCGTGCCCTCATAAGTGTTGACGACCTCGAGATTGACGAGGTGCCGGGCCACGCCGAACTCGTCGGAGATGCCGTTGCCACCCATCATGTCGCGGGCCGTGCGGGCGATGTCCAGCGCCTTGCCGCAGGAATTGCGCTTGAGGATGCTGGTGATCTCCACCGCCGCCGTCCCCTCGTCCTTCATCCGGCCCAGGCGCAGACAACCCTGCAGCCCCAGGCTGATCTCCGTGAGCATGTCCGCCAGCTTCTTCTGCACCAGCTGATTGGCCGCCAGCGGCTTGCCGAACTGCAGCCGGTCCAGCGTGTACTGCCGGGCGCGGTGGAAACAGTCCTCCGCCGCCCCGAGCGCGCCCCAGGCAATGCCGTAACGCGCACTGTTCAGGCACGTGAACGGCCCCTTCAACCCGCGCACCTCCGGGAACGCGTTCTCCTCCGGCACGAACACCGAGTCCATCACGATCTCGCCCGTGAGACTCGCCCGCAGCCCCACCTTGCCCTTGATCGCCGGGGCCGACAAACCCTTCATCCCCTTGTCGAGGATGAAGCCGCGGATCTGCCCGCCATCGTCCTTGGCCCAGACCACGAACACATCGGCGAAGGGTGAATTGCTGATCCACATCTTCGAGCCCGAGAGCTGGTAGCCCCCCGGCACCGCCTTGGCCCGCGTGACCATGCTGCCCGGATCAGAACCGTGGTTCGGCTCCGTCAGCCCGAAGCAGCCGATCCACTCACCCGTCGCCAGCCTGGGCAGGTACTTCTGCTTCTGCGCCTCGGTTCCGAACTCGTTGATCGGCACCATCACCAGAGAACTCTGCACACTCATCATCGAGCGGTAGCCCGAATCGACCCGCTCCACCTCGCGGGCCACCAGGCCGTAGCAGACATAGTTCAGACCGGCACCGCCGTAAGCCTCGGGAATCGTCGGGCCGAGCAGGCCGAGCTCACCCATCTCGCGGAAGATCGCCGGGTCGGTGGACTCCGTGCGGAAGGCCTCCAGCACCCTGGGAGCGAGGCGGTCCTGGCAATAGGCGCGGGCGGCCTCGCGCACCTGGCGCTCGTCGTCGGAGAGCTGGGCGTCGAGCAGGAAGGGGTCGTCCCAGTGGAAGGCGGCCTTGGCCATGGTGGAGTCCTCGTGGAAGTCGAAAGAAGATTCAGCCGGCCGGCAGCACGGCCGTGACCTCGATCTCGACCTGCGCGCGGTCCTCGATCAGGGCAGCCACCTGCACGGCGGTCATCGCGATGCCGAAGTCGCCGATCAGCTCGCGGAACACCGCCCCGATCTCGCGTGCGCGCGCCGCGTAGGCGTGTTTGTCGACGAGGTACCAGGTCATGCGGGTGATGTGCGCGGGCTGCGCGCCGGCTTCGGCGAGCACCTCGACGACATTCTGCAACGCCTGTCGCACCTGCTCGACCAGGTCGTCGCTGTGGAAGTGGCCCTGCGCGTCCCAGCCGATCATGCCGGCGACGAAAACCGTCGTGCCGCTGGCTGCCACGCCGTTGGCATAACCCTTGGGGCGCGCCCAGTGCGCGGGCTGCAGAAGTTGTTTGTGCATACGGTCTCGGTCCGTTTCAGTCGCCCTTGAACACCGGCCGCGTTCTTGCGACGAAGGCCTCGTAGGCGCGCCGGAAGTCCTCGGTCATCATGCAGATCGCCTGGGCCTGGGCTTCGCTCTCGATGGCGGCATCGATGCCCATGTCCCACTCCTGGTGCAGCATGGTCTTGGTGATGCCGTTGGCGAAGGTCGGGCCCGCCGCGAGGTCGCGCGCGAGCTTCATCGCTTCATCGGCCAGCGCTTCGGGCGCGACGAGGCGGTTGAAGAAGCCCCAGCGCTCGGCCTCTTCGCCGCCCAGCGCGCGCCCGGTGTAGAGCCATTCGCTGGCCCGCCCCTGGCCCACGATGCGCGGCAGCATGGCGCAGGCGCCCATGTCGCAGCCGGCCAGGCCCACGCGGTTAAAGAGGAAAGCCGTCTTGCTGCGTGCGGTGCCAAGGCGCAGGTCGGACGCCATCGCCAGGATGGCACCGGCACCCGCGCAAACGCCATCGACGGCCGCGACGATGGGCTGCGGGCAGTGCCGCATGGTCTTCACCAGTTCGCCCGTCATGCGCGTGAACATCAGCAGTTCCGGCATCGTCAGCTTCAGCAGCGGGCCGATGATCTCGTGCACGTCGCCGCCGCTGCAGAAGTTGCCACCGGCGCCTTGCAGCAGGACGACCTGCACGTCGGTTGCGTGGCGCAGCCGGTGGAACAGGTCGCGCAGCTCGGCGTAGCTGGCGAAGGTGAGCGGGTTCTTGCGCTCGGGGCGGTTCAGCGTGATGGTGGCCACACCCTCGCTCACCTGCCAGCCGAAGTGTTGTGCGGCGTAGCCCGCGAGCTGCACGCGGTTGCCCGCCATGAGCTGCGGGTCGGCTCTGAGGCTCGGTTCGTTCATGAAGAAGCTTTCGCGCGCTGGAACAGCGCTTCCATCTGCGGCTTGCCGCTCTGGTACTGCCTGGGCCATGCGGCGCCTGGGGCGGTGCCGGTGAAGCCGATGCGCGCGGCTTCCTGCAGCGTCCAGGCCGGGTTGGCCAGGTGGGGCCGCGCCACCGCGCACAGGTCGGCACGGCCGGCGCTGATGATGCTGTTGACGTGGTCGGCCTCGGTGATCGCGCCGACCGCGATGGTGGCGATGCCGGCCTCGTTGCGGATGCGGTCGGCAAACGGTGTCTGGTACATGCGGCCGTAGACCGGCTTCTGCGCCGCGCTGACCTGGCCCGAGCTGCAGTCGATCATGTCGGCGCCCGCGGCCTTGAAGGCCTTGGCAATGCGCACCGCCTCGACCGGCGTGATGCCGCCCTCGACCCAGTCGTGCGCGCTGATGCGCACGCTGATGGGCTTGTCCTGCGGCCAGGCGGCGCGCACGGCGGCGAATACTTCGAGCGGAAAACGCAGCCGGTTCTCCAGCGCCCCGCCATAGGCATCGTCGCGCCGGTTCGTCACCGGCGAGATGAAGGCCGACAGCAGGTAGCCGTGCGCGCAGTGCAGCTCCAGCCAGTCGAAGCCGGCTTCGGCGGCGTAACGGGTGCCGCGCACGAAGTCATCGCGCACCCGGTCCATGTCGTCGCGGGTCATCGCGCGTGGCACGGCGCCGTCGGGCAGATAGGGCAGGGCGCTGGGTGCGATCAGTGGCCAGTTGTCCTGGGGCAGCGGCCGGTCTGCGCCGGTGTGGTCCCAGGGCGGATTCGTGCTGCCCTTGGGGCCGGCGTGGCCCAGCTGCACGGCGATCTTCGCGTCGCTCTCGCGGTGCACGAAGTCGACGATGCGTTTCCACGCATCGCGTTGCGCTTCGTTCCACAGACCTGGGCAGCCTGGCGTGATGCGCGCGTCGGCGCTGGTGCAGGTCATCTCCGCCACCACCATGCCGGCACCGCCCAGCGCACGCGAGCCCAGGTGCACCAGGTGGAACTCGCCCGGCAGACCGTCCGTGCAGCTGTACTGCGCCATCGGGCTCACCACCACGCGGTTCTTCAGCGTCACCCCCCGCACCGTGTACGGCGTGAACATCGGCGGCACAGGCTTGTCGCCAGGCAACCCACTCTGCACATCGAACCACTGCTCGAAGCCGTCCAGCCAGCGTTTGTCGCGCAGCCGCAGGTTCTCGTGGCTGATGCGCTGGCTGCGCGTGAGCATGCTGTACATGAACTGCTCGGGTTCGAGCTGGTCGCAGTAGCGCTCGCCGCAGACCTCGAACCATTCCATCGCGTTCCAGGCCGCGTTCTGGATGCGCAGCACGTCGATGCGGCGGATGGCCTGGTACTCGGCCAGCACTTCGGGAATGTGCTCGGCCGTGTCCCCCAGGCGCTGGAACTGGCGCGTCAGCTCGATGGCGTCTTCCAGCGCGAGCTTGGTGCCGGAGCCGATGGCGAAATGCGCCGTGTGCACCGCGTCGCCCATCAGCACCACGTGCTGGCGGCCGTTGTGGTGGTGCCACTGCTCGCAGGTGATGCGCTGGAAGTTCAGCCAGGCGCTGCCGCGCAGGTGGCGCGCGTTGCTCATCAGCCTTTCACCCTGCAGGTCGCGTGCGAACAGCCGCTCGCAGAAGGCGATGCTCTCGTCGGGCCCGGCCTTGTCCAGGCCGTGCGCGAGCCAGACCTTCTCGGGGCATTCGACGATGAAGGTGCTGGTCTCGTCGTCGAACTTGTAGATGTGGGCCTGGAACCAGCCGTGTTCGGTGCGTTCGAAGATGAAGGTGAAGGGCTCGTAGCGCTTCTTCGTGCCCAGCCAGATGAAGCGGTTGGGTCGCGTGACGATGTCGGGCTTGAAGACCTCGGCGTACTTGCCGCGGATGCGCGAGTTGATGCCGTCGCTGGCGATGATGAGATCGGCATCCGGGTACTCGGCGTCGTCCTGCACCTCGGTCTCGAAGACGAGCTTCACGCCCAGCGCTTCGCAGCGCGCCTGCAGGATGTTCAGCAGCTTCTTGCGCCCGATGCCGACGAAGCCGTGGCCGCCGCTGCGGATGGTTTGCCCCTTGAACTGCAGCTCGATGTCGTCCCAGTGCGCGAAGCTGGCCTCGATGGCATCGGCGGTGTCGGTGTCCCACTGGCGCATGTGGTCCATGGTGGCGTCGCTGAACACCACGCCCCAGCCGAAGGTGTCGTAGGGCCGGTTGCGCTCGACCACGGTGATGTCGTGTGCCGGGTTCAGGCGCTTCATCAGCAGGCCGAAGTACAGGCCGGCGGGGCCACCGCCGATGCAGACGATGTTCATGCCGGATTCAGGCGTTGACGTTGACGACCAGCCGCCCGCGCACCTGGCCGGCCAGGATGCGCGGCGCCGCGTCCAGCGCGCCGGCGAGCGGGATCTCCTGCGTCAGCGCGTCGAGCCTGGCGAGGTCCAGGTCCTGCGCGAGCCGGGCCCAGGCTTCGGTGCGGCGTGCCATCGGGGCCATCACGCTGTCGATGCCATAGAGCGTGATGCCGCGCAGGATGAACGGCGCCACGCTGGCCGGGAAATCCAGGCCTTGCGCCAGCCCGCAGGCCGCGACCGCGCCGCCGTACTGGGTGCCGGCGCAGGCATTGGCCAGCGTGTGCGAGCCCACCGAATCGACCACGCCGGCCCAGCGCTCCTTGGCGAGCGGCTTGCCGGGCGCCGAGAGCCCGTCGCGCGCGATGACCTCGGCCGCGCCCAGGCTCTTCAGGAAGTCGGCCTCCGCAAGCCGGCCGGTGGAGGCCACCACGCGGTGGCCGAGCCGCGCGAGCAAGGTGATGGCGATGCTGCCCACGCCACCGGCCGCGCCGGTGACCAGCACGTCCCCGCTGCCCGGGGCCAGGCCGTGCCGCTCCAGCGCCAGCACACACAGCATCGCGGTGTAGCCGGCGGTGCCGATGGCCATGGCCTGGCGCGCGTTCAGGCCGGCGGGAATCGGCAACAGCCAGTCGGCCTTCACACGCGCCTGCTGCGCCAGGCCGCCGGAGTGGACTTCGCCGACACCGAAGCCGTTCAGCAGCACCGCGTCGCCGGGCGCAAAACGCGCATCGCGGCTGGCCGTCACGGTACCGGCGAGGTCGATGCCCGGCACCAGCGGAAACTTGCGCACCACCGGGCTGCGGCCGGTGATCGCCAGGCCGTCCTTGTAGTTCAGCGTGCTCCAGGCGATGGCCACGTCCACCTCGCCTTCGGCATGCGGCAGCGTGGCCGGCGCCAGCGTCGTCAGGCTGGCGCGCGTGCCAGCCTCGTCCTTGTCGATCAGCAGGGCCTTGAACATGGTGGGCGCAGGGTCGGAAGGGGTGATGGTGCAGTGTGGCACGCCGGCCAGCGCGAGAATCTCCGGCATGGCCCTGCCCCGGTTTCGTCCGTTGTTCCCGGCCGCCGCCTGCACGCTGGCGGCGGCGCTGCTGCTGGCCGGCTGCGCGGCGCCACCGCCCGCGCCGGGCACGGCACGGACCGAGCTGCTGCAGCGCTGGGGCGTGCCGACCGGCATCCACACCCTGCCCGAAGGCGGCGAACGGCTCGAGTACGCCACCGGCCCCTACGGCCGCACGACCTGGATGATCGACCTCGACGCCGGTGGCCGTGTGCAGCGGGCGCGCCAGGTGCTCGAACCGGCGACGATGTTCGCGGTGCCGGCCGGCCTCACCCGCGAAGCACTGCGCCGCGAACTCGGCAGGCCTGGCGAGGTGCAGGGCGTGTGGCGCGGCGGCGAGGTCTGGAGCTGGCGCTACGAGACCAACGACTGCCTGTGGTTCCGCGCGACGATCACGCCGGAAGGCCGCTACGCCGGCGGCGCGCTGATGCCCGATCCGCTCTGCGAGGCGCGCGACGCCCGGGAGTGAGCCCGCTCAGCCCAGCCGAAGCTCGAACGCCGCCTCCGCCACCGCCCGCCCGTTGACCTGCACCACCACGCGGTGCAGGCCCGCGAAGTAGCGCCGCGTGGTGATCGGCTTGACCGCGTGGCGCTTTTCCAGCGCCACGGCGCCGCGCGCCGGCAGTTCCAGGTTCCAGCCCTTGAACACCTTGGCGCTGGTCGAGCCGTCGGCCTTCACGTGGTGCACGGCGTAGTCGATCACCAGGCGCTGCGGTTTGGCCGCGGTCGAGCGCAGCGTGAGCTGCAGCGTCACTGCTTCGCCGAGCCGGATGCGCGCCGGCGCGATGCCGAAGCCGGCCTCGCCGCGGAAAGGCTGGCCCAGGCCCCAGGCTTCGAGCACGGCCGGGTCGCCGGCCTTGATCAGCGTGCGGCTGGCATGGCGCAGCAGCGCGCGGCGTTCGGCGCTCGCCCCGGGCAGGTGGCGGCGCAGCCAGTCGGCCACCAGTGCCGGGTGGTCCTTGGCGATGTCGTTCAGGTGGTTGGCCACGCTGCGGCGCACGTACTCGCTGCCGTCGTCCTGCAGGGCGGCCAGCAGGGGCAGCGTCGGGCTCGGGTCGGCGATCAGGGTCTTCAGCTGCAGGCCCCAGGGCAGGCGCGGCCGGCTGCCTTCGCTGACCAGCCTTCGCACATGAGGGCTGGGGTCGTGCACCCAGCGCGCCAGCGTGGCGAACACGAGCTCGGGGTGTGCGACGACGAAGGGCCGGATCGCGAACTCGGCCGTGAAGCGCTGCGTGAGCGCGTGCAGCGTGCGCAGCGCGCGTTCGGGCTCGGCCAGGCCGCGGCGCGCGACGACTTCGCCCACCGGCCAGAGGATCCAGCCGCGTAGGCCGGCCTGCAGGCCTTCGAGCTGCGCCATCGCCTCGCCGGCCTCGGCCGGGGCCAGCGCGGCTTCGAGCAGCTCGGCCGCATCGGCGAAGCGGGCGGGCAGCGTGGCTTCCAGCGCGTCGGCGATCTGCATCGCGCGCGCCTTCATCTCCAGTTCGTCGAGGCCTCGGGTGGCACGGCGCACGAAGCCGCGTTCGTCGAAGTCACGTGCATGGCGTGCCAGCACGGCGCCGGCCTCGCGCACGAGGCCGGCGTGGATCAGGTTCTTGAAGGGTTCAGCCAAGGTGTACGGGCAGGCGGCGGAAACCGCGGAAGCGTACACGCCGGTCGCGTTCTGGCGGCCCGGCCAGGGCCAGCCGCGGCAGCCGCGCCGCGAGCGCGCCGATGGCGAGCCGGCCTTCCAGCCGCGCCACGTTCATGCCCGAGCAGGCATGGGCGCCCTGGCCGAAGGCAAGGTGGTTGTTGGGCTTGCGCGCAATGTCGAGCCGGTCGGGCTCGGTGAACACGGCCGGGTCTCGGTTGGCCGCGGCGATGGCCAGCGTGACGAAGCTGCCGGCCGGCAGTTCGACGCCGGAGAACACCACCGGCGCCGTGGTGCGCCGGTTGTTCAGCTGCAGCGGGCTCTCGAAGCGCAGCAGTTCCTCGACGGCGGTGGCGATCAGCGCCGGCTCGGCCACCAGGCGCTGCCATTGCTCGCGGTGCGTGAGCAGGGCGTGCACGCCGTTGCCGATCAGGTTGCTCGTGGTCTCGTGGCCGGCGTTGAGCAGGAAGATGCAGTTGTGCAGCAGCTCGGCCTCGCCGAGCTCGCCGTCGGCGTCGCCGCGGATCAGCCGCGTCAGCACATCGGCCTCGGGGTCGCCGGGCCGGCGGCGGCGGTCGGCCACCAGGCGGCGCAGGCAGTCGCAGAACTCGGTGACGGCGGTGTTGGCGCGCGCCAGCACCGCGGCCGGCGGCGCGGGTTCGAGCGCCGACAGGATGGCCAGCGACCACGCGCGCAGCGGCCCGCGTTCGGCGTGCGGCACGTCGAGCAGGTTGCCGATCACCTCCACCGGGATGCGCGCCGCGAAGTGTTCGATCAGGTCCGGCTCGGCCTCGTCGTGCAGGCCGTCGATCAGCTCGTCCACCAGGGCCACCAGCGGTGCTTCCATGCGCGCGATGGCCCGCTGGTTCAGCGCGCCCATCAGCAGCCGGCGCACGCGGGTGTGGCGCGGCGGGTCGTTGAACACCAGGCTGGTGGTGTGGTGCTCGTAGATCGGCGTGCCCGCGCCCAGCCGCGGCGCGAACTCGGCCTGCTTGTCGCTGCTGGTGGCGGGTTCGCGGTAGGCGGCCAGCACGTCGGCATGGCGCGTCAGCAGCCAGCTGCCGGGGCCGAGCGCATGCACCGGGCTTGCGCTGCGCAGCGCGGCGTAGAACGGGTAGGGGTCGTCGACGAAGCCGGCCGGCGGCGCCGCCAGCGAGAAGCCGGCGATGGCGCTGGAGCTGGGGCCGGGTTCGGGGTGCATGGCGGCATCGTAGGCGCCGGGCCGGTGCCGCTGGCTGCGTGAAAACATCACCCGTGCGACGTGACCGGTGTCGCGGCGCCGCGCGGCCGGCAGCGCGACCATGGCGCCATGAACACGTTGCCCCAATCCCTCGATGGCATGGCCGACGACGACTTCGGCCACTGGCCGGGTGTCACGCGGCTGGGTTTTTCGGTGTCGGCACCCATCGCCGCCCCCTCAGCCGGCCCGCGGCCGGCGCTGCGCCTGGTGGTCGACCGCGGCGCCGCGGCGCTGGCGGCACACCCCTACGGCCTGGAGAGCCGGCGCCACCTGGCCAGCGTGCCGCCGCGTGCGCCGGCTCAAGACCGGCCCCGGACGGCCGATGAAAAGCTGCAGAAGCCGGCCGCGCCGGCGACACGCCGCTTCGAGCCGCTGGCCTTTGCGCTGGTGCTGCTGGTCAGCGTCGCGTCGCTGGTGGTGGCCCTGCGCGGCTGACCGGTCGGGTGGCGGCGAAACGCATGAAACATGGCTGCCATGGCCGTGAAACGGCCCCGCTGGACACTGCCGCCGCTTCGAACTGCCGCCTGCCCCTGCGCTGGAGAGCCGCCATGATGTCCCGAGCCGCCGCCCTGCCTGCCTTCACCGATGCCACTGCCCGCCGTGCCGAGCTGGTGCAGGAGGCCGAGGCCCAGCGCGCGCTGGCCGAGCTGTTCCCGCACCTGCAGCTGCAGGCGCTGCGCGCGATCCAGGAGCTGTTCCCGCTGGCCCAGCAGCCGATGCCGGCCGCCAACGACGCCCAGCTGCATTGAGCCTGCCCCGCCCGGCTGCGGCCGCGCGGTAAGCTCGCCGGCATGTTCACCGGCATCGTCCAGGGCGTCGCCCGCATCGCAGCCCTGCAGGACCGTCCCGGCCTGCGCAGCTTCGAACTCGAATTCCCCCCCGGCTTCGACGAAGACCTGGCCATCGGCGCCAGCGTCAGCGTCTCCGGTGTCTGCCTTACCGTCACCGAACGCCCGGCCGCGGGCCGCGCGCGTTTCGATGTGATGCAGCAGAGCCTGGCGCTGACCACGCTGGCCGGGCTGGCCGAAGGCGGCCGTGCCAACGTCGAGCGCGCGGCCCGCGACGGCGCCGAGATCGGTGGCCACCCGCTGTCGGGCCACGTCGACTTCACCGCCACCGTCGAGGCCATCCGCCAGCCCGAGAACAACCACGTGCTGCGCATCGCGGTGCCGGCGCCCTGGATGCGCTACGTCTTCGCCAAGGGCTATGTCGCGGTCGACGGCGCCAGCCTCACGGTCGCCGAGTGCGAACGCCGGCCCGATGGCAGCGGCTGGTTCGAGGTCTGGCTGATTCCCGAGACGCTGCGCATGACGACCTTCGGCGAGCGGGCCGAAGGCGCGCGGCTCAACATCGAGATCGAGCGCGCCACGCAGGTCTTCGTCGACACCGTGCGTGACGCGGTGGCCGAGCGCCTGGGGTCGCTGACCGCGGCCGTCGAGGCCCTGCTGGCCGAACGCGGGCTGAGCCTGGACGAGCTGGCGCGTCCGCCGGAGCTGCTGCCGCCGGCGCGCTGAAGCACGCTCAGCCCTGCACCTTCAGTCCATGCCGCACAGGCAGTGCGCCAGCGGCGCCGGCACGGTGGCCAGTTGGCCGCTGCCGGCAGGCGCTGACAGCGACAGCAGCGTCTCCAGCTCCGCCAGTTCCGTGGTCCACGGGGTGGCCAGGCGGGCCAGCAGCGCCAGTGCGCCGGCCTCGGCCGATGTTGCGCTGGCGTCCGGTTCCGGGCCGGCCCAGCTGTCCAGCGCGGCCTGCACACCCAAGTTCACACCCAGCCGGTCCAGCCAGCGGTCGAGCCGGCCGGCAGGCACGTCGAGGTAGCGCCGCGGCGGCCGCTCGCCGCCGAGCCTGGCGCGGGTGGCGGCCGAGGCCACCGCGGCCTCCAGGCCACCCAGGCGGTCCACCAGGCCCAGCGCCAGCGCATCCCGGCCGCTCCAGACCCGGCCCTGGGCCAGTTCTTGCACCTGTTCGGCCGTCTTGCCACGCGCCGCGGCCACACGGTCGATGAACTGGCGGTAGCCGCCGTCGATCAGCGTCTGCACCAGGCTGCGCACCCGCGGGTCCAGCGGCAGGCGCGGGTCGCCCGCCGTGCGCAGCCAGCTCGTCGTGACGCCGCCCTGCTGCACACCCCAGCGCTCCAGCGCCGGTGCCACCGAGGGCAGCAGGCCGACGACGCCGATGCTGCCGGTGATGCTGGCCTCGTCGGCGACGATCTCGTCGGCCGCCAGGCTGATCCAGTAGCCGCCGCTGGCGGCCAGGTTGCCCATGCTCACGACCACCGGCTTGCCGGCCGCGCGCGTGAGCTCCAGCTCGCGCCGCACGAGTTCGCTGCCGAAGGCGCTGCCGCCGGGTGAATCCACACGCAGCACCACGGCCTTGATGCGCTCGTCTTCGCGGGCGCGGCGCACCAGCGCGGCGGTGGAGAGCCCGCCGATGCGGCCCGGCCCGGCGGCACCGTCGCCGATGGGGCCTTGCGCGACGACGATGCCGACGGCATCGGTGTTGGCGTCGGCGTTGGCCCCGCCTTCGGCCGCAGCCGGGCGTTGTGCCAGGTAGCCGCCCAGGCCGATCTGGCGGAAGTGTTTGCCGCTGTCGTCGGCGGCGCCGCGCTTCAGCAGCTCGTCCTGCAGCTGGTCGCGGGTGATCAGCCGGTCCACCCAGCGCTGGCGCTCGGCCCAGCGCGCGCCGTCGCCATCGACCTCGGCCAGGCTCCCGGGGAGCGAGTCGAGCGCACGCGCGATGCTGCCCTCGGGCAGCCCGCGCGCCTTCTCGACCGCGCCGGTGTAGCTGGCCCACAGCGTGCGCCACAGCAGGCCTTCTGACTCCAGCGTCTCTGCGCTGGGCGCCGCGGCCGCAAAGGGCTCCAGCGCGTTCTTGTAGCGGCCGGCGCGCAGCACATGGGCCTCGATGCCCAGGCGCTCGAACAGCCGGCGGTAGTGGCTGCGCTGGCGGCCGAAGCCGTCGACCAGCAGCAGGCCCTGTGGGTGCATCCACACCTCGGTGGCGTGGGTGGCGATGAACCAGCCGGCCTGGTCGTAGCCCGAGCCCCAGGCGAACACCGGCTTGCCTGCGGCCTTGAAACGTTCGACGGCCTGCGCCACCTCGCGCAGCGCCGGCAGGCCGCCGCCGGCGAAGTCGTCGAGCAGCAGCAGCGCGTGCGGGATGCGCGGGTCGGTCGCCGCGGCGTCCAGGGCGGCCACCAGGTCGCGCACGCGCGTCTGCGTCGCCGGGGTCTGGTCGCGGGCGGCACGCAGCAGCCGGCCGCGCCGGCCGGTGGCGGCGGCCTGCTCGACCAGCCGGCCTTGCGGCGCCAGCACCAGGGCGGTCTGGTCCTGCAGGGTCGGGCCGGGCCGCAGCCACCACCAGGCCAGCACGACGATCAGTCCGAGCAGCAACAGGTTCAGCAGCAGGCGGCGCAGCGCATCCAGCACCTGCCAGAAGGTGGAAACCGGCTGCCACAGGCGGCCGAGCAGGCCGAGCGAGGGGCCGGTGGTGAACAGGGAAGCCATGGGTCGTGGTCCGGGGTGGGGCAGGCCGCCACCTTAGCGGCGGCCGCGCGCCCGGCCAGCCGCGTGCGACCGGCGGCGGCTGCCGTGGGACGAAACGACCGTGCGCCGGGTGGCGGCCGGCTGGATGTCGGCCGGTTGATACTCCGCGCCGCGACATGCAGGCCATTCTTTCCGTCACGGTCCCGTTCTTCGCGCTGGTGCTCTGCGGCTACCTGGCCGCGCGCCGCCATGTGCTGCCGGAGAGCGCGATCCCGGGCCTGAACGCCTTCGTGCTGTACTTTGCGCTGCCCTGCATGCTGTTCCGCTTCGGCGCCGGCACGCCGGTGCTGGATCTGCTGAACCCGGCCCTGCTGGCGGTCTACCTGGTTGCCGCGCTGTTGATCGTCTTCGTCGTGCTCGTCTGGAGCCTGAACGAACGGGTGCGGATGAAGGACGCCGCCTTCGGTGCCCTGGTCGCGGCATTCCCGAACACCGGTTTCATGGGCGTGCCGCTGCTGGTGGCGCTGCTCGGCCCCGGGGCGGTGGGGCCGGTGGTCGTCACGCTGCTGGTGGACCTGTTCATCACCAGCTCGCTGTGCATCGCGCTGGCGCAGGCCGGCGGCGAGGGCGGTGGTGGCGGCACCCGCGCCGCGGCCCTGCGTGCGCTGCGCGGTGCGCTGTCGAACCCGCTGCCCTGGTCGATTGCGCTGGGCGCCTTGTTCGGCACGGCCGGCTGGGTGCTGCCGGGGCCGGTGAAGGTGGTGGTGGACATGCTCGGCGCGGCGGCCACGCCGGTGGCGCTGTTCACCATCGGCGCGGTGCTGTTCAGGGCCGGCCAGCACGCCGGCCGGCGTACCGCGCCGGTGGACTTCGTGCCGGTGGCGCTGGTGAAGCTCTTCGTGCACCCGCTGCTGGTGGGCCTGCTGGGCCTGGCCGCGCGCGAGGCCGGCGCGCCGGTCAGCGGCTTCCAGATCCTGGTGCTGACGCTGGCGGCGGCGCTGCCCAGTGCCAGCAACGTCTCGCTGCTGGCCGAGCGCTTCGGCGCCGACAACGGGCGTGTGGCGCGCATCATCATGACCAGCACCGTGCTGGCCTTCGTGAGCTTCAGCAGCCTGGCCTGGCTGCTGGGCGTGCGGCCGACGATCTAGGCCCGCTACCGGCCTGATTTCCGCGGATCGGCGTTGCCGCCCGCGCCGCAGACTGCCGGCACCGCCCGTTGTCGGGCCCCACTGCGGCCTGTGGCCGTCTGCCGATGTCTGCCCGTTCCCTGCCGCCGCTCGCCGCCGTGCTCGCGCTTGCCGTGGCCGCGGCCCTGGTGGCCGCCGCCCCGGCCGCCGCGCGCTGCGTGGACGAGTCGGGCGCCGAAACCAATTCCGAACCCGCCGACGCGGGTGTGCAGGCTGCCGACCCGCGCCTGCTGCTGCAGACCCTGGTGCGCGACGCCCTGGCGCGCAGCCACCAGGTGGGGGCCTCGCAGATGCTGGCCCAGGCCGCCGAAGACGACCTGGCCGAGAGCCGGGCGGCCACGCTGCCCCAGGTGTCGCTGGGCCTCGGCGCCGGCCCGGGTGGTGTGCGCGATGCCATCGGCACGCGGCACTCGTCGGTCGAGGGCCGGGTGTCGATCAATGCCAGCCAGCTCCTCTGGGACGGCGGGCGCAGCGGCTTTCTCACGCGCTGGCGCGAGCAGCTGGCCGAGGCCGCGAACCAGGGTTACCTGAGCGCGCGCGAGCAGCTGGCGATGGCCACCGTCTCGCTGGCGCTGGAGCGCGGCCGCTACCGCCAGCACGTGGTCGTCTACGGCCAGTACGTGCGCAAGATGAGCTGCCTGGTCGAGGCGCTGGACACCATCGTGCGTGCCGACCGCGGCCGCGCCAGCGAGCTGGTGCAGGCGCGCAAGAGCCTGCAGCAGGCCGAGCTGGCGCAGGCGCAGGCGCAGTCGCAGGCGCGCGCGGTGGAACTCCGGCTGCGCCGCCTGGTCGGCGACGGCCTGCCGCCCACGCAGGGCCTGAGCGCGCTGCTGCTCGAAGTGGGTGACCTGAACCAGCTGGTGGCCGAGGTCGAACGTTCGGCCGACGTCGCGGCAATGACGGCCCAGGTCGATGCCGCCGGGCGCTATGCCGACGCGGTGGCCGCCGGCGGCAAGCCGCAGCTCAGCTGGAACGCCAGCGCCTCGGCCACCGGGTCGCAGGGTGGTTCCATCGGCAGCACCAAGAACGGCAACTGGTCATTGGGCGTCACCGTCAACGTGCCGCTGTGGAACCCCGGTCAGCAGCCGGCCACCAGCGCCGCGCGCAAGCGGGCGCGGGCCACCGAGCTGCAGCGTGCCGAGCTGCTGGAGCAGCGCCGGTTCCGCGTGGCCGAGGTGCACGAGCAGACCGTGGCCAGCTTCGACCGCGTGCGCCGCATCTCCGGCGTGCTGCGCGACAGCGACCAGCTGCGCAACTCCACGCTGCAGCAGTGGCAGCAGCTGGGCCGCCGCAGCCTCTTCGACGTGATCGGCGCCGAGGCCGAGCACTACAACCTGCGCATCAGCTACGTCAACGCGCTCACCGACGGCCAGCAGCTCAACGCCAGCCTGCTGAGCCTGGGCCGCGGCGTGCAGGAGTGGCTGCGCTGAAGGCGCGGCCCACACCCCTTCCCATCCGACAACCCGAGGCCTCCATGAGCCAGCCCCAAGTCACCGTGATCATCAACAACCGCGACCTGCTGGAGTGGCCGCGGCGCATGGTCGAGCGGCTCGAGCGCATGCCCGGCGTGGCGGAGATCGTCATCCTCGACAACGGCAGCAGCTACCGGCCGCTGCTGGCCTGGTACCGCACGATTCCGCACCGCGTGGAGTTCCTCGACAACCTCGGCCACACGGCGCCCTGGACCTCGGGCGTGATCGACAGCATCGGCACCGATCTCTACATCGTCACCGACCCCGACCTCGACCTCTCGGCGCTGCCCGACGACACGGTGCTGCACCTCGCCGGCCTGCTCGAACGGCAGCCGCAACTGGGCAAGATCGGCCTGAGCCTGGTCACCGAAGGCATCCCGGCCGACTCGCCCTACCACGCGCACGTCACGCAGCGCGAACGCGGCGGCCAGGCGCGCACGACTGGGCCCGAAGGCCTGATCGAGATGCCGGTGGACACCACCTTCGCCATCCACGACCGCCGCGTGCTGAAGGACTACCGCATCGGCGGCATGCGCACGCCGGCGCCGTACCAGGCACGCCACGAGCCCTGGCACGTCGTCACGCCCGAAGGCGACTTCGCCTACTACCTGGACCACGCCGAAGGCCGCAGCTCGAGCTACCGCGATTTCACGCGCCATGTGCGCAGCGACTCGGTGCGCGGCCTGTACGACGCCTACGCACGCCGCGCCGGCGCCAAGGTCAGCACCAAGTGGGACAGCTACCTCGAGGTCTACGAAGAGAACTTCCGCCCGTTCAAGCGCGAGGCTGTGGACCTGCTGGAAATCGGCGTGCAGAACGGCGGTTCGCTGGAGATCTGGTCGGAGTACTTCCCGCGAGCCCGCTCGCTGACCGGCTGCGACATCAACCCGCGCTGCGGCGCGCTGCAGTACGCCGACCCGCGGGTGCAGGTCATCGTCGGCAACGCCAACGAGCAGAGCACCTTCCAGAAGATCCACGCACGCAGCCCGCAGGGCTTCGACCTGATCGTCGACGACGGCTCGCACCACACCAACGACGTGATCGCGAGCTTCTTGAGCTACTTCCCGCTGCTCAAGCCTGGCGGTGTGTACATCGCCGAGGACATGCACTGCGCCTACTGGGAGCCCTACGGCGGTGGCGTGCTGAACGACCGCAGCTCGGCGGCCTTCTTCCGCCGGCTGATGGACACCGTGAACAGCGACCACTTCCGCGAAGCCGACGCCGGCAGCCTGTTCCAGGCCTTCGTGCCGCGTGCGCAGATGAACGCCTTCTTCGCCGCGCAGCCCATCCTCAGCGTGGCGGCGCACGACTCGATGTACATCGTGCGCAAGGCCAGCGCGGCGCGGCCGCGTGGCCTGGGCCGCGAGATCATCGTCGGCGACGTGGCCATCGCCGACGACCGGGTGCTCGCGACGCGCGAGCGCCTGAAAAAGGCGGCTTGACGCAGGCCGCTTGAAGCGGGCCGCCTGAACGGCGGCTACGGCGTCAGCACACCGGCGCCGAGCAGCGCGAACACCGCCAGGCCCAGAGCGATGCGCCAGACCACGAAGGGCAGGTAGCTGCGGCTGGAGATCCAGCGCATGAAGCCGACGATGACGCCGTAGCCCACGACGAAGGCCACCAGCGTGGCCAGCACCGTGGGGCCGGCGGCCACCGGGCTGGGCACCTCGATGCTGCGGTAGAGCTGGTAGAAGCCGGCCATCAGCACCGCCGGCACCGCGAGCAGGAACGAATAACGCGCCGCGGCCTCGCGGGTGTAGCCCATCAGCAGCCCGGCGGTGATGGTGCCGCCGGAGCGTGACACACCCGGGATCAGCGCCAGCGCCTGCGCAAAGCCGAAGACCAGGCCGTCGCGCACGTTCAGCTCGGCCAGCGGGCGGCGCCGCGCGCAGAAGCGGTCGGCGGCCCACAGCACCAGCGCGAACACGATCAGCATGGTCGCGGTGATGTAGAGATTGCGCAGCGAGGTCTCGATGGCGCTCTTGAAGAGCAGCCCGAGCACCGCGATCGGCAGCGTGCCGGCGATGATCAGCCAGGCCATGCGCGAGTCGGCGTCGGCGTGGCGGCCCAGGCTCTTCAGCGAGCGCCACCAGGACTGCGTCATGCGCCAGAGCTCCTGGCGGAAGTACAGCAGCACCGCGGCCTCGGTGCCGATCTGCGTGATCGCCGTGAAGGCCGCACCGGGGTCGCCGCCCGAGGGCAGCAGCGGGCCGACGATGCGCAGGTGTGCGCTCGACGAGACGGGCAGGAACTCGGTCAGCCCTTGCAGCAGGCCGAGGAAGGCCGCTTCGGCCCAGGGCAGGAGATCGGTCATGTCGGGGGCTCGTTCGGGCGCGGGATTCTAGGCACGGCACCGGCCCGCAACTGCGCCGACGGGCACCGGCCACGGGCTGTGCGCGACACAAGGCTGACATCGGCGCTGCCTACCGTGACGGGCTTCACAAACCCGTCCGAGAGGAGGACCCATGTTTCTGCGCCACACCCTGGTCGCGCTGTCGCTGGCGGCCGCCGGCAACGCGCTGGCCGCCCCGCCCGTCTACCAGGGCACGCTCACCAGCGGCAGCTTCGAAGGCAGCGTCGCTGCCGAGAGCGGCCCCTGGGGCACGCCCGAGAGCTGGTCGTTCTGGCAGTTCTCGGCCGACTTCTTCAGCGACGTGTCGATCGTCGTGACGCCGCGCGACCCGTCGCACGACGTCTACATCGCGGTCTGGTACGGCCTGGAGAGCGACACCGCGAACTACTTCAACATGGCCAGCGGCTCGCTGAACACCGTGTTCGTCGGCAGCGCCGACGGCCTGTCGCTGTTCGCGCCCGACGGCGCCGGCGAGCCCGCCGCGCTGAGTTTCGTCAACCACTACGGCAACGGCGTGTTCACGCTGGCCGTGGCCGACTACGTCGACGGCCAGGGCAGCGGGATGCTGCCCTACACGGTGGCCGCCGTGGTGCCCGAACCCGCCACCGCCGCGCTGTGGCTGGCCGGCCTGGCGCTGACCGCCGGCGCCGCGCGCCGCCGCCGCTGACACCACCACCCGACCGCACACCCAGCATCCCCAACGCCAGGAGAGAGATCCATGAGCCACCACGACGAACACATCGAAGTCATGCGCGAACTCGCGCGCCGCGAGAACGAGCTGAACCCGCACTGGTCCTACGGCCGCCGCGGCTTCCTGAAGAGCAGCGTCGGCGCCGCCGCGATGCTCGGCTCGCCGCTCGGCGTGCTGGCCAGCGCGCCGGCCCGCGCCGCGCAGCTGCCCTACACACCCGACTACGGCACGCTGGCCCCGGTGGCCGACGAGAGCACCGGCCTGCCGCTGTTGCAACTGCCCGAGGGCTTCAAGTACTGGAGCTTCGGCTGGACCGGCGACCGCATGGCCGACGGTGTTGCGACGCCGGGCGCGCACGACGGCATGGCCGTCGTCGCCTCCACCGCCGACCAGCTGGTGCTGGTGCGCAACCACGAGCAGGGCAGCCGCACCGCCGGCAGCTACGCACCGCCCAAGAACAGCTACGACCCGCTGTGCAACGGTGGCACCAGCAACCTCGTGTTCGCACCGCAGCAGCGCAAGTGGCTGTCGGACTGGGCCAGCCTGTCCGGCACCATCCGCAACTGCGCCGGCGGCCCGACGCCGTGGAACAGCTGGATCACCTGCGAAGAAACCAGCGACGGCCCGCACAACGGCGCGAGCAAGCAGCACGGCTACTGCTTCGACGTGCCGGCCAGCGGCCGTGCCGCGCCGCTGCCGCTGGTCGACATGGGCTGCTTCAGCCACGAGGCCGTGGCGGTGGACCCGGTCACCGGCATCATCTACGAGACGGAAGACAGCACGCCCAGCGGCTTCTACCGCTTCGTGCCGAAGGTGCCGGGCCGCCCCGCGGCCGGTGGCCGGCTGCAGATGATGAAGCTCAAGGGCGTGGCCAACAACGCCAGCATCAACATCCTCGGCAGCAGCTACGGCTACTACAACACCGGCGTGTCGCAGACCCCGGGCACGACCTGGGACGTCGAGTGGGTGGACATCGCCGATCCGAACCGCCCCTTCGTCACCGGCACCAGCTACGGCGGCGTGCGTGCCCAGGGCCTGGTGCAGGGCGCCAGCAGCATCGTGCGCGGCGAAGGCATCTGGTACGGCAACGGTGTGATCTTCGTCTGCTCCACCAGCGGTGGCCGCAGCGGCAACGGCCAGATCTTCGCCTACGACCCGCGCCGCGAAACCTTCACGGTGCTGTTCGAGTCGGGCGGCAACAGCGAGGTCGACAACCCGGACAACATCGCCTGGAGCCCGCGTGGCAGCCTGCTGCTGTGCGAAGACGGCGACGCCACGCCGCAGGCGCTGCGCGGCCTGACGCTGGACGGCACCATCTTCCCGTTCTGCCTGAACAACGTCGTGTTCCCGACGCCGTACACGCGCCCCTCGGGCCGCACCTTCAGCGGCGACCAGCGCGGCAGCGAGTTCTGCGGCGCCACCTTCCACAACGAGTGGCTGTTCGTGAACATCCAGACGCCGGGCATCACCTTCGCGATCACCGGTCCCTGGGACAACGGCGCGCTGTGAGCACCGGCACCAAGAACCCCAGGAGCATGCAGATGACTCTTCGCAAGACCTCGCTCGTGATCGCCCTGACGCTGGCGGCGGCCGGCGCCCAGGCCGGCACGGTGCTGAGCTTCCAGCACGGCGTTGCCGGCTACCTCGGTGCCCAGGACACCATGATCCGCAGTGCCGACCCGGGCGGCAACTACGGCGCGGTGGACTACATCAGCGTCGATGGCGACGACGGCAGCCCGGGCCTGCAGCCCAACCACGGCCTGCTGCGCTTCGATGGCGTGTTCGGCGCCGGTGCCGGGCAGATCAAGCCGGGCGACACCATCGTCTCGGCGACGATCACGCTGAACGTCAGCAACCCGGGCAGCGGCCTGATGCTGCACGACCTGCTGGTGGACTGGTCGCAGGCCACGGCCACCTGGAACAGCTTCGGCAACGGCATCCAGGCCGATGGCGTCGAGGCGGCCGTGACGCCGTGGATCACGCTCGGTGCCGACGACGGTGCCGAGAACGTGCCCACGGGCCTGCTGGTGCTGGACGTGACGGCCTCGCTGCAGGCCGTGCAGGCCGGCACGCTGCCGGGCCACGGCTGGGCGCTGCTGCCGTTCACCAACGGCACCAACGGCATCGACTTCGGCACCGCGGAAGCGGCCTTTGCCGGTTCGCGGCCGCTGCTGTCCGTGGCCGTGACGCCGGTGCCGGAGCCGGCTTCGCTGCTGCTGCTGACGGCCGGCCTGGCCGCCGTCGGTGCGCGCGTGCGCAGCCGCAGCGGCGCGCGCTGAGGCCCGGGCGGCCTTGAAGGGTTCAGCTGCCGGCGGTGGCCGGCAGCTCACCCTTCTGGAAGCGCTCGCGCAGCGTCACGTAGGCCTGCAGGTACTGCGGCCAGGGCTCGTCGCGCCAGGCGCGCTTGAGCGCGTCGGAGATGTAGGCCTCCACCGGGTGCTGGCGAAAGCGCGAAACGCTCCAGCCGAAGCCGAAGGGGTTGTGCGCCACGCTGCGCAGCTGCGGCGTGCTCGCGAGCACCAGCGAGGCCATGCGTTCCATCAGGAACACCTTGCGCTGGGCCGGCACACCGGCGGTGTTGTAGCTGGTGGGCGCCGTCAGCGCCTCGCGCAGCGCGGGTGGCGCCGTCGTGTCCTCGCCTTCGCAGACGCGCCACAGCAGCTCGGTCAGCGCCAGCCAGGCGCGCCAGAACACCGGCCGGGCGACGAAGTAGTTGCTGAACACCACCTGGCGCGAGTCCATCACCAGCGAACGCAGCGGCAGCGGCCGGCCGCCGTGCGCCAGCAGCGCCTCGGCGGCGGCGATCAGGCCGGGGTCGAAGGTCTCGCCCTGCTCGAAGACGTTGAGGAAAAACGCGCCCATGTCGGGCTGCGGTGAAAACAGCAGCACGTCGGCCTCGTGCTCGTGCGCGTGCACGAAGCGCAGCACCTCGTCGTGGCCGAGGCCGGTCTTGGCGCCGAACTTGGGGCTGAAGAAGCCGTAGAAGGCCTGCTCGTCCAGCGGCTGGCCGAGCAGGAAGCGGCGGATCGGGTCGTACTCGTACCAGTCGGGCCGCGGGTTGGCGCGGTTGTCCAGCAGCGCCCAGGGTGGCGCGACCCGCGCGTGCGAGGCCTCGTCGTAGGCGATCAGGTGCAGGTGGACGGGTGCCGGGGCAGACTGGGTCATGGCACGGCCAGTCTAGGCCCGCCCACCCAGGCGCGATGGGCCGAACAGCGGGCCCTGAACTCCGCTGTTCGGTCCGCTGGTCGGCCCTCTCGCTGCGCTGTTCAGCCCGCCATCAGATCAGCGGCACGCCACCGCTGCGCAGCAGCTCGTCGTCGAGCAGGCCGCGCAGGGCCGCCGGCGCGGCCGGTGCGGCAGCGCCCACCGGTGCCGCCTGGGCATCGCTGCCCGGCAGCGCCGTCGGCGCGGCGGCCAGCAGGTCGCCGATCTGCGGTGCGGCCTGGTCCTTGGCGAACCAGACGTCGACCATGGCGTGTTCGCTGCCGTCGCTCTTCTCGTAGCTGCCGATCAGACCCAGCATGTTGCCGTTGTCCATCTCGGTGCCCTTGGTGAAGTCGAGGTTCAGCGCCGTGATGCCGAAGTCGATCAGGCCCTTCAGCTCGCCGGCATCGGTGATGCCGTCGCCGTTGGCGTCGACCCAGATCTGCAGCTCGCCCCAGGCGGCGTCGGCGGCGTCGATGCGGCCGTCGCCGTTGCTGTCCAGATCGGCCAGGGCCCGGAAGCCGTCACCGGCGCGCTGGCCGTTGGCCAGGCGGGTGGCGCCGCCGAACAGCTCGCTGCCGTCGTCGATGATGCCGTTGCCGTTGATGTCGCGCACCAGCAGGCCGTCACCCTGACCGACCCAGCCAACCTGCGTCTGCCGGCCGGTGGCATCGATGTCGAAGCTCACGCCCTCGCTGGCGGACAGCGTGGTGATGCCGTTGCCGTCCAGGTCCAGCACGATCGGCGTCACGCTCTGCAGCGCGGCGAACTGCGCCGTGCTCATGACCGCCCAGTCTTCGCCCTCGAAGGCGTTGTACTGGGCCATGGTCATCGCGGCCAGGTCACGCGTTTCGAAGGCCATCACCTGGTCGGTGGTCAGCGCCTCGATCTGCCCCGGCGTCAGCGCACGGGCCTGCGCCGTGGTCAGCGCGACGATGAAGTCGGTGGCCAGGCCGGTGATGCGCTCGTCGATCAGCGAGGCGATCTGCGCCGTGGTCAGCGCCGCGAACTGGTCGGTCGACAGCACGCCGATCTCGGTGTTGTCGAAGGTCGCCAGCTGCGCCGTGCTCAGCGCCGCGATCTGGGCCGTGCCGAACAGCGGGAGCTGGTCCGTCGTGAAGGCCGCGATCTGCGCCGTCGTCAGCGCCTGCAGCTGGGCCGGGGTCAGCGCCTGCAGGCCGGTGGCATTGAGCGCGGCCAGGTCGACCGTCTCGATGGCGCGCAGCTGCGCCGTCGTCAGCGCCGCCACCTGCGTGCCGGTCAGCGCGTTGAAGTCGCTGCTGTCCATCGCGACGATGACGTCGGTGCCGAGCGCACGCACCTGGGCGGTGGTGAAGGCCGCCAGGTCTTCGGTGGCCAGGGTGGTGACCTGGGCCGTCGACAGGCTGGCCACCTGGGCGGTGGTCAACGCGCCGATGCGGGCGGCGTCAAAGGCCGAGAGTTCCGCTCCCGACAGCACGCTCAACTGAGCCGTGCTCAGCGAGGCCACCTGGGCGGCGGTCAGCACCGCCAGCTGGTCGGTGACCAGGTTGTCGACCTGCGCGGTCGTCAGCGCGGCGATCTGCGCCGTGCTCAGCACGACCAGGTCACGCGTCTCGAACGAGCCGATGTCGGCGGCGTCGATGGCGCGCACCTGGGCGGTGGTCAGCGCGGCGACCTGCTGCGTGGTCAGCGCCTGCAGCGATTCGGTCGACAGGTTGGCGATGGCCGCGGTGGACAGCGCACGGATCTGCGCCGAGCTCCAGGCTGCCACGTCGGCGGTTTCCAGCGCCGCGGCCTGCGCGGTGTTGATGGCACCGACCTGGGCCGCCGTCATCGCCGCGTACTGCGCGGTGCTCAGCGCGGTGATGGCCGCGGTGTCGAGCGCGCTGATCTGGCCGATCGACAGCGCCTGCACCTGGCGGCTCGTGAGCGCGCCGAGCTGGTCGCCCGTCATCTCGTTGAGCTGCGCTGCCGTCAGCGCGCCGATCTGGGCTGGGCTCATCAGCACCAGGTCGGCGGTTTCGAGCGCGTCGATGCTGGCCGTGGAGATGGCCCGCACCTGCGCCGTCGTCATCGCCACCACCTGCGTGCTGGTCAGTGCCTCGATCTGCGCGTCGCCGAGCACACCGATGCCGGCGGTGCCGATGGCCCGCAGCTGCAGCGTCGACAGCGAGGACAGGTCGTCGGTCTCCAGGCCCGCCACCTGGTCGGTGGTGAGCGCACGGATCTGCGCCGTGGTCAGGCCTGCGAACTGGGCGGTGCTCAGCGTGTTCAGCGTCGCGCCGTCGATGGCCGAGATGGCGCCGGTGCCGATGGCGGCCACCTGCGCACCGCTCCAGGCGGCGAGCTGGTCGCTGCCGAGTGCGGCCATCTGCTCGGCGCTCAGCGCGCGGATCTGCGCCGAGGTGAACACGCCGATGTCGGCCGTCTCCATCGCCGCCAGGTCGGCGGACTCGATGGCCGCCACCTGGCTGGTGCGCAGCGCCACCACCTGGGCGGTGGTCAGCGCCTGCAGCTGCTCGGCGGTCATCGCACGGATCGCCGCGGTGCCGAAGCCGCGCACCTGGTCGGCGGACAGCGCGGCCAGGTCTACGGTCTCCAGCGCGGCCACATGGGCCGTGCTGAGGCCGGCGATCTGGGCCGTGGCCAGCGCCTGGAACTGCGCGCTGCTCAGCGCGTTGAGCGTGTCGGTGGCCAGCGCGTTGAGCTGCGCCGTCGACAGCGCCGCGAGCTGGGCGTTGCCGAGCTGCGTGAACTGGTCGGTGCTCAGCGCCGCCATCTGGTGCGTGCCCAGGCCCGGCAGTTGCAGCACGCCCAGCGCGGCCAGGTCGGCGGTTTCCATCGCCCGCAGGTCGACGGTCTCGATGGCGCGGATCTGCGCCGTCGTCAGGCCGGCGGCCTGCTCGGTGGTCAGCGCCTGCAGCTGCGTGGAGCCCATCGCCGCGATGGCGGCGGTGCCGAAGCCGCGGTACTGCGTGACCGTCAGCGCCGCCAGGTCTTCCGTCTCCAGCGCCACGACCTGGTCGGTCGTCAGGCGGCTGAGCTGGCTGGCCGAGAAGGCGGTGAACTGCTCGGAGCTCAGCGCGGCCAGCTTGGCCGGCTCGATGGCGGCGAGCTGCGCCGTCGTCAGCTGCGACAGCAGCGCGTTGTCGATGCTCGACAGCTGGTCGGTCGTGAAGGCCTGGATCTGCGCCGTGGTGAAGCCCACCAGCTGGCCGGCCGACAGCGTGTTGATGTCATCGCTTTCGAGCGCGGCGATCTGCGCGCTGTTCAGCGCCCGCAGCTGCGGCACCGTGAGCGAGCCGATCTGCTCGGTGCTCAGCGCGGCCACCAGGGCGGTGGGCAGGCCGGCGATGGCCGCGGTCGAGAAGCCGGCGATCTGCGGGCCGGTCAGCGCGCCGAAGTCGTCGGTGGCCATGGCCGCGATCTGGCTGCCCGACAGGCCGCTGAGTTGCGACGGCGTCAGGGCGCGCCACTGGTCGGTGGTCAGCGCGTTGAGGTCGAGGTCGGCGATGGCGCGCAGTTGCGCGGTGGTCAGCGAGCTCAGCTGGTCGGTGCCGAGCTGGCTCAGCTGGTCGGTGGTGAGCGCGGTGATCTGCGAGGCCGTGAGGGCCCGCACCTGGGCGCTGGACAGCACGTTCAGGTCGTCGGTCTCCAGCGCGGCGATGGCGGCGGCGCCGAGGGCGCGCAGCTGGGCCGTGCCGAGGCCGGCCACCTGCTCGGTGCTGAGCGCGGCGATCACCGTCGTCGACAGCGCGCTGATGGCCGCGGTGCCGATGGTGCCCACCTGGTCGGCGGACAGCGCGCCGAGGTTGTCGCTGGTCAGCGCCGCGGCCTGCACGGCGGTGATGGCCGGCAGTTGCGTGGAGGTGAAGGCGGCGAACTGGTCGCTGCCCATGGCCGCCAGGTCACTGGCCTCCATGGCCGCGAGCTGCGCGGTGGTCAGCGCCTGCACCTGCGCCGTCAGCAGCGCCGCGACGGAAGCCGAGGTCAGCGCGACGATGGCGGTGGTCGACAGCGCGGCCACCTGCGTCGGGCTCAGCGCCTGCAGGTCGTCGCTTTCGAAGGCGGCGGCCTGGGCGTCGGTCAGGCGCGACAGCTGCAGCGGCGTCAGCGCGGCGACTTGCGCGGTGCTCATCGCGGCAAAGTCGGCCGGCTCGATGGCGGCAATCTGCGCCGTCGTCAGCGCCGCCACCTGGGCCGTGGCCAGCGAGGCGATGGCGTCCGAGGTGAGCGCGGCGATGGTGGCCGTGTTCAGCGCGCGGATGCCGGCGGTGCCGAGTGCGGCGAGGTCGGCGGTTTCGAGCGAAGCGGCCTGGCCTTCGCTGATGGCGGCGATCTGAGCCGCCGACAGCGCGGCGAACTGCGCCGTGCCAAGCGCGGCCAGGTCCACCCCTTCGAGCTGCGAGATCTGCGCGGTCGTGAGGCCGCGCACCTGGTCGGTGGTCAGCGATGCGGCCGCGTCGGTGGTCAGCGCCACGATCTGCGATTCCGACAGCGCACGCAGCTGGCGCGTCGTGAGCGCGGCCACGTCGGCGGTCTCCAGGCCGGCGATCTGCTCGTCGGTGAGCGCGGCGATCTGGCGCGTCGTCAGTGCCGCGAACTGCGCGGTACCGAGCGCGGCCAGGCTGGTCGGGGCCAGGTTCTCGACCTGGGACACCGTCAGCGCGGCGGCCTGGTCGGCGGTGAGGCCGGCGATCTGGTCGGTGCTCAGCGCCGCGAGCTGCTCGTTGCCCAGCGCGGCGACCTGCGCCGTGGTCAGCGAGGCCAGCTCGTCGGTGCCCATGGCCGACAGCGACTCCGGCGCGATGGCGGCGATCTGCGCCGTGCCCAGCGCGGCCAACTGCGCGGTCGACAGCGTGTCGATGGCGGCCGAGCTGAGGGCGACGACGGCATCCACCGTCAGCGCACGCACCTGGGCGGTGGTGAGCGCGGCGATGTCGGCCGTCTCCATCTCGGCGATCTTGTCGGCACCGAGGCCGGCGATCTGCGCGGTGGTCAGCGCACGGAACTGCGCCGTGTCCATGCCGACGAAGTCGGCCACGTCCATCGCGGCGATCTGGTCGGTGCTCAGGCGGGCCACCTGGGCCGTGGTCAGCGCGGCGACCTGGTCGCCGGTGAGCGCGGTGATCTGGGCGTCGGACAAGGCGCCGATCTGGGCCGAGGTCAGCGCCGCGATGGTGGCGGTGCCCAGGCCGGCGATCTGGTCGTCACCCAGCGAAGCCAGTTGCGCCGTGGTGAGTGCGGCGAACTGCGCCGTGGTCAGCGCGTTCAGCGTGTCCTGCGCCATGCCGGCGAGCAGGCCGCTGTCGATGCCGCGCACCTGGGCGGTGGTCAGCAAGGCGAGCTGGTCGGTGCTCAGCGCGGCCAGGCCGGCTTCGCCCAGCGCGTTGAGCTGGGCCGTCGTGAACGCGGCGAGGTCCTCGGTTTCGAGCGCGGCCAGGTTCTCGACCGCGATGGCGGCGATCTGGTCGGTCGTCAGCGCCCGCGCCTGGGCCGTGGTCAGGCCGGCCAGCACCTCGGTGCTGAGCGCGCCGATGGCCTCGGCCGACAGCGCCTGCAGGCGGGCGGTGGCGATGGCGGCCACGTCGGCGGCCTCCAGCGCGGCGGCCTGCTCGGCGCCGATGGCGGCGAGCTGGGCGGTGGTGAGCGCGGCGAACTGCGTCGAGCTCAGCGCGGCCAGGTCGGCCGGCTCCAGGCCGGCGATCTGCGACGCCGACAGCGAGGCCACCTGGCGCGTGGTGAGCGCGGCGAGCTGGTCGCTGCCGAAGAAGCCGAGCTGCTCCGGCGTGAGCACCGCGAGCTGGGCCGAGCTGAGCACGGCCACGTCACGCGTTTCCAGCGCCTGCAGGGTGCTCTCGCCAAGGCCGGCCACCTGGTCGGTGGTCAGCGCCGCGATCTGCGCGGTGCTGAAGGCGGCGACGGCGTCGCTCGACAGCTGGGCCAGCGAGTCGGTCGTGAAGGCGCGCACCTGGGCGGTGGAGAGCGAGGCGATCACGTCGGTGCCCAGCGCGGCGGCCTGGGCCGGCGTGAGCGCGGCGATCTGCGCCGTGTTCATCGCGGCGAACTGCGCGGTGCCGAGCGCGGCCTGCGCGGCCGGGTCGAGCGCGGCCAGCTGGTCGGCGCTGAGGGCGCGGAACTGCGCGCTGCTCATGGCCAGCAGCTGGTCGCCGCTCAGCGCGGCGACCTGGTCGGTGGTCAGCGCGGCGATCTGCGAGGTGCGCAGCGCGGCGATGTCGTCGGTGCCGATGGCGGCGATCTGCGTCGGGTCGAACACCGCGAGCTGCTCGGTGCCGAGCGCCGCGACCTGGGCGCTGGTCAGCGCGGTCACGGCATCGGCCGTCAGCGCGGCCAGCGCGTCGCTGGTGAGCGCGCGGACCTGCGAGGTGCGCAGCGCGGCCAGGTCGTCGGTGGCGAACTGTGAGGCCTGCTCGGCCGTCAGCGCGGCCACCTGGGCGGTGGTCAGCGCGGCGAACTGCGCGGTGGTCAGCGCGCTCAGGCGGTCGGCGTCGATGGCGGCCACCTGGGCGGCCGACAGCGAGGCGGTCTGGCGCGTCGACAGCGCGGCGAGCTGGTCGGTCGTGAAGGCGTCGATCTGGTCGAGCGACAGCGCGGCCAGCTGGGCGGTGGACAGGCCGCCGAGGTCGCGTGTCTCGATGGCCGCCAGCTGCTCGTCGGACAGCGAGGCGAGCTGCTGCGGCGTGAGCGCCGACAGCTGGCGCGAGTCGAGCGCGGCGATGACTTCGGCACCCAGCACGGCCAGCGCGTCGGTGGCGAAGGCGCGGAACTGCGCGCTGCTGAAGGCGCCGATGTCGGCGCTGGTCAGCGTGGCGGCCTGCTCGGCCGACAGCGCGGCCACCTGGGCGGTGGACAGCGCGGCCAGCGTGGCCGTGCCGAGCGCACCGAAGGTGTCGGCGGAGATGGCGCCGACCTGTTCACCCGACAGCTGCTGCAGCTGGCGCGAGCCGAGCGCACCGAGCTGGTCTGACGACAGCGCGTGGATCTGCGCGGTAGACAGCGCGGCCAGCTGCGGCAGGCCGAAGGCGGCGAGGTCTTCGCCTTCCAGCGCGGCGATCTGCGCCGCACTCAGCTGCTGCACTTGGCCGATGCTCAGGGCACCGGCCTGGCGCGTGGTGAGTGCCACCAGCGCATCGTCGGTGAGCGCGGCGATCTGGTCACCCGACAGCGCACGCACCTGGGCGACGGAGAGCACGGCCAGGTCGGCCGTTTCCAGCGCGGCCACCTGGTCGGTGGTCAGCGCGGCGATCTGTGCCGTGGTCAGGGCGGCGAACTGGGCGGTCGTGAAGCCGGCCAGGTCTTCCGGGCTCAGCGAGGCCAGCTGCGAAGGCGTCAGCGCGGCCACCTGGCGCGTCGTCAACGCGGCCAGTTGGTCGACTTCGAGCGCGTCGAGCTGGGCCGTGGCCAGCGTGGCCAGCTGGGCCGTGCCCAGCGCGGCCAGGTCGGCCGTTTCCATCGCGGCGAACTGCTCGGGCGTCAGGGCCGCGAGCTGCGCGGTGCTCATCGCGGCGAAGCCGGCGCTGCTGATCGCGGCCAGCGTGGTCGGCTCCATCGCGGCCAGCGCTTCGGGGCTGAAGGCCCGCACCTGGGCCGTGCTGAGCACGGCCAGGTCGGCGCTTTCGAGCGACGGTGCCTGCAGGCTGTGGATGGCGGCGATCTGCGCCGTCGTCATCGCGGAGAACTGCGCCGTGCTCAGCGCGGCCAGCGCATCCGGGCTCATCGCGGCGATGGCGGCGGCGTTCCAGCCGGCCATGCGTGCCGAGCCCAGGGCTTCGAGCTGTTCGTTCGTGAAGGCGGCGAACTGGGCCGAGGACAAGGAAGCCAGTTGCGCGGTGCTCAGCGCGGCGACGTCGGCGGTTTCGAGCGAGGCGATCTGGTCGGGCGTCAGCGCGGCCACCTGGGCCGTGGTCAGCGCGGCGAACTGCGCCGTGCCCATGGCCTGCAGCGCCTCGGCCGAGAGCTGGGCCAGGCTGGCAGCGGCCAGCGCGCGCAGCTGCGCGGTGCCGAGCGCGGCCACGTCGGCGGCCTCGAGCTCGCCGGCCTGGGCGCTGGTGATGGCGGCCACCTGCGCCGTGCCCATCGCGGCGTACTGGGCGGTGCCCAGCGCGGCCAGTTGGCCGGCGGCCAGGCTGGTGATCTGCTCGGCCGACAGCGCGGCGATCTGCGCCGTGCCCATCTGGGCCAGGTGTTCGCCGTCGAGCGCAGCCAGTTGCGCGGCCGACAGCGCACGCACGGCGGTGGTGCCCAGCGCAGCCAGGTTGGCGGTGCCGAAGGAGGCGAGGTCGGCGGCGTCGATGGCGGCGACCTGGGCGCTGTTCAGCACCGCGGCCTGCGCGCTGCCGAAGGCGCCGAGCTGGCTGCCGTCCAGCGCGGCGAGCACTTCGGCACGCAGCGCGGCGACGGCGCCGTTGGACATCGCGGCGAGGTCTTCGCCTTCGAGCGCGGCGGCCTGGCCGGCGCCGAGCGCGGCGGCCTGGGCGCTGGTCAGCGCGGCGTACTGCTGGGTGCCGAAGGCGGCCAGCTGCTCACCCGACAGCGCGGCGACTTGCGCCGTGGTCAGTGCGACGACCTGGTGGGTGCCGAAGGCGGCCAGTTGCGCGGCGTCGAGCGCACCGAGCTGTTCGGCGCTGAGCGAACGCAGCTGCGCGCTGGTGAGCGCGGCCAGGTCGGCGGTTTCGATGGCGGCGATGGTGGCGGTGCCGAACGCGGCCAGCTGGGCCGTGGTCAGCGCGGCCATCTGCGCCGGCGTGAAGCCGGCCACCGCGTCAGCGGCCAGCGAGGCCAGCACGGTCGGTGCGACGGCGGCCAGTTGCGAAGTCGACAGCGCGGCCAGGTCGTCGGCGCCGAAGGCCCCGAACTGGGCCTGCGTCAGCGAGGCCGTCTGCGTCGTCGTCAGCGCGCCGATCTGGGCGCTGGTGAGCGAGCCGATGTCGTCGGCGTCGAAGCGGGCGAGCTGGGCCGTGCCGAGCGCGCGCAGCTGGTGCGAGCCGAGTGCGGCGAGCTGGTCGCCGCTGAGCGCGTCGATCTGCGCCTCGCTCAGGCGGGCGATGGCGCCGGTGGACAGCGCGGCCAGGTCGGCCGTTTCGAGCAGCGCGATGTCGGCCGCTTCGATGGCGCGCACCTGGGCGCTGGTGAGGGCGGCGGCCTGCGCGGTGGTCAGCGCCTGCAGCGTTTCGCCGGTCAGCGCCTCGATCTGCGCGGTGCGCAGCACGGCGATCTGCGCCGTCGTCAGCGCGGCCAGGTTGTCGCCGCTCAGCTCGGCCAGCTGGGCCGTGCTCAGCGCCACGACCTGTGAGCTGGTCAGGCGCGACAGCGCCTCGGTGCCGAGGTTGTTGATCTGCTCCGGCGTCATCGACGCGATCTGCGCCGTGCTGAGCGCGGTGATCTGCGCGCTGCCCAGCTGGGCCAGCTGCTCGGCCGACAGCGCGGCCATCTGCGCGCTGCTGAAGCCGGCGAGCTGGCTGCCGCCGAGCGCGGCCAGCAGGGCCGTCGACAGCGCACCCATGTCGTCGATCTCGATGGCGCGCAGCTGCGCCGTCGTCAGGCCCGCGGCCTGGTCGGCCGTCAGCGCGCCGATCTGGTCGGCCGACAGGGCCTGGATCTGCGCCGTGCCGAAGCCGCGGATCTGCGCCGAGCTGAGCACGGCGATGTCGGCCAGTTCCAGGCCGGCGGCCTGGGCCGTGGTCAGCGCGGCCAGCTGGGCCGAGCCGAAGGCGGCGAACTGGGCGGTGCCCAGGCCGGCCAGGCGGTCGGGGTCGAAGCTGGCGATCTGCAGCGCGCTCAGGCGGCCCACCTGCTCGGGCGTCAGGCCGGCCAGCTGTTCAGGCGCCAGCGCGTTGAGCTGCAGGCTGGACAGCACGGCCAGCTGCGCGGTGGTCAGCGCGCCCACGCCGGCGCTGGACAGGCCGGCCAGGTCGTCGACCTCGATGGCACGCACCTGCTGCACGGTCAGGCCGCGCAGCGCATCGGTGCCGAGCGCGCCGAGCTGGTCGGCGTTGAGCGCGGCGATGGCGGCCGTGGACAGCGCGCGCACCTGGTGCGAGCCGAGCGCGGCCAGGTCGGCCGTTTCCAGCGACTCGACGTGGTGGGCGCGGATCGCACCCACCTGGGCACTGGACAGCGCCGCGTAGTTGGCGCTGCCGAGCGCGGCCAGGTCTTCCGGCGTGGCGCCGGCGATCTGCACCGCGGTCAGCGCGGCGCTCTGCGCCGTCGTCATCGCGCTCCACTGCGCGCCCGACAGGGCTTCGAGCTGCGTGGTCGTCAGCGCGGCCACCTGGGCCGGCGTCATCTGCGCGAAGTTCTGCGAGGCGATGGCTGCCAGGTCTTCGAGCTGCAGCGCGCGCACCTGCGTCGTGCTCAGCGCGGCGAGCTGGTCGGTGGTCAGCGCGGCCACCTGGGCTTCGCTCAGCGCGGCGATGGCGGCGGTGCGCAGGCCCGTCAGCTGCTCGGGGCGGATCGCTGTGAGGTCGTCGGTGGCGAGGTTGGCGATCTGGTCGGTCGTCAGACCCGACAGCTGGGCCGAGGCGAAGCCGGCGAACTGCAGCGTGCCGAAGGCCGACAGGGTTTCGGGGCTCAGGCTGGCGAGCTGGGCGCTGCCGAAGCCGCCGGCCTGGGCCGAGCTGAGCAGGTTCAGGTCGTCGGTCGAGATCGAGGCCAGCTGCAGCGTGGTCAACGCACCCAGCTGGGCCGGGCGCAGCGCGCGGATCTGGTCGTCGGTCAGCGCCTGCAGGTCGTCGGTGCCGAGCGCGCGGATCTGCGCCGACGACAGGCCGGCGATCAGGTCGGTGCCCAGCGCCGCGATCTCGGCGGTGGTCATGGCCGCGATGTTGGCCGTGCCGGTGCCGCCGATCTGGTCGCCGCCGAGGCCGGAGAGGTCACCGCCGGTCAGCGCCGACAGCTGCGCCGTGCTCAGCGCGCCGAGCTGGGCGGAGTTGAACACGCTCAGGTGCTGCGACACGGCGGCCAGCATGTCGATGCTGATCGAGCGCATCTGCGTCGCGGTCAGCGCGGCCAGGTCGTCGGTGTCCCAGCCGGCGAAGTCCTCGGAGCCGACGGCGCGCAGCTGCGCGGCGCTCAGGCCCTGGATCTGCGCCGTGTCCAGCGCGCGGAAGTCGGCCGCGCCGAGTGCGGCGATGGCGGCGGTGCCGATGGCGGTGATCTGCGCCGGGCGCAGCGCGGCCCAGTCGGCGGCTTCGAGGTTGGTGATCTGCGCCGTGGTCAACGCGGCGATCTGGCCGGCGTTCATCGCGCGGAACTGCGCGGTGTCGAAGGTGTTGACGTCGCTGCCCAGCGACTGCACCTGGGCCGCCGTGAGGCCGGCAACCTGCTGCGTGGTCAGCGCGCCGAGCTGGCCGGCACTGAGGGCGTTGATCTGGTCGGTGGTCATTGCCGCCAGCTGGGCCGGCGTCATCGCGGCCAGGTTGGCGGTGCCGATGGAGCCCACGTCAGCGTCGAGCGCCCGCACCTGCGCGGCGTTCAGCGCGCGCAGCTGCTGCGCGCTGAGCACGCCCACTTCGTCGGCCGTCAGCGAGGCGATGGCGACGGTGTTCAGCGCGGCGATCTGCGCCGAGCTCAGGGCGGCCAGCGCGGTGGTGTCGAGCTGGTCGAGCTGGGCGCTCGTGATGCCGCCGAACTTGGCCGGCGTCAGCGCCACCATGGCGTCGGTGGGCAGCGCGGTGCCGAGCGCGGCGATGGCCGAGGTCGTCAGGCCGTTGATCTGCGCGGTCGAGAGCTGGGCGATGTCGCCCGTCAGGCCGGCCACCTGGGCCGTGCTCAGGCTGGCCAGCTGGGCCGAGCTGAGCGCGGCGGTCTGCTCGGCGCTCAGCGCGTCGAGCTGCTCGGCGCTGATGCCGTCCAGCTGCAGCGCCGTCAGCGCACGCACCTGGGCGGTGGAGAACTCGTTGAGCTGGTCGGTCGACAGCGCGCCGATCTGCGCGCTCGACAGCGCCGTCAGGCGCACGGTGCCGAGCTGGGCCAGGTCGTCGCCATCCAGGCCGGCGAGCGCGGCGGTGGAGATGGCGCGCAGCTGGCTGGTGGTCAGCGCCTCGAACTGGTCTGACGAGAGCGCGGCGATGCCGTCGCTGCCCAGGCCCGAGATGGCGCCGGTGGACAGCAGCCGCAGCTGCGCCGTGGGCATCGCGGCCAGGTCGGCCGTGCTCAGCGTGGCGCCGTAGGCGGCGCCCAGCGAGGCGATCTGCGCCGTCGACAGCGCGGCCAGCTGGCCGGCGGTGATGGCGTCCAGGCGCGCCAGCTGCGCGGTGCTCATCGCGGCCACCTGGGCCGGCGACAGCGCTTCGAGCTGGGTGGCGTTGAGGATGTCGACGGCGGCGGTGTTCATCGCGCGGATCTGCGCGGTCGACAGCACGGCCAGGTCGGCGGTCTCGAAGGCGGCGGCCTGCAGCGACGAGATGGCGGCGATCTGCACGCTCGACAGGCTGGCGAACTGCGCCGTCGTCATCGCGGCGAAGTCGACGGATTCGATGGAGGCGAACTGGCGCGTCGACAGCGCCGCGAGCTGGGCGCTGCTGAAGGCGGCGACGGCCTCGCCGGTGAGCGCGGTGATGGCCGAGGAGCCGAGCGCACGCACCTGGGCAATGGACAGCGCGCGCACGTCTTCGGCTTCGAGCGCAAAGGCCTGGGCGGTGCCGAGCTGGGCGATCTGGGCCGTGGTCAGCGCCGCGATCTGGTGGCTGCCGAGCGCCTGGAACTGGTCGCTGGTGAAGGCGGACAGCTGGGCCGAGCCCAGCGTGGCGATGGTGGCGGTGGACAGCGAGGGCAGGTCAGCGGCTTCGATGCCTTGCACCTGGGCGCTGGACAGCGCGCGCCACTGCGTGCTCGTCAGCGAGCCCAGCTGCGGGCCGGTCATCGCCGTCAGGTCGGCGGCCGACAGGCCGGGGATCTGCGCCGCCGTCAGGCCGCGCAGCGCGCCGGTGGACAGCACGGCCACCTGGTCGGCGTCGAAGCCGGCGATCTGCGCCGAGCTCAGGGCACCGATCTGCACGCTGCCCAGCGAGGCCACGGTGTGCGTCGACAGGGCCGCCATGTCGGCCGAGTCGAGGGCCCGGAGCTGCGCGGTCGACATCGCCTGCACCTGGTTCGACACCAGGGCACCGACCTGCTCGCTCGTGAAGGCCTGCACCTGCCGTGTGCTCAGCGAGGCCACCTGGCCGCCGCTGAAGGCCGCGACGTCGGTCGGCTCGAAGGCCGAGATCTGCGCCGTGGTCAGCACACGCAGGCCGGTGGTGCTGATGGAGGGAATCTGTGTCGTGGTCAGCGCGGCGATCTGCAACGCGCTGAAGGCCGCCCAATCCTCGGTCGTCAGCGCCGCGATCTGTGCGGGCGTCATGACGGCGATCTGCTCGGGAGTGAAGTTCGGGATCAGGGTGGCCATGGTTCGGTCCTAGCTGGAGTACGAACCGGCGGATCGGGAAGGCAGGCGACGTCGCCCCGACCGACCGGTTCTTGTCCATCGGTTATCGGGACGCGAACCGGGGGCTTGAGTGGCGGCAGGCGACGAATTGCCGGAGGAAACCGGTTGTTTCCGGGCCACCGGCGCGGCGCCGCTCGGCGCAGCGGCGCCGGACTGGAGCGGCGCGGCCGGCTCGGGCGTGACACAAGGCACGCCCGGTGGTGGTGGCCGCAGAAACGACAACGCCCCGCAGGGCGGGGCGTTGGATTGGGAGCGAAAGTGAGCCCGGGCTTACTTGCCGCCGCTCGGCACCCGGCCTTCCACGCCCTTGACGTAGAAGTTCACGCCGTCCTTCCAGGCCTGGTCGGCCTTGGTGTCCTTGGCCAGGCGTTCCTTGCCGGTGTTGTCGACGATGGGGCCGGTGAAGACTTCCAGCGTGCCGTTCTTGATGCCGTCGGCCGCGGCGTCGACCTTGCTGCGCAGCTCGGCCGGCACGGCGTCGGAGATCTTGACCACGTCGTTGGCGCCCTCGGGCTTGCCCCAGATCGTGCGCTGGTTGCCGGCCCAGCTGCCTTCCAGCAGCTCCTTGACCGACTTCTTGTAGTACGGACCCCAGTCGACGATGTTGCTGCCCAGGTGCGCCTTGGGCGCGTAGCTGCTCATGTCGCTGTCCCAGCCGAAGGCGTACTTGCCGTTTTTCTCGGCCGTCTGCAGCACCGCGGTGGAGTCGGTGTTCTGCAGCAGCACGTCGGCGCCCTGGTTGATCAGCTCCTGCGCGGCGGCGCCTTCCTTCTCGGGGTCGAACCAGCTGCCGATCCAGACCACGCGGGTCTTGATCTTCGGGTTGACGCTCTGCGCACCCAGCGTGAAGGCGTTGATGTTGCGCAGCACCTCGGGGATCGGGAAGCTGCCGACGAAGCCCAGCGTGTTGGACTTGGTCATGCCGCCGGCGATCACGCCGCTGACGTAGGCATCGTGATAGAAGCGCGCGTCGTAGACGCGCATGTTCTCGGCCGTCTTGTAGCCGGTGGCGTGTTCGAACTTGACGTCCGGGAACTCGCCGGCCACCTTGAGCATCGAGTCCATGTAGCCGAAGCTGGTCGCGAAGATCAGCTTGTTGCCCTGGCTGGCCAGGTCGCGGATCACGCGCTCGCCGTCGGCATACGGCACCTTCTCGACGATGGTGGTGACCACCTTGCCGCCGAACTCGGCCTCGACCGCCTTGCGGCCCAGGTCGTGCGCGTAGGTCCAGCCGGCGTCGCCGACCGGGCCGATGTAGACCCAGGCCACCTTGGTGGGCTCGGGCGCCGGGGCTGCGGCGGGGGCGGCCGGCGCCGGCGCTTCTTCCTTCTTGCCGCAGCCCACCAGGGCAGTGGCGGCGGCCAGGCCGGCCAGGGCAAAGAGGCGGCGCGTCAGCGTGCGCGAGGTCCACTCGTTCATCGGTTTTCTCTCCTGGGAGGGTCTTGGGGCAGGGGACAGGGAAATTATGAGCCGGGCCGGAAAGGCTTCCCGAGCGAAGCCGGCATGTTCAGGCGGATGAAGCCGGCGTTGCGGCTGATCAGCGCCAGCACGACGATGGTGGCCAGGTAGGGCAGCATGGTCAGCAGGTGGCTGGAGATCTGCACGCCCTGGGCCTGCAGGTTGAGCTGCAGCACGGTGACGCCGCCGAACAGGTAGGCGCCGAGCAGCACCCGCGCCGGCCGCCAGGTGGCGAACACGGTGAGCGCCAGCGCGATCCAGCCGCGGCCGGCCGTCAGGCCCTCCACCCACAGCGGCGCGGTCACCAGCGAGACGTAGGCACCGGCCAGCCCGCACAGCGCACCACCGGCGCAGACGGCGGCCAGGCGGATGGCCCGCACCGGGTAGCCCAGCGCATGCGCCGGCTCGGGGTTCTCGCCGATGGCGCGCAGCAGCAGGCCACCCCGCGTGCGGTAGAAGAACCAGGCGATGGCCAGCGCCAGCGCGATCGCCACGTAGACCATCGGGTGGTGGCGGAACAGCGCCGGGCCGATGAAGGGCAGGTCCGACAGCCAGGGCAGCGCGTACTGCTGGCGCGGCGTGAGGCTCTTGCCGACGATGGACACGCCGACAAAAGCCGAGAAGCCGTAGCCGAACAGGCTCAGCGCCAGGCCGGTGGCGTACTGGTTGGTGTTCAGGAAGATCACCAGCAGCCCGAACACCGCGGCCAGCGCCGCACCGCCCGCGGCCGCGGCGACAAAGCCCAGCGTGTCGCTGCCGGTGGCCAGTGCGGTGGCGAAGCCGGCCACCGCGGCCACCAGCATCATGCCCTCGGCCCCCAGGTTCAGCACGCCGGCGCGTTCGTTGATGAGCAGGCCCAGCGCGGCCAGCGCCAGCGTGGTGCCGCTGGCCAGCGCGGTGTTGATGAGCAGCGCGGTTTCGTTCATGGCCGGGGCTCCGCCTTCTTTCCGATTTTCAGGCGCGGGCGGCCGCGCTGCGGCCGCTCCAGCGCAGCCGCTGGTGGATGAAGGTGTCGCAGGCCAGCAGCAGCAGCAGCAGCAGGCCCTGCAGCACGCTGGCCATGGCATTGGGCAGGCCCATGCGCGACTGCGCCAGCTCGCCGCCGATGAGCATCAGCGACAGCAGCGCGCCGGCGACCACGATGCCCAGCGGGTGCAGCCGGCCGACGAAGCAGACGATGATGGCCGTGAAGCCCAGCCCGGTGGAGAGGTAGGGCGTGACCTGGCGGATCGGCCCGGCCACTTCCATGGCCCCGGCCAGGCCGGCCAGTGCGCCGGAAGCCAGCAGTGCCGTCCACAGCGCCGCGCGCGACGAGAAGCCGGCATAACGCGCCGCCGCCGGCGCCAGCCCGCCCACCTGCAGCTGGAAGCCGCGGTAGCTGCGGAACAGGAACAGCCAGGCCACGAGGGCCAGCACCAGCGCGATCAGGAAGCCGATGTGCAGCCGTGTGCGCTCCAGCAGCGGCGGCAGGTGCAGGCTGCCGTGGAACAGCGCCGACTGCGGCATGTTGAAACCCTGCGGGTCTTTCCAGGGGCCGAACACCAGCGCGTTGACCAGCTGCTGCGCCACGTAGACCAGCATCAGGCTGACGAGGATCTCGTTGGCGTTGAAGCGGTCGCGCAGCAGCGCCACCAGCGCCGCCCACAGCAACCCGCCCAGCATGCCGCCGAGCAGCACCAGCGGAATGCCCACCAGCTTGGGCAGCACGATGCCCTGCGTGGTGAGCCACAGCGCGACGCCGCCGCCGCCCACGCAGCCGAGCAGGAACTGCCCCTCGGCGCCGATGTTCCAGACGTTGGCGCGGTAGCAGATGGCCAGGCCCAGCGCGATGACGATCAGCGGCGTGGCCTTCAGCAGCACCTCGCTGATCTGGCGCCGGCCCGAGAGCGGCTCGGCGAAGATCACCTGCAGCCCGGCCATCGGGTCCTTGCCCAGGCCGGCGAAGATGGCCGCGGCCACCAGTGCCGTGAGCGCCAGCGCGATCAGCGGCGAGGCCAGCGTCATCACGCGCGAAGGCGCGGCGCGGGTCTCAAGCCGCAGCATGCGGGGCCTCTGCTTGTGTGTTCGTGGTGTCGGCCGTGGTGCCGGCCGCGCAGTCGTCCCACAGGCCCGACATCCAGGTGCCGATGCGTTCCACCGTGGCCTCGGCCACCGGCAGCGAGGGCGAGACACGCCCCTTGGCGATGACCACCAGCCGGTCGCTGATCTCGAAGAGTTCGTCCAGCTCCTCGCTGACGACCAGCAGCGCGCAGCCGGCGTCGCGCAGCGCGAGCAGCTCGCCGCGGATCAGCGCGGCGGCGCCGACGTCCACGCCCCAGGTGGGCTGGGCGACGATCAGCACCTTGGGCGCCGCGTCGATCTCGCGGCCCACCAGGAACTTCTGCAGGTTGCCGCCAGAGAGCGAACGCGCCGGTGCGCCCGGCCCGCCGGCGCGCACCTGGAAACGGGCGATCAGCCGTTCGGCCAGCGCCGCCACCTCGCCGGTGCGCAGCCAGCCGAAGGCGGCGATGCCGGCGCGGCGCGTGAGCAGGGTGTTCTCGGCCAGGCTCATCGTGGGCACGGCGCCGCGGCCCAGCCGTTCCTCGGGCACGAAGTGCAGGCCGCCCTGGCGGCGGCGGCGCGGCGACTGGCGCGCCACGTCCTGGCCGAACAGCGCCAGCGAGCCGGCCGGCGCGCGGCGGTCTTCGCCCGACAGCACCGCCAGCAACTCCTGCTGGCCGTTGCCCGACACGCCGGCCATGCCGACGATCTCGCCGGCGCGCAGCTCGAAGCCCACGCCGTCGAGCGCGACGCCGAAGGGATCGTCGGTGGGCAGCGAAAGGCCGCGCACCGCCAGCGCCACCGGCCCGGGCTCGCGCGCGGCGTGTGTGAGCGAAGGTGGCTCGGCGCCGATCATCAGCCGCGACAGGCTGGCGTTGCTCTCCTGCGTCGGGTCGACCTCGCCGGTGACCTTGCCGCCGCGCAGCACCGTGCAGTGGTGGCACAGCGCGCGGATCTCGTCGAGCTTGTGGCTGATGTAGAGGATGCTGGTGCCTTCGTCGGCCAGCCGGCGCAGCACCACGAAGAGTTTTTCGACGGCCTGCGGCGTGAGCACCGAGGTCGGTTCGTCGAGGATCAGCAGCTGCGGCTCGGTGAGCAGCGCGCGCACGATCTCCACGCGCTGCCGCTCACCGACCGACAGCGTGTGCACCGGCCGCGCCGGTTCCACCTCCAGCCCGTAGCCGGCCGCGACCTCGGCGATGCGCCGGCCCACCTCGGCCAGCGAGAGCGAGCCGTCCAGGCCGAGCCAGACGTTTTCGGCCACCGTCAGCGTGTCGAACAGGCTGAAGTGCTGGTAGACCATGCTGATGCCCAGCCGCCGCGCGGCGGCCGGGTTGGCGATGCGCACCGGCTCGCCGTTGAAGTGCACCGTGCCGGCGTCGGGCTGCACCGCGCCGTAGATGATCTTCATCAGCGTGCTCTTGCCGGCGCCGTTTTCGCCCAGCACGGCGTGGATCTCGCCGGGCTTGACGCGCAGCGAGACCCCGTCGTTGGCCTTCACGGCCGGGTACTGTTTGCTGATGCCGGCAAGCTCCAGTCGCAGCATGGGCTCTTTCTCCGGCATCGTGGCCGGTCAGAAGGTGTGGCGCAGGCCGAGCGCGTAGGTCGTGCCGCTGGAGCGGGCGGTGTACTTGTCGCTCAGGTACACCCCGTACAGCTGCGTGCGCTTGCTCAGGCTGTAGTTGTAGCCCAGAGACAGCATCTTGCTGCTGGTTTCGGCGCCGCCGCTGCTGATGTCGCTGTTGCCGTACGAGGCCAGGAAGGCGCCGGTGCCCAGCGGCACGCTGGCGCTGATGTGCAGGTTGTCGACCTCGACCTTGCTCGTGGCCTTGGTGTCGATGCTGCCGTACTGCACGAACAGCTTGACGGCCTTGAAGTCGTAGGAGCCGCCCAGCTGGAAGGCGGTCTGGCTGCTGAAGCCCGGGAAGGCCGAGATCGGCCGGCCCAGCACGCCCTGCGCCTCGACCTTCTGGTAGGCCGCGGTCAGGCCGAGGTTGCCGCTGAAGTACACCAGGTTGCCGCCGAGGTTCGGGCCGCGGGCGGTGGCCGCGCCTTCGCCGGCGGCGATCTGCACGTTGGCCGTCAGGCCGCCCATGCGCGGCGAGGTGTAGTAGATCGAGTTGCTCCAGCCGGAGTCACCGACCAGCGGCGTGCCGTAGGGCGCGTTGTAGTACTGGCGGATGGTGGGCGAGTAGCCGAAGGAATCGCCGAAGGCGTTGAACACCAGGCTGGAGACGAACAGCGGCGTGCCGGCACGGCCCAGGCGCAGCGTGCCGAAGTCGCCGCTCAGGCCGACGTTGGCATTGCGCGCCCAGAAGGCGTCCACACCCGGCACGCGCGAAGCGCCGCCGGAGTCGACCAGGAAGAAGGACTCCAGCGTGAAGCTGGCGCGCAGGCCGCCGCCGAGGTCTTCGCTGCCGCGGAAGCCGATGAAGCTGGTGCTCATGTTGCCGCTGTCCAGCCGCTTGAGCTTGGGGCCGCCGGCCACCTGGAACTGGCCGACCGAGGCGTCGATCAGGCCGTAGAGCGTGACGCTGGACTGGGCGCAGGCGGCACCGGCGGCGCTGGCGAGCAGCAGCACGGCGGCGGCGCGGGCCACCGGCCGCAGGGAGGTCCGGGAGGGCGTGACAAGGGTGCGGGAAAGCATGGGAGAGGTTCTCCTCGTTCGTGAAAGGAAAGGATCCGGACGGCTGTAGCAAGAAGCAAACCGAGTCCGAGCCCCTGCCGATTTCCGGTGCGGGGAGATGCAGATTCGAGGGGGTGGTGCGAACGTTCGGTGCAGAAATCGGCGCCGAAGTCAGCGCCGACGTCAGCGTCGGTAGCGCGGCTGGCCGGCCACCCAGGTCTGGGCCAGGTGGCGTTCGTCGGCCAGCGTCATCCAGGCGAACACGGTTTCGTGCAGCGGGCTGCCGCTTGCGGCCGCCACGCGCTGGCGCTCGGTGTCCACCGGGCCGGCGGCACGGTCCCAGAGCGTGAAGTCGGCATAACGGCCGGGCTCCAGCGTGCCGATCTGGTCGCCCAGGTCCAGCGCCTCGGCGGCGCCGCGTGTCGCGGCGTGCAGGGCGCTCCAGGCCGTGAGGCGTTCGCCGCGCAGCGCCTGCACCGTGTAGGCGGCCGCCGCGGTGCGCAGCAGGTTCAAGCTGGTGCCCCCGCCCACGTCGGTGGCCAGCGCCACACCCGTGCCGGTGCGGCGGCAGGCTTGCCAGTCGAAGAGGCCGCTGCCGAGGAAGAGGTTGCTGGTGGGGCAGTGCGCGATGGCGCTGCCACGCTCGGCGAGCACGGCGCGGTCGGTGTCGTCGAGCCAGATGCCGTGGGCCACCAGGGCGCGGCGGTGCAGCAGGCCCACGCGGTCGTAGACGTCGAGGTAGCTGCGTGCTTCCGGGAACAGCTCGCGCACCCAGCGCACCTCGTCGGTGTTCTCGGCCACGTGGGTCTGCTGGTGCAGCGAGGGGTCGGCGCGGCACAGCGCGCCGGCCATCGCCAGTTGCTCGGGCGTGCTGGTCGGCGCGAAGCGCACCGTCACCGAGTAACGCGCGCGCCCGCGGCCGTGCCAGCGCTGGATCAGGTCGACGGTTTCTCGCTCGCTGGTGGCCACGCTGGTGTCGCGCAGCCCGTCGGGCGCGTGGCGGTCCATCAGCACCTTGCCGGTGAGCATGGCCATGCCGCGCGCCTCGGCCGCGGTGAACAGCGCCTCGGCCGAGCCGGCGTGCACGGTGGCAAAGGCGGAGGCGGTGGTCGTGCCGTGGGCCAGCAACGCGTCGACAAAAGCCTCGCTGCCGGCGCGCGCCACCTCGGGCTCGGCCCAGGCGCGTTCTGACGGGAAGGTGTAGCGCTCCAGCCAGTCCAGCAGCGCCGTGCCGTAGCTCGCCAGCACCGGGATCTGCGGCGCGTGCACATGCGTGTCGACGAAGCCCGGCAACAGCAGGCGGCCGCGGTGCTCGTGGCGCGGCAGGCCCGGTGGCGGTGCTTCGGCCTGCACCGCGGCGATGCGGCCGTCGGCGCCGATCAGCAGCCAGTGGTCGGGGCGCCAGCGCACCGCCGGGCTGGTGGTGTCGCCCCAGCCCGGCGTGCCGGTGAAGTCCAGCAGGTCGGCGCGCACGGCGGCCACCGGTGCAGGGCCCTCGGGAGAGGGCGGCGGGTGTAAGGTGTGGTCCTGTTCTTGCATCGGCGGCGGCGCGGTCAGTATGGCACCCTGGCCATCCCGGGTCTGCACCGTTCGCAACCTCCATGCCCATCCGTCCCGTCCGTTTCATCCACCGCGGCTCGATCGTCGAACACGCGGCCGCCGAGCCCACGCGCACCGTGCTGCAGTGGCTGCGCGAAGAGGCGCGCTGCACCGGCACCAAGGAAGGCTGCAACGAGGGCGACTGCGGGGCCTGCACGGTGCTGGTCGGCGAGCTGGACGACGACGGCCGCGTGGCGCTGAAAGCCGTCAACAGCTGCATCCAGTTCCTGCCCACGCTGGACGGCAAGCTGCTGCTGACGGTGGAAGACCTGCGCGAGCACCCGGTGCAGCAGGCGATGGTGGAGTGCCACGGCTCGCAATGCGGCTTCTGCACACCGGGCTTCGTGATGAGCCTGGTGGCCTGCCACCAGCGCCACCGCGAAGCCGGCACCGTGCCCACGCGCCAGGCGCTGGCCGACGAGCTCTCGGGCAACCTCTGCCGCTGCACCGGCTACCGGCCGATCCTCGACGCCGGCGAACGCGCCTTCACGCTGACCGGCCCGTCCTCCGGCGGCCTGCCCGAGCTGGCGCCGCTGGTGCCGGCGCTGGCGCGCCTGGCGGCCGAACCCTCGCTGGCCACCACCAGCGGCTTCTTCGCGCCCAAGACGCTGGACGAACTGGCCGCGCTGGTCGAGGCCAAGCCCGACGCGCGCCTGCTGGCCGGCAGCACCGACGTCGGCCTGTGGGTGACCAAGCAGTTCCGCCCGCTGGGCGAGATCATCCACCTCGGCGCGGTGCGCGAACTCGCGCGCATCGGCGAACGCGAGGGCCGGCTGGTCATCGGTGCCGGCGCCAGCCTCGAAGCCGCCTGGGCCGCGCTGGCCGAACGCTGGCCGCCGCTGGCCGAGCTGTGGCGGCGCTTCGCGGGCCGGCCCACGCGCGAGGCCGGCACGCTGGGCGGCAACGTGGCCAACGGCTCGCCCATCGGCGATTCGCCACCGGTGCTGATGGCGCTGGATGCGACGCTGGTGCTGCGCAAGGGCTCGCGCGAGCGCCGAATGCCGCTGGTGGACTTCTACACCGGCTACATGCAGAACCGGCGCGAGCCGGGCGAGTTCCTGCGTGCCATCGAGCTGCCGCTGCCTTCGGCGGCCACCACCTTGCGCGCCTACAAGATCAGCAAGCGCTACGACTGCGACATCTCGGCGCTGTGTGCGGGCCTGGCCATCGAAAGGGATGCCGCGGACCGCGTCACCGCGGCACGGCTGGCCTTTGGCGGCATGGCGGCCACGGTGCAGCGGGCGGCGCTTGCCGAAGCGGCATTGCTTGGCCGGCCTTGGGACGAGGCCGCGGTGGAAGCCGCTGCGGCCGCGCTGGCCCAGGACTTCAAGCCGATGAGCGACCTGCGCGCCAGCGCCGACTACCGGCTGGAAGTGGCCGGCAACCTGCTGCGCCGTTTCTGGCTCGAGACGCGCGCCGCCGATCCGCTGCCGGCCAGCGCGACGAGTGTGTTTGCCCGGACTGAGCAGGTGGGCGACGAGGTGGGCGCATGAACCGCCCGGCCGAGCTGCCAGAGCAGGTCGGAACCCTTGTCGAGGCTGCCGAGGCCGGCGTGGTCGGCCGCTCGCTGCCGCACGAGTCGGCGGTGCTGCACGTCAGCGGCCGCGCGGCCTACACCGATGATCTGCCCGAGCTCGCCGGCACGCTGCACGCCGCGCTGGGCCTGAGCCCGCTGGCGCACGGCGTGATCGAGGCGTTGGACCTGGCCGCCGTGGCCGCGATGCCGGGCGTGGTCGACGTGTTCTCGGCGCGTGACATTCCCGGTGCCAACGAGTGCGGCCCGCTGGTGCACGACGATCCCATCCTCGCCGGCGAGGCCGGGGCCGTGCTGCGCTACCGCGGCCAGCCGGTGTTCGTGGTGGTGGCGCGCAGCCGCGACGAGGCGCGCCGCGCCGCGGCCCAGGCCACGCGGGTGGTCCGCGCACGCCCGCTGCCACCGCTGCTGACGGCCGAAGAAGCGCATGCCGCCGGCCAGTACGTGGTGCCGCCCATGCACCTGGCGCGGGGTGACGCGGCCGGCGCCATCGCTGCCGCGCCGCACCGCTTCCGCACGCGCTTCACGGTGGGCGGCCAGGAACAGTTCTACCTGGAAGGCCAGATCAGCTACGCCGTGCCCGCCGAGGACCACGGGCTCAAGCTCTGGTGCTCTACCCAGCACCCCAGCGAGATGCAGCACCTGGTAGCGCATGCGCTGGGCGTGGCCGCGCACGCGGTGCAGGTGGAGTGCCGGCGCATGGGCGGTGGCTTCGGCGGCAAGGAGTCGCAGAGCGCGCTGTTCGCCTGCGTGGCTGCAGTGGCGGCGCGGCGCAGCGGCGCACCGGTCAAGCTGCGCGTGGACCGCGACGACGACTTCCTCGTCACCGGCCGCCGCCACGGCTTTGTCTACGAGGCCGACATCGGCCACGACGACGAAGGCCGCGTGCTCGGCGCCGAGATCACGATGATCAGCAACGCCGGCCACTCGGCGGACCTGTCCGGCCCGGTGATGACGCGCGCGCTGTGCCACTTCGACAACGCCTACTGGCTGCCCAACGTGGCCATCCACGGCTACAGCGCGAAGACCAACACGCAGAGCAACACCGCCTTCCGCGGCTTCGGCGGGCCGCAGGGCGCCATCGCGGTGGAGATCCTGCTCGACAGCGTGGCGCGGCGCCTGGGCCTGGACGCGCTGGCGGTGCGCCGCGCCAATTTCTATGGCTTGAGCGGCGGTGGTGAACGCGACACCACGCCCTACGGCCAGACGGTGGAGGACAACATCGTCGCGCCGCTGGTGGCCGAGCTGGTGGCCTCCAGCGGCTACGCCGCGCGCCGCGAGGCCATCGCCGCCTTCAACGCCACGAGCCCGGTGCTCAAGCGTGGTTTGTCGCTGGTGCCGCTGAAGTTCGGCATCAGCTTCAACGTCAGCCACTTGAACCAGGCTGGCGCGCTGGTGCACATCTACACCGACGGCAGCGTGCTCGTGAACCACGGCGGCACCGAGATGGGCCAGGGGCTGAACACCAAGGTGGCGCAGGTGGTGGCGCACGAACTCGGCCTGCCGCTGGCGCGCGTGCGTTGCAGCGCCACCGACACCAGCAAGGTGGCCAACACCTCGGCCACCGCGGCCAGCACCGGTGCCGACCTCAACGGCAAGGCCGCCCAGGCCGCCGCGCGCACGCTGCGCGAAAGGCTCGATCGCTTCAAGGCCGAACAGCCGCAACACGCCACGCTGCCCTGGGAGGCGCTGGTGCAGCAGGCCTACCTGGCGCGTGTGCAGCTGTGGAGCGACGGCTTCTACGCCACGCCAGGCCTGCACTGGAACCGGCAGACGCTGCAGGGCAGGCCGTTTTTCTACTTCGCCTACGGCGCGGCGGTCAGCGAGGTCATCGTCGACACGCTCACCGGCGAACACCGGCTGCTGCGTGCCGACCTGCTGCACGACGCCGGCCGTTCGCTGAACCCGGCGCTGGACATCGGCCAGGTCGAAGGCGCCTACATCCAGGGCTACGGCTGGCTGACGATGGAAGAACTCGTCTGGCACCCGGCCGACGGCTCGCCCAAGGCCGGCCTGCTGATGACGCATGCGCCGAGCACCTACAAGATCCCGACGGCCAACGACGTGCCGCCGGTGTTCGTGACACGCCTGTACGACGCACCGAACCCGGCCGACAGCATCCATCGCAGCAAGGCGGTGGGCGAGCCGCCGCTGCTGCTGCCGATCAGCGCGCTGCTGGCCATCCGCGATGCCGTCTCGGCCGTGGGCGGCCACCGCGTCGACCCACCGCTGGACGCGCCCGCCACGCCCGAGGCGGTGCTGAAGGCGCTGCGCGCGGTGCGCGAAGGCCGCTCGGCCAGCACATGAAGCTCTTCGCCTGGGACCCGGTGCGCGAGGCTGCGCGCACCTGGGCCGCGGCCGGCCGTGCCGCCGTGGTGGTGGCGGTGGTCGAACACCGCGGCTCGGTGCCGCGCGAAAGCGGCACGCGCATGCTGGTGGCGGCCGATGGTGCTGCGGGTGCCGTGGTCGGCACCATCGGCGGCGGGCACCTGGAGCAGCAGGCCATCGCCACCGCGCGCGAGCGGCTCGCCGGCCACGGCGCGCTGCCTTTCGAGCAGCGCCTGGCGCTCGGCCCGAGCCTCGGCCAGTGCTGCGGCGGCGCGCTGGTGCTGCGCTTCAGCGTGCTGGCCGCCGACCCGCCCGCGCAATGGACACCACCGCCGCCGCGTTTCACGCTGCAGTTGTACGGCGCCGGCCACGTCGGCCGCGCCATCGTCAACCTGTTGGCCGCCGTGCCCTGCCGCGTGCAGTGGATCGACGAACGCGACGACGAGTTTCCGGCGGTGGAGTTGCCGCCTCACATCGAGCGGCTGTGCGTGGAGCCGGTGGAGGCCGAGGTGGCGGCCGCGCCGCCCGGCTGCGCGTACCTCGTGCTGACGCACAGCCATGCGCTGGACCTGCGCATCACCGAGGCCATCCTGGCGCGGGGTGACTTCGGCTTCTTCGGCCTGATCGGCAGCGCCACCAAGCGTGCGACCTTCGAGCGCCGCCTGGCCGAGCGCGGCTTCGCGCCGGCGCTGGTTTCGCGCATCACCTGTCCCATCGGCCTGCCGGGCCTGCGCGGCAAGGAGCCGGGGGTGATCGCGGTGGCGGCGGTGGCGCAGCTGCTGCTGCAGACCGAAGGGCTGGACGGGCTGGAAGGGCCGGATCCCGGGGCTTGAACCGGCGGCGTCGATCATGTCTTGCGAATGAGAAAGATTCGCATTACAGTGGCGCCATGCCGAACTCGATACCCGTTCCCGCGCGGCCCCGGCCGCCTACACCGACAGGGCCGGCCACGGCCCCGCTGAACGGGCCGCGCCGCATCGCGAGCGACGAACTCTTCGCCGGCGGTGCGGTGGAGGTCGAGATCGAGCACCAGCAGCAGGTCTACCGCCTGCGCCGTACCTCCCTGGGCAAGCTGATCCTCACGAAATAGCGCCCAACCCTCCACCCTGCACGGCCAGCCACGCCAGACGCGCGATCCAGCCAGCCAGCACGTGCCAACGGTCCGTCCGGACCCGCAACCCGTGCCAGCAGCTCATCCCTTCCGCCTTTCCGCTTTCGCCCTGGCCACCGCTTCGCTGGCCTGCCTGTACGCCGCCGCGCCGGCGCAGGCCCAGACCGCGGCTGCCGCCGCGCCGGCCGCAGCCGCTTCGGCGCCTGCCACCGACCCCACCCGGCTCGCGCCGATCACCAACACCGCCACGCGCACCGAGCGCCGCAGCGATGCCGTGCCGGTCACCGTCACGGTCAAGAGCGGCCGCGAGGCCGAGGCGCGTGGCGCGCGCGACCTGAAGGACCTGTTCCGCGACGAGGTCGACATCTCGGTGCGCCAGCAGGCCGTGCAGTTCACCGCCGCCGGCAGCAACGCCGGCCGGGCCGGCAACGAAGGCCTCAACGTGCGTGGCCTCGAAGGCAACCAGGTGATGGTGCTGGTCGACGGCGTGCGTGCGCCGCAGGCCTACAGCTTCGGCGCCTTTGCCAGCGGCCGGCTCGACACCCTGTTCACCGAAGCCCTGGCGCAGGCCGAGGTGCTGCGCGGCCCGGCCTCGGCGCAGTTCGGCAGCGACGGCCTGGCCGGCGCGCTGGCGCTGCGCACGCTGGAGCCGACGGACCTGCTCAAGCCCGGCCAGAGCTTCGCCGGCTTCGTGCGCGGCAGCGCGCACACGGTGGACGACGGCCTCGGCGCCACGGCGGCCGTGGCCGGCCGCAACGGCGGCCTGAGCTGGCTGGCGCTGGCCAGCCGGCGCGAGGCGCACGAGCTCGACAACCAGGGCAACAACGACAGTCAGGACAACCGCCGCACCGAGCCCAACCCGGTGGACCTGGCGCAGACCGGTGCGCTGGCCAAGCTGCGCTGGGCCGCGACGCCGACGCAGACCGTCGGCGCCACCGTCGAGGCGGTGCGCCGCTCGACCAGCACCGACGTGATCTCGGCGCGCGCCGTGCCCACCGCCACGCCGCCGGCCACCGCCGTGCTCGGCCTGGACGCGGGTGACCGCCAGGAGCGCAGCCGCCTGTCGCTGGAATGGCAGTACGACGACCTCAACGCCAGCGGCGTGCAGAAGGCCGAGGCGCGGCTGTACGGCCAGGACACCAAGGTCCACCAATGGGCCTTCGAAGACCGTGTCGGCACCGACCGCGTGCGCGACGGCGTCTACCGCGAGCGCCTGGTGGGCCTGGCCGCGCAGGCCAGCGGCACCTTCAGCGGCGCCTTCACGCAGCGCGTGAGCGCCGGCCTGGACGCCAGCGAGAACCTGGTCCGCGCCACGCGCGACGGCACCGTGCCGCCTTTCGGCGAGACCTTCCCGTCCAAGCCTTTCCCGGACACGCGCTACCGCCAGCTCGGCGCCTTCGTGCAGAGCGAGATCGAGGCCGGCGCCTTCAGCGTGATCCCCGGGTTGCGCTTCGACCGCTACGAGCTCGACGCCGACACCGCGGGCTACACCGCCAGCGAGGTCGTGTCGCTGTCCGACCAGGCCTTCACGCCGCGGCTCGGCGTGGTCTGGGCCGCCAGCGAGGCCGTGAAGCCCTATGCGCAGTGGTCGCGCGGCTTCCGCGCGCCGGCCACCGACCAGGTCAACAACGGCTTCTCGAACCCGGCCACCGGCTACCGCAGCATCGGCAACCCCAACCTGAAGGCCGAACGCGCCGAGAGCTTCGAGCTCGGCCTGCGCGGCAGTGCGCTCGGGCGTGCGCTGCGCTGGCAGGTGGCGGCCTACGACAACCGCTACCGCGACTTCATCAGCCAGCAGCAGATCTCGGGCTCGCTGACACCGGCCGACCCGGCGGTGTTCCAGTACATCAACCTGGCCGAGGCGCGCATCCGCGGCTTCGAGGCGCGGGTCGAAGCGCAGCCGGCCGCCGGCTGGACGCTGAAGGCCGCCTACGCCGCGGCGCGGGGCGACAGCGAGGTCAACGGTGCCAAGACGCCGCTGCCCACCATCGAGCCCGCGCGCTGGCACCTCGGCGTGGCCCACGAGTGGGGCGCCATCCGCTGGCGCGCCGACGTCGTGCACGCCACCGCCAAGGACAACGACCGCCTGCACCTGCCCACCGCCTTCGCGACGCCGTCCTACACGACGCTGGACCTGGGCGCGAGCTGGCAGGCCACGAAGCGTTTCGTGCTGCACCTGTCGCTGGACAACGTGACCGACGAGACCTACTGGCGCTGGGGCGACACGCGCGGCGTGCCCGCCACCAGCGGTGTGAAGGACCTGTTCACCGCCCCGGGCCGCAGCGTGTCGCTGGTCGCCCGGTACGACTTCTGACCCCCTCTCGAAGGAAAGGCCGACGATGATCGACGCCCCTGTCCAACACGATGCCGCCGGCGCCCTGCGCGACGGCTACCGCGCTGCACGCGCCGCCGGTGCTTCGCGCCACCGCGACATCGCCGCCTCGCTCGGCGTCGGCGAAGGGGTGCTGATCGCCGCCCATGTGGCCAGCCCCGAGCCCGGCCTGGTCGCGACGCGGCTCAAGCCCGAGTGGCAGGCCCTGATGGCCGCGATGCCCACGCTGGGCACGGTGATGGCGCTGACGCGCAACGTGAGCTGCGTGCACGAGAAGACCGGCCGCTACGAGCAGGTCTCCGGTGAGGGCCCGGTGGGCCTGGTGCTGGGGCCGGACATCGACCTGCGGGTGTTCTACCGCGCCTGGGCACACGGCTTCGCCGTCAACGAGAGCTTCGACGACGCCGCCAAGCCGGCGCAGCAGAGCCTGCAATTCTTCGACGCCCAGGGCACGGCGGTGCACAAGGTGTTCGTCAAGCCCGGCACCGACCTCGCGGCCTGGGCTGCGCTGGTGGAGCGTTTCCGCAGCGACGAGCCCGGCCCCTTCGAGGCCGCACCGCCGGCCGCGCGCGAGGCCGACCGCCCCGATGCCGAGATCGACGTGGCCGCCCTGCGCGCCGACTGGGCCGCGATGCGCGACACGCACGAGTTCTTCGGCCTGCTCAAGCGCCACGGCGTGGGCCGTGTGCAGGCGCTGCGCCTGGCCGAGCCGCGCTTCGTGCAGCCGGTCGAGGTCGGCCGGGGTGGCGTGGGCGGCGCGGCGCGCGAGCTGCTCGAAGCGGCGGCGGCCAGCGGCACCTCGATCATGGTCTTCGTCGGCAACCCCGGCATGATCCAGATCCACACCGGCCCGGTGAAGCGGGTGCAGGTGCTCGGCCCCTGGCTCAACGTGCTGGACCCGGGCTTCAACCTGCACCTGCGCGAGGACCACATCGCCAGCGCCTGGGTCGTGCGCAAGCCCACGACCGACGGCCTGGTGACCTCGCTGGAGCTGTTCGACGCCGACGGCGAGACCATCGCCATGCTGTTTGGCGAGCGCAAGCCCGGCAAGCCCGAGCTGGGCGCCTGGCGGCAGCTGGTCGGCCGGCTGGTGGCCGACAGCGGCTGGATCGGGGAGGGCGCATGCGCCTCGTGCTGAGCCGGCGCGCCTGCCTGGCGGCGGGGCTTGCGCTGCCGCTTGCGCTGCCGCTTGCGCTGCGCGCGCAGAACGCCGCGCCGCGCCGCATCGTCAGCGCCGGCGGTGCACTCACCGAGATCGTCTGGGCGCTGGGCGCCGAGCGCGAGCTGGTCGGTGTCGACACGACCTCGCTGTTCCCGGCCGCCGCGCGTGCGCTGCCGAGCGTGGGCTACGCCCGCACGCTGTCGGCCGAAGGCGTGCTGTCGCTGAAGCCGACGCTGGTGCTGGCCACGCGCGAGGCGGGGCCGCCGGCGGTGATCGAGCAGCTGCGCGCCGCGCGCGTGCAGCTCGAGACGGTGGACATCGCGCACCGGCTCGACGGCGTGACGGCCGCGGTGCGGCAGGTCGCGGCGCTGATCGGCCGCGGTGCGGAGGGCGACAAGCTCGCCACGGCGCTGGCCGCCGACGGCGCCGCGGCCGAGCGCCACGTGCAGCAGCGCCGCAACGGCCGCGCCGCGCCGCGCGTGCTGTTCATCCTGTCGCACAGCATGGCGCAGGTGCGCATTGCCGGCCGCGACACCGCGGCCGATGCCGTGATCACGCTGGCCGGCGGCCACAACGCCTTCGGCGATGTCGTCGGCTACAAGCCGCTCACGCCCGAGGCCGCCATCGCTGCCGCGCCCGACGTCATCCTCACCACCGACCAGGGCCTGGAGGCCGCCGGCGGCATCGACGGCCTGCTGAAGGCGCCGGGCCTGGCGGCCACGCCGGCCGGGCGCGCACGCCGCGTGGTCTCGCTGGACGCGCTGCTGCTGCTCGGCTTCGGCCCGCGGCTGCCGCAGGCGGTGACGCAGCTGGCCGACCGGCTGCACCCGCCGGCCTGAACCTGCAACGCCAGCGTTCCCGATGAACTCGCTCGTGCTGGACAAACCCGGTGACAGCGGCGCGGCGCCTCCGGCGCACCGCGCGCCGCGGCTCGCGCTGTGGCTGCTGGCTGCCCTGGTGCTGACGCTGGCCGTGGCGGCCTCGCTCGGTGCGGTCCCGGTGCACATGGCCGACTGGGCCGCGCTGTTCGAGGCCGACCGAACCGGCAGCGCCCATGTGCTGTGGGAACTGCGGCTGCCGCGCGTGCTGCTGGCTGCGGCCGTGGGCGCGGCGCTGGGCCTGGCCGGTGCGATGACGCAGGGTCTGTTCCGAAACCCGCTGGCCGACCCCGGCCTGCTCGGCGTGACCAGCGGCGCGGTCTGCGCGGTGGCGCTGACGCTGACGGTGTTCGCCGCCGCCGCCAGCGGCCTGCCGGCGGCCTGGCGGCCCTGGGCGCTGCCGCTGGCGGCCTTTGCCGGCGCGCTGGCGGTCTGCGGCCTGCTGGACCGCGTCGCGCGCTGGCTCACGCCCGGTTCGGTGGCCGGCCTGCTGCTCACCGGCCTGGCGCTGAACGCGCTGACCATGGCCGTCGTCGGCCTGTGCACCTACCTGGCGAACGACGAGCAGCTGCGCAGCCTGACCTTCTGGACGCTCGGCTCGCTGGCCGGCGCGAACTGGTTCGTCGTCGGCGTGCTGGTGCTGGTGCTGGCCGGCGCCCTGGCGGCCGGCCGCCGGCTGGCTTCGGCGCTGAACGCGCTGGCGCTGGGCGAGGCCGCGGCGCGCCATGTCGGCGTCGACGTGGCGCGGCTGCGCACGCGGCTGGTGGTCGTCGTGGCGCTGTTGTCGGCGGTGGCCGTGGCCTGGTGCGGGCTGATCGGCTTCATCGGCCTGATGGCGCCTCACCTGGTGCGCGGCGCGGCCGGTGCCGACCAGCGCTGGGTGCTGCCGCTGGCGGCACTGGCGGGTGCGCTGCTGCTGGTGGTGGCCGACACCGCGGCGCGGCTGGTGGCCATCCCGGCCGAGGTGCCGGTAGGCATCCTGACGGCGTTGATCGGTGCGCCGGCCTTCCTGGTGCTGCTGCGCGGTGTGGCGCGCCAGCAGGGCGGGCACGCCTGATGGCCACGCTGCTGAACCTGGACGCGGCCGAGCTGGCGCTGGGCGGCCAGCGCTTCGGCCCGTTCACGCTGGCGCTGCATGCCGGCGAGCGTGTGGCCATCCTCGGCCCCAGTGGCGCTGGCAAGAGCACGCTGCTCAAGCTGATGGCCGGCGAGCGCCAGCCGCAGGCCGGCCAGGTGGCGCTGGACGGCGTGGCGCTGGGCCGCTGGTCGGTGGCGGCGCTGGCGCGCCGGCGCGCGGTGCTGCCGCAGTCGCATGCAGTGGCTTTTGCGATGCCGGTGGAGCTGGTGGTGCAGCTCGGCCGCCATGCGGTCGACCCCGACCCGGGCCGTGGGCGCATCGTGCGCGAGGCGCTGGCCGCGGCGCGTGCGGCGCACCTGGCCGGCCGGCGCTTCGACACGCTCTCGGGTGGCGAGCAGGCGCGTGTGCAGCTGGCGCGCACCATGGCGCAGCTGTGGGACGTGGAAGGTGGTGCCTTGCTGGTCGACGAGCCGCTGGCGGCGCTGGACCCAGGCCTGCAGCTCGAACTGCTCGACGCGATGACCGGCTTCGCCCAGGCGCGCGGCCATGCGCTGGTGGCCATCGTGCACGACCTGAACCAGGCGCTGGACGGCTTCCAGCGGCTGTGGCTGGTGCAGCGCGGCGGGCTGGTCGGCAATCTGCGCGCCGACGCCGAGGCCGTGCCGGCGCTGGCGCGGCTGTTCGGCGTCGAGCTGCTGGCGGTGGACCTGGGCGAAGGCCGCGCACCGGGGGTGCTGGCGCGGCGCGCGGTGCCGGCATGAACACCGCAAGGCCGCCGGCGGCACTGGCGGTGCTGCTGCTGCACGGCCTGCTCGGCCTGCTGCTGTGGCAGACCGTGTTGCGCCCGGCCGATGGCCGGGCCGGCGAACAACTGCTGCAGGTGCTGCAGGTGCGGCTGTCGGTGGCCAACACCGCCTTGCCCGCGGCCGTGCCCGAGCTGGCGCCGCCGTCCTCCGCGCCACCGCCGTCGGCCACGCCCTTGTCGCCACCGGTCGTGAGCCTGGCCGCCGCCGATGCCGTCCTGCCGGCCGAGCCGCGTGCGGAGGCCCGCGCCGAGGCGCCGAGCCACTTCAACGTCAACGCGGCGCCGCCGGCTGCGTTGGTCGTCGCGGCCACCAGCGTGGTGGCTGCGCCGCCGCCCGCCGCGGTGCCGGCCCCGGCAGCGTCTCCACCCCCCGCGCCGGCGCGCCAGAGCGCCGACCACCGCGCCTGCGCCCGCGCGCCGTACCCGGCCGCCTTGCGCGAGCGCGGCATCGAGGGCGAGTTGCGCCTGCGCGTGCACGTCGCGCCCGACGGCCGTGCCGCCGAGGTGCAGCTGCTGGCCAGCAGCGGCTGGCGCTTGTTCGACGAGGCCGCGCTGGCCCAGGTGCGCGGCTGCCGCTTCCGGCCGGCGCGCCAGGGCGAGCAGGCGGTGGACGACTGGGTTGAGTTTCCGGTGAGGTTCGCGCTCGATGGCTGACGACGCCCCCGCCCGCCAGATCAACCCGGCGGGCCCGCGCCGCCGCCGCCGGCTGTGGGAGCTGCCGGCCGAGTCGCAGGACTGGCTGGTGGCGCTGTCCTTGCCGCCGACGCTGCTGAAGAGCGTGGTCGAGCGGGCGCTGTCACGCGTGAAGCGGGCGCCGGTGCGGCTGCAAGGCCGCGAGTCGGATGTGCTCTACAGCGTGGTGCACGACCTGGCCTCGCGCAACGCGGTGTCCGAGGCGGTGGAGCAGGCGCTGCAGACACGCCACGCTGCCGCGGTGCGGGCCGCGGCACCGCTGGCCGGTGGCGCGGCACTGCGTGCGCACTGGATCGCGGCCCTGGACGCCGGCCGGCGTGCCGGCGGTGCCCCGGAGATCGTCGCCACCGCCTGGGCGCTGCTGACGCACGCTGACGGCGCCGAGATCGACCAGGCCCTGCTGTACGACGCCCGCGCGCTGGGCTTTGCCTGGGCCCGCGCCGCTTTCCGGCTCGACCTGGACCCCGCCCGTGCCCGCGCCGCGCACGAAGCCGCGCAGGCGGCCGCCGTGCAAGCCGAACGCGAGCGCGCCGAGGCGCTGCAGCAGCGCCTCGCGGCCCTGCACACCGAGCGCGAGGCCGAGCGGCGCGCCCATGGCGAGGCCCTGGCCGCGCTGCGTGGCGAGGTGCTGCGCTGGCAACAGGCGGCACAGACGGCGCAGGCGGCCCAGACCCTGCTGACGGCGCCCGCGGCGGCCGAACACCCGACGGCGTCGCCGCCGGCCGGGCCACCGTTGCCGCGTGCCTTGCGGCTCGCACGCCCGGCCGCGGACAAGGTGCCGGCCGCTGCCGAGCCCATCGAACTGCCCGAAGCCGTCGAACCCCCGGCGCTGCACGGCCGGCGCGTGCTCTGCGTCGGCGGCATGCCCGGTGTGCGCGACCGCTACCGCGAGCTGGTGGAATCGGCCGGCGCGCGCTTCGCGTTCCATGACGGCGGGCTGGAGCAGAGCCCGCAGCGGCTGGCGGACCAGCTCGGCGCGGCCGACGTGGTGGTCTGCCAGGCCGGCTGCCTGAACCACGAGGCCTACCACCGCGTGAAGGGCCATTGCCGGCGTGCCGGCAAGCCCTGCTTGTTCGTCGAGCGGCCCAGCCTGGCCTGCTTTGCACGCACGCTGGGGCTCGGCCCGCAGGTCTGACCGAAACCGGACCGTGGCCTGACGCGCCGGCGGGCGGGGTTGCCGACACTGGCGGCATCGATCACCTGCCCACCACCAGCCCATGAAACCGCTGCTCCGAGCCCTGGCCCTGGCCACCTCCTTGACCCTGGCCAGCACCGCCCAGGCCGCACCCATCGGCTACGCCTTCACCGGCGTGGTCGAGCACGACGAAGCCGGCCGCGGCCTGATCGGCTTCGCCGGCAGCTTCGGCTTCGACCCGAGCGCGCCCGACCTGATTGCCGACCCCAACACTGGCGCCTACCTGCAGCCTTTTGCATTGCAGATCGCCTTCGATGGCGGGCCTTGGCTGCAGTTCGGCGCCACAACCATGCTGCTGACGACCAACGACCTGGGCGGCGAAGACCAGCTCGGCCTGTTCGCCAGCGGTGACGACGGCGAGTTCAGCATGGCCTTGTACGACTTCAGCCAGGCCCTGCTGGTGAGTGACGCCTTGCCGACGCTGTTCGGCTTCGACGACCTGGACTGGACCGAGCTGCGCTGGACCTCCGAACTCGGCACCCTGCAGGGCCGGCTCGACAGCCTGGCCTGCGTGGCCGGCTGCGACGCCGGCCCCGAGGGGCCGGGCGACCCCGGCGACCCTGTCGACCCCGGCACCCCGCCCACCGGCGTGCCGCTGCCCGGCACACTGCCCCTGGCCGCACTGGCGCTGCTGGTCATGCCTGGCGTGCTGCGCCGCCGCATCGGCTAAGCTCGCCTCTGGCGTGCCGCGGTTCCGCGGTGACGCCGCAGCCTGCAGGAGACCCCCATGAGCCAGCGCGACGTCGTCGTCCTTTCCGCCCTCCGTTCCGCTGTCGGCACCTTTGCCGGCAGCCTGGCCGACATCGAACCGGCGGAACTCGCCGGCACCGTGATGAAGGCCAGCATCGGTGCCAGCGGCATCGACCCCAAGGCCATCAACTACGTGACGGTGGGCAACACCATCCCCACCGAGAGCCGCTTCGCCTACGTGGCGCGCGTGGCCAGCATCCAGGCCGGGCTGCCGATGGACAGCGTGGCGATGGCCGTCAACCGGCTGTGCAGCAGCGGCCTGCAGGCCATCGTGACCACCGCGCAGAACATCCTGCTCGGCGACTGCGAGTTCGGCATCGGCGGCGGCGTCGAGGTCATGAGCCGCGGCGGCTACCTCAGCCCGCAGATGCGCAGCGGCGCTCGCATGGGCCATGTGCAGATGATCGACACCATGGTGGCGACGCTGACCGACCCCTTCGGCGTGGGCCACATGGGCATCACGGCCGAGAACCTGGCGGTCAAGTGGGGCCTCACGCGCGAGGAGCAGGACGCCTTCGCGGTGGAGTCGCACCGCAAGGCCGCGGCGGCCATCGCCGAAGGGCGCTTCAAGGGCCAGATCGTCCCGATCGTCAAGCAGACGCGCAAGGGCGAGGTGGTGTTCGACACCGACGAGCACGTGAAGCCGGGCACCACGCTGGAGACGCTGGCGAAGATGAAGCCGGCCTTCAAGAAGGACGGCACGGTCACGGCCGGCAACGCCAGCGGCATCAACGACGGCGCGGCCTTCCTGGTGCTGGGCGACGCGAAGGCGGCCGCCGCGGCCGGTGCCAAGCCGCTGGCGCGGCTGGTGAGCTACGCCGTGGCCGGCGTGCCCAACGAGATCATGGGCGAAGGCCCGATCCCGGCCACCAAGCTGGCGCTGAAGAAGGGCGGGCTGACGCTGGACCAGATCGACGTGATCGAGAGCAACGAAGCCTTCGCCGCGCAGGCGCTGGCGGTGGCGCGCGGCCTGGAGTTCGACCTGAGCAAGGTCAACCCGAATGGCGGCGCCATCGCGCTGGGCCACCCCATCGGCTGCAGCGGCGCCTTCCTGGCCACCAAGGCCGTGCACGAGCTGCACCGCACCGGCAAGCGCTATGCGCTGGTCACCATGTGCATCGGCGGCGGCCAGGGCATTGCCGCGGTGTTCGAGCGGCTCTGATCGCGGCGCGTGCGAACAAAAACGGGGCCCCGCGGGGCCCCGTTTTCATGGGTTCTCGGTCACTTGTTCTTGCCGGTCGCACTGCCCAGCAGCGCGCCCTTGATCTTCACCAGCGTGGGCCACATGCGGCCCAGCGTGGTCTTGGCCACGCCGGCCTCGTCGGGGTACCAGACGGTGGAGCGATGGTCCGGCGTGCGCTCGCCCATCGGCGAGTAGGCATACGCCGCGATCGAGCGGCGGTAGACGCCTTCGGGGAAGTTGATCGCGTCGTAGCCGTGCAGCGAGTAGTCGCGCGTGAACATCACGACGCAGCGGTTGAACAGCGGCTCGACCTCCACCGTGGTTTCCGGCCGGTCCTTGTGGCGCAGCTTCAGCGAGCCCTTGTGCTCGGGCTTCCAGCCGCGGTTCAGGTACAGCAGAATGTTCAGGTTGCGGAACCAGTCCTTGTGCCCCGGGTGGGTGTTGAAGTCGGCGTGCATGTCCAGGTAGCTGCCCGGGCCGCCCTGGTGCAGGCCACCGCCGTGGAAGGCGGGGTCGACAAAGACGTTCTCGCCGGTCAGCCGCTGCAGCCAGGCCTGGAAACGCTCGCTCATCAGCTCGTCGTGCAGCGTGGCAAAACGGGGCGAGAAGTCCTTGAAGCCGCTCTTCTCGTACTTGTTGCGCGCGAACATGTAGTCGCGGCTCTTGTGGATGCCGGCCTGCACCGGGTCGGGTGCCTCGTCGTAGAGCTGCGACAGCTGGGCTTCGTCGCAGAAGCCGTCGATGACCACGTGTTCGCAGGGCACGGCGGTCTTGAAGCGGCGGGCCAGTTCGTCGACCTGGCTCTCGATGACGTCGAATCGGATCATGTCTTGGTCTTCGCTTGCAAAAACGGTGAGGCCGCTCAGGCCCCGGTGAATTGCGGCCGGCGCCGCTGGGCGAGTGCGGCCAGCCCCTCTTGCAGGTCGGCGCTGTCGGCACAGCGCCGCACGCGCTCGGCCAGCACCGCCGCGTCGGCCTGGCCGGCAGCGATCTCGTCGAGCGACAGCTTCATGCCGGCCAGCGCCAGCGGCGCGCCGGCTGCGAGTAGCGTGGCGAGGCGCTCCACCTCGTCGTCGAGCCGCTCCGGCGCGGCGACGAGGTCGAGATAGCCTAGCCGTTCCAGCGTGGCGGCGTCCACCGTTTCGGCGAGCAGAAAGAGACGTTTCGCCGCGGCCAGCCCCAGGCTGGCCACGTAGCGGGCCAGGCCGCCGGGGTAGTAGTGCAGGCCGATGTGCGCGGCCGGCATGCGCAGCTGCAGATCGGCGCTGCCGATGCGGAAGTCGCAGGCCAGCGCCAGGTCGGTGGCGCCGCCGTACACGCCGCCGTGCAGCCGCGCGATGGTCGGCACCGGCAGCCGGTGCAGCCGATCGACGGTCTGCTCGAAGAGCTGCGGATCGTCGGCCGCGGCCGTGCCGCCGCTGCCGAGCTGGTCGAGGTTGAAGCCGGCGCAGAACAGCCGCCCCTCGGCCTGCAGCACCACCACGCGCAGCGCCGGCTCGGCGGCCAGGCGCGCGCAGTGCGCCTGCAGCGTGTGCAGGTCTTCGCGGTGCAGCCGGTTCAGCTGCGCCGACCGCGCCAGCGTGATCGTCGCGCGGCCCGGCGCCGGAAAGTCCAGCCGCGGCGGCGTGCCGGCGGCCTCGTCAGCCATGTTGGGCCTCGAAGGCCTTCAGGTAGTCCACCAGCGCCTGCACGCCCTCCAGCGGCATGGCGTTGTAGAGCGAGGCGCGCATGCCGCCCACCGAGCGGTGGCCCTTCAGCTGCACCAGCCCACGTTCCTGCGCGCCGGCCAGGAAGGCCGCGTCCAGCCGCTCGTCGCGCAGCCGGAACACCACGTTCATGCGGCTGCGGTGTTCCTGCGCGATGGGCTTGAGCCAGAACCCGCTGGCGTCGAGCGCGCCGTACAGCAGCCCGGCCTTGGCCAGGCTGCGGCGCTCCATCTCGGCCACGCCACCTTCGGCCTTGATCCAGCGGAACACCAGCCCGGCCATGTAGATGGCCCAGGTGGGCGGGGTGTTGAACATGCTGTCGTTGTCCGCCACCACCTGGTAGTCGAAGGCCGTGGGCGTGGCCGGCAGCGCGCGGCCGATCAGGTCTTCGCGCACGATGACCAGCGTCAGCCCGGCCGGGCCGATGTTCTTCTGCGCGCCGCCGTAGATGCAGCCGTAGCGGTCCACCTCGACGGGCCGGCTCAGGATGGAGCTGGACATGTCGGCCACCAGCGGCACGGCGCCGACTTCGGGCAGCGCCGGGTACTCGAGGCCGCCGATGGTCTCGTTGCTGCAGATGTGCACATAGGCGGCTTCCGGGTCGAGCCGCCAGCCGGCACGGTCGGGGATGCGGGTGTAGCCGTTGTCGGCCGCGCTGGCGGCGATGCGCACACGGCCGTAGCGCTTGGCCTCGGCGATGGACTTCTGGCTCCAGATGCCGGTGTCGACGTAGTCGGCGCTCGCTTTGCCGCCGCGGGCGTTCAGCAGGTTCATCGGCACGATGGCGTTCTGCGCCAGCGCGCCGCCCTGCATGAACAGCGTCTTGTAGTGCGCGGGCACACCCAGCAGCTCGCGCAGCAGCGCCTGCGCCTCGGCGTGGATGGACATGAACTCCGGCCCGCGGTGACTCATCTCCATCACGCCCATGCCGCTGCCCTGCCAGTCCAGCATCTCGTCGGCGGCCTGGCGCAGCACGGGTTCGGGCAGCGCCGCCGGCCCGGCGCTGAAGTTGAAGACACGCGTCATGCCGGCAGGATACCCGGGCGGCTGCGGCGCCCCCTGTCGGTCCGGCTGACACCGGGCCGGGGCCCGAACCGGTTGGCGAGTGCAAGTGCTTGTCGCCATTGCGGGTTTCGACGCAGGCGCGACATCTGCTTTGCTGGCGCTGCAAATCAGCGCAACCATTCATCCGGGGGTAGTCATGCGTCGTTCCCAAGTCCTGAAGTCGTTGGTGGCGGTGTTGTCGGGCCTGGTGATGGCCGCGCCGGCCTCGGCCGGCCTGGTGGGCGACAGCGTCAGCTGCAGCATCGTGCCGACGCCGTTCTGGGTCTGCAGCAGCCCCACGGCGGTGGTGGGCGCCGGCGTGGAGTTCACGCTGATTGTTCCCGCCTCCTCGGACTTCGGGCTGGATGTCGACCTGGGCGACAGCTCGATCCGCATCGGCAGCAACCGGTCGAACACCTTCGGCCTGGGCGCGGGCGAGCTGCTGACCCTGGGCAGCCTGGACGCGGGTGCGCCGATCCTGGGCATCACCAACCTGATGGTGTCGGGAGTCAGCGTGCTGTCGCTGGCTTCGATCACCACCACGGCCGATTCGGTGACGATCAACCTGAACAGCGGCGCCACATGGAACGTCGGCTCGTTCGTGTCCTTCGACCTGGTCACCGGCCCGGTGTCGGTGCCGGCGCCCGGCACGCTGGCCCTGGGTGGGCTGGCGCTGGCGGCGCTGGCCTGGAGCCGCCGCCGCGCCTGAGCCCCGCGCTCAGCGCAGGTAGCCCCAGGCCTTGAGCCGCGTGGCCGAGTACTGCGCGGCGCCGCCCTGGGGCGAGGCGCGCAGGAAGGCGGCGTAGTGCTCGGCCGCCTGGCGCTGCTGGCCCAGGCCTTCGTGCGACATGCCCTTCAGGAACAGCACGCCGGGGTCGCCCGGCAGGGCCTTGTCGTAGGCCTGCAGGTCGGCCAGCGCGCTGCCGGGGTCGCGCAGGCCGAGCTTGAGCGTGGCGCCGAGCTTCATCGCCTGCGCCTCCTGCGGGTAGATGCGGCGCGCGGCCTCGGCGTGGCGGCGTGCGTCGTCCAGCCGCTCCTGCGCCATCAGGCACTGCGCCATGCGCAGGTTGGCGGCGTAGTCCTGCGGCGTGTGCTTCAGCGCCGCTGCGAACTGGCGCTCGGCCTCGGGCAGCTGTTTGGCGGCCATGGCCGACTCGCCGTTCTTGCAGGCGTCGATGGTGGGCTTGATGCGGCGCAGGCCGGCGGTGCGGTCCATGTAGCGCTCGCGCTGCAGCGGTGCGTTGCGGCTGCCGGCGTAGGTGGTGTCGGCCAGGCGCTGCGCGGTCGCCATGCGCTCGCTGCTCATCGGGTGCGACGAGAACATGGTTTCCAGCACGCTCGGCTGCTTCTCGTGGCCGTCCAGCAGCATGCGGTGCAGGCCCACCATGCCCTGCGCCGGGTAGCCGGCCGCCACCAGGTACTGCTGGCCCAGCGCGTCGGCCTGGCGCTCGTGCTCGCGCGAGTAGTTGGCCAGCAGCGCACTGGCGCCGATCTGGCCGCCGATGCCGGCCAGCGGTGCCCAGGCCGAGTCGCCGACGGCGATGACGGCGCCGATGACCGCCACCTGCGCCACCATGGCCTGGCCCTGGCGCTGCGCGGCATGGCGGGCGTTGACATGGCCCAGCTCGTGGCCCAGCAGCGCGGCCAGCTCGGCCTCGCTGTTCATCTCGGTCATGATGCCGCGCGTGATGCCCATCGCGCCGGCCGGGAAGGTGTAGGCGTTGATGTAGTTCGCGTTCAGCACCCGGGCGCTGTAGGGCATGCCGGGGCGCTGCAGATGCGGCCTGAGGCTGTCGGTGACCTCGCCGACATAGGCGTTGAGTTGGGTGTCCTGCACCGCGCCCAGGTCCTGCGAGAACTGGTGCGGCGCCTGCTGGGCATCGACCGCCTTCTCCTGCTCTTCGGACAGGCCGACGAGGATGCGGTCGCCGGTCACCGGCGAGACGGCGCAGCCCGACAGCGCCGTGACCGAGGTGCTGGCACCGGCCAGCCAGAGCAGGTCGCGGCGGTTCAGGCGGTTGCGGCGCAGGCGTTCGGCCAGGCCGGCGGCTTCGGCGGGGGGATCGCAGCGGGGCGTCGTCATGGGGCGTTCTTTGCGGCGTTCTTCGGTTCGCGGCCAGCATAACCGGCGGGCCAAGCCCCGCCGCCGGGTCGGGGCCGGGCCCCGGCACTGTGAAAGATGGGGGACAAGTTGGCACCAGGCGCCGCCGGCATGATGATCCGGGCCGCGGCGGGCCTCAATGAGGCCGCGACCGTGCCGTTATGAGCTCGTTCGCCCTCCGGAGAGCCCCTCCGTGCCCGCGCGCCCCCACGACCTCGTTGCCGTCCAGACCCACCGCATCCGACTGCTGCTGCAAGGCAGCGGCTGGATGATGGTCATCGTCGGTGCGCCCTGGGGCCTGCACTTCGCCATCCAGGGCCTGTGGCTGCTGGCGGCCCTGGACGCGCTGGTGGTGCTGGCCGGCGCCGCGGTGATCTGGTCGGTGCCGCACGACCGGCTGCGCCTCGGCGCGGGCCTCTTCATCGGCGTGTCCTACCTGGTGATCTGCGCGATCGCGCTGTTCATCGACGTGCCCGACGGCATGCACCCGCGCTCGATCCACCTGTTCCTGCTGGCGCTGGCGATGTCGTCGCACCTGGCGCTGCAGCAGGAGGGGCGGTGGGTGTACCTCGGCGTGCCGGCGCTGTGCATGCTGAGCTTCCTGGTCTTCGCCAGCAGCCCGGTGGGCTTTCCGCTGGCCGAGGCCGTGATCCCGGCGGGGCAGCGGGCGGCCAGCGTCTGGGTCAACAACTTCTCGGCGCTGCTGTGCCTGTTCGTGGTGATGGTGCTGATGCACGCCGACATCCGCGTGCGCACGGCGCTGGAGGCCGAGCTGCGCACCGCCTTGCAGCAGCAGCAGCTGGTGCTGTACTACCAGCCGCAGGTCACGCACGACGGCCAGGTGATCGGCGCCGAGACGCTGGTGCGCTGGGTGCACCCGACCCGCGGCCTGGTGCCGCCGGCGGAATTCATCCCGCTGGCCGAGCAGTGCGGGCTGATCTCCGAGGTCGGCCGTGTCGTGCTCAGCGAGGCCTGCCAGCAGCTGGTGCGCTGGTCCAAGCGGCCCGAGCGCGCCGGGCTGACGCTGTCGGTGAACGTCAGCGCCTCGCAGCTGCGCGAGCCCGGCTTCGTCGCTGCCACGCTGGCGGTGCTGGACTGGACCCGCGCCGACCCGGAGCGGCTGAAGATCGAGCTGACCGAGTCGGTGCTGGTCAAGGACATCGAGGACGTGACGGCCAAGATGACCGCCCTGCGCGAGCGCGGCGTGGGCCTGTCGCTGGACGACTTCGGCACCGGGTACTCGTCGCTGAACTACCTGAAGAGGCTGCCGCTGACGCAGCTGAAGATCGACAAGTCCTTCGTCGACAACCTGCTGACCGACCCGAACGACGCGGCCATCGCCCGCACCGTGGTGGCCCTGGGCGAGAACCTCGGGCTGCACGTGATCGCCGAGGGTGTCGAGACCGAGGCGCAGCGCGGGCTGCTCGAGGAGATCGGCTGCCGCGCCTACCAGGGCTACCTCTACAGCCGGCCGCTGCCGGCGGCGGAGTTCGAGCGCTTTCTCGATCAGCGTGGGTTGGCCCCTCCCGTAGTGTGAACAGGCCCTAGCTCTTTCGGCAGAGCGGCCACCCGCCGGGCGGCCACCACAATGCGCGCCGACCATGCCGCTGCCCACCGTTGTTCGCCTGATTGCCCTGCTGTGGCTGGCCGCCGCGCTGCTGCCTGCACAGGCCACCGGCGCCCTGCGTGCCGTGCCGCTCGCCGCCGACGAACGCCTGCTGCTCGACGGCACGCTGGACCACCCGGCCTGGGCGCGCGCGCCGGTCCACGACCAGTTCGTCGAAAAGGCGCCGCTCACCGGCGGGCCGCCGGCCGAGATCACGCGGGTGCGGGTGCTGTTCGACCGGCAGGCCATCTGGGTCGGCGTCGAGGCCCTGGACCGCAACCCGGCGCGCATCCGCGACGACCGGGTGCGCCACGACGGCGTGATCCGCACGCAGGACTTCGTCGTCGTCTACCTCGATGCGGTCGGCACGCGCAGCGCCGCGCAGTGGTTCCGCCTCAACGCCGCCGGCAGCACGGCCGACGGCCTGCACACCGCGGCCGACGACAGCGAGGACTTTGCGCCCGACTTCGACTGGGACGCCGCCGTCGCACGCCGCCCCGACGGCTGGACCGGCGTGTTCCGCATCCCGTTTGCGTCGCTGCGTTTCGGCGAGGGCCGGCAGGACTGGCGCATCATGGTCGGCCGCCGCCTGCCGCGCGACCAGTTCCACCTGGCCACCTCGGTGCTGATCCCGCGCGACGCGCCGAGCTTCATCGACACCATGCAGCCGCTCGAAGGCATCGAGCTGCCCGAGGACCACGCCTTCCTCACGTTGCGGCCAGGCCTGGTGCTGCGGCGCGCCGACCCCGGCCACGGCGAACCGCAGCGCGATGCCGAGGCCAGCCTCGACCTGAAGTGGCGGCCGCGTGCCGAGCTGGTGATCGACGCGACGCTGAACCCGGACTTCTCGCAGGTCGAGCTCGACGTGCCGCAGCTGGCCGGCAACTCCCGCTTCGCGCTGTTCCTGACCGAGAAGCGGCCCTTCTTCTTCGAGAGCGCCGACCTGCTGCGCATGCCCACCGACGCGCTCTACACCCGCAGCATCACCGCGCCGCGTGCCGGCCTGCGCGCCACCTGGCGCGGCAGTGCCGTGGCCGGCACCGGTTTCGTGCTGCGGGATCGCGGCGGCGGCATCGTGCTGCTGCCCGGCACCTACGGCACCGGTGCCGCCGAGCAGCCGGCCAGCGACGTGCTGGCGCTGCGCGTGCGCCACGACGACGGCGAAGCCGCCTTCGGGGCGCTGTTCGCCGAACGGCGCTATGCCCAGGGGCTTGGCGGCAACACCGTGTTCGGCCCTGACCTGGGCCTGGCGCTGCCGGGCCTGCCGGGCGGCCGCTGGCGCTTGCGGGCGCAGGCGCTGCTGAGCCGCACCGACGCGCTGCCCGACGGGCACGGCGCGCTCGTGCGCGGCGCCGAACGCCGCGGGCATGCCGGCCGCCTGCGGCTGCAGCGCCAGGCGCCCGACGGCGAGACCATGCTGATGCTGGACGACATCGACGAGGATTTCCGCCACGACAGCGGCTTTGTCGCCCAGGCCGGGGTGCGCCGCGCCGAGCTGTTCCACCGCCAGGGCTGGACCGATGGCTTCGGCCCGTTCAACGAACTGTTCCTGACGCTGGAGGCCATCCGCACCGAAGACCGGCGCGACGGCCGGCTGGTCGAGGACAGCCTGCGCCCCGGCGTGTCGGTCAGCGCGGCGCGCAACTTCGAAGCCTGGCTGGAGTGGTACGGCCTGGCGCGGGTGCGGGTCGATGCGGCCTCGGCGCTGCAGGCGCAGCGCTACTGGAGCCTGGGCTTTGTCATGACGCCCGCGACCTGGGTGCCGCTGCTGGAGGTGTCGGCCGACATCGGCCGGCTCGTCGATACCGCGGTGCCGGGCGGTGCGGTGCGCCCGGGCCGGCGGCTGAACATCGCCGCGCGCCTGCGGCCGATGCGTGCCCTGGAACTCGAGCCGCGGCTGGACCTCGCCACGCTGTCGCAGGACGGTGCGCGCCGCTACCGCGAGAGCGCGGCCCGGCTGCTCGGTGTGTGGCACTTCGACGCCCGCCACAGCCTGCGGCTGATCGCGCAGCGGCGCACGCTGTGGCGCGACGCCGAGCCGGGTGTGGGCGCGGCCGACGAGGCGGGCCGCACCGCCTCCGTCACCTACGCCTGGCGGCGCAGCGCCGGCACGCGGGTCTACCTCGGTGCGAGCCGCGAACACCGGCGCGGCGCGCCGGCGGCCTCGGAGCTGTTCGTGAAGCTGGAGCTGGACGCCGGGGACTGGCGCCGCTGAAGCCGGCAGCACCCCGGGTGGCCGCCCCGGCTTGCCCGGGCAACCCATCGGTGACAGCATCGCGCGCATTCCGACACCCGACGAGGAGATGCCCGTGGCCCAGCCGATGTTCGATGCCGATGCCCTGATCTCGATGTTCTCGACCGCCGGCGCGCGCCAGGGTGCGCAGCTGAAGAAGGCGGTCACCGACACCACGCTGGCCGCGCTGCAGGGCCGCGAGCTGACGCTGAAGAACATCCGCACCGTGCTCAAGCAGGTGGCCGATGCGGCCAGCACCGGCCTCGCCAAGAACGTGGTGCCCGGCGCCGACCCGGAGGTGCTGCTCGACAAGGCCGTGGCCGGCATGGACGAGGCGCTGCTGAAGGCCGTCGACGCGCACCGCGCGGCGCTGACCACGGTGGCGGCCCAGGGTGCCGACCTGCGCGACAAGCACCTGAAGAAGGCGCTGGACGATCTCGACAAGCTCGAGGACGGTGTGTTCGCCGCGCTGAAGAAGGCGGCCGACGGTGCCGGCGGGCCGCTGGCCGCGGCCTGGGCCCCGGTGCTCGAGAAGATGCAGGCCGGCGGCCTGGCCTCGGGCGCGCAGGCTTCGCAGCTGGCCGGGCAGATGGCGGCGCAGGTGGCGACCATGCAGCAGACGCTGCGCCAGACGCGCGCCGCCTCGCTGAAGGCGGCCGAGGCCATGGCCGAGAGCTATGCCGCGCTGGCCGGCGGCGTGTTGCTGGGCATGAGCGAGGCGCTGCGCGCCGGTGCGGCGGCGGCCTCGGCGGCTTCGGCCCCGGCGGCGAAGAAGTCGCGCTGAGCGGGCGGCCAACCCGCGGCTCCTACACTCGCGCGCCATGAAATCCGTCGTCATCAGCGGCACCGGGATCTTCAACCCGCCGCACGTCATCAGCAACGAGGAACTGGTCGCCTCGTACAACGCCTACGCCGACCTGCAGAACGCCGCGCATGCCGAGGCCATCGCCTCCGGCACACGCGCGGCGCTCACGCACTCCAGCGTCGAGTTCATCGAAAAGGCCTCGGGCATCCGCCAGCGCTTCGTGCTCGAAAAAGAAGGCGTGCTGGACCCGACGCGCATGCGCCCGCGCTTTGCGCCGCGGCGCGACGGCGAGCTGAGCCTGATGGCCGAGATCGCCGTGGCGGCCGGCCGCGAGGCCATCGCCGCGGCGGGGCTGGAGCCCGGGCAGATCGACGGCGTGCTGTGCGCCGCGGCCAACATGCAGCGCGCCTACCCGGCCATGGCCTGCGAGATCCAGGCCGCCCTGGGCTGTGGCGGCTACGGCTTCGACATGAACGTGGCCTGCTCGTCGGCCACCTTCGCCATCGAGCAGGCCGCCAACGCGGTGCGCAGCGGCACGGCCAGCCGCGTGCTGATCGTCAACCCCGAGATCACCTCGGCGCACCTGGAGTGGCGCGACCGCGACTGCCACTTCATCTTCGGCGACGTCTGCACCGCCATCGTCGTCGAGGCCGAGGACACCGCCACCAGCGCCGAGCGCTGGCGTGTGCGCGGCACGCGGCTGCAGACGCAGTTCAGCAACCACATCCGCAACAACGCCGGGTTCATGAACCGCTGCGAGGACACCGACCCCGACGCGCGCGACAAGACCTTCATGCAGGAAGGCCGCAAGGTGTTCAAGGAAGTGGTGCCGCTGGCCGCCGAGCACATCGAGCACCACCTGCACACGCTGGGCCTGGAGCCGACGCAGGTGCGCCGCTTCTGGCTGCACCAGGCCAACCTGGGCATGAACCAGCTGGTGATCAGGAAGCTGGTCGGCGCCGATCTCGCCGGCCTGCCGCGCGCCCAGGGCCAGGACCTGGCGCCGATCATCCTGAGCGAGTACGCCAACACCGCCAGCGCCGGCTCCATCATCGCCTTCCACCTGCACCGGGCCGACCTGAAGGCTGGCGACACCGGCGTGGTCTGCTCCTTCGGCGCGGGTTATTCGATCGGCAGCGTGGTCGTCGAGCGGCTGTAGCCCGATGCTGCAAAGTGCGTATCCGCTGCGTCTGCCGACGCGGCCGGCGCAGCTGTGGCGCGTGGTCGTGCTCGGCATGACCGCCGGTGCGCTGCTGGCGCGGGTCTGGAACTGGCTGGAGGGCGACGAGCTGCGGATCGTGCCCACGCCCTTCATCCTGTCGCTGGCGGTGCCCACCGTGCTGCTGATGTACCTGGGCTTTCCCGCGCGCGCCGGCGCGCAGGGCATGAAGCTGTTCGACGCCTTCGGCTGGCCGCGCCGCGTGGCCTGGGCGCAGATGGTGGCGGTGGAGCGGGCGCGCTGGCCTTACCTGCTGTTCGCGCCCTCGCTGCGCGTGCGGCTGGCCGACGGCCGCACGCGCTGGCTGCCGCGCGAAACCAAGCGGCTGGACGAACTGCATGCGCTGGCGCTGGCCGAGGCCGGCCCCACGCACCCGCTGGTGCGCGCGCTTGAAACGCCGCTGTACCGGCTGTAGCGGGTGCCCATCGCGCTATCGTCGGCGCCATGGCCGCCGACAACAGCTTCTTCTGGCACGACTACGAAACCTTCGGCATCGACCCGCGCCGCAACCGCCCGGCGCAGTTCGCCGGGCTGCGCACCGATCTCGACCTGAACCCGGTCGGCGAGCCGGTGATGCTGCATTGCCAGCCCGCGCCCGACAGCCTGCCCGACCCCGAGAGCGTGCTGCTCACCGGCATCACGCCGCAGCATTGCTTGGAACACGGCGTGCCGGAAAACGCCTTCGCCGAGCGCGTGGAAGCCGAGCTGGCGAAGGACGGCACGATCGGCGTCGGCTACAACAGCATCCGCTTCGACGACGAGGTCACGCGCCACCTGTTCTGGCGCAACCTGATCGACCCCTACGCCCGCGAGTGGCAGAACGGCTGCGGCCGCTGGGACCTGCTCGACGTGCTGCGCTGCGCCTGGTCGCTGCGGCCCGAGGGCCTGGCCTGGCCGAAGCACCACTCGGGTGAACTGAAGGGCCGGCCCTCGTTCAAGCTGGAAGACCTGACACGCGCCAACGGCATCGAACACGGCCAGGCGCACGACGCGCTGGCCGATGTGCGCGCCACGGTGGCGATGGCACGCTTGGTGAAAGAGGCGCAGCCGCGGCTGTGGAGCTTCTGCCTGAAGCTGCGGCGCAAGGACGCGGTGTGGGGCGAGATCGGCCAGGGCCGGCCTTTTGTGCACCTGTCCGGGCGTTATCCGGCCGAGCGCGGCTGCCTCGCCGTGGTGTGGCCGCTGGCGGCACACCCGGTGAACAAGAACGAGCTGATCGTCTGGGACCTGGCCGCCGACCCGGCCGAGCTGGAAGCGCTGGACGTCGAGACGCTGCGCCGGCGCCTCTTCACGCGGGCCGACGAACTGCCCGAAGGCGAGACGCGGCTGCCGATCAAGACCATCCACGTCAACAAGAGCCCCATCGTCATCGGCAACCTGGCGGTGCTGGGCGACGCGGTCGAGCGCTGGCAGATCGACCTCGGCACGGCCCAGCGCCATGCCGAGGTGGCGGCGCGTGTCGCGCCGCGGCTGGCCGAGCGCTGGCGTGCGGTCTATGCGAAAGACCGGCCGGCGGCCGCGCCCGATGTCGACGAAGACCTGTACGGCGGCTTTGTCGGCGACGACGACCGCCGCCAGCTGCACCGGCTGCGCGCGCTGCAACCCACGCAGCTGGCCGAGCGTGTGCACGGCGGTCGCGTGGCCTTTGCCGACGGCCGGCTCGACGAGCTGCTGTTCCGCTGGCGCGCGCGCAACTTCGTCGAGACGCTGGACGAAGCCGAGCTGGCACGCTGGCAGGCATTGCGTGCCGCGCGGCTGCTGCAGGGCGAGGGTGGCGCGATGACGCTCGCCGAGTTCCAGGCGCGCGTGGACACGCTGGCCGAAGCTGCCGACGAACGCGGCGACGAGCAGGCGCTGGCGCTGCTGGAGGCGCTGTCGGACTACGCCGAGGCCATCGCGCCGGATGCGGTCTGATCGGGCCTGATCCCGTTCGATCAAGGCTCGGCGCGGGCGCCCGAGACCAGCACGTCGGCTTCGGCTTCGCTCAGCACACGCTGCGTGACGCTGCCCAGCAGCAGGTCCCCGGTCGCACTGCGGCCGTGTTTGCCGAGCACGACCAGGTCGCAGCGCAGTTCGGCGGCCAGCTCCACCAGGGTCTGCGCGGCATCGCCCTCGACCACCTCGCTGCGCCAGCGCGGGCCGGTCAGCCCTGCCTCCGCGGCCAAGGTTTCGAGTGCACGCGAGGTGTCGAGCCGCGCCTGGCGCCGGTAGTGCGCCATCGTTGAGTCGTCCACACCGGCAAAACGCAGCTTCTCGGCAAACGGCACCTGGAACACGCCGCACAGCACCAGCTCGGCCTCGGGCGCCACGGCGCGGGCCGCGGCCAGGGCCGGGCCGCTCCAGGGCGAGCGGTCCACCGCCACCAGCACCCGGCGGTAGGGCGCAGCAGGCTTGGCAGGCTGGTTCTTCACCACCAGCAGCGGCCGCCGAACGCGCCGCAGCAGCCGCTCGGCGGTGCCACCCAGCAGCAAGCGCCGCCAGGTGCCGGCGCCGCGGGCGGCCAGCACCAGCAGCGCGGCATCGGCCGCGTCGGCTTCGGCGGTGAGCGCGTCGGCCACGCCGTCCGCACCCTGCAGCAGCGTGGTGAGCACCGGTGTTCCGGCCCGTGGTGCCAGCTCGGCGGCCAGCGCGGCGCCAAGCGCGGCCAGTTGCTGCTCGGCGGCCTGCCGCAGCGACTGTTCGGCGCTGCTGGCCTGCCCCAGCCAGCCGCGCAGCTCGGCCAGGCCTTCGCTGCCGAGCGCGTGCACCAGCCGCAGCGGCCGGCCCTGTTCGCGCGCCAGCGCTGCGGCCCGGCGGGCGGCCAGGGCGGCCGGTTCGGAGAAATCGGTGAGCGCCAGGATCGGCGCGGGTGTCACGGTCGTTGCGGCCATCGGCGGTCCTCCTGCAGCGGCGAGCGTAGCCGCCACCGCGCCGGCCGGGCGCCGAGTCCCCGTGCTCAGCGGGGCGGGGCCGAGGCGGCGGCCGCGCCGAAGCTGGCCACGTCGCCACCGAAGATGCGCCTGGCGATCTCGCCCAGCGCCGGCACGAAGCCACCCTGCGCCCACTCGGTGTAGCGCCAGTCGCCGGCGCGCTCGGGTGTGGCCGGCGTCGCTGGCGTCCCTGGCACGAGCGGGGTGCCGCCGGGCGGCTCGCCGAAGCTGCCGCCCGAACCGCCGTTGTACGGATCACCCTGGCCACCGCCGTCGACCCAGCTCAGGCCTTCCGGCGCCACCAGGGTCTGCACCGGCACGCCCTTCAGCGCGGCGGCCATGGCGTCGATCCACACCGGCAGTGCCAGGCCACCACCGCTTTCGCGGTCGCCCAGGCTCTTCGGCTCGTCGTGGCCGATCCAGGCTACACCGACCACGCCCGGCGCCCAGCCGGCGAACCAGGCGTCGACGGCGTCGTTGGTGGTGCCGGTCTTGCCGAACAGGTCGGGCCGCTTCAGCGTGGCCTGGGCCCGTGCCGCGGTGCCGCGGGCTGTCACGTCCTGCATCAGGCTGTTGACGAGGAAGGCGTCGCGTGCGGGAATGGCCTGCGGCGCCTGCTCCAGCGGCAGCACCAGCGGCGCCTCGAACAGCACGCGGCCGTCGGCCGCGACGACACGCTCGATCAGCACCGGCGCCACGCGGCGACCACCGTTGGCGAACACGCCGTAGGCCGTGGCCATCTCCATCGGCGAGACGCTGCCGCTGCCGAGTGCCAGCGTCAGATCCTGCGGGTGGCGCTTCGGGTCCAGGCCGAAGGCCGCCAGCTTGTCGTGCACGGCGGCCAGGCCCACGTGCTGCAGCAGGCGCACGCTGACCAGGTTCTTCGAGCGCACCAGGCCCTCACGCAGGCTGATCGGGCCGTCGAAACGGCCATCGCTGTTTTTCGGGTTCCAGCTCGGCGTGCTGCCGTCGGGGTTGGTGAGCGGTGTGTCGTCGACCAGGGTCTCGGGCATCACGCCGGCCGGGAAGGCCGCCGCGTACAGCAGCGGCTTGAAGGCCGAGCCCGGCTGGCGCCGGGCCTGCGTGGCGCGGTTGAAAGGCCCGCGCGCGAAGCTGAAGCCGCCCACCAGCGCGCGCACGCGGCCGGTGGCGGGGTCGAGCGACACATAGGCGCCGTCGGCCTCGGGCCACTGCACCACGGCCCAGGCCGTGGCGCCGCGCGCACGCGGTTCTTCGAGCAGCCGGATCACCGCACCGCGGTTCACCGCCAGCGCGGCCGGCGCGCCGGGCTTCAGCGCCGCCCGCACCAGCCGCAGGCCTTCGCCGCTGACGCTGACGATCTCGCCGCTGGCCAGCTTGGCCGTCAGCTCGCGCTCGCTGGCCGTGAGCACGATGGCGGCGCGCAGGTCGTCGTCGTCGCGCTGGTCGCGCAGCGCCAGCGCGGCGGCGCGGTCGATGGCGGCTGCCTCGGCGTCGGGCGGCGGCAGGGTCTCGCGGTCCTCGGGGCCGCGCCAGCGCTGGCGCCGCTCGTGCGCGATCAGCGCGCGGCGCAGGCCGGCGTGTGCCGCCCGCTGCTCGGCCGGCATCAGCGAGGTCATCACGCGGATGCCCTCGGTGTAGGCGCGCTCGCCGATCTGCTCGAACACCAGCCGGCGCGCCATCTCGGCCACGTGCTGGGCCGGCATGTCCGGCCCGCGGCGGGTGCGGAAAACCAGCTTGGCCTCGCGTGCCGCGTCGTGGGTGGCTTGGTCGATCTGGCCGGTGCGCAGCAGCCGTGCCAGCACCCACTGCTGGCGCCGCAGCGCGGCCGCTTCGTTGGCGAAAGGGTTGGCGTAGATCGGGTTCTGCGGCAGCCCGGCCAGCAGCGCCAGTTCGGGCAGGCCGAGTTCGGCCAGCGGGCGGCCGAAGTAGGTCTCGGCCGCGGCACCGAAGCCGTAGGCGCGCTGGCCGAGGTAGATCTGGTTCAGGTACAGCTCGAGGATCTGGTTCTTGCTCAGCTCGCTCTCGAGCTGGCGTGCGATCAGCGCCTCCTTGATCTTGCGTTCCGCCGTGCGGCGCGTGCTCAGGAAGAAGGTGCGCGCCACCTGCTGCGTGATGGTGCTGGCGCCCTGCGGCACGCCGCCGCTGACATTGGCCCAGGCCGCCCGCAGCACACCTTTCCAGCTGATGCCGCCGTGTTCATAGAACTGGCTGTCCTCGGTGGCGAGCACGGCGTCCTTCAGCGCCTTCGGCATGGCCTCGATGGGCACGAACACGCGCCGCTCGCTGCCGAACTGCGCGATCTCGCTGCCGTCGGCGGCCAGCACCGTGAGGTGCTGGCGCGGGCGGTACTCGGTGGCCTTGTCCAGCGAGGGCAGGTCGAAGGAGTACCACAGCGTGGCCAGCGCCAGCAGCAGCACGGCCAGCAGCGCCAGGCCGGCGAGCAGCAGCGTGCCGAGGACGAGCGCGCCGCGTTGGCGCAGCGCCTTCATCTCAGCTGCACCACCCGACACACGAACCCAGCGAGCCGGGCCCAGCCCCTTGCGCGGATCCGGCTTCGCCGGTCCGCTGCAAGAGCCCCCTCGGGGGGCAGCGACCGGGAGGGAGCGTGGGGGCTCCAATTCACGGCGCGATCTCGTAGACGGCCCAGCCGTCGCCCTGGTCGCGCACCAGCCGGATGCCCGGTTGCGCCGCCAGGTGGGCGATGCCGCGTGCCGACGAGGTGAAGCGCAGCTTCACGCCCGGCACCGGCACGATGGACCAGTTCTGGTCGGCCGCCGGCCGCACCGTGCCCATCTCGCGCAGGAACTGGATCAGCACCTCGCGGTTTTCGTCGGGTGCCGCCAGCACGGTGCGGCTGCCGTCCAGCGCCGGGAAGGCGCCGCCGCCGGAGGCGCGGTAGTTGTTGGTAACGACCAGGAACTCGGCGTCGTCGGCCACCGGCTTGCCCTCGTGGCGCAGCTCGACGATGCGGCGCGCACCCGGCTCCACCAGCTTGCCGCCGCGGTCGTAGCGCGAAGGCTGCGTCACGTCGATGCGGTAGCTGACACCGTCGATCATGTCGAAGTTGTAGCTCGGGAAACCGGGGTTGATCAGCTCCTGCTCGGCCGGGCCGGCGGGGTCGATGCGGCGGAAGGCCTGCGCGCTCATCTCCAGCCACTCGCGCACCTGCGCGCCGCTCAGCTTCACCACCTGCACGGTGTTCGGGTAGACGTAGAGATCGGCCACGTTGCGCACCGCGATCGGGCCGGCCGCGATGTCGGTGTAGTTGGCCGCGCCACCGCGCCCGCCGGTCTTGAACGGTGCGGCGGCCGACAGCAGCGGCAGCTTCTCGTGCGGCGTGCCGGCCAGCGCCTTCTTCGCGTAGGCCAGCTGCGCCTGCGAGACGATCTGCACCGAGGGGTCGTCGGCCACCTGCGCGAAGAAGCTGTGGATGGGGTCGGCACTGCGCGCGACCTCGGCACGCACGTAGCGCAGCGTGTCTTCGTGCTCCTGCTTCACCAGCTCGGCCACCTTCGGGTGCGGCTGGGCGATCGGCTTGCGCGCCTCGCGGTCGTAGACCGGCCGCAGCTGCGCCTGCGCGCTGCTGCGCACCCAGCGGCCGTCGCGGCGTTCGAGCTTCAGGTCGATCACGCCGAGGTGGCTGCCCCAGAAGCCGGCCATCACCGCCGGCACGCCGTTGATCGTGCCGCGCTCCAGGTCGACCTTGGCGTGGCGGTTGAAGAAGCGGCCCGGGAACTCGCCGTGCGAGTGGCCGAAGACGATGGCGTCCACACCCGGCACCTCGGCCAGCCGCGCCACGGTGTTCTCGGCGAAGAACACCGTCTCGCCGAACTCGAAGCCCGAGTGCGCGATGACGACGATCACGTCGGCGCCCTCGGCCTTCATCTGCGGCACCAGGCTGCGCGCGGTGGCCGGGATGTCCAGCGGCCGCACGCGGCCGGTGAGGTTCATGCGGTCCCACAGCATGATCTGCGGCGGCACGAAGCCGATCACGCCGACCTTCACCGGGTGCGTGGTGCCGGCCTCGTCGACAAACTGCCGCTCCAGGATCACATACGGCGAAAACGCCGGCTGGTCCTTGCGCGGGCCGGTGTCTTCGAGCACGTTGGCGCTGACGTAAGGGAAGGCGGCGCCGGCGATGGCGCGCCTGAGGAAGTCGAGCCCGTAGTTGAACTCGTGGTTGCCGATGTTGGCGGCGTCGTAGCGCAGCCAGTTCATCACCTTGTAGGCCGGGTGCGTGGCGCCGGAGCCCAGCGGCTTCACCCGCGCCATCACGTCGCCCAGCGGGCTGCCCTGCAGCAGGTCGCCGTTGTCGAACAGCAGCGTGTTCCTGGCCTCGGCACGCGCGGCCTCGATCAGCGTGGCGGTGCGCGCCAGGCCGTAGTCCTCGATGGGCTTGTCCTGGTAGTAGTCCCAGGACATCAGGTTCACGTGGATGTCGGTGGTGCCGAGGATGCGCAGCGGCAGGGTCTGCGCGGTGGCTGCGGCGGCGGCCAGCAGCAGGGTGGCGGTGGCCAGGGCGGGGGGCAGCAGGCGGGAGAGTCGGGTCACGGCAACAGGGGCAGGCGCGGCAAAGCCGCGAGCCTACCCGACCGGATGAAGCCCCAGATCAGGCGGGCTGCCGGGCCGCGGGACCCGGGGACCACCAAAAGCGACGAAGCCCGCACGCGGCGGGCTTCGGTCGGGTGCCGGCGGGCCGGCAGGGGCTCAGTGCCCGTGGCCGTGTTCGCCGTGGTGATCACCGTGGTGCTTGGCGGCCCAGTCGGCAGCCCAGGCGTCGGCCCTGGCCTGCTCGCGGGCACCCATGGTCATCAGCCAGGCAAGGCAGCCGGTGGCGAACAGCAGCGGCATCAGGGCAAGAAAGATCGCGGTCATCGGTGCAGCAGGTGGGCGGCCGGGGCCGCAGGTTGAACACGGGACGGAAGTCGCGGAGTTTGCCGGCTTCGAGCGCGCGCCGTGTTGCAGCGCCGCATCAACCCCGCGGCGCGCTGCGGAATGGTCCGCGCAAGCCGCGGCGTCTTCAGGTCGCCGGCGCGGCGAACCAGGCCTGGCGCAGCGCCTCGGGCAGGCCCGGAGAGCCGGCCAGCCGCGTGCGCTCGGCGCGTTCCAGCACCTGCCAGAAGTAGCGGTAGCTGGCGCGGTCGTGCAGCGTGTCGGCGTGGCGGATCGGCGCCCAGCCGGCGGCCTGCGCGGCCAGGAGGATCTCCGCCGCCTGCACCACCTCGGCCTCGCGCGGCGTGAAGGCCTCGACGATGGTGCGCACCTGCGCCGGGTGGATGCTCCACATGCGCGTGTAGCCCAGCCGCTCGGCGGCCTGGCGCGCCGCCGCGGCCAGCGCGGCCGTGTCCTTGAACTCGGTGACCACGCAGTGCGACGGCACCTTGCCGTGGGCATGGCAGGCGGCCGCGATCTCCAGCTTGGCGCGCAGCACCAGCGGGTGTTCGAACTGGCCCTGCACGCTCATGCCCCACTGCGGGATGGCGCCGCGGTGCGCCGAGACGAAGTCCATCAGCCCGAAGCTCAGGCTCTCGATGCGCGGGTGCGCGGCGAGCGCCTGTACCTCGGCCAGGGCGCCGTGCGTCTCGACCAGTGCTTGCAGCGGCACCTCGGCCGCGCCGAGTGCATCGAGCGTGGCCGCGGCCCGCGCCACGCAGGCCAGGCCGCGCGGCTTGGGCAGCATCAGGTAGGCCGGGCGGCGGGCCGCCTTCAGCACCACGGCGGCCACGTCCTCGAAACGCGGGTGTTCCACCGGCAGCAGCCGCACGCCGACGCGGCCGAAGCGGTTCTTGGCGCTGCCCAGCAGCTCGGCCACCCGGTGCGCATGTTCGAGCTCGCCGCCAACCGGGGCGCCGTCCTCGTTGTCCAGCGTCACGTCGAACACCGGGCCCAGCTCGGCCTGCAGCTCCAGGCTCTTCGTCATGCGCGGCTCGACGCCGGCGTAGTGGTCGCAGACCGGCAGCAGGGCGGCCGGGTGCTGCTCGGGCTCGAAAAGCGCGTCGCGCGGATGCATCGGGTTCATGCGACCGGGATTGTGGCCTCGACCAGCCGCAGCGCCATCGCCGCCAGCATCAGCGCGCTCAGCAGCGCCAGGCCGCGCAGCACGGCGGGCCGGGCCAGCCACGGCGCCAGCAGCCGGGCGCCCCAGCCGAGCGCGCTGAACCACAGCGCCGAGGCCAGCAGTGCGCCGGCCGCGAAGGCCTGCCGCTCGGCCTCGGGCAGCGCCAGCGCGGCGGCGCCGACGACGAGCAGGGTCTCGATCCACACCGCCGGGTTGGCGAAGGTCACGGCCAGCGTGCGGGTCGCGGTGCGGCGCCAGCCGCCGGCCGAGCCGGTGCTCACTTCCGCGGCCACCTGGCGCAGCGCCTCGCGCAGGCTCTGCGCGGCCATCAGCAGCAGCAGCGCAGCACCCAGGGCCAGCAGCAGCGGCTGCAGGGCCGGCTGGGAGGCCGGGGTGGCGGCCGAGCCGGCGAGTGCCAGCGCCAGCAGCGCGGCGTCGCCAGCCACGCACAGGAACACGGTGAGCGCCACGTGGCGGCGCGACAGGCCCACACGCAGCACGTGCAGGTTCTGCGGCCCGATGGCCGCGATCAGGCTGGCGCACAACAGCGCGCCGGCAGCAAAACTGTTCATGGAGACAGGCGGGAACACGATGGGGGCAGTGTTCCGGCGCCGCCGCGGCGCGTCGTCAGCGGCCGGTGGGCGCTTGGTCAGCGCCGCGGGGTCGGTGTGTGAACAGGCCCTAGGATCGCCGCATGGCGAACCCTTCCGATCCCGCCTCGCTGTGTTTCGGGCCCTTCGTGCTGGACCTGGCCGGCACGCGGCTGCTGCACGAGGGTGCGCCACGGGAACTGCCGCCGCGTGCCTTCGACTTGCTGCGCCACCTGGCCGAGCGGCCCGGCCGCCTGGTGACCAAGGACGAGCTGCTGGACGAGGTCTGGGGCCGCCGCTTCATCACCGAGGGGGTGATCAAGACGGCGGTCAGCGAGCTGCGCTCGGCGCTCGACGACGACGCGCAGGCGCCGCGCTACATCGAGACCGTGCCGCGGCGCGGCTACCGCTTCGTCGCCGATGTGCGGCCTGTCGAAACGGCCACGGCAGCGTCCGCAATACCGACGTCACCGGCGCCACCGGCCGCGCCACGCCTGCCGCAGCCGGCCACGCCGCTGCTCGGGCGCGAGGCGGAACAGGCGCTGCTCGCCGGGCTGCTGGGCCAGCACGGGCTGGTCACGCTGCTCGGCCCGGGTGGTGTCGGCAAGACGCGGCTGGCCCTGGCCGTGGCCGGCGCGGTGCCGCCGCCGGTGGCCGGCAGCGTGTGGCTGGTGGAGCTGAGCACGGTGGCGGCCGGCGAGGACACGCCGGCGCTGTTGCGCGCCGCGCTGGCGCAGGCGCTGTGGCTGGGGCCGAACGCTGCGCGGGACGAAGCCGCGCTGGGCGCGGCCCTGCGCAACGCCCAGGGCCTGGTGCTGCTGGACAACGCGGAACACGTGGTCGACGCGCTGGCAGCGCTGCTTGACACGCTGCTGCCGTTGGCGCCGGGGCTGCGCTGGCTGGTCACCAGCCAGGAACCGCTGCAGCTGCCGGGCGAACAGCGCCTGCGGCTGGAGCCGCTGCCCCTGCCTGCCGACACCGAAGAGGCCGATGCAGCACGGCTGCTGGACAGCGCCGCGCTGCGGCTGTTCGTGGACCGCGTCGCGTCGCGCCTGCCCGGTTTCACGCTGGCGCCGGCGCAGCAGCAGGCGGTGCACGACATCTGCCGCCGGCTCGACGGCCTGCCGCTGGCGCTGGAGCTGGCGGCGGCACGCGTGCCGCTGTTCGGCGTGCATGGGCTGCTGGAACGGCTGCAGGCCGACGACGACACCGCCCCGGCACCGCTGCTCGACCTGCTCGGCAGCGGGCCCGGCTCGCGCTCGCGCTCGACCCCGGCGCGCCAGCACACGCTGCGCGACGCGCTGCTGTGGAGCCACGGGCTGATGTGCCAGGTCGAGCAGCGGGTGTTCCGCCGCCTCGGTGTGCTGCGTGGCAGCTTCACGCTGGACGTGGCGCAGGCCGTGGCGGCCAGCGAGGGCGAGCCGCCGGTCGCCACGCTGGACACGCTGGCGGCGCTGGTCGACAAGAGTCTGCTCGTGACGGTGCCGGGCCTGGATCCGCCGCGCCTGCGCTTGCTGGATGCGCCGCGCAGCCTGGCGCTCGAAAAACTGGCCGAGGCCGGCGAGCTGGCGGCGTGGCGCCGGCGCCATGCCCAGGTGATGCAGCAGCGCGCGCAGGTGCTGGCGCGGCAGCAGATCGGACGGCCGACCATCGCCTTCCAGGACGAGGCGGCGCTCGAGCTGCCGGATCTGCGCAGCGCGCTCGCCTGGCTGCGCCAGCAGCCCGACGAGGCCGAGCTGCGTCGTCTGCGCCTGGCGCTGATCGCCTGGAGCCTGACGCTGTGGCATGCCGGTGGTGGTGCCGTCGAGGGCGCCCGGCTGGTCGACGAGGCAACGCCGCTGCTCGACGACACGGTGCCAGAGCCGCTGCGGGCACGTTTCCACCAGAGCGTGGCGCAGCTGGCGCTGGCCACCGTGCTGCCAGCCCCGCAGGGCCTGGCTTCGGCCGAGCAGGCGGTGGCGCTGTGGCGCGGGCTGGGCGACCGCGACGCCGAGTACCTGAGCCTGGGCTGCCTGGTGCCGCTGGTCTACTGGACCGGGCAGAAGGACTTCGACGAGGCTGGCGCGCTGGCCCGCATGCACACGCTGCAGGACTTGAACGATCCTATGCGCGGGCGTTCGCTGCGCATGCTGCTGGGCACCAAACCGCTGCGCCAGGGTGACATTGCCGGCTACCGCGATGCCATGCGCCGCGAGCTGGTGCTGATGCGACGCCATGGCGACCTGCGCAATGCCTGGCTCTCCGCCAACAACCTCGGCCTGGCCTTGCTGCTGCTGGAGGAGACCGACGAGGCCGTGGCGGTGATGGCCGAGGCGGTGGCCGAGGTGCGCGCCAGCGGACGCACGCAGCAGGGCTGGCAGACGCTGGCCATGCATGCGATCACGCTGCTCATGGCTGGCCGTCGCGACGAGGCCTTGCCGGCGCACCGCGAGTCACTGCGCATGCAGTGGGACGCCGGTGTGCGCTGGTGGGGCATGGAGCATTGGTCCAGCGTGCTGCTGCTGCGCGGCGACGACGAGGGTGCGGCGCACGTGCATGGCTGGACCGCGGTGATGATCGAGCGGCTGCGCAGCGTGCGTGGCCCGCTGTCGACCCGGGTGCGTGCCCGCACGCAGGAGCGGCTCGAAGCCCGCTTCGACGCGGTCACGCTGGAGCGGCTGCTGGCCGAGGGCCAGGTGATGGCCGACGAAGCGGTGCTGGCGCTGGTGCTGGGCGAGGACTGAGCCCGCTCCCGGCCCCGGCCCGCGCGCTCAGCAGCGGCTGGCGTTGTAGATCGCCGGGCCGCAGAGGTTGTCGTTCGCGCTCATCGGCAAACGCGTGCCGCTCTCGCCCATCGGGGCCGGCCCGAGCAGCAGGTTGCCGCTGACGGTGCCGATGCCGTTCAATACCTGCAGCTGCGAGAGCGTGTTGAACTGCAGCATGCTGTGTTCGATGCGGCCGGCCTGCATCATCACGCCCCGGCGGTTGCGGCTGGCGCGCACGCGGCTGACGAGGCCGGAGCCATGCACCGAGATGCCGTCGCTGCCGTTGTCGCGCACCACCAGCGATTCCAGCGTGCCGCTGCCCAGCCGGATGCCGGCGCCCGGGAAGTTCTCGACCGTGCCGTTGTGGATGCGGAGGTCGTCCTTCGTGGAGTAGATGCCGGGCACGTCCGGCGGGTTGATCGTGCAGCGCGAAGGGCCGCAGCGTGCGCCGCGCACGACGAAGCCGTTGAGGTCGAGGCTGACACCGGTCGCCTGGATCTCGATGGCCCGGCTCAGCAGGTTGTCGACCGTCAGGTTGCCGGCCAGCCGGTAGCTGCCGGGCTGGGTGATGGTGATCGGGAAGCCGGGGCCGTCACCCGGGGTGACGTTGCCGGACATCGCCATCTCCTGCGTGATCAGCACCACGCCGTCGTGGGTGCTCGGCGGCAGGATCTGCGCGGTGGCGGGGGCGGACAGCGAGAAGGCGCTGAGCGTGGCCGCGGTGGCCAGGCCAGCCAGCGTGGTGCGGCAGCGGTTCGGACGGTTCATGGGTCGGGCGGATCGGTGCAGGATCGGTCGGTGTTGCGATGCCTGCACTGTGCCGAGCGGGCGCCGCCGCGTCGTCACGACACCGTCAGCGCTCGGTCAGCACGGCCCGGAAAAGACAAGGGCCGGCCACCCCTTGCCAGGGTGGCCGGCCGCCTGTGCACGCCCGCTGGCGTGGTCAGCCTGTACACGCCTCGCGGCGTGGTGCCGAGCGCGACTTACAGCAGGTGCTTGACGCCGTCCTGCTCGCCGGTCAGCTCGGCCAGCGTCTTGTCGATGCAGCCCTGGCTGAAGGCGTCGATCGGCAGGCCTTCGACGATGGTGTACTTGCCGCCTTCGCAGGTGACGGGGTAGCCGAACATCACGTCCTTCGGGATGCCGTATTCGCCGTTGCTGGGCACGCCCATCGTGACCCATTCGCCGCCGGTGCCCAGGGCCCAGTCGCGCATGTGGTCGATGGCGGCGTTGGCCGCGCTGGCGGCCGACGAGACACCGCGCGCGGCGATGATGGCCGCGCCGCGCTTGCCCACGGTGGGCAGGAAGGTGTCGGCGTTCCAGACCTGGTCGTTGATCAGGTCCTTGACGCCGGCGCCGTCGATGGTGGCGAAGCGGTAGTCGGCGTACATCGTGGGCGAGTGGTTGCCCCAGACGGCCAGCTTCTTGATGGAGGCCACCGGCTTGCCGGTCTTGGCCGCGATCTGGCTCAGCGCACGGTTGTGGTCCAGGCGCAGCATGGCGGTGAAGTTCTCGCGCTTCAGGCTGGGCGCGCTCTTCATCGCGATGTAGGCGTTGGTGTTGGCGGGGTTGCCCACCACCAGCACCTTGACGTCACGGCTGGCCACGGCGTCGAGCGCCTTGCCCTGGGCGGTGAAGATCTGCGCGTTGGCGGCCAGCAGGTCGGCACGCTCCATGCCGGGGCCGCGCGGGCGGGCGCCGACGAGCAGCGCGTAGTCGGTGTCCTTGAAGGCGGTCATCGGATCGCCATGCGCTTCCATGCCGGCCAGCAGCGGGAAGGCGCAGTCTTCCAGTTCCATCATCACGCCCTGCAGCGCCTTCTGCGGGCCTTCCACCGGCACTTCCAGCAGCTGCAGGATCACCGGCTGGTCCTTGCCCAGCATCTCGCCGCTGGCGATGCGGAACAGCAGGGCATAGCCGATCTGGCCGGCGGCACCGGTCACGGCGACGCGCACGGGCTTCTTCGTGGTCATGGGGAGGCTCCTCGAGGGAAGGGGGAGAAAAAGGGTCGGGATCGGGGCGGAAAGGGCTCGGATTCTAGGCGCCCCGGCCGACCAGACTCTTATGTCTTATGCAAGACAACAGGGCACAATCGGCGGTTCCATGTCCGTCGCGACCCCTTCCTTCAGCCCGCTGTACCAGCAGATCAAGGCCCTGCTGGTGCAGGGACTGCAGGCGGGCGAATGGCAACCGGGCCAGGCGATCCCGAGCGAAACCGAGCTGGCGGCGCGTTTCCGCGTCAGTCAGGGCACGGTGCGCAAGGCCATCGACGAGATGGCGGCCGACAATCTGCTGGTGCGCCGCCAGGGCAAGGGCACCTTCGTCGCCACGCATGCCGAGCAGCGCACGCAGTACCGCTTTCTGCGCCTGGTGCCGGACAACCCGACACGCGCCCCGCTGGCGCGCCGGCTGCTCGACTGCCGCCGCCAGCGTGCGCCGGCCGACGTGGCACGGCTGCTCGATCTGCGCAGCGGCGAGGCCGCGCTGCAGCTGCGCCGCCTGCTGCTGGCGCCCGACGAGGCCGGCGGCGAGCCGCGGCCCATCGTGTTCGACGACCTCTGGCTGCCGGGCGCCGCCTTCAAGGGGCTGACGCTGGAGCGCCTGGAAGCCTGGCGCGGCCCGATGTACCGGCTGTTCGAGGCCGAGTTCGCGGTGCACATGGTGCGCGCCGAGGAGAAGCTGCGCGCCGTGGCCGCCTCGGCCGACGACGCGGCACTGCTCGGGGTGGCGCCGGGCACGCCGCTGCTGTCGGTGGAGCGCCTGTCCTACACCTGGGGCGACAAGCCGGTGGAGCTGCGGCGCGGCCTGTACCTGACTACCGCCCACCACTACCGCAACGAGCTGAATTGAGCAGGCCGCCCGCCCCAGCCGATGCCTTTGGATCGTTGCAATAAACTTCTCCGGGTTTCACCCGGTTTCCGACACGAGCAAGCAAGATGGCTGAAATGACCACACCCCGAGCGGGCGCCAGAGCCAGCACCCGACCCGGCACCATGCGTCTGATCGACGCCGTGAAGTACCGGCTGCCACTGGCGGCCTACGTGTCGATCCTGCACCGGGCCAGCGGCGCGCTGATGTTCCTGCTGCTGCCGCTGCTGGTCTGGCTGTTCGACCACAGCGTCACGTCGGAGGTCAGCTTCGAGGTCTTCCGCAGCGCCTTCGACGCCGGCATCGGCTTCGTGCCGGCCTGGTTTCTGAAGCTGGTGATGCTGGCGCTGATCTGGTCCTACCTGCACCACTTCGTCGCCGGTGTGCGCCACCTGTGGATGGACGCCACGCACAGCGTCACCAAGGCCCAGGGCCACCAGTCGGCGATCGCCACCTTCGCGATCAGCCTGCCGCTGACGGCGGCGCTGGGCGCCAAGCTGTTCGGCCTGTTCTGAGAGATCACGACCATGGCAGTCAATTACGGAAGCAAGCGCGTCGTCGTCGGCGCGCACTACGGCATGCGCGACTGGCTCAGCCAGCGCATCACGGCCGTGCTGATGGCGCTGTTCACGCTGGTGCTGCTGGCGCAGGTGCTGTTCGGCGGCGAGATGGGTTACGACCGCTGGGCCGAGATCTTCTCGGCGCAGTGGATGAAGGCGCTCACGCTGGTGGTCTTCGTCGCACTGGGCTGGCATGCCTGGGTCGGCGTGCGCGACATCTGGATGGATTACGTGAAACCGGTCGGCCTGCGCCTTGCGCTGCAGGTGCTGACCATCGTCTGGCTGGTGGGCTGCATTGGCTGGGCCATCCAAGTGCTCTGGAGGCTCTGAACCGTGTCCCTCGCGAATCTCCCCAAGCGCAAGTTCGACGTCGTCATCGTCGGAGCCGGCGGCTCCGGCATGCGCGCCTCGCTGCAGCTGGCCCGCGCCGGCCTGAACGTGGCCGTGCTGAGCAAGGTGTTCCCCACGCGCAGCCACACGGTGGCGGCGCAGGGCGGCATCGGCGCCAGCCTCGGCAACATGGCCGAGGACAACTGGCACTACCACTTCTACGACACCGTCAAGGGTTCGGACTGGCTGGGCGACCAGGACGCCATCGAGTTCATGTGCCGCGAGGCCACGCGCGTGGTCTACGAGCTCGAACACTTCGGCATGCCCTTCGACCGCAACCCGGACGGCACCATCTACCAGCGTCCGTTCGGCGGCCACACCGCGAACTACGGTGAAAAGCCGGTGCAGCGCGCCTGCGCCGCGGCCGACCGTACCGGCCACGCGATGCTGCACACGCTGTACCAGCAGAACGTGTCGGCGCGCACCAACTTCTTCGTCGAGTGGATGGCGCTGGACCTGATCACCGACGCCGACGGCGACGTGCTCGGCGTCACCGCGCTCGAGATGGAAACCGGCGAGATCCACGTGCTGCAGGCCAAGGTCACGCTGCTGGCCACCGGCGGCGCGGGCCGCATCTACGCCGCCAGCACCAACGCCTTCATCAACACCGGCGACGGCCTGGGCATGGCGGCGCGTGCCGGCATCCCGCTGGAAGACATGGAGTTCTGGCAGTTCCACCCCACCGGCGTGCACAACGCCGGCGTGCTGCTGACGGAAGGCTGCCGCGGCGAAGGCGCCATCCTGCGCAACGCCAGCGGCGAGCGCTTCATGGAGCGCTACGCGCCGACGCTGAAGGACCTGGCGCCGCGCGACTTCGTGTCGCGCTGCATGGACCAGGAGATCAAGGAAGGCCGGGGCTGCGGTCCGAACAAGGACTACATCAACCTCGACATGACCCACCTGGGCGGCGACACCATCCTGAAGCGCCTGCCCAGCGTGTTCGAGATCGGCCACAACTTCGCCAACGTCGACATCACGAAGGAGCCGATCCCCGTGGTGCCGACCATCCACTACCAGATGGGTGGCATCCCGACGAATATCCACGGCCAGGTGGTGACGCCGGCTGGCGACGGCACGCAGAAGGTCGTCAACGGCCTGTATGCGGTCGGCGAATGCGCCTGCGTGTCGGTGCACGGCGCCAACCGCCTGGGCACGAACTCGCTGCTCGATCTGCTGGTCTTCGGCAAGGCCGCCGGCAACCACATCGTGGATGCCCACAAGGCCGGCCTGTCGCACCGCGGCACGCCGGCTGACGCGGCGGCCTTCTCGCAGGCCCGGCTGGATCGCCTGGACAACGCCACCGGCGGCGAGTACGCGCAGGACGTCGCCAACGATCTGCGCAACGCCATGCAGCAGCATGCAGGCGTGTTCCGCACCCAGGCCATCCTGGACGAAGGCGTCGTCAAGATCGCGCAGCTTCGCGAGCGCGTGAAGTCCATCGGCCTGCAGGACAAGAGCAAGATCTTCAACACCGCGCGCATCGAGGCGCTGGAGGTCGAGAACCTGATCGAGGCGGCGCAGGCCACCATCGTGTCGGCGGCGGCCCGCAAGGAAAGCCGTGGCGCGCACACCGTCAACGACTACGCCGACAGCCCTGAGTTTCCGAACGGCCGCAACGACGTCGAGTGGATGAAGCACACCCTGTGGGACAGCGCGACGAACAGCCTGTCGTACAAGCCGGTGAACCTCAAGCCGCTCACCGTCGAGTCCATCCCGCCCAAGGTCCGTTCCTTCTAAGAGTCCGAGTCAAGCCATGACCAAGCGCACTTTCAAGATCTACCGCTACGACCCGGACAAGGACGCCAAGCCGTACATGCAGACCCTCGAGGTTGAGCTCGATGGCTCCGAGCGCATGCTGCTGGACGCGCTGATGAAGCTGAAGTCGGTCGACCCGACGATCAGCTACCGCCGCAGCTGCCGCGAAGGCGTCTGCGGTTCGGATGCGATGAACATCAATGGCAAGAACGGCCTGGCCTGCCTGACGAACATGCGTTCGCTGCCGGATGTCGTGGTGCTCAAGCCGCTGCCCGGCCTGCCCGTGGTGCGCGACCTGATCGTCGACATGACGCAGTTCTTCAAGCAGTACAACTCGATCAAGCCCTACTTGGTCAACGAGACCATCCCTCCTGAAAAGGAGCGCCTGCAGTCGCCCGAGGAGCGCGAGGAGCTCAACGGCCTGTACGAGTGCATCCTGTGCGCGAGCTGCTCCACGAGCTGCCCGAGCTTCTGGTGGAACCCGGACAAGTTCGTCGGCCCGGCCGGCCTGCTGCAGGCCTACCGCTTCATCGCCGACAGCCGCGACCAGGCCACCGGCGAGCGGCTGGACAACCTCGAAGACCCGTACCGGCTGTTCCGCTGCCACACCATCATGAATTGCGTCGACGTCTGCCCGAAGGGGCTGAACCCGACCAAGGCCATCGGCAAGATCAAGGAGCTGATGGTGCGCCGCACCGTCTGATGCCGCGATGACCGAAGAGCGCCTCGACGAACGTTCGCTGAGCAAGCTGCGCTGGCGCTGCCGGCGCGGCCTGCTCGAGAACGACCTGTTCGTCGAGCGCTTCTTCCGCCGCCACGAAGAGACGATCACGACGCGCCAGGCCGCCGGCCTGATGACCCTGATGGACCTGGCCGACAACGACCTGCTGGACTTGCTGCTCGGCCGCAAGCCGCTGGCAGGCGAGACCGATACCCCCGAAGCCCGCGAGGTGCTCGCGCAGATGCGGACTGCCCCCGCAGCCTGAGCCGAAGCACCGACGCGAGCCCCCGCACTCCCTCACCAGAAAGGCCCGACCGATGACTCCCTCCGACGTCAAAGCGACGCTGTCGTTCAGCGACGGCAGCCCCAGCATGGAGCTGCCCCTCTACAAGGGTTCGATCGGCCCGGACGTCATCGACATCCGCAAGCTCTACGCGCAGACCGGCAAGTTCACCTACGACCCGGGCTTCCTGAGCACCGCCTCGTGCAACTCGACCATCACCTACATCGACGGCGACAAGGGTGAGCTGCTCTACCGCGGCTACCCGATCGAGCAGTTGGCGGTGAACTGCGACTACCTCGAGACCTGCTACCTGCTGCTCTACGGGGAACTGCCCAATGAACAGCAGAAGGCGAACTTCTCGGACCGTGTGATGCACCACACGATGGTCAACGAGCAGATGCAGTTCTTCCTGCGCGGCTTCCGCCGCGACGCGCACCCGATGGCCGTGTTGACCGGCCTGGTGGGCGGTCTGTCGGCCTTCTATCACGACAGCACCGACATCAACAACCCGCAGCACCGCGAGATCTCGGCGATCCGCCTGATCGCCAAGATGCCCACGCTGGTGGCCATGGCCTACAAGTACGGCGTCGGCCAGCCCTACATCTACCCGCGCAACGACCTGAGCTACACCGCGAACTTCATGCGCATGATGTTCGGCACGCCCTGCGAGGAGTACGAGCCGAACCCGGTGCTGGTGCGCGCGCTGGACCGCATCTTCATCCTGCACGCCGACCACGAGCAGAACGCCAGCACCTCCACCGTGCGCCTGTGCGGCAGCTCGGGCACCAACCCGTTCGCGGCCATCGCGGCCGGCGTGGCCTGCCTGTGGGGCCCGGCGCACGGCGGTGCCAACGAGGCCGCGCTGAACATGCTGGAAGAGATCCAGAAGAACGGCGGCGTCGAGAAGATCGGCGAGTTCATCAAGCAGGTCAAGGACAAGTCCAGCAACGTCAAGCTGATGGGCTTCGGCCACCGCGTCTACAAGAACTACGACCCGCGCGCCAAGCTGATGCGCGAGACCTGCCACGAGGTGCTGGCCGAGCTCGGGCTGCAGAACGACCCGATGTTCAAGCTGGCGATGGCGCTGGAGAAGATCGCGCTGGAAGACGACTACTTCGTCAGCCGCAAGCTCTACCCGAACGTCGACTTCTACTCGGGCATCGTGCAGCGCGCCATCGGCATCCCGGTGAGCCTGTTCACGGCCATCTTCGCGCTGGCCCGCACGGTGGGCTGGATCGCCCAGCTCAACGAGATGATCGGCGACCCCGAGTACAAGATCGGCCGCCCGCGCCAGCTGTTCGTCGGCTCGCCGGCGCGCGACGTGAAGCCCATCGCCACGCGCTGAGCACGCGCCTGCCGCTGCTCCAAAGGCCGCCTGCGGGCGGCCTTTTCCATGCCGGTCTCCCAAGCCGCCGCCGCGTATACTTGCGCCTCTTTTTTAAGCAGCGCCTTCCGTGCCCGCTCCCTTGCGCATCGGCGCTCTGACCCTCCAGAACCGGCTTTTCGTCGCGCCCATGGCCGGCGTCACCGACCGGCCCTTCCGCATGCTGTGCCGCTCGCTCGGCGCCGGTTATGCGGTCAGCGAGATGGTCACGAGCAAGCGCGAGCTGTGGAACACGCTGAAGACCTCGCGCCGCGCCGACCACACCGGCGAGCCGGCGCCGATCGCGGTGCAGATCGCCGGCGTCGACCCGGCCGAGATGGCCGATGCCGCGCGCTACAACATCGACCGCGGGGCCCAGGTCATCGACATCAACATGGGCTGCCCGGCCAAGAAGGTGTGCAAGGTCTGGGCCGGCTCGGCGCTGATGCAGGACGAAGCGCTGGCCATCGCCATCGTCGAGGCCGTGGTCGCGGCCTGCGCGCCGCTGGGCGTGCCGGTGACGCTGAAGATGCGCACCGGCTGGTGCGCCGCCGTGAAGAACGCGCCGCTGCTGGCGCGCGCCGCCGAGGCCGCCGGCATCGCGATGCTCACGGTGCACGGCCGCACGCGCGAGCAGGGCTACGGCGGCCAGGCCGAGCACGACACGGTGGCGGCCATCAAGGCCGCGCTGCGCATCCCGGTGGTGGCCAACGGCGACATCGACACGCCCGAGCGTGCCGCCGAGGTGCTGCGCCGCACCGGCTGCGACGCGCTGATGATCGGCCGCGCGGCCCAGGGCCGGCCGTGGATCTTCCGCGAGATCGCGCACTTCCTCGAACACGGCACGCACCTGGCACCGCCCACGGTGGCCGAGGCGCGCGGCTGGCTGCTCGCCCACCTGGACGAGCACTACGCGCTCTACGGCGAGTTCACCGGCGTGCGCAGCGCGCGCAAGCACATCGGCTGGGCCGTGCGTGCGCTGCCGGGCGGCGAAAGCTTCCGCGAGCGCATGAACACGCTCGACGAGTGCCGTGCGCAGCACGATGCGCTGCGCGACTTCTTCGACGAGCTGGCGACGCACCACGAACGCCTGCCGGTGCAGGTGCCGGCGGCCGCCAACGAGGCCGAGCTGGCCCTGGCAGCATGAGCAAGAAGGCCATCGCCGACAGCGTGCGCACGAGCGTGGAGCAGTACTTCCGCGATCTGCGCGGCGCGCAGCCGGCCGACCTGCACCGCCTGTTCGTCGCCGCGGCCGAGAAGCCGCTGCTCGAAGTCGTCATGCGCCAGGCCGAAGGCAACCAGAGCAAGGCTGCCGAGTGGCTCGGCATCAACCGCAACACGCTGCGGCGCAAGCTGCTCGATCACAAGCTCCTTTCCTGAAATGACCGCGCCATGAAGACCGCGCTCCTATCCGTTTCCGACAAGACCGGCATCGTCGAGCTCGCGCGTGCGCTGGCCGAACGCGGCGTGAAACTGCTGTCCACCGGCGGCACCGCCCGGATGCTGGCCGACGCCGGCCTGGCCGTCACCGAGGTGGCCGAGATCACCGGCTTCCCGGAGATGCTCGACGGCCGCGTGAAGACGCTGCACCCGCGCATCCACGGCGGCCTGCTCGCGCGGCGCGACGTGCCGGCGCACATGGCGGCGCTGGAGCAGCACGGCATCGGCACCATCGACCTGCTGGTGGTGAACCTCTACCCCTTCGCCAAGGCCACCGCGCGCGCCGACTGCACGCTCGACGACGCCATCGAGAACATCGACATCGGCGGCCCGGCCATGCTGCGCGCCGCGGCCAAGAACTGGGACGGCGGCGTCAGCGTCGTCATCGACCCGGCCGACTACGCCCAGGTGCTGGCCGAGCTGGATGCCGGCGGTGTGCAGCGCACGACGCGTTTCCGCCTCGCGACCAAGGTGTTCGCGCACACCGCCGCCTACGACGGCATGATCGCCAACTACCTGAGCGCGCTGGCGCCGGGCGCCGAGGAAAGCGGCCACGCCGTACCGGCGCGCGAACCCTGGCCGGCCGTGTGGACCACGCAGCTCGTGAAGGCGCAGGACATGCGCTATGGCGAGAACCCGCACCAGACGGCCGCCTTCTACCGCGATGCCCAGCCCGCAGCGGGTTCGCTGGCCGCCTACGCGCAGCTGCAGGGCAAGGCGCTGAGCTACAACAACATCGCCGATGCCGACGCCGCCTGGGAGTGTGTGAAGACCTTCGAGGTGCCGGCCTGCGTGATCGTCAAACACGCCAACCCCTGCGGCGTGGCGGTGGGTGCGACGCTGGCCGAGGCCTACCAGAAGGCCTGGCAGACCGACCCCACCTCGGCCTTCGGCGGCATCATCGCCTTCAACCGGCCGCTGGACGAAGCCACCGCGCGCCAGATCGGCGACAACAAGCAGTTTGTCGAGGTGATGATCGCGCCGGCCGTCACGCCCGAGGCACGTGCGGTGCTGGCGCCGAAGCAGAACCTGCGCGTGCTGGAAGTGCCGCTGGGCGAGGGCGCCAATGCGGTCGATCTCAAGCGCGTGGGCGGCGGCGTGCTGCTGCAGTCGCCCGACGTGAAGAACGTCGGTGCGGCCGAGCTGCGCGTGGTCACGAAGACGCAGCCGAGCGCGGCGCAGATGGACGATCTGATGTTCGCCTGGAAGGTGGCCAAGTTCGTGAAGAGCAATGCCATCGTGTTCTGCGGCGGCGGCATGACGCTGGGCGTGGGTGCGGGCCAGATGAGCCGCATCGACAGCGCGCGCATCGCGTCGATCAAGGCCGGCAACGCCGGGCTGGCGCTGGTCGGCAGCGCGGTGGCCAGCGACGCCTTCTTCCCGTTCCGCGACGGGCTGGACGTGGTCGTCGACCACGGCGCAGCCTGTGTCATCCAGCCCGGCGGCAGCGTGCGCGACGACGAGGTCATCGCCGCGGCCGACGAGCGCGGCGTGGCCATGGTCTTCACTGGCACGCGGCACTTCCGACATTGATGATGACGGCCGCCGGCCCTGGCACCGCCGCATGAGCCGCGCGACGCTGGCTGCGTTCACCGGCACGCTGCTGGCGTTCATCGCCCGGCTCGTCACCGGTGCGCAAGGCCACTGGAAGGGCTGCCCGCCGATGGCGGAGCAGCGCATCTACTTTGCCAATCACCAGAGCCACCTCGACTGGGTGCTGATCTGGGCCGCGCTGCCGCACGAGTTGCGTGCGCGCACGCGGCCGATCGCGGCGCGCGACTACTGGGCCAACACGCCGCTGAAGCGCTGGCTCACCACCGAGGTGTTCCACGCGGTGTATGTGGAACGCTCACGCAGCGCCAACCCGGAGCAGGACCCGCTGGAGCCGCTGGTCGACGCGCTGGAGCACGGCGACTCGCTGGTGATCTTTCCGGAGGGCACGCGCAGTGCCAAGGGCGAGCCGCAGGCGTTCAAGAGCGGCCTGTACCACCTGGCGACGCAGTTTCCGCAGGTGCGGCTGGTGCCGTGCTGGATCGACAACGTGCAGCGTGTGATGCCCAAGGGCGAGGTCGTGCCGGTGCCGGTGTTGTGCACCGTGAGCTTCGGCGCGCCGGTGGAACTGGTGCCGGGCGAGGACAAGAAGGCCTTCCTGGCGCGTGCGCGCGACGCCGTCGTCGCGCTGCGGCCCGGGCGGGAGCGGTGAGCGCATGACGGCCTTGCTGAATGCGCTGCGCGGCCTCAGCGTCGACCAGCAGGTGGCGCTGCTGTTCGTGGTGCTGTTCGGCGTGCTGCTGCTGCTGACGGTGGCCGTGCTCGCCGCGACCTGGGACGACGAAGGCGAGGCGCGGCGCGAGCGCCGCCGGCTGCTGCGCCGCGACCTGCGCGCGCTGTGGCTGGGCACCATCGTGTTCTGGCTGGCCTGGATCTCCGGGCCGGTGGGCGCGACGCTGGCCTACGGCACGATCTCCTTCCTCGCGCTGCGCGAGTTCATCACGCTGGTGCAGACGCGGCGCGGCGACCACCGCGGGCTGGTCATCGCCTTCTTCGTCGCGCTGCCGCTGCAATACGTGCTGGTGGCCATGCGCTCCTTCGACCTGTTCACGGTCTTCGTGCCGGTCTACGTGTTCCTGGCCATCCCGGTGGCCGGTGCGCTGGCCGGCGACCCCGAGCGTTTCCTGGAGCGCCACGCGAAGATCCAGTGGGGCATCATGGCCTGTGTCTACGGCCTGAGCCATGCGCCGGCGCTGCTGCTGCTGGACCTGCCGGGTTTTGCCGGCCGCGGCGCCTTCCTGCTGTTTTTCCTGGTGATGGTGACGGCCGCGGCGCAGCTGGCGCAGGAGCAGGCCAGCCGCTGGCTGCGCCGGCGGCCGGTGGCGCGCCAGATCGACCGCAGCTTCTCGTGGCGGGCCTTCGGCATCGCGCTGGCCGCGGCGGCGCTGGCCGGCGTGGCCTTCAGCTGGATCACGCCGGTGGACCTGTGGCAGGCCGCCATCATGGCCTTGCTGGCCGCCGCGGCCGGCAGCTTCGGCGAACTGGTGATGCGGGCGCTGAAACGCGACGCCGGCGTGCGCTACTGGGGCAACCGCAGCTCGGTCACCGGCGCGGTGGGGCTGCTGGACCGCGTGGCGCCGCTGTGTTTTGCCGCGCCCATCTTCTTCCACTTCGTGCGCTGGTACTGGACCTGAGGCGCCGATGCGCATCCTCGGCATCGACCCCGGCCTGCAGCGCACCGGCTTTGGCGTGGTCGACGCCGAGGGGCCGCGCTTGCGCTACGTGGCCAGCGGCACCATCGCCACGGCCGAGGCGCCACGTGGCGACCTGCCGGCGCGGCTGAAGATCATCTTCGACGGCGTGCGCGAGGTGGCGGCGGCCTATGCGCCGGACTGCGCCGCGGTCGAGATCGTCTTCGTCAACGTCAACCCGCAGAGCACGCTGCTGCTGGGCCAGGCGCGCGGCGCGGCGTTGGCGGCACTGGTGTCGGCCGAGCTGACGGTGGCCGAGTACACCGCGCTGCAGATGAAGAAGGCCGTGGTGGGCCACGGCCTGGCGGCCAAGGCGCAGATCCAGGCCATGGTGCAGCGGCTGCTCACACTGCCCGGTCTGCCGGGGCCGGACGCGGCCGACGCGCTCGGCCTGGCCATCACGCATGCCCATGCCGGCGCACACCTGGCGGCACTGGCGCGCGCCGTGCCGCCGGCCGAAGGCGGGCAGGGGCGCTACCGGCAGGGGCGGCGGCGCTAGGGCGCGAGCCAGAAAAAGAAACCCCGGCGGTGGTCAACCGCCGGGGTGAATGCCTCGATGATGTGTCGTCTCAAGAGGCCTCAGGAGGAAAGGGGCACCCGTCTGGAGTGCGTGTTTGCACTGTAGGCGGGCGGCGCGCACCGTGCCGGGCGTCTGCGACAGGCTGCGGCGGCATGCGGCCGAAGCGCTGCCGGCCGCGACGAACGGGGCCGCTGCGGGCAAGCCCCTGCTGTGGCCCGGGCCGGCCCGGCGCCTGCGCGCCGCTGGCACTCCTGCCCCGCGACGGCTGCTGTCGCGGCGCCGCGTCAACCGCGGCCTGGCGCACGATTTGCGCCGTCGACCCCGTGCTGTTCGGGGTCTGGGCTGTGGCAATCTCCTGCCTACTGGCAAGACCCGACCTGTCGTCCGTGAACGGGAAAGGAGTGCGTGGATGGGATCTCAGCCTTCGTTCGAGCTGGCCACCTGCAGCGGCCATCTGCCGATTGCGCGCATGCGCTCGGTCTACCGCACCGACGAGGTCGAAAAGCGCCTCGACAAGCTGCCGGCACGCGAGCACGAGAGCCTGCGCGCCACCTACGAGCGCATGCTCGAGAAGGGCGGCGAGCGCTTCCAGGTCAAGCCCTCGGGCCTGCCGGCCATGGAGCATCTCTACGACGAGATGCCCAACTTCCACGAGGTGCTCGACGACGTGAAGCGCCAGCTGGCGCTGTGCCAGGACAGCCGCGACGCGCTCGAGGTCACGCCGATGCTGCTGCTGGGCCCGCCCGGCATCGGCAAGACGCATTTCGCGCGCGAGATCGCGCAGCTGCTCGGCACCGGGCTGGGCTTCATCAGCATGAGCAGCCTCACGGCCGGCTGGGTGCTCAGCGGCGCCAGCAGCCAGTGGAAGGGGGCCAAGCCGGGCAAGGTGTTCGAGACCCTGGTCGACGGCGCCTATGCCAACCCGGTGATGGTGGTCGACGAGATCGACAAGGCCCGTTCCGAACACGCCTACGACCCGCTGGGCGCGCTGTACGGTCTGCTCGAACACGACACCGCCGGCACCTTCACCGACGAGTTCGCCGAGGTCGCCATCGACGCCAGCCAGGTGATCTGGGTGGCCACCGCGAACGACGAGCGGGCGATCCCCGAGCCCATCCTGAACCGCATGAACGTGTTCGAGGTGGAGGCGCCGGACGCCGACGCGGCCCGCACCATCGCGCTGCGCCTGTACCGGCAGATCCGCGGCGCGCACGACTGGGGCCAGCGTTTCGACGAGGCGCCTGGCGAGGGCGTGCTGGAGCGTCTGGCGGCGATGGCGCCGCGCGAGATGCGCCGCGCCTGGATGACCGGCTTCGGCAACGCGCGGCTGGCCGGCCGCGACCGCGTCGAACTGGCCGATCTGCCCGGGGGCTCACCACGCCGCGCGCCACTCGGTTTCATGCAGTGATTCGAACCCCGGCCGCAGCGCGGCGTCTGTGCGCCGCGCTGCTGGCCGGTGCGGCCGTCTGCACGAACCTGGCGGCGGCCGAGCCGACCGTGGAAAGGCCACGCATAGGCCTCGTGCTCGGCGGCGGCGGTGCCCGCGGCGCCGCCCACATCGGCGTGCTCGAAGAGCTGGAGCGGCTGCGTGTGCCGGTGGACTGCGTGGCCGGTACCAGCATGGGCGCGCTGGTGGCCGGCGCCTGGGCCGCCGGCCGCAGCCCGGCCGAGATGACCGCGGCGATGAAGGCGGCCGACTGGGGCCGCATGTTCGTCGACGGCGCCGACCATGCCGACCTCGACCTGCGCGCGCGCCGCCTGCAGCAGCGCTACCTGCCCGGCACCGAAACCGGCCTCACCACCGACGGCACGGTGGCGCCGCCGGCGCTGGTGCAGGGCCAGCGCATCAAGCTGTTCATCAACGCGCTGGTGCGGGCCCAGACCGGCGAGCCCATGCTCGAGAAGCTGCCGCTGCCGCTGTCGCTGGTGGCCACCGACATCGGCACCGGCGAGCGCGTGGTGATGCGCGACGGCAGCCTCACCGAGGCCATGCGCGCCAGCATGGCCGTGCCCGGGCTGCTGGCGCCGCTGGAGTGGCGCGGCCGCAAGCTGGTCGACGGCGGCCTGGTCGACAACGTGCCGATTCGCGAGGTGCGCGAGCGCTGCGGTGCGGACGTCGTGATCGCCGTCAACGTCGGCTCGCCACCGCTGCCGGCCGATTCGATCACCGGCCTGCTGACCATCACCGCGCAGATGGTGTCGCTGCTGACCGAGCAGAACGTGGCCGCTTCGCTGGCGCAGCTGAAGCCCACCGACGTGCTGATCCGCCCCGAGCTGGGCACGCTGACGGCGGCCGACTTCGCACGCCACGAGGAGGCCGCCGAGCGTGGCCGCTCGGCGGTGCGCGTGCACGAGGCCATGCTGCTGCCGCTGGCGCTGGACGAGCGCGCCTTTGCCGACTGGCGCCGCCGCACCACGGTGCGCGAAGGCGATGTGCCGCGTGTCGACGCCATCGAGGTGGTCGGGCTCCAGCGCGTGGCACCCGAGGTGCTGCTGCGCCATGTGCGGCAGCAGGTCGGTGCGCCGCTGGAGGTGGAGGCGCTGTCCGAGGACCTGGTGCGCGCCTATGCCGACGACCACTACGAGCGGCTGGACTACGCGGTGCGCCACGACCGCGGCCGCAGCGTGCTGGAGCTGCGCGCGGCGGAAAAGTCCTGGGGCCCGGACTACCTGCGCCTGGGCCTGCAGTTGCAGAGCACCTTGTCGCAGGGTTCGGGCTACCGGCTGCGCGCCGCGCTGCAGCGCACCTGGCTCAACCGGCTGGGCGGCGAGCTGCTGGTGGCCGGCGAGATCGGCGACGTCACCGGCCTCGAGGCCGCCTTCACGCAGCCGCTGGAGCCGGCGCAGCGCTGGTTTGTCGACGTGCACGCGGCCTACCGGCGCGAGCGCAGCGACTACTTCTTCATCGAGCAGCGCATCGCCGAGTACCGCAGCCTGCGCAGCGAGATCGAGTTCGGCCTCGGGCGCAACCTGGTGCAGCTGGGCCATGTGCGCGCCGCCGCCTGGGCCAGCCGCACGCGGCGCGACCTGGAAACCGGCGTCGATGTCTTCGCCGACTTGGCCGAGCCGCGCGGCGCCGGCTGGCTGCTGGCGCTGGAGCTGGACCGTTTCGATCGCCTGTACTTTCCGCGTGGCGGCTGGTCGGTGTCGGCCCGCTGGCGCGCCGACGAGCGCAACGACTGGCGCCGGCTCTCGCTGGACGGCCGCCTGGTCGGCACCTGGGGTTCGTGGGTGGTCGGCACCCGCGCCAGCTGGACCGGCGCCGACCACGGCACGCTGCCGCTGGCCGAGGCACCGCGGCTCGGCGGTTTCCTGAACCTGACCGGCTTCGCCACCGGCCAGCTGATCGGCGACGACGTGGCCTACGGCCATGTGCGGGCCGAACGCATCATCGGCCAGCTGCCCATGGGCCTGCGCGGCGACATGCGGCTGGGCATCGCGCTCGAAGCCGGGCGCGTCGGCACGCCTTACGCGATGCAGAAGCGCAACGGCACGCTGCAGGGCGTGGCGGTCTACCTCGGCGGCGAGACGCCGATCGGCTCGGTCTACGTCGGCCTGGGCCGGGCCAGCGGCGGCGCCTTCAACGCCTACCTGTTTCTCGGGACGCCTTGAGCACCTGAGCGCCTTGCGAGCGAATGCGGCGCCACTGGCGCTCGCCGCCGATGCCGGCCGCGGCCAGCGCCTGCTTGCCCGGCCGCCCGGCCTGCAGCGCGCGTTCCGCCAGCGCCACGCGCACACCCTGCACGTAGGCGCGTGGCGTGTGGCCCACATGCTGCACGAACAGCCGCGCCAGGTGGCGTGGCGTGACGTGCGCCAGCGCGGCCATGGCCTGCAACGACCAGTCGGCCGCGGGCCGTTCGCAGACGGCGTCCTGCACGCGGTGCACGGCCGGGTGCAGGTGGTTGCGGCCGGCCAGCAGGGGGCTCAGCTGCGGTTCTTCCGGGCCGCGGCGCAGGTAGATGACCATGGCCTGGGCCACTGCCGCCGCCACCGGCTCGCCGCAGTCGGCGGCCACCAGATGCAGCGCGAGGTCGACACCGGCGGTGATGCCGGCGCTGCTGGCCACCGGGCCGTCGACGACAAACACGCGCTGCGCCTGCACCTGGCCCTGGGGCGCCAGCCGGCGCAGATCGTCCAGGCTCTCATGGTGCGTGGTGCAGCGGTGGCTGCCGAGCAGCCCGGCGTCGGCCGCCAGCAGCGCGCCGGCGCAGATGGTGATCAGCCGCAGGTCCGGTTCGGCCGCCAGCAGCCGGGGCGCCACCACCCGCGCCAGCCAGCGGCGCGTGTCGGTCCAGGTGCGCGGCAGTGGCCGCGCGAGCGCGCTTTCGCCGCCACTGGGCTGGCCCAGCAGCACCACCGAGGCACCGGGCGGCAGCGTGTCGGGCAGCGGCTCCAGCGCGCCCAGCACGGCGCCGACCGAACTCGTCACCGAGGTCTGCGGCCCCACGAAACGCAGCCGGTAGGCCGGCGCCAGGCCACGGCGTTCCAGCCGCTGGTTGGCCAGACGAAAGGCCTCGGCAGGGCCGGCCAGGTCGAGCAGCAGCGTGCCCGGCAACAGCACGAAGACGATGTCGCGCGGGGCGGCTGTCATGCGCCGGTCAGGCCGCGCGCTCCAGCGCCTGCGGCACCGTGCAGACGGTGGCAAAGCGGCCGGCCAGCACGGTGGCCGTGCGTTCGCGGATCTGTGCCGCGCTGAGCACGCCGCCGTCCGGCGTCGCCATGTCGAAGGTCAGCGTGGCCTCGGTGACGTAGTCGACCTCGAAACCTTCGTCGCTGGCATGGCGCGTGGTGGTTTCGCAGCACTGCTCGGTGCGGATGCCGGCCACGATGAGCCGGTCGATGCCGTGCCGGCGCAGCCAGATCGAGAGCCCCGTGCCGGCCAGTGCGCTGTGGCGGTGTTTTTCGATCGTCACCGCGGCATGGTACGGCGCCAGGCCCTCGAGCGGACGGATCAGGCCGCCCTCCGGCGCAAAGGCGTCGTCACCGGCGGCGCGGTCTTCGGCGGGGTCGACGTGGAACACGCGCACGATGGGCAGGCCGCGCGCGGCGGCACCGGCAACCAGGGTGTTGATGGCGCTGAGAAAGGCCGGCAGTTCACGCTGATTCCAGTACGGGCGGCGGACGAAGGATTGCTGCACGTCGATCAGCAGCAGGGCGGTGGGCATCGCAGGGCTCCAGTGGTGTGGAGCCCCGATGCTGCGGCGGCAGCGCCGCCCTGTCGCCACCGCGGCAGGACCGGCTGCGGACGGATCAGGACATCGTCTGCAAGCCTGTCAGCGCCTGCCGCACGGCCAGCAGGCCCTGCTCGACGATGGCCGCCTTCCAGGCCGGCGTGTCGGTGTAGAAGGCGTCGCGGAAGCGGCGCTTGATGGCCACGCGGGTGGCCTCGTCGGCCTGGGGATGGTTCTCGAGCCAGGCCTCGGCGCGCAGGCTGCCGATCACCTCGTCCATGGGTTCCGTGCCGTACTCCAGCGCCATCGGCGTGATCACCGCCTGGGCGCAGCGCCGGTAGGCGATCTCGCCGAGCAGGCCGGTGAGCTTGGCGCTGGCCGAGGAGCCGTCGTGCATCGACGTGACTTCCGGCCCCCACCAGGCGCGGCCGCGGGCGATGGCGACGGCGTCGTCGGGGCCGCCCCAGATCTTCTCGCCATGGCCTTGCGGGCCGAGGCCGGTGTGCAGGTCGATCCAGCCCAGCCGCGCGCAGCGCGTGGCGTGGCTGGCGAGCAGGGTGTCGAAGGCCTGCGCGCTCCAGGTGGGCGCGGTGCCGCCGTAGAACAGGCCGGTGGGGTGCGTGTACTGGCCGCCGGAGATGGCGGCCTGCAGCGCCCGCGCACCGTGCTGCGCGGCAAAGCCGGCCAGCACGGCCTCGTTGGCGGCGGTCGGCGGCCAGGTGTCGGGCACCAGCGCTGCGGCGATGGCCTCGTAGGCCGGGTTGGCCGGTGGCACGAAACCGGCGGCGTAGTCGTGGCCGTTGCGGTTGAGGTCGACGTTTTCGTGCGTGCTGCGCCGCCACCACGAGAAGCCATAGGGGTTGAGCGCATGCACCAGCAGCAACGCCACGCCGGCTTCGCGTGCGGCGCGCAGCAGCCCGGCATCGGCCAGTAGCGCGCCCTGCACGCCCGAGCCGCAGTAGCCCTCGACACCGTGGCAGCCGCTGGTGACGAGCAGCACCGCCTCGGCCTCGGCCGGGCCCAGGCGCAGCACATCCGTCGTCAACGACTCGCCGTCGCGGCCGGGGCGTGGGTGGGTCAGCGACTCGACCGGTGCCCCGAGCAGCGCCGCCGCGGCCAGGAACTTGGCGCGCGCTTCGGCGTAGCTCTGCGCGAAGAAGGCTTCGGCTTCGCTCATCGCGGCGCGAACCAGTCTTCGACCAGCTTGACCCAGCAGCTCGCGCCCACCGGGATCAGCTCGTCGTTGAAGTCGTAGCTCGGGTTGTGCAGCATGCAGGGCCCGAGGCCGTGGCCGCCTTCGCGGTGCGCGCCGTCGCCGTTGCCCAGCGCGAAGTAGCAGCCGGGCTTGGCCTGCAGGAAGAAGCTGAAGTCCTCGGCACCCATGGTCGGCTCGAAGGGCACGACCTGGGCCTCGCCGACCACGCCGGCCAGCGCCTTGCGCACGAACTCGGTCTCGGCCGCGTGGTTCACGGTGGGCGGGTAGGTGCGCACGAACTCGAACTCGCAGGTGGCGCCGAAGGCGGCGCAGGTGCCTTCGGCCACCTCGCGCATGCGGCGCTCGATCAGGTCCAACGTCTCGATGCTGAAGGTGCGCACGGTGCCGCGGATCTCGGCCGAGTCGGGCACCACGTTGATGGCCTCGCCGGTGTGGATCATGGTGGCGCTGATCACGCCCGGGTCGATGGGCTTGCGGTTGCGCGTGATGATGGTCTGCCAGGCCATCACCATCTGGCAGGCCACCGGCACCGGGTCGATGCCCATGTAGGGCAGCGCGGCGTGGCTGCCCTTGCCCTTGATGAGCACGCGGAAGGCGTTGCTCGAGGCCATCATCGCGCCCGGGTTCACGCCCACCGTGCCCACCGCCATGCCGGGCCAGTTGTGGGCGCCGAAGATGGCGTCCATCGGAAACTTCTCGAACAGGCCGTCGTCCATCATGGCCTTGGCACCCGCGCCGCCTTCTTCGGCCGGCTGGAACACCAGGTAGACGGTGCCGTCGAAGCGCCGGTGTTTGGCCAGGTGCCGGGCCGCGGCCAGCAGCATCGCGGTGTGGCCGTCGTGGCCGCAGGCGTGCATCTTGCCGGGGTGCTGGCTGGCGTGCGCGAATTGGTTGTGCTCGGTCATCGGCAGCGCGTCCATGTCGGCACGCAGGCCGATGGCGCGTGGCGAGTCGCCGCCCTTGACGATGCCCACCACGCCGGTCTTGCCCAGGCCGCGTTGCACCGGGATGCCCCAGCCCTCCAGCGTGCGGGCCACCACCTCGGCGGTGCGGTTCTCCTGGTAGGCCAGCTCGGGGTGGGCGTGAAGATCGCGGCGGATGGCGACGATCTCGGCCGTGCTGGCCAGGATGGGTTCGAGCAGGTTCATGGCGCAGGCCTCTCGCAAGTCGGGAGAGCAGGTCGGAAGACCAAGGCTGAAGACCCATCTTACCCACGGGCCGCTGCCCCGGCGGCCGCTGTGGCACAGTGCCTGGGATGTCCCTGGTTGCAGATCCCGTCGTTGCCGCTGCCGATGCCGAGCGTGTCGTGCAGGGCGCCTGTCCGCACGACTGCCCCGATACCTGCGCGCTGCGCGTCACCGTGCAGGGCGCGCCGGGGTCCGAGCGCATCCTGCGCGTGGCCGGCGACCCCGACCACCCGCCGACCCACGGCGCGCTGTGCACGAAGGTGAGCCGCTACGCCGAGCGCACCGACCACGCAGAACGCCTGCTGCACCCGATGAAGCGCGTCGGCCCCAAGGGCAGCGGGCGTTTCGAGCGCATCGGCTGGGACGAAGCGCTCGACACCGTGGCCACGCGGCTGGCGGCGGTGGCGGCGCGCGACCCCGAGGCCGTGCTGCCCTACAGCTACGCCGGCACCATGGGCCTGGTGCAGGGCGACGGCATGGCGGCGCGGTTCTTCCACCGCCTGGGCGCCAGCTTGCTGGACCGCACCATCTGCGCCAGCGCCGGTGGCGAGGCGCTGGCCGCCACCTACGGCGGCAAGGTCGGCATGCAGGTCGAGCGCTTTGCCGAGAGCCGGCTGATCCTGATCTGGGGCAGCAACCCCATCACCTCCAGCCTGCACTTCTGGACCTTCGCGCAGCAGGCCAAACGCGCCGGCGCCAAGCTGGTCTGCATCGACCCGCGACGCACCGAAACCGCCGAGAAGTGCCACGAGCACCTGGCCATCCGCCCGGGCAGCGACGCCGCGCTGGCGCTGGCGCTGATGCACGAGCTGGTGGAACACGGCTGGGTCGATCACGACTACGTCGAACGCCACGTGGCCGACTGGCCGGCCCTGCGTGCCAAGGCGCTGGAGTGGCCGCCGGAGCGCGCCGCGGCCGTCTGCGGCATCGAGGCCGCGGCCATCCGTTCGCTGGCGCGCGACTACGGCACGGTCCGCCCCTCGGCCATCCGCCTGAACTACGGCATGCAGCGGGTGCGCGGTGGCGGCACGGCGGCGCGAGCGATCGCGCTGCTGCCTTGCCTGGTGGGCGCCTGGCGCGAGCCGGCCGGCGGCCTGCTGCTGTCGGCCTCGGGCTGGTTCCGGGGTGCGCGGCGCGACGCCTGGCTGCAGCGGCCCGATCTGCTCGGCGCCTACCGCCCGCGCACCATCAACATGAGCACCATCGGCGACGACCTGCTGCGCGAGGCCGGCCCCGGCTTCGGGCCGAAGATCGAGGCGCTGGTGGTCTACAACAGCAACCCGGTAGCGGTGGCGCCCGACAGCACCAAGGTGGCCGCCGGCTTCGCGCGCGAAGACCTGTTCACCGTGGTGCTGGAGCACTTCCGCACCGACACGGCAGACCTCGCCGACATCCTGCTGCCCGCCACCACCCAGCTCGAACACTGGGACGCCCACAGCGCCTACGGCCACACCTACGCCATGCTGAACCGCCCGGCCATCGCGCCGCGCGGCGAGGCGCTGTCGAACGCCGAGATCTTCCGCCGCCTGGCCGCGCGCCTGGGCTTCGACGAGCCCTGTTTTGCCGACAGCGACGAGCAGATGGCGCTGGGCGCCTACGACCCGGCGCAGGTGGACATGGCCGAGCTGCGCGAACGCGGCTGGACCAAGCTGCGCCTGCCGGAAGCCCCGTTTGCCGAAGGCGGCTTCCCGACGCCCGACGGCCGCGCCCAGGCGGCACCGCCCGGCCTGGGCCTGCCCGAGCATGTGCCGAACCACGAGTGCGCCGAGGCCACGCCGGCACTCGCGGCGCGCTACCCGCTGCAGATGATCTCGCCGCCGGCGCGGCACTTCCTGAACAGCACTTTCGTCAACGTGGCCAGCCTGCGCGCCGTGGAGCGCGAGCCGCGGCTCGAACTGCACGCGGCCGACGCTGCGGCGCGTGGCATCGCCGACGGCCAGCGTGTGCGCGTGTTCAACGACCGCGGCTCGCTGGAGCTGGTGGCTTCGCTGAACGGCCGTTCGCGCGAGGGCGTGGTCGTGGGCCTGGGCATCTGGTGGAAAAAGCTCGCCGGCGACGGCAAGAACGTCAACGAGCTGACGCACCAGGGCCTCACCGACATCGGCCGGGCGCCGTCGTTCTACGACTGCCTGGTCGAGGTGCAGCCGCTCTGACGCCGCGTGGCCAGCCTGTGTTCAGGAGCCGCTGGATGAAGCTGGGCCTGGCCGGCCTGCTCCTGGTGCTCGGCGCGGCCGTGTTGCTGGGTGGTTGCGGCAGCGTGGGCTACTACGCCCAGGCCGTGAGCGGCCACCTCGGTGTGCTGAACAAGGCGCGCCCGGTGGCCGAGGTGATGGCCGACCCGGCCACGCCGGCGCCGCTGCGCGAACGGCTCGAACTCAGCCAGCGCCTGCGCGACTTCGCGGTGCAGGAACTGAAGCTGCCCGAAGGCCCGAGCTACCGGCGTTATGCCGACCTGGGGCGCGACGCCGTGGTGTGGAACGTGGTGGCCGCGCCCGAACTCTCGCTGCAGCTGAAGACCTGGTGTTTTGCCGTGGTGGGCTGTGTCGGCTACCGCGGCTACTACGACCGCACCGCGGCCGATGCGCTGGCGGCCGAGCTGCGCGCCGAAGGCTGGGAGGTCATGGTCTACGGCGTGCCGGCCTACAGCACGCTGGGCAAGCTCGAGTGGCTGGGCGGCGACCCGCTGCTGAACACCTTCGTCGGCGGCAGCGAGGCCGACCTGGCGCGACTGATCTTCCACGAGCTGGCGCACCAGGTGGTCTACGCCGACGACGACACCCTGTTCAACGAGAGCTACGCCACGGCCGTCGAACGGCTGGGCCTGGCGCGCTGGGTCGAAAGCCACGCCGGCGACGCCGGCTGGCTGGCCGCCGAGCAGGCGCGGCAGGCCCGGGCGCGCGCCTTCCGCGAGCTGGTGGCGCAGGGCCGCGCAGAGCTGGAAGCCGTCTACGCCAGCGGCCACGACGAGGCGGCACGGCGCCGCGACAAGGCGGTGGCCATGGCCCGGCTGCGCGCCGCCCACGAGGCGGCCAAGGCCGACCCCGCCTCGCCGCTCGCGGGTTTTGCCGGCTACGACGGCTGGTTCGCCCGCGCCAACAATGCGTCGCTGGCGGTGATGGGCGCCTACAACGACCTCGTGCCCGGCTTCGAACGCCTGTTTGCCGAATCCGGCGGTGACTTCGGCCGCTTCCACGAGGCCGTGCGCGCGCTGGCGGCCTTGCCGCGTGACGAGCGCCGGGCCCGCCTGGCCGTCCCCTGACACCCCCTGACGCTTGTTTTCCTGCGGAGAGCCCATGGCCGACATCAAGATCCACCGCGCGCACTCGCTGGGCCTGAAACGGGCGCGCGAAGTCGCGCTGCAATGGGCCGAGGAGGCCGAGGCCAAGTTCGACATGGACTGCACCATCGTCGAAGGCAAGCTCAGCGACACGGTGGAGTTCGAGCGCAGCGGCGTGAACGGCCGGCTCATCGTCGCCGCCGACCACTTCGACCTGGAAGCCAAGCTCGGTTTCCTGCTCGGCGCCTTCGCCAAGACCATCGAGGGCGAGATCACGCAGAACCTGGATGCGCTGCTGGGCAGTGCGGCCAAGACCCCTGCGATTGCCCCTGCTCGCGTCGCGCGCAGGGCGGCGGCGAAAAAATCCAAGCCATGAACACCACCGCCTGCCTTGCCGCTGCCGCCACCGCCATCGCGCTGACGGGCCTGCTGCCGACGCCCACCCGTGCCCAGACCCAGGCTGCACCGGCGGCCTGCCCGGCGCTGCTGAACCACACCGTGCCGCGGCTGCAGGACGACCAGCCGCAGGCGCTGTGCCAGTACGCCGGCAAGGTGCTGCTGGTGGTCAACACCGCCAGCTACTGCGGCTTCACCTCGCAGTTCGAGGGCCTGGAGGCGCTGAACGCCAAGTACGCGCCGCGTGGCCTGGTGGTGCTGGGTTTCCCGAGCAACGACTTCAAGCAGGAAGACGCCGACGCGAAGAAGACCGCCGAGGTCTGCTTCAACACCTACGGCGTGAAGTTCCCGATGTTCGCGGTGGGGCCTGTGCGCGGTGGCGACGCGCAGCCACTGTTCCGCCAGCTGGCCGCGGCCACCGGCAAGCAGCCGGCCTGGAACTTCAACAAGTACCTGGTCGGGCGCGACGGCAAGCCCGTCGCCCACTACGGCAGCAGCATCGGCCCGAGCAACAGCAGCCTGGGCGCTGCCATCGAAAAGGCGCTGGCCGCGCCGGCGCCCTGATCGGCGGCCCGGCTCCGGCCAGGCCGAGGGCTCAGCCCTTCAGGTCTTCGATGAGGTCGATGTACTCCTGCATCGCCTCGTCGCCGCTCTTGCCCTGCACGGCCGCCCAGGCGTCGTACTTGGCGCGGCCCACCATGTCGGTGAAGCCCGGGCGCTTGCCCTGCACGTCGCCTTCGGTCGCCTGCTTGTACAGCGAGTAGATCTTCAGCAGCGTCATGTTGTCGGGTTTTTCCGGCAGCGTCTTGCTGGCGGCGACGGCGGCTTCGAAGGTGGTTTTCAGATCGGCCATGGGTCACCCGGGAGAGTCTGGTCTTGACGCTGGCGATGCTACACAGCATCGTGCCGCCGCCCCGTCCTTGTCGGGGCCCGTCCACCCAGGAGATTCCCGATGACCGGCGCCGTTGCCGAGCCTGCCGACCTCGCTGCCGCTGCAGCGGCACCGCGTGCCGAGCGCATGTCGCGTGTCGACACCGCCTGGCTGCGCATGGACAACGACGTGAACCTGATGATGATCGTCGGCGTCTGGCTGCTGGAGCCGGCCGTGGAGCTGGCCGCGCTGCGCGAGCGCGTGGCCGACAAACTGCTGAAGTACGACCGCTTCCGCCAGAAGGCCGTGGCCGACGCCATGGGCGCGAACTGGGTCGACGATGCCGGCTTCGACATCGCCCACCACGTCGTCACCGAGCCGCTGGCCTGCGAGCCCGGCGAGAGCGAACGCCACGCGCTGCAGCGCCTGTGCGGCCGGCTGGCGACGACGCCGCTCGATGCGGCCAGGCCGCTGTGGCAGCTGCACCTGGTGGAGCGTTACGAAGGTGGCAGCGCGCTGGTGGCGCGCATCCACCACTGCATCGGCGACGGCATTGCGCTGATCAGCGTGATGATGAGCATCACCGACGGTGGCACAGATCCGCCGAAGCGCCGCCGCCGCCAGGCGCCCGCCGAGGCCACCGACCAGGACTGGCTGGCCGACGCGGTGCTCAAGCCGCTCACCGACCTCACCGTGAAGGCGCTGGGCATGACCGGCAGCGGCGTCGGCAAGTCGATGGAGATGCTGGCCAACCCGGCGCAGCCCTTCCTGTCGAGCGTGGACATGGCACGCAGCGGCCTGCAGGTGCTGCAGGACGTGGCCGCGCTGGCGCTGATGCCCGACGACTCGCCGACACTGCTCAAGGGCAAGCCGGCCGGCCGCAAGCGCGTGGCCTGGGGAGAGCCGGTGCCGCTGGACACCGTCAAGACCGTCGGCAAGGCCCTGGGCTGCACGGTCAACGACGTGCTGCTGGCCGCGGCCGCCGGCGCTATCGGCAGCTGGCTCGCGGCGCAGGGGCAGGATCCGGCGGGCCGGGAGATCCGCGCCATGGTGCCGGTGAACCTGCGCCCGCTCGACAAGGCCTGGCAGCTGGGCAACCGCTTCGGCCTGGCACCGCTGGTGCTGCCGGTGGGCATTGCCAACCCCATCGAGCGTGTCTACGCCGTGCACGCGCGCATGGCCGGCATGAAGGGCAGCTACCAGCCGCTGCTGGCCTTTGCGGTGCTGGCTGCCAGCGGCCTGTTCGTCAAGCCGGTGCAGGACGCCGTGCTGGGCCTGTTCGCGAAGAAGGCCACCGCGGTGATGACCAACGTGCCCGGCCCCGGCGTGCCGCTCAAGTTCTGCGGCAGCACGCTGCGCCAGACCATGTTCTGGGTGCCGGCCTCGGGCGACATCGGTGTCGGCGTCAGCATCCTCAGCTACGGCGGTGGCGTGCAGTTCGGCCTGATCACCGACGAGAAGCTCTGCCCCGAGCCGCAGCAGATCATCGACCACTTCGAGCCGGAGTTCGAAAAGCTGGTCTGGATGGCGATGATGCTGCCCTGGGCCGGCGAGCCCGGGCTCTGACAACCAACCGTACATCCATTCAAGGAGACCCCATGGCCCTCAACGTCGACATCGACCTGGCCTACGAGTTCACCGTCAAGGCCGGCTTCGACGAGGTCTTCGACCTGCTGTCGGACGTGCCCAAGTCGGTGAGCCACTTCCCGAAGGTCGACAAGCTGGTCGACCTGGGCGGCGGCAGCTACCGCTGGGAGATGCAGAAGGTGGGCACGGCCCAGGTCAACATCCAGACCGTCTACGCCAGCAGCTACGTGGCCGACCGCAAGAAGGGCACGGTGGTCTGGACGCCGGTCAAGGGCGTGGGCAACGCCCAGGTCGGCGGCCACTGGAAGCTGAAGAAGGCCAAGAAGGGCACGGCGCTGGAGCTGGCCATCCAGGGCACGGTGGAGGTGCCGCTGCCGGGCCTGATGAAGATGGTGGTGACGCCGGTGGTGCAGGGGCAGTTCGAGGAGCTGGTCGACAAGTACATCGCCAACCTCGTGAAGCAATTCGGCGGCGAGATCGAGTAACCGGCCGGCCCGGCCGGCGCCCTTTTTGAGGCATGCTCGCGGCCATGCACCCGCACATGCCGCTCGTCGTCACGCTGGCCGCCGCACTCGGCCTGTCGCTGGTGCTCGGCTTTGTCGCGGCGCGCCTGAAGCTGCCGGCGCTGGTGGGCTACCTGGCCGCCGGCGTCATCATCGGCCCGCACACACCCGGTTTCATCGCCGACGTCTCGCTGGCGCAGCAGCTGGCCGAGATCGGCGTGATGCTGCTGATGTTCGGCGTCGGCATGCACTTCTCCATCGGCGACCTGCTCGCGGTGCGCAAGGTGGCCGTGCCGGGTGCCGTGGTGCAGATGGCGGTGGCCACCGGCATGGGCGCCGGCATGGCGCTGTGGTGGGGCTGGTCGGTGCCGGCGGCGCTGGTCTTCGGCGTGTCGCTGTCGGTGGCCAGCACCGTGGTGCTGTTGCGGGCGCTGGAGTCGCGCAACGCGCTCGAAACGCCGAACGGCCGCATCGCGGTGGGCTGGCTGGTCGTCGAGGACCTGGCCATGGTCGTGGTGCTGGTGCTGCTGCCGGTGCTGGCCGGGCTGGCCGGTGAAACCGCCGAAGGGGCCAAGCCGGCCTTCGAGTGGGAACGGTTGGGCGTCGAGCTCGGCCGTACGGCCTTGGCGGTGGGTGGCTTCCTGGCGGTGATGCTGGTGGTGGGCCGGCGCGTGCTGCCCTGGGTGCTGTGGCAGATCTCGCGCACCGGTTCGCGCGAGCTGTTCACGCTGTGCGTGATGGCGGCGGCCGTCAGCATTGCCTACGGTGCTTCGGCGCTGTTCGGTGTGAGCGTCGCGCTGGGCGCCTTCTTCGCCGGCCTGGTGCTGCGCGAGTCGGAGTTCAGCCACCGCGCGGCCGAAGACTCGCTGCCCTTCCGCGATGCTTTCGCGGTGCTGTTCTTCGTCTCGGTGGGCATGCTGTTCGACCCGCGCGTGCTGGTCGACCGCCCGCTGCAGGTGCTGGGCGTGACGGCCATCATCATGGTCGGCAAGTCCATCGCAGCGGCGGCCCTGGTGCTGGCGCTGCGCTACCCACTGAACAGCGCGCTGCTGATCTCGGCCAGCCTGGCGCAGATCGGCGAGTTCAGCTTCATCCTGATCGCGCTGGGCCTGAACTTCAATCTGGTGCCGCCCGAGGCGATGAGCCTGGTCGTGGCCGGCGCGCTGCTGTCGATCGCGCTGAACCCGGCCACCTTCTCGGCCATCGAGCCGCTGCGGCGCTGGATCCTCGCGCGCTCGCGGTTCGCGCGGCTGCTCGACGCGCGCGACGACCCGCTGGCCGAGCTGCCACGCAGCACCGAGGCCCGCTACCTGGCCGGCCACGTGGTGCTGGTGGGCCATGGCGTGGCCGGCCGCCGGCTGGCCGATTCACTCGCCACCGACGGTGTGCCCTGCGTGGTGGTGGAGCGCGAGCGGGAGAAGGTCGAGGCGCTGCGCAGCGCCGGCCGGCCGGCGGTCTACGGCGATTCGGCCGACCCGGCGACGCTGATCCAGGCCCACGTGGCCGAGGCCGCGGTGCTGGTGATCACCGCCGTCGACAGCACCGCGGTGCGGCCGATGATCGAAACCGCGCAGATGCTGAACCCGGGCATCCGCATCGTCGCGCAGGCCGTCGACGAGACGGAAGCGGGTTTTCTGCAGAAGGCCGGCGTGCACGCCGTGGTGCAGCCGCACGAGGCGCTGGCGGTGGCGCTGCGCAGCGAAGTGGCGCACCAGCGCGAGATCGCGCCGCGCCATGCGGAGCGGCCGCTGGCCGGCGTGCGCGAAGTCGCTCGTTGAGGCGGTGCGCTGAGGTCTCGCTGCCGGCGCCTCAGCCGCGCAGCCAGAGATAACGGCCGGCCACCGGCTCGCGCTGCTCCAGCCGCAGCGTGCCGGCTTCTTCGTGTTCCACCACCAGGCCGTGGCGCGCGGCCAGCGTGTGCAGCAGCGGCGCAGCGTGGGCGTAACGCGCGGTCGGCCGCAGCTCGACGCCGGCCGTGCCTTCCACCTGTTCGATGCTGAACGCGAACACGCCCCCGGGCCGCAGCACACGGCGCACGGCGGCGAACAGCGGGTCGAGCTCACCCAGGTAGATCAGCACGTCGGCGGCCAGCACCAGGTCGAGCGAGGCCGGGGCAAGGCCATCCAGGTAGGCCAGCAGCTCGGCCCGGTGCAGCTCGGTGTAGTCGCCGCCGGCGCGGGCGCGTTCCAGCATGGCGGCAGACAGGTCGATGCCCACCAGCCGGTCGACACGGCCACGCAGCGCCCGGCCGACCAGGCCGGTGCCGCAGCCCAGGTCCAGCGCCTCCGCAAAACGTGCCGTGCCCAGGCCTTGCGCCAGCCGTGCCGGCGCGTCGTAGCCGAGCTCGTCGACCAGGTGGCGGTCGAAGTCGGCGGCGTAGCCGTCGAACAGCGCTTCGACGTAGCCCGCCGGCGGCCTGGCCGGCACGGCCGCGTCCTGCGCCCGGGCCAGGCCGGCGGCCAGCCAGGCGGCGAGTTCGTCGCCGAGCCGGGCGGCCTCGGCCAGCGCCGGCGCGGCCTCGGCAGGGCGTTGCAGGTCCAGCAGCAACTGGCCGCGCAGCCGCCAGGCTTCGGCCCAGCCGGGTTCGCCGGCCGTCAGCGCCTCGGCCAGCGGCAGGGCTTCGGCCTGGCGTTGCAGGCGGGCCAGGCACTCGGCCCGGCGCAGCCGCGCCCGGGGCAGCGGTTCGAGCGCCAGCGTGGTTTCGAAGGCGGCCAGCGCCTCGGCATCGTGGCCCAGCGCCAGCAGCGCGTCGCCGCGGTGGGCCAGCGCCTGCACGTTGCGGGGCTCGGCGGCCAGGGCCTGGTCCAGCAGCAGCAGCGCCTCGGCCGGGCGGCCCTGTTGCAGCAGCAATGCGCCGAGGTTGGTCAACGTCGAGGGCCGGCCGGGCAGGGCGGCGAGCGAGGTGCGGTAGTGGGTTTCGGCCTCGTCCCAGCGGCCCTGGCCCTGGGCCTGCAGGCCGGCCAGGAAGCTGTTGCGGGCCTGTTCGAAACGGGCTGCATCGTCCATGGCCGGCATTGTCGACGCGAGACAATCCGCCATGGCCGATCAGAACCCGACCGATACCGTCTCTGCCGACCCGGCTGTGCAGCGCCTGCTGGAACTGCTGCGCCAGGCCGAAGGCTGGACGCAGCTGGTGCTGGCCGGCCCGCAGGTGGCCGGTGGTGCCGAGCCCGACCTGCAGCGCGTGATCGTGCGGCCGGTGGCGCTGCGCGGCCGTACGCAGTGGCAGTTCACGCAGCGCCATGCCACGCGCGATCTGGTCCACAACCACGAGGTCGAGGCCGGTCTGGCGCTGGTGGGCGGCTGGCTCGGGCCACGTTTTCGCCATGCCCACCTGAGCCTGGTCGACGGCCAGGCCGAGTTGCGCATCGGCAAACGTGGCAGCGGCCACCTGAGCCTGAAGCGCCGCGCCGATGCGGCCGCGCCGGCGGTCGCCGCCGTGCAAGGCCACGACCGCGACAAACACCGCTGGGTGGCGCCCGACCGCCCCTGGCTGCAGGCGCTGGGCGTGACGACGGCGGCGCACGAGCCGGTGCCGGCCATGGCGCGCAAGTGGAAGCAGATCAACCGCTTCGTCGAGATCGTCGCCGGCGCCTGGCAGCGTTCGCCGCTGGCCGCGGCCAAGACGCTGCGCGTGGCCGACTTCGGCGCCGGCAAGGCCTATCTGACCTTTGCGCTGCACGACTGGCTGCAGCGCCAGGGCCTGGACGTGCAGACGCACGGCATCGAGCTGCGCCCCGAGCTGGTGGCCGAGGGCAACCGCATCGCCGCCGCCACCGGCATGGCCGGGCTGCGCATGGTGCAGGGCGACGTGGGCGATGCCGCCGCCGCGCCGCCGCAGTTCGACCTGCTGATCGCGCTGCACGCCTGCGACACCGCCACCGACATGGCGCTGCACCGCGGCATCGAGGCCGGTGCGCAGCTCATCGTCTGCTCGCCCTGCTGCCACAAGGAGCTGCGGCCGCAACTGCTGAGCCCGGGGCCGCTGAAGAGCGTGTTCCGCCACGGCATCCACGCCGAGCAGCAGGCCGAGATGCTGACCGACACGCTGCGCGCGCTGCTGCTGGAAGCCAGCGGCTACGACACCCAGGTGTTCGAGTTCGTGGCGCTGGAGCACACGCGCAAGAACAAGATGATCCTGGCCACCAAGCGGGCCGGTGCGCCGCGGGCCACCGAGCGCGAGGCGGCCATGGCGCAGGTGGACGAGCTGGTGCGCTACTTCGGCATCCGGCGCCAGGCGCTGCTGGAGCGGCTGGCTTAGAGCCGCCGGCGGCCGGCTCAGCTCGCCGCCTGCAGCCCGTTCGCGAAGTGCGCCTGCATCAGCCGCGCGGCCGCGGCGGGGTCGCGGCGTTCGATGGCCTGCATCAGCTCGCGGTGTTCGGCCAGGCTCTCGGCCAGCCGGCCGCGCTTGAACAGCGAGTGGTGGCGGTTGAGTTTCATCACCTTGCGCAGGTCGAGCACGACCTGGCGCGCCCAGCGGTTGCCGGCGGCATCCAGCAGCGCCAGGTGGAACTCCTCGTTGGTGGCGAAGAAGGCGTCGTGCCGGCCCGACTGGCGCTCCAGCCGCGCGTGCAGCGCGGCCAGCAGTTCGCGTTGGGCGGGTGTGGCGTGGGCGGCGACGCTGGCCGCGGCGTCGCTCTCGAGCAGCGCGAGCACGTGGTAGACCTGGGTCAGGTCCTCGCGCGAAACCTCGGTGACGTAGGCGCCGCGCCGCACCTTCATGGTCACCAGGCCCTCGACGGCCAGCACCTTGAGCGCCTCGCGCAGCGGCGTGCGGCTGATGCCCCACTCGGCGGCCAGCTTCATCTCGTCGATCCAGCTGCCGGGTTCCAGCCGGCGCGAGAAGATCATCTCGCGCAGCCGGTCGGCCACGTCCTCGTACAGCGCGCGGGACTTCAGCGAGAGGCCGGTCGAGGCGGGTGGCGGGGCCATGGATGGGTGCTTCGGATTCGAAAACTCATAATTATTGTGCCCGATGCGGCGGCGGGGCCTGTCGGACACAGCCCCGCCGGCACGGCCGAACTGGCGCGGCATCGCCCGGCTGTTCGGCGCCTTGCCCCGGCCCGCGCCGCCTAGCCTCGGCACATCTCACCGAGCCTGCCGGCGCCGCTGCGCCGGCCGCTGCGCCATGCAAGAACTCGACGACCTGCTGCCCCACATGCGCCACGTGCTCGCCGCCGAACGCGAGCTGCACGAGCAGAAGATGATGTGGTCGATGATCGAGGCCGCTTCGGCCATCGGCTGCCCCGGCCACGCCGACTCGCTGATGCCGACGCTGACCGCGACGCGCGAGCACTTCGCGGAACTGCAGCAGCGGCTGGTCGGCGCCCTGGCGCGCGAGAACCTCGACGCGCTCGGCGACCGCCTCGGCGCCGTCGCCCAGTGCAGCATCGACATCCTGGTGCGCAACCTGTACGAGCGCACGGCCGATGTCGGCTTTCTCGCCACCGACGCGCCGCTGGTGGCCTATTGCACGCTGCCCGCCGACGAGCGCGAGGCGGCCGCACCGGCGCTGCGGCGGCGCCTGGAGGCCTACCGCGCCACCTACACGGTCTACGACGACATCGTGGTGCTCGGCCCGGACGGCCAGGTTCGGCTGCGGCTGGACCCGGCCGGCGAGGCCGGGTGCACCGGCACCGAGCGCTGGCACGCCGAGGCGCTGGCCCGGCCCGGCTTCGTCGAGCACTTCGGGCCGAGCGCGCTGGCCAGCGGCGGCGCGCCGGCCTTGCTCTACGCGCACCGCATCGTCGACGAGCGTGGCGCGGCCTGCGGCGTGCTGGCGCTGCGCTTCCGCATCGCCGACGAGACCGAAAGGCTGTTCGCCGGCGGCCAGGTGGGCGACGACGTGGCGGTGATGCTGGTCGGCGCCGACGACCGCGTGGTCTACAGCAACGACGCGGCCCATGTGCCGCCCGGCGCGCGGCTGCGCCCGCTCGAGCCCGGCGGCGTTCGGCTCACCAGCTTTGCCGGCCGCGAGTACCTGGCCGTGAGCTGCCCGGCCAGGCCCTACCAGGCCTACCCGGGGCCGGGCTGGCGCGCGCAGGCCATGGTCTCGCTGCTGACCGCGTTTCGCCCGGCGGCGGCAGGCGACGAGCAGGTCTCGCTCGAAGACGGCGTGCTGCGCGGCATCCGGCGCGAGGTCGACGGCATCAACCGCAACCTGCGCCGCGTGGTCTGGAACGGCCGGCTGATGGCCGGCGGCGGGCACGACGAGGACCGCGCCTCGCGCATCTCGCTGAAGGCCGTGCTGCACCAGGTGACGCTGGCCAGCGCGCGCATGCGCGAGCGGGTGGGCGAGGCCATCGGCGACCTGCACCGCACCTCGCTGGCGCGCATGCGGCAGCGGGCCGTCGAGACGGCGCGGCTGGCCGTCGACCTCATGGACCGCAACCTGTACGAGCGCGCCAACGACTGCCGCTGGTGGGCGCTGTCGCCGGTGCTGCGCGAGGGGCTGGCCGGCGGCGGCACCGAGCACGCCGCTGCGATGGGCCGCACGCTGGCCGGGATCCATGCGCTCTACACCGTCTACAGCCGGCTCGTGGTCTTCGGGGCCGACGGCGTGGTGCGCGCCAGCTCGCGCGCCGGCGACGCGGAGGCAGCAGAAGGCCTGGTCGGCCAGCCGCTGGACCCGCGCTGGCGCGATGCCGCGCTGGCGCTGCGCGACCCGTCGCGCTACGCGGTGAGCGGCTTCGAGGCCGGCCCGCTGAGCGATGGGCGGCCGAGCTACGTCTACCTGGCCGCGGTGCGTGCGCCGGGTGCGGACGGCGCCGGCGAACGCCCGGTGGGCGGCGTGGCCATCGCCTTCGACGCCGAACGTGAACTCGCCGCCATGCTGCGCGACGTGCTGGGTGGCCAGCGCGGCATCGCCGCCTTTGTCGATGCCGGGCGGCGCGTGCTCGCCTGCACCGACCCCGCCTTCCCGCCGGGCAGCCGCTGGACGCTGCCGGTCGAGCCCGGCGTGTTCGAACATGACGATGCCCACCACGCGCTGGGCGTGGCGGCGGCCCGCGGCTACCGCGAGTTCAAGTGCAGCGACGGCTACGACAACGGCGTGCGCGCGGTCGTCGTGCTGCGCCTGGGCCGCATCGAACGGCGCCGGCGCGCGCTGTTCGACGAGGTGCTGCGCTCGCACCCGCCGGCCGCCGGCGGCACCCGGGCCGGTGTGCGGCGCGAGCTGGCGGTGTTCCAGGTCGGCGCGGCGCGCTATGCCTTGCCGGTCGAGGCGGTGCGCGAGTCCTGCTCGGTGGACGGCATCGTGCACACACGCGGCAGCGGCGCTGGTGCGCTGGGCCTGATCGCGGTGCCGGGTGCCGATGCGCGCATGCTGCCGGTGTGGTGCGCGCGGCGGCTGTTGCAGCTGGAGATGCCGCCGCGCGACAACGACGGTGTCGTGCTGATGCTGTTCGACCCGCATCGCCCGGGCCAGCTGCTGGGCGGACTGCGCGTGGACGAGGTGCACGCGGTGCTGGAGGTCGAGGCGCAGCAGGTGCAGCCGTTGCCGGAGGCGCTGCGCCAGGCCGCACGCTGGCTGGGCGCCGTGGTGCGTGTGCCTTCCGGGGCCGACAGCGCCGGGCGCGCGATGCTGCAGCTGGTCGATCCGGCCCTGCTGGCGCGCGAGCTGGCGCCGGCGGCCCCACGGGCACTGCCGGCGGAGACAGCGCCGGCCTGAGCCGCCCTGGCCGGCTCGCCCCAGGCGCGCGGCCGGCCGGCATCTGGGTGCCGGTGTGCTGCTGCGGCAGCGCTGTAATTATGGATAATCGGCGTCGACCGACCCTGATCCGACCGCGAGCGCCCGATGTCCGCCCAGCAGCCCGACTCCCCGAACCCGAACGCCGCCGACCTCGAGGCCTGGCAACGTGCCGCCGCCAAGTCCGCCCCGGGTGGTGCGGTCGACGCGCTGAACTGGCACACGCCCGAGGGCCTGGTGGTCAAGCCGCTCTACACCGCGGCCGACCTGCAGGGCCTGCCGCACACCGACACACTGCCCGGCTTCGAGCCCTTCATCCGCGGCCCGCAGGCCACGATGTACGCGGTGCGGCCCTGGACCATCCGCCAGTACGCGGGTTTCTCCACCGCGGAAGACAGCAACCGCTTCTACCGCAAGGCCCTGGCCGCCGGCGGGCAAGGTGTCAGCGTGGCCTTCGACCTGGCCACGCACCGCGGCTACGACAGCGACCACCCACGCGTGACGGGCGACGTCGGCAAGGCCGGCGTGGCCATCGACAGCGTCGAGGACATGAAGATCCTGTTCGACGGCATCCCGCTGGACAAGATCAGCGTGAGCATGACGATGAACGGCGCCGTGCTGCCGGTGCTGGCGGGCTACGTGGTCGCGGCCGAAGAGCAAGGCGTGGCGCAGGACCAGTTGAGCGGGACCATCCAGAACGACATCCTCAAGGAGTTCATGGTCCGCAACACCTACATCTATCCGCCGAAACCTTCGATGCGGATCATTGCGGACATCATCGAGTACACGGCGCAGAAGATGCCGAAGTTCAACTCGATCAGCATCTCCGGCTACCACATGCAGGAAGCCGGCGCGAACCAGGCGCTGGAGCTGGCCTTCACGCTGGCCGACGGCAAGGAGTACGTGAAGACCGCGATGGCCAAGGGACTGGACGTGGACGCCTTCGCCGGGCGCCTGTCGTTCTTCTGGGCGATCGGCATGAACTTCTACCTGGAGATCGCCAAGATGCGCGCGGCCCGCCTGCTGTGGACGCGCATCATGAAGGGCTTCGGCGCGAAGAACCCCAAGAGCCTGATGCTGCGCACGCACTGCCAGACCTCGGGCTGGTCGCTCACCGAGCAGGACCCGTACAACAACGTGGTGCGCACCACCATCGAGGCCATGGCCGCGGTGTTCGGCGGCACGCAGAGCCTGCACACCAACGCGCTCGACGAAGCCATCGCGCTGCCCACCGAGTTCAGCGCGCGCATCGCGCGCAACACCCAGCTCATCATCCAGGAAGAGACCCACATCACCAACGTGGTGGACCCCTGGGCCGGCAGCTACCTGATGGAGAAGCTGACGCAGGAGATGGCCGACAAGGCCTGGTCCATCATCGAAGAGGTCGAAGCCATGGGTGGCATGACGGCCGCGGTGGACAGCGGCTGGGCCAAGCTGAAGATCGAGGCCAGCGCGGCCGAGAAGCAGGCGCGCATCGACTCCGGCGCCGACGTGATCGTCGGCGTCAACAAGTACAAGCTGGCCAAGGAAGCGCCGATCGACATCCTGGAGGTGGACAACGTCAAGGTGCGTGACGGGCAGATCGCGCGCCTGGCGCAGATCAAGGCCACGCGCGACGGCGCCCGTGTGCAGGCGGCGCTGGACGCGCTGACCGAGGCCGCACACAGCGGCGAAGGCAACCTGCTGGGCCTCAGCATCGAAGCCATCCGGCTGCGAGCCACCGTTGGCGAAGTGAGCGAAGCCTTGGAAAAGATCTACGGCCGCCACCGCGCGGACATCCAGAAGGTGACCGGCGTGTACGCCGCCGCCTACGACAGCGCCGAGGGCTGGGCCAAGCTGCAGGGCGAGATCGCGGCCTTTGCCGACGAGCAGGGCCGCCGCCCGCGCGTGATGATCGCCAAGCTGGGCCAGGATGGGCACGACCGCGGCGCCAAGGTGGTGGCCACGGCCTTTGCAGACCTGGGCTACGACGTCGACATCGGCCCGCTGTTCCAGACGCCCGAGGAGTGCGCGCGCCAGGCCATCGAAAACGACGTGCACGCCGTGGGCGTCAGCACCCTGGCGGCGGGCCACAAGACCCTGGTGCCGGCCATCATCGCCGAGCTGCGCAAGCAGGGTGCCGACGACATCATCGTCTTCGTCGGCGGCGTGATCCCGCAGCAGGACTACGACTTCCTGTACGACGCCGGTGTCAAGGGCATCTACGGCCCGGGCACGCCGATCCCGGTGAGCGCCAAGGACGTGCTCGAGCAGATCCGGGCCAGCCTGGACACCATGCCGAAGGCCTGACGTGTGGCCCCGGCTTGACGAGGGCCTGCGCCTGGCGCCGGTGGCGGCAGGCGACTTCGAGGCCTTGCTAGCGCTGCGCATCCGCGCGATGCGGCCAGGCCTGGAAGCGCTCGGCCGCTTCGACCCCGAGCGCGCGCGCCAGCGCCTGGCCGAAGGTTTTGCGCCGGCTTTCATGCGCCACATCGTGCAGGACGGCGAACCTGTGGGCCTGGTGACGCTGCGGCCGGCTGCAGACGGGCTGGCGCTGGAGCTGGTGCACCTCTACATCGAGCCGGCCCGGCAGGGCCGCGGCATCGGTGCCTGGGCGCTGGACCGGGCCAAGTCGCAGGCCGACCTGGCGCAGCTGCCGCTGCTCGTCGAGGTGCTGCAGGGCAGCGAGGCCAACCGCTTCTACCGTCGCCACGGTTTTGCCGAGCTGGTGCAGCGCGAATGGGACATCGGCTACCGACGCGAGCCGCAGGCCGACCCGCTGGCCGTGGTGCGCGCGCTCTGGGCGCACATCGAAGCGCGCGACTGGCGCGGCGCCCAAGCGCTGCTGCACGACGACCTGCAGCTGCGCTGGTGGGCCAGCAGCGAGCACTTCAACGGCGCCGCGGCCTTCATCGCCGTGCAGGCCGAGTACCCGGAAGGCTGGTCCATCCACCCGATGCAGATCGAGGCACTGGACGACGGCCGTGTGCTGGCCTTCGTGCGTGTGGAGCACCCACCGCACGGGACCTTCCTCGTGCAGCAGCGCGTGCGTGTGCGTGATGGCCGCATCGCCACGGGCGACGAGCTGTGGGCCACCTGCGAGCCACCGCCGGCCTGGCGCAGGCCGGAACGCTTTCCAGGGCTGGAGCGGCTGTCGTGAGCGCCGCGCCGATGCTCGCTTCGTTGCTGAGTGCCCTGCTCGGCCCGCCCGGCGTGGCGCAGCGCCGCGCATTGGCCAAGGCCATCACACGCTTCGAGAGCACCCGGCCCGACCACCGCGCCGAGGCCGACGAGCTGCTGAACGCGCTGCTGCCGCACACCGGCCGCAGCCTGCGCATCGGCCTGTCCGGTGTGCCGGGCGTGGGCAAGAGCACCTTCATCGAGGCGCTGGGCCTGTTCCTCGTGGGCCAGGGTCACCGCGTGGCGGTGCTGGCGGTGGACCCCAGCAGCAGCCTGGGCGGCGGCAGCATCCTCGGCGACAAGACGCGCATGGAATTGCTGTCGGTGCACGAGCGCGCCTACATCCGCCCCAGCCCCAGCAGCGGCACGCTGGGCGGCGTGGCCGAAAAAACGCGCGAGGCCCTGCTGGCCTGCGAGGCCGCCGGCCACGACGTGGTCATCGTCGAGACCGTCGGCGTCGGCCAGAGCGAAACCGCGGTGGCCGGCATGACCGACTGCTTCGTGCTGCTGCAGCTGCCGAACGCCGGCGACGACCTGCAGGCCATCAAGAAGGGCGTGATGGAGATCGCCGACCTGGTGGTGATCAACAAGGCCGATCTCGACGAGGCCGCGGCCACACGCGCCCGTGCGCAGATCACCAGCGCCTTGCGCTACCTGGGGCCGCACACGGCGGCCGGCACCGAGGTGCTGCAGCTGAGCGCGCTGAAGTCCGCCGGCATCGAGGGCTTCTGGGCCGCGGTGCAACGTTTCGCCGCGCGCCAGCGCGAGGCCGGGCGCTTCGATGCACGGCGCACCCAACAGAACGAGGCCTGGATGTGGGAACGCATCGAGGCCGGGCTGAAGCAGCGTTTCCGCGAACGGCCCGCCGTCGCGGCGGCGCTGCCCGGCGTGATCGACGACGTGAAGAGCGGCCGCCTGGCCGCCTCGGTGGCCGCGCGGCGGCTGCTCGACCTGATGAACTGAACCCGCCGAAAGAGGACCGCAGGCCATGCACGACATCCACGAACTGCTCGAGAAGAAGCGCGCCGCGGCGCGCCTGGGCGGTGGCGACAAGCGCATCTCGGCGCAGCACGCCAAGGGCAAGCTGACGGCGCGCGAGCGCCTCGAACTGCTGCTCGACGAAGGCAGCTTCGAAGAGTGGGACATGTTCGTCGAGCACCGCTGCAGCGACTTCGGCATGGCCGACAACAAGATCCCGGGCGACGGCGTCGTCACCGGCTACGGCATGATCAACGGCCGGCTGGTCTTCGTGTTCAGCCAGGACTTCACGGTCTTCGGCGGCGCGCTCAGCGAGGCGCATGCCGAGAAGATCTGCAAGGTCATGGACCAGGCCATGAAGGTCGGTGCGCCGGTGATCGGCCTGAACGACTCTGGCGGCGCGCGCATCCAGGAGGGTGTGGCCTCGCTGGGCGGTTATGCAGAGGTCTTCCAGCGCAACGTGATGGCCAGCGGCGTGGTGCCGCAGATCAGCCTGATCATGGGGCCCTGTGCCGGTGGCGCGGTGTACTCGCCGGCCATGACCGACTTCATCTTCATGGTGAAGGACAGCAGCTACATGTTCGTCACCGGACCCGAGGTCGTGAAGACCGTGACGCACGAGGAGGTCACCGCCGAGCAGCTGGGCGGCGCCGGCACGCACACGGGCCGCAGCGGCGTGGCCGACCTGGCCTTCGAGAACGACGTGGAGGCGCTCTTGATGCTGCGCCGCTTCTTCAACTACCTGCCGCAGAACAACCGCGACGGCGTGCCAGTGCGGCCCAGCGGTGATGCGCCCGAGCGGCTGGACTTCAGCCTCGACACCCTGGTGCCGGAGAACCCGAACAAGCCCTATGACATCAAGGAACTGATCCTGAAGGTGGTCGACGACGGCGACTTCTTCGAGCTGCAGCCCGACTACGCCAAGAACATCGTCATCGGCTACGGCCGCATGGCCGGCCGCACGGTGGGCATCGTCGCGAACAACCCGCTGGTGCTGGCCGGCTGCCTGGACATCAAGAGCAGCATCAAGGCCGCGCGTTTCGTGCGCTTCTGCGACGCCTTCAGCATCCCGGTGGTCACCTTCGTCGACGTGCCCGGCTTCATGCCCGGCACCAGCCAGGAGTACGGCGGCATCATCAAGCACGGGGCCAAGCTGCTGTACGCCTATGCGGAATGCACGGTGCCGAAGATCACCGTCATCACACGCAAGGCCTACGGTGGCGCCTACGACGTGATGAGCTCGAAGCACCTGCGCGGCGACGTCAACTTCGCCTGGCCCAATGCCGAGATCGCGGTGATGGGCGCCAAGGGCGCGGTGGAGATCATCTTCCGCGAGGACAAGGGCGACCCCGAGAAGATCGCGGCCAAGGAGGCCGAGTACAAGCGCCGCTTCGCCAACCCCTTCGTGGCGGCCGAGCGCGGCTACATCGACGACGTGATCCAGCCGCACGAGACGCGCCAGCGCATCTGTCGGTCCTTGAAGATGCTCAAGGACAAGAAGCTCGAGAACCCGTGGCGCAAGCACGGGAACATCCCGCTCTAAGGAGAAGAGGACCATGTTCAAGAAGATCCTCATTGCCAACCGGGGCGAAATCGCCTGCCGCGTCATCGCCACCGCCCGTCGCCTTGGCATCGCCACCGTCGCGGTCTATTCCGAGGCCGACGCGCGCGCCCGCCATGTCGAGCTTGCCGACGAGGCCGTGTGCATCGGCCCGGCGCCCAGCCGGCAAAGCTATCTGCTGGCCGACAAGATCATCGAGGCGGCCAAGGCCACCGGCGCGCAGGCCATCCATCCGGGCTACGGCTTCCTGTCGGAGAACGAGGAGTTTGCCAAGCGCGTCGAGGACGAGGGCCTGGTCTTCATCGGCCCCAAGCACGGCGCCATCGCGGCCATGGGCGACAAGATCGCTTCCAAGAAGCTGGCGCTGCAGGCCGGGGTGAACACCATCCCCGGCCACAACGAGCCCATCCTGTCCGCTGAGGAAGCCGTGGCCATTGCCCAGCGCATCGGCTACCCCGTCATGCTCAAGGCCAGCGCAGGCGGCGGTGGCAAGGGCCTGCGGGTCGCGCACAACGACAAGGAATGTGCCGAAGGCCTGGTGAGCTGTCGCAATGAGGCCAAGAACAGCTTCGGCGACGACCGCGTGTTCATGGAGAAATTCATCGAGCAGCCGCGGCATATCGAGATCCAGGTGCTGGCCGACGCCCAGGGCCACACGCTCTACCTCTGGGAGCGCGAATGCTCGATCCAGCGCCGCCACCAGAAGGTCATCGAGGAAGCGCCATCGCCCTTCATCTCCGAGGCCACGCGCAAGGCCATGGGCGAGCAGGCGGTGCAGCTGGCCCAGGCCGTCGGCTACCAAAGCGCCGGCACCGTGGAGTTCGTGGTCGGCAAGGACCAGGGCTTCTACTTCCTGGAGATGAACACGCGGCTGCAGGTGGAGCACCCGGTCACCGAGTGCATCACCGGCCTGGACCTGGTCGAGCTGATGATCCGCGTGGCCGCGGGTGAGCCGCTGCCCTTTGCGCAGGCCGACATCAAGCGCGAGGGCTGGGCCATCGAGTGCCGCATCAACGCGGAAGACCCGTTCCGCAACTTCCTGCCCAGCACCGGCAGGCTGGTGCGCTTCGTGCCGCCGAAGGCCACGATGGAAGCGGTCGAGCCGCAGCGCCTGGGTGTGCGCGTGGACACGGGCGTGGCCGAAGGCGGCGAGATCCCGATGTTCTACGACTCGATGATCGCCAAGCTCATCGTGCACGGCAGCGACCGCGCCGACGCCATCGCGAAGATGCGCGCCGCGCTCAACGGTTTCGTCATCCGCGGCATCAGCAGCAACATCCCGTTTCAGGCGGCGCTGCTGGCGCACCCGAAGTTCGTCACCGGCGACTTCACCACCGGCTTCATCGCCGAGCACTACGGCCGTGGCTTCAGCAGCGCCGACGTGCCGCACGAAGACCCGCTGTTCCTCGTGGCGCTGGCCGCCTTCGTGCGGCGCAAGGCGCGCGAGCGTTCGGCCGGCATCAGCGGCCAGCTGGACGGCCATGGCGTCAAGAACCTGCCGGACCTGGTCGTGGTCGTGCTCGACAAGGACGGCGCGCACCGGCATCACAAGGTGCATGTGGAGGCCTTCGATGCGCGCGACGGCGAGGCCGCCGTCGTTGTCGAGGGGCGCCGCTTCGACATCCGCAGCGCCAGCGCCTTGGGCAGCCTGCTGATGGAAGGCAGCTGCAACGGCCGGCCCTTCACGGCCCAGGTGGAGCGCGGGGGTGCCAAGAACCCGCTGGCCATCCGCGTGGCGCATGACGGCACGCAGATCGACACCCTGGTGCTGCTGCCGCGTGCAGCGGCGCTGTTCAGGTTGATGCCGCACAAGGCGCCGCCGGACCTGAGCAAGTTCCTGCTGTCGCCGATGCCGGGCCTGCTGGTCGAGCTGGCCGTGGCGCCGGGCCAGGAGGTGCGCGCCGGCGAGCGGCTGGCGGTCATCGAGGCCATGAAGATGGAGAACGTGCTCACCGCCGCGCAGGACGGCAAGGTGGGCGAGCTGCTGGCCAAGAAGGGCGAGAGCCTGTCGGTGGACCAGCCCATCCTGAGCTTTGTCTGACAAGATCGGGCCAATGGACGCATTGGATTCTTCGACACTTCGGACCGAACAGCCGGTGCGCTTGCACCGCCCGGCGCCGGCTCGGCCCCGCGCCGCCTCGCCCTGGACCACCGACGCCGTGCTGGCGCTGATCGAGTCGCCGTTCATGGCGCTGGTGCAGCGGGCCCACGCCGTGCATCGCGCGCACTTTCCAGAAGGCGACGTGGAACTGGCCTCGCTGCTGTCGGTGAAGACCGGCGGCTGCCCGGAGGACTGCGGCTACTGCCCGCAGTCGGTGCACCATGACACCGGCGTGAAGGCCGGCAAGCTGATGGCGCTGCCAGAGGTGCTGGTGGCCGCGCAAGCGGCCAAGGACGCCGGCGCCTCGCGTTTCTGCATGGGCGCGGCCTGGCGCAGCCCGAACGACCGCGATGTCGAGAAGGTGGCCGAGCTGGTGCGCGGCGTGCGCGGCCTGGGCCTCGAAACCTGCGCCACGCTGGGCATGCTCGAGCCGCAGCAGGCCGAACGGCTGGCCGAGGCGGGCCTGGATTTCTACAACCACAACCTCGACAGCGCGCCCGATTTCTACGGCGACATCATCGGCACCCGCGACTACCAGGACCGCCTCGACACACTGGCCCGTGTGCGCGACGCCGGCATCCGCGTGTGCTGCGGCGGCATCGTCGGCATGGGCGAGACGCGGCGGCAGCGCGCCGGGCTGATCGCCGAGCTGGCGGCGCTGGATCCGGCGCCCGAGTCCGTGCCGGTGAACAACCTGGTGCGTGTCGAAGGCACGCCGCTGGCGGGGCAAGCGCCGCTGGACCCGTTCGAGATCGTGCGCGTGATCGCCGCGGCGCGCATCACGATGCCGGCGGCGCGTGTGCGCCTGTCGGCCGGCCGGCGCGAACTCGGCGACGGCATCCAGGCCCTGTGTTTCATGGCCGGTGCCAACTCGATCTTCTACGGCGACCGGTTGCTCGTCACCGGCAACCCCGACGTGGCGGCCGACCGCGCGCTGCTGGCGCGGCTGGACCTGCCGGTGGCCGGGGCAGCGGCGCAGGAGGCCGCGGCATGAGCACCCCATTGCCGCCGCTGCGCCGCCGGCGTGTGCTGGGTGCACTGGCCGGTTCGGCCGCGCTGGCCGGCTGCGCTCAGACCGTGCCGGGTGGCGGCGCGGCGTCCGGCGCGCGCATCCGCATCGGCGTCGCCTCGTGCTGCGACCAGACCAAGCCGCAGCCGATCTGGGACGCGGTGCTGGCCGAGGCGCCGGACTTCTTCGTCTTCGCCGGCGACAACGTCTACGCCAGTCGCCAGCCCTTCGACGTTGCCGAGCTGCGCGCGGCCTACGCGCTGCAGTCGCGCGTGGCCAACTTCCAACGTCTGCGCAGCACGCTGCCGCACACGGCGATCTGGGACGACCACGACTACGGCCTCAACGACGGTGGTGCCGACTTCGCGCACCGCGAGGCCAGCAAGGCCGCCTTCGTCGATTTCTGGCAGGTGCCGGCCGACGACGAACGCCACGGCCGGCCCGGCCTGAACCATGTGCGCTGGGTGGAGCGCGAAGGCCGGCGTGTGCAGCTGATCGTGCTCGACGCACGCTGGTGGCGCAGTCCGCTCAAGCGGACCGACCAGCGGGGCGCGCCGGGCAAGGAGCGCTACGTGCCCGATGCCGACTCGGCCAAGACCATGCTCGGCGCCGAACAATGGGCCTGGCTGGAGCAGCGGCTGCGCGAGCCGGCCGATGCACACCTGGTGGTCAGCGGCGTCCAGCTGCTGGCCGAAGGCCATGGTTTCGAGAGCTGGAGCAACCTGCCGCTGGAGCGCGAGCGCTTCTTCCGCACCGTGAAGGCCTCGGGCGCGCGTGGCGTGGTGCTGGCCAGCGGCGACCGCCACATCGGCGGCCTGTACCAGCACGCGGCGCTCGACGCCGGCTATGCGCTGTGGGAGATCACCTCCAGCGGTGTCACCCATCCCTGGACCACGGCGAACGAGCCCGGCCCCAACCGCATCGGCCCGCTGGTGCGCGAGCGGCACTACGGCGTGGTCGAGTTCGACTTCGCGGCCGGCGAGCTGACGCTGGCGCTGCGCGGCGAAGCCAACCAGGTGCTGCATGCACACAGCGTGCCGCTGGCGGCGCTGCAACCGGCCTGAGTCTTCATGAGCAGCAAACCCTTTCGCATCCTCGGCGTCCAGCAGATCGCCATCGGCGGCCCCGACAAGCAGCGGCTGAAGTCGCTGTGGGTGGACATCTTCGGCCTCACGGTCAAGTCCACCTTCGTCAGCGAGCGCGAAAACGTCGACGAGGACATCTGCGCGCTCGGCGAAGGCCCGCATGAGGTCGAGGTCGACCTGATGCAGCCGCTGGACCCCGACAAGAAACCCGCCGTGCACACCACGCCGCTGAACCATGTGGGCCTGTGGGTAGACGACCTGGCCGCGGCCGTCGAATGGATGACGGCGAACGGCGTGCGTTTCGCGCCGGGTGGCATCCGCAAGGGCGCGGCCGGCCACGACATCTGCTTCATCCATCCCAAGGGTAACGAGCAGTTTCCGGTGGGCGGCGAGGGGGTGCTGATCGAACTGGTGCAGGCCCCGCCCGAGGTGGTCGCGGCGCTGGGCTGAACGCCCGGCGACCGAGTTCGACAGAATCCGACGGAACCCTCGGCGGGCGGGCGGGTCCATCCTGCTTTCAACCCCCGAGAGGAGATCCGATGAGCCGAACCGGACAGCTTCAGCGTCGTTCCCCGCGCCGTTCCACCCACCCGCTGCTGTTGGCAGCCGCCCTGGCAGCAGGTGCTGCCGCCAGCGGGCCGCTGATGGCCAAGGAAATCAAGACCGATGGCCAGTGGCGTGGCACCGGCGGCGCCAGCGTCTCGTCGGTGTCAGGCAATTCGCAGAGCACCTCGCTGGGCCTGGACACCGCCTTCGTGCGCGCCACGGTCGAGGACAAATGGACGCTCGACGCTCGCGCGCGCTATGTGCGCAGCGAAGTCGACGGCGTGCGCAGCACCACCACCAACCAGTGGGCGGCCAACGGCCAGTACGACCTGAACCTGAGCCAGGCCACCTACGCCTTCGGCAAGCTGGGCCTGGAGTCGGATGCCGTTGTCGATCTCTCACTGCGCCGCACGCTGGCCGGCGGCCTGGGCTACAAGTGGCTGATCAGCGACAAGCACAACGCCAGCGTCTTCAGCGGTATCGCGCACACCGTTGACCGCTACGACACCGTGCAGCTGATCGACGGCCGCAGCGACCGCCGCTTCTCGCGTTCCAGCGTGCTGCTCGGCCAGGAGTCGAACCACGAGCTCACCGACACCACCACGCTGAAGCAGCGGCTCGAGGTCTACCCGGGTGTCAGCGGCGACAAGGCGGTGCTGTCGAAGTTCACCGCGGCACTCGCGGTGGCCGTGAACTCGCGCTTCAGCGTCACGCTGGGCCTGAGCCACGCCTACAACAGCAAGCCGCCGGTCGGCACCAAGCGCGAAGACGTGGGCCTGCTGGCCGGCGTGAACATGCGCTTCGGGGCGGACTGACCCGGCTTCACCGGAGCGGCTGCAAGGACAGCCGCCGCCGTTCTACAGTCGCGCCGGCCCATCCCGGGCCGACGACGAGAACGACGATGAACCTGCATTCGCTGATGAACCAGCTGCTCGGTGGCGCCACCGGCACCGTGGCCGGCACGGGCCGCCCGGGCGGCAACGACCTGGGCAAGTACGCCACCGGTGCGGCCGTGGGCGGTGCATTGGGTCTGCTGCTGGGCAGCAAGCGCGGCCGCAGCATGGGCGGCACGGCGCTGAAGTACGGCAGCGTCGCCGCCATCGGCGCGCTGGCCTGGAAGCTCTACCAGGACCACCAGGCCAAGCAGGGGGGCGCGTCGGCGCCCGCCATGTCCGCCACGCCTGGTGCACCTGCGCAAGCCTACGTGCCGCCGCCCCAGCTCGGCGCCTCCAGCTTCGAACGGCTGCCGGCGCCGCAGATGGAAAGCCATGCACAGGCCATGCTGAAGGCGCTGATCGCCGCGGCCAAGAGCGACGGCCACCTCGACGAGCGCGAGCGCGAGCTGCTGCGCGCCGAGCTGGCACGCCTGAACGCCGACGCAGAGACCCACGCCTGGGTCGAGACCGAGCTGAAGAAGCCGCTGGACCCGGCCGACGTGGCGGCTGCCGCGACGACGCCGGAGATGGCGGCCGAGGTCTACCTGGCCAGCCTGCTGGTCGTCGACGACCGCACGACCATGGAGCGCGCCTACCTCGACGAGCTCGCGCGGCGGCTGAACCTGCCGGCCGACCTGAAGGCCAGCCTGGAGGCGCGCGCCGCCGCGGCCTGAGCCGCCGCAGTGACGGCGGCCGTCTTCAGGCCGCGCCGCTGACGCGGAAGCGGGCCACGGCCTCGACCAGCGTGCGCGTCTGCCGGCTCAGCTGCTCGGCCGCCGCGGCGCTCTCTTCCACCAGCGCGGCGTTCTGCTGGGTCGTGCGGTCCATCTGCGTGATGGCCACGCCGATCTGGCCGACGCCGCCGCTCTGCTCGCGGCTGGCGTTGCTAATCTCGCCGACGATGGTGGTGACGCGGCCGATAGCCCCGACCACCTCGCCCATGGTCGAGCCGGCGCGGTCGACCAGGGCCTGGCCCTGGGCCACACGCTCGACGCTGGCGTTGATCAGCGACTTGATCTCGCGCGCTGCCTCGGCGCTGCGCTGGGCCAGCGCCCGCACCTCGCCGGCCACCACCGCGAAGCCGCGGCCCTGCTCGCCGGCGCGCGCCGCCTCCACCGCGGCGTTCAGCGCCAGGATGTTGGTCTGGAACGCGATGCCGTCGATGACGCCGATGATGTCGGCGATGCGCAGGCTGCTGGCGTTGATGTCCTTCATCGTCGTCACGACCTCGTCGACCACCTGACCGGCCTGCGTGGCCACGCCCGAGGCGTCGATGGCCAGCCGGTCGGCCTGGTTGGCGTGCTCGGCGTTCAGCTTCACGGTGGCGTTGAGCTGCTCCATCGAGGCGGCGGTCTGCTGCAGCGCGCCGGCCTGCTCGTCGGTGCGGCGGCTGAGGTCGGTGTTGCCGCTGGCCACCTCGGCGATGCCAGTGGCGATCTGCTGGCTGCCGGCGCGCACCTGGCGCACGATGGCATCCAGGTTGGACGTCATGCGGCCCAGCGCCTGCAGCAGGCGGGCGACCTCGTCGCGGCCCTGGGCCTGCACCTGGACCGTGAGGTCACCGCCGGCCACCGAGTCGGCCAGGCGCACGGCCTCGGCCAGCGGCCGCGTGATCGAGCGGCTGACGCGCCACCAGGCGCCGCCGGCGATCAGCAGCGCCAGCAGGCCGGCCGCCAGCAGCAGGCGGCGCTGGTTCTGGTGTTCGGCATCGGCGTCCTGCAGCATCTGCTGCGAGCGCGCCTGCGTCATCGAGGCATAGCGGTTCGTCGCGTCCACCAGCGCGGCCAGCAGCGGCCGGCACTCGGCGTTCATGCGCTTGATGGCCTCCTCACGCTGCCCCGAGCGCGCGAGCTCGACGATGGCCAGCGCCACCGGCGCGTAGCGGCTTTCCACCTGCGCCATCTCGGCGACCAGGCTGCGCACCTCGTCGGGCAGGCCCGGGGTTTCGGCCACGCGCCGCTGCAGCTCGCCGAGCGAGCTGCGCACCCGCTCGTGCGCGGCGACGACGACCTGGTGCTCGGCGGCCACGGCCGCGGCGTCGTCCAGCAGCACCAGGTTGCGCGCGGCGATGGCTCGGCTGTCGACGGCCTCGCGAACGCTGCGCGCCAGGTCGGCACGGGCCTTGATGCCGGCGACGAAGTCGGTGAACTGGCCGTGGTCGGCGTCGAGCGAGCGCAGCGACATCGCCACCACCAGCACCAGCATGGCGATGACCGCAGCAAAGGCGAGCCCGAGACGGGTGGAAATGGTCATGGTCGGCTCCTGCCGGGAAGCGTCCCGAAACGGATGCGGATGAGACTCTGAGAAGCCTCTATATCGGCGTTATGTGGCAATTCGTGATTGGCAATATTGCCGGCCCGACGGAGCGCGCCGTGACTTGTTGCCGGGCGGTTCGAGGCCCCGACCACCCCCCGGTTCAGGTGATGCACGGTCCTGATTCCGGGCCCCGGGCAACCGGACCCGTGCCACCGCGGCACTCAAGTCACGCCGGCCGACTCGGGCCGGTGTACCCACATCGAGGAGCCTTGCATGCAAACTGATCTGTCCTCCTGGCGCCCACTGGCCCTGGCCGGTCTGGCGCTGGCGGTGGCCGCGCCCAGCCACGCGGAACCGGGCATCACCGATCCGGTCGGCGACTTCCTGCCGACCTACGCCGGCACCTCGGCCGATGCCGACCTGGACGTGGTCTCGGCCTTCGTCACCTACAACACGGCCAGCCACAGCTTCTTCTTCAGCAGCACGCAGGCCGGCACGGTGGGCACCACGCCGGGCGGCTTCTACATCTGGGGCGTGAACCGGGGCGCGGGCACGGCCGTGTTCGCCGGTGCCGGGCTGCCCGGGATCCTGTTCGACGGCGTCGTCATCCTGCGGCCCGATGGCACCGGCAACGTCGGAGGCACCGCGTTGCCGGCGGGCTCGGTGACGGTCTCCGGCAACACCATCACCGGCGTGGTCAGCGCCGATCTGCTGCCGTCGACCGGGTTCGCCGCGGCCGACTACACCTTCAACCTGTGGCCACGCACCAGCGCGGTGGGCAGTGGCTTTGCGCAGATCTCCGATTTCGCCCCCGACGGTGCCAACTTCACCGCCACGGTGGTGCCGGAGCCGTCGAGTTATGCGCTGTTCGGCCTGGGGCTGGCCGCCCTGGCGGCGCGCCGCTGGCAGCGTCGTTCCTGAGCCGAGCCCGGTGCGGACCCGGCGGCTGCGGGACCGTTGCCGAACTCAGGGCGCCACGCGGCAGGCGGTGGCCGGCCGCAGGCGCTGGACTGCGCGGCAGGCGTCCACCGTCGGCTGCGCGGCGGGTTGCAGCAACTCGGCCAGCGCGGCCGGTGTGAGCCGGTGGTCCAGCGCGCGCAGCAGTGCAACGCTGCCGCTCACGTGCGCGGCCGCCAGCGAGCTGCCGCTGACGAAGTCGTAGCCGCCGCCCGGCGCCAGCGTCAGCACACGGTGGCCGGGCGCGCTCAGCACCAGCGGGTCGTCATGCGGCCCGTCCTCGTGGGCCGCGACCGTCAACACGCCGGGCAGGGCCGACGGAAAGCCCTCGCGGCGGCCGCTGGCGGGCAGGGCGCCGACCACGACGATGCCGCGCGCCAGCGCGTAGGCCGCCAGCTTCTCCAGCAGCGGGTCGCGCGGGCCGCCGAGGCTGAGGTTGATGACGTCGGCGCCCTGGGATACGGCCGCGACCAGGGCCTCGGCCAGCGTGAAGCTGTTGCAGCGCGCGCCGGCCCGGCCAGCTTCGGCCCAGCAGGCGCGCAGCGGCAGCACACGCGCTTCGGGCGCCACGCCGACGATGCCCAGGCCGTTGTTGGCGCCGGCGGCGATCACCCCGGCCACTTCGGTGCCGTGGCGCTCGGCGTGTGGCGCGGCCTGGCGCACGAAGTCGCGCGGTCGGGCGGTGCGGGCCTGCAGGTCCGGGTGTTCGGTGTCGATCGCGGTGTCGATGACGGCCACCGTCATGCGCGCGCCGCGGCTCGTGCGCTGGGCGCCGGCCGCATCGATGTGGGCAAAGCCGGTCTGCAAGGACCAGTACGGGTCGTTGTACTCGGCGTTGCGGCCCAGCGTCTGGAACTCGTTCAGCGGCTGCGCCAGCGTGACGCGCGCGTCCTGGCCCAGCCGCGCCAGCAAGGCCTCGCGCGCAGTGCCCGGCGGCAGCCGGTACAGCATGCAGTACCAGCGCAGCGGCCGGATGTTCCAGGCGCGCACGATCTGCAGGCCGTGTTCAGCGGCCAGGGCCTCGGCGTTGGCCTGCGCCTGGTCGCTGCCGGCGTAGCCGCCGCTCATGACGTAGTCGGGCCTGGTCGAGCCGCCCGGCGCGGGGCGGGCTTGCGGCGGGTCGGCGACCGCCACGACGACGTAGTCGTCGCCAGGCACCGCCGGCCAGGGCGGCTTGCCGTGGCCGTCCGGTGCCGTCTGGCAGGCGCCCAGGGCCGCCAGCAGGGCCAGCGCGAGGCTCAGCGCCAGGCCGCGGCCGGCCGCATTCACGGCGCCGCTCCGCGCAGCGCGGCCGTCGGCTCGGCCAGCCGCACGCCGGGCAGGGCGCGCAGCCGTGGCAGCGCCGCCGCAGCGGTGGCGGCGTCCCCGTCGCGCGCGGCCAGGCCGAGGTGGCTGCCATCGGGTGCGATGTCGACGACGACCATGCCGGTCTGCTGCAGCAGCGCCTGCAGCGCCGCGAAGTCCAGCGTCGGCGCCGGCACCAGGCGCACGCTGGCACCGGGGGTGGCCGCGGGCGCGGGCTGGCTCAGCGTCTGGAAACCGTCGTCGCGACCATGACTGAACAGCGCCAGCATCGCTGCGCCCAGGGCCACCGCCTGCACCAGCACGGCGGCCACCAGCCAGCGTGTCCATGGCGCGGCGGCGGCGCGGGGGGCGGCCGTCGTCATCGCGGAGGCGGTGGCGTGATCGCGGTCGATCGCGGCCCGCGCCAGCAGGCGCTGCAGGCCGGCTTCGGCATCGGGCAGGTTCTGCGCCGGCGCCCGGGCGTTCAGGCCGCGCTGCACCCGTTGGTGGAAGGCGAGTTCGCTGCGGCAGTCTTCGCAGTGCGGCAGGTGCGCCTGCAGGTGGGCGCTGTCGTCGGCGCTGGCGCTGCCGGCCACGAACCAGGGGATGCTGTCCCAGGCGCGGCGGTGCTGGGCGTCAAAGGGCGGGTGGGTCATCGGCCGGGGCTTTCTCAGGCTTCAGCCGGCATCGGCGGCCGCCTCGCCGCCCAGGGCCGGGAGGACATTGCGCAGGCGGACGCGGGCATGGAACATGCGGGCTTTGACGGTGCCGACGGGGCAGCCCATGATGACGGCGATGTCCTCGCAGGACTCGCCCAGCACATAGGCCAGCTCCATCGTGACGCGCTGGTCGGCCGGCAGCGTGCGAAGACCCTGTCGCAGCCAGTCGGCAGCTTCCAGGGTGGCAACGTCGTCGTCGGGCGCGGGCAGGGCGTCGAGGTTGAATGCCGCCAGTTCCGAGGCGTTGATCTCGTCGGCCGGCGGCCCGTCGCGCAGCGCCCGCAGCATGCAGCGGTAGGCGATGCCGACGATCCAGGTGCGCACCTGGGCTTCGCCGCGGAACTCGGCGGCCTTGCGCCAGACCACCCACATCGTGTCGTTGACGACCTCCTCGGCCAGTTCCGGGCGTGCCACATGGCGCCACAGGAAGCGCATCAGCCGCGCGTGGTGGCGCCGGTACAGGCAGGCAAAGGCGGCGGAATCGCCTTGCGCGGTGGCGCGCAGCCAGGCCAGGTCTTGGTCGTCGTCGCGGCGAGCGGGGATGGTCATCGGGGCCCAAACGGCGCGCGGCAGGCGCACAGGGGTTGCGCAGCCTTAGTGCCAGAATCTTTCGCCATGGTTGCATCGGGGCCGAAGCAAACATGAAGGCACTGGCGTGGGCGCTGCTTCTTGCCGCTTCCATGGCCCGGGCCGACCAGCTGGAAGCCGGCCTGGGCTGGCTCTCCGACCAGGTGCGGCGCGGCCTGAGTCTGAGCCAGGGCGAGCCCAGTTGGGTGGCGGACGCCATCTGGCGCAGCGACACCGGCTGGGGCCTGAGCGCCGGGCTGTCCACGCGGGGCCGCGACAACCCCGGCGGTGCGCTGGAGCTGAACCTGGGCGTTGGCCGGGGCGGCATGCTGGGCGAGCGCTGGGCCTGGCAGACCAGCGCCACGCGCTACCTGAGTCTGGACGGCCCGCAGCGCTGGCCCAGCTACGCGGAACTGAGCGCCAGCGCCACCTGGGCCGGGCGTCTGCAGATGACGCTGGCCGTGGCGCCCGACTACCCGGGGCGGGCCGGCGAGCCTGGCGCGCCGCGCCACGGCCAGGCCTGGATCGCCGAAGCCGGCTGGCACGAAGCGCTGGGTGCGGGCTGGGCCCTGGATGCCGGCATCGGCCGGGTGCGGTACCGCCGCGTCGGTTTTGCCGACTACGGCTATGGCAGCGTCGGCCTGAGCTGGTCGCGCGGCCCCTGGCAGCTGGTGGCCAGCCGCGTCTTCAGCGACAGCCCGGCGCCCAGTGCGGCCGGGCCACGCCTGCTGCTGTCGCTGCTGTGGCGGCCTTGGCCATGGCCTTCGTTCTAGGCGAAGGCTTGATTCACAATCGAAGTAATCTGACTGTTCTGGCGAAGGCTAGTCTCCGGCTGCGCGCGATCCCATGCGCTTCGACCTCACCACGCTCAATCTCGTGCTGGCCATCGCCGACACCCACAGCATCACGCGCGGCGCGCAGCGTGAGCACCTGGCGCTGGCCGCGGCGAGCAAGCGCCTGAGCGATCTGGAGGCGCGCTTTGGCGTGCCGCTGTTCGAACGCCGCGCGCGTGGCGTCGAGCCCACGGAAGCCGGCCGCGCGCTGGTGCGCCACATCCGCACGCTGCACAACAACCTGCACGCGCTGGAAAGCGAAGTGGTGGAGTTTTCGCGCGGCATCAAGGGCCATCTGCGCATCGCCGCCACGGCCGGCGCGATCAGCGAATGCCTGCCGCCCGACCTGGCGGCGTTTTCGCGCGAGCACCCGCAGATCCGCATCAGCCTCGAAGACCAGACCAGCGCCGAGATCCAGGCGGCGGTGGCCGAAGGGCGGGCCGATGTCGGCATCGTGGTGCCGCCGCTGCTCGACAACCGGCTCGACGGCCGCCTCTACCGCGCCAGCACGCTGGCCGCGGTGCTGCCGCTGGGCCATGCGCTGGCCGAGCGCCAGCAGCTGCGTTTCGAAGCGCTGCTGGAGTACGACATCGTCGGCCTGCACCAGGGCGCGGCGGTGCACGAGTTGATGCGCGCCGAAGCCGAAGGCGCCGGCCGCGTGCTGAAGGCGCGGCTGCAGGTGCGGGGCTTCGACGCCATCGCGCAGCTGGTCGAGGCCGGCCTCGGCGTGGCCGTGATGCCGGCCGCCGTGGCCCAGCGTTTTGCCCAGCTGTTCCGCATCCGCCCGCTGGCGCTGGACGAGCCCTGGGCGCGTCGCGACTACCGCCTCGTGGTGCGGCGCCAGGCCGTGCTGCCCACCGTGGTGCAGCGGTTTGCCGAAGCGCTGTGCCCGGATTCCGAATCCGATCCCGAACCCTTCACCGCTGGAAGACCCAAGCCATGACCGCCCGAACGCTCTACGACAAGCTGTGGGACGAACACGTCGTGCACACCGAGGGGGACGGCACCGCCGTGCTCTACATCGACCGCCACCTGGTGCACGAGGTGACCAGCCCGCAGGCCTTCGAAGGCCTGCGCCTGGCCGGCCGCAAGGTCTGGCGCGTCAGCAGCGTGGTCGCCACCGCCGACCACAACACACCCACGCAAGGCTGGGAACGCGGCTACGACGGCATCGAAGACCCGACCAGCAAGCAGCAGGTGATGGCGCTGGACGCCAACATCAAAGCCTTCGGCGCGGCGGCCTACTTTCCGTTCCTCGACCAGCGCCAGGGCATCGTGCACGTGATCGGCCCGGAAAACGGCGCCACGCTGCCGGGCATGACGGTGGTCTGCGGCGACAGCCACACCAGCACGCACGGCGCCTTCGGGGCGCTGGCGCACGGCATCGGCACCAGCGAGGTCGAACACGTGCTGGCCACGCAGACGCTGCTGGCCAAGAAGGCCAAGAACATGCTGATCCGCGTCGAGGGCGCGGTGGGCCGCGGCGTGACGGCCAAGGACATCGTGCTGGCCATCATCGGCCGCATCGGCACTGCCGGCGGCACCGGCTACACCATCGAGTTCGCCGGCAGCGCGATCCGTGCGCTGAGCATGGAAGGCCGCATGACGGTGTGCAACATGGCCATCGAGGCCGGTGCGCGTGCCGGCCTGGTGGCGGTGGACGAAAAGACCATCGCCTACACGAAGGGCCGGCCCTTTTCGCCCAGCGGCCTGGCCTTCGAGCAGGCGGCGCAGCACTGGCGCACGCTGCAGTCCGACGCCGGTGCGCACTTCGACGCCGTGGTCGAGCTCGATGCGGCGCAGATCCTGCCGCAGGTCACCTGGGGCACCAGCCCCGAGATGGTGGTGCCGGTGGACGGGCGCGTGCCCGATCCTGACAAGGAACGCGACAGCGTCAAGCGCGAGGCCATCGAGCGTGCGCTCGGCTACATGGGCCTCACGCCCAACAAGCCGATGACCGACGTGAGCATCGACAAGGTCTTCATCGGCAGTTGCACCAACAGCCGCATCGAAGACCTGCGCGAGGCCGCCGCGGTGGTCAGGCGCCTGGGGCAGAAGGTGGCGAAGAACGTCCGGCTGGCGCTGGTTGTGCCCGGTTCCGGCCAGGTCAAGGCGCAGGCCGAGCGCGAGGGCCTGCACGAGGTGTTCCGCGCCGCCGGCTTCCAGTGGCGCGAACCCGGCTGCAGCATGTGCCTGGCGATGAACGCCGACCGCCTGGAGCCCGGCGAACGCTGCGCCAGCACCAGCAACCGCAACTTCGAGGGCCGGCAGGGCGCTGGCGGCCGCACCCATCTGGTGAGCCCGGCGATGGCCGCGGCCGCGGCCATCCACGGCCACTTCGTTGACGTGCGCCAGTTCGCCTGAGGAGACAGCCCCCATGCAAGCCTTCACCGTGCACCAGGGCCTGGTCGCGCCGATGGACCGCGCCAACGTCGACACCGACGCCATCATCCCGAAGCAGTTCCTGAAGTCGATCCAGCGCAGCGGCTTCGGCCCCAACCTGTTCGACGAATGGCGCTACCTCGACAAGGGCGAGCCGGGCCAGGACCCGGCCGTGCGCAAGCCCAATCCGGACTTCGTGCTGAACCAGCCTCGCTACGCCGGCGCCAGCGTGCTGCTGTGCCGCCAGAACTTCGGCTGCGGCTCGAGCCGCGAACACGCGCCCTGGGCGCTGGAGCAGTACGGCTTTCGCGCGCTGATCGCACCGAGCTACGCCGACATCTTCTTCAACAACTGCTTCAAGAATGGCGTCCTGCCCATCGTGCTGCCCGAGGCCGTGGTGGCCCGGCTGTTCGACGAGGTCGCGGTGTTCCCGGGCTACAGCCTGACGGTCGATCTGCCGCGCCAGGTGGTGGTCAAGCCCGATGGCGAGGAGATTCCGTTCGAGGTGCAGGCCTTCCGCAAGTACTGCCTGGTGAACGGCTTCGACGACATCGGCCTGACGCTGCGCCACGCCGACAAGATCCGCGCCTTCGAGGCAGAACGCCTGGCACGCATGCCCTGGCTCGCACAAACCCAACTGGGATAACCCATGAAGATCGCCATCCTGCCCGGTGACGGCATCGGCACCGAGATCGTCGAACAGGCCGTGCGCGTGCTGAACGTGCTGGATCTGAAGTTCGAGAGCGAAACTGCGCTGGTCGGCGGTGCCGCCTACGAGGCGCACGGCCACCCGCTGCCCGACAGCACGCTGAACCTGGCCAAGGCCGCTGACGCCGTGCTGTTTGGCGCCGTGGGCGACTGGAAGTACGACAAGCTCGAACGCCAGTTCCGCCCGGAGCAGGCCATCCTGGGCCTGCGCAAGCACCTGGGCCTGTTCGCGAACTTCCGCCCGGCGCTGTGTTACGAGCAGCTGACGCACGCCAGCTCGCTGAAGCCCGAACTCGTAGCGGGCCTGGACATCCTGATCATTCGCGAGCTCACCGGCGACATCTACTTCGGCCAGCCGCGCGGCCGCCGCACCGCGGTGGACGGGCACTTCCCGGGGGCCGAAGAAGCCTTCGACACCATGCGCTACAGCCGGCCGGAGATCGAGCGCATCGCGCATGTCGCCTTCCAGGCGGCGCGCAAGCGAAACAAGAAGCTCACCAGCGTCGACAAGGCCAACGTGCTGGAGACCTTCCAGTTCTGGAAGGACGTGGTCACCGAGGTGCATGCCGAGTACCCGGACGTCGAGCTGGAGCACATGTACGTCGACAACGCCGCGATGCAACTGGTGAAGGCGCCCAAGGCCTTCGACGTGGTCGTCACCGGCAACATGTTCGGCGACATCCTCAGCGACGAAGCTGCCATGCTCACCGGCAGCATCGGCATGCTGCCCAGCGCCAGCCTCGACAAGAACGGCAAGGGCCTGTACGAGCCCAGCCACGGCAGCGCACCCGACATCGCCGGCAAGGGCGTGGCCAACCCGCTGGCTACAATCTTGTCCGCTGCCATGATGCTCCGCTTCTCGCTCCACCAGCCGGCTGCCGCCGACCGCATCGACACCGCCGTGAAGGCCGTGCTCGCCGCGGGGCTGCGCACGCCGGACATCTGGAGCGAAAGCCAGGCGGGCACCACGAAGGTGGGCACGCGCGAGATGGGTGATGCCGTGGTTGCGGCCATCACCGGCAAGACGATTACCAAGACCGCATAGGTCCCGTTTCGTCTCGCCCCCACCCCAGGACCCCGGCGAAACGAGCCGGGAACACCAGGGGTCCGGAACGCACGGAAAAGGCAATCAAGATGGCTCTCTCCTCCAACCCCGTGGTCGGCCTGGTCGGCTGGCGCGGCATGGTCGGCTCGGTCCTGATGGACCGCATGCAGGCCGAAGGCGACTTCGCGCTGATCGAACCGCTGTTCTTCAGCACCAGCAACGCCGGTGGCGCGGCGCCGGCGCAGGCGAAGAACGAAACCCGGCTGCTCGACGCGGGCGACATCGAACAGCTCAGGCGCTGCGACGTCATCCTCACCTGCCAGGGCGGCGACTACACCGGCGAGGTGTTCCCGAAGCTGCGCGCCGCGGGCTGGAACGGCCACTGGATCGACGCCGCCAGCACGCTGCGCATGCAGGACGACGCCGTCATCGTGCTCGACCCGGTGAACCGGCCGGTGATCGACGATGCGCTGGCACGCGGCGGCCGCAACTGGATCGGCGGCAACTGCACCGTCAGCTGCATGCTGATGGGCGTGGGCGCGCTCTACAAGGCCGGCCTGGTCGAGTGGATGAGCACGCAGACCTACCAGGCGGCCAGCGGTGGTGGCGCCCAGCACATGCGCGAGCTGCTCACGCAGTACGGCACGCTGAACGCCTCGGTGGCCGGGCTGCTGGCCGACCCGAAGAGCGCCATCCTCGAGATCGACCGCCAGGTGATCGCCAAGCAGCGCGCGCTGTCGTCGGACGAGACCGCGAACTTCGGCGTGCCGCTGGGCGGCTCGCTCATTCCCTGGATCGACAAGGACCTCGGCAACGGTGTGTCCAAGGAAGAGTGGAAGGGCATGGCCGAGACCAACAAGATCCTCGGCGAGGCCGATGCGATCCCGGTCGACGGCTTCTGCGTGCGCGTGGGCGCGATGCGCTGCCACTCGCAGGCGCTCACCTTCAAGCTGAAGAAGGACGTGCCGCTGGCCGACCTGGAAGCCATGATCGCCGCCGACAACGCCTGGGTGAAGCTGGTGCCGAACACGCGCGAGGCCACGCTGCGCGACCTGACGCCGGTGGCCGTGACCGGCACGATGACGATTCCCGTCGGCCGCGTGCGCAAGCTGGCCATGGGGCCGGCGTACCTGGGCGCCTTCACCATCGGCGACCAGCTGCTGTGGGGCGCCGCCGAGCCGCTGCGCCGCATGCTGCGCATCCTGCT